>Ga0207721_100025_pt1 | contig 242182 bp, 210 predicted proteins | sample TtaePargueraPR_3_FD_187756 | JGI IMG/M metagenome (GOLD analysis project Ga0207721, IMG submission 187756) | Aerobic enrichment media microbial communities from Bioluminiscent Bay, La Parguera, Puerto Rico - Tt and P2 (1) (SPAdes) | ecosystem: Environmental > Aquatic > Marine > Unclassified ... | reverse complement strand
GTTTTGATAATTTCCGAAGACGTATCTTACTTACTTTTAATGCAAACAGGTCTCCAACCACATTGTCGTGATTGAAGCCCTGTAATGTTACTTTAGTCTGCTCTACCCCAACCATTGACATAGAGCCAAAAGTACAAGAAAAGCGGTGCCGCACAAAAGGCGAACACCGCTTCTCTAGGCTGTCAACCAAAGTTTTAATTCTTAATCTTAATTGTCTATTTATTTTGCCCATTCAAAAGATCGTTCAACGGCTCTCTTCCATCCGGCATATAGTGATTCTCTTTGATCCTCTCCCATCTGAGGCTCAAACACACGCGCCACCTTCCATTGCGCCGCAATTTCCTTTTCGCCCTTCCAGAAACCAACGCCCAGTCCCGCGAGATACGAAGCGCCAAGGGCGGTCATTTCCGTGATAGACGGTTTTTGCAGCGGTATGCCGAGAATATCGGCTTGAAACTGCATTAAGAAATCGCTGGCAGTCGCGCCGCCGTCTACACGCAGCGTGACCGTCTTCTGCCCCGAGTCCTTCTCCATGCATTCAAGCAGATCGCGCGTTTGATAGGCGATGGATTCCAGCGCGCTTCTGGCAATATGCTCCGCTGTTGTGCCGCGCGTCAGCCCGACCATAGTGCCTCGCGCGTACATATCCCAATAGGGAGCGCCGAGCCCTGTAAACGCCGGAACCAGATAGACACCGCCGGCATCCGGCACCTGCACCGCGAGATCGTTGACCTCGGCAGAAGTTTTGATGATCTTGAGGCCGTCCCGCAGCCACTGTATGGTCGCGCCGCCCATATAAACAAGGCCTTCAAATGCGTAACGCTTGCACTGGGGCAGCACCCACGCAAGGTCTGTCATGAGTCCCGTGTGGCTCGGCTTGAATTTATCGCCGATATTCATCATAACCGCAAGCGCTGTGCCGTATGTATTCTTGGCCATGCCGGGCTCGAAGCATGCCTGTCCGAAAGTGGCCGCCTGCTGATCGCCTGCGTCGCCAGATATGGGCACCTCCTGACCAAAAAACGAGGATTTGCTGGTTACGGCGAGTATGCCGCTTGAGGGTTTTAACCCCGGTAGTATATTTACGGGTATTTGCAGCGCTTCCATGATCTTTTTATCCCACTCGAGTGTATGTATATCCAGCAGCATCGTGCGCGACGCATTGGAATAGTCCTCCACATGTGCAGCGCCGCCCGACAGTTTGTAGATCAGCCATGAATCGATATTTCCGAACATCACCTTTCTTGCGTCGAGCTTTTCTTTGACACCCGGCACGTTATCGACGATCCATTTGATTTTTGATCCCGAGAAGTAGGCATCTATTGGCAGACCGGTTGTTTCGCGCACATAGTCATTTAATCCCATCTCCTTGAGCTGTTCGCAGATCGCCGCAGACTGGCGCGACTGCCACACGATGGCACGATAAAGCGGCTCACCCGTATCTCTATCCCAGAGTATCGTGGTTTCGCGCTGGCACGATATACCGATCGACGCGACTTCGTCTGCGCCTGCCCCGCCCTTTTGCAGCGCCTCCGCCGCGCAAACCAACGCTGTCTCCCAGTATTCGTTCGCGTCGTGCTCGACCCAGCCGGGCTGCGGATAAATCTGTGTGATTTCACGATATGCCGATGAATGCACCTGCCCTTTTTCATCAAATAAAAAAACACGCGTTCCCGTGGTTCCCTGGTCGATACCCATAATAAAGCGTTTCTCCATATGACCCTCCCGCGTTCAGCTATCAGCAAATAGTTTCTTCATATTTATATATATGTTCTTTATATATATGTTCGATCTGCTTTTTCTAAATCCTGCCTTTTCCTCATTTTTTGAGAAAGAAAAAAAAGCGTGCAGAAGCTTCCGCACGCTCTTATATACTGACTATTCGGGCTTTGATATCGCTTTAACGAGACCGCCCGCATCGATGATATTGCGCATAAACGGCGGGAACGGTTCCGCCTGAAATGTGGTACCGCGTGTTATATTCTTTATCACGCCGCTGTTTATATCCACTTCTAACTCATCACCGCTTTGCGTGCCGTTAACAGCTTCCTCACATTCGAGTATCGGAAGTCCGATGTTGATGGCATTGCGGAAGAATATGCGTGCAAATGTCTTGGCGATTACGCAGTATACGCCGGACTCTTTTATCGCGATAGGCGCATGCTCGCGTGATGATCCGCAGCCGAAATTCGATTCCGCGACAATGATATCGCCGGTCTTCACTGTTTTGGCGAACTCGGTATCAATATCCTCCATGCAATGGGCCGCAAGCTCCTTTTCGTCGGACGTATTCAAATATCTTGCGGGGATAATGACATCCGTATCCACGTTATTTCCGTATTTATATACCTTGCTCATTAATGCACTTCCTTCCTATATATTAGCGGGATCTTCAATCCGGCCTGTGAGCGCCGATGCCGCTGCCACAGCCGGGCTCGCGAGATACACCTCGGATTCCACATGCCCCATACGTCCCACAAAGTTGCGGTTTGTTGTAGATATGGACCGCTCACCCGCAGCAAGTATGCCCATGTGTCCGCCTAAGCACGGCCCGCATGTGGGCGTTGAGAACGCAGCTCCCGATTCTACAAGATCGGTCACAATGCCTTCCTTCACAGCCTGTAAGTAGATCGCCTGCGTGCCCGGGAACACGATGACACGCACACCCTTTTTCACCTTGCGCCCGCGCAGGATGTCGGCAGCGATTCTAAGGTCTGTGATGCGTCCGTTCGTGCATGAACCGATTACCACCTGATCCACTTTGATATCGCCCACTTCATCGATCGTCTTTGTGTTTTCCGGCAGATGCGGGAATGCCACCGTGGGGCGCAGCGCGGAAAGATCGATATCAATCACGCGCGTGTATTCCGCGTCGTCATCCGCTTCAAATACCTGATACGGCTTTATTGAGTGTTCTTTAACATATGCAATCGTCTGCTCATCCACCGGAAAAATGCCGTTTTTGGCACCCGCTTCAATAGCCATATTGGCGATTGTAAATCGGTCATCCATCGTGAGCGACGCCACACCTTCTCCCGCAAACTCCATCGACTGATAGAGCGCGCCGTCCACACCGATCATGCCGATGATGTGCAGTATCAAATCCTTGCCTGATACCCATTCTTGCAGTTTGCCTGTTAAGTTAAACTTGATTGCCGCGGGTACTTTAAACCAGCACTTGCCGCGCGCCATGGTGGCGGCAAGATCTGTGCTGCCGACGCCTGTGGAGAAAGCCCCCAGCGCACCGTATGTGCATGTATGCGAATCCGCACCGATGATGGCATCGCCCGGCACCGCAAGACCTTTTTCAGGAATCAGGCAGTGTTCAATGCCCATCTCACCCACCTCAAAATAGTTGGTGAGATCCTGCTCACGCGCAAACTCACGTATCATCTTGCACTGCTCAGCCGCTTTAATGTCCTTATTCGGCGTAAAATGATCGGGAACAAGCGCAATCTTATCTTTGTCAAACACCTTTTCACGGCCTGTTTTTTTGAACTCTTTAATCGCGACAGGCGTGGTGATATCGTTCCCCAGCGCGAGGTCGATATTCGCCTCAATAAACTGGCCCGGGTGAACCTCCTTAAGCCCCGCTTTGGCTGCCAGTATTTTTTGTGTCATCGTCATGCCCAATTTCTCAGCCCTCCAATTTCATTTGATAATAATATCTGTTGATGGCATCAATGTATGCCTTCACGCTGGCTTCCACAACGTCTGTGCTGAGCCCGCGTCCTTTCACATTTTTACCGTCTTTAGACAGCTTGACAACCACTTCGCCCTGCGCATCTTTGCCGCCTGTGACAGAGCGTACAATGTAATCCTCGAGCACAAAGCTTTCGCCGATGCAACGCTCAATCGCATTAAACGATGCGTCGACAGGGCCGTCGCCGGTTGCCGCTTCCTCTATCGGCTGCCCGTCATGAATCATTTTGACCACAGCCGTGGATGTCATTTTGTTGCCGCTGTTGATTACAAATGTATCGAACTCATAATCAACAGGCACTTCAAACTGCTCAAGCTCAACCAACGCGCGCAAATCCAGATCGGATACTTCCTTTTTTCTGTCTGCCAGCTCCTTAAAACGGTCGAAACTTTCGCTTAAGCGCTGTTCGTCAATCACATATCCCAGTTCCTTTAAACGTTCGGCAAACGCGTGCTTTCCCGAATGCTTGCCGAGCACAATCGCGTTTTCGGGCAAACCGATGGATTCCGGTGTCATGATCTCATACGTTTTTTTATTCGCCAGCACACCGTGCTGATGGATGCCCGCTTCATGCGCAAACGCATTTTTACCCACCACAGCTTTATTAGGCTGTACCGGCACGCCTGTAATCGCAGAAATCAAGCGTGAAGAATTATATATTTGTTTTGTATTAATATTCGTCGTATAGCCGAAAAAATCCTGTCTCGTCGCGATTGCCATAATAATCTCTTCAAGCGCCGCATTTCCGGCTCTTTCGCCGATGCCGTTGATCGTACATTCCGCTTGTGTGGCACCCGCTTGAACAGCCGCGAGTGAATTCGCCACGGCCAGCCCCAGATCGTTATGACAGTGTACCGAGAGGTCAACCTTTTCAATTCCTCTGACGTTTTCCTTAACGCCTTTAATCAGGGCACCAAATTCATCCGGCAGCGAATACCCGACCGTATCCGGTACATTGATGCACGTGGCTCCCGCTTTGATAACCGCCTCAAATACGCGATACAAAAACACCGGTTCGCTTCGGGATGCGTCCTCGGCTGAAAACTCCACGTCCGCACACAGCGACTTTGCGTATTTAACCATATCTGCCGCCTGAGCCAACACGTCGTCCGGCTTCATCTTGAGCTTATATTCCATGTGAATAGGCGAGGTCGCGATAAACGTATGAATTCTTGGGCTCACCGCCCCCTTCACCGCTTCATAGGCACGGTCGATATCCTTCTTGAGCGCACGCGACAAGCTCGCCACAGTGGCGTTTTTGACCGTCTCCGCAACGGTCTTTACAGACTGAAAATCTCCCGGAGATGCGATCGCAAAACCAGCCTCAATCACATCGACGCCGAGCTTCTCGAGCTGACGCGCCACCTCAATTTTTTCCTGCAGGTTCATGCTGCACCCAGGCGACTGTTCGCCGTCTCTTAATGTGGTGTCAAAAATCTTGATCGTTGTCATTGTTTGGCCTCCTTTTCTAAACATCTTTGTTATTTTCCATGTTGTTTGCGATCGGTAACCCCACAACAATTAAAAAAAGCCTTTCGTCATACAGAGACGAAAGACTTCGCGTTACCACTCTGCTTGCGGCAAACAAGGCCGCCAGCTCATCAGGGCACAACATGATGCCCGTCCTCGTGTAACGTTGAGTCACGACGTCTGTGCCTACTAAAAGCTTCGACACAGCGGCTTCGGAGCGAGCTTCGTCAAATACTGCCTGCCGTTTTCCACCACACAACGGCTCTCTATAAAGCAGGTTTTTGGCTACTGTTCTCCATCACAGCCTTTATTGCGCCTATTATAAACGCGGGACAAACGTTTTGTCAATATAAAATCTTATATAAATATAAAAATAATACAAGGGTCATAAGGTAATCGCACATCTCTTTAGAAAAGTATTGAAATATAATATGTGGGCAAGACGGGCTATGATTTGCCCCAATCTCGCGTAGTCTACACCATGGGTCCACCCCCAAAAACTAGGTTTTGGGGACCCCGGAAAGTTTTGCGCTGTTTCAAGTTAGTGAGAAACAAGCAAAACCGGTTAACTGGCAGAAAGCCGTAGGTTTTTCGCCAATAAGCTTCCACCCCTGAAAAGGTGGTTTTTATTGGAACCTTATAAGGTTCTCATACCAGCAACGCCTAAAGGCATACAACGGTTCCGCCAGCCACACGGAGACGCGCTTTAGATTCTGATCTGCAAAACAGCTATTTATGTCATTCTGAAGGAGCGTTAGCGATTGACTACGCAGTGGACTAGAATCTCATTCTTTTGTGCATTATTCATGGGATGCTTCGCTACGCTCAGCATGACATAATGGAACTGTCAATCATCACCTCTCTTAACGGGTCTAATTCACTTCTCGCTCATGCCAATGTGACTGGTCACCTCTTAATTATTAACGCTAAAGCCGGCTTTCGCTCCACACGTAAAACGTGTGGTTTTTTCATGATAAAAAAAAGGGCCGCACGGTAATCCGCACGGCCCTTGATTAGAACAATATGATTTACTTAAAGAACAGATCGATCAGAGATCCGTTTGCAAACAATCCTGCAAAAACGATGGACACCATCGACAGCAGCTTGATCAAAATGTTGATGGACGGGCCGGATGTATCCTTGAACGGATCACCGACAGTGTCGCCCACGACCGCAGCCTTATGCGCGTCGCTGCCCTTGCCGCCGTTGTTGCCCGCTTCAATATACTTCTTGGCGTTGTCCCACGCACCGCCCGAGTTAGCCATCATGACCGCGAGTATGAAGCCTGTCACCACGGCACCGGCCAGCATCGCCGCAACCGCATATGGCCCAAGAATGAGGCCAACAATGATGGGTGAGATGATGCCTGTAAGCGCAGGAAGAATCATTTCCTTCTGAGCGCTGCGCGTGCAGATGTCCACACAGCGTGCGTAATCGGGCTCGCACTTACCTTCCATCAAACCCTTTATATCACAGAACTGACGACGTACTTCCACCACGATACCCTGTGCCGCACGGCCCACAGCGTTCATCGTCATAGACGAGAACAGGAACGGCAGCATGCCGCCGATGAATAAGCCGATAAGCGTCGCCGGATTTAATATGTTCAGCTCAGTCAGGTGCGCTTCATTCATGTAAGACACGATCAGCGCGAGAGCCGTCAGTGCCGCAGAACCGATAGCAAAACCTTTGCCTGTGGCCGCTGTTGTGTTGCCAAGAGAATCGAGCGCATCTGTGCGCTGACGCACTTCAGGGCCCAAATGGCTCATTTCAGCTATACCGCCCGCGTTATCCGCGACCGGACCGTAAGCGTCTGTAGCGAGTGTAATGCCCAAGGTCGAGAGCATACCCACAGCGGAAAGACCGATGCCGTAAAGCCCCATGTTAAAGCTGTCCGCGCCGCCCGAAACGAAGAACGACACAAGAACAGAAACACCCACGATCAGAACCGGCAAGAAAGTGGAACGCATACCGAGCGAAATGCCGCCGATAATCACCGTCGCCGGGCCTGTGGCGGATGCGTCAGACACTTTGCGTGTCGGTTTATGCGAATCGGAGGTGAAGTATTCTGTGCAAAGACCGATCAGTATACCTGCGAGCAGACCGGAAATAATCGCAAAGAAAACACCGATATACTGAGTTCCCAGCACAAAGTAAACAAGCAGGAACGCCACAATGGCAATCAGCACAGAGCTGACATTTACGCCGCGTCGCAGCGCTGCAAGCAGCACCTTTTGCTCAGCCTTTTCACCAGAACGAACGAAGAATGTACCCACAATGGATGCGAGGATACCAATGGCCGCCATGACCATCGGAATGATCACGCCCTCAGTTAATTGTGCAGCCACAGCCAGTGAAGCCGTTGATACGATGGAACCGACATAGGATTCATAAAGGTCTGCGCCCATACCGGCCACGTCACCCACGTTGTCACCCACGTTATCGGCGATAACAGCTGGGTTTCTCGGATCATCCTCGGGAATACCGGCTTCCACCTTACCCACAAGATCGGCACCAACGTCTGCCGCTTTTGTGAAGATACCGCCGCCGACACGTGCGAACAACGCCATCGCTGAAGCACCCATGCCGAACGTCAGCATTGCCGATGTAATTTCCTGCATCTGTGTGATTGGGCTGTACCAAATCTGAAGCAGGTAGTACCAGATGGAAAGGTCTAAAAGACCGAGCCCCACCACGACGAAGCCCATCACACCGCCGGATGAAAACGCCACCCGAAGGCCCTTGTTAAGGCTCTCGCTGGCCGCATAAGCGGTTCTGGAGTTCGCCGATGTCGCAATGCTCATTCCGATATAGCCCGACAACCCGGAGAAGAATCCGCCTGTCAGAAACGCGAAAGGAACAAATTGGTTGACCAATCCGAGGAAAGAAAGCACCAGAAGTATCACAAACATGCCGGCAAAGAAAATGCCGACACCTGTATACTGGCGTTTCAAGTAGGCCTTTGCGCCCTCTTTAATTGCCCCCGCTATTTTGGTCATCATTTCGGTGCCGGTAGAAAAGCTCTTGATCCTCCAGGCGAGGAAACCTGCGAAGAGCAACGACACCACCGCCCCAATAGGAGCGAGAATCATAAGATCCATAATGCCTCCTCAAATGAAAAAATAAGTCTATATAAACATGAATGTTTATATGCTGAAAAAATAACCGCTTCTGCCCCATATTAATGATTCTTTATGTATTATACAACATGTTTAGAATATGAAAAGAGATTTCTTTAAAAAATATACCTTTTGTGACTGTTAATCTTCCATTTGTAGCAATTCATATATACTAATTCCATTAATAACACAGTTTACTGCCATATCGCGGCATAGCCTGTGCTGTGAAAAAATCCTGTCTGCGTTTTCGGCATCTGAATAAACAAGCCAGCTGCCGCGCAAAAGGTAGTTTTGTCCTTTGTTCTTGATAAACCCTTCCACGTCTTCTATTGGGTATCCTAAGAATATACCGATCTCGTGGGGAAACTCTGCATATGTTTCCAAGCGAGTCTTTAAATATGCCAGTTTCTCTTCTAATGATAGAAAGCGGCTGTAACCGAACTGTTTTAAAAAGGCCATGCATTTTGCATCTTTGAGATAACGATCGAGTATTGTTCGATGAAATACCATGAGCCCCATATGCTCTTTTCGGCCTTTTATGCGCTTAATGACAAACCCTTTTTCCTCGGCAGACTTGTTGAAATATTCTATTTGATTATTGATCCTATCTGAGTTCGTACACCAAAACAGACTTGCTGGCTTTACTCCAAGTATTGTGGGCGCAGCATAGTACGCCAGCATCACATCAAGCGTCGAAACAACACCAGTTGTATATACCATCGACGGTTCCTATCTCCCCTGTAATAGTTGTTTGCTTGATTTTCCTTGTGTATACGCCCGAAGTGCAGATATTAATTCCTTTGTGTGAACAGAAGAGAAAACGGTTATAAATACAATGCAGTATCTAAACTAAGAAATATGTGGTATAATTAATTAACAAATAAAAGGAGCAGCTTATGGCCGATAAATCCACACCCAAAAATGTACTAGAAGATCTGGTCACATATAAATTAGATGAATTAATGCAAGCCACAGACATGTGCACTTGCGACCGATGCCGCGCAGACGTGCTTGCTATTGTCCTTAATAAGCTCCCCTCAAGATACGTTGCCAGCAACAACGGAGACATTTATGCGCGATTTCAGTCTCTGGACTTTCAAATGCAGGCTAACATCACAACAGCGATACTAAATGCCATTGAGGTTGTTAAAAAAACACCTCACCATGAAAGAAGCAAATTCTAACAGTTGTTTTCCTGGTCTGTGCCGTATACTTAGGTGCAGGCCTTATTTATTTTAACCTAACTTCCTCTGTATAAATTGAAGAGCACAGATAACCGGCGCATACTTACGATTTTGGCTCTGTCTTATCAGGCGAAATTGTTTTCGTTTGTTTTAGCCGTTTTATCAGATCGTGCACGAAGTTGCTCCCGCTTCCTGCTGCAATGCCCGTAATGATCTGTCCGACAATCACTGCCTCAGATGTCTCTGTATCAAATCCGAGTCCCGTGAAAACGTTAACGTTGAAGATTACACAAAGCAGCATACCCAAACCGGCTGTAATCGCAAACCATCCCCATGGCGCAATTTTAACGTGAGAAATTGCCGCTTTAACGACTTCGGCAAGTTTTTCAATCAAAATGGCCAGCACAATAAAAGCCACAAAAGCATTCATATTTACAGACCTCACTTTTCTTTATGCCATTCTAGTAATATTATTTATATGTCGTTTTTTTGAGATAATATGAATCATTTTGCATATGAGATATTAAGCGATACGGAAAATTAGAAAAACCCGGTTACTCAATCTGTGCTTTATTATAAGCGAATGGTAAAATAGCGTTTGCGCTAAAATATGTCCGTTTCACTGATGACTGTACCGAACGCAGACAGCTCTTTGTTAAAATACGCTATATCTTTCTGAGAGAATGCAGTTACATATGGCTTTGAAGCATCTTATTAACAAGTTCGTTTGATTTTTCAAACACTTGTTTTTCATCGATACCAACTAACCGCCCGTCTTCTACAATGACTTTCCCATTAACCATTACCATCTTGGCCGGACGGCAATACCCCACTGTACCCAAAAGATTTGCCGGATCAAGATGCGTGCCCGCAAGCTCTAGAATATCAACATCGATCAAAAACAAGTCGGCCGCTTTACCCGCTTCGAGCGAACCGATATCGTCTCGTCCCAGCACTTTTGCGCTGCCCCTTGTCGCGAGCTTTAAAATATCATAACCTGTTGGCGCTTTGCTGCTATAGGTCAGCCTGTTCACCAGATAAGAAGAACGAATCTCCGCCATTAAATTTGAGCCGTCGTTGCTGGCGCTGCCGTCTACCGCCAGCCCAACCGGCACATCAAGCGCAAGCATATCAGGTATCCTGCATACCCCGGATGCCAGCTTCATATTGGATACCGGGCAGTGCGCGACGCCGGTTCCAGTCTGCGCAAGCGTTTTGAGTTCTTCATCGTTAAAATAAATTCCATGTGCAAACCATACGTCCGGGCCCACCCAGCCGCATTCTTGCATGTATTCAAGCGGACGCATGCCTACCGTTTCGAGGCAATACTTTTCTTCGTCCATCGTTTCACACAGATGCGTATGCAAACGCACGCCAAGGCTTCGCGCAAGAGCGGCGGATTCTTTAAGCAGCTCTGTTGTGACACTGAACGGCGAGCAGGGTGCAAGCGATACATCGTGCAACGCATATTCTGAAGAATCATGGTATTTCTTTACCAATCGTTCGCTGTCGCTGAGTATCTTTTCGACGCTCTGAACCAAATCGTCCGGCGGAAGCCCGCCGTCACTTTTGCCTCTCGACATGCTGCCCCGGGTGGCATGGAAGCGCACACCGATTTTGTCAGCGGCCCCAAACTGCTGATCGATAAATTCGTCGGATCCCGCTTTTGGAAATACATAATGATGATCCATACATGTCGTACAACCATATTTGGCAAGCTCACCGACGCCCGTTAATGTGCTGTAATAGATGCAGTCGTTGTTAAGACCTCTCCATATTTCATATAAGGTTACGAGCCATTCAAACAGCTCCATGCTCTGTACCTTTGGCAGATTTCTTGTAAACGTTTGATATAAATGGTGATGGGTATTGATTAGTCCCGGATAAACATAACATCCTCGTGCGTCTATCACATGATCGGCAGATTTCTTCTCATTCCCCACATATTTGATAACATTGTCTTCGATCAATATATAGCCATCATAAAAAACCGCATCACTTTTATCGACCGTCACAATCGCTTTAGCATTTTTTATCAGTGTTGTTGCCATAGAGTTATCTCCCTCGCACAAGTTGCTTTCATACTATCATAACCATCATCTGTCTTGCAATTATCATTCGCTTATGCGATTGATATTATTGGCATTATATTCTAAATAAAAAAACCCCGAATTGTCAGTAATCATCGAGGTTTTGTGTGGTGGGCGATCAGGGGTTCGAACCCTGGACACCCTGATTAAGAGTCAGGTGCTCTGCCAGCTGAGCTAATCGCCCTTGTCAAGTGCAGCTTGGAGCGGGTGATGGGAATCGAACCCACGCAACCAGCTTGGAAGGCTGGGGCTCTACCGTTGAGCTACACCCGCGGATAAAATGGAGCGGAAGACGGGATTCGAACCCGCGACTTCGACCTTGGCAAGGTCGCACTCTACCACTGAGTCACTCCCGCTCGGTATAAATCTGGTGCGGGCGAAGAGACTTGAACTCCCACGCCGCAAGGGCACTAGATCCTAAGTCTAGCGCGTCTGCCAATTCCGCCACGCCCGCCAGTCTATGCACCTTTAACGGCTCCCGTTTTTAGGCACTTTGGTATTCTAACACCTCGGTCTCTATTAGTCAATACACTATTTACGGTAATTTTATCTGTTTGCCGAGGTGATAAAGCGGGCATTTAAGCGCCCGCTCCACAGCATTTTTTGTACTTTTTCCCACTTCCGCAAGGGCATGGAGAATTTCTGCCAATCTTTTCAGAAACAGCCTGCTTGTCCTGCCGCCACTGATCTTTTATCTCGCGGCGACGCTGATCTGTCAGAATATCATCCCAGCCGGAGAGGGTATAAAGCCACTTCGCTTTGCATTCAAGCATGTTGTAATACAGCTTCTCGAAATCAACCTCGAGCGATATGTCCGTGCTTTCTTTAAGCTTGTCAAGATCATATTCCTTCACAAGGCTTGTGTTGATGCCATCCATAAATCCCGCAAACACGACGCTCGACATCTCGAACTCATTTGCCAGCTCAGACAACATGCCTTTATAAAAATCGTCTTTACGCGCTAATATCTTCTTATACGCTTCTGTTTCTATGCCAAAATATTCGTCCCAGAAAGCCTGGGTTTCCTGAGGCGTTTTTTGCGCCTCAGCCATCCCCTGCCATTGACTGAATAAGCTCATTGATCTCTCCCTTACATCATTTTTTCCAGCGTCTGCTTGATTTGCTTGATAAACGCTTCGGTGCTGACCTTCTCTTTGTTCTCAAGTTCGCTTAACATATACAGATCGCCCGTCATTATGCCCTGTTCAATCGTGTTGATAGACGCGGCCTCCAATTTATCTGCAAAGGAAACAAGATCTTCATTGCCGTCAATCTCACCGCGCTTCTTAAGCGCGCCTGTCCATGCAAAAAGCGTGGCCATACAATTCGTTGACGTCTCTTTGCCTTCCAGATGCTTATAATAATGCCTCGTCACTGTGCCGTGAGCAGCTTCATACTCATAGTACCCTTGGGGCGAAACCAGCACAGATGTCATCATAGCGAGGCTCCCGTAGGCCGTGGCCACCATGTCGGACATGACGTCGCCGTCATAGTTCATGCAGGCCCAGATAAAACCGCCTTTGCTTCTGATCACGCGTGCCACAGCATCGTCTATGAGCGTGTAAAAATACTCAATACCCGCTTTTTCAAATTGATCTTTGTATGTGGCCTCGAAGATTTCACCAAAGATATCCTTGAAGCGATGATGGTATTTCTTTGAAATTGTATCTTTGGTTGCAAACCAAAGATCCTGCTTGGTGTCAAGCGCATAGTTAAAACAGCTCTTTGCAAAGCTTTCTATCGAGCTTGTGGTATTGTACATGCCCCGCGCAACGCCGCCCGCTTCATTAAATTCAGCGATAAGCTGTTTGTCAACTGACCCGTCTGCGCGCGTGACCACGAGTTCCACTTTCCCCGCACCGTCCACAACGCTTTCCTTCGCGTTGTAAATATCACCGAACGCATGTCTTGCGATGGTGATTGGCTCTTTCCACGTTTTTACCGATGGCAGAATGCCTTTGACGAGTATCGGTGCGCGAAAAACTGTTCCGTCAAGCACTTCACGGATTGTGCCGTTCGGGCTCTTCCACATTTTCTTAAGGTTATACTCTTCAACGCGCTGTGCATTGGGTGTGATCGTGGCGCATTTGACGCCCACACCGTATTTTTTAATCGCCAGGGCGGATTCCATCGTCACATTATCGTCGGTCGCATCCCGCTCAGTCAAGCCGAGGTCATAATACTCGGTGTTGAGCTCCACATATGGCTCGATCAGATAATCTTTGATCATTTTCCATATGATGCGGGTCATCTCATCGCCGTCAATTTCTACGAGAGGAACCGGCATTTTAATCTTTGTCATTTATAGCTCCTTTATAAAAAGTATATATTTTCGGTAAAAGCACATATGCATTTTATTTTACTCGACATATGATGAAAACTCAAGCGGTTAACATAATTATACCATTTCCGAGGAAACACTAAACCGCACAAAAAGGAACGCTCATGATAAGCGGCCTAAAGAGCGTCCCTTATATTGCATTATTCTTCTATGAGCGACTCCCCTGTCATCTCAGCGGGTTTGGAAAGCCCCATCATATGAAGCAGCGTCGGCGCAAGATCCGCCAGACGACCGCCGGACTTAAGCTTTGCGTTCTTAAAGCGCTCACCCACAAGAATTAACGGAACCTGATTCGTGGTATGCGCCGTGAACGGCCCGCCGTTTTCGTCAATCATCTTTTCAGAGTTGCCGTGGTCCGCCGTAATCAACACTTCTCCGCCCTTTTTGAGAATGGACTGGACAACGTTGCTCACACATGCGTCCACAGCCGTGACCGCCTTCACAGCAGCTTCCAGCACACCCGTATGCCCTACCATATCCGGATTGGCAAAGTTTAAAATCATCACATCGTGTTCACCCGACTCAATGTGTTTGATTGCTTCGTCAGCCACCTCATAGGCGCTCATTTCCGGTTTTAGATCATATGTCGCCACTTTGGGAGACGGTATTAAAAAGCGGTCTTCTCCCTCGTTCGGTTTTTCCACGCCGCCGTTAAAGAAAAACGTCACATGCGCGTATTTCTCCGTTTCCGCTATGCGGAACTGACGCTTACCGTTTTTAGCCAGATACTCACCAAACGTGTTTTCCAGCGTTTGGGGTTTATATGCCACGTAAACATTTTCAAATGTCTTATCATACTGTGTCATGCAGACATAGTAAATACTGAAATAGTTGCGAGCAAAGCCGTTAAAATCTTTGTCAATGAAAGCCCGTGTGATTTCGCGCGCCCTGTCCGGACGGAAATTGAAAAATACAATGGAGTCGCCCTCGCTTATGGTGACAACAGACTTTCCATCTTTTGTTATTACGGTCGGCACCACAAACTCATCCATCTCACTCTTGTCATAGCTTTGCTGCATGGCCTGTACCGCAGAAGATGCTGTGAGTCCTTCGCCATCGACCATGGCCGTATACGCTTTTTGCACACGCTCAAAACGGTTGTCACGGTCCATGGCATAATATCGGCCCATCACTGTGGCAATCTGACCGATACCGATCTCTTTGATCTTTGCTTCTAACTGCTCAATATAACCAAGTCCGCTGTCCGGCGGCACATCGCGTCCGTCCATAAAGCAATGGATGTATACTTCCTCAAGGCCGTGCTGTTTGGCCATCTTCAGCAGCGCATAAAGATGCTCGATGTGGCTGTGCACGCCGCCATCAGAAATAAGGCCATACGTGTGAAACTTTGTGCCGTTCTTTTTGGCGTTATCCATCGCCTCGATGAGTTCCGTTTTTTCAAAGAAGCCCCCGTCAGCAATGTCCTTGGTGATGCGTGTTAATTCTTGATACACGATACGTCCCGCGCCGATGTTTAGGTGGCCGACCTCCGAATTGCCCATCTGGCCTTCGGGCAAGCCCACATCCATGCCGGACGCGCCCACAAGTGTATTCGGATAATTGTCTTTGAGCTCATTAATAGCAGGAACACCCGCAATTTTTATCGCGTTGCCATCTTTGGATTCACTGCATCCAAACCCGTCCAATATCATTAATGCTGTCAGTTTTTTTGTCATAATTGTCACTCTTAGAATTTAACGATCTTAGAAAAATCCTCGGCTTTAAGCGCCGCGCCGCCGATGAGACCGCCGTCGATTTCGGGTTTTGCCATGAGTTCAGATGCGTTGGCGGGCTTCATGCTGCCGCCGTACTGTATACGAATGCTTTGTGCCGCATCATCGCCGAACACTTCTTTTACGGCATTTCTGATTGCGCCGATTGTGTCATTGGCATCGTCAGCCGTCGCTGTTTTGCCTGTGCCGATTGCCCAGATGGGTTCGTATGCAAGCACAACACCCTTCACTTCTTCCGCGCTTAGACCAAGCAAAGCTAGCTTTGTCTGCTTACAGACGATTTCAGATGTGATGCCGGATTCTCTTTCTTCCAGTGTCTCACCCACGCATACGATCGGAACAAGACCCGCCTGCAGCGCCACCTTGACCTTTTTATTAACGCCTTCATCGGTTTCTCCAAAATACTGACGTCTTTCAGAGTGACCGAGAATCACATATTTCACGCCATATGCAAGCAGCATATCCGCAGACACTTCTCCTGTATAAGCGCCGCTCTTTTCAAAATGCATATTCTGCGCGCCCAACTTGATGTTGGAACCTGAGAGCACTTCCGCTGCCGCAGCCAAATTCACAAATGGCGGACAGACGATGACATCCACATTATCTGCGTCACTAACGAGAGGAATCAGGTATTTAATAAGCGCCTTTGCCTCTTCAGCAGTCTTGTTCATTTTCCAGTTTCCAGCGATAATCGGTTTTCTCATTTCATAACCTCCAATAAATTTTTTCTTGGTAATTTTTAAAAAGGGTTACCCTAAAGAGAGCAACCCTCATAACATCTTGTTTATGAACACACTCTCTTATTTATCCTGGAGAGCAGCCACGCCCGGAAGTTCCTTACCTTCGAGGAACTCAAGGCTTGCGCCGCCGCCCGTGGAAATGTGCGTCATGGAACCTGCGTAGCCAAGTATTTTGACAGCTGCCGCGCTGTCGCCGCCGCCGATAATCGTAATCGCATCGGAATCCGCCATGGCTTTGGCCACAGCCTTTGTTCCTTCCGCAAATGCTTCCATTTCAAACACGCCCATCGGACCATTCCACACAACCGTTTTTGCCGTGCGAATTTTGTCAGCATACAGCATACGCGTTGTCGGCCCGATATCAAGGCCCATCCACCCGGCTGTCATATGTTCGACGGGGACAACCTGCGTTTTTGCGTTGGCGTCAAATTTGTCCGCTTCAATCGAATCCACGGGCAGATACATGCCAACACCTTTTTCTGCTGCTTTCTTCATTAAATCCCGAGCAAGATCAAGGCTTTCTTCATCCACAAGAGAAGATCCGACCTCATAGCCTTTTGCCTTAAGGAATGTATAGGCCATACCGCCGCCAATGATAATGGAATCGACTTTGTTGATAAGATTTTCGATAACCCCGATTTTGTCCGCCACCTTGGCACCGCCGAGAATGGCCACAAAAGGACGCACCGGATTATCCAATGCACCACCGAGAAAATCCAGCTCTTTGCCAATCAGGAATCCTGCGACAGCAGGAATGTACGCTGCCACACCGGCTGTGGATGCATGCGCTCTATGACATGTACCGAAAGCATCGCTCACAAAAATGTCCGCATAAGACGCAAGCTGCTTCGCAAATTCGGAATCGTTCTTTGTTTCTTCTTTATGGAAACGAACATTTTCGAGAAGAACGATTTCACCTTCCTGAATGTTGCTGACGGCCTCTTTGGCTTCCGGTCCGATAACATCGGCCGCAAATATAATTTTCCGCCCCAGCAGCTTTTCCAGCCGCACCGCTACAGGCGCAAGTGAAAACTCAGGCTTAAACTCACCCTTTGGACGACCTAAATGTGAACAAAGAATAATCTTTGCATTTTCACCAAGCAGATACTCAATTGTAGGCAGCGCAGCCACAATTCTCGTTTCATCTGTCACTTCTTTTTTGTCGTTGAGCGGCACATTAAAATCCACTCTGACAAGAACCTTTTTTCCGCGGACATCGATGTCCTTCACTGTCTTCTTATTCATAACGGCTCCTTCATGCAAATATGTTGATACTCAAAGAGTATAATTATCTCGGATAATTTTATTCTAAAAGAGCGTAAAAAGCAAGAAAAAGTTCTCTTTTTCACAAACAATTTCGGAATCATTTGCAATATTTTTGGTTATTTATCAAGTCATGTCCGGAAACCCGTGCTGTCGCAGCGCTTCATAAACCACGATGCTGACGGAGTTTGAAAGGTTAAGCGACCTTAGTCCTGACCTCATCGGAATGCGGATGCTGTTTTCCGGATTTGAAAAAATAAGCGGTTCGGGCAATCCCTTTGTCTCTTTACCAAATAATAAATAACAGCCGTCTTCAAATTCTACCTCATGATACGCTCTTTTGGCTTTTGTGGAGCAATAATAGTAAACGCCCCCTTGCGTGACTTTAAAAAACTCATCAAGGCTATGATGCACCATGACATTTAAATGCGGCCAGTAATCAAGGCCTGCGCGTTTCAAATGTTTATCCTTAATACTAAAGCCCAAGGGTTCTACAAGATGAAGCTGGGCCCCTGTTACAGCGCATGTTCTCGCGATGTTTCCCGTGTTTGCCGGTATCTCCGGTTCAACCAAAACGATATTTAATCGCATCCTACTGCCCCCTGTATCAATTTACTGACATATTATACACAACTGATTTTCTTTGGGCAAATGTTTGCAAGACGAAAAACAGCTTATTTTTATCGAATCACAATAATCGTACATATTGGCAAACCCTTTTATTTATAATATAATGCACTAATAATTAAGAAGACAACTGACCGAATAGACTATAAAGAGAATGATTGGAGTATATATGTCGAACGGACAGAGAAGCTTTGTAAAAGGCGCGGCCATTCTTGGTGCCGCCGGGTTGATCGTCAAATTCATCGGCGCGATATTTAGAATACCGTTAACAAATATCATCGGTGCCGACGGTATGGCAAACTATCAGGTCGCCTACCCCATTTACGCGGCGCTCGTTGTAATATCGACGGCCGGTCTGCCTGCGGCGATTTCAAAGCTTGTTTCGGAACGGGTGACGCTGGGAGACTACCGAGGCGCTCACAAGGTATTCCAAACTGCATTTAAGCTTCTACTTGTCATCGGTGTGGCGTCCACGTTGGTGATGCTCGCACTTTCAGGTGTGCTTGCCAATGCAGCCAAAATCCCCTCTGCCAGATTATCTTTGATCATGATCGCGCCTTCCTTGTTCTTTGTATCAATACTCTCCGCATACAGGGGCTACTTTCAAGGCCTGCAAATGATGTCGCCCACGGCGACGACGCAGCTGATTGAACAGGTTGTCAAATTGGGAGCCGGTCTTTATATGGCTTGGCTTTGGCTGCCCAAAGGTGTGGAGTTTGGAGCGGCTGGTGCGCTTCTGGGCGTTTCCATCTCGGAGATATGTGCCCTTGCCGTGATTATTCTTCTGTATAACCGTCGAAAACGGCAGATTAAGAAAAGACGCCGTCAATCGGTAAGGATTACCTCTCAGTCCAAGCACTCAATGATAAAAGATCTGCTCTATACAGCCATCCCGATTACACTCGGCGCATGCCTCATGCCCATCGTTAATTTTCTTGATACGCTTATTGTCACGAATACAATGTCGTCGATTGATTACTCCGCTTTTAACCCGCTTACACCGAAAACAAGCTTCGGCGTGCTAACCGGGTCTGTCAATCCGCTCATCAACATGCCGGCTGTTCTGTCTCTTGCGCTTTGCATGAGTCTTGTTCCTGCTATTTCCGAAGCCCGCGCACAAAAGAGTCAGCTTTTGGTGAGCACACGCTCAGCAATGGGTTTTAAGCTGTCCATATTAATCGGTCTGCCGTGTGCGGTTGGTATGTATCTATTGGCCGGGCCGATCATATCCCTTCTATATTCGTCGGGGCTTGAACCGAATGAAATCATGATCGGGACACAGCTTCTTCAAACGCTGTCTATCGGCGTGCTGTTTTTAACGCTTCTTCAGACGATGACGGGTGTGCTTCAGGGCGCCGGACATCCCACAATACCGCTTGTGAATCTGGCAATCGGCGCTGTGGTCAAGGTGATTATCAGCATTGTGCTGATACGTGTTCCTTCTGTCAATATCAACGGCGCGGCGCTGGGTACTGCGGCTTGTTACGGTATCGCAGCCCTTTTAAACCTCGCCTACGTTATCAAAATCACGAAGCCGTCAATAAAACCTATAACCGGTGTGCTCATGCCGCTGGTATCCACCGCCGCTATGGGCACAGTGGTTTACTTCATGTATAATTCGATTTCTCCGTCACTTGGAAGCACCAAAGCCGCGATACTCTGTATCGCTGCCGCTATTCTTATCTACATCGTGATGCTGTTTGTTTCAAGGTCGATTACAAAAGAAGATATGGAATTCATTCCGGGCGGAGGGCGCGTGACGCGTTTAATGAACAAGCTGGGATTCTGGGAGGACTGATATGCATTTAACTATTGCGAGCATGAAAGCCAATGGATATATTAATGAAGACATACTGGAAAACGCACGCCATGCTTCTCATGTGATACTGCAGACAAAACTGGGACAAGCGCTCGACGATGCGGGCATCGGGTATGATACGTTGGATAGCTTATATGAAGCTGCTGAAGATTTTGACGCCCTCACTGAAGCGGCCTGTGAAAAGCTGCTGCGTGATGACACACTTTTTATTGTGCTGGGCGATATCTGCCGCAATCGTCTTGCGGCAAGCGCCGTTAAACGAATAAAGCAAGACGGCGGGCAAGTCAGCGTAATTCCTGACGGCAGCCCCGCGCTTTGCGCGGCTTTTGCGGCAGGTGTGGCCGACGGTACACATGGCGTTACAATGTTCAGCGCATCATCATTCACACAGATTTGGGATACGGATATCGTTGTTGTGATCGATGAAATCGACTCACGCTTCAAAGCCTCTGAGCTTAAAATCAGCTTATCCCGCGTCTATGATGATGAACATACCGTGTTTCTAATTGACACGCGCAGCAATAAAGGGAAAATCATTCCACTTTGCCTTCTTGACGCGGAGCCATCATACGGTTATTATACTAGCGTGGTAGTACCTTCCTGTTCATTGGAGCAAAAGCGCCGGTACACATTTGCGGACCTTGTGTCCGTCATGGAGCGGCTGCGGTCCAGAACAGGCTGTCCTTGGGACAAAGAGCAAACGCACGAAAGCTTAAAGCGTTATCTTGTGGAAGAAAGCTATGAAGTGCTGGAAGCCATTGATGACAATGATATGGACGCGCTTTATGATGAACTCGGCGATGTGCTTTTACAAGTCGTGTTCCATGCCAGAATTGCGCAGCAGCAAGGTGAGTTTGATATCTGTGATGTCACCACAGCCATATGTGCCAAGATGATATCCCGTCATACGCATATATTCGGCAGTGCTGTGGCAAATTCGCCCGATGATGTGGTTGAAAACTGGGAACAGATCAAAAAGGGCGAAAAAGGCCAGCAATCGCAGACAGAGGTGCTGCAGGGTGTTCCAAAGAGTATGCCGGCGTTAATGCGCAGCGGCAAGGTGCAGCATAAGGCAGCGCATGTGGGTTTTGATTTCAGCGAAGCAGCGCAGGCCTTTGAAAAGCTGCTTGAGGAAATTGGGGAAGTGCGGCAAAGCAAAGACAATGACGCGCTTGCTGAGGAGTGCGGAGATCTGCTGTTTTCCGCCGTGAACGTGGTACGGCTGCTTGGCATAGAGCCCGAAACCGTGCTGCAAAGAGCCACAGATAAATTTATAGCACGCTTTTCAATTGTCGAACGTCTTGCAAATGAGCAGGATATCGACATGCGAAGCTGCGGTATTGACAAGCTCGATGAACTCTGGAACACAGCTAAATTGCAGATTGACGGAAAATAACGTTTTCCTTAAATCAAATGGTGTTATATAATACCAAATAAAATTCATTTTAATCAGGAGGATCATTTAATGAACAAATCAGAATTGATTGAAGCCGTTGCTCAAAAATCCAATCTCACAAAAAAGGATGCGGATGCATGCTTATCCGCGCTTATCGGTGTTATCAGCGAAGCTTTAGGCAATGGTGAAAAAGTACAGTGGACAGGCTTTGGGTCCTTTGAATTAAGACATAGAGCAGCAAGAAAGGGCGTTAATCCGGCCACAGGTGCTCAGATTGACATTCCTGCTTCCAGTGCTCCAGCTTTCAAACCCGGAAAAGCCTTCAAAGATGCGCTCAACAAATAAAGGAACATGTCAAAAAGCAGGGCGAAAAGCTCTGCTTTTTTACTTATACCAAGTATTCATTTGCGAACAATCTTGATCTGATTTCATATAACTTTTACAATACTTTTCCGCATAGGGATGCTATAATGATAGAAATAAAGGAGATTGACGTGAGCAAAGAACGCCGATTTATTAGTCGTTATATTACATTTCTGCTTCTCGGCCTTTATCAGGTCTCGTACGGCCTATATATCAGGCTTTATTATAGGCTCCGCTCTCAAAACAAAGATGTGCTTCCAAAGAAAGGCCCCTATCTGCTGCTTGCCAATCACTGCAACAATTTTGATGGTTTGTTTCTTCAGTGTCTCATAAAGCGACCCGTTTGCTTTGTTGTGACCGACGCCATGTTTAAGAAAAAAATACTGGGCAAGCTCATGGAATTTGTGGGCTTTATTCCCAAGCGTAAGCTCGTGACAGACAGCAAGGCCATTCGTCAGATAATACGGACAATCAGACAAGGCGGCATTGTGGGCATATTTCCGGAAAGCGGCAGAAATTGGGATGGTAAAACAGGGCCTATCTCTCCCGCCACATATCGTCTCGCCCAACTGCTTGGCGTCCCTGTTGTCACAGCATGCATTAAAGGCGCATACCTCTCTGAACCCCGATGGGCCGACACAAAGCGACGCGGCTTGGTTGACGTTTGCTTTCAAGTTCATTTTGGCAACAGAGCAAAACCAAGCTTGGAAGATATCGAGCGAAGCGTATCTGCGGCGCTGTCGCATAACGAAGCGATATGGCAAAAACAAAAGAAAATAGCATTTGAAGGCAAAGCGCTATCCAAAGGATACGAGCGCCTGCTTTTTATTTGTCCCACATGCAAACGTATCGGCACGATGGATTCCTCCGATGAGCGTATCCGTTGCATGGCTTGCGGCGCAGCCTATCGGCTTGACACCTACGGCTTTGTTCATGCCATCAATGGCGAACTGCCCGCTGACAACTCCCCGGAACTGAATGACTGGCAGCTGCGTCTTCTTTCATCGCGTTTTTTTAATGCTGACCCAGATATTATTCTTATGTCTGATGAAGGAGCAAATCTTTATAGTGCGAGCTCAAAGAAACAGCCTTTTGAACTTGTAGAAGCCGGTTCACTGAGTCTAAAAAAGAAAAAAATGATGATCGGGCAGCGCATATTTGATATATCGCAAATGCATGGTATTTCCGTTTATTTCAAGTCCGCGCTCGAGTTTCGCTATAAGGGGCTTGATTATAGAATTGGATTTAATGAGACGCGCGTATCCGCATACAAATGGAACTGCGCGCTTGAAGCAATCAAAGAGCAATAAAAGGAGTTATTAGAATGGGTTTAGATGGTGGTTGGAACACAGTTTTGCAGTTTACTTTTCTTCTGGCTTTGCTGGGAGTATCACTTATTATAAAATCGAATATTCCGTTTTTTAAGCGTCATCTTGTACCCACAGCATTATTCGGCGGACTGCTTGGTCTACTGCTGGGACCGGAAATATTAGGGGTTATTCCTTTTGACACGGATATGCTTGAAGATATGGTTTATCACTTTATGGCCATCGGCTTTATCGCCATGGCCTTGAAAAAACGCCGCAGGAAATCCACCGAAAATATCACGAATACCGGATTCGCCATTGTCAACACCTATATTTGGCAGGCCGCTTTGGGTCTTGGTGTCACACTGCTTTTGTTTTACACGGTGATGCCGAACCTGTTCCCGAATTTCGGTTTGCTTCTGCCCCTCTCTTATGCGCAAGGCCCCGGCCAGGCATTTTCCACCGGCCAGTCCTTTGAGATGCTCGAACCGGCTACCAAGGCACTCGAAAACGGCGGAAACATCGGACTGACGATGGCCACATTTGGCTTTTTATGGGCTGTTATCGCAGGCCTGCCTTATATGCATTATCTCAGAAAGAAATACAAAAAGGAAAGACCAGCAAATATGTCTTCCGACGAAACTACATCGGCCACTTCGCCCGATGTGCAGGAACATACAGGACGCGTCCCAATCACGCTGTATCTGGATGATTTAACGATACAGGCCATTCTCATCGGCGTTTGCTATCTGCTGACGTATCTGCTGCTGATCGGCCTTGAGGCCATTCTCGGTTCACAGAGCACGCTGATGAAGCTCTTCTGGGGTTTCCAGTTCTTGTTCGGCACGCTGATCGCTATGGGCGTCCGTGCCATATTCAATCTGCTCTATAAGAAAAACTTAATCCGTGTTGATTATGCGGACAACTACCTGCTGCAGCGTATTTCATCCACAGCTTTTGATATTATGATCGTGGCTTCAGTCTGTGCTGTTTCTCTGACGGTTCTCTCGCAGTACCTTGTGCCTGTGCTGATACTTACTTCTGTCGGCGGTCTTTTCACGATGATCTATTCGGCAAAAATGGCCAAATGGATTTACAAGGAAGACAAGATGGAGCATGCTATCGGATTGTACGGCATGTGGACAGGTACCGTTGTGACAGCCATGGCACTGCTCAAAGAGGTTGATCCGGAAGGTAAAACCAGCGTGCCCGAGAGTCTCGTATTGGGAAGCGGCTTCGGCGCCATTATCGGTATTCCGCTTATGATGGTATTGAGCATCCCTGTTTCGGCCTGGGTCGATGATAAGCCGTGGCTCTATATCGTGACATTTGCCATTTTCACGGTCTATTCTGCCGTCTGTCTTTTCGGCATCAGGTTCAGCAAGAAGCTGCATGCCAAGCGGCTGAACAAACCAACTGTTTAGTTTATTTGTCTTAGGGGGACAATCCAACAATGACTGTTAGAAACAAGCTTTCGACCAAAATAAAACTCGGATACGGAGTTGGATCTTTGTCCTACGGCATTCCGTTTCAGCTCGTATCCTCGCTTTTCGTCTTTTTTTCCACAGAAGTTCTGGGTTTATCCGGCGTTCTTACCGGTGGTCTCGTGTTTGTCAGCACGATATGGGACGCCTTTACAGATCCCATCATGGGCTATATCTCCGATCACACAAATAGAAAGATACTGCTTGGACGGCGCTTGTTTTATGTCATGATCGGCTCAATCGGCCTTGCCCTTTGCAGTTTGCTTTTATGGCAGGTGGACGCGAGCCTCCCCTACCTGACCAAGGCCGCACTGCTTGGTCTTCTGCTTATTCTTCTCAAAACTTTCTCTACCGTTTACACCACGCCGTATATGGCGCTTGGTGCCGAGCTTTCAAAGGATTATAACGAGCGCACAGCCGTTCAATCATTCCGTACAGCTTTCTTTTTTCTCGGTTTCATGTTTCCCACCATCGTGGGCATGGCTGTTTTCTTTCGTCCCACGCCCGAATTTACCAACGGGCAGCTCAATCCGCAGTCTTACGTGTCGCTCTCTATTGCGACGTCCATTATCACGCTTGTTTGTGCCGGCATATGCATTGCTTTGACGTATCATAAACAGGCTTCTTATTCGATACGTAAAATAAAAAGAAACCCCTTAAAAGGTATATTCAAAGAGACTGTCGAGGCGCTCAAATGCAACGATTTTCGCAATGTGAGCATCAGCCTTCTTTTTGTGAATATGGCGATGGGCATTGTGGGGTCTGTGGGCCTTCACGTATTCACATATACTTTTTGCTTTAATAACCGGCAGATCGCCATCGTGTTCGGTGCACTCTTTGTGATGGCCTTAATCGCTCAGCCGTTCTGGCTGTATATTGCTAATAAATACGAGAAAAAAACAGCGCTCAAAGCTTGTCTGATCATCAATATCGGTGTGACGTTTTTGTTTGCCTTGGCTGTATTTGCAAGTGCATGGATAAGCGAACACTATCTTATTGTTTTGCCGCTTTCCATGCTGATGGGTTTATCCATGGGCGGCAGCATCTCTCTGCCCTACTCCATGATCACGGATACCATTGATAAAGACGCTTACTATTCCGGCACGCGCAAGGAAGGTGTGTTCTACGGATGCGCGACGTTCATGTTCAAGCTTTCACAGTCGCTGTCCGCCATGTTTGTGGGTTCGCTGCTTGATATCATCCATTTTGATTCCAAGATCGTTCAAGCACCGGCGGTCTATTTAAAGCTCGGTATGATTCTGCCTGTCGGTTTTCTTATCTGCTTCGTGCTCGCACTGGTATTCATCAAGAAATATACCCTGAACCGTGAGACCGTCGCTAAGTATCAGGCTTGTATCAGTGACAGCACGCCTCAATGAGCCCCAGCTTGAATTTTAGATAGCCTTCCTGATTATCGCTGTCGCTTACGATGATGGATGAGGCCCCCACGGCTTTCATAAACTCCACAAATATAACAGCGCCGAATACAATTACATCGGCTTTCTTTTCCGGCAGTCCGCTTATCGCTTTTCGCTGCTCTTTGGTTTTGCTTTTCAGCATGTCGCAAAGCGCCTGTGCGCGCTGCAGCGTGATCTCATGGCCTTGAACACGCTCCGCTATATACTCAGTCAGCCCAAGATCCAGCGCAGCAAGTGCCGTTGCAGTACCGCCAATACCGCAATAGCGAAGATCGCTGGTATGCGGCACTTCAGCAAAAGTATTGGCCGCCAGCGCGTGTGCCTGCTTAAATGCATCGGGGTCAGCGTCGTCGCCGCTTGGGAACATCTGTAGCATGCGCACTGTACCGATTTGAAAGCTATGCGCAAACCGTACATCGCTTAAGCAGCCCTGCATCACCTCAGTGCTGCCTCCGCCGATATCAAACATGGCCCCTTCGCCGTCTATGCATCCTGCAAACCCCAGGAGCGCTTCCCTGTCGCCCGAAATGATATCAATGTCAATGCCACATTCTTTCTTTATATAATGACAAAACGCGTCTTTGTTCTGCGCATCACGCACAGCGCTTGTCGCAAACGCGAAAAAGTCGTCTTTGTCTACACCGTATTCTTGACTGATCTGAAGGTATTCAAGCAACGCTTGCTTGGTGCGCTCCATGGCTGCGGCGACAATAATCCTTTTGCCAACCATGCCCTCGCCCACGCGTATAAGCCGAAGCGTCTTAAAATCGGCAGCAACACCGCCATTTTCAATATGAGCGATCATGAGTCTTGCCGAGTTTGTCCCAATATCCACCACTGCATAACGTTTCATTTGTTTTGTGTCCTCTCTATACTGCTTTCAGTTGCCGTTTATTTGATTTTTAACATCAGTTATTATATCGTTGTTTCTATCAGTCAGCAAGAAAAAGACGTGTTGTATGAACAGCCCCGCTTTTTTAAGACCCTGTTAATAAAAAAACTCATTCACGCGGAACAAGTTTTAATAGATATTTATTAACATTTTTAATTTTCTTCACTATCTTCAGGATCTTTACCCTGCTCAGCAGGAGTCAGGACATACTCGTTTTCATACACAAAGCCGAACTTCTCCCGGGCCTCATTTTCCACATAGTCCTGCGTGTTCATATATTCATTTTTGTGTTCAAGGCGGTCTTTCTCTAATTTGATTTGCTCGTATTGCTCGCTTAAAGCCTTCTGTTCATCCAGTAATGTGTTAATATTCGTCTGCTGAATATATATGGACACCCCTACATAAACCAGAAAAAAGGCCAGCAGCAACAGCTTGAACCTAAATTTCACTTTTCGCTTTTTCATATGCCCTCACAAAATGACCCGGATGATGTTTCATCTCTTGATCAGTTTATAAACCATTTATTGCATGCTTAAACATCATTATAGATTTTCGACGTAAAATTAACGACTCCTATGGGTGTGGCAAAATAAGCTTATTTCTTATTATTTTTGTTTTTTGAGAGCCATTTTCTTAGTTTCCTCGCCAAAAAGGATAAGAATGGCGATATACCCGCCATGTATAGCGCAAATCCGAGCACAAATCCGACAAATGTATAAAGCCGAAGCTCACCTGCGTTAGCGGCATACATAACAGCCACGACAATGGCCCCCAAAGTGATGATAAACATGGTATCGAGCAATGCCGTGACCCATTTGCCTGTCTTAAAAGACCGGCGTATTCCCCTGTAAACGTCATAAGCGAATCCAGCCATCATACCGCCGTATAACGTGATCAGGAAGATATAGATTTGAGGCACCGTCGTTTCCATGCTGCACCTACCTGAACATCTTGGAAAACACGCCCCGTTTTGTGCGTTCTTCCTCGTGATCCGCATAATCGACGCTTTGAATCTTTCCTTCTACCACAAGCTGCCCGTCATCAAGATTAAGCTTGTTGATGTGCAGGTCTTCTCCCGTGACTGTGATGAATCCATGGTTGGTCAGCAGTATGACTTCGACCTCGTTGAAACTGTCGACATCTTCTACGGCTGTGATAATGATCTTTTCCCGCGAATCAATAACGACCTTATGAGGTGCGTTATTAGCCGGTCTTTCTCTTTGCTCTTCAATATACATGACAGCACTCCTTTGCATGAGATGGCACATTAAAATATATGCCGCAGCAAAGTCATGTATACTTTTCATAATAAACTCTATTTTATCAGCAAAGAAGGTTTAAAATGTTTATCCGGTACGGAATAAGGCTTGCCGTATTTCTGAGTATCGCGTACACGTCCGTTATACGTAATAGCACTTGACGGACAGAACGAATAGCACCGAAGACACTGCGCACAATGGCCCGCAAACGTCGGCACATCCTTGATGCTGATGTTGTTCATCGGGCAAAGACTTGCACACAAACCGCATCGCGTACACCTCGATGCGTCCGCGCCCACCCGGGTCTGTGCCTCTTTTTGATATAAACGGTAAGGCCCGCGCTGTAATATACCCAGCGGAAAGCTATAACGGCCTTTGAGGCGTGCCTTCCCGCACAGCAACCGATCCACATAAGCCCCTACCTGTTTTTCAGCACTGTCTATAATACGCTTGATACTTTGTTCGTCAGGCGTACCCAAAAAGCCATGAGACATGCTCATGTTGGACGGCATTGTAAAATGCTCGGCTGTATCAATGATAAGACCTTTATTCAAAAACCGTTTATGTGCCACATATGCGCCGTCTCCCGAAAAACCCATTTGAGTGCAAAACACGTGAATATGCTTGTGCTTTTCAGGCAGTGAGTCGATAAAGCGTTTGACAGGCTCCGGCAGATCTGAACCGTAAACAGGCCAGCCAAACAAAACAAGATCAGCAGTTTTGATCCACCAATCCGCTTTTTTGGGCGTCAGGGTATCAATCGACACGGCAGACGCGTTGATATTCTTCGCGTCCAGCTGCCTTTTGATACGATCGGACACCCACCAAGTATTGCCCGTTCCGCTGAAATAGAAAACAACCGCTGTATACATTGTTAAGAACTTGCCAGATAAGCGTTAATGAATGCGTCCAGCTCACCGTCCATCACCGCGGCGACGTTGCCTGTTTCTTCGCCTGTCCGGTGATCCTTGACCATGCTGTATGGATGAAACACATATGAACGGATCTGGCTGCCCCATTCAATCTTTTTCATCTCGCCCTTTATCTCTTGAATTTCTTTCATCTTTTCGCTCTCACGCTTTTCGATCAGCTTGGCCTTGAGCATGCGCATCGCGGTTTCCCTATTCTGTATCTGCGAACGCTCATTCTGGCACTGTACCACGATATTGGTCGGCAAATGCGTAATGCGGATGGCCGACTCCGTTTTATTCACATGCTGGCCGCCCGCGCCTGAGGAGCGATAAGTATCCACGCGCAAATCATCTGGATTGATGTCGATATCCGCATCGTCATCCTCCAAATCGGGCATCACATCGAGCGATGCGAATGACGTATGACGGCGCGCGGACGAATCAAAAGGCGATATACGCACAAGCCTGTGTACGCCCTTCTCCGCCTTTAAATAGCCGTAAGCGTTGAGTCCCAGCACTTCAAACGTCACGCTCTTGACGCCTGCTTCATCGCCTGCGAGGAAATCGAGCACGCGAACCGTATACTTTTTGCGCTCACACCAGCGTGTGTACATGCGGTAAAGCATTTCCACCCAATCCTGCGCTTCGGTACCGCCCGCACCCGCGTGCAGCGATAGTATCGCACCGTTGGAATCATATTCGCCGCGCAGCAGCGCCTTTAATCGAAGCTCCGATACGTCCTTGCGCAGCAAAGCAAGCTCATCCGAGAGCTCTTCAGCCATGTCGTCGTCACCGGATTCCTCGACAAGCTCCAGCATAACGGCAGCATCGTCCAACCTTTGCGTGATCTTTCCGAACTGTTCAAGCTTATCCTCGATGGGTTTAACCTTTTTGTTCACCTTATTTGCTTCTTTTATATTATCCCAAAAGCCGGGCGCTTCCATCTGTGACTGCAGGTCACTCAGTTCTTTTTTCAGCGTTTCAATACTAAGGGCTGTTTCGGCTTCCTTTGCAAGCGCTTTAATTTCTGTCAGTGCCTGTTTGGCTTCATCTATTGTCAGCATAGTTCCCTCTTACTGCGCGCGTCCGCAGCAGTTCTTAAATTTTTTACCACTTCCGCAAGGACACGGCGAATTGCGGCCAACCTTGTTGCCGCTGGCGTCCAGCACCTTTTTTGGCGGTTCTACCGCTTTGGGCGCTTCTCGCTGCTGCGGCTTTGATGTCAATTTTACATGGAAGAGCATTGTCAGCGTATCCTGCTGGATCTCACGCACCATCTCTTCAAACATATCAAACCCTTCGTTGCGGTATTCGATGATGGGATTTCGCTGGCCATATGCGCGAAGGCCGATACCCTGACGCAGCTGATCCATTGCGTCAATATGCGCCATCCATTTTTCATCCACCACACGCAGCAGTATAATGCGTTCAATTTCGCGCATGCTCTGCCCGCCGGATTCAATTTCCTCTTCTTTGTGCTTATATATATCCAGCGCCGTATCGAGTATACGCTGTTTGGCCGTCTCCGGCGTTAAGTCTTCAATTTCTTCTGGCTTAAACAGCTTCATGCCTCTGGGCAGGAACACCTTGCTGAAATATTCCGTTAAACCATCGATGTCCCACTCTTCGGGGAAAACATTGGCCGGGCAATACACCGCCACAATCTCGCCGATAAGCCCCTCTAGCATGTTGACGATATTCTCGCGCATATCCTCGCCCGTCAGCACGTCACGCCGCTGTTTATAGATCAGCTCGCGCTGTTTGTTCATCACATCGTCGTATTGCAGCACGTTCTTTCTGATTTCATAATTGCGCGCTTCGATGCGTTTTTGCGCAGACTCAATCTGGCGCGTCAGCAGTCCGGCAGCGATGGGAATATCGTCGTTCTTGCTCACCGCGCCCATGATATTCTGTACACGTTCTCCTCCGAACAGACGCATCAGATCGTCTGTAAGCGATATAAAAAACACGGAAGAACCGGGATCGCCCTGACGGCCGGCACGGCCCCGAAGCTGGTTGTCGATACGGCGGGATTCATGCCGCTCTGTACCGACAATATGCAGGCCGCCAAGGCCAACGACTTCGTCGTGCTCAGGCTGCATGGATTTCTTGTGCTTTTCAAGCAGCTCCGCGTAACGTTTGCGAGACCGCAGTATATCTTCGTCGTCCGTCGGTGCGTGGCCCACAGCCTGCTCAATCAATTCCTCGGTGAAGTCTTCTAGGCGCATATCCGCGCGTGCTGAAAAGTCCGGGTTGCCGCCGAGTATGATATCCGTACCGCGGCCTGCCATGTTTGTCGCGATCGTGACAGCGCTTTTTTTGCCCGCCTGAGCCACAATCAGCGCTTCTTTTTCATGGTTCTTAGCGTTAAGAACGTTGTGCTTGACACCCGTGCGAAGGAGCATGCCCGACAGCCGCTCGGATTTTTCCACCGATACCGTACCCACCAGCACGGGGCGCCCCGTTTCATGGACGCGCTTGATCTCCTCCACAACCGCACGGAACTTGCCTTGTTCAGTCGCGTAGATCACGTCGTTCATGTCGTCGCGGATCATCGGCTTGTTCGTGGGTATCTGCACCACGTCTAGGTTGTATATGCCCTGGAATTCGTCTTCTTCCGTTTTGGCTGTACCCGTCATGCCCGAAAGCTTGTCGTACATACGGAAATAGTTCTGGAAGGTAATGGTGGCAAGCGTACGCGTTTCGCGTTCGACCTTGACGTTTTCCTTGGCTTCAATGGCCTGATGCAAGCCTTCCGAATAGCGGCGGCCCACCATCAAACGCCCTGTAAACTCATCCACGATCACCACCTGACCGTCTTTCACGACATAGTCAATATCGCGTTTCATCAGGTTGTTGGCTTTTAATGCCTGGTTGATATGATGATAAAGCTCTGTATTTTCAATATCCGATAGGTTCTCCACACCAAATGCCTTCTCACATTTGGCGACGCCCTGCTCGGTTAAGTTGATGGCTTTTAGTTTTTCGTCAATCGTGAAATCGTCTTCCTCTTTGAGCTGACGCACAAAACGATCAACAGTCGTATACATGTCGGTGCTCTTTTCACCGGCACCGGATATAATAAGCGGCGTTCTTGCTTCGTCGATGAGTATGCTGTCTACCTCGTCCACAACGGCGAAATAAAGATCACGCTGCACCATGCGCTCTTTGCGCACCACCATGTTGTCACGCAGATAGTCAAATCCAAATTCGTTGTTGGTACCGTATACAATGTCACAGCGGTAGGCCTCGCGGCGTTCCTCAGGCGTGACATCGTGTATGACAAGCCCGACGGTGAAACCTAGAAAAGAATAAAGCTTGCCCATCCATTCAGAGTCTCTCTTTGCAAGGTAATCGTTCACTGTGATTACATGAACGCCCTTGCCTGTCAGCGCGTTCAGGCAAACGGCGAGCGTGGCGGCAAGCGTTTTGCCTTCACCTGTTTTCATCTCGGCAATACGCCCCTGATGCAGCACAATACCGCCGATAAGCTGTACAAAGAAATGCCGCATACCAAGCACACGGCTGGATGCCTCCCTTACCTGCGCAAACACCTCGGGCAGCAGATCATCAAGGCTCTCGCCTTTGGCGTAACGCTCTTTAAATTCAGCGGTTTTAGCGGTAAGCTCGCTGTCACTGAGCGACTTAAACTGGCTTTCCAGCGCTTCCACCGCATTTGCAATCTTGCGTATTTTTCTAAGCCGGGAATCATTGCTGCCGGCTATCACGTTTTTTAAAAGACCCATAGTTTTCCCTTCTCATCGTCAAAAACGACTGAATCGTTTCACTGTTATAAACAGCAAAACATACTGTATCATTCTACCACTTGCTTCATGCTTAATCAACTGTTTAAGGTGTGAAGCATTCGTGAACAATATGACCTCCTTTTTATATGACATATCTACATATAGTATGAATCATTGACTTTTTTCTCTTTTATGTGGTATCGTTAAAAATAATTTTTAAGGCATAAAGGGGAAAAGCTGTGGCAAAAGTGATAATAGACAAAGATGCCTGCAAAGGCTGCGGGCTGTGCGTAACGGTGTGTCCCAAAAACATCGTTGTCCTCTCTCAAACCAGCATAAACGCAAAAGGCTATAATCCCGTTGACATTACGGATATGTCTTTGTGCATCGGATGCGCAAACTGCGCGAAGATGTGCCCGGACTTTGTGTTGACTGTAGAGAAATAACAAGCCTGATTGGCTTCAACAATATTGATAAGGTGGCTTAATAATGGCAAGAGTTTTAATGAAAGGCAATGAGGCAATCGCGGAAGCGGCAATACAAGCAGGATGCCGTTACTTTTTTGGTTACCCGATTACGCCTCAGAATCAGATTCCCGAGTACATGTCGCGGCGCATGCCCGAGGTCGGCGGCACATTTTTGCAAGCCGAATCCGAAGTATCCGCGATTAACATGGTTTACGGCGCTGCCGGTGCGGGCGCACGCGTGATGACATCGTCATCCTCCCCCGGCATCAGCTTGAAGCAGGAAGGTATCAGCTATATCGCTTGCGCGGAGCTGCCCTGTGTCATCGTTAACATCGTACGCAGCGGGCCCGGTCTTGGCGGCATTCTGCCTTCTCAGGGCGATTATTTTCAGTCTGTCAAAGGCGGCGGACACGGCGACTATCGTCTCATCGTTTACGCCCCCTCGTCCGTTCAGGAAGCGGCAGACTGCGTGATGGAAGCATTTGAAGCGTCTGATTACTACCGCGTACCCGCGCTTGTGATGGGCGACGGCATGATCGGCCAAATGATGGAGCCTGTCGAGTTTAAGCAGCCCAAAAAGCGCGAACAGCCTGAAAAGACATGGGCAGCTAAAGGCTATGACGGCACAAGAGACCGCGCTGTTATCAATTCGCTTTATATTGAGGCGGATGTGATGAGCGCTGTGAACGCACGGATGCAAAAAGTATACCGTGAGATTGAGAAAAACGAAACGCAGTATGAAGAATATATGATGGATGATGCGGATATCTGCATTGTAGCCTACGGAACCACGTCACGTATCGTGCGCAATGCCATCACAAAAGCGCGCAAAGAACTGGGCATCAAGGCAGGCCTGATTCGCCCCATCACGATTTGGCCGTTCCCCTCGCAGCCGATTGCTGATGCAACTAAGAAAGCAAAAGCGTTCCTCGCTGTGGAAATGAGCACAGGCCAGATGGTGGAAGACGTCCGTCTCGCTGTGAACGGCGCGTGTCCGGTGTCTTTCCTTGGCACAACAGGGGGCATTATTCCCAACCCCAACCAGATTATTGAAAAGCTAAAAGAGATAAAGGAGGGAATGTAGCATGGCTGTCGTATTCAAAAAAAGCAGTGTAATGACCGACGTTCCTTTTCACTATTGCCCGGGCTGTACGCACGGCATCGCACACCGGCTGGTGGCCGAGTGCATAGAAGAAATGGGTTTACAGGATAAAGCCGTTGGTGTGGCTCCTGTGGGCTGCGCGGTATTTGCCTATAAATACTTCGATATCGACATGTATGAAGCGGCACATGGCCGTGCGCCTGCTGTCGCCACCGGTGCGAAGCGTGTACACCCCGATAACCTCGTTTTCACCTACCAGGGAGACGGCGACCTTGCGTCCATCGGCGCGGCAGAGATCGTGCACGCCGCTGCACGCGGAGAGAAAATCACCGCGGTCTTTCTTAACAACGCCATATACGGCATGACAGGCGGCCAGATGGCCCCGACAACGCTCGTGGGCCAAAAGACGACCACATCCCCGTTCGGGCGCGACGCAAGCCACTGCGGCTATCCTGTGCGTGTATCAGAGATGCTCTCAACATTGGACGGCGCGGCATACATCGAACGCGTGTCGCTTCATGACGTGCCCAATATCAATAAGGCCAAAAAAGCCATCCGCAAAGCATTTGAGGCACAGATGGCCGGCAAAGGCTTCTCGCTCGTTGAGATCCTTTCCACCTGCCCGACAAACTGGGGTCTATCTCCCGTTGAATCGATCAAGTGGCTTAAAGAAAACATGATTCCGTATTATCCGCTGGGTGTGTTCAAGGAGGCGAAATAATATGACAAGCGAAATGATTATGGCTGGCTTCGGCGGACAGGGTGTGCTGCTTATGGGACAGCTGGCGGCGTATGCGGGTATGATTGAGGATAAGAATGTGTCTTGGCTGCCGTCATACGGACCCGAGATGCGCGGCGGTACGGCAAATTGCTGTGTCATCGTATCGGATGATCCGGTAGGCTCCCCCGTCGTCACGGAAGCAGATGCGGTGATCGTCATGAACAAGCCATCGCTCGACAAATTTGAAAATACATTAAAACCGGGCGCCAAGCTTTTTATCAACTCTTCATTAATCGATAAAAAGCCGACACGCACAGATATCGACGTGTATTATGTGCCCGCAAACGATATTGCGGCCGAGCTCGGCAACACGCGTGTCGCCAACATTGTGATGCTGGGCGCTTATGTGGCGTCCTCCGGATTTGTCTCCAAAAAAAGCGTCATTGAAGCGGTAGAATATGTGCTTGGAAAGAGAAAAGCACATCTAATTCCCGTCAATGAAAAGGCTTTTGATGAGGGTGCAAAGTTAGTTAAATAATACGTGAGTTTTTGCAAAGAGGCTGTTAGGTTATTGAGCAGTCTTTTTTATATTGCTGAACGACACAGAGGTCGTTCACTACAAATTCGCGTAAAAGAAAAAAAGGCCTCCGTTTTCACAAAGGCCTTTCTGGTCAAGTTCTTATTTTTTTAAGATATGCTCATGACAATCTTATCAATCGAAGCGCCGGGCGCCACCATGGGCAGCACCATGGTATCCTGATCGATGACGCAATGGATTAATGACGGCCCGTTTTGCGCAAGCGCGGCTTGCAGTGCCTGCCGGAAGTCTTCCGCGTTATCGATCTTTTGCGCAAAATACCCGAACCCGCGCGCGACCGCACAGAAATCTAGCGGCGGCAGCGTGGTCTCTGAATGGCGCTTGTCGAAGAACAACGTCTGCCACTGACGCACCATGCCGAGCGTATTGTTATCAAACAAAATCGTAATGACCGGTAGGTTGTAGCGCACCGTCGTTGCCATCTCATTGAGATTCATACGCAGGCATCCGTCGCCCGTGATGTGCAGCACCTTCTGGTCGGGACATGCCACCTTTGCACCAATTGCGGCACCAAGACCGTATCCCATCGTACCCAGACCGCCCGAGGTTAAGAATTTGTTATGCTTCTTAAACGGGTAATACTGCGCTGTCCACATCTGGTGCTGACCCACATCCGTCACGATCACCGTGTCTTCTCCGAGGCTTTCGTTGATCGCCTCCATGATCTGCTTAGGCAGATGATCTTTGGGAATGTGTGCTTCGTTCTCCGCTTTCCATTCGTTTACACTCTTGACCCAATTGGGATGCTTTTTTTCAGGCATCTGCGGATTAAGAATGCTGAGCGCGGTCTTGATGTCCTGAATCACATGCACGTGTGTGGGTATATTCTTATTGACCTCTGATGCGTCAATATCGATTTGAATAATTTTCGCATGCGAGGCAAACTTGCTCACATCGCCCGTGACGCGGTCGCTGAAGCGCGCCCCCAGCACGATGAGCAGATCACAGTTCTGAAACGCCATATTGCTGGCCTTTGTGCCGTGCATACCCACAAGACCCATATAAAGCGGATGCTTAGACGGGAACGAACTTACGCCCATCAGCGTGCTCGCCACAGGCGCATCGAGACGCTCGGCGAGCTTAAACAGCTCATCACTCGCGCCGGAAAGCACCACGCCTCCGCCCGCCAGAATAACAGGTCTCTCCGCATTTTCTACGAGCTCCTTGATCGCTTCCGTCGGCACATCGGAATATTTGCAGGGAATCACACAATCTTCTTCCGGCGCATTATATTCACACGTCTGTGTAAACAGATCGCTTGTGATGTCGATGAGCACCGGGCCGGGACGGCCGCAGCGTGCGAACGCAAACGCTTCTCTGAACACATCCGAAATGCGCGTCACATCTTTGATCTGATAGTTATGCTTGGTGATGGGCATTGAGACACCCATGATATCCACTTCCTGAAAGCTATCGGTGCCAAGCAGGCTTGCAGGCACATTGCCTGTGATGGCGACCATGGGAATGGAATCCATGTAAGCCGTCGCCAGTCCTGTTACCAGATTCGTGCAGCCCGGGCCGGATGTCGCAATGCAGACGCCCACCTTGCCGGTCGTTCTCGCATATCCGTCAGCTGCATGAGAGGCACCCTGTTCATGTGCCGTTTCAATATGCTTAATCGTCGATCTTTCATCATACAGAGCGTCATATAGCTTGATGACTTTGCCGCCCGGATAACCGAAAACGGTATCCACGTTCTCACGCTTCAAACACTCCATGATAATCTGTACGCCTGTCATTTGCATATAACAATCCTCCCTTATTGCAGAATTGCGCCCTTGTCCGCTGAAGATACCATTCTCGCGTACCGGTAAAGCCAGCCGCTGTTCACGCTTAATCCGCGTTTTTTCAGGCTGCCCAGCCTCTTTTCAATAATATCCTGCTCGACGCTAAGTGATAACTTGCGCGCAGGTATATCAATTTCTATCGTATCGCCCTCTTCAATCACGGCAATAATGCCGCCTGCTTGGGCTTCGGGAGACACATGGCCGATGGCCGCGCCTCTTGTGGCGCCGCTGAAACGTCCGTCCGTGATGAGCGCGACGGTCTTATCCATGCCCATACCCGCAAGCGCCGATGTGGGCCCGAGCATTTCACGCATACCCGGCCCGCCCGAGGGCCCTTCATACCGGATGACGACCACATCGCCGTCTTTGATCTTGCCGTCATATATCGCCTGAATCGCCGCTTCCTCACTGTCGAATACGCGGGCAGGGCCGCTGTGCACCATCATTTCAGGCGCCACGGCAGACTGCTTGACCACGCTGCCGTCTGGCGCAATATTGCCTCTTAGCACGGCGATGCCGCCCTGAGGCGAATAAGGCGCGTCAACGCTTTTGATAACTTTCGGATCGAGTATGACCGCATTTTTAACAGCGTCGCCAATTGTCGTTCCCGCGACACACTTAGAGTCTGCTTTAATCAAGCCATTCTTATTCAACTCATTCAGCACCGCGTACACGCCGCCTGCGGCGTGCAGATCCACGATATGTGTGCGGCTGGCAGGTGCCAGCTTGCATAGATTCGGCGTTCTTTTGCTGATTTTATCCACGAGTTCAAGGCTCAATTTGATGCCGCACTCGTTCGCTATGGCGGGCAGATGCAGCACAGAATTCGTCGAGCATCCAAGTGCCATATCCAGCGACAGCCCATTCTCAAACGCATCCTGCGTCATGATATCGCGCGGACAAAGATCCATTTCCAGCAACTTCATCAGCTGCATGCCGCTCTGCTTTGCAAAGCGGACACGCGCCGCATGTACCGCGGCGATCGTCCCATTGCCGCTCATCGCCATGCCGAGCGCTTCTGTGAGACAGTTCATGCTGTTCGCCGTGAACATGCCTGAACATGATCCGCAGCCCGGGCAGACGGAATTTTCGAGTTTATCGAGGTCTTCCATACCCATTTTGCCTGCGCTGTAAGCGCCCACCGCTTCAAATATCGTGGTCAAACTTGCATCGACGCCTTCCAAATCCTTGCCGGGGAGCATCGGGCCGCCCGAAACGAATATCGACGGTCTGTTGACACGCGCGGCCGCCATCAGCATGCCGGGCACGATTTTGTCACAGTTGGGCACAAAAGCGACCGCATCAAAGCCATGCGCCATGACCATCGATTCGATGGAATCCGCGATAAGCTCACGCGATGCCAGCGAATAACGCATACCCGCATGTCCCATTGCAATACCGTCGCAAACGCCGATAGAGGGCACCATGACGGGCGTGCCGCCTGCCATGCGAATACCATCCGCCACGGCGTCCGCAATTTTATCAAGATGAATATGTCCGGGGACGATCTCGCTTGTCGCGTGGACAATGCCCACAAGCGGACGCGATATTTCTTCGTCTGTATAACCCATCGCTTTAAACAAAGACCGGTGCGGTGCTCTGTCCGCGCCTTTTTTTACACTATCACTGATCATTTCAGGCCTCCAAAAATCCAATCACAGTGTCCGCCATCTCTGTGGTGGATACTGTTTTCTCATCCGCAAGCGCAATATCTTTCGTACGCGCGCCGCTTTCCAGCGCACGGCTGACTGCTTGTTCTATATTTTTCGCTATGTCATCCCGGTCAAGCGAATGGCGAAGCATCATCGCCGCCGAGAGTATCGTGGCAAGCGGATTGGCCATCCCCTGCCCCGCGATATCCGGTGCGCTGCCGTGAACGGGTTCATACATACCGAGCGTTGATGAACCAAGGCTCGCAGACGGCAGCATGCCGATGCTGCCTGTAATCATCGCGGCTTCATCTGATAGTATATCACCGAACATGTTCTCCGTCACGATCACGTCAAACTGCTTGGGATACCGCACCAGCTGCATGGCGGCATTATCCACATACATATGTGAGAGCGCGATCTCCGGATATTCCTTTGCCACCTCTGTGACCACGCTGCGCCACAACCTTGATGATTCGAGTATGTTGGCCTTGTCAACGCTGACGAGCTGTTTTTTGCGGCCCATCGCCGTTTTCATGGCGACATGCGCAATACGGCGCACTTCGGGTTCGCTGTAACGCATGGTATCATACGCCCAGTCTTCCCCGCGCTCTTTTTTACCGAAGTACAGACCGCCTGTGAGCTCGCGGATCACAATGATATCCAGACCGTTCTCGGTAAGAGATGGTTTTAACGGGCACGCTGACGCCAGCTCCTTATAGAGCACAGCGGGGCGTACATTTGCAAACAATCCAAGACCCGCGCGCAAGTCAAGCAATGCGTTTTCGGGACGCATATCAGACGGAAGTGTATCCCACTTGAAACCGCCGACAGCACCCAGCAGCACCGCATCGCTCTCAAGAGCACCTTTAAGCGTCTCTTCAGGCAAGGGACGGCCCTTGCTGTCTATCGCGCAGCCGCCCGCAAGATAATGCGTGTACTTAAGCGTCAGCCCCGAATCCAAAGTGGCTCGCTCCAGTACTCGGAGTGTTTCGTCTATCACCTCCGGGCCAATGCCGTCGCCCGGTATCACTGCAATCCTTTTTTCCATTGTGTCACCTCTTTAAACTTTCAAAACTGCCAAAGCGTTAAGCGTCCAGCAGCAGATAATCAATCGAATCGATGAGGGCGAAAAGGCTCGCCTCAATCACGTCGGTGGAAACGCCCATCGTGCGCCAGAAATTTTCGCCGTCGCCGGACTCGATGATAACACGCACCTTCGCCGCCGTCGCCGCGTCCGTATCGAGCACACGCACCTTGTAATCGGTCAGCATCACTTCCTTAAGCTTGGGGAAGAATGCGCCCAGCGCCTCTCTCAATGCTTTATCCAGCGCGTTCACCGGGCCGTTGCCTTCCGCTGCCGCCATACGGTATTCTCCATCCACATCCACCTTGACCACAGCGTAAGCACCAAACGAATTTTCATGTGTCGGCTCATCGCTCACTTTGAAATGCACGAGCGAGAATTTGGACTTGTGGAGCCCCAGCTCTTTCATGACGAACAGCTTGAAACTGCTTTCCGCACCTTCGTAGCTGTAACCTTCGCTTTCCATCTCCTTAAGCGTTCCCATAAGCCGGCCGACTTCTTGCTTATTCTCAGCCACATCAGGAAAAATATCTTTGAGCTTTTCAGCCATTGCGCTTTTGCCTGCAACCTCAGACAGAAGGAATTCGCGGCTGTTGCCAACTTTAGATGGCTCGATGTGCTCAAAAGACCCCTTCGCTTTGCATAGGCCGTCGATGTGCATGCCGCCCTTGTGAGCAAACGCATTGCGCCCCACATATGGCAGCGTCTCGTCGAACGGCAGATTCGTGATCTCCGCAGCTTCACGCGATACCGCATAAAGCTTTTGAATATTATCGCCAATGCAATCGTAGCCAAGCTTAAGCTGCAAATTCGGGATGATGGACGAGAGCCTTGCGTTGCCGCTGCGCTCACCGTATCCAAGCAGCGTACCCTGAACGTGGCAGACACCGAGTTGAACCGCCATGATAGAGTTCGCCACCGCAAGACCTGTATCGTTATGGGCATGAATGCCAAGCTTTGTATCCACCGCATCCAGCGACACCTGAACAGCCGCTTTGAGCTCATCAGGCATCGTACCGCCATTTGTGTCACAAAGCACAACCACATCCGCGCCTGCACGGCAAGCCGTCTTCAGTACGTCGATCGCATATGCGGGATTGGCTTTGTATCCGTCAAAAAAGTGTTCGGCATCAAATATGACCTCTTTACCGCTGTCCTTTAAGAATTTCAGCGTGTCGTAAATCATACCTAAATTTTCTTCCAGCGTCGTGCCGATCACTTCTGTGGCGTGCAAATCCCACGCTTTGCCAAACACGGCAACGGCCTCCGTTCCCGCATCCATCAGCGCTTTGACACCAAGGTCTTCCTCAACAGACGTGTTTTTGCGGCGTGTGCTTCCAAAGGCCACCAGTTTCGCACTGCTGAGGTTCACCTTCACGGCTTCCTCAAAAAACTGCCGCTCCTTAGGATTAGAGGCAGGATTTCCTGCCTCTATATAATCAACACCGAGACTGTCCAGCAGCGTTAACATCTGCAGCTTGTCGGACAGTGAATAGTTGATGCCACGCGCCTGCGCACCGTCGCGCAGTGTGGAATCGAATATTTCTACCTTGCTACTCATGATCCTGCTCCTTTATGGGGCGTATCGGAAACAATGTTTCCTTAAAACTTGGGTTCTTCCTGCCATGGCATCATTTTCCGAAGCTCTTTGCCCACCTTTTCCACAGGCAATTCTCTTTCGATGCGCCGTCTGGAAAGGAAGCCCGGCCGTCCTGCTTTGTTCTCGGAAATCCAGCGGCTTGCGAAAACGCCTTCCTGTATCTCCTTTAACACCTTCTTCATTTCTTTGCGCGTATCATCTGTAATAATGCGGCGTCCGATCGAATAGTCGCCGAATTCAGCCGTATCACTGATGGAATAACGCATATAGGAAAGACCGCCTTTGTTGATCATATCAACGATCAGCTTCATTTCGTGGATGCACTCAAAGTAGGCGCTTTCCGGCTCATAACCCGCTTCTACGAGCGTATCGAAACCGGCTTTCATGAGTTCAGAGACACCGCCGCAGAGCACAGCCTGTTCGCCGAAAAGGTCAGTTTCCGTTTCTTCGCGGAATGTGGTGGCGAGGATACCCGAGCGAGCGCCGCCGATGCCCTCTGCATAAGCGAGACCCACATTAAGCGTATCACCGGTCGGATCCTGCGCGACTGCGATGAGACACGGTACGCCTTTGCCAGCTTCGTATTCACTGCGCACTGTATGACCAGGCCCCTTGGGCGCCACCATGAACACGCCAACGTTTGCGGGCGGCTTAATCTGTCCGAAATGGATATTGAAGCCGTGTGCGAACATGAGGTATTTGCCTTCTGTGAGGTTCGGCTTGACCGATTCTTCATAGATCTTGGGCTGCAGCTCATCGTTGACGAGTATGACGATAACATCTGCCTGCTTGGCCGCTTCCGCTGCCGTGGCCACCTTTAACCCTTGCTCTTCGGCCTTTTTCCAAGACTTGCTGCCTTCGTAAAGCCCCACAATCACGTTATGGCCGGAATCGTGCAGATTCAGCGCGTGCGCATGCCCCTGGCTGCCAAAGCCGATAACCGCAATGGTTTTGTCCGCAAGATAATCTCTGTTGCAATCAGACTGATAATACAATTTTGCCACTTTCTTTAATCTCCTTTGATATATATTATAATTCTCGTGTATATAATACGCCTAAATCTTTTGCATGGCGGCTGCCTTGCTGTCATAAAGCTGCGTATCACTCATCTCCAAAGCGACCATACCTGTGCGCGCAAGCTCTACGATGGAATAATTCTTAAACAGAACGATGCTTTCATTGATGAAAGATATCGTACCGCTTATCTGGAATGTGAGACACTTTTCACCGATATCCAGCACAATTCCCGCGCGCGATTCGATATCCGCCATTAGCTTTTTCTTATCGACGCCGTCCGTGCTGAGCTTAACAAGGGCAATTTCTCTGAAAATGCCATCCTCTGTGGGAATCTCCTTAATCGCCTTCACGTCCAGCAGCTTATCAAACTGTTTGACCACCTGTTCAATCACCGCATCTTCCGCATACATCACGATTGTGATTCTGGATAGCGCAGGGTTGCTCGTCACACCGACTGTCAAGCTCTCAATGTTAAAGCCACGTCTGCTGATAAGGCCGGAAATACGTGACAGGACGCCGGGCTGATTCGATACGATAAACGATATCACACGCTGCATAATTTTCTTTTCCTTTCCGATATAATAAAAAAAACCGCATTCTCCTCTTAATAAACGAAGAGACGCAGTTGTTATTCCAACTTCGCGGTACCACTCAACTTGTCTTTATGCAAAGACCACCTCTAAGGCTCTAGCAAGCCCCCATACGATAACGATATGAACCGGCCATGTCTACTTGGTTCGACACGCAGCTCCGGAGGGATTCGTCCTACGCCATGCTGCCGGTTTTCACCATGCACCGGCTCTCTGCAAGTCACGCACGCCAGACCTGTCTCCATCAACGCTTTTATTAGCATAATATTAACAAACATCCTCTTGAATGTCAACACGAGAATTTGTTAAGTTTGTATTTACTTACAGAATGAAAAGCCGCCCGTTAAAGGCGGCCATATCGTATCGTTTAGATTAAGCTGTTAAAATACGCGGCGATGTCCGTAAGCTGCTTTTCTGCCCGTTTCTGATCGTCTGCGCATGCGGCGAAATACGCTTTTATCTTCGGCTCTGTGCCTGAAGGGCGTATGCATGCCCATGCCCCGTCTTCCATCAAGAATCGGATCGCATTTGACTTAGGCAGGGTAAGCGGTTCCGTTTTCCCATTGGCATCCGTTCGCAAGCCCGACTGATAGTCCTCCGTATAGAGAACTTTTATACCGCCGATTTCGGTTATCGGTTTGCTGCGAAGGCCGGACATAATCGCCGTCATTTTCTCCATGCCGTCCAGTCCCTTAAACACTATGTTCTTGACACCTTCGGCATAATAACCGTATTTCTCATATAATGATTGCAGCACCTCAAGCAGACTCTTGCCTTGCGCCTGATAATGCTGAGCCGCTTTGCACAGCAGCAATGCGCCCAATGCGCCGTCCTTATCACGCGTAAACGTGCCGGCAAGGAAGCCGTAGCTTTCTTCAAAGCCAAAAATGAATTCAGCATCCGTATTTTCATTCTCCGTGATAATCTCGGAGATAAAACGAAAACCCGTCAGCACCGTATGGCACACAATACCATAATGTTTGGCGATTGCGTCCGCCATTGTGGTGGACACGAAAGACTTGATAATATAGTCGGTCGGCTTCAAGCAGCCGTCCTGCCTTCTTCTTTCCAGCAGATATTCAATGAGAATGCACGCAATCTGATTGCCCGTGAGCATACGGTATGAGCCGTCATTATCGCGTACCGCCGCGCCCATGCGGTCCGCATCCGGGTCTGTGCCGAACGCCAAATCCGCATCTGTCTTTTTCGCAAGCTCAATCGCCATCTTCATCGCACCGGAATCTTCGGGGTTGGGCGATTTTATAGTCGGAAAACGGCCATCCGGTTCACGCTGCTCGTTCACCACCGTCAGGTTCGTGATGCCCGCCGCGGGCAATACGTTCATCACAGTGCGCAGTCCTGAGCCATGAAGCGGCGTATACACAACTTTTAAGTCTTTTGCCTCGTCGTTATTGCAAAGCGTGAGCAGTTTTTCGTAATAGCGCGCGTCGATTTCATCGCCGATTTCCTCAATGAGTCCGCTTTGAATACCTTCCTCAAGACTCACCCTTTTGATACCGCCGAACGTATCCACCTTTTGTATGCATGCTGTAACCGCCAGACTTTCTTCGGGCCCAAGCTGGCCGCCGTATGAAGCGTATACCTTATATCCATTATATTCCTTGGGGTTATGGCTTGCGGTAATCACAATACCTCCGTCCGCTTTGAAATATCGCACGGCAAATGACAGCTCCGGCACGCTCGTCAGCTGTTTAAAAAGACGCGTTTTGATGCCGTTGCCCGCAAAAACGCAGGCGGTTTCCTCCGCAAACTCACGCGAAAAAAGCCGCGAATCGTAAGCAATGACCATACCGTTTTCGGCGTTGCCCGACGATTTCAAGTAATCCGAAAGCCCTTGCGTAGCCCTTGCGACTGTGTACTTGTTCATGCGCGCGATGCCCGCGCCGATAATACCGCGCAAGCCGGCTGTTCCGAAAGGCAGTTCATGTAAAAACCGTTCTTTTATCTGCGTGTCGTCATCTTTGATCGCTTCCAGCTCTTTAAGAAGCTTTTCATCTTTAACAGAATCTAACCACTGTTTATATGTATCCTTATATGTCATTTAAGTCTCCTATTTATTTAATATATTTTGAGCCAAACGGCCTCGCCGCCCGGCATATTTATTTCCAGAAGCCCGTCGTTGAGCTGATATTTTTCTTTTGTCAGTTGACAAACGGCTTGGCCGCTCATCATTTGCCGCAATTGCGATTGGTGCTGCACGGTCATAAACGCGGGATTGCCCGCGATATCAAACACCACATGTCTGTCTTCTTTGGCACGATTGACGGCGATAAAGCAAACACCGTTTTCTGCAGCATTTCCGAACGCATCTTGTTCATCCAGCACATAGCGCAGAATACCGATACAGTCATCATGGGGCGAGAAAAACGCCGCGTGCCCTGTGGTCATTGCGTCCTCGCTCATACGAAGCTGCGAAATCTGCTGATAATGCACGGTCAGTTCATAAGCGGCTTCGTGGAAAGGGCCGCGATTAAACGGATCAAGAAAGCCTGTCATGCCTTTTTCGTCGCCATAGTAGATGCACGGTACGCCGGGCAGCGCAAACTGCAGCACCGAAGCAAGGCGCTGGCGCATCGCGCCTTTTTTGTCCTGACCGTCGCTCAGGCGAAACGTTGCCTGCTGCTTTCGGCTGAGCGTATGCGGATCGATACGCGTGCTCAGGGCAGTGCGTACGCGCTCAATATCGTGCGATGAAAGCAGATTCATCAGCGAATAATACATGGGCTTTGGATACGCCGCCGCTTGATCGAATAAAAAGTCTTTGAGCTCCCGCGCGTTAATATGACCCATTAAAAACGAGATCAGCGCATTGCGCAACGGATAATTCATCACAGAATCCAGCATACCGCCCAGCGCATACTTGCGATGCGAATCATAGCTGTATTTTGTTGTCGCGTCTTCCCAGACCTCACCCAGCACCACTGCATCTTTTCTTTGCTGCTTAGCCGCCGTGTATATAAGCGCAAGAACATCGTCGGGCAGCTCATCAGCAACGTCGAGACGATAACCGTTGCATCCTTTTTGCAGCCAATGGCGCACCACGCTGTCTTCATCCGTAATCACAAAACGCTGCCAGTCCGGATTGTGTTCATTGACCTCGGGCAGCGATTCAAACCCCCACCAGCTTTTATACCTGTCGGGATAGTGCTCGAATGTGTACCACGGAAAATACGGTGAATCCTGACTGTTTGCCGCCCCGTCGTTTTCATACGCTTTCTCGCGGTTGAAATAGATACTGTCAGAACCCGTATGCGAAAACACGCCGTCAAGCATGATGCGTATGCCAAGCTTCTCTGCTTTTCTGCACAGCGAGATAAAATCATCCGTGCTGCCCAGCACAGGATCCACTTTTTTGTAATCCGCCGTGTTGTAGCGGTGGTTGGAGGCCGACTCAAATATCGGATTCAGGTATATGACGCCGACGCCGAGGCTTTTTATGTATTCAAGCGATTCTTCAATGCCCTTTAGCGTGCCGCCGTAATAGTCGCACGGGTTGTAATGCGCCTCACCCGGCAGCGGTTCATACAGCGGTTCTTCGTCCCATTGCTTATGTTCATACACACAGCGTCCTTTTTGGCGATGATAATCAAGACCCGCTTTTACCGTATCTTCCCCGCTTCTTTTAAAGCGGTCAGGAAATATCTGATACATCACGCTTTTACGGAACCAGTCCGGCGTGTCGAAATCGCTATGATAAACGGTGAGCTGATATGAAGGCGGCGGCTCGGTATACGCACAGCCGATACCTCCCCTGCGTTTCCCCTCCGTCCCGTAATAGACGATTTTTTGTCCGGTATTTACTTTAAAATAGTACCAATACACACCCGGCTCAGACGGCACTGTGATGTCAGCACCCCAATAGCCGTTATCCTGCGACATCACAATGTCTTGATGGATGCCTTCACCGGTCAGGCAAATATAGACGCTGCTGATTTGACTGAGCCGTGTTTTAAAACGCAGCGTAAGTATCTGACCCTGCACCACTGCGCCCGCAGGATCTCTATAGCTTTGCATTGTCGAGTCGTGCATCATTTCATTCCTGTAGTTAATCAGCATCGGATTGTCAGCCCCTTTGCCCTTATTGATTAAGCCGCCATATCAGTCTATTGTATTCATCGATCGTCCTGTCTGCACTGAAGAACCCGGCGCATGCCGTATTCTTCACGGCCATTCTCGTCCAGCTTTTTTTATCGGTATAAGCTGTTAACACAGCGTCAAACATGTCGCGGTATGCTTCAAAATCGTACAGTACGAAATACTTATCCGCTCTGTCGTAGTCGCCGTAAAGCAGCGAGTTGTAAATAACGTCAAACCGGTGGGGATCACCAACCGGCAGCGTACCGTCAGTCAGGTGAGACAGGGCCTCACGTATATCCTTGCTTGAGTCGAATAACGCCATTGGCTGATACGAATTGTGCATCTCCATATCGGCGATTTCTTTCGCAAGCGCGCCGAATATAAATATATTCTCCTTGCCGACCTGCTCGAGTATTTCAATGTTGGCACCGTCCATCGTACCCAGCGTCAGCGCACCGTTCAGCATAAATTTCATGTTACCCGTGCCGGACGCTTCACGTCCTGCCGTGGAAATTTGCTCACTGATATCCGCAGCAGGTATTAGTTCCTCTGCGAGAGACACATTATAGTTTTCAAGAAAGACGACCTTTATTATATCTCTGGTGCGCGGATGACTTTTCACCAGATCGGCGACAGCGCCTACCAGCCGGATGATGTCCTTGGCCTTGAGATACCCCGGCGATGCTTTGGCTGCAAATAAAAATGTCACCGGAACGGGCAGCGAAAACGCGTCGTCCTGCGTCAGGCGATTATACAGGTGCAGAATATGAAGCACCTTTAACAGCTGCCGTTTGTATTCATGCAGGCGCTTGGCCTGTACGTCGAAGACTGAATCCGGATTAATGTCTGCTCCCTGATGCTCAAATACGTATTCCGCGAGACGTTTTTTGTTCTGTGTCTTAATTTGCGCAAAGTCAGCTAAAAAGCTTTGATTATCCGCCAACGGTTTAAGACGTTCCAGCTCCCGGCAGTCGGTTAAAAAGCCGTCACCGATATGATCGCTGATGAGTGCCGTGAGTGCCGGATTGCTCACAGCAAGCCAGCGCCGCTGTGTGATGCCGTTAGTAACTGCTTTAAATTTCTCCGGATATAACACATAAAAATCACGGAACGTGCGTGCTTTCAGTATGTTCCCATGAAGCTGAGACACGCCGTTGACCGCATTACACACGGCAATGCACATGTTTGCCATGTAAATCTCGTCATACGCGATGATGGACATATGCGATATTTTATCCCACTCACCCGGAAATGTCTGCCAGAGTTTTTGGCTAAAACGGTCATTGATGGCGCTGATGATCGCATATATACGCGGCAGCAGCGATTTGAAAAGCTGCTCCGGCCATGCTTCCAGCGCTTCCTGCATCACCGTATGATTCGTGTAGTTGAATACGCGGCTGACGATGCCGTATGCTTCGTCCCACCCAAGACCTTCTTCATCCAAAAGAATGCGCATGAGTTCGGGTATCGCAAGCGCGGGATGCGTGTCGTTAATCTGTATCACGACTTTCTCCGGCAGTGACTGTACATCCCCATAACGTTTCTTGTGGTCGCGCACCATACATTGCATGGCGGCAGACGCAAGAAAGTAATATTGCTTGAGACGCAGCATGCGGCCGGCGATATGATCATCTTCGGGATACAGCACCTTGGAAATAGATTCGGCCAGTTCACGCTGCTGAATCATGCACATATAGTCGCCTTTGTTAAACGAATGCAGATCAAACACATCCGGACACTCCGCGCGCCACAAACGAAGCGTCGCCGGCATATGGCTTTTATAGCCCATCACAGGCATATCGTACGGAACGGCTTTAACAGCCTGATAATTCTTGTGTACCACTGTGAGCCCGGATTCTGTCCAGATTTCGTCTATGCAGCCTTCAAAACGAATTTCCACCTGTTCTTCACGCCGTTCGATCTCCCATACATGACCCTTCTTTGTCCAGTCATCAGGCTCCTCTATCTGCTCGCCGTTCACAATGCGCTGGCGGAAAATGCCGTATTCGTAGCGGATACCATGCCCCACCACCGGCAGATTAAGCGTGGAAAGCGAATCCAGAAAACACGCCGCAAGGCGCCCCAGGCCGCCGTTGCCGAGCCCAGCTTCGATTTCCTCATCTTCCAGCTTATCAAAAGAATAGCCGATCTTTTTCATCACGGCTTTGTAATCGTTCAGAACATCCAGGCTTATCATGTTTTTGACAAGCGCCCGGCCCGTCAAAAACTCTGCCGAGAGATAATAAAGGCGCTTGAGCTGCTTATCTGCGATCTCCTGACCCGCCTTTACCCATCTGTCCAGTATCATATCGCGTACACTGAGCGCAACAGCCTGAAACATCTCTTCGTCCGTGGCGTTTTCGAGCGTCCGTCCGTATTCACGTTTTAGTTTATCCTCAATGGCATCCTGAATCTGCTCAATCCGGGATACAATCTGTTCTGCCAATTTGTCCATCCCTCCAACCGTCGATGTTTTGTTAATTTTATATAGACTTGTTAATCGGTTCAATCCTGTGTATTTTTATCATCAAGCGTCAACAGATACAACGCCCCGTAGGCATTCGCACTCTTATCAAAGCTTAAATCCTTTTCCATCGCATGCTTCTGCAATGCGCGGAATGCAGCTTTATCGTTATATACACGAAGCGCGTAGCGGATGGTATCCAGCATGTCATGCGCGTTGTAGTTTGCAAATGAAAAGCCGTCTCCCTCGCCTGTGTGCTGATTATACGGCTTCACCGTGTCTTTAAGACCGCCCGTCTCACGGACGATAGGCAGTGTGCCGTATCGCAGTGAGATAATCTGAGACAGCCCGCATGGTTCAAAGCGGGACGGCATCAGGAAAAAGTCGCATCCGGCATAAATCTTATGCGCAAGCGCTTCATCAAACATAATCATGCCGTTGGCCTTGCCGCTAAAAGCGTGCCACGCATCCCGGAAGAAGTTTTCATATTCGGCTTCTCCCGTACCCAGCAGCGCAAAACCAACCCCTTCTTCCATGATCTCATTCATCACGCGCATCACGAGGTCGAGCCCCTTTTGTTTGGTTAGGCGGGTCACCATACCGATCAAAGGTTTATTGGCATCAATTTTCAGTCCAAGCTGCTCGATCAGCGCTTTTTTGTTTTCCAGCTTGTCATCCAGTGAATGCTCATCGTATGATTTTTCAATCAAATTATCTGTTGCGGGGTTGAAAACTTTTGTATCAATCCCGTTGAGTATGCCCACTAGATCGTCCGCACGCGTGTTTAAAATTCCGTCCAAACCTTCACCGTAATACGGTGTCCTTATCTCCTCGGCATATGTGGGGCTCACGGTTACAAGCTTATCCGCAAACACGATGCCGGCCTTCATGAAATTGACGCCGCCGTAATACTCGAAATAATCCGGCGTGTTATATCGGCTGTCGATAGAAAGCAGTTCGGACGCGAAGCCAAAATCGAACCGACCCTGATAGCCAAGACTGTGCATAGCCAGCACCGTTTTGCAGTCACGGATAGATCGAGACTGATACTGCGTTTTAATCAGCATGGGTATCATGGCCGTATGCCAGTCGTTAACGTGGATGATGTCGGGTGTAAAGTCCGCAAAGTGCAGTGCTTCCAAAACGGCACGGCAAAAGTATGCGTACTGCTCGCCTTCAAATGTGCCGCCGCGGTATATCATATGCCCGAAATAATATTCGTTATCGATAAAGTATATGGGAACCCCGTCCCAATCGTAAAGCTCAAGCCCCACATATTGCGTGCGCCATCCGAGATCCACCGAAAAGCTTGCCATATGCGTCACCTTGTCACGCAATTGATCTTTAATCACGCGATGAAACGGCAGAGCCAGACGAACATCAAACCCAAGGTCTTTGAGCTTATGAGACAGTGTCCCCACCACATCTGCAAGTCCCCCCGTTTTGGCAAACGGTGCACACTCTGCTGCTGTCATGAGAATAGTGGGCAGCTTTTCAATATGTTTATTTTCCATCATGCTTTTCAGCATATTGTTCATAGTCAGATTACCGATCCTTTGCGTATAATGCTTGGATAGCTTAAATCTCCCGCAAGATGGCGGTCCTTGCGGATATGACAGTTTTTATCCGCGATCACATGTTCAAGCGTACAGTTATCGTCGATATCGCTCTCCTGCATGATAATACATCCCTTTATTCTCGTGCCCTTGCCCACATGCACGCCGCGGAACAGCATGCTGTCTTCCACTTCTCCATCGATTACACAGCCGTTAGCAAGCAAACTGTTTTTCACCGACGCATTGACCCCATATTTCACAGGTGCTTCATCCTTGATCTTTGTGTAAATCGGATTGCCCGTGTAGAACAGATCCTTTTGAACTTCGTCCCGAAGCATATCCATATTGAGCTGATAATACGCGTTCATTGAATCCAGACGCCCCACATAGCCTTTGTGCTCAAGTGCAAGAATGCGCAGATTACGCACGTTTTTCGTAATCGCGTCACTGATAAAGTCGTAGTGCCCGTGCGCCACACTGCGATCAACCAGGTATTCCAGCAGACTCTTGTGGATAAGGAATACGTCCATGCTGATTTTGTTCGAGTTGGAATACTTGAAATTATAATCCATCTCGGTCACCCAGCCGTCTTCGTCGGTATATAGACGCAGATCGCGGCTGGCTCCGCCATCGTCCACTTCCCGCTTCTCCACATTGTAAAGCATCGTGATATCAGCCTTGTTTTCAACATGCTTCTTAAGCATATGGTTGTATGTGGTTGTATATATGTTGCTGGCACCCATAAGAAGGCAAAATGGTTGTGACGTCCGTTTGATATACGACATGTTTCCTTTTATCGCATCCGACATGCCGCGGGTTATGCCGGTATTATCGGCATTGTCAAACGGCGGCAGCATAAAAAGGCCGTCAGTCTTTCTGCTCAAATCCCATTCTTTGCCTGAACCCACGTGATCCATCAGCGACTGGTAATTCTTCTGCGTAATGATACCCACGTTTCGAATGCCGCTGTTTACGATATTGGACAAAGGAAAATCAATGGCACGGTATCGCCCGCCGATGGGCAGCGCCGCGACGGAACGCGCCAGCACCAATTCCCTCAGATTATGGTTTTCTTCCCCCGCATAAATCAGACCAAATACATCCTTTATCATACGTGCACCTCACTGTCCTCAACGCATTGATTCAAAATACATACGCTGTCGGGCTCTATTGCTTCGCCCTCTTCAATCGTTGTGTTGTTCTTTACCTTCACACCCTGTCCGATAACGGTGATTTTTTCTTCTCCGCCGATACGGCAGCCGCTGCCGACCACCACGTCTTCGTCTATAATGGCGCGCGTAATCTCACTGTTCGCCTCTACTACCGTGTTCTGCATGATGATGCTGTCTTTCACATAAGCACCTTTGGCAATTGTCACTTCGGGAAAAAGCACACAATGCTCCACCGTGCCGTATATCTGGCAGCCTTCGGATACAAGGCTTGATTTAATTTCGGCATCACTGCCCACATAATGCGGCGGCTGATTCGGATTACGGGAGAAAATTTTCCAAGCCGGATCGTGCAGGTTGAGCTCGCTGTGCTCCAGCAGCTCCATATTCGCATCCCAAAGGCTCTGAATCGTCCCGACATCCTTCCAATATCCTTTGAAACGATATGCGAATATCATTTCGCTGTTCCCGAGCATCTTCGGTATGATGTCCTTGCCAAAATCGCTGGATGAGTTCTTGTCTTCGCTGTCTTCCTGTAGGTATTTCTTTGCCTTCTGCCAATTAAATATATAAATACCCATAGATGCCAGATTGCTCTTCGGTTTTTCCGGTTTCTCGTCAAATTCTGTGACCCGCAGCGTCTCATCTGTATTCATAATGCCGTAACGCGGCGCATCTTCCATCGGCACCTCGATCACGGCAATGGTGGCATCCGCTTCCGTCTGGATATGGAACTTGAGCATGGCGTTGTAATCCATTTTGTAGATATGGTCGCCGGATAGCACAAGCAGATAGTCCGGATTAAACTTATCGATAAAGAAGCTGTTCTGGTGAATCGCATTTGCCGTACCCGAATACCATTCACTCCGTCCCTTCTTTACATAGGGTGGAAGAATAAAAACACCGCCCGTATTGCTGTCCAGATCCCACGGAGCGCCGGTGCTGATATACGAGTTTAGCTCAAGCGGCTGATATTGCGTCAGCACGCCCACGGTATCAATCCCGGAGTTTGTACAGTTTGACAACGGAAAATCAATTATTTTGTATTTACCGCCGTATGGTACGGCCGGTTTGGCGCGTGTTTTGGTAAGCACGCCAAGGCGCGCGCCCTGTCCTCCCGCAAGCAGCATTGCGATGCATTTTTTCTTATTAATCATATGTCTTTACCTCGCTTTACAGGAATGTCGTTAAATTCGTAGAAAACACAGCATAATGGCGGCAGAGAAAGAACAGCACTGTACGGATGGCCTGCAAAACCCTCTTTTACAGCCGCCACATGCATTTTTGCTTGCTCTTCTCCGCCAAACCTTTTTTCTTCGCTCGAGAATACTTTTTTAAGTGTTCCGTCCCTTGGCAGCCCAATCAGATAATCATCGATCGGTACCGGTGTAAAATTAAACGCGCATACACAGCTTTGCTCCGCACCGCCTGCCGAACGGCGCATAAAGCACAGCGCGCTTTTTTGTGTGTCATCCACATTGAGCCACATAAAGCCGTCCCAGCTGTCGTCGATCTCATAAAGCGCCGGACATCCTTTATAGAAAGCATTGAGCTCTTTCACATATCTATGCATCTGATTATGGCGTTCATAATCAAGCAAAAACCAGTCAAGCTGTTTTTTATAATCCCATTCGATAAACTGCCCAAACTCACTGCCCATAAACATTAATTTCTTTCCGGGATGCGCAAATGTGAATCCCAGAAGTGTTCGCAGCGCCGAGAATTTTTCGTCATAGCTTCCGAACATCTTATTTAGCAGTGACTTCTTTCCGTGCACCACTTCGTCGTGCGAATAAGGCAGTATATAATTCTCATTAAACGCATAGCACAATGAAAATGTCATTTTATTGTGATTGAACTGCCGGAAAAAATGATCCATGGACATATAATTCAGAGTATCATGCATATAGCCCATATTCCATTTGAATACGAATCCGAGCCCGCCGTCGTACGGCGGCTTGGTGATATTCGGATATGAGGTCGACTCCTCCGCGATCGTAATCGCCCCCGGATATCTTGTCAGTATCACAGCGTTCAGCTTTTTTAAAAAGGCCACGGCGTGCAAGTCGATATTGCCGCCATGTTCGTTGGGCACATATTCACCTTCATTGCGCGCATAGTTGAGATACAGCATGGATGTCACAGCATCCACACGGATGCCGTCAATATGGTACACATCGAAAAACATCATGGCGCTGGAGACCAGAAAACTCACAACCTCCGGACGGCTGTAATTGAAAATTAGCGTCCCCCACTGCGGATGATTGGCCTGCATAGGGTTCTGATGCTCGAAAAGACAGGTGCCGTCAAAACGCGCAAGCCCATGCTCGTCCTTAGGAAAATGCGCAGGTACCCAGTCTAAGATCACGCCGATGCCTTTTGAATGCATGGTATCGATAAAATACATATAATCCTGCGGCGTGCCATAGCGGCTGGTTACCCCAAAAAAGCCCGTGACCTGATATCCCCAAGAACCGTCGAACGGATATTCTGTGACTGGAAGAATTTCCACGTGCGTATAGTTCATTTCAACCAAGTAGTCACTGAGCTCGTCCGCCACTTCTCTTAAGTTCACAAAGCGGTAGCCTTCTTTCGTTCGCCATGAACCAAGGTGCATTTCATAGATACTCATGGGCCGTCTGAGCGGATCCCGCCTTTTTCTGCGTTCAAGATATGACGCGTCGTGCCAAGTATATCCGCCCAAAGACCACACCTTAGACGCGGTGGCCGGCTTAACTTCGGCATGGAACGCAAACGGATCAGCCTTATAGACCGCATTGCCATCATACCCTACAATATAATATTTGTACGAATCGCCGTCTTTAAGGCCGGACACGAACCCCACATAAACACCCTGAGGAAGCTTTTCCATGGGATTTTCCGATGGATCCCATCGGTTAAAGTCTCCCACGATACTCACCGACTGTGCATTCGGTGCATAGACGGCAAAGCGGTGCGCATTGAGCTCAGGTATGTGATGGCAGCCAAACACGGAATAGGCCTGTTGTGCTTCGCCAATATTAAACAGGTATATTTCGTCTGTATTAATATGCTTATGATCGTCCTGCATTGAAACACTCATCCTTTTTCGTTATTAGTCCAAGCTGCTTACGTTCTGCCATGAAGAAAAATTCACACCATTTGTCATTAATATTCGACTTTTGGGTATTGTTTCCCTCTATTTATCCTCAGCCGATGGCAAAGAGATGTAAAAAATTCATTAAGCAAATAAAGAACTTTTCCAGTTATAATCATTCTGCGCCAATTTGATTTTAATAACCCTCTTTGTTTGAAAACAAAATTGCGAACTAAGGTGTGACGCTTGGCGGGGCTGTGGAAAAGAACAGCCCCGCTTGTTGCGCAGCTGTTCTTTAACCCGTAATCATACAGCAATTTTTATTTTGCGTCACCGCAAAATACGTTGATCGCGTCGCGCAGGAATTCGGCACATCCGGGTCCGATTTTTTCATAATACGCGGTAAAGCGCGGATCGTCCACATACATCTGTGCAAGACCTTTATGAGCCTTCGCACTATATTTTTCCCACGTGCACATCAGCCACTGCTTGTGCAAAGCACACGCCTTCTGTGCAAGCTCGCCGGCGGGGTCTTTTGTCTGCAAAGCGGCTTTCAGCGTGTCGTTTACCTCTTCGCTTAAAGACTGCATGTGTTTATACTGTTCTTGGGTCATCCCTTTTAATTTTGCGTTGGATGCGTCAACCGATTCGTCACCATATAAAGACCGCGCTTCCTCGCCGAATTTCTCCTCATTCTCCTGAATCATTTTTTCTTTGAGACCTTCAAACTTTTCTTCGTCTGTCATGGTCGTTTCTCCTTTCTCCGAGGCGATGGTCTTTTGCACAGTGGCGATCATGGCGTTTATCTGACCGCGTTTTTTCAACAGCGCCGCAAGATGCGTCTCCAGCGCTTCGAGACGCTTGAATGTGGGCGCTGTCATCATTTTTCTTATGTCTTCAAGACTCACACCCATTTCACGGTAAAAAAGAATCTGCTGCAGCGTATCCACCTCTTTACCTCCATATATGCGGTAACCCGATTCCGATACGCACTTTGGACTCAAAAGGCTGATTTCATCATAATACCGGAGTGTGCGCGATGTTACGCCCGCGAGCTTGGCAAGCGCGCTGATCGTATAATCCATGTGCTTTTCCTCCCCTCTTGATCCCATGGTAAACGTTGACGCAGCGTTAAGGTCAAGTGTTTTATAAAAAAAACTTTCTTATGAGAAAAACGGCACCGTTTAACCGATGCCAAAGACTATCAAAAAAGCTTTTTGTCATTCTGAATGAGCGAAGCGAAATGAAGAATCTATAGTGATTAAGCGACTTTTCAGATTCTGGTCCACTGCGTAGTCGCTTGCGCTCAGAATGACCATATATGAGGTTTATCGACAACTTGACGGCACCGTTTATCCGATGCCAATTCCGATACAGTTTATCTATTTTTCTTTATTTTGAACCTCTTTAATCGCAGTGCGTTGGAGACAACGGATACCGAGCTTAATGCCATCGCCGCTCCCGCGTACACAGGATTAAATGCAGGCCCGCCGAATGCATAAAAGACGCCTGCGGCAAGCGGTATGCCGATTGTATTGTAGATAAACGCCCAGAAAAGATTCTGCCTGATAATACGCATTGTGGCGCGGCTGAGTGCAATCGCAGCGCTCACCTCATTTAAATCGCCGCGCATGAGTACCACGTCGGCCGATTCCACAGCCACATCCGTGCCCGTGCCGATCGCCATGCCCACATCCGCCTGAACAAGCGCAGGCGCGTCGTTGATGCCGTCGCCCACCATTGCCACTTTCCTGCCCTGCTGCTGGAGCTTTTTCACCTCTCCGGCTTTATCGCCTGGCAGCACATTAGCGAGCACATTGTCGATACCCACCTCTTCGGCAATCGCCTGAGCCGTGCTTTGATTATCTCCCGTGATCATGTATACCGACGTACCAAGTGATTTCAGTTCCTGTACGGCCTCTTTGCTGGACGGTTTGAGCGTATCCGCCGCCGCCATAAGACCGGCGAGCCGTCCGTCCACCGACACATACATCAATGTGCGTCCCTGACCGGACAGTTCGTTAGTGTCATTTTCAGAGGCCGACGTATCCACGCTGTTGTCTCGCATCAGTTCTATATTGCCCGCAAGTACGCGCTTGCCCTCTACGACAGCGTCAATTCCGCGTCCGGGAACGGCTTTAAACGACTGCGGCTGCGGCAAAGAAACAGCGTTCTCCTCAGCATAGTTCACGATAGCGCGCGCAATGGGATGCTCTGATCCGCGCTCTGCTGCTGCACAGAGTGTCAGTACTTTGGTTTCATCTCTTCCTTCATAGGTTTTTATGTCAGTGAGCACCGGCTTGCCTTCCGTAATCGTGCCTGTTTTGTCCAGCACCACCGCACTCACAGCATGCGTTGTTTCCAGTGCCTCACCGCCCTTAATGAGAATACCAAGCTCGGCGCCTTTGCCCGTCCCCACCATGATCGCAGTGGGCGTCGCGAGCCCCAAAGCGCACGGGCAGGCGATCACGAGCACCGTCACGAATATGTTGAGCACGAACTGAAAATCCTTGCCTGCAATGGCCCAAGCCGCCGCTGCCACAATAGCGATACCGATCACCGCGGGCACAAAATAGCCGGATATCACATCGGCAAGCTTTGCAATAGGCGCTTTCTTGCTTTGCGCGTCTTCCACAAGCTTGATGATCTTAGACAGTGCGGTATCTTCGCCCACGCGTGTGACTCTAAGCTTCAGCAATCCTTCCCCGTTGATGCTGCCGCCGGTTGCTAAGCTGCCTTCATGCTTTTCTACGGGCAGGCTTTCACCCGTCAGCATGGATTCATCCACAGAGGATATCCCCTCCGTCACCTCGCCGTCCACCGGAACAGCAGTACCGGGCTTCACAATCACAATATCGCCGACTGTCACTTCATCGAGCGGCACTTCAAGCTCAGTACCGTTTTTCAATAGTATGGCTGTTTTGGGCCGAAGCTTCATAAGCTTTTTGATCGCTTCGGATGTGCGTCCCTTGCTGACCGCCTCCATGTACTTACCCAGCATCACAAGCGATATCACGACAGCGGCTGATTCAAAGTAGAGCATATGAATAAAATCCGCTTCGCCCATGAACATACGGATCATCGCATAGATGCTGTAAAGAAAAGCGCTGCCTGTGCCTATCGCGACCAGCGTGTCCATGTTCGGCGCACCCTTAAATAATGTCCGAAAACCGATACGGAAAAAGTGATTTCCCGCCACAATAACAGGTATGGTCATGATAAACTGCACCAGCGCAAAAATCTCAGGATTCATATGCGGGCTCATAAACGACGGTATCGGTAAATCAATACCCAGCATATGAGACATGGCAATGTAAAAAATAGGCGCTGCAAACACGAGAGCCACGATCACGCGTATGCGCATAATTCTGGCTTCTCTTGCGCGCCTTTCACTCTCTTTATCAGGCTCTGCTGCTTGTTCAATATCCTTTGGCTTATATCCCGCTTTATCAATCGCCGCCTTGACTTCTGAAAGCTTTACCTTTCTGGGATCATAATCCAGTTTAAGACGGTTAGTCGCAAGGTTTACCGATGCATCTTTGATACCGTCCAACCGCTTGACTGAGCGCTCCACAGCCGCTGAACACGCCGCACATGTCATACCTTCGACGCCGAGCTCAGTTTTTTTCGTGTTGGCCTGCGGTTCAACAAGCCCATATCCCGCATCTTCCACCGTTTTTTTGAGCTTCTCAAAATCGACCAAATCGGCATCGTATTTAACCGTGAGTTTTTCAGTGGCGAGGTTGACATCGCTTTGCAGCACACCCTTCATCTTGGCTGTCGCCTTTTGCACATGACCGGCGCACACGGCGCATGTCATGCCCGTCACGCTAAAGCTCTGCTCAGTCACACGGCTGTTTTCATTCGTCTCAGTCATTATACTTCCTCTAAACCGTAACCCGCTTCATCGACGGCATTTTTGAGCGTATCGAAGCTGACTTTGCTCTCGTCATATTCGACAGTCAGCGTTTCTGTGCTTAAGTCAACCATAGCCCGCTCAACACCATCTAACGCGCTGACAGCTTTTTCGACACGTTTGACACAGGCTTCACAGCCCAATCCTGTCACTTTATAACGGCTTTGCATGATAATCTTTTCCTCCTCATTACTCGTCATTAAATCCAACAAACTTTTATTTTGAGCATAAACCATCGTCTCATACGCGTCAACAACTATGCGACAATGATAATAAAACATGTTGTTTCTACGGACTTATTATTTATCTATTATTTTAAGTATAATACGGCTTAAATATTAAAACAGCATGACATCTCATGCCTTATAAAAAGACACGGACGCCATACTGTTTGAAATGGTTTTCAAATGTTGACAACGCACTTTCAAGGGCGTAGAATGCAATATTTTAGCTTGCCGACAGCTTCACAGTTGCGCGGCGCATTATCAAGAACCCAAGCATGGCAAATATGACATAGAACACAAAGTTTGACGCCATCGCCACATATGGACTGCCGCTCAATTGACCCGTGCAAAATGCGATGAACGTTCCAATGGCCTTAAATATCTCTCCGTAAAACAACTGCGCATCAAGAATCGGCAATATGATGAATAAGAACACGGGCACGCCGATCGATATAATGAGTTTCAGCGGTCTGTTCATACGGTAATACGCTGTTGTAAGGAAGAATCCAAACATCATACTAGCCGTGTACGCGAAGAACATCCATAGGAACCCTTCGCCGTATGTCATCAAACCAATGCCGTTGTAACGCGATTCAAACATTTGCACCAATACAGGGTCATATGCAACAAACTCATTGATGATTATCGCATTAATACTGTCGATAATGGCCATGCCGGAGCATACAATACCAGTTGTGATGAGAAAGCTTAAGAACATCGTCTTTCTCGATATGCCGTTTGCGGAAAACATGTGAAATGTTGATTTAAATGAATTCAGGCCCATAATAAACAGAAAGATCATTGAAGACATATCCATGCCGCCGATAGACCCATCCACACCATAGCCTCTGAGAATGATTTGCGACGTCACCATCAGTATAAGAAGCGCATAGATCACGATATAAAATATGATAACGGGCCATTTGATGCTATTAAGTTGAAACTTTAACGCAGGTGATAATCTCATTTTATTCCCCTCCTTTTAAGAATTTGTCAGATGAATGAACAGGCTTTGAAGATTGAGACGAGAAACTTCAATGCCCTGCGGTACTGAAACCCCGTTCAATGTATCAAGCAGATAAGCGCTTTTCATACCGCCGAGGCTGTCTGATCCAAGCACTTTTCTTCCCACAATAAAGCTGTCTACGGTACCGGCAGGCCCTGTGACCGTCACACCGGCATTAAGCGCGTTCTGCGTGGTATCGTTCATAATAATCTCGCCGTTCTTGATGATGGCGACATTCTCAATCACACCCGCTGCTTCTTCAATTAAGTGGGTAGACACCACGATTGTCTTAGGATTTTTGCTGTAGCTGTCCAAAAGCTCTCGGTAAAACACATCTCGGAAATTAGCGTCCAACCCCAGCACAGGCTCATCGAGCAGCAATATGGGTGCGTTGCATGAGAGCGCGACGATGATCTTGTAGATGGAACCGTACCCCGTGGAAAGCGCTTTTACTTTTTTCTTTGTGTTCAGCGCAAACTTATCCGCAAGCGAGAGCGCATATTCAGTGTTCATTTCAGGATAGAACTCTTTCGTCCATTTGAATACGTCTTTCACCGTCATCGATTCAGGATATAAGGATTGCTCAGTCATGCAGTAAACCTTTTTTAATACGGCATCATTTTCCTGTACCGGCTGACCGTCTATTAAAATCTTCCCATCTGTCGGAAAGTTTTTGTTCGTGATCAGGCTGAGCAGCGTTGATTTGCCTGCTCCGTTTCTGCCAAGAAGTCCGCATATCTTGTTTTCCTCAAACGTCAGTGACACATTTTTGAGTGCCGTCGTGCTTCCATAACATTTGGTCACATTCTTTACTTCAATCAAGCTCATGTTTAAGACCTCTCTTTATCATTTCGTTGATTTCCTCCGTTGAAATTGATAGTTTTTTTGCTTCCGATATAAGCGGAACAACATACTTTTCCAAAAACTGCTGTTTTCTTTTTTTGAGTATCATTTCTCTTGCCCCTTTCGAAACAAACATACCGAGTCCTCTTTTTTTATAAAGAATACCATCCTCCGTCAGCTTTGTGATTCCCTTTAGCGCTGTTGCCGGGTTAATCTTAAAGCCCACGGAGATTTCCGTTGTGGACGGTGCCTGCATATCTTCATTGAGCGCGCCCGATAAAATCGCATCTTCCAGCTGCTCCGCAATTTGAATGAATATCGGCACATCGCTTTGCATATCCAATCGCACCTCGTCACCTCCTTGGTTATCTACTTGCGTAACTAACTATACATCCAAGCAGCTCATATGTCAATCCTTTTTTATAAAAAAAGCAGCGGATAACCGCTGCTCAGAGTTTGATGTACTATGGCTTAATACGTCCAGCCTAGTATTCCCATACCGATAATATTCATAATAATCGGCACTGCATAAACAATTCCCAGCATAATCAGCTTGCTCTTAAACTTCTTTAAGCTCAGCATAATGATTGCGCCCACAAAGAAATGGAAATAGCCGATTAAGAAAATGAGCCAAATGCCGGCAAATGAAGCTGTCCAGAATGAGTATTCCCAGACAAGCATGCCTGCACTATTGAGCACGACTTCCACCAATACGCAAAAAGCGCTGTAGCCCACGGCCATCGCCCATTTTTCATCGATACCGAGTATTTTTTTGTTTTTAGATTCAGACAATGAATAATAGTAGATGATACCCAGGATTGCAAACATGAACATGATTTCAATGTTCCAGCCAACCATTGTCCGCAGCGCCGTGTCTCCCGGAGCTGTCCAAAAAGCCGACCGTCCCGTCAGCACCATCACCCAGCCGTTCCACGTCTCATTGAAAAAGTCCAGTCCCAAAATTGTAAGACCGCAAAAGACAGCGTTCCAGTTGGATGTTTTTCGAGCGAGACTGATCTCTTTTGTGTAGATGTAGAACACGATAGCAAGAAGAGGAATGACATACCATTTCAGCGTTGAAAAGTCCCGAAGCCCTTCTAAAGCCTGCAATGTTGCTTCAGTCATGATGAATACCTCCTATTTGATTTTATTGGCAGCAGCAAAAGCTACCGCTTAAGACCGTTTATAATCAAATCCATGCAGGATTCATACATTTCTATGCCTTGCTGCCCTTCGCCCTGTCCGTAAATCTTAATAAGATACATCATATATATAGAGAACAATAGCTGCGTGGTATGATCAATATTGATATGACGGAAAATTTCTTTCTGAACGCCTTCTTCCAGAATCAATTTGAGCATATCTTCAGCCGGTTTATTGGATTCTCTGTATCTGTCCTGCCGATTGCTTATTGAAAATATATTGGGGTCTTGCAAAACGATATGACAAAAATCCTGATTGCGTTCGGGATAATGAATCGCTGCCCGAGCCATCACTTTGAATCTATCCATTGGATATTTAATTTTATTGGCTTCTTTTTGCACATGATTGCGCCATTGATTCAACACATCACTCACAGCCTGATGGTACAAATCTTCTTTGTTCGTGAAATATCTGTACATGGTGCCTTTTGCGATACCGAGTTCTTTAGCTATATCATCGATTGTTGTTTTTTTGTAGCCATAGCGGGCAAAAAGAGTGATCGCAGAAGTTAAAATTTGATCTTTCATCACATGCTCCGTGAACATTTAAACGTTTTGTTCATTTGTTTTTCATCAAAATATTAACACTTCCAGCACACAAAGTCAAGATAACAACAACCTTTATTATCGGATTCTTGACACGCCAAAATGCGTCATCTATAATGGCCTTATCTAAAACTAGAAAAGAATAACAAAACGCCAAATGAGAAAGGACGAACATGGACGCGCTATTAAAGGGGTTCACGAATTTTGGCTGGCAGCAGGCTGTGATGATTATCATTGGCCTTGTTCTTATTATCTTGGCAATCAAAAAAGAATACGAGCCGATGCTTTTGCTGCCCATCGGATTTGGCTGTATTCTTACCAACCTGCCGCTTGCTACTGTGCTGCAAAATTCTCTGGGTGAAACCGGGTTTTTAAAGGTGCTTTATAACGCCGGCATAACCACGGAACTGTTTCCGCTTCTTATATTTATCGCGATTGGAGCGATGATCGATTTTTCGCCATTGTTAAAGCAGCCGGTTATGCTGTTTTTCGGCGCAGCGGCACAGTTCGGCATTTTTGCCGCAATGATGCTGGCCATATGTGCTAACGCCATCATGCCGGGCATATTCTCTATGCAGGAAGCTGCGGCTGTGGGTATTATCGGTGCAGCAGACGGGCCCACAACCATATTTGTAGGAAACCTGTTTGCGGAAAAGTATCTTGGTGCGCTATCAGTGGCAGCTTATTCATATATGGCACTTGTTCCTATCATTCAGCCGCCTGTTATTCGTGCTTTGACCACAAAAAGTGAGCGGCGCATCCATATGGATTCCGACATAAACACAACGATACCAAAACCAGTCCTCATTGCGTTTCCCATTGTTATCACACTCGTTGTGGGCTTTATCGCGCCGGACGGCGTACCGCTTGTCGGAGCGCTGATGTTCGGCAATCTGATCCGCGAATGCGGCGTTTTAAAGCGCCTGTCCGAATCAGCTCAAAATGAGCTTGCCAATATCGTCACCATACTGCTTGGCATCACGATCGGTTCCACGATGTCGGGAGAAACCTTTCTTCAATGGAACACGGTGATGATACTTGTTATCGGCTTCCTCGCGTTTGTGTTCGATACGGCAGGCGGCGTATTGTTTGCAAAGCTCATCAACCTGTTCTTGAAGAAGAAAATAAACCCCATGATCGGCGCGGCCGGTATCTCAGCGTTCCCGATGTCTGCCCGCATCGTTCATAAGATGGCGCAGAAGGAAGATCCGTCCAACTTTATATTGATGCCCGCTATTGGTGCCAATGTATCGGGACAAATTGGATCGATAATTGCAGGTTCAGTGCTTATATCGCTGCTGGTCTAAGGAGGAGAACATCATGGTATCAGAAATGATTGTTGAAGGATTAAAATATATGGGGATCGGCGTCGGCGTTGTGTTTACCGTGCTAGCTATTTTCTTCGTTGTTATCAAACTGATGATGAAAATATGGCCGCCGAAGGAAAACGGATGATTTCCATTTTAACAGTAAGGCTGCCGATTATAACCGACAGCCTTTTTACAGAAAACTAATAGAGAATGTTACCGTGCATTATAGATCTCAATAAGACCTTTATAAAACTTTTCCGCATGTAACATGACCCCTTTATGAGGTTCTCCGTCCACAATAAAGGATTCTAGGCCTGGAAAGCGATCTTTATAAGGCGTCATGTTTGTTTCCCATATCTCATCCTTGCTGCCAATCACCTGATAAATGGGAATGTCGAGCTGAATATCTGATGAAATTGCGCTGTTTTTCCGATCCAGTGTCGAGGCATTCTGCAGCATGAGGCTTTCAAGCATTTTTCCATCCGTGTGTTGAATTGCTTCCAAAAAGTACTGGGTTAACTCTTTATTATTTTGCAGATCATATACCTTCTCAAAGTCCGGGTACATTGGATCTAACTTTCCTAAATTTTTCTTATAGAAAGACTTCATTATCTTTTCAAGAAGATGCGTCCTATATAAGAAGCCGCGCAAGCCTTTGACTTGTCTTAAAGATGCAGATGAAGCCATAAGGATAACCTCATCAATTCTTGAATCCACACCCGCAAGTTCCAATGCAATCGGGCCACCGTAAGATAATCCTATGGCTGTTATTTTCTCATTGATATTAAGCGTATCCAGCAGTTCTTTCATATCCATAGAATGATCTCTGATTGATAGGACGTTTGTAAGAGGCGTACTCAACCCCTCTCCTCTTCTGTCCGGCAGAATAACTCTTGCAAATAATCCTTGTTCGATCAGCCATTTTGCCGGCCTTGTAAGCATGGTATGATTACCGCCGGAACCTCCGCCATGAATAAAGATTGCTGTTTTCCCCTCTCTTGGCCCGCAGATGATACGTGTGTACAGTTCTATACCGTCTTTAATTTTGTAGTGCTGTAATAGCTCAGAAAATTGATCGTGATTGGATAACACTAAACTCATGATTTATCTCCTTGTAAAAAAATTTTAAATCTTGTAATGTTAGGCAAGGATTAATACATGCTGTTTGATAGAAAATCGATTATCCGTGTAAGTACACTTAAAACGTCTTCTGATTCGCTGTAGTCATAGTTTTCTAGATTGCTGATACCCATTACGGTTATATAGGCTGCAACTTTCGCATCAAGATCTCTGCGAAACTCACCTTTATCAACATACAATTGAATCACGTCTCTATATGCTTCTATGGATTTTGGCATTTCAACCTTTAGAATTTGTTTCTTAATTTCTTGAGGGCATTCATTCAGGAATTCGCGCTTTAAGCGCGCTATCTGCTCGTTTGATGCCTCAAGCTTTTTCAGCTCGGCGATGTAACTCATCATATAATCTTTAAAAGAGATTGCTGCAATCTTTGTTTTAAGCCGCTGAAACAGGTCAATTTTTTCATCACCCATACCAGTAAACAAATGTATATATAGATCATCTTTGTTTTCAAAATACTGATAGAAGCTTCCTTTGGGAATTCCAGCCGCTTTGACAATCGCGTTGATTGTCACGTTGCTATAATGCTCTTTGGAAAACTTATCGATTGCAGCATTAATGATTCTTTGTCTTTTATCTTGAGGAAGATTATAAAACGTTTCTTTCGGCATTTTTCCCTCCTGTTATAATATGACCACTAGTCATATGACCGTTGGTCATATTATCTCAGAGTATTCGTATTTTGTCAACACATTAAATAAGCTTCCACCACTGAGGGGGTGGTTTTTATTGGAACCCTATAAGGTTCTCTTACCAGCAATGCCTAAAGGCATATAACGGTTCCGCCAGCCATACGGAGACGCGCTTTAGAATCTGCAAAACAGTTATTTATGTCATTCTGAAGGAGCGTTAGCGATTGACTACGCAGTGGACTAGAATCTCATTCTTTTGTGCATTATTCATGGGATGCTTCGCTACGCTCAGCATGACATAATGGAACTTCAATCGTCACCCCTCTTAACGGACTAATTCACTTCTCGCTCATGCTAATGTGACTGTCACCTCTTCCTTTATTAATGCTAAAGCTGGCTTTCGCTCCACACGTAAAACGTGTGGTTTTTTCTATGATAATAAAAATCTTCACGCACACCAAAATAAAGCCATCTGCCTTAATAACAGATATCTTTGCAACGTATGACTTTTTGCTGAAAGACTATAAATTCTTAAACCTCTATAACAGCGTCTAACGAGCAAATTGTCTGCATTTCATCCGCTATTATAGTAATTACGTATTATTTAGTTTTTTTATCATCATTGATGCAGATACGCCGCTGCCGGACAATTCCGCACTGAATGCCGAGCCCGACGTCATAATTAAACGCAAGGCCGTATTTTGTTTGAGCTCAGTGATAACTGAAGCGCTGAGAATACGTTCTTCAGGGCTCACAAGACGGCTGACTAAGCTGCCCGGCAGATGTTCACCGTTTGCCTGCAGCGCAAATGTCGCGTGAACGGCTGTTGACGCTGAAAGAGTTAATGAATAAGTTATTTCATAAAACCCCGGAATATCAATGACGATATCGGCTGATTGATCTTCATGCTTTATCCCCGACAGCACGGTATGACTACCAAATCTGACAGGCGCAACATCCCCCGGAACTGACACAGACAGACACTGCGGCCCCGTATGATATATGAACCCAAAAGCACCCTGAGCAGATGCCTCTGCCCCATCTAAGCTTTCGGATTGTTTTTTTTCATCTGAAGATATTTGTGAAACTTTAGGCACTTCGGCGGTTGCGGCTATATACTGCCACCCGGCATTCTGCCCCCCAAGCGATAGGCTTGTGCTATATGTACGAAACATTGTAAGTCTCCTTTTAATATTAATACCTAGTATAGTCTATTTGTTTTTTTAAAAGGAGTGCATGAAAAAAGCCCGGCTCATTGCCGGACTTCTTAATGCTTCGATCTTCTGTCAGCTTTCTTGCCGCCGGTCTTTGCTTTCCCCTGCAATTCCGGCACGGGCGGCTGTTCGTTTTTCTTAAAATGCTGTTTGTGATTGCTTTCTGTACCGTGAGGATCGCTCGGATCCGGACGGCGCATCCCTGCTTTAGCCATGATAATATCCCTTTCTTTTTAGCTTAGTATAACCAGTTCCGCTATGTAAAATCGTACATTTTTTAAAGGCGTTTTTTGAGGTCTTTTGACGCTTGACAAAAACAGACGTTCCCATATATACTTGCACATATTATCCAGAAATGAGGCATTCAATTGGATCACACAAAGCAACTGGGGACGGCCCCCATTTTAAGGCTTGTAATTAAATTTTCTTTGCCGACGATCTTTGCAATGATCGTCAACGCCATATATAACATCGTTGACCGTATATTTGTGGGCAAGTTTGTCGGCGAAGCCGCACTTGGCGGTTTAACCGTGTCTTTCCCTCTCATGATGATCGGGTTTTCTATCGGCACATTGTTTGCTATTGGCGGTGCCATGCTTATTTCCATTAGGTTTGGTGAACAGAATCTTGATGAAGCCAACAAAGTATACGGCAACACAGCCATGCTGATACTGATCAGCGGCTTGTGCTTGACGGTTCTCGGCAGCATATTCTTAACGCCGCTGCTTAACTTGTCCGGCGCAACGGAAGCAAACTTCTCATATGCGTACTCATATATGCGCATTATCATTATGGGGATTGTGTTGCAGCTTTCATCTTTTACGATGGCTGCGATCGTTCGAAGTGAAGGAAAACCATTCCTGTCGATGATCAGCATGGTGCTTTCGGCGGCAACCAACATCGTGCTGGACTATGTCTTTATTGGCCCGCTGGGCATGGGTGTGGAAGGTGCCGCGCTAGCGACTATTTTAGGTCAGCTTGTCGGATTCTCGATCCTTGTCTATCACTATTTTATATCAAAGAAGAGCTTGCTCAAGTTGAAACTGGCCTATTTCAGGCTTCGCTGGGCTTACGTCCGCCAGATCGTGCTGATTGGTGCATCAAGCTTTGTAATCAACCTGGGCACGGGTATCTCCGCGTCGTTTACAAACGGCGCACTCGCTGTTTATGGCGGTGATGCCGCGATCACGTCTTACGGCGCAATCAATAGTCTTTTTACATTGGTATTGATGCCCATAATCGGCCTTCTTCAGGGAATCGGACCCATCATGGGATACAATCACGGCATGGGTCAGCCGTCAAGAGTGTGGAAGACCCTCTGGACCGGCATTGGGCTCGGATGCATATTTACCTTTACGCTGTTTACTTTAATGGAAGTGTTTCCGGAAGCATTCGCCTCGCTCTTCCTCGACCCTGCGTCGCCGACGATGGCCGTCTGCGCAAACGGGTTGCGTCTGCAGATGCTGGCTTTACCCGTGCTTTCGTTCAGCGTGCTGTCCACAGCTTATTTTCAATCCACAGCACAGGGGAAAAAGAGCTTTTTCATCAGCCTGATTCGCCAGCTGCTTGTGATTGTCGGCGTGCTGCTGCTGCCCCAGTTTCTGCAGCTCACGGGTGTATGGCTGGCCATCCCATTCTCAGAGCTTTTGTCTCTGGTGATTGCGTCATTCATGCTCGTGGCTGACCGGCGTGCTCATAAATCTGAGCCGCTACTACAGCAAGCAAGCTAAGAAGTATTATTCTTATAAATAGCTGCAAAAAGAGCCAAGCTCCGCTTAACCAAGGCGGAACCACCGGCTCTTTTATTTTTCTGTTCTGCTATCTTTATAGATTTTTGTCTCTTGTTTGTATCTATCTTTCAGACGATGTTATTAATTCGAGTTTCTGAGGCCGCTTAAGCTTTTTGATGGCACACTCGCGGCGCATAGCTTCGCTTTTTGTATCAAACGCTTCACTGTGCAGCAGAACAACAGGCAGACGGCTGCGTGTATATTTGCTGCCGCTGCCTGAATTGTGTGCATGTATCCGTTTGTCAAGATCGTCTGTCCAGCCGGTGTATAAACTGCCGTCTGAACATTTTAAAATATATGTATAATACATTTACTTGTAGAGGAACAGTATACCGAGCGTACCCGGCCCACAGTGCGTGGATATTGTCGGCGACGCTTCCGTTATGGATACGTTTTTAAAACCACGCTCCGTTTCAAGAAGCCTTTTCACCTCTTCTGCCCCTTCGGCCATGCAATGCGTGACAAAAACGCGTTTCGGGTCTATATCATCTGCCCGTTCCATCATCTGCTCATAATACTTTTTAATATAGTCTTTGCCGCGGAACTTGGATGTCGGCACAATTTCTCCGTTCATCAGCTCCAGCTTGGGCTTAATTTTAAGTCGGCTTCCCACAATGGATACGAGGCGTGAACAGCGGCCGCCCATATAGAGGTATTTAAGAGTATCCACCACAAAGCTGGCCTGAACTTTGGGGCGAATCTCCAGCGCATGGCGCGTGATCTCCTCGAGCCCGGCTCCTTGAAGGGCCAAATCGGACGCTTCGAGAAGCTGCAGCCCCACACCCGTAGAAAGGCTCAGTGAATCCACGATGGCAAAGCGCTCTTTATCAAGCTTCTCAGCCGCAATTTGCGCGTTTTGCATGGTGCTGGAAAGCTTGCTGCTGATGCCCATAAAAAGGATATCATAATCTTCGTCTAGCAGCTTTTTAAAAACGGATTCAAATTCAAATTCGTTGATGGCTGCCGATTTCGGCAGTGTTCCTGTTTCATCAGCAAATCGAAAAAGATCCGCACTGGACAAACTTTTGTCATCCGGATAAGAATCGTCCCCCAAAATAATATGAAGCGGAACCCTCTCGATGCCGCGTTCTTCCAGCACGCTGTATGGGAGATCGGATGTCGAGTCGGTGACAATCTTTACTTTTCTCATCGCTTATAACTCCTATAATATGATTCCGTATGATTTATATTTTGGCAATAATTATAACATGCACGCGCTTTGTTTGTCCAAGGAATAAAGCATGAACAAAATGCGAGATACAAATGATATATTGCGGAATACTAATGATTATATAATGAGGAAGGAAACAAGATACGAAGGATTCTTGCAGACATAACAGTTTTCATGTATAATACACCAGCAAATAACACTTGGAGGATAAAATGAGCAACATCATGCCAATGGTTGCTTTGAGAGACGTTATCGTCTTTCCAGATATGGCGCTGCACTTTGAAGTCGGGCGGGAAAAATCTATTGCTGCTTTGGAAAAAGCGATGGAAAACGACCAGATTATTTTTCTTGCCGCGCAAAAGGACAAAGAAATTTTAGATCCCAATCCTGATGATATCTATGAGGTAGGTACCGTATCGCGTATCAAGCAGATACTCAAGCTGCCCGGTGATGTCATCCGCGTTTTGGTTAAGGGCGAATACCGCGCCCGCATAAACAGCTTTATTAAAACGCAGCCGCTTCTGGAAGTGGAAACGGCAGAGCTTGTGTCACAGATCAGCGAGGAGGACAAGCATAAAGAAATTGCGTTAAGGCGCATGGTTCTCGGCCTTTTTGAAAAGCTCACAACCATCAGCTCCAAGGTGTCGTCCGAGATACTTTCATCTGTCAACAGCGTGGATGATATCGGCCAGATGGCAGACATCATCGCGTCCGGCGTGCTTTTTAAGCTGGAAGACAAGCAAAAAGCGCTGGAATGCGTCGATGTGGCGGAACGGCTCGAAATGCTGGTGGGGCTGCTCACAAACGAGCTGGAAGTCACGGAAATCGAGAACGACATCAGGAACAAGGTTAGAAAGCAAATCGATAAGTCACAGAAAGAATATGTGCTTCGTGAGCAGATGCGTGCGATTCAGAACGAGCTTGGTGAGGCGGGCAGTGTGCAGTCGGACGCTGATGAACTGCGCCAAAGGCTTTCTAAGCTCGATATCAGCGACGACATCCGTGAAAAGGTTGAAAAAGAAATATCGCGCATGGAGAAGCTCTCCCTTGGGTCTCCCGAGCTGGGTGTCATCCGCACATATGTGGAATGGATACTCGATCTTCCATGGAACAAGTTTACCGATGACAATCTCGACTTAGAGCATGCACGCAAAATCCTCGATGAAGACCATTTCGGCCTCGAGAAGGTCAAAGACAGGATTATCGAATATTTGGCCGTGCTCGGACGCAAAAAAAACCTGCGCGGGCCTGTGCTTTGTTTCGTCGGCCCTCCGGGCACCGGTAAAACGTCTATCGCACGCTCCATCGCACGGGCGCTGGGGCGCAATTTCGTGCGCACTTCGCTGGGAGGCGTGCGTGATGAGGCCGAAATAAGAGGCCACAGACGCACGTATATCGGCGCGATTCCCGGCCGCATCATTGCCTCCATCAAACAGGCGGACAGCATGAACCCTGTGTTCCTGTTCGACGAGATCGACAAGATGGCCAGCGACTTTCGCGGAGACCCCGCCTCGGCAATGCTTGAGGTGCTGGATCCCGAAATCAACAACACCTTCCGCGACCATTATCTTGACTTGCCCTTTAGTTTGGAGCATGTCATGTTTTTAACGACGGCCAACAGCTACGACACAATCCCTGCCCCGCTGCTCGACCGTATGGAGATCATTGATCTGTCGAGCTATACCGAGCTGGAAAAGATGGGCATTGCGAAAAACCATCTGATACCCAAGCAGCGAAAGGCACACGGACTGGAAAGCTCGGAAGCCGCAATTCGCGATACCGCATTGACGGAACTGATACGGCGTTACACGCGCGAAGCGGGTGTTCGTGAGCTGGAACGCAAGATCGCCACTGTGTTCCGCAAATGTGTGGTCGATTTAGCCGGCAAACGTGAGCGTATTATGGTCACAAAGAATACGCTGCACCGATATCTTGGGCCTCCGAGATACTCACTAGCTGAATCGGACTCCGAGGACAAAGTCGGCGTGGTCACGGGCCTTGCGTGGACAGCCGCGGGCGGCCAGACGCTCGTTGTTGAGGCGATTAGGATGCACGGCAAGGGCAAACTGCAGCTCACAGGCAAGCTCGGTGAAGTCATGCAGGAATCCGCGAGAGCGGCTTTAAGCTATGTGCGCGCAAACAGCGAAGCGCTCCAAATCAGCGAGGACTTTATCGATAATACGGATATTCACATCCATCTTCCCGAAGGCGCGATTCCCAAGGACGGCCCGTCCGCAGGTATCACGATTGCGACGGCGATTGTATCAGCACTGTCCGGACGCACGGTAAGAAGCGATATTGCGATGACGGGCGAGCTCACGCTCACGGGCCGTGTACTGCCTATCGGCGGACTTAAAGAAAAGTCGCTCGCGGCATTGAAAATGGGCATCCGAACCATCATCATCCCGGCAGGCAACGAAAAAGATATGCAGATGATGCCCGCGACCGTAAAAAAATCCATTAAGTTTATCCGCGTATCCAAACTGGACGAGGTGCTGGATATCGCTATCAACGAGGAACCGGAGAACGAATGCAAATAAAAAACGCACGTTTCTTGAAAAGCATGAAAAGTAAAGCGGATTATCCGTCTCTTGACATGCCTGAAGTTGCGATATGCGGCAAATCCAATGTCGGCAAATCATCGCTCGTCAACTATCTGACGAACCATTCAAAGCTTGCAAAGATCAGCTCAAGCCCCGGCAAAACACGGCTGGTCAACTTTTTCGTTGTCAACGAAGAGTTCTTGCTTGTTGATCTGCCGGGCTATGGTTTTGCGCGCGTATCTAAGACCGAGAAAGAAAGCTGGTCTGCCATGATTGAAGGCTATTTAAGCCATTCAAAGCAGCTGCGTGCGATCATGATACTGCTGGATATCCGCCACAAACCCACAGCGGACGATAAGCTTATGTTTGAATGGGCCGCACACTTTGGCGTGACGGTTATTATTGTGGCAACAAAGGCCGATAAAATCGCAAAAACAAGACGTTATGCCCAGCTGGAAATGATTAAGCAAAACGTAAGCGGCGGCGTGGATTATCCCATTGTGGCCGTCTCTTCCCAAAACCGCTTCGGAGCGGAATCTCTCTTGGATGAAATCGAAAAGGCGCTGACAATATGAACATATATGCCATCGGAGATCTTCACCTTTCCGGCTTTACTCATAAGCCCATGGATGTGTTTGGCGAGCATTGGAATGGTCACTGGGATAGAATAAAAGAAAACTGGCTGTCGCTTGTCGGTGACGACGATGTGGTGTTGCTGCCGGGCGATTTGTCCTGGGCGATGCGTCTGAGTGAAGCACGCACGGATATTTCGTCGATCTGCGAGATGCCGGGAATTAAAGTGTTGCTCAAGGGTAATCATGACTACTGGTGGGGCTCCCTCGCTCAGGTGAATGCCCTGCTTTTCAATAAAACATTCGCCCTGCAAAACAACAGTCTCGTATTCGGCGATTATGTGATCGCGGGAACACGCGGCTGGCTCTGCCCCGCTAACCGTCAGTATAACGCCGAGACGGACGAGAAGCTGTATAAACGTGAATCCGGACGGCTGGAGTTATCGCTCTCCCATGCCCGCAAAACCGCACCCGATAAGCAGCTTATCGGCATGATGCATTATCCGCCCTCAGATCAGGACGGCTCCCCCATGATGTTTACCGAGTTGTTTGAAAAGTATGGGGCGTCGCATGTCGTTTACGGCCATCTGCACGCGGCAAGCATCAAGGGCGCGCTGTCCGGCACGGTGCGCGGTGTTCAGTACACGCTTGTCTCGTGTGACGCAACCGATTTTTCACTTCATAAACTCATCTAAACCCTGCGCACTCAATATGCCGACATTTTCTGTGCTCGGAGCTGATTTGTGTGCGAACGCCAGACGAATCACTTCGCTTATGTGTTTAACGCCCACCACATGAACGCCTTTAGCGTCTTGAACTTCATCGATGTTTTCAGACGGCACAATCACCAGTGCCGCACCCGCACGCTTGGCCGCCCACACCTTTTCTTTAACGCCGCCCACAGCACGAATACAGCCGTTGATGGATATTTCCCCCGTCATGGCAATGCCGGGCGCCACTGCCCGTCCCGTAATCGCTGAGAAGACGGATACGGCGATGGCCACACCCGCCGACGGCCCGTCCACAGGCGCGCCTCCCGGGGTATTGATATGAATATAGTAATCCGACGGATTGATGCCGAAATTCTTTTGCAACGCGGTCAGCACATTTTCTACCGAACTCTTGGCTGTGCTCTTGCGCCGGAACTTTTTGACGTCGTTGCCCATCTCCTCTTCGTCCACAAGCCCTGTGACCGTGAGCGACCCCTTCGGCGCTTTCACAGCGACCGTTTCTATTTCAATGATTGTACCGATCTGTGAGCCGTAAACGGCGAGACCGTTGACACACCCCACAGTATTAGCGCCCAAGCGCAACGTCGGCCGCTTCACGTATTTGCCCGTCTCAATCACCCAGCTCACATGATCGGCCTCCACCGTCTGCACGCCCTTTTCGCGGGCCAGACCGGCGGCCATCTGTATGATATTGACGGCGTCGCGCCCGTTGGACGCGTATTCGCCCACAATCGCCGCGGCGTCGTCCCCGATACCGATGCCCGCTCTCGCAGCCGCATTTTTAGATATTGTGATCACCTCTTCGGGAAACAACTGACGAAAGAAAATCTCCATGCAGCGCGACCGTATCGCAGAAGGAATATCCCGCGATGATTTTGTGGTCGCGCCGACAAGCCGGAAATCCGCCGGCATGCCGTGCGCAAATATATCATGAATATATGCCGGTATGTTCTTGTTTTCTTTACTGTAATACGCGCTGTCAAAATACACGCGTCTGTCTTCCAGCACTTTTAAAAGCTTGTTGATATGAAAAGGATGCAGCTCGCCAATTTCGTCCAGAAAAAGAATGCCGCCGTGAGCACGTGTGACTGCGCCTTCCTTGGGCTGCGGCACACCGGCCACGCCGAAAGCGCCCGCGCCTTGATAGATGGGGTCGTGCACCGAACCGATCAACGGGTCGGCAATGTTGCGTTCATCATAGCGCAGACATGTCGCGTCTATCTCAATGAACTTCGCGTCCGGCCGAAACGGAGAGCCTGTCCCGCGCTTGGCCTTGTCCATCACGAGGCGTGCCGCACATGTTTTTCCCACACCGGGCGGGCCGTAAATGAGCACATGCTGCGGATTCTCACCGCAGAGCGCCGCGGACAGCGCCGTAATACCTTCCTTCTGCCCCACGATCTCATCAAAGCTTTGCGGACGTGTTTTTTCGGATAAAGGTACGTTAAGTGAAATACTGCGCAGCTTTTTGAGCCTCTCCAGTTGCACTTTGGATTCGCTTTCCAGATTCGATTTCGCGTTTCGTTTGTTTTTCATCTGGCTGTAGAAGTATGCGCCGATAATGACGCTGACTGTCAGCTGTATGATGATCATTAATTCTGTCATAAAAAAATAGCCTCCCGACCCCGTACGATTATTATACGAAGCCGGCGGCTATTTATGCAGTTTCATGATCAGCGGAACAAATCAGCAAGCCGCGATAAAAAATTAGATTCTTTTTTCGTTTCTTCCGCTTTTGGCGCTTTTTTGATCTCGATTCCCGGCGTAGTCAATACATACTGAACACTATCGGGATGGTTTTTGTCAGGTGACGCAAAGGATACAGCCGGTTCACCGCTGTCGGTGAATTTGTCTGTCTTCTCCTTAATATCATCCTTCGCGCTCACGATACCGTCTTTAAACTCTATCTGCCCGTCGATCAAATCCTGAACATCCGAGGGCAGACCTCTCAGCGCTCTGTAAAGCTTATGAATGCCGTCCGCGCTTTGCGACACACCCTGCTGATAGGGCGTGAAACCGCTGTGCACCTCGCCGAATCCCGATACGATCTGCGCACCGCCGTCCGCCAGCTGCACAATGCCGTCGTCAAATGCCGCATATCCTTGCGCCGCTGTGTTCACGCCTTCCACATAGGCATTAAGGCCGCCGCTTGCTGTATCGAGCCCATCTGAGAGTCCCTGTATACCGCCCAGCAGCTCCAGCACGCCGCCGGCCAGTGCTTTGACGGATTCGTCCGAGCTGCCTGCTAATGATTCAGCCAACGCCTTTAATTGCGCACTGTTATCCGCCAGTGCCGCCAGATTGCTGTTTACTTCTGCAATGCCCGACGATACTGCCGATCCGTTTGCCGCGAGCTCTTCGAGTCCTGCACGGATATCGGCGGACGCGGGCTTTAATTCCTGAACGCCTGATATGTATGATTTTAAAGCTTGCTCATACTGCGTCATGCCGTCGTCGATGAGCACACCCGACGCGCCAAGCTTTTCCAAGCCGTCGCTTAATTTGCCCACCTTGCCCGCCAGCGTCTTCATGCCGTCTTTAAGCTCCGACGTGCCGTCCACCATCTCATCGGCGCCGTCTATCATCTCATCAAAGCCATCTTCAAAGTCGTCAATGCTGTCTGACACGCCCGATATTGACAGCGCTCCTTTGAGCATCGTGATCGTCATCGGATCCATCTCAAAACGGCTGATATCCGCTTCCATCACAAGCGTGCCGCTTTCACCCGGCATGATCATATAGCTCAGATTCACAGAGCTGCCCACAGTGACCAGTGTGGCATCCTCCGCAGACACATTCGACGCCGTCTCTGTGTTAAACACGGCGGTCACCTGGGCCATCAATCCTTCCCGAACCGCTTCGCTGCAGCTTTCATTGACCGCATAATCCATCATGATTTTCAAATGTCCGGTTGTCCCCGCGAGACTATCAGCGTCTACAGGCTCGCCGTTCAGATAATAGTGGAAGCCTATATTCATTGGTAGCTCCCCGGTCATCGTACCTTGATAATAAAGACCTTCTTCGGTCGGTTCATCGGGAAACGTGATCTTGTCCCCCTCAATAGCCGGTTCACTCATTGTGGACAGATTCTTAATTTGGGTGTATGTCCCATAATCGGTATAGCTGCCCATCAAATGATTCACCACATATATGCTTTTCACGCTGCCTTTATGATCGAGAGCTGCATAAACCGTTTCAGTTTTACTGCTTTGCTGTGCCATTGCAGGTGTCACGGAAAGCACAAAGCTCATTATCAGTGCACCTGCGGCCGTTATCCATTTTTTAAGCTTCATAGCGCTTTCCCCCCAGCCTATCTTTTAACCGTGCGATAAGCAGAAAAACGCAGGTCATCATCACGATCAAAAATTCTCCAAAGTTTTTATATTTCATCCTGCTGCCTCCTTTTAAATATCTTTCCCTTTAAGGTTGTTCTTTTTATGACACCATCCAGCGTGATCAGCAGCTGCGGTAAAACGAATATCGTCAGAAAACCGGAGAGAAGCGCCCCTCTGCCGATTAACGAGCCAAGCTGCGCCATCGCATCCAGCGTGAATGTTCCCGCGATCACGAACCCGCCCACTGCGAGCACAAACGCCGATACCATGATGGACGCACCTGCCTTTTCTACGGCGTATTCCGCGGCATTGCGTTTATCCAGTGTTTTTCGTCCTTCCTGATAGTAGTTCGTCATCAGTATCGCGTAATCGATCGTGGCACCGAGCTGAATAGCGCTGATGATCATGTATCCCAAAAAGATCATTGGGGTGCCTTGAAAATACGGAACCGCCATGTTGATCCATATGGACGTCTCAATAATGAAAAGCAGTATCACCGGTATCGTCAGCGACCGGAAAGTCACCAATATGATTAGCCCCACAAACAAGATGGAAAGAATGGTGACGAGCGAGAAATCGCCGGATGTGGTCTGTGCGATATCATAGATCACAGGCGAAGGCCCCGTCACATACGCTTTATCAAAGTACGCCGATACTTCGCTCCGAATCTGTTTCACAGCTTCCATGGCAGCGTCACTTTCAATCGGCGTATCCACCTCCACGATATAGCGTGAATAGTTCTCGCTCAAAAATTCATCGCGCAGATAGTCGGGGATTATCTCTTGCGGTGTCGCCGGATCGATGAACGCGTAAATACCCTGCACGCTTTTCACAATATCCAGTGATTCCAGTTTGTTTGTCATATCATATTCGCTGGTCTCACTGCCGCGCGGCACAAGAACCAAAAAATTGTTGCTTTCACCGAATGTGTCTTCGATTTTGGCGTTCATTGCTGTCTGCTTTTGATCCCCCACATTGCTCGACGAATACATAAATTCGTTATTATTTTGTGCCATGAACGCAATGACGCTGAACACGATGAGCACGCCGACCAACACGTATTTGACTTTGCCGCCCAGCATATGCTGCACTTTTTTGAGTGAAGGCAGCAGCGGTTTATGTGTGGTCTTGTCAATCAGCTTCACAAAAAGCACTGCAAGCACGGGCAGCAGCAGCATTACACACAGCAGACTGAAGAATATCCCCTTGGCCAGCACCAGCCCCATATCGCGCCCCATGGTATAGCTCATAAAGACTAGCGCGAAAAACCCGACAACCGTCGTCGCGCCGCTGGACATAATGGAGGCAAACGAAGCCTTTTGCGCCCGTGCCATGGCGATGGAAGGATCGCTCTGCGTCTGGCGCTCATAGCTGAAACGGTGAAGCAGGAATATCGAATAATCCATGGATACCGCGAGCTGCAATATCGCGGCGGACGCAAAAGTCATGTAGGATATGTCGCCGAATATCACATTGGTGCCCAAATTCAGCACGATTGCCACACCCGTTGTGAGCAGAAAAAGTATGACCTCGGCCACGGAGTTGGTTGTGAGGAAAAGGATCACAAGCACGATACCCAGTGCAATCATCACGCTGCCCATGATATTTTTATTGACGGAATTGATGTTCAGGTACGCATCCAATGCGCTTCCGGATAGAATGGCATCATCTCCGAAAACGGCTTTAATGTCGCCAATGGCGCTGCGCGTCAGCTCCGCATAATCATCCTGCGTAAAAACAATCTGGAGCAATGCGCTGCCGCTGTTGTAATAGTTGTTGCGCACTTCCTCATCAATCAGCTCAACAGGCTGCTTTAAGTCTGCCACGTCGTCCAGCCAGACAACCGTCTCGACGCCGTTTATCTCTTTTAGCTTTTCCTTGGCGTCCAGCACCTCCACAATGCTCTTGTTCTCCAGCATCAGCAGCGCACTGCCGTTGTAGCTGTATTCATTTTTCAATATATCGATGCCAATCTTGGAGTCCGAGTCACCCGGCAGATATTCTGACATGTCATAGTTTTGTCCGACACCCAGCATTAAAAATGCGCAGACAGCAGCCGCACATAAGAATAGTAAGATAATGGTTTTCTTTTTCCTGATAGCCCTTGCAAACAGCGTTTTCAATGATGCTCTCCCTTATTTTGTCCTTTGATAACATCATATGGCTGTAAAATAGCAAGCACAATTACCCAAACGCGTGCAAAAGGGCACTTTTTGGGGTGATTTTTGTTTCACCCTTTCGGGTGAATAACAGGTTTTTTATTAGGTAAATGCTGATTAATTGAGGTTTTAAGAATAAGCAAGAGGTTTCGTACTGCAAAACGAACAAAAAGCGCTCGGCTTCGGGATTTCACGACACTGCAAAGTGCAGAAAAACGTATCCCAATGATATTAATTATCAGAATTGGTTCACCTGCTACAGAAACATGCCGAATTTAATCTCTCTCATTCGACGCATGTCCGTTTCCAAGAAGATTGACCAGTTGTAGCCGATTGCTTATATTCAGCTTTTTGTATATGCGCTTAATATGAGATTTGACAGTATTAACGCTGATATGCAGTGTTTCGCATATGGTCTGATAGGTCAAGCCTTTGGCAAGCAGTTCAATGACCTCGTACTCGCGGTCGCTAAGAGCGTACTTTTCCTTTAGATCTTCCTTTTTGGGCGAGACGTCAAGCTCGTGGCTGTAGTGCTTAAAAAAGTATGCGCAAAGATCCACAAACACGAAGACCGAAAAAACAGCATATGAAATATGCGTGAGTTGGAATGAGATGTTGCGGAGCAATAAAAAGTCTATGATCGAATAGGCCGCCTGCGGCAAAAACGCGATTAAAAAATATTTGGCAAGGCGCCGATTATGCGCGTCCGTGATTTTGCGGTACATGCCGGCAACGGCCAGCGCTTCAATAAACAACGCGATAGAGCAAAGCGGATAAAACGCCCACAGAGCCGTCGTGACCGACTGTGTCAGATCCGCCCGCGACATGTACATAACCAGTACCGCTGTTGTAATAAGCAATACCGCCGTGATGCCCGTCGCCGAGAACATCGCTTTTCGTTTACTGTGCTGTGTGATGGGAAAAAGCTGTATCACATAAAAGCAGGCCGCCAATACCGAAAGCATGATCAGGGCGATGACGAGAAGTGCAAAGAGCGGCGTGAGCCACGAAACGGCTTCAGCGCCTGAGGCATCCTTCACATTCAGGCTGTACATATATGAAAGAAAGAGCAAGGTTGAAACCGGCAGCAGTACCATCAGGGTACGGCGCGCTAACCGATCCCTTGTTCTTATAAACATAATGATAGAAAAAAGCAGGGCCGAAGATAGAAGAGATGTCTCCACAAACTGTATTGCGTCAAATACGATGCTCACACACACGCCTCCGATTGTTATTGGAAAAATTATATCATTTCAATTTAGGCGTGCATAGCGTTTCGATAATTGTTTACAACAAATTTAAGACACACATACGCATCTAGAGTGCTTTTGCGCGTATGCTCTTGGTAGAAATTGCGCCTTTTTCGCATTTATTTCCCCAAGCGTCAATCAGCGCATCGTCTTCATAGACACAGATGATTTCGCAGTTGTTGGCGCAGCGCCCGCACGTGATACCCTTTGTTTTAAAATCAATATCCGCGATATCAAAATCAAAGTGTTTTTCGCTTTCTGACCGTTTGGCAAGAATCGCCACGCCCAGCGCACCTGTTAAATGGCCGTTCTCATCGACGATCACAGGATAACCTGTGGCATCCTCAAAAGCTTTGATAACGCCGACGTTTTTGCTGACGCCGCCCTGAAAGACAATAGGAGGATTGATCTTTTTACCCTTGCCGACATTGTTGAGATAATTCGTCACAACCGCCTTGCACAGTCCCGCAATGATATCCTGCTTGGTATGGCCGATCTGTGCCTTGTGCACGAGGTCAGACTCCGCGAATACGGTGCAGCGAGCCGCGATGGGCGTCGGGTTGCTGGACGTCAGCGCAATCTTGCCGAATTCTTCAACAGCCACCCCAAGACGGCTGGCTTGGCTCGAAAGGAAAGAACCTGTTCCCGCCGCACAAAGCGTGTTCATGGCATAATCCACGACGATGCCGTTTTCGATGAGTATGATCTTGGAGTCCTGCCCGCCGATCTCAAATATTGTGCGCACATCCGGATAAAGAGCCGTTGTGCCGATGGCATGGGCGGTGATTTCGTTTTTCACCACACATGCGCCTGTGATGACACCGACAAGCTTACGGGCGCTTCCCGTTGTGCCCACGGAAACGACTTTATATTCTTTCCCCCGCATCTTCTCTGCGAGGACGCCGATGAGCTTCTTTGTCGCTTCAATGGGGTTTCCTTCTGTCCAGAGATATTCGGATGCGAGCACGTTGTTGTCACTATCGATGATGACACCCTTTGTTGAAATAGAGCCAATGTCTATACCTAAATAAGCTTTTTTCATTTTGCGTTTTTCCTCATTACAATCATATCGTAAAATGCCTCGAGCCTCGTTTGTATGCCAGTATCCCCCGTTTGCGAGTCAAAGCTGAAATACAGTATCGGAATTTTATAATCCGAGCTTATGTTTTGCAGCACCGGTATCGCATCCATCTCGGGCGTGCAGCCGAACGATTTCACATGGATGATACCGTCGTAGCCCCGCTTTGCGCAGGACAGCGCCACATCGATCGTGGACATGCTGGTCGCCCCCATGTTGTATTTGGAATAGCCGTATATTTTGCGGGCGATTTCCTTCTCGGTATAATGGAACATGCTGTTGGAAAGATTCATCCAGCGTCTTATGACCATGCCCATCTTTGCCATCTCGCGTTCAATGTTGTGGTTGCTGAACGGATCCATGATCGTATAATATTCACCCACCACCGCCACCTTGAGCGGTTTCTTTGGCTTGTTGACAGGTATCTTTTTCATGGTGTCCATGCAGCGCTGATAGGCGTTTAGGACGTCTTTTTTATTATTGCACTTTCGCAGTTCATTCAAAAAGCGGCTCTTCGCAGCCTCGAAGGAACCATTCTCCACTTCAAAACCGATATTCCTGCGTATAAAATCATCGGTATTATCCATATATTCGGCCATCTTGACAGCCGCCAGCAGCGCCGCGGTGACTTTTTTAATAGAAAAGTCCGGGTTGACTTTTTTGAATTCGGCAATCAATGTATGGGGCTTTGAATAATCCGCGCGAGCGAGGTTCACAAAATCAATTTCATATCCCAAATCACGGATGATCTGCTCATGAAGCTCGCCGTAATACCCAAGGCGGCAAGCGCCGCCCGTCTGCACGAGCATATCCGCGCCGCTTTCAATGGCTTCAATATAGCTGCCGAGATTGTATTTAAACGGCGCACACACATAATCCGGACTGTACTTGGTGCCCAGTTCCAGCGTGCGTTTTGTCATTGGCGGAGGGATCACGTAGTCCATCTCAAGACCGCGTGTCACGAGGAACTCCAGAGGAATACAGTAATCGCCGAAATGCGGAAATGTGACTTTACGCTTCATTAGCCTTCGCCTCTCGTTGAAATTGAATGATGTCGACAAAGCTCTCAAGACGCGTCTCAATGCCCGCTTCCGCCTGTTGGCTGTCCATCAGCAGATTCAGCATCGGAATGCCGCGTACACGCCGGAGCAGAATCTCATTAACAAGTGAATCAGGCCCGCAGGGAAACGCGCTCAAAAGTATGATACCGTCTACCTTGGGGGCATACTCTCGCACTGCGCCCACAAGCTCTCTGTTGTACATCCACGGCAGGCTGTCGGTTAACTCATAACATCTCTCACGCGCTCTGCGCCTGTCTACAACATCTGCAATGATCGGGGTCGTGCCAAGTTGGCGCAGAATTTTAAGCACAGGCTCTCCGATAAGCTTGTCATATACGTTGTAGGAATGACCGACAATGAGTATCTTAAGACCATCGTTTTTGAGCCGTTCATTTTGGGTTCTCACTTCTTCGGCAGCCATCTGCCGCTCGGCCATCTTTGCCAGTGTATAAGCGCGCACCGTGGCCGCCCGCCCTTTGCCAAGCTTTCTTCCGAGATGCAAAAACGCCTGTAATTCACCCCTAGAGCGTCGGACATCGATATTAAAATCCAGCAGTTTGGGCGACTGGTCTCGAAATGTATTGCGAACGATATCGTAAAGCGCTTCAAACTTTGTGCAAAGTATACCATCCTTGCCGAAGTTGGATATGCGAGGGACAAATAACTTATCGCATTTGTCCAAAAGATAGTCCACATGTCCAAGATAAATTTTGGACGAAAGGCAGGTTTCGTCAATAGCGAACATCGTTCCCCTATTGAGTATCTCTTTATTGGTATCCGGGCTTAATACCACTTCGATATTCAGCGCATCAAAAAAGGTTTCCCAGAGAATTCGATATCTGTAATACAAAAAAGCTTTCGGTATGCCGACTCTCATTGATGACCTCCGTATTGGTAAAATGTATTATATCACAAGCTGCTATATTTGGTAAGTGACAATAGTTTTGATTCAATAATAAAAGGAAAAAAGAGAGCACGATTGGGGTACGCGCTCTCTTACGTCATTGACTGCCTAAAAGGCAGGGTTAAGGCATCGGCAGGGTTAAGGCATCGGCAGGCTTATCGTATTACCTGTCTTTTTAACGTCATGACCGTCATATAGCACCGTGATTGCAAAGTAGCATGTGGCCCCCGGCGTATAACCGGAGATCCCTGTCATATCCAACGAGCAGCTTGTCTTCGACGCATCCGTGATCCATCTCTCATAACCGTCGTTCGGATAACTCGGGCTGGAGTTGGAGAACGAGCACACCACTTTATAGCCGTCGAACCGCTCATCGTTGATCTGACCCCAGCTTAATCGGGCTGTGCTGCCATCCATTGATCCGCTGATACCGGTCGATTCATATGGCTGAGATTCAGGAGCCGCCGGAGCTGCAGGCATTGTCAGCGATACTGTATTGCCTGTCTTCTTAACGCTATGACCGTCATATAGCGCTGTAATGGCGAAATAGCAGACAGCACCCGGCGCGTATCCGGATATTTTCGTCATATCGACCGAACAGCTTGTCTTCGACGCATCCGTGATCCATTTCACGTAGCCGTCACCCGGATAGCTCGGGCTGGAGTTGGAAAACGAGCATACCACTTTATAGCCATCGAACCGTGCATCGTCGATCTGTCCCCAGCTTAAACGCGCTGTATTGCCGTCCATCGAACCGCTGATGCTCGTTGATGCATAGTCGCCCGAAGGGGGCGCCGCTTGTGTGGGCGCGGTTGTTGGCTCTGCCGGCGGTGCCGCTGTCTCAGACGGCGTTTTTGCTTTTGAGGGAACTTTCAGCTGCACGGCGTTGGCTGCAACTGTGCTGCCGTTCTCATAGAGATAGGTGACGCTGAAATAATAAGTTTTTCCGGCTTTAAGACCGCCAACACCTTCATAGAGCTTTATGCTCGTGGTGTCTTTATTTGTGATATATTTTATATATCCGTCATCGGGGTACCTAGGATTCGGATTGGTTTTAGATGCCACAATCTTATATCCCGAAAGCGACTCGGACGTATCTTGTCGCCATTTAATCACGACAGCATCTCCAGAGACACGGCCCGTGACGGTCGGCTCCTGCTCAGGCTGCGGCGTTTGCGTTGGCGATGGCGAGACTGCGGGCGAAGCGCTGGCCTTTGGTGCAGCCACTTCGGGCATGACGGCACTGACGACATTGCCGACAAGCTTAGCGACATTTGCGTACTTCACATAAATACCATAGTACTTCTTTGTCCCCGAGAGGATACCGCTGTCTGGTGTCAGCTTATAGCTTGTATTTTGTGTATCCCCCGTTTGGAACGTGTAGCGTTTTAAAACGCTCGCAGTGAGGTTCTTCACATCCGCTGCTGTGTCAGCCGCCGCGATTTCATAAGTGACTTCACCGCTGTACCCCATTGCTACAAAATCAAGCTTTGTCCATTTGAGCACAAGCCCGTCTTTGGTCTCGTTGACTGATAGTGTGGGAGCGCTGTAAGTGTTTTTGAGCTCACCCACCACATCTTCAACCTTATCTTCGTTATCGATATCCACGCCTTGCGCCATACGGCTAAGCTTAAGCAGCCCCGCTGAAACATCGAGCGTATCCGCTTGCGTTTTTTCCTCAAGCGTACCGGAAACAGTCAACAAATCAATCATATCACCGAAGCTATTCTCCAGCTTTTCCTGCAGGCTGCCAATTGTCGCATCTTCGTCGCTGATCCCAAAGCACCCGATCAGCACATATTTATTTTCTTCGTTGATATATCCCAAAGCTTTCGCTTCGTCTACAATCTCATAGATGGCATCGGCAGCAGGCTCGCCGATGCAGTCCAGCTTTTCGACCAAATCAGCCGCGTCTTTGTTTTGCCCCACAAGGCTGGTGACGATGCTTTCTTCATCCACATTGACGCATACGCTCGGATTGATATCAACTGTAAAACAAGCTGATGCGGCATTCACCGCTGTCCCCTGCAGCACATTCAGCTGCGAACCGATAAATATGCCGATCAGCAGAAGTGCAGCAGCGGGAACCGCAATCATCACTACTTTTTTAATCTGCTTAGCCGTTTTTCTTTCTTTTTCTTTTGTCTTCATCACTTCACCGCACTGTTCCACCGTCTTATTAATCAATGTATCGGACGGTGACACTTCTTTGACGGCGATTGTATCTAAATAAGCATCTATATCAAACATACAATTCACTCTCCAATACACCCTTTAGCTTCTTCTTGGCCGTGTTGATCCGCGATTTGACCGTCCCTTCAGGCACGCCAAGAACACCGGCAATGTCCGAATATTTCATCTGCTGATAATAGTAAAGCACCATCGGCACCTTTTGCGGCTGCGGAAGCTTATCGATATTCGCAATGAGCAGCGCTTGAATATGCTTTCGTTCGTACTGTTCCTCCACTGAATCGGTTCCGCCCGCCGTCATCAGCACATAATCCTTCGCGCTGGTCGACTCAAAGTCTTCCTTCATGAGCTTCTTTCTCTTGACATATTGTCTGTAATTATCCCGGTATTGGTTCACACAGATTTTAAACAACCATGGCTTGAAAGATTGATGCTCGTATCTCGATGCATTTTTTGTTGCTTTGATCCAAGTTTGCTGAAAAAGGTCTTCCGCATCCTGTTTATTAAACGTCAATCTGAAGCATAAGTTAAACAACTCACGCTTATATGTTTCTACAAGTATGCTCATAGCTTGCCTGTCTCCTTTTATAAAGAGCTTAAAGATTTCATCATGCGCGCACACAAATGCATCCTCCTTTCCAATACATAACGAATAATGTCTATAAAAGTTCATTTTTTGATAAAGAAATTTCAAACTTTTTATCATATATTGTATCGGCATATCGAATCCATAACATGAACACATAATCTCAAGCACAAAAAAAGACCGCCATGGCCAGCGGTCTTCATTGTTTTAAATTAGTTGTTTGTACCTTCATATACGTTAATAAACGGTCTGACATTGTTAGATGCTTTTTCGAGCTCCTCCTGTTCGCCGACTGCCTTTGCTACTGCCCGGTATATGTCTTCGCTGACACTCTTAAGCTTGCAAAGCTTTTGATAGCAGCCCTCTGCAGCCGTTTTTACCAATATCTCCTCGCTCTTTGCTTTTTGTACAATGGCTTTCGCTCGATGCTGTGCTTCGGCGACAATCGTCTGAGCTGTTTCTTCCGCACGCTTAAAAGCCCCTATGATATACTGCTCGTTACTCTGGTATTTTAACAGCTGGCTTTTGAGCTCGCGGTTTTCATCCCGAAGCGAGATGATACGGTCCTTCTGCTCCTTCAAGCACTGCTCATAATCATTCCTCACTTTTAGCAGCAACCTGTCTACGTCGGCGGCATTATATTTTCCCATAATGCTCTTTTTTAAATTATTCATTAAGACCACCCTTTCTTTTTGCAAAAGAATAGCACCGTCCGGCTCTTAAAAATTGTCGGACGGTGCGAATTGGTGCGTCTTATTTTGCGGAAGGGTTCAGTCTGCCCACTGCTCCAGCATGGTCTTTTTGAGGTCGTACAGCTTATACGACAAGTCAACCTTGTATTCCTGAGGATTGATAAGCCGCTTGATTTCATCCCAGAACGTGGCAAGTTCCTGCTTGGCGTACGCCTGTATGTCCATCAGCGAGGGCGACTCATACACCTGCTTTCCGTCCACATAGACAGGAATCAGCAGCTCTTTTTTATGGTAATTGGTCAGCCGCATCCGTTTCCACGTATCCACGGGATGGAAAATCACAAGCGGCTGTGTTTCGTCGATAACTTCCTCATCCAGCATAATCATATCCGCGATCGCCTTTTTCGAACTGTTATCGTAAAGACGGACAAGCTTTTTGTAGCCGGGATTGGTGATCTTTTCAACGTTGTCACTGACTTTAATCTTAGGAATCAGCTTTCCGTTTTCAATCTCTGCGGAGAGCTTATAGACGCCGCCGAGAGCCGGACAGCCGTCGCCGGTGATCAGCTTTGTCCCGACACCCCAGACATCGATCTTGGCGCCCTGCAGTTTCATATCGCGTATCAGCCACTCATCGATATCGCTGGATGCAAATATCTTGGCATCGTGGAAGCCCGCATTATCCAGCATGATCCGCGCCTTTTTGCTTAAATACGCAAGGTCGCCCGAATCAAGCCGAATGCCGATCGGCTTATGGCCTTTTGTCCGCAGTTCTTCAAAAACCTTGATGGCGTTGGGAACACCGCTTTTAAGCGTATCATACGTGTCCACAAGCAGGAGACAAGAATCGGGGAAAATCTCCGCATAGGCACGAAACGCGTCTATTTCTTTCGGAAAGCTCATAACCCAGCTGTGTGCATGCGTGCCTTTGGCCGGTATGCCGAAAATCTCACCGGTGAGCACGTTAGACGTGGATGTGCACCCACCGATGATAGCAGCTCGGGCGCCGTAAATACCCGCATCAGGCCCCTGCGCGCGGCGCAGACCGAACTCCAGCACACTGCTGCCTTCCGCCGCATAAACAACGCGGGATGCTTTTGTGGCAATGAGTGTCTGGTGATTGATGAGGTTGAGCAGCGCTGTTTCGATAAGCTGCGCTTCCATAATGGGCGCTTTTACGCGAACGATCGGTTCATACGGGAATATGACCGTTCCTTCTTTGACGGCGTATATCTCGCCAGTAAACTCAAACTCCTTAAGCAGCTTCAGGAATTCTTCGTCAAAAAGCGAAAGCGACCGCAGATAAGCGATATCCTCTTCCGAAAAATGCAGGTTGTTGATAAACTCAATGACCTGTTCCAGCCCGGCCGCGATAGCGTATGCGCTCTCGCATGCGGATTTTCTGTAAAACAGATCAAACACGGCAACCTTACCCGACATGCCGCACTTATGGTAACCATACATCATTGTCAGCTGATATAAATCCGTCAGCATGGTTAAATTTCGCACTGTTTAAGACTCCTTATTATTATCGGCTTCTGAGACAGTTTCGTCTGTTTCCTCAGCCTTCATTTGTTGATTTTCAGACTCGGCCTTCTGCGCCTTTTGTCTGACTCTGTCCAGCTTCTTTTTTGCTTTTTCCGCTTTGGCTTCGGCCTTTTCTACCTTCTCCAATTGATCGTCGTACTTTTCTTTAATCTCCTTGGCCTTCGCATCAGCTCTTTTAGCGTTTTCTTCGGCTCTGATGGATTTGCTGTTAGCTCTGTATTCCTCAATCTGCTCAGGCGTCCAGCTCAGGCTGTAATAGCCTTCGTATATACGCCACTCTTTGTTTCTCATAAGCACCAGATACAAAACACCACCCACGATTAAAGCGATGCTGACCAGTTGGGATATCCTCAAGCTATTGAGCATAAGACTGTCTGTTCTCAGAGATTCTATCCAGAAGCGTCCCAAGCCGTATAAAATGCCATAGAGTGCAAAAACCCCGCCCCTGACCTTCATCTTTTTTCTGACGAGCATCAGTATGACAAACACGATCATGTTCCATGCAAACTCATAGAAAAAGGTGGCCTGATACCAAAGCCCTTCGATCTTGACGCCGGCAGGAAACCACTGCCATGCTTTGTCCAAAATCAAGCCGCCGTGCGCTTCCTGATTGACAAAGTTGCCCCAGCGCCCGATACCCTGTGCAATAATCAGGCTCGGCGCAGCGATGTCCAATATCTCGCCAACGGATACTCTGCGCCAGAAGTAAAAAATAAGCGCAGCAATCGCACCGCCGATTACTGCTCCGTATATGGCAAGACCGCCTTCCCATATGGCGAAAATTTTCGTTAGGTCATATGCATAGCTTTCCCATGCAAACACCACGTAATAAAGACGGGCACATATGATGGCAATCGGAATCGCTATGAGCATGAAATCAAGTATCATCTCGCTGCGGTATCCCCTGCGCTTTGCCTCACAGACACCAAGGATCACACCAATAATCAAACCTGTAGCAATGATGATGCCATACCAGTGTATGGCAATTCCGTTTTCACCGAACAGATAAAAAGCCACTCTAGGATCTTTCATTTTAACCTCCCAATTAATACCGAATATTGACACTGGATTTATTATATGTGTTTGCTACTTCCGGGTCAAGGAAACGCCTATAAAAAAGGATTACAGCCGCCTGCCGGATGCAATCCTTTTATAGTCTGGATTTTTCCATCTGTATTAAAACTGTCTTTGTCTATACGTCTTTGCTATTTAAGCAAATCCTGCACTTTCAGTGCAAAGAGACCTGCCTTTTCTTCGGTGGATTCTATGATTTCATAATAAAAAGCAAAATCATATGCCGTGGTTTCTTCAACCACAACGCTTTCAAAGTGGTCAACCTTGCAGGACTTTTGTTTCTCAACAGCCAGCGCTTTTTTTGCGGCATTAAACGCGCCGGATATCACGCTGTATACATTAGGCGCGAAGCCTTCTTCTTCGTTGACCTGAGGATCGATCGCCACAAGGACATCGCAGTCGTCGCGTATGATATCAAACGGCACCGGATTCACACAAGAGCCGTCCATGATCATTTCGCCGTCCACCTCGTTAGGCATAAACACACCGGGAATGGACACAGCCGAACGAACAGCCGGACCGACATCGCCGCTGTCAAAAACCACTTGCTGTCCGGTCGCCCAATTCGCAGCCACGATTTTTATCGGAAAATACAGCCGGTCAAACACCTTGACGGGAACGACCATCTGATAGTACTCTTCAAGGCCGAGGCCGTCAAGTATACCGTACTTGGCATCCTTTATTTTATTGACATTGATTGGCCGCTTCGATCCCGGGAAATTGATTTCCTGCAGAAAATCGATCATGTCCTGACTGGACATACCCGCCGCATACATGGCCGCCACCACAGCGCCGACGCCTGTTCCCGACACGATATCCGGCTTAATCTCCAGCGCTTCAAGCGCCTTGATGTATGCAATGCTTGCGATGCCTTGCGCACCGCTTCCTCCAAAAGCGATTCCAAGTTTTTTTGACATAGGCTTACCCTTTCACAATACTTTTTTAAGCTGCTCAACAAACCCCGGAATATGGGTCTTAGAACGCTTATATATGTCTTTGTATTTAAAGAACTCCATCGTGGAGACATCTTCAAACGTCGGTCTCTCAAAAATCTCCACCGGCGCCTTTTCTAATTTTGCGGATATCAGCGCCTCCTGTGTGGCTGCCCACGTGGCATGCAATGCGTTTTTTATATTTGGCTTTAACGTATTGGGCCTCACCTGAGACACATCGATCGCAATCAGCACATCACATTCTTTTCTTATAATATCAAAGGGCACGATGTTCGTCGCCCCGCCATCCATATAGTAGGCATCACCCACCTGCTGCGGCACAAAAACACTGGGAAAAGCGATGCTGCCCATTAACGCCGGCAAAATCTCTCCCGATGCAAACACCTTTTCCTCCAAGGTGTTAAGGTTTGTGGTTACTATCTTCAGCGGAATATCAAGCTCTTCAAACGTCTTTTTAGGCAGCGACCGGGATAAAAACTGCTTTGCTAAAGACGCCGCGACATTATCGCGCCTCAGCGCCTTGATCAACGAAACTTTGGAACGCTTCTTGATGCTGAAAAGGCTCTCGAGCATTTTGTACATGTCGCCCGGCGACACGCCGCCGGCATACAGCGCTCCCGCAATGGCGCCGCTTGAAGTCCCCGCGATGATGTTTGGCTTTAAGCCCATATCTTCCATTGCCTTGAGGTATGCGATGTGCGCCACTCCTCGTGCGCCGCCTCCTCCTAATGCCAAACCAATCGTCTTCACGAAATAAACTCCTTGCCCCAAATAGGTTCATTTATACTATACCATCATGCAAATGCCACGTAAAGCCAATTTGTCTCAATTAAACGCGATGTTTTCTATTCAATATGCATCTGGCAACTTATCGCGGCTCAATATGCGTCTATTGGGTTGAGAAGTTTCATCCTGTCTGATACAATCCATTTTAAGCGTATTTAAGAAAGGACTTAACCTATGAATATACCGATACATGAGATTGAATGCTTTGTACTGGATATGGACGGCACAATATACCTTGGAGAAAGCGTGATCCCGGGTGCCCATGATCTTTTAAACTATTTTGAACAAAAGGGGATTAAGTATTGCTTTTTCACCAACAACTCTTCCCGTTCTCCCGAAGATTATAAAGCCAAGCTAAGAAGACTCGGCTTTGGCTCTCACCCCACGGTCATTACTTCAGGCGATGTGACTGCTGATTATCTGCTCAAACAATATGGCCCAAGCCCCCGCATCTATGTGGTCGGCACGGAGCCGCTCATCCAGCAATTCACGCAGGCAGGTATAAACTGCGCGGATACGTCTAAGCCGGACTGCGTGGTGGTCGGCTTCGACACGACTTTTGATTTCTCCAAGGCCTCACGCGCCGTCGACCTGCTGCGTGAAGGCGTCCCTTTCATTGCGACCAATGTGGATGCCGTTTGCCCGCTGGAGGATAACAAGGTGCTGCCTGACTGTGCCAGCATTTGCGCCATGCTCACATATGCCACAGGCCGCAAACCGAAGTTCATCGGCAAGCCCTTTGCCGAAACCGCAGCGTACATACAAAATGCCACTAAACTGTCTGCGGAAAAAATCGCCGTTATCGGAGACCGTCTTTACACGGATATGCAGCTTGCGCTGGAAAACGGCATGTGCGCAGTGGGTGTGCTTTCAGGAGAAATGACGAAAGAAGATATAGCGAACAGCGATTCCAAGCTGCACTATCTTTTTGACAGCGTGGCCGGCCTGTATGAACGGCTTAACAGCAAGTAAAAATATGATTAATTCTTGCATGTCCAGTCATGAATGAGCATCACGTGTTATAGTATATATGGTAAACAAACAGAAAGGGTGAACAGTTTGAAAGCAATTGGAATTAACGGAAGTCCAAGAACAACAGGAAATACATTTTTTCTGCTCTCCACAGTGCTTGGAGAGCTCGAACTCAGGGGCATCGACACACAGCTCATCCAAGCGGGCGGCAGAGACATCCACGGATGCATTGCATGCGGTAAATGCCGCAAAAGCTCAGTACCACGATGCGCTTTTGATGATGACATCATCAACGAAGCGCTTTCTGCCATTGAAGATGCAGACATATTGATACTCGGATCGCCCGTGTATTTCGGCGGCCTAAGCGCACAGATGAAAGCGTTTATTGACCGCGTGGGTTATGTGTGCCGTCCGCACAAGCTGCTCAAAGGCAAAATCTGTGCAAGCGTCTCCGCGGCCCGCCGTAACGGCGCCCTCGTCGCGTTTAACTCGATGAATAACCTTTTTACCATAAGCGAAGGCATTATCGTGGGGTCAAATTACTGGAATCAGGGTGTTGGCGGAGCTATCGGTGATGCCGCAAACGATGAAGAAGGTGTTCAAACAATGAAAACACTGGGGCAGAACATTGCGGATGTGGCGATGGCATTAAAAAAGTAAAGCACCTGGATAAATGGAAAAGCCGTTCGGTGTGTTGCCAAACGGCTTTTATTGTCTTCAAATTTTTATATATCACATCATGTCTTTGAGCATCTGGTATAGTCTCGGTACAACGCGTTTTAATGAATACGGCTTAAAATTTTTATCCACAAACACATGATCCGTCTGCCCTGTCGCAATCAGCTTGGCATCCTTTTCACGTATGATCTCATAAGAAAATTTGACTTTCACAGAGCTCAAATCTGCCACGGACACCCGGACAGTCAGCGCATCGTTATAATAGGCCGGATGAAAATAGCGGCACATGTCTGAAATGGGCGCAAGGAAATAGCCGAGGTCTTCCACTTCCCTGTAGCTTAACCCGCATTGTTTGATGATTTCTTCAAGCCCTATATCAAACCAGTCAAGGTAATGGGCATGATGCGCAAGCCCCTGCCTGCCCACTTCGGAATATCTCACACGGATCTTGCATTCAACCGTCTTCATACAGACCTCCAAGAATAAAAATGATTAATAGCCTTTCTCGATAAGTATTTCTCTGGCCGCGTCAGACTCAGATTCCAGCACCAAAATCTCGTAAGTATCGCTGCTGCGTTTGGTCTTTGATGAGATATTGCGAAGCTTCACAAGTATGCCTTCAGATTCAAGTCCTTTTTGCATCGCTTGCGCCATTTTTTGAGAGCTGGCCATCCCCACTACTATCCACATAGGCGACTCCTCTTTACGTTTCTGTCTTGCCTGAATATACGATACCGTATGCGGTATTGACCTGTGCTTTGCCTCTGATCTTGACGGCGGATGTGTTTTCGGTAAACTGGGCAATCATGACTTCGCCATTGTCCAGCTTCTCAGTGTGGTGGAACCGTGTATCGCGCCCGCGCGTCATGCCGATGATATTCACGCCGTCCTCCAGCGCTTTTATCACAATATATTCCTGATTAAACTTGTTTTCCGTGTCCATTTGTTCCACCCCGTTTCATTTAGTCATATACTAGCATAATCTTTCATTCTCTTCAATAAGGAATCACCCGAGCACCACGTTGTCTTTGCCGTATGCCGCTTCTAAATTTCGGACAAGCGCATCGGTGAGCGTGACGCCCAAAGCCCCGCACGTTTTCATCTTCTTGCCCGTCTTTTCCAGCACAACCGACACGCACTCATCACCCGGCGAGGTTTTGAGTATTTGCTTCAATTTGACGGTGTCGTCTCCCATATCCTTGGGCACGCGCACAAACAGCTTTTTGCCCGTATACTTTTCATCGGGAACCACAAAAGGCTTGATCTCATCCACCAGCAGCTGCGGTGCTTCGCCCTCGCGAATATCCACCTTTCCTGTTACATAGACGATGGCGTCGTCAACCAAGAGCGGTTCAGCCTTCTGAAAAGCGCTCGGGAAGATCACAAGCTCGATCGTGCCATAAAGGTCTTCCAGCAGCGCATTCGCCATCATCTTTTTAAGCTTCGTGGATCGCCGCCTAATGCCGCTCAATATACCGATCAGTTCCACGTTGCGCGATTCGAAGTAGCGCGCGGAATCCACATCCTCAGTCGCGGATAGTATCTTATATATGTTGACATCCCTGTTTTCCAGCATCTTCTTATATCCGTCGAGCGGATGACCTGACAGATAGACACCCGTTGCCAGTTTCTCTATGGCGAGCAACTTGTCTTTTGTATACTCGGCAATATCCTCAAAGTCGTCGGTATCGCCTGCCTCGCTGCCCGGCATCGCGTCAAACAGCGACATCTGCCCTTCCACATTTCTGCGTTTGGCATCCTGCGCGGTTTTAAGCACGCGTTCACACACCGCTGCCAGCTGTGAGCGTTTAAGGCCGAGACTGTCGAAGCAGCCCGCAAATATCATACCTTCCAGCATTTTGCGGTTTGTTATACCCGCCGTACGATTAATAAAACCTCTAAAGCTCGTATAATCCCCATTTTCACGTTCCGTGACGATGTCCTCTGCTGCACGCCCCACGTCGCGTATGGCCGCAAAACCGAAGCGAATGCCGCCGTTCTCCGGCGTAAACAAAAACTGCGATTTGTTGATATCCGGCCCGAATACACGGATACCACAGCCAATGCAATACTGAATGTAAGCCGAAATCTTATCAGGCGCGCCGATGAAACTGTTGAGAAGCGCCGTTAAGTATTCCACCTTATAATAATATTTGAGATAGGCCGTATAATATGCAATCACGGCATACGCGCACGCATGAGATTTGTTAAACGCGTATTCCGCAAAGTCCATCATCTGCGAGAATATCGTCTCCGCGATGTGAGCAGGCACGCCTCTTTTGACCGCGCCCTCCACGCCGCTTTCTAAGTCACCGTTTATGAATATGCGGCGTTCCTTTTCCATCACATCTTTTTTCTTTTTGCTCATCGCACGACGCACCAAATCGCTGCGACCCATCGAATATCCGGCGAGATCACGCACAATCTCCATGACCTGCTCCTGGTACACCATACAGCCGTACGTTTCCGCAAGTATGCGCTTTAATCGCGGATGAAGATAGTTCACCTTGTCAGGATGGCTTTTGGATGCCAAATAGGTCGGAATCTCGTCCATCGGGCCGGGGCGGTACAGCGATATACCCACCATAATATCCCCAAGGCTCGTCGCCTTAAGCCGCTGCATGAGGTTGCGCATTCCTGCGCTTTCGAGCTGAAAAATCCCGTCCGTATCACCCGAAGCAATAAGCGCGTAAACATTCGGATCATCGTACGTGAGTTCGCTTAAATCAAGCTTTTCACCGCGCGTCTTTTCGATGATGGCCAATGTATGGCGAATCACCGTGAGGTTTCGAAGCCCCAGAAAGTCCATCTTCAAAAGGCCGAGGCTTTCCAGCGTCCCCATCGGAAACTGTGTGATCACGCTGCCGTCCCGCGGGTTGATCTGAAGCGGCACATATTCCGTAATGGGCTGACGCGATATCACAACGCCCGCCGCGTGTGTGGACGCGTGGCGCGGTATGCCTTCAAGCTTCATGGCCGTGTCCAGCAGTTCCTTGATTTCGGGCTTTGTCTGATATTCCATCAACAGGCGCGGGTTTTCGTCCATGGCGCGTTTAATCGTCATTTTGAGCGCAAACGGCACCATCTTGGCGATTCTGTCTGCATCGGCAAGCGGCAGTCTCATTGCGCGCGCCACGTCGCGAATCACCTGCTTGGCCCCCAATGTGCCAAAAGTGATAATCTGCGCCACCTTATCCTCGCCGTATTTTCTCACCACATAGTCGATAACTTCCTGGCGGCGTTCAATGCAAAAATCGATATCGATATCCGGCATGCTGATGCGCTCCGGATTTAAAAACCGCTCAAAAAGCAGTGAATATTCGATCGGGTCAATGTCCGTGATGCGCAGCACATACGCGGCGAGGCTGCCCGCAGCGCTGCCTCTCCCCGGCCCCACCACGATACCGTTGTCCCGCGCGTATTTGATGAAATCCCACACGATGAGGAAGTAATCTGTGAAACCCATTTTTTTAATGACGCCGAGCTCGTATTCGAGCCGCTCTTTCAGCGCGTCGGTTACGTCTTCATAGCGTTCACGAAGACCCTCCATGCAGACTTTCTTCAAATAAGTGTCGTGGTCTTCCTCATTCGGCACGGCAAACACAGGCAGATGGCGCGTAGAAAAATCCATATTGACGTTGCATTTATCCGCGATAAGCTTTGTGTTGCTGATGGCTTCGGGCGCATGGGCAAACAGCTTGTCCATCTCTTCCGCGCTTTTGATATAGAACTCGTCGGTGCCGAAGCGCATCCTGTCTGTATCATCCACAAATGAACGCGTCTGTATACAGAGCAGAATATCCTGGGCCTGCGCATCTTCCTTGTTTGTATAGTGCACATCATTGGTGGCTGCAAGCGGTATGGACAGTTCCCGGCCCATATTGATTAGCGCAGCGTTAACCTGCTTTTGCTCGGGCAAATAATGATCCTGCAACTCCAAATAAAAGTCCTCACCGAATATACCCTGAAGCCGTTTGGCAAGATTTTGCGCACCCTCAACATCGCCTGCCATGATCATACGCGGGATATCCCCCGCAAGACAGGCAGACAGGCAAACAAGCCCCTGCTTGTTTTGTGCCAGCAGATCATAATCGATACGCGGCTTATGATAAAATCCCTGTGTATAGCTGATAGACGAAAGCCGCATGAGATTTTGATAGCCTTCATTGTCCTTGGCGAGCAATACCAGATGCGAGTATTCCTTCATCTCCTTGGTTTTGTCATTCAAACTGCCGGGCGCCACATATACTTCGCATCCAATGATGGGTTTAATGCCTTCCTCCATCGCTTTGCGGTAAAAATCCACGACGCCGTAAAGCACGCCGTGGTCTGTAATCGCGATGCTTTGCATATTAAGGTTTGCCGCACGCGAAATAACATCGCCGATGCGCGCCGCGCCGTCTAGCAGGCTGTATTCGGTATGCAAATGAAGATGTGTAAAGTCCATGAGTCCCTCCATCATTATCATACCTTAAATAGTACAATGATTCAATGTTCCAGCCTTGTCATATATCCATGCAAATACAAAAAGATGCGCGGACGATCAAACATATGTTATAATCGGATCGATTACAATTTTGGAGCAATTTCCGTGTTGGAGCAAAAGAAAGACAAACGCATAAACCGTGCTTTAAAAACCGTGCTGGTCACGCTATTTTGGCTGGCTGTCTGGCAGGCAGCCTCAATGATCGTGAACCAGCTGCTGTATATGCCATCGCCTACGGAGACTTTTTCGTCTCTGGGCAGCCTTGTCGCCACGCAGGATTTCTGGCTAAGCGTGGGCTATACATTTTACCGTGTTGTACTGGGCCTTATCATCTCGTTTGTTCTCGGCGTCATCTTTGGATTTCTCGCGTCAAAGATCGGCGTTCTTGAAAGTCTGCTTGGGCCTCTTATGGCCACTGTGAAATCGACGCCCGTCATGTCGGTCATCGTGCTGGCACTTGTATGGTTTTCTTCATCGTTTGTGCCTGTGTTTTCATGCGTGCTGCTCTGCCTGCCCATCTTCTATACCAATACACTTTCCGGCATACGTGCCGTTGATAAAAATCTGCTGGAAATGGCAACGGTATTCAAGGTGAAGCACCGCCGCGTCATACAAGAAATTGTGATACCGTCCGTGCTGCCGCATATCTACTCGGCTCTCGCGGTGTGTCTTGGCTTCTCCTGGAAGTCCGTGGTGGCTGCTGAGGTACTTTCAAGTCCCAAATACTCAATGGGTTTCAATATGTATGCCACCAAGCTGTATCTTGATACGCCAGCGCTTTTCGCATGGACGCTGACCATCATCGTCATCAGCCTGATCGTGGAAAAAAGCTTGAAACGCATACTTCCGGGAGGCGGCACGCTATGAGCATACGCATTGAATCGCTGACAAAAAAATTCGGTGATCAGGTGCTGTTTGACGGCATGGATCTTGAAATAAAGAAAGGCGGCATCACCGCGCTGATCGGCGGCAGCGGCTGCGGGAAAACGACGCTGCTGCGCATGATCTGCGGGCTTGATAAAGACTATTCAGGGCATATCTTGGGCGTACCCGACCAAAAGTCATTTCTTTTTCAGGAAGACCGGCTATTACCTTGGTACAATGTTAAACAAAATATTGAGTTTGTGCTTAAGGACGTCATGGAAAAAGAGCAGATAGAAACGACGGTGTCTCAAATCATCAAAGACGTGCAGCTTGACGGCCACGAAAACAAACTGCCGTCCGCATTGTCCGGCGGCATGCAGCGTCGCGTGGCCATGGCGCGCGCGTTCTGTTACCCCGCCAACCTTTTGCTTATGGACGAGCCTTTCAAAGGCTTTGACTTAAAGCTTAACTTAGAGCTGATTGCGCTGTTTCAAAAGCTTTACGCAGGCTCCGGTAAAACTGTCATACTTGTCGCGCATGAAACGGAGCTCATTGACCGGCTCGAAAATTGCACCGTCATCGATGTGGAAGCATTCAGTCGAACGAAACTTAATAGCCGTGCTTTAACGTAATAACGACAAGCTCAGGACGGTTAAAAAGCCTTAAAGGAAACGCACTGTTGCCAAGCCCCCTGCTCACAACCATACTCGTTGACCCTTTTTTATGAAGTCCGCTCGTGTATTTTGGAAAAACACCCTGATGAGGGGCATACAGCCCGCCGATCAGCGGCAGCCGGAACTGTCCGCCGTGTGCGTGGCCGGTCAATACAAGATCAAACCCTATCTGCGCATATAAATCCATTTTTTCCGGCCGATGCGATAGCAGCAGACGAAAATCGTTCGGATGTTGATGCGCCAAAGCATTGAGCTTATGCTCATAGAGCCAGTCGTCCCAGAAAAATTCTCTGTCCTTCACTCCGATCAAAGAAATTTTCGCGTTATTTCTAAAGATTTCTGCGCTGTCGTTTCCCAACACAAAAACACCGCATGACTTTAGCCTAGCAGAAAGCTTCTCAAAAACCCCTGCCGCTTTCTCATGGTTTCCGGGCACGTAATAAGTCGGCGCGATGCGTGCGGCAAGTGAAGCAAGTTTAATAGCCGCAGCTGTGCCTCCCCGACGTTTATCCATGATGTCTCCCGTCACTGCGATGATGTCCGGCTTTGCATCAGATATATATTCAACTATTCTTTTTTGGCCATCACCAAAGCATTTATTATGCAAGTCTGAAATATGAAGTATTCTAAATCCGTTAAATGCTCTCGGTACGTTTCTTCCGGTATAAACAATGTGTGTCACGACAATGCCGTTGTTCTGCCATCTGCAAAACACAGCGAGTAACACGATGCCGGTCAAGACAGCCAAATAAACCACATTCAAGCCTCTTCTTTCCCTCTTCTGATGAGCGTTCATTATACCATATCCAAACTATACTATGCGTCAAACATTTAGATTAAGCCGCGATAAAAAAAGCTCCCGACTGATCGGGAGCTTTTTGCTTTTGGTTTTCGCCCTTATTAAGGGAATGAAAGACTAGTTGGGCTGGACGTTAGCTGCACGCAGTTTCCTGCTGTCTTTTGGGTCTTGTTCCACATCGAACATCACTTTCTGACCTTCAGCAAGTGTTTTAAAACCGTCTGACACAATGCTGGAGAAATGCACAAACACATCGTCCCCGCCTTCATCATTGGAAATAAATCCATATCCTTTGCTCTCATTAAACCATTTTACTGTACCTTTATACATCAAAGATACCTCCTCGTTTTTATTATATCCCGTCCTGCAAAAAAAACACATGTATTTGTCAACCATGCAACGAACACATGACTGACAAATACATGTGAATCAATTCGTACATTCTGGAAATACCTCTTATTTAGATTAGCAAAGGATGATCATTATTTCAAGCACTATTTTTTTGAAGCAGGCATTTTAGCCATTAAAATTTTGATTTTTTTGATGTTTTACGTTATAATTTTTATAAATTGATTGATTATAACATTTTTCGCCATCTCAAAAGTGATGGCAGTAAGTACTTAGCTCCTTTGTCACTGTAAAAAATGAACCGTTATACAACATAACATATATATTAGCGGAGCTGGCTATGAATTTTTTTAAATCACATAAGATCCTCGTTTTTTATATCATCATACTTATGCTGGGTATATTTTTTAATCTTTTCTCATTCTGTATTTTTATGTCACACGAGCCTGCCGGACTGAAGCTGAGCGAGAAGGATTTCTCATCCGGAATTTATACCCTTCAATACCATCTGCTTGACGAGAACGATGAACAAAGGATGACATTTAGCGCCAATATAACCAAAGAAGATCTTGATATTGAAGGCGAAGGGCAATATGCCGTCCTGTTTTATCAGCTTAATGGTCAGGCTTTCCGCGTTTCTTTTAATGGTGAGTATTTAGGCACAGTGGGCGATATGAATTCCGGGAAAAGCAACATATGGAATTCAGCTCATTACTTTTACTTTGACAGCAGCATAATTAAAGATGATAACATTCTTAGCATTGATATGTTATGTTTATACGATTGGGGCCTGTCTTCCAAGCCCGTCTATATTTTAAAAACATCAGAACTGAACCCGTTCCTTAGCAGTGCGAAGTATTTTACAGAAGGCATCAATCTGACAGCTCTGGGCTTTTCATTATTTGGAGCCATTATTGTATTTATGCTCTATTTGATTTCATCGCCGAAAAACGGCTCATTTTTATATTTTTCCTTAGCGCTGCTCTTCCTTGGCATTTACACGTTCGACTATACATCTATTTACAGCTTGCCGTTTAGCTATCTTGTTTACAAGAAGATCATTTTTGGTGCACTTTACATGGCGGTATCAATGGCTTCAATGGGCATGTATAAATTCTTTCACAGGAAAGCAGATTTCGTTTTGTCCCTCGTCACCATCTTCGGATATCTACTGATCGTTATCTTTGTGAGAGACATCATCACCTTTAAAGCGATGTACAGCTATTATAATTTGCTGGTCACAGCCAATATCTTCAGCTGGATTCGCACATCTCGTAGAAATTTAAGCAAATCCGATGAAGCCAAAATGTTTTATATCGCCAATATATTGCTTTTGCTTTGCACCATTGTCGATATATTCATGATGGCAAGCGGTCAATTTTTCAGCTTAAGCACGCCTTTTACATATTCGTTTGTATTCTCCATGACATCGATCATTCTGTTTTTCAGAGAGTTTGTCAACAAGGATCATCAGCTGAAAATGATCAATGACGCTCATAAGGAAAGCTATCTTGCATCCATTACAGACAGTTTGACAGGGCTTTATAACCATAGATATCTATCGGATCTTCTTAAAAAAACGACGCCGCCATATTCTGTGGCCATGCTCGATATTGATAATTTCAAAGAGATTAACGACACATTCGGACACCGTTTCGGCGATGCCATGATACGCTTTATTGCTCACAGCTTAACCAGCTATGTGAGAACCACCGATATCGTATTCAGATATGGAGGTGATGAGTTCTTTATCATATTCCCGAAATGCAGTGCAGAAAACGCCAAAGAAGTGGTTCAAAAGATACAGATTAAGATTAACGAAAACTCATTAAGCTATGATGGCCAAATTGTCCCCATTACATTTTCAGGCGGCATTTATTATGTGTCAAGGTTTGAAGAAGCCGAAAGAGTATTTGACAGGGTTGACGGGCCGCTATACCGTTCTAAAAAAGAAGGCAAAAACAGGATAACTATATTCAGCAATCAGTGAGCATAAATTTACCAGCAGACAATGATTAATAGTATAAGCTGGAGGTTGAAAAATGCTTTTTAATAAAAGCGCGGATTACATTATCCGTTATATTGAGGAAAGGGCAAAAGGGCCAAAGCTCAGTCTATATTCTTATGTCAAAATCATATCTCTGATTCTTTTATATATCCTTATTATTATATTGCTTTCTTCTTTTCATCTTTCAACAGAACTATCCGGCGTTCTCAGTCAACTTCAGGTGATCATTTCTGTCTTTCTCGTCATTAGTTTTAGCAAGCTTGGCTACATCATCGCTGTCATACTCAACGGTATTTCTTTCTTTAATATCACAACCAGAGTTTTGGTTTTGGGGATAATCAAAGCCACACCGGGAATTCTCGTCTCGTTAAGCACAATTATATGTATAACAATCATCTATCTGTTTGTTAAACGATTAACAAGCCATGTCAACAAATTGGGGAAGCTTAACGACGATTTAATGGCACTCTATAAGGATCTTGCTGCTGCAGAAACGCAGTACTGGCATCAAAACAGGAAGATTGCAGAGTTCAGCCGAATCGTAGAGGAAAACCAAAAGCAACTCGATCATCTCACTTTCTATGATATCGCAACAGGCCTCCCCAATAGAAAGAAAGTTTTGAATCGGCTTGAGCTGCTTATTCAAATATCAGAAAAAAAGAAACTGACCTTTGCCGTGGTTTTTATAAGTCTGGATGAGTTAAAACACATCAGGGATACTCTGGGACATGAGATGGGCGACGTTTTCCTGAAGACAGCTTCAACTTCACTCAAAAATCATATCGACGCAAGAGACTTGCTTGGGCGTCTCGGCGATGATGAATTTATGCTGCTTATTCAGCAAAAGCTCAGTAAAAACGGAATCGTGCGTTACGTAAATCACATACGAGATACACTTAACATATGCCTTGAGCACAGCGGCAACAATCTTCCGCTCAGCGCAAGCTTTGGCATCGCCCTCTATCCCAAGGATGGTACCGAGACATCAGCGCTCTTAAAAAGTGCCGATTTGGCAATGTGCAGTGCAAAAAATAACGGCAAAGATAAAATTTATTTCTATTCCAAAGATATGTGGGACAAGATTGAGAAGAAAAAAATATTTGAGCAAAAGCTTTTATCCAGCGTGAGCAACAATGAGCTTTATCTTGTTTTCCAGCCCCTGTATCATGCTGACTCCATGCAAATCAGAGGGTTTGAAGCGCTTGTTCGCTGGAACTCACCGGAACTTGGTCTTGTTATGCCAGGCGCTTTTATCCCTGTTGCGGAAAAGAACAGATATATTATTACAATGGGAGAATGGATACTTTGGCAGGGATGTCATTTTTTAAAGCAGATTCAGGAATTGAGTGAAACCGATGCCATTCTATCAGTCAATATATCCTGCGTTCAGCTTATGTCTTCGGGGTTTGTTCAATCCATAAAGAATGTTCTTAAACAAACAGGCTTGAATTCGAAATCGCTGGAGCTGGAAGTCACGGAATCGGTGATGATCTCATCCATGGAGCATGCCACGCGTATTCTCACCGAAATAAAAGCACTCGGTGTCAGAGTCTCTATGGATGATTTTGGCACAGGCTTTTCATCGTTGAATTATATGCAAATGCTGCCTATTGATACGTTGAAAATGGATAAGTCTTTCATTGCCGGTGCCACAGAGCATAACGGCAAGTATGAAATAGTCGGGACGATCATAAAATTGGCTCATCAAATGAACTTGACAGTAGTGGCCGAAGGTATTGAGAACGAGCAGCAGCTCAATTATCTCAAACAAAACGGCTGCGATTATCTGCAGGGGTTTTTACTGAGCAGGCCTCTTGAAAAGCATGCTTTAACGGAACTGTTTTCAAAACAGCAGCCAATCAGACACAGCAGCTAAATCACCGACGCGAGCAGCAGCAGCGGCAGATTTTCGCTGTATATGTCATTAAATTGCGAAATCGGCAGCGGATTTTTTCCTCTGCCTACCTCAACGGTATAACCGGGACGATTGTATTCTTTGATAAACCAATCTTTATATCCCGCATACGAAGAAATTCCTTCTGCCTCATCGAGTGTGTAACCGCTGGCCTGTGCAAGCGCCTCACCGATCTCTCTGGCCTCCTGGGTGGCCATATTTTGAAAGTTCCAGAAAATCACCTCACCCTGGCTATGATACGCAAGCACAAGCCGAAAATCGTGGCTGCGAGTAAAATCAACCATGGCACGTGTTTCAGGCTCTGATAACGGATAAGGACCTGAATAGCGCGTCGGTCCCGGCCCTGTAATGCCCAGCTCAACTGCTGCTTGCTTGGATTCTTCCCATCCTGCATTATAGTTGTGGTTCAAGTCCACACCACGGGTATTGGCCTGCCATCGATCTGAAAAATCCGTGCCGTTGTTCCAGCGAATCAGCTCATTATAGTACGGGTTAAACGGTGATAACCCGTTAACCACAAGATTAACGCCGTCCGGATTGACCATAGGCACGATGTAGATACTGCTCTTATCCCATATTTCACTGGGCACATAACCCGCAAAATTCTGCCCCAGCGCATAAGCTTTGGAAAAATCTTCGACGAATTTCATGAGCAAAGGCGAGGTGATCCATTCGAGCGCATGGTGTGCGCCGTTATAGAACACTTGATTCGGCCCCTGCCCCAGCCGTATATAATACAGGTTCCGGCCAAGCACGCTTTGCCCCGCAATGCCGGTTTCTATAAACGGATAGAGCGCTTTAAGCCCCATCACATTTCTTTGCAGCATCTCATACGTATAATCCGCATTTGTCGGCACCACGTTTATTCCATAGGGCACTTTGATGCGCTGTCCGGGCACCAGATCGCTCTCATCGATATCCGGATTCGCGACACGTATCAAATCGGGGTTGATTTGATAACGGCTTGCGATGGCAAAAAGCGTATCACCGGGCTGAATCATATATATATCATAACCAAGCAGGAACGATTCCAAGAGCCGGTATGTATTAAAACCGATTATACCGTTGGGAGTGAGCCCGAACTTTTGCTGAAAAGCGATAACAGCCTGCTGCGTACGCGGGCCGAAGATGCCGTCTATCGGGCCGGGATTAAACCCCATTCTTTGAAGCAACGATTGAATTTCCATGACATCCGTCCCCGACATCCCTATTTTTAGCACCCTCATCATTCAACGTCCTTTCCGCACATGTTATCACCACTATGATATGCGCCAAGTTTATCCAATGTGCCTGTGCATCTCTAATATTCTGTAAAATAAGTTTCCACCCCTGAAGAGGTGGTTTTTATTGGAACCCTATAAGGTTCTCATACCAGCAATGCCTAAAGGCATACAACGGTTCCGCCAGCCGCACGGAGACGCGCTTTAGATTCTGATCTGCAAAACAGCTATTTATGCCATTCTGAAGGAGCGTTAGCGATGGACTACGCAGTGGACTAGAATCTCATTCTTTATGCACTATTCATGGGATGCTTCGCTACGCTCAGCATGACATAATGGAACTGTCAATCATCACCTCTCTTAACGGGTCTAATTCACTTCTCGCTCATGCCATTGTGACTGTCACCTCTTAATTATTAACGCTAAAGCTGGCTTTCGCTCCACACGTAAAACGTGTGGTTTTTTCACGATAAAAAAGAAAAAAACCGCTGCAGTCGCGCGCGGTTTTTCATGCGTTTTAATAACAAGCTCATTAAATGAAATAATTCAGACTGTCAAAATAGTCCTAAAATATATTTCGTGGGCAAGACGGGCTGTGCCCGCGCAGCCCACACCTTGGCTCCACCCCAAAAGGCTTTGCTTTTTGGGGACCCCGGGGTTTGCGCAGTTTCGAGTTGGCGAGGAACAAGCAAAATCGGTAAACTGGCGGAAAACCGTAGGTTTTTCGACAAGCTCATTAAAAGCTTGCCGCATACATGTTGATGATGTCGTTTTTAGAGGGCGCTATAATGGTATTTCCAACGTTTTTTGCTTTGATGACAGTTTCCGAGAATTTTATAAATTCCTCATCGGTAACCTTTTCCTTTTCTCCCATCAGCTCATTCATTGTGCTTTTAAACGCTTCCACAGATAGAAAGCCCATCAGCGACAAAATTTCCGACACTTTTTCTGGTACCCTTTTTTGAAGAAAATCAAAAAACGCCGCCATCAGCAAGCCATTGGCACGGCCATGATCGATATCTTTAAAGTATGTAAGCGGATAACCCATCGCGTGCACAACGGTCGTTCCCGTGTTGGCAATGACCATACCTCCCAGCATGGATGCATAAAGCAGCTTTTCACGGATATCGGGCGTTACCGCACTTTGCTTGAGAGCGCCGATGCAAAATGCGATGTTTTTAATCGCCTCCGCGGCCAATATATCCGTGATCAAATTGGCACGCACCGTCAGCATCCCCTCAACAGCGTGCGATAGCGCGTCTATAGCCGTGTTGACAGTGTCATTGAGCGATAACGTCGACATGTAGCGTGCATCAAGCAACGCAATCTTAGGGAACAACAGCGGAGATGCCAGCGACATTTTTGTCTGTGCCGCGTGGTTAGTTAGTATCGCATATTGTGTCACTTCGGAACCAGTTCCTGCCGTCGTCGGAATATGCACCATGGGCAGCACATCCTCACTGTACTGACCGGAAAAAAGCTCGGATTCAGGAATCTCCTGCCGTGCAAGCATCGCGATGGCTTTGGCCGCGTCCATTGGCGATCCGCCGCCGATGGCGATCACAAAATCGCAGCCTTGAGCCTTTGCAAATGCCGCCCCGTCATACGCACATTCAATCGTCGGATTGCTCATCACCTTGTCATATATGGCATAGCTCTGTGCATTGTTCGTCAGCACTGCAATGACATCGTCCTGGGAGCCGTTGATCTTGGCCGAACGGGCGCCTGTCACAATCAATGCGTTGCTGCCCATTCCGGCTATTGATGCGGCGTTCGCGTGCACACATCCTTCTCCCACGATCACCTTGGTCGGCATTTGATAAGCAATATTCATTCTGTCACTCCTGTTAGCTTTGTTTTAAATAAATGCAAGCATTTAATCTCACGTATTTTAAAGGGGCTGTCTTTATCAAATATCAGCATGATACCATAAGAGTGTCAAATATGTCCAACAGCTTTTCGTTAATATTCACTTTTCAGCGCACTTGAATACACCTGATTTTTTGGCTGTTCTAACACTATTTTGATGTTCTTTTTATGGATAATCACAATATCAAACGCAGACAATAACAAAATGAGCAAAAAAGGAGACAAGCCAATGAAGCTGAAAGAACAGATTTCCGAAACTGAACTGAAGCTGATACTGGACAGCAAGCAGGCGCTGCAAGACAAGGATACACTCAGCGAAGACTTAAGAACACTATTCAATTTTGACGATGAACCGGAATCTATGAACGTCTGGTATTTGGAAACACCCGCTCAGGATCTGAGAAAAGCGAACTGGTCTGTGAGATACCGCCAGTTTGGCGACGGCGGGTTCGAGCTCACTTATAAAAAGCGCTACAGCGAAAAAGGTTATAAAGCCATGCTGGAAAGCGACCTCGCGAAAATGTTTTCTGCCGAATTCACGCCGGAAATCGACATGGAATACACAAAAAAAACTTACAGTCTTTCGTTTGAAAGACTGTTTACCGACATGGAAGAACTGAACGAGCCGGAAGCAAAACGGCTTGCGATACTAAACAGCCCTCCTGTTTTCACGGACTGGAAAAACAAAAACACAGGATTCGTTCATTTATGCGCATCCAACCTTTTGGGGCCTGTCGCGGCAAGCACATATAAGGGTGAGTTTGAGGATCATGAAGCCAAGCTGGAAATATGGAAGCTAAAAGACTATCTGGTCGAGATTTCGTTTGATATTTCCACTAAAAAAAGCACCCAGCTTAAAAGAGATCTTTTAAAGGCGCTCACAGACTATCAATTGCTGCTAACCGAGAACCAGCTTAAAACGGACGCTTTTCTTGATTATTTTGCAAAAAAAACGCCCCAGGGAGAATAACGCTATTCAAAGCTTTTTTCCAGCTTAACAAAGTAATCAAGCAGCGCCTGCAAGGATTTGACGACATGCGGATGCTCCGCGATATTGAATTCGTGAAGGATACCGTCAACAAGTTGATCGTGAAACTCACGGTGTTTGCTGCAGCTCAAAGCCCCTTTCTCCGTCAGCTTAAGCGTGCTGATTCTTTTGTCGTTTTCTTCTTTGGCTTTTTTGACAAAGCCCTTTTTAACGAGACGTTTCACGGTCACACTTGCAGTGGCCTTGGTAATACCGAGCTTGTCCGCAATTTGGGTGAGCGTGACATACTCCGAGCTTTCAATCGCTTCAAGAGTATGCATCTCTGTGCGGCTGATGTTTTCCTTCGCCGCGCGCGAGACCATTTTGGCTTGCAGTTTCAGAATCTTAAAAAACAGATCCTTAAGTATCTGATTGAGCAGTTTTCTGATTACCTCTTCGGTCATTCCAGCCTCGCTCTCTATCACGACGATCGTCAATTTTACATTATAATACCATAATAAATGTCGAAAAAAAACCCCCGCTTTTCGGGGGGAGGAGATCATGGCTAAAGCAATATGCAAATCAATCCGCCGCTGCCTTCATTGATAATCCGCTGCAGCGTTTCTTGAATCTTGAGCCGCGCATCATCCGGCATATGCGAGAGCTTGCTTGAGAGCCCTTCTTTCACAAGCTCATGAAGCGGCTTGCCGAATATATCCGTCTTCCATATCTTTGCCGGATCGTTTTCAAACTCATCCATCATGTATCTTACAAGCTCTTCGGATTGTTTCTCACTGCCCACAATAGGCGACACTTCCGTTTCTATATCGACGCGGATCAGGTGCAGCGACGGCGCGCTGGCCTTGAGCCTGACGCCAAAGCGGCCGCCTTGCCGCACCATCTCGGGCTCTTCCATTGACATATCTTCCATTGAAGGCGGTACGAGCCCGTATCCTGTTTCTTTGACGCTCTTTAAGGCGTCGGCCATCCGGTCATACTGCATCTTCGCATTCACAAGGTCCTTCACGATCGATACAAGATGATAGTCGTCCTCGATCGGATACCCGCATTCATCGCCGAGAATTTTATAGAACAGCGTTTCGGGGAATGTGAGCTGCATCTTGATGCTGCCTTCACCCAGCAATATTTTATCCACCGAAGCGCTGCTGACATCCTCAAGCTCCTTGAGCGCTTCCACCAGTCCCTTATAATCACGCACCTTTTCCAGCACACTGATTGATTCCGTAATGCCGCTTAACACCTCACCCATCAGCCAATGGTCGGGAGACAGCGCGCGCGCCCATCCCGGCATTGCAATGTTGATCTCTTTGAGCGGGAATTCATAGAGCAGGTTCTCCAGCATCGCGGTGATATCCGTCTCCCCAAGACGCATAATATCCATCAGCAGCACAGGAACCTTGTATTTTTCAGCCATTGCATTGCGCAGGCTGATCGTATCCTCATTTCTTGGGTTCGCCGAGTTGAGTATGATAATAAACGGCTTCCCAAGCTCCATGAGTTCTTTAATGACCCGTTCTTCAGCCTGCACATAGCTGGAACGCGGGATCTCTGTGATGCTGCCGTCCGTCGTCATGACGATACCGATCGTGCTGTGCTCTGTGATAACCTTGCGCGTGCCTGTTTCGGCCGCCTCCTCGAAGGGAATATCGTGGTCAAACCAGGGCGTGGTGACCATACGGGGCATGTCGTTTTCCAGATGGCCCATCGCACCATCCACCATATACCCCACGGAATCGACCATACGCACGTTCATTTCGGCCTCATCATTGATCTTTATCTTAACCGCCGATGTGGGCACGAATTTGGGCTGTGTGGTCATAATTGTCTTACCCGCGCTGCTTTGCGGCAGCTCATCGACCACACGTTCTTTCTCATGTGTATCGTCCAGATTCGGGAGCACCAGCATATCCATGAACCGCTTGATAAACGTCGATTTGCCTGTTCTGACCGGCCCCACAACGCCGATGTATATGTCGCCCCCCGTTCTCTCGGAAATATCCTTGTACAGATTATAGCTTTGCATGGCGCATCCTCCATCGTATAGATTGCTTAAACACTAGATATATATGTACGTATGCGCACACTCATGCCTTTTCTATACGAAAAAAAGAGACGAACCAAAGTTGATTTCGTCTCCGTGTTATTCGTTGGGTGATACTATGCGAATGCTAAAGCCAGCTTGGTATCATGTCGTTGCTGATCAGATCGTCATATGTCTGTCGGCGCACCATCAGCTCAGCCCTGCCGTCTTTCACGAGCACCACAGCCGGGTGCGGCAGTTTGTTGTAGTTGCTCGCCATCGAGTAGTTGTAAGCGCCCGTAGAAAATACGACGAGCACGTCACCCGCTTTAGGGCTGGGCAGTGACGCATTCCAGATCAGCATATCTCCGCTCTCGCAGGCGCGCCCCGCAATTGACACGACGACCTCGTCAGGCTCTCTCATGCGTCCGGCCAGTGCGCATGTGTATTTTGCCTGATACAGCGCCGGCCGCGGATTGTCCGCCATGCTGCCGTCCACGCTCACATAGGTGCGCACATCGGGAATCGTTTTGATATCTCCCACTGTGTAAAGCGTGGTCCCCGCTTCCCCCGCAATAGAGCGCCCCGGCTCAATCACAAAAGCGGGCAGATCGATTTTTTTCTCATTACATTGTTTTGTGAGCTCATCCAGCATTGTCTCCACATATTCATGAGGCATAAGCGGTTCATCGTCGGCGGTATAATGGATGCCGTAGCCGCCGCCGAAATTGATCTCGGTAAAGGCAAAGCCTGTTTCACGTTTGATCTCAAGCAGATAATCAAGCATTACATTCACCGCTTCGCGGAACGGCTTTAACTCAAAAATCTGAGACCCGATATGGCAGTGCATTCCCACAAGGTTTAAGCTCGAACGTGACAGTATATCTTTGACGGCGTCCATCCCCTGCCCGTCACCGATGCCGAAACCAAACTTGGAATCCTCCTGGCCCGTTTTGATATAATCATGTGTATGCGCCTCGATGCCCGGCTTGATGCGTACCGACACATCCTGCACGCATCCAAACTGCTCCGCAATATCCGCCAGCAGCGCAATCTCATTCTTGCTGTCGATCACGATGCGGCCGATGCCTGCCTCCACAGCCATCCGTAAGTCTGCGGGCGTTTTGTTGTTTCCGTGCAGATACACGTTTTTTAAATCAAAGCCGGCTTTCATTGCGGTATAAAGCTCACCGCCCGATACGACATCGAGCCCGAGCCCCTCACTTTGAACGATTTTGCATATAGCGGTGTTCAAAAACGCTTTGGCTGCAAACAGTGCTTTGCCGCCGCCTTTATAACCGCTAATCGCGCGCATATAGCCCCGGCACACGCTGCGAATCGTGTCTTCTTCCATCACATAGAGCGGCGTGCCAAACTGCGCCGCCAAATCAAGCGCATCGCAACCGCCGAGCATAAGGTGCCCTTTTTCATTGATATTCAAATTTCCCCAGTACTGCATTTGCATCCCTCTAAACTGTAAAAATTAAAAACATTAAAAAAATACTAGCATAGCCTGTTCGCACGTGTCAACGGCGAAGAAACGGCCTTTTATTGGTCATGAGTTAAGAATGTTAGGTGGATAATATTGTGAGTTAATTTGCACTTGCCCGGCATCACAATGCGAATGTACAGGATTGCATCCATTTCCGTCCGCAAAAGGCAGATCCGAGATACATAAAAACGATGATTGTTATAAAAGTATCGCTGCGCTCGTCATATTATACAAAAATGATACAGCGCTATTCCGTCAGGTCTTCGCCTGTATCTTTTACAAACGGCAGGCATAGCTTTAATCCCATGCTGATAATGCGTATCAATATGATGAGCGCGATGCAGACATATGTGCTGATATCCTTGCCCAGTACCGGATAAACGAACCAGAGAACCACAGACCCGATCATGGCTGCTGTGGCGTAAATCTCTCTATGCAGCACCATTGGTATCTCCCGCGCGATGATATCGCGCATGATACCGCCGCCAACCCCTGTTATCACGCATACGAAAAGGAAGCTTAAAAAGTTATAATGAAGCTCAATGGCTTTCACGCCCGCATAAATAGCAAAAACGGCCAATCCCACTGCGTCAAAAAAGAAAACGATACGTTTCCATTTGATACGGCCTTTGAGCAGAACCACAAAGATACATGTAGCCAGTATGACCACAGTGTATTCATAGTGCTGAAAGAAGACAGGCACACCCACATCTATCACCACATCGCGCAGCACGCCGCCGCCTATTGCCGTGACGATGGCAAGGAATATCACCCCGAATAAATCCATCTTCTTTCTGATGGCCACCGTCGCTCCCGAAACGGCAAAAGCCGCCACGCCAACGAGTTCTAAATAATCGAGTATAGGCACCGCACTGCACCCCGTTTTCAATAAATTACACGCGTATTGTAACGTGAAAACAACCGCATGTCAAAGACGATAAAAATAATTGTTTTCCTCGTTATAAATCTCGCTGTTCCTTGTCGATACTGATAATGTTAACTTTTATAAAACTCGTTGGTTTTTTGTTTGCCGACATCTCTAAAATTATGCTATCATGACATTGCTCAATTTGTTAGCATATCTAACTTTATTAAATTGAGCAAATTGAACTGTAAGGAAGATAAAAAATGAAGCGACCCCCTATGAAAAATCTGATCATCGGTCATTTGAAGGCCAGGCTGCCAATTATACAAGGCGGGATGGGTGTTGGAATCTCGTTATCTGGGCTTTCGTCAGCCGTCGCCAATCAAGGCGGCATCGGCGTGATTGCGGCAGCGGGCATCGGCATGCAAGGGGCCGATTTTTATACGGATTTCAACGGTTCCAATATTCGTGCTTTAAAAGATCAAATTAAGAAAGCGCGTGAAATGACGAAGGGTATCTTAGGCGTTAACATCATGGTTGCCCTTTCCGACTTCTCCGAGCTCGTTAAAGCAGCCATTCAAGAAGGCATCGATATTATATTTTCGGGTGCAGGATTGCCGCTTAATCTACCCGGCCTTTTAAATGGCTCTCAAAAAACCAAGCTAGTTCCCATTGTATCTTCAGGCAAAGCCGCAAGAATACTCTCTCAGAAGTGGCTTTCTGATTATAAGTATCTGCCCGATGCGATTGTTGTGGAAGGCCCAAAAGCGGGAGGTCACCTTGGTTTCAAGCTGGACCAGATTGATAACGAAGCATACGCGCTTGAAAACTTAGTGACGGATGTTATCAAGCAAGTAAAGCCGATTGAAGAAACAAATGGAAAGTCGATCCCTATTATCGCGGCAGGCGGTATTTATACCGGACAGGATATATTGAATATCATGCGCAAGGGTGTCGCCGGCGTGCAAATGGCTACCCGTTTTGTCCCGACAGTGGAATGTGACGCATCTGATGAATTCAAAAAATGTTATATCGATGCCAACAAGGATGATATCGGTATTATCAAAAGCCCTGTCGGTATGCCCGGCAGAGCCATCATCAATGATTTTATTAAAAATTCTATAGCAGGTAAGAAGAAACCGTACAACTGTCCGTATCATTGTATCTCCACCTGCGAATACAAAACCAGCCCATATTGCATTGCGCTCGCACTGCTAAATGCCAAGAAAGGGCATTTTAAAAACGGCTTTGCTTTTGCGGGGGCAAACGCCTATCGCTCGACGTCTATTGTTTCAGTCAAGGAGCTTATCGATACACTTGAAAAAGAGTACGACGAAGCTCAATCGATTGAAGCGTCTAAAATCGGATCATACAATACATAAGCAAATAAAAAAAGCAGTAATCTGACTCGCGATACTGATTCAAAGTTCGTGTAAACCTCCACAATGGTGTGAAATATAATTCACCATAATGGAGGTTTTTAGTTATACTCTCGCTTCGCTGGGGCAGCGGCAGAAGACAAACGGCGATTTTAACAATTGTAGGTTTGTCAAACATATTGGACAGTGTATGATGCGAGATATTCGGTTGGCGATCGCCAACCGAGTGGGCGCATAGGGATCTTGTTTGGGCGATATCGGTAGACTTCAAGCTGATGCTTGAAGTCAGCGAAAGAATAGAATGTCGTCTTTGAGTAGAAGCGTTTTTGATCTTCACGATGACTGCGCTCGACCTTTCCGTTATGTCTGGGCGTATATGGCCGAATGAGCTTATGGCGAATTCCCAAGCATTTAGCCTTGTACTCAAAGAGTGTGGGCATATCGCGTTTAGGAGCTGAGAATCTGTTAGTAAACTCAAATCCGTTGTCGGTTTGGACGCATTCAACAGGGAAATTGAAATACCTGATAACATTTTGAAGGAAAACAGCAGAAGAATAGTTATTGTGTTCTTCAAATGCTTCCACATAGCGTAACCGTGAATACTCGTCAATGGCGGTATATTGATAAAAGCGGTTGCCTTTTGCATCCCCGACAAGGCATGAAGATGGCACAAATTTAACATCGATTTGAATGCGCTGACCGGGATAAAGCATCTTTTCATACGGTTTAGGTACGTACTTGGGCTTTGGGGTGGGCATTGGCTGGAGGCCAATGCGGCGCATGACGCGATACAGGCTCACAATGGAACGTGAATATCCACGTTCCCGCATTCGGCACCACAACTCACACAGCCCCAGATCAGGGTTTCTGCGCCTCATGCGGCGTAGAAGGTCAAGTTCTTCCTCGGTGTGTTGGTTTGGGTGAGAATGTGGCTTTCGTGACCTACATGCCAGTGATTCAATATTGCCATTGTACCTTGATAACCAGAAATAGATGTAAGAACGAGTCTTATTGTACTTACGGCTGGTACGAGAAACGCCATACTTGAGTGCAAATGAAACAAGAGATTGCCGATATTTCATGTCTTGTGTTATGCTTTTCATGCAGGAATGGCTCCTTTCGGTAATGTTTTGTCTAGTTAACTCAACAATACCCCGTGAGCCAGCTCCTGCATCTTTTATTTTCAAGGTTCAGTGTCCAATATGTATTGTAGTCCTACACAGAAGACAAACGGCGATTTTAACAAATCTATTGACAACAAGAGAAGTTCTCTGTTATTATTTGTTGGTAAAAAATTTCTTTTCAGAAAGGATGACGTTGATGTCGGCGATATTGGTTAAAAAGGCAATTGTATATGGAGTACTGTCGGCATACAGCCTCTAGGAATCCTTTCCTGATTTTTAACTGATTCAACAGATAAATATTACTGGATTTCCTAACCACAGGCGTTTGTGTTGCCATGTGGTTTTTTTGTGCGTTGCAGACGGTACTCTTATATAAGTATTGAATCAATGTATAGTAAAGATTAGGGGGAATCCAAAATTGAACAAGAATAAAGAAAACAACAAAGTTATGAAAACAAACCAAAAAGGGTTTCATGCTGTTGTGGCAAATATAACAAATAAGCAGTGTCAGTTACATTTTGAACATAAACTCATCGACTGCCTGATACCCGGCTCTTTGATCTCCAATAAGAATTCTTTGGCTGTGGGCGATCGTGCCGAGGTCAGTATGTCTGGCCCTGGCCAATATAGGCTGGTCAGCATTCTGCCCAGAAAGACGGCTTTTTTCCGGGGAAATCGGCGGTCACCAGAAGAAGATATCCTCGTTGCAGCGAATGCACAGTATCTTTTGGCCGTCGTCACCGCAGATTATTTGCTCAATCAAGCCGGATATCTGGAAACGGCCGTGATTGCAGCCAGACGAGCGGGTATAAAAGCCGGTCTGTTTATCAGCAAATGCGACCTTATTGGTGAAAGAGCTAAAACGCTGCTGCATGATAAGCTGACTATATATCGCGGTTTATCTGACACGGTAGTGATGGGATCATCTCATGAAGTCAATCGAGAATTAATACAGGCTGTTCAAGGCAAAACCACTGTTGTGATAGGCGACAGGGGCTGCGGCAAGACGGCTATCATTCAGGCGATACTTAACGGTCTGCAGGGAAACGCAGTTCGTCACGAAAAGATGCCAAGTACGCATGGGAGCATATTGCACGTGGGTGCTGACGAATCCTTATTAATTGATACACCGGGCTTTCGGAATTTCGTTTTGCATAAGATCACTGAAGATGAGCGAAACCATGTGTTCCCCGAAATCGCCCGACTGGCTGAGGACTGCCATTTTCGCAGCTGCACCCATGTTCACGAAGATGGGTGTCAAGTCGTTGAGGCGCTTCGAACAGGTCATATCAAAAGAGAGCGATACGATGCTTATCAAGGAATGGGAAACGCCGCTCCTAAATTAAAGGTGAGTGAAAAGAAGGTACCGAAGATCGATTATAGGCATTCGGCTTGTACAGAAAGCTTTGTCTGTAAGGCATGCGGAACACTCGTTGTTCCTGACGGTGCGGGAAGCAGGCACAGAAACCACTGCCCCAAGTGCTTATCAAGTATCCACGTGGATAACAAGCCGGGCGATCGTGCCTCCTTATGCAACGGAATCATGGAACCCGTCAGTGTGTGGGTTCGTCAAGGAGGAGAATGGGCAATAATTCACAGATGCCGGTTATGCGGGGCTTTTAGCTCCAATCGGGTAGCCGCAGATGATAATCCGTTGCTGCTCATGTCCATTGCAGTCAAGCCGTTGTCTGCACCGCCCTTTCCTCTCAATAATATTGCGTCTCTTTAAAAGCAAAACTCCCTGATGGAAGAATATTTCAGGGAGTTTTTTTATTCTGTTGATGACAAACACCCCGCTTAGAAAACGGGGTGCCAGGTTGTCGATAAACCCTATATCTGGCCATTCTGAACACAGGTGACTACGCAGTGGAACAGAATTTAAAAAGATGCTTAAAAACTCATAGATTCTTCATTTCGCTTCGCTCATTCAGAATGACAAAAAGAGCTTTTTTGACAGTCTTACGCCCCGCTTAAAAAACGGGGCGCCAGTCATATCTGATTAAGCCTTATCTTCCTGCTTCTCAGGTTTGTCGTCTTGTTTCTCCTCCTGCTTTTTAAACGCAGGTTTACCGTTTTCCATATACATATTGACGTGATCCTTGATACTGATACTGCCCTTGAGTATCTCTTCGGACAGCTCATCCTCTACGATCTGCTGAATCATTCTGCGAAGCGGACGAGCGCCGTAGTTTTCATCAAAGCCTTCCTTCGCGAGGTAATCCACCGTATCATCCGAGTACGTCAGATAAATCTCGCGTTCTTCGAGACGCTTGATCACATTACTCAGCATCAGCTTCACGATCTCTTTCGTATGTTCCTCATTCAGCTTGTGGAACACGATGATATCGTCCAGCCTGTTGATAAACTCCGGGCGGAAAGCCTTTTTAAGCTCTTCCATGATGCCCTGCTTCATCTGCTCATAACCGCGGTCGCTCTCCACAACAGAGAAACCGATCTTTTTGGTTTCAATGTTGGTCGCGCCAAGGTTAGACGTCATGATGATCACGCAGTTTTTAAAATCGACGAGCCGCCCCTTGGCGTCCGTCAAGCGCCCATCCTCAAGAATCTGCAGCATAATATTGAACACATCAGGGTGTGCTTTTTCAATTTCGTCCAGCAGCAGCACCGAATACGGATGCCGCCTGATTTTCTCGGTGAGCTGACCGCCCTCGTCGAAACCGACGTAGCCCGGAGGCGAACCGATAAGCTTGGATACCGCGTGTTTTTCCATGTACTCAGACATGTCCAGACGAATCATGGCGTCTTCGTCACCGAAAAGCGCTTCGGCGAGCGCACGTGTCAGCTCCGTTTTACCGACGCCCGTGGGGCCTAGGAATATGAACGAACCGACAGGACGCTTGGGGTCTTTAAGCCCCGCGCGCGAACGCCGTATCGCCTTAGCCACAGCCACACACGCTTCGTCCTGGCCGATCACACGGCGATGCAGTGTATCTTCGAGATCGAGCAGTCGTTTGGCTTCGTCCTCCGTGAGCTTCACCACAGGGATATTCGTCCAGTTAGACACGATTCCGGCAATTTCCTTATCTGTAACTTCGCCTTCACGCTGATTGGTATCCTTCTCCCAGGCGCTCTTCATCTCGGCTATTTGCTTTTCGATCTTTTTCTCCTCGTCGCGCAGCTCTGCCGCTTTTTCAAAGTTCTGATGTGTGATCGCCTGATCCTTCTCCTTGCGCAGCTCCTCCTGCTTTTCTTCAAGCTCTTTGATATTCGGAGGTGCTGTATACAGGCTGAGCCGTACTTTGGAGGCCGCTTCATCCATAAGGTCAATCGCCTTGTCGGGCAGAAAGCGGTCTGTGAGATAACGGTCAGACAGCTCCACAGCGGCTCTCAAAGCCTCATCAGTGATTTTTACCCGATGATGCGCTTCATAACGGTCGCGCAGGCCTTTCAATATCTCGATGGCTTCCTCCCGCGTGGGCTCACCCACCGTGACCGGCTGAAAACGCCGTTCAAGCGCCGCATCCTTCTCGATATGCTTTCTGTATTCGTCGTAAGTTGTCGCGCCGACCACCTGTATCTCGCCTCGTGCCAGTGCCGGTTTTAATATGCTGGCCGCGTCCATGGCACCTTCAGCTGCGCCTGCGCCCACAATCGTATGTATCTCATCGATGAACAATATCACGCTGCCCGACGCTTTCAGATCCTTAAGCACGTCTTTGAGCCTGTCTTCGAATTCACCCCGGTATTTGGTTCCCGCGATCATGCCCGCAAGATCCAATGATACGACGCGTTTTTCGCGCAGCAGCTCCGGCACACCGCCGTCTGCGATGCGCTGCGCAAGCCCTTCGGCGATCGCCGACTTACCAACGCCCGGCTCACCGATGAGCACGGGGTTGTTCTTGGTGCGCCGCGAGAGTATCTGCGTGATGCGCTCAATCTCTTTCGTACGCCCGATTACGGGGTCAAGTTCGCCGTCTTTGGCGGCTTTGGTCAGATCACGCCCGAATTTATCCAGCTTGGGCGTCTTTGCATTTTTCTTTGACCCCTTTTCTCCCTGCTCAGCGTTTTCGCCTGTCACGTTGTAGATGCCATTTTCCAGCTCGCCGAAATCCGCGCCAAGTTCGCTCAAAATCTTAAAAGCAACGCCTTCTTTTTCACGAATGAGCGCCATCAATATATGCTCTGTACCCACGTAGCTTTGCCCGAGCTGACGGGACAGCGTCACGCTCAACTCTAATATTTTCTTAGAGCGCGGCGTATAGCCAAAACCCTGTGTGAACACAAAGTCTCCCTGACCGATCAACGACAGCACATTCTGCGTCACTGCCTCTTCGGACACGCCCGACAGGCTCAGCAGATTCGCCGCCGCCCCTTCTTTTTCACAAATCAAACCCAGCAGCAGATGCTCGGTACCCACATAATTATGGCCCAGCTCCCGTGCTTTCTTTTCCGCATGTTTAAGCGCAGTTTTCGCGCCTTCCGTAAACTTCGCAAAAAAATCCATTTATATATCTCCCTTCAGAGGTTAACTAAAAACCTGTTTTATAATATCAGCCCTGACCACATCTCTGTCCGCGGGGTTTAGTTGTCCATACCGTTCCGCGATGATAGCGGGCCGCGTGCTCATCATCACCTTATAAAGCTGACTGCTTGTTAAGTTTGGCACGATGCCAAGCGACACGCCAAATGCCACATCCGATACCAACTTCTGTGCTTCTGCGTCGCCGATTTTCCGCGCATACTTTAATATGCCGACCGCTCGCCATATACGGTCTTCCAGCGTAATCCCCAAGCTTTTGTACAGTTCCTTACGCGTACCGCGCTCAAAATTGATCACTTTGTTCGCCGTAGACAACAGCCGAGAGAGTATTTCCTTCTCCGATACGCCAAGCGTGACCTGATTGGATATCTGATAAAACGCGCCGGATGCCGTGCTGCCTTCTCCGAACGCACCGCGAACCGTCATTCCCACTTTGTTGATCATCGTTGTGATTCGCGGCAGTGCTTTGGCCGCTGTGAGCGCAGGCAGGTGCAGCATCAGTGATGCCCGAAGGCCTGTCCCAAGGTTGGTTGGGCAGCTCGTGAGAAACCCTAGTTTCTCATCAAAGGCGTAATCAACACCTTTCGCCAGCATGTTGTCCAGTCTGTCGGCTGCGTCAAAGGCTTTATAGAGCGCAAGCCCCGAACACAGGCTTTGCAGCCGGTAATGGTCTTCCTCGAGTATCATGACGCTGATGCTCTGATCACCGCTTGTAATCAGTCCGCCAATACGGCTCCGTGAAAGCTCCGTACTGATCACGTGTTCTTCCACGAGCGCACGTTTACCGAGCTCCGTCATGTCACTGACACGTGAATACGTGAACTCCGGCGATACAAGCAGGCTTTGCTTCGCAAGGCCATGTATCTTTTCGATGTCATCCGGCTTTGCAATGCGCGACGGAAAGGGAACATCCGCGAGGTTTCTTGCCAGCCGAACGCGTGTGGACACCACCACATCGCTTTCCGGCGCACCGTCTTCCAGCCACTTCATGTTCACCCCTCCTTTTCTATCAGCGCGATTTCATCTCTCAAACGCGCTGCCTCTTCAAAGTTTTCCACTTCAACCGCTTCTTTAAGCTTGGTTTTGAGCATCTCTTTGCGTGTCTGCTGTTCGCTGACTTCCTTTTCCTTGCCCGGCTGAACCTCAACACGCTCTCCCGGACGCTTGCCCGTATGTTCCATACTCATATGTATGCCCTTAATTGCGGGGCTGATGCTTTCTTCAAAAACCTTGTAGCAGTTAACGCAGCCAAGCTTACCATCTTTTTTGAAGCTTTCCAGCGTTGTGCCGCAGACTTCACACTGCTGATCTGTCTGTGCTTCTTCTTCATAAAACGTGCTCATAAAGTCGTTGAAGGAGAACCACGGCATCACCACAGCCGTCTTTTTCTTGGACGCACACTGGGCACAAAGATGCACTGTTTTTACCTGTCCGTTCACAAATGTGGTCATATGAACGGTGGCGTTGTTTTTTAAGCAATTGTCACACAGCATTATCTCTCCTCCTCACTTAACAGCACGAGCACAAGCTGCTTTAAAATGCTTGCCCTCACATGATCTTTGAGCATCGCAGGAATGGCGAGCGATTTATCCGCTACAGCTGCGCTCATAAGCGCACCTTCCTTCTTGCTGACGGCGTCGCTTTCTACCAGACGGCAGATCACATCCTGCGCATCCCTTTCGGATATGCTTTCTCCGATTCGCGTGGTCACGAGACGAAAAAGATGATCCGATTCATCCACGCTCAAGCGCAGCACGCGGATATAGCCGCCGCCGCCGCGCCTGCTTTCTATGATATAGCCCTTATCGGGTGTAAAACGCGTGGCAAGTACATAATTGATCTGCGACGGCGCACAGTTAAAGTGCTGTGCAAGCTCATTTCTTTGCAGTTCAATTTTCCCCTCATATTCACTCATCAACTCTTTGATGAACTGCTCTATTGTATCGCTAAGAACTGACATGTCCCTTCAACTCCTCTTTTGACTGTCTTTGACCTTTAATGTTATTATACACAATTTGCGAAAAAAAGCAAACGGGAAATTGCGAATTTTTTATGATGAAATGAGGCGGGATTTAAAAGGTTGTGTCATGCCGGTCGCAAGGCACGCACCTTGATGCCGTGCATGTTATGAGCCGCACGTATAAAGACCTTACCGATTGTTACGTATATAGTATTATTGCATTCAGGAGAGATCGGACATTTTATGCTTATTATGTACAACGAGAGGGCACGGAGACCCTCCCCTACGGATTTTTGAATATGGCTATCCGTAAGCCACAGGGGATTTTTACTCCGTTATGCCATAGTGGATATAGATCGCTGGGAAAGATAAAGCATGGCGCCTTTAAATATCGCCGAAGCGCAAAGCGCCTGATATTCGTCCGTTTGCAGCAGCTGCTCATCGCGCTCGTGAGACAGGAAACCGCATTCAACAAGCACACATGGACATTCGCCCGAACGCAGTATGAAATATGTTTCGGGTTTTTCGACGCGCGGCCTTTCGGGCTTGAGTGTTTCAACAAGCTGTGCTTGCATCAGCTTGGCGAGTTTTTCGCCCTCTGCCGAATCTTCATGATAAAAAACAACAGGACCATGGCAGGACGTATCGACAAACTTGTTCATATGGATGGAAATCACAATATCGGCATTCGCGTTCTCAATGATCTGCTTACGTTTTTGCATATCCCCGTCTTTGGTTCTCCCGAGTGCGTTTTCGTCCTCGCGGGTCATGATAACCGTATAGCCCTGGTTTTCAAACAATGTTTGCAGCTTTTTTGAGACGGCAAGATTCAGCCCGTCTTCCTTGACACCTGTGAGCCGTCCCTCAGCACCGCCGTCAAAGCCGCCATGGCCCGCATCGATGACAATCACAGTATCTCTTTGACTCATCACTGGCTGCGACAACGGAATAGCCAGCAGTGCAGCGATGAGTACGATGACAATAAAAAAATAGATGACATAACGTTTATGACGTTTCATGGAACACCTCCGCCGTTATCTCATCTATATTAATCGATATCCAAGGTTATTCGAACAGCATTTTGCCCGCGTTGGCATTAAGCGTGAGCGGCTCTTTTGCCGTCTCGGAAAAACCGGCCGCACATCCGATCATTGCGGCATTGTCCGTGCAGTACCGCAGTTCGGGCAAATAAAGCATGATACCCGCCTCTTTTGCGCGCTGCCCGAATACCTCTCTTAATCTTCCGTTGGCAGACACGCCGCCCGCAATGCCGATGTTTTTGATGCCTTCGCGCGCTGCCGCTTCAAACGTATTGTCGGCGAGAAAGGACACCGCCTCATCCTGAAAACTCGCAGCAATATCGGCCTTGTTATATGCTTCGCCCTTCTGCTCCATGTTGTGTATATGGTTGATCACCGCTGTTTTAAGGCCGCTGAAAGTGAAGTCCAGATGCGTTTCGCCCTTAAAGCCGCGCGGATACGGATAGACAGGCTTGCCTTCGCGCGCCAGCGCTTCGAGCTTCGGGCCGCCCGGGTATCCAAGGCCCAGCACACGCGCCGTTTTGTCAAACGCCTCCCCCACCGCGTCGTCTCGCGTCTTGCCGAGAAGACGGTATTTGCCGTAGTCCTCGACCACAACGATATGCGAATGGCCGCCCGACACCACAAGACAAAGAAAAGGCGGTTCGAGCGTCTCGTGCGAGACAAACAGCGAACAGATATGACCCTCGATGTGATGTACGGGAATAAGCGGCAGCTTAAGGTAATACGCAAGCGCCTTGGCGTATGATACGCCCACGAGCAGTGCGCCGACCAGCCCCGGCCCGTCTGTCACAGCGATTGCGTCCATATCGGAAAACTGCATGTCTGCGCCGCGAAGCGCTTCATCGACGATATAGGGTATTTTCAGTATGTGGTTGCGCGATGCGATTTCGGGCACCACACCGCCGTAAAGCTCGTGCTCCTTTTGCGTATAAACCGCGCTGCTGATCACATTGCGGCCCTGCGTCACGGCAGCCGCTGTTTCATCACACGATGTCTCTATGGCCAGAATCTTTCGTTCCATTCGTTATGCCTCTGTTGTTATTGAGTGCCGCTTTCTGATAATAATCAGTCCGGCAGCCGCCGCAGCGTTGAACGCGACGAATATCGACACAAAGCGGATGATGATTCGTGCCACGAGATCCGAGAAAAACTGCTCCGGCACCATCATGATCAGCACATCCGTGGCCGGATCCAGCAGCCAAAGATCGTTGGTGAAGAACAGGTGATGGAATGATACCCAGAAGGACGTGAAATCCACCGCCGCGTAAATGCCAAGCGCACCGACGATAAGCACAAATGCGCCCGATACATATAAAAACGACTTGCACAATGTCTTCAAAGCTTGTCCTTTTAAAATCACAAATGCACATATGATTAAAGCCGCAGCTCCTGCAAAACAGAAAGTACGAAAATTTCTCGCACCGAGATACAGCGCCTTCACATCAATCATATGATCCTTTTCGCGCTGACCGAATACCTCCTGCATCTCGCCGCCGATTTCAGCCTGAATATCAAGGCTGCTGTCTGCATCTGTTGTATAATTAAGCAGCTTATGCGTCACCGCTATTAAGTCCTGTTCGCTGATACCGATACTCTGCGGGGTTTCGAGCTTGCGGTATTCGCTCTCAAAAAAGCCCGGATTGAGGGCGAACATCTCAATACTCACGATGAGCAGAGCAATAATGAGCAATATACTCGCCGCCGCAGTGAAAATGATACTGAAAAAACGATTGTATCCCCTCATGTTTCCTCCTTCGTATACATGTGGTTAAAAGGCTCTCTTAAGAGCTATGGGACAATGTAAAACGGCAAGGCTGTCCCTCTCTGGAACAGCCCCACAAAATTTAATCTTATTTCTCGGTTTTCCACCCGCTCGTATCCGCGACGCCTACAAAATCCACCTTAAAAAGCCATGTGCCCTCTTCAGTCACGATTTCCGGCACATCGTAGACATGATCGTTAATGGCAGTTATAACGCCGCTCACAGGTGCATGCACCTCACTGACCGCTTTTGTGGACTCTACCGTTGCACAGGGCTCGCCCTTTTGCACCTTGAGCCCGACAGCCGGAAGCTCTATATAGACAACATCCCCAGGCATGGCACTGCCGACCAGCCCGACAGTGGCTTTGTTATCACTGAGACGTATCCATTCATTCTGCGCTGTATAATACATTTTACCCACACATAGCCCCTCCTTGTCTTATGTGAATATACTATGCGCGGGCATCACTGTTTACTTATTACTTTTTCAAATAGTCCTTGAAACGCCTTCTGAATATGATCAGATAGACGATAATCGCCGGCATGATGGTGCCAAGACTAACCCAATAGGCCCAACTGTATCCCAAATAGTCAAGCACACCTGTGCCTATGGCGATCGGCCCGATAATCCAGCAGAATTTACGAAGCATCTTATTGGCATCTTCCTTCATGGCTTTGGGATAATCGTTGTTAAACGCAGGTCCTTTGCCGGTAAACGCTGAGTATAGCGCCAAAACGCCAATGATGATCATGAAAACAGCCATCATTTGATTCATACTTTCCAATTTAACGCGCTCCTTATCTTTTGTTTATTTTGACGCCTTCCGGCGTGTCCTTCAAGTCATATCCCATCGCTGTTATCTTGTCGCGCAAGGCATCCGCATCGGCAAAATTGCGCGCTTTGCGCGCTTCCTGCCGCTGCTTCACAAGCGCCATAATTTCTTCGGGCACCTCTTCATCTTCAGGCACAAGCCCCAGCACATCCAGCACTTTATCTAGCGCTTCAAGCGCTTCTTTCGCGCTTTTTGCGCCCCTGCCTTGCTCAAAAGCGAGGTTGATGTCGCGGATGTATTCAAATATCACGCCAATGGCTTCCGCCGTATTCAGATCATCGTCCATCGCTGTTTTAAACTGGTTCTCAAGCGCACAGATATCCTTGGTTACATCCACCTCGTCCGTTGATTCGGACGCAGCGATATGCTTCAGATTGTTTCGGCAGTTTTTTATGCGAGACATAGCGGATGCCGCCTGCATAATCAGCTCCTCACTGAAGTTGACGGGATTTCGATAGTGAGCTGAGAGCATAAACAGCCTGACGACTTTCAGATCATACTTTTGAGCAATATCACGCACAGTGAAAAAGTTACCTTTGGATTTGGACATCTTTTCATTGTTCACGTTGATATAGCCGTTGTGCATCCAATAATTCGCAAACGGCTTGCCCGTCGCGGCTTCAGACTGCGCAATTTCATTTTCGTGGTGCGGAAATATAAGATCCTGTCCGCCGCCGTGAATATCGATGGTATCACCAAGATACTTCATACTCATGGCGCTGCACTCGATATGCCAGCCCGGGCGTCCTTTGCCCCACGGGCTGTTCCAGCTGTCCTCACCCGTCTTGGCGGCCTTCCAAAGTGCGAAATCCTCCGGATTTTTCTTAACATCTGCGACATCGATACGGGCGCCCGCCTGTAAGTCCTCCAGCGACTGACCGGAGAGCTTGCCGTATTCGGGGAAACTCGCCACATCAAAATAGACATCACCGCCCGATACATAAGCGTGACCCGACTCGACAAGACTTTTCACCAGCTTGATAATATCGCCAATGTGTTCTGTCGCCCTCGGATGAACCGTAGCCGACTGAATACCAAGCGCCTTGGCGTCTTTGTAATATTCTCCGATAAACCGTTCTCCAAGCTCCTTTAAGCTTGTGTTCTCCTCGGCGGCTCGAGCAATCATCTTATCGTCCACATCCGTGAAGTTTTGTACAAAGGTAACATCGAGCCCTGAGTATTCCAGATAACGGCGCAGTGTATCGAAAATAATAAACGGCCGCGCGTTGCCGATATGAAAAAAGTTGTATACAGTCGGGCCGCAGGCATATATCTTTGCCTTGCCTGGCTCAACAGGAACAAACTCTTCTTTCTTTCGTGTCATCGTGTTAAAAAGCTTCAAATAAACACTCCCTGTTCTGCTTTAATCGAATTATTATATTATATGCAGACGCCAAAAGTCAATTGACTACGGCTGTTTGTAAGCCTGCCAGCCCGCATAGCCGCCCTTTAAATTGTATACCTCTTTAAATCCTGCGTCTATGAGTATCTGCGATGCCGCCACGCTGCGGTTCCCCGATGCGCAGTATACGAGCACCTTATCGTAACCTTCCACCTCATCCAATCGATCGGCAAGCTCAGTATGCGGTATGAGCATTGAACCGTCAATATGCCCAGCATCATACTCAGCCTGTGTTCTGACATCCAGAAGCAGGTAATCACCTGTCATAGCCGCTTCAAAACCGGCCGCATCCACACTCTTATACACATTGGTATCAGAGAGTTCGTCAATGATCAGCTTGCCGGTATAAGTGCCGTCGTCCGTTTTGACGATCACGTCGAAGCTTCCCGTTTGTGCCGCTTTGAACTCAACCCGCACCTCGCCGTTGCCGGTATTTTGGGCATCAAAATCCGGGACACTGAGCGCAATGTCCCCATCATCCGTATAAACGAGCGCGACCGTCTCGCCGCGATTCGCATGAGCTTCGGTAAAGCCGCTGGTTATTTCAATCACTCTCACACCCTGCTCAAGCGTACCGTCTGCCTTCTTGCTGGTACTGCACGCGCCGAGCAGCAGAACAACTGCCAAAATCAACACGATTAATTTTTTCATTATCTTTATCTCCCCTTCTATACGACCCGGAAAGCAATGCTTGTCGAGCCATAAAAACAATGCCCGCTTGAAGAAGCGGGCAGCTGATTCAATTAACCCCAAAAAAGCAATGCTTTTCGGGAACCACGGAATTAAAAATCTTTCTTAATCCGTTTTCTGCGTAAAAACGGCGGAATATCAAGCTCGTTGCCTGTTTCAAAGCCGCTGACTGCCGGTGATTTCTTTTCAGGCCTTACCGGGATGAACACATCATTATCGTCATTGCTGCTGGAAAAGTCAATCTCTTCCTTGACGGAAGCCGGTTTCGGTCTGGGAATGCCGCTAAAGCCGGTCGCAATCACCGTAATGCGCACCTCGTCTTCCAAGCTGTCGTCGGTATCCGCACCGAAGAATATATTTGCTTCGGGATCAGCGGCCTGACGAATCAGATTAGCCGCTTCTTCAATCTCAAGCAGACTCATTGTCGGGTCGCCCGTAACGTTATACAGAATGCCCCTTGCGCCCTCTATGCTTGTCTCGAGCAGCGGGCTCTGAATGGCCTGCTTAGCGGCATCCATCGTCTTATTGTCGCCGTAGCCCACGCCTATGCCCATATGCGCCACGCCGCGTTCCATCATCACGGTGCGCACATCTGCAAAGTCGAGATTCACAAGCGCAGGTTTGACGATTAAGTCTGTGATGCCTTGTATGCCCTGCCGCAGCACATCATCTGCCACGCGGAACGCTTCCAACATGGACGTGCCCTTGCCGATCACCTGCAGCAGCTTGTCATTAGGAATAGTCACGATGGTATCCACCGCTTCCATCAGCTGCGTATGGCCGTCTTTCGCACGCGTGATACGCTGTCCGCCTTCAAACATGAACGGCATGGTGACAACTGCCACCGTCAGTATCTTTTTCTGCCGCGCAATCTCGGCGATGACAGGCGCTGCACCTGTTCCTGTGCCCCCGCCAAGCCCCGCCGCGATATAGATCAGATTCGCCCCGTCAACAATGGACGTCAGCTCATCGATGCTTTCTTCGGCGGCACGGCGGCCAATAGCCGGGTCCCCACCCACGCCAAGTCCGCTTGTCAGCTTTTCTCCAATTTGAACCTTGTTTTTTGCTTTTGAGAGCAGCAATGCCTGCTTGTCCGTATTCACGGCATAAAATTCCGCGCCCGACACACCATGATCAATCATGCGGTTCACAGCGTTGTTGCCGGCTCCGCCCACACCGATCACTTTAATTTTCGCAATGCTGTCTTGCTCAATATCGATTTCTAATGGCATATTGACCCCCTTAATGAGAACGTCTAATCGAACATTTTTTTCGATAATCGTTCCAATAACGCTAAACCGCCCGATTCCTTGTTGAATTCTTCTTCAAATACGTAGTCGAGCAGTGCAAGCACTGTATAATAATTGGGCGTCGAAAGCTGCGGTGCCTCGATCGACGAGATACGCACCTGTCTTTTCAGAAGCCTCTGAAGCATTTCTTTGGCTCCTTTCATCATCGCTATTCCGCCGCCCGAAAGATAAATCCGCGTTCTCCTTGCAATGCTTAACGGACTCTGTTCAAACGCGTTGCATATGAGCATGGAAAGATGCTCGACTCTGGCGTCTATCACCTCTGATACCAAAGCATGGCTGTATCTTTCCAGCCGACCTGACCCCTTCTTGGCATAATCATATAACTTCGTTCCAGTATTTTCAAGTCCAAAAGAGTACCGCTTCTTTATCTGTTCTGCCGTGTCAACATCCATATTAACCACGATTGACAGATCGTTGGCAATATGCATGCCGCCAGCTTGTATTGTCTTATTATATACAATTGCATCGCCGTAGACAACTGTCACATTGGTGTCATAATAACCCACATTTATCAGCACGGCGCTGCAGTCCCGTTCTTCTGCCGGCACAAGGAACAGGCTCTCTGCCAGCACTTCAGGAATAAACGCTGTCACATTGACACCCAGATTCTTAAGCAGCGTTGTGACATCATCGATGAACTCGTTTTTTGCAAAAACCAGAGACACAACACCATGCAGTTCGTTTGCCTCCGCATCGATCACATCGATATAGTGATGGCCGTCTTCCAGTACAAAATACACGGGTGTGCTGTTGACAACTGTATAAAGAGAGTCGTCATATCCTTTTTCGGCATCTTCGACGAGTCTCTCAATGTCGCTTTCTGCGACAAGGCTGCCCTGAACCTTGGCATATCCCTGCTGACATACCACTTTGGAAAAGACACCCGGCACACCAACAAAAATTTCTTTTATTCGTTTTTTTGCTTTTCTTTCGACAATCTCCAGCGCTTTTGCGACTGCTTCCTCCACGTTTGAGGGTTTAAGCCATCGGCCGTTTTTTATACCTTCATATTTTGCCTCGCCGACCCCCAACACTTCAAAGCGCCCTATCGATTTTTCACGACCGATCACGCACATGATCTTAGACGTGCCAAACTCAATAGCGGCCGTCACATTCTTCATAGCCCGCAAGATATCCCCTTAAGAAATCAAACAATCAATATATAATATCACCATTATATATAATACCATCTTTATAAAGAATAACAATAATTTTAAGCTTTATTATTTCTATAGTACGCATTTTTCACAGATGACACATCTAAAACGCCTCCTGTTTCGCCAAGCTGTGCAATTTCTTGCTTGGAAGCTTCGACAAGCTGAAGTTTTTCCACAAGCGATGTATCATCTCCAAGCTCAACAATGAGGCCGTCTGAAAGCGTAATAGAAATGTCCGCTGCCAGTGACACATCGATCTGACTCACCGAAAAGCCCGCCTTGGCCAATGCGTTCAGCACGCGCTTAAGCACCTCGATTTTAAATGTGTCGCTGGTTCCTATCTGCTTGCCGACTTCTACCGAATCGGCAGGCAAGCCATAGACAAGCGGATATGGCGCCCCTTCAGCCGTCATCACAACCTTAAGCACCCATCCTTCATCATCCACAATCACAAAAGCGCCGTCTTTCTCGATACAGGCCGCTTCTTTTCTTTCTTCAATTGTAATTAACACGTTATCCGGATATTTGATCTGTACCTCTACGGGTTTGATGTAAGGATCTGAGTCCAGCGCATCCAGGACCGCCTGCTTGTCCACCAGAAATATGCTCTCGTCATATTCCAATTCCGAGAGCGCAATGATGTCATCCTGACTGCGGGTCTCACACCCCGCGACAGTGATTTTTCTCACCTTAAAAAGCTCATAGGATACAAAAACGAGCGCGCACAAAAATATAATCAAAGACACGACCGTCAGCACCTTTTTGCCTTTTCTCAAAGTATAAAGCTACTCCTCTCTTGTGATATCAGCTCCGAGCAGACTGAGCTCGGATTCAAACGTCTCATATCCTCTGTCGATGATCTTTGCCTGTTCGATAGTTGTCGTCCCATCTGCGCAAAGGCCTGCCAAAACAAGCGCCGCACCGCCGCGAAGATCCATCGCCCTGACATCCGCCCCATGAAGCTTTTCTACGCCTTTAATGACTGCCACATTGTTCTTTATGACAATATTGGCCCCCATCCTTTGCAGTTCGCTCACATGCTTGAAACGGTTGTCAAAAACGCTCTCGACGATGATGCTTGTGCCGCGTGCAATACATGCCGCTGTGCACATCTGCGCCTGCATATCCGTCGGAAAACCGGGGTACGGACCTGTTTCTATCAGATGCATCTCTTTTGGACGCCCCTGTCCTGTCACGGTAATTGCGTCGTCGTAGACATCAATCTTTGCACCCGCTTCTCTGAGCTTTGCTGTAATCGAGAACAAATGCTCGGGAACCACGTTTTTCAATGTGATACAGCCGTTTGTGACCACAGCGGCTGCCATAAACGTACCCGCCACAATTCTGTCGGGCATACACGTATACGTAAACCCGCCCAAACGGCTCTTCCCTTCTATCATTACCGTGCTCGTCCCAGCGCCCTTCACGTTGCCGCCCATCTGGTTGATGACGTTCTGAAGTTCCACAATTTCCGGTTCTCTGGCCGCGTTTCTGATTACTGTTTTTCCCGGCGCCAAAGCCGCTGCCATCATGAGGTTTTCCGTGGCCCCTACACTTGGATAATCGAGATGTACATCGCCGCCCTTTAGCTTTTTGCCCTCACACATAATATGCCCGCCGGCTTCCGTGACATTGACCCCAAGGTTTCGAAGCCCTCTTAAGTGCAAGTCAATAGGTCGGGTGCCAATTTCACACCCACCCGGATAAGTAAAGCGAGCCATACGAAAACGCGCAAGTATCGGCCCCATCATAAATATCGAAGAGCGAATCTCTTTTGCCAGTCTGTCAGGCATCTCCCATCGCTGTGCCCGTCTCGTGTCTATGACCAGACGGTCTTTCTCAAATCCCACATAAGCACCGATATGTTCAAGTATTGACAGCATGTAGTACACATCTGAAATAGCCGGCCAGTTCTGTATAGTCACCGGCTCCTCTGTAAGCAGCGCAGCCGCAAACACAGGAAGTGCGGCATTTTTCGCACCCTGTACAGCGATTTCGCCCTCCAGCTTAGAACCGCCGTTTATTATCAATTTTGCCATGTTGGCCTCCCCGCACATCATCTATCACATATAATATCTTATGCCATTGAGGCCAATTTGTGCTTTAGGCAGAATGAGCCTGTCTGGATATGTTAAGCAGCACGCCCATACATCCCATGAAGATAATGAGCGATGTTCTGCCCGCGCTGATGAACGGCAGCACAACGCCGGTCGGCGGAACCAAGCCCGTGACAACACCAATATTGATAAAAACCTGTATCGCGATAAGCGCCGTCATACCCGTGGCGAGCATGGTACCGAACATATTGGGCGCACGCAGTGCAATGCGCACACCGCGCCATATGAGTACACCAAACGCCACGAGGACGAGAATGCCGCCGAAAAAGCCGAGCTCTTCCACGATAATCGCAAAAATACAGTCGGACTCCATATACGGCAGGTAAAGATATTTCTGGCGCGAGTTCCCAAGGCCAAGGCCGAAAAAGCCGCCAGAGCCGATGGAATAAAGCGATTGGACAAGCTGATAGCTTTCATCCCCCGCATATTTCCATGGATCCAGAAACGCAAATATTCTATCCATACGGTATTGTGTGGCAACCATCGCCAGCGCCCCGCCGCCGATGCCCAGAGCCCCCATGATACCGAAATGAGCCAAATTCGCGCCGCCCACCAGCATCATGACAAACATGACCAACGCAAGCGTCACCACAGCACTGAAGTTCGGCTGGAAATAAAGCAGCGCCGCAGATATCAGCAGCAGTATCAGATAAGGCGCCATGCCGTATTTAAACTGCTTCATCTTTTCTTGATTGATGGAAATACCGGCCGCCATGAAGACGATAATGGCGAATTTTAACACTTCGATGGATTGAAGATCCAGAAAGTAGAGGTTTACCCAGCGCCTCGATCCGTTTCGTTCGATACCGATGCCGGGCACAAAGACAAGCAGCATCAGCAATAACCCAACGCCCAGCATGATAAAACGCATTTTCTTAAATCTGTTGTAATCAAACAGCATGAGCGCAACCATCACTACCACGCCCATCGCCGCGCCGCTGATTTGCTTCCAGAAATAAAACAATGCGTCATGTTCCGTATTCGCGCTGTTTTCCGCGTAATAGTAGCTCGCGCTGAAAACCATTAAAATGCCAAACATCACGAGTATCATTGTCACGATCAGCAGCGGATAATCAATTGAACGTTTGGCCATAGGTCCCCCTAAAACGAATTGACGATGCTTTTAAATACTCTTCCTCTCTGCTCGAAGTCGCTGAACATATCGTAGCTTGCGCAAGCAGGAGAAAGCAGTACATTCCAGCCTGCTTTGGCAAGTCCTCGTGCCTTTGTCACCGCTTCTTCAAAGCCGTCCGCAGTGCAGATGCTTTCATACCCCGCTGCTTTTGCATCGCTTATAATCTTAGCCTGTGTCGCGCCGATAGCGACCACATTTTTTATGAGCGGCCCAAACCCTTCAAACAGCGGCGCAAAGCTGCTCTGCTTGTCGTAGCCGCCGAGAATCAGCACTGTGGGACGTGTCATCGCCGCCGCCGCTTTTTCCGTAGCATCCGGATTCGTTCCCTTGGAATCGTTGATGTAGCGGACACCATCCAGCTCACGGACAAACTCGATCCTGTGCTCCACGCCCGGGAAAGTCATCAGCGTATCACGTATCACGCTTTCAGCAATACCGTAGCAGCGTGCCAACGCAATCGCCGCCAGCGAATTCTCAAGATTATGCGCCCCGGGTATTTTGATTTCCTCTGGCAAGCCTATCTCATGGATGCCGTCTTCCTCGGCGCTGATGATACGGCCCTCATCTATAGATACGCCGCGGTCAAGCCGAACTTGACGGGAAAACCAAATAATCTTGGATTTTTGCTTGCCGGCCATCGCGCGTGTAATGGCGTTGTCATAGTTGAGTACGCAAAAATCGTCTTCCGTTTGGTTTTTAAATACCAACTCCTTTGCTGCCGTATAGTTTTCCATCGTCCCATAGCGGTTCAGATGGTCTTCTGTCACATTGAGTACGGTACATGCGTGCGGCCGAAATGTATCAATGGTATCCAGCTGCAGCGCAGCCGTTTCAGCAACCACAACATCGCCTTTTTTTGTTTTGCGTGCTTCTCCCGCGATCGGTATGCCTATGTTTCCCAGGACATGTGTGCAAAAGCCTGCGTTTTTGAATATTTCGCCAGTGAGCGCAGTGGTCGTCGTTTTACCGTTTGTTCCTGTAATAGCCACGAAATCCGCGGGTGAATAAAGGAATCCAAGCTCGATTTCGCCGATCACCGGTTTGCCGATTTGCTGTGCATACAGAATAAATGATAGGTCCATGGGGACGCCGGGGCTCAGTACCAGCGCATCGCAGTCTTTGACCACAGCATCCGGATCTGCCCCAAGCGCCAGTGCGGCACGCCCCTCAAATTCACTGAATGTGCCCTCGGGGAACTGATCCGCCGTCTTCATGTCATAAAGCACGATCTCAGCGCCCACGTCAAGCAGCAGCCGCGCGCTGGCGAGACCGCTCTTGGCCATGCCCACTACCATGACTTTTTTGCCTTTATAATCCATGTTCCCTCCTAATTCACCGCCAGTATGCCGATAAGGCAGAGAATCACTGTAATCATATAATAGAAGGCGACAATTCTTGTTTCGGGAATACCTTTAAGCTCAAAGTGATGGTGAAGCGGCGCCATTTTGAAAATGCGCTTCTTGCGTGTTTTGTATGATCCCACCTGAAGAATCACGGAGATGGACGACATCAGCACCAAGAAACCCGTGATGACCAAAAGCAGCTGCAAACGCGATACCACGCCGATGACGGAGATCGCGCCGCCCAGCGCGAGAGACCCTGTATCGCCCATAAACACCTTGGCCGGATACGTGTTAAACCGCAGAAAGCCAAGGCATGCGCCCGTCATAGCCGCCGAGAAAACCATCATATTGCTTGTGCCTGCGGCCGCAAGCGTTTGTCCCGTTGATGTATACATCTGATAGATGCCAAAGAAAATCAGCGCATAAGTGGCGGTGTTGATGAGCACCACACCGGAAGCCAGTCCATCCAGACCGTCTGTGAGATTCACACTGTTGACAATCAGTACAACAGCAATCACTGTAAACGGGATATACCAGACACCAAGATCCCATTCTACACCAAAGAACGGCACAATCAGCTTGGAGCCGATAGCAGGATTGTTGTACGCGAAGATCGCCACGATCAGCGCAATGCCAAGCTGCCCGATAATTTTCTGATACGCTTTTAAACCCAAGGAGCGTTTTTTGAGAACGATAATAAGGTCGTCCATCAAACCAATCAGACCGAAGCCGAGTGTGATGCCCAGAGCAAACCACATGTACTCGAAATTGCCCCGTGCAAAAATAAGCGAACCCGCAATCAACCCGATGAGGATGATGATTCCGCCCATGGTCGGCGTGCCTGCCTTAGAAAGATGTGTTTGAGGTCCGTCATCCCTGATCTGCTGCCCAAGCTTTAACCTCTTTAAAAGCGGCACCCCCACATATCCGGCTGCCAGCGCTATAAAAAACGCGGCAAGTACCGAGTAGATGATGATATCCATATCGCCTTATCTCCTGTACGTATCATATGTTATGTGTTTTCGTTAAGCAATTCTTCCACAACGATTTTTTCATCAAACGGGTGCTTAACGCCGTTGATCTCCTGATATGTCTCGTGACCTTTACCCGCTAAGACGATAATATCATCCGGGTTCGCATTCTGTATCGCATAAAGGATGGCTTCCCGCCTGTTTTCTATACAGATGTATTCACAATCCGTTTTCTTCATGCCCTCCTCGATCTCTTCAATGATCAAAAAAGGATTCTCCGTACGCGGATTGTCCGAGGTAATGACCGTAAACGTAGACAGTCTGCCCGCAATCTCACCCATCATGGGGCGTTTCCCGCGGTCACGATCGCCGCCGCAGCCGAATACCGTGATAATGCGCCCGCGAACAAAACCTTTCACCGTTAACAGAGTATTCTCAAGGCTGTCTGGTGTGTGCGCATAATCAAGAATAATGGTAAACGGCCTGTTGCCCGTATCCAGCACCTCAAAGCGCCCGGCCACACAGGGCATGGCCTCAAGACCTGTTTTGATTGTCTCTAACCCCACGCCAAGAAGCATGCACGCACATGCCGCCGACAGCGCGTTATACACGCTGAAAATGCCCGGTATGTTAAGATTGAGCGGCAGCATACCGCGATTGCTGCACATATCAAAGCTCACGCCCTTGGGTGTGATCTCAATGTTCTTTGTATAGACATCCGATTTTTCTTTGATACCGTAGGTGAGCCAATCGATATCAATACCGTCCATCATGAACGACACCGCCGCATCATCCGCATTGACAGCCGCACGCTTGGACACGTTAAAAAGCAGCTTTTTTGCCGCCATATAGTTTTCAAATGTTTCATGGAAATCCAGATGATCGCGTGAGAGATTGGTAAACACGCCTACATCGTATGTGATGCCAGCCACGCGCCCTAAAAAGAGCGAATGTGACGAAACCTCCATGACAACCGCATCGCAGCCCTCGTCCGCCATCTGCCGAAGCAGCGCAAAAAGATCGGGCGATTCAGGCGTGGTGCGGTCTGTATGCAGCTCTTTAGCGCCGATCATATTGATGATCGTCCCAATAAGTCCCATCTTTTTACCGGCCGACTCCATCACCGATTTAATCATGTAAGTGGTGGTTGTTTTGCCCTTTGTTCCAGTGATGCCGATCATCGTGAGCTCTTCGTCCGGGTTACCGTAAAACGCGCGGGAAATATGCGCCATGGCGACGCGTGCATCGTCCACAACGACCTGTGTCACGTCAATATCAAGCGGTCTGGTCACCATAAGCGCCACCGCACCGTTGTCCACAGCGGCCTGCGCGAATTTGTGCCCGTCCGTCTTATAACCGCTGATGCAGAAAAAGAGTGCCCCTTCGCACACTTTTCTCGAATCATAAGCCACATTCGTGATCTCTGTCTGCGCATTTCCTACAATGCGCATATCTCTGCCGCAAATATCTGCAAGCTTCAAACAATCGTCCTCCCAACAAAGCAATTCCGCAAGGATTATAACATAATGTAATCAAATTGTAACGTATAAAAAACGGAGCCCCAAAAAGCGGCGCTTTTCAGGGCTATCTTTGATACCTTTATCCGGTGTCTTCCGGCGGTGAAAACTCGACCATGACCTTCGTTCCCTCATCGACTTTTTCATTGGCTTTGGGTTCCTGATAAACGGCCACCCCTTCGCCCTGTATACCAAGCTGAAGATGATGCTCTTTCAGCTTCTCAGCCGCTTCCATGATGGTCATTCCGCTGACGTCCGGCACCAGCACCTTGCCCGCCAGTTCCTCGCCGCCCGGCAGAGTCATGCTGAGCATCACGGTTGTGCCTTGATCCACCATCGTTCCCGGCGCGGGTGTCTGGCTTTTGACAGAACCCGTACCGTCAAACAGATACTTCAGCTTCGCTTCATCCAGCGTCACCGTGGCCGCATCCCAGTCCATCCCCTCCACTTTGGGCACTTCGACCTGTGCAGGTTCGGGCATCTCTGTGAGATCTTTTTCAACGCCCATATATTGAAGCGATTCTTCGAGCACTCTTTTGACATAGGGCGCCGCCACGATACTGCCGAAATCCACGGCCACATTGGGTTCATCGACGATGATCAGTACCGCGATCTTCGGATCGTCCGCGGGCGCAAACCCGATAAACGACGCGATATGCTTGCCTGACATGATCTGGCCGTTTTCGTCGTATTTCTGTGCCGTGCCCGTCTTACCGCCCACGTGGTAGCCCGGAATGTAAGCGTTTTTACCGCTGCCTTCCGTCACAACGCTTTCGAGTATGCTGCGCATCGTCGCTGATGTCTCCTCCTTGATGGGCTGAGACACGACAGTAGGCTCATACTCCTGTATATAGTTACCGTCGCTGTCGGTGATTCCCTTGACCAGCATCGGTTTGTATAAAAAACCGCCGTTCACCACCGCACTGAATGAGGAGATCAATTGCAATGGTGTTACGGCTATAGATTGCCCGAACGCTATGCGGGCGAGGTCACTGTTTCGCACATATTTTTCCCCCATGACGATGCCGCCCTGATCGGAAGGGAATGTGATACCCGTCTGCTGGCCGAAGCCAAAATCATAGATATAATCGTAGAATACTGGAGTCGTCATCGCGAGCCCCATCTGCATGAACGCCGAGTTGCATGAGTTCTGCACCGCTTCGTACAGCGATTGATGCCCGTGAGACCGCGGATAGCGCCAGCATTTGATGGGCTGGCCGTCTACGGTGTAAGTGCCTGCACAGTTAAAATCCGATTCCGTCGTAATGGCTCCGCTGTCCAGCGCGGATGCGCATGTCACAGCTTTAAATGTTGAGCCCGGCTCATAAACGTCTGTGATGATCTTGTTGCGCGTCAATTCGGTGAGCGTTTCGATATCATCACGCGGCGGATCGTTGAGGTCATAGTCGGGATAGCTGCCCATCGCGAATATGCCGCCCGTACTCGGTTCCATCACGACGCCCCATACACCGATGGCATTTTGCTGCACAAAAGCTTCTTCCAGCGATTTTTCGAGGAAGCTTTGTATCACCTCATCGATTGTCAGAACCACGTTATAGCCGTCCACAGGCGCGATATACTGCTTTTCACCGAGCGGTAATTCTCGGCCTTTGTTATCCGCTTCGGATATGATCTTGCCGTTCTGCCCGGACAAATATTTATTTAAGTATGCCTCTAGCCCCTCGATGCCGTTACCGTCCACCGATGTAAACCCAAGTGTTTGTGTCAAAAAAGCGCCGTTCGGGTAATACCGCTTTACATCAATTGTGAAGTACACGCCGGGAAGATTGAGCTTTCTCAATTCGTCGGCGACCGCGTTGTCCACCTGCCGTTTGAGCCATACCTCAGATTTTTTTTCATCTGTGGCCTTTTTTCTGACTTCCCCGACATCCATATCGAGCATCTCAGCAAGCTTTTGCACGATGGCATCCACATTGCCTTTAACCACCTCAGCCGGACGCAGCACCACGGTTTCCGCATTGGCGCTTTGCGCCAGCACATTGCCGTTGCAGTCCAGTATGCTTCCGCGTTTGGCACTGACCACCAAGTCACGCGTCTGCTGTATGAGCGCTTTTTCGCGCAGCATATCTCCCTGCACGAATATAATGATGCCCATCTTCACAGCAAGAGCAAATAACAGCACAACGACCACTGTCATTAAAAACAGCAGCCTCTTCTTGGATTTCAAGGAGGTTTGCGAGGTTTTCGCGCCGCCCTTTTTCACAATTCTTTTTTTGTTTGTTTTTTTGGTCATCAGCCGCTCATATTAATCGTAATCTTTTGATCCTGTGTCGGATAAGCCATACGGAGATCTTTTTGCGCGGTGTCCTGAATATATTCCACACTGTCACGCAACTCCATATCCAGCTCAAGCTTGTCGATCTCGCCTTCGAGCATTGCGATGCCTTCCTTAATCTCGTTGTTTTGCACGCCGATTGAGCAAAGGACAGCATAGCGTGAAATCAGCAAAGATAAAGCACAGAACGCGAGAAAGATGACAAACAGCGTGGATGCAAGCCCTCTTCTTGATGCGGCCCGTTCACGCCGTATCTCCGCCGCTTTTGTTGCCGCTTTTGCTTTGCTGTGCGGCTTGCCCGCAGGCTTTGGCTGCACCTTTTGTGCGGACCGTGCCTTTGTGCTCGGCTGAGCTTTTCTTACAGGCTTTACAGGATCGGTATTAATATATGCGACATTACCCTGCATCTTGACTACTCTTTTTCGTGCAGCGTATGTTGACTGATCATAATCGATTTTTCTTTGTGCAGATTGCATAGCGTCGCTCCCTTAACCGCGCGCCTCAAAAACGCGAAGTTTAGCGCTTCTTGACCGGTTGTTTTGGTCTACCTCCTGCGCTGACGGCAGCATCGGCTTTCTCGTCACAACCTTGCCCATCGGCTTCTTGCCGCAAACACAGACAGGAAACTCCTTTGGGCATTCGCACGGATTTTCAAAGCGTTTGAATTCCTGTTTGACAATTCGGTCTTCCAGGGAGTGAAAGGTTATCACGGCGATCCGAGCGCCTGGCCTTAGAGCCTGCACAAAATGGAGAAGTGCGGTTTTGACCGCATCTAGTTCTCCGTTAACCTCTATCCGAAGCGCCTGAAATGTCCGACGCGCGGGATGAGGCCCGTCTCTGCGTGCTCCGCTCGGAACCGCCTTTTTAATGACCTCAACGAGATGACCGGTGGTCTCAATGGGCTTGTCACTTCGTTCCCTCACAATAAACGAAGCGATCCTTGCGGCCCATCTTTCCTCACCATAATCCCGCAGTATTCGTTCAAGGTCTTTTTGCGAATAGCTGTTGACAATATCCGCTGCGCATGTTTTATCTTTTGTGTTCATGCGCATATCAAGCCTTGAATCTAAATGATATGAAAACCCCCTGTTACATTGGTCCAGCTGGAACGATGAGACCCCCAAGTCCAACACCGCTCCGTCTATTCCATTTATATCAAGCATACTGAGTATGTCTTTGATATTCCTAAAATCATCGTGAACGAAAACCGCCTCGTCCGCATATTCACCAAGGCGCTGCTTGGCCTTATCCAGTGCATAGGTGTCTTTGTCAATGCCGATCAGCCGTCCGCCCGGCGTAATCGCCTTAAGTATCTCAAGTGAATGACCGCCGCCGCCCAGCGTCCCGTCTACCACCGTCATACCCGGCTTAAGCTTGAGCGCATTGACCGTTTCATGAAGCAGTACCGTCGTATGCGCCATGCTTACACCCCGTAAGCCGCAAGCCCTGCCATGGCATCGCCCTCATCCTCGGGCATATCCATAAACGCCTGCCATTTTTCTTTGGCCCATATCTCCGCGCGGTATGACGCGCCGATCATCACGATCTCCTTATCGATACCCACCTTGTCGCGGAGCAGCTGCGGCAGCAGCACGCGCCCCTGCTTGTCGGGCTCGCATTTGCATGCGCTGGAGAAAATCATGCGTACATAGCGCTGTGCTTTGGTGTCCGTCTGCGGTATGGCATTGAGCTTATCCGCGAACTTGCACCACTCCTCCTCAGAATAAACGCTGAGACAGTCTGCATTGAGACATGTGATGTAAAACGGATCGCCAAGCTCGACTCTGAGTTTGGATGGCACTGCGAGCCGGCCTTTTTCATCGACGCTATGGACATATGTTCCAATCAGCGACCCTTTCACTGTCTCTCCCTCGGCAGCATTTTGATATCATGAAGATCATTGCTGCTTTGTTTGCGGGCGTTGGGCTTGGCTACTACATTTCACCACCCGGTAAGCTTTCTTCACCATCGTTACCCACTTTTCCCCACTTGTTTATCACTATTCGGTACAAATTTAATAATTCCTTCTTATTTTTGCATATTGATTCAAGAAAAAAATTAAAATTGTAGTCATGCATTTTCAAAGTACAATATATTGTAGAGAACATTTGTTTTGGCGTATATGTGTTTGCATATTGCACCATTCCAGCTAAGTAAAAGCCGTACACCACCACAGATGATCCGCATATGATTTTCACGCTGAGACCAAGCATAAACTTGCATCAAAATGGCGGGACGTATAAAATTGAGAGCGAGGAGGATGAAGCATGAAAAAGGAAGATATAAAAGTTTCTGCGGCCTCTAACGACCAGCAGGATCAAGATATTTATCAAGAAACTCACAGAGAGCCAATGGGCATAAAAAAGAGGCTGATGCTGGGTATCGGTGCAGCTGTTCTGGTCTGTGTGCTGGGTCTGGCTCTGCCCGCACTGCTGGATGTGATTGAGCCCAGCGCAACTTCTGACACACAGCCCGCACCCAACGCCGCGCCTTCATCCGCAGAAATACCCGAGGCTGACGCAACAGGTCTGTTAGCCGTGACCGCCTATGCGTCTGAATGGAAAGAAACTGTTTTGCAGCCCGGTGTATCCATCGTGCTCAACGAATACTCACCCGCGCAGAGCGATGTGCCGGGATTTCCTTTCATCATTTCCGTGCCCGAACACAGCACCGACATCAACGCGGACGGCATCCGCATCGATGTGGACGCCGGCACCATCATCACATGGAACCCACCGGACTATACGGCACGGAAAAGAGGTAAAACTTATATTTTGTCGAGCGGCGAGACGATATATTGGTCACCGCTGGATGGACAAGGCGAAGCCATCCCCCGCTGTGAAATGACTGTGACGGGTTACACCAGCGAAGAAGAAGCGTATACACAAAAAATAGTCATTAGCCAAACAGAGGATTATAAGTATAACGCCGAACTCACTAATAACTGAGCAACGGAGCAGATGAGACCGTCCCGTTCTGCCGACGACTACGAAGTGGAATAGGATCTGTAACAGATTCTTCACTTCGCAATGCTCGTTCAGAATGACAGTAACCGTTACTTTTCGTTTACTTGGTGCGTTTAAAACGTATAATGATTCTGCATGAGCTAAGCGAAATGACTACCAAGATCTATAGTGTTTATGCAATTTTTCAGATTCTGGTCCACTGCGGTAATCGCTTGCTTAGATATGGGGTTTATCCACAACCTAGCGAAGGTCAAGAGGCCTTCGTTTTTTCGTCTTCTTTTTTATTTTTTAGCTTTAAAGCAAGGGCTTAAATTAACATAAAACAGCCCGAATATAATGATCACAAAGAACAGCGCCCACGAAGCTACCATAGTGAAACCGGACGCTATATTCAATTGACACACCCTTCTATGCAAGAAGACCGCCCCATATAGAGACGGTCTTCATATCATCATATGTCAGACAACTAATTTATGAAACCACGTCGCCCTTGTAGCTGATCAGGGATGCGTTATGGACACCGGGCACGGAGGAAAACGCATCGATCATGCCCGCTTCGTTCTCCTTGATGTTCATCTCTATGGTCAGCTCAATCATGCCTTCCGACACGATTTTGGATTTCAGTCTGCCTGCAGGCATCTTGCGCAGCACTGCCTGTACCTCTTTTTTGCAGGTTTCGTCAAAGCGAATGACAAACATGAACGGGAAGTTCTTTTTGGACTTGAACAGGTTCCAGACCAGAAGGAATACGCCGATGGCGGCTGAACCTACAAGCGCTTCTGTGTAGAACTGCGCACCCAGCGTGATGCCGCACGCAATGGCCCAAAACATAAATATGGTATCCATCGGATCTTTAACCGCCGTTCTGAAACGCACGATAGACAGCGCACCGACCATACCGAGAGAAAGCATAAGGTTTGATGAAATCGGCATAATGATCATGGCGGTCACCATCGAGAGCATGATCAGCGACGTGCCAAAGCTTTTCACGAATATCACACCGGAAAAGGTCAGCCGATAAATGAAATAAACAAACAACCCAAGTACAAAAGAAAGAGCCAATGTTAATAGCACACCGGCCAATGTGAGTTCTCCCGACATTTGAAAGCTATCCAAAACGCTTTTTTTAATAATATCACCCATTTAATAAGTCCTCCTAGTCAAACTTTCTGCATAATACGTATTTTGATATTGCGCTTCTTTGCGCCGCATTTACATTATTGAGTACGGTTTTAATAAACTCAGGCATATAGCGGTTAAACTTCACTTCAAGCACCATCGTACCTTCGTCCAGCATGGGCATTGTGGGCGCCTGCGCGTTGAAGATATCCGTGAGCCATAGCCCGCCCTTGATGTCTTTATCAAACGTCACGCGGACATTCTCAAACGGCGATACATACGCCTCGCGCCAATAATCCACAAGCACGCGCGGTTTAAGCGCGTTGTTTTTCATCTGTACGTAGATTTCGGATGCCAGCGGCTCGGGCCTCTCCGCGAGAAAATCGTATTCGCCCGCAATGATACTGTCGCATTCATCACGCGATAGCCCGATGCTGACCTTGGAAATAAACTGACCGCGCTTTATCTTCTTCTCAAATTTGATCACGCTGTCACTGTAGTTATAAATCCGAATACGGTATTTGCATCGTTCATCGGTTCCGGCAACCTTGTCTTTGAGCGCCGTTTCATACACATCGTCAAAATATAGGCTGCGGATATGATAATGGTCGTCGCCGTTTGCGTTGCGGTCGATACTCAGCAGTGCTTTGATGGTGTTTTTAAGCAGCACATAATCACGGTAGTTGATATAGTATTTAAGCTCATGGCGAAAATTCAGCTTCCCGTTTGACGCCTGTTCCTGCATGTAATCGAAATCATGCTGATCCACACGCATCATCGGCTCGGCAGGGCGATAGCCCCGGTCCGCATGAACCACCTGTGGGGTTTTTCTTGATTTCGTCTGCTCGGTGATAATATTCAGCCCTTCCGCTTGCGGCGGTTTCACAGCAGCTGTCTTTTTTGGTTTGGCTTGTTTAGACACAGGTGCTTGGCTGCGTGTCTTCTTTGCCGTCTTTGCGGCTTTCGCATCCTCTTGGCCGAACACACTGAGTTGAGATTCACCGCTTTCCCTTGCGCGGTTATAGCGGCTGGCAAGCGCAGCGCCGCGTTTGCTGGCCTGTTTGGGGCTGCCTGCGCGTTTGGGCGCAGCAGAAAACACATTGAGCTCGCTTGGTTTTGGTGACACACGCTTTGATGCAGTCTTCGGTCTGTCCAATGACAGATCGCTTCTCCGGCGGTCAAAATCCCGAGTGGATAAAGGCTGAATATCCTTGCGCTTTAAGAGCGGCTTTTCTTTCTTCAGTTTTTTGAATATCTCTTCGTCTCTTCTTGCCATATTTCCCCGTCTTTCATTCCTCAGGGCATCTTGAATTCCTATGTGCTTATCAAGGCATTTTTATTTAACATCACTTATCATCTTCGTAAAAAACGTAAAAAAATGCGCCTCGCGAAGCTTTGTTAAGTCCATGTAAATTTACCTCGAATGATTGTATCACGCTTATCTGCAAAAGACAACAATTTTACACGTATATTTCCATATTAAGTAATCAAATAGTTCCATATTTTAGCTTCGACTGTCTATTTAGAATTTAACCAAATAGATTTTGCATCTGTTCGTCCGACAGGTTGAATCGGCTTTTCATCTGCTCGTCAGTAAAGCTGAAGCATCCCCGAAGCGTTGAACCCGATACGCCAAGCACGCTCTTAATCTGAGAAAGCACATGATAAGGGCGCTCCTTGGCAAATGTGCGCATCGATTCCACCTCTTTATCCCAGTCCCTTTTATAGTCGGTAAACTTGGCGCGTTCCGCGGGCATCTCCGATGCCACCGACGCGGCTACCTCGTCGATTACGTTAATGAACTGATCGGTGGTATAGAGATTTTCCATCGTCCACGCAAAGCGCTCGACAAACGCCTTCTTCCAAGGCTCGTATGCCAGCAGTGCGTTGAACATTGATGAACCGCCCACATCGTCGTCTCTGCGCCGCGATAATGTGGGATGATCGGGATCGTTGAACGCCCAGCACATATCATAGAATATCTGCTTCCATTTGCCGCCGGGCACCTGATAAAACTGCAGGTTGTAGTAATCCGAGTTTGCCACATAAACCTGATTAACCATCAAATCCATATAGCTGTCCGTATCCAGCCGCTCCGCCAGATATTCATGATTCTCTTTGACGGACATATCGTGTGTGGTAATGAATTCGTACAAATCTTTGTATTCTTCGTTTGTGCCGTTCAATACATAATTCAAACCGGAACCGGACAGGACGTTAATACTATTGGGATCTTCTACCCCTTCATGCTGGGCGATGAAATCCTCATTGCGCTTCTCTTCAAGGAAATAAACACCCCAGTAGTCACCGTTTAGATACACCACATACGTCTTATAGCTCTGTACGAGGCAATTGGTCTTGCCATCCAATATTTTGAGGATAACCGCTTCCTTGATTTTGGCGTACCACTGATCCTGACCGCCGTTTCTGAGAACCAGCGATTTGTATTCCGCAAACGGCAAATTTTCAAAAAACGGATACGCCATTGACCCTTTGCCGTATTCGCTGCGTGCAAAAACCGCAAACGATTTTTGTTCATTGTCACGGCTGAAGCCGCCCTGAATCCGGATGGAGACATCCTGCTCAAATACTTTCTGGCCGCTTTCGTCAAACATTTCAAATGAAGCGGGACGCTCAGATTCCCTGCCTTCCTCCAAATAGTTGGCGACTTCATAATGCTCCGTGTGGCCTTCAATCAGCTGCGCGTTGGGGCCCAATACATAGATGCCTTTTTCATCATCCCAGAGATTATCAGGATGTGTGACAAGCGATATCACCGGCAGCGAATGAGGCGCATTAATGATATATGTCGAAGTATATATACCGCTGTCCAAAAAGCCATCCTTGAAGGCGCGCGCACGGATCATACCCGTATCGCTCATCGTGATGGGGCCTGTGTAAAGCGTGGAGCTCGTTGTGGGCTCTTTGCCGTCCGTGGTGTAGTAGATAGAAGCGCCCTGTGTGGCGGTTGAAAGCGTCACCGTCTGCGCGGATGAATAACTGCCTGCCGGAATATTCGGCATGGGTGTACCCACAAAGCCGCTGCTCGGATTCGTGTTCGCCGTACCGGGCGTGGGTTCTGTAAAAAAGAAAATGCCGTCCTGCTGAGCCATCCTGCCGACGGATATGCCGCGCGGCAGGTTGTCGATGTTAAATTTATCCTGCAGTTTGCCGTCAGCGTTAAAAAGAGCCAGGACTTCTCCGCCTGCGCTCAGCTTAAAGTTGGTATGCACATAGTTTTTTTTTATGCTCTCATCGTGGGCCAAACCGGATGCAAGCACCGCGTAATACTCCCCCGGTGCGATCGTCTTGTCCGGCAAACGAAACTTCGCGGGGTTACCTGTGTTGTCGGTGAGTCCGTAGCCCGCAAGATTCACCGCTTGACCGCCGCGGTTGTAAAGCTCAATCCAATCGTAGGTCTCGCCGTTTTCTTCGGGGAGGTACTGTGAATTCGAAGTCATGACTTCGCTGATAACGATGTCTCCTAAGGCCAAGGGATTGGCCGCAAGGAACTGCTGATACCCGTCGTCCGTGTTGGGATACCCCGGAGACGGCTTGCTTGTCGCCGCCCATTCGTCAGCATACGCACTGCCTTCACCCAGCGTACGCGCATAAGCCATATCCGCCTGTGATTCTGATACCGTGACTTGGTCAAGTATCAGCCCTGTCGGCGAAGCCAGCGTGATGACTTCCTCATAGGACGAGATGCCGAAGCTAGTATGAATGGCTCCCTTTTCAAGGTCTGTCGCTTTACTGTCTGCACCGGATGCAAACAAGACAAGGTAAGCCCCCGGCTGTATGGTCACATCGGGAAACTTCCAGTCCATCACATTTTGCGGCTCGTCCGAAAGGCCATAGCCTGCAAGGTTCATCGGCTCCGCGCCCGCATTGTATATTTCGATATAATCACTGTATATGCCGTTGTTATCCGTCAGCGTCGTTTGATTGGACGCCATAACCTCGGTAATCAGCAGCGTGGAATCATCCGCATAGCGGCTCGCCTGAAAGGCCTGCACACCCGCCTCGTCGTTAGCATAGCCCGGCGTCGGGCTGTCAAAGGCCGTCCATACCGACATATCGTCTACCTGCCTGCCTGCCGATACGTTCTTGACCTGATCGTCATATTCTATCTCGTCAATGGTTTTTCCCGCAGAATCTGTGAGGTAAATGCCGCCGCCGTCCGCACTCAGTTTAAAGTTCGTATGCAGGACTTCGCTAGCATTCGTTTGCGAATTGCCGGACGCGAAAACGACGATATAGCCGCCTGCTTCCAGCGTCACACCGGGAAACGCCCATTTCACGGACGTCTCATCATCAGAAAGTCCCATTCCGGAAAGGCTCACAGCCTCACTGCTTGGGTTGTAAATCTCAATCCAGTCGCTGTTGTCACCCTTATCATCAATCAGGCAGCCGCCGTTGGATGCCATAAACTCGTTGATGACGACTGAACCGGATGTGGCAGATGCGCCAACGCCGCCATTTCCCTGACCGTTCCCCTGTTCGTTTATTACAAATATGATAATCCCGGCGCACAAAGCCGCCGCGATGATGATGGCAATGAGGTTTTTTAATGCTCTCAAGGCTCACACTCCCCGTTTGATATAGTGCCACATACTTTATATATCAAGATAACACGACTGATTGTACCACGCTTGTCCTTAAAACACAACAGACTCACCGGATGCTTTCAGTATCGCAGGTTAGACGAAAGAAGCCGCAAGTTTGTTCCCTCGAATTTATTTATCTGGGCTGTTTGAGAATTTTAACATCAGCGTTTTCGTATACGCGAGCAGATCGAAAAACGCCCCGCCAACAGCCCGTACGAAAGTGCCTGGGCAGAAATAGCGGGACGCAAAGACGCAATTTCTACCAATTAAAGTCATCCGGATTGAAGTCTTCGAACATATCGCCGTAGTCTTCCAACATGTCGCTGTAATCAAACTGCTCCACATATTCACGTGTATACCATACGCCGTAGATATTGAGCCTGTCACCGTCCAGCTTAAACGGCGCCTCTTCACTTTCCCCCAAATAGCTGATAGACAGCTTGCCTGTGTATTTGTTTTTATCAAACGTATATGTGCCGGGCATCGTCATGCCTGCCGTTTCCATTTCAAAGGTACCGTTCGCTCGAAATTCGACAGTGCCGCTGTATCCGGTCTCGTCATACCACGTGCCCACGAGATCGGCATTTCCTCCACGCGGCAGCAAAATGACAAGTAGTATGACAGCGATAATGAGCACCGCTCCGCCCACGCTCAGCCCGACGATAAGCCCTGTCCGGCTTCTCTTTCGAGGCTGCGGATAAACCGGCTGAGCCGGCTGACCGGATGCGTTTTCCAGTCTATGTCCGCATTGTGTGCAGAATACTGTTCCTTCCTCCAGTTTGTGTCCGCATTTTGTACAAAACATAAAAAGCTCCTTATTTCATTTCCTTCTTTAGCGCCGCAATCCGCTTAGTTCATGTTCTCCATATCGCTCCAGTCATACTGCTCCACGAAATCGCGCGTATACTGATAGCCGTCCGTTTCGAGCATGCCATTAGATACCGTCAGCGAATATGTGTCTCTTGTATCATGTTCGTAAAGCATCCCCGTTCCGGAAGACGCATCATATTCATATGTGCCGCTGAAAACATAGCCCACAATGGTCATATCGTATGTCCCGTCTGCATATAGTTCAAGCGTTCCTCCGTAACCGGTGGTCTCGTACCACAGCCCCTCAACGTCCGAGATATCGTGACTTGAGTTTCCATTATTATTCTGACCGCTGTTTGTGAGGTTATTATTCGTATTGACAGGATCAACTTGATTGAACGCAGACTTCATGTCTTCAACAAAGTCATCAACGTCAAAATGAATATCAGCTTGATTGTATTGACCCATACTCTCCACATAAAGGCCGTCTTCCGTGACCGCGAACCGATAGTCTTCGTCCTCCACGGTGATAAGCCCCAGGCCTTGCGCGCGGTCGTAATCATAATCGCCTTTGTAGTCATCAAGTGTGGTATAGACACGTATCATGCCATTGTTTTTAAACTCCAGCGCTTCTCCGCGGTCTTCGCTGTACCAAAAGCCGCTGACCGAAGTGCTTTGGGTGAGGAAACCGGGCCACACAAACAACAACACGACCACAGCCGCGATCAGCAGAACGCCGCCGGTCAACCCGACGATAAGGCCCTTACGGCTTTTTTTCTTGGTGTACACATCCTGCGGCGCATATGGCTGCTGCACAACACCATAATAATAAGCTTGCTGATTCTGCGGTGCTGCGGAAGTCTGAGGCATTATTGGCGGTTCCGTCGGCTGCTGAGCCGCTTCCGGCTGAGGTATCGCTGACAAAGCGTTGCCGCAGGAAAAGCAAAAAGCCGCGTCTTCAGGATTGCTTTGGCCGCATTTTGTACAAAACATCGCACTTACTCCTTTATGATTCTATTGATTATACCAGATAATATGAAATAAATTAGATTGATTTTCCTTCAATATTTATGCGTTCTCCCGAATTGATTAGCAGTATTCTATCATATTCTTTTTTTCACTGCTATCAAAAAATGAGAAATTCACGATACCGCAGGCAAATTCTTTGGTTTTCTCCTGATAATTCAGTTGCAAAACGCGAATGCTTATGTTAAAATACGATTCGTTATTAAAACGAGTATCAACAAATGGAGGTTTGGACACTTGCCTAATATCAAATCGGCGGAAAGACGCATGAGAGTTGAGGCGAAGGCCAATTTAAGAAATCGCGTCGTCAAATCCGAGCTCAAGTCAATGGCGAAAAAGTTCGCTGCGGCTGTTGAAGCCGGAGACAAAGATGCGGCTGCTGCGCTGTATAAAGAATTTACCGGTGCGCTTGACAAAGCGGCTCTTAAAGGTACGCTTCACAAAAACACCGTGAACCGCAAAAAAGCACAGATCACCAAGGCGCTGACTTCGCTGACAGCCTAAAAGCGCCATATAAACAAGATCGCAAGGCCCTAAGGCTACACCTTATGGGCTTTTTTGTGTTACCCAATCAGAAACCGTAAATACGCAGAAGTGCAGCGCTTAAAGCAAGGTCTGAATCCATCTGTCCCGATTTGATGCCGTAATCCAGATCGGCAAGCAGCTTGAGCCCATCGCGAAGCTGCGCCGCAGAAAACCGCCCGCACTCCTTCGCAAGCATCCGCGCCGCAAAGCTTTTTACCTTAAGCAGTGCCGCAATCCTGTCCTGACTGAAGCCTGCGTCTAGCATTGTTTTTGTTTTATACATATCCCTGACCTTGCGGGCAAAAAGACCAATCAGTCCTTCGGGGCGCTCAGACTCAAGTATTTCAGAAAGCAGATTTCGCGCCTCCTCCGCTTTTCTCTGTACAAAAAGACGATGAATTTCAAACACGTTGTATTCAAGCGAGCGGGATGCGCATTCCTTCACATGCGCGGACGTGATCTCCTTCAAACCGCAGTAAACCGCAAGCTTTGCCGTTTCATTTTCCAGCGTATAATAATCGCACCCGGAAAGCGCCACAAGCTCCTCTGCGGTTCCTGCTGATATTCGTGCGCCCTGCGCTTTGGCCTGCTGCACCACAAAGCCTGCACATGCGGCGGCTGTGGGCGCGGCAAATTCGCGCACCTCCCCCAGTTCCTTAATGCGCTTATACAGCGAGCGGCGTTTGTCTGCCGCGCCGTCGGTGCACAGCACCAGCACTGTGGAATCGGGCATTTTGTCAAGATAAACGGTGAGCTTTTTGGCTTCCTCAGCTTTGCCTGCCGTTGTGAGCACCGTACAATCCAGCACGGCCAGCAGGCGCTTATCTGCCATAAACGGATATTCAGCACATGCCGCAATCAGTTCGTCCGCCTTGGGCATGGTTTTGTATTCGGTGATATTAAGCGTGTCGTAGGGAATATTCAATGCCTGCTTAAGCTTTTTCAAGCTGTCGCGCACCATATAACCTTCACCGGAAAAAATATATAAGTTCTTCATCTACCCACCATAAGTCTTTACTTTGATTGTATCGTCTATGTGAAAAACGACCGCATGATCCTGCATGGTCGTATAAACGGCATCGCTGTAATCCCCAAGATTATTGAGCGCCCAAGCGTCCGGATGCCCGAACCTGTTCTCCCCCACGCTCACGATACTGTACTTGGGATTCAGCCCGCTGAGCGGCAGCCGATATGACGAGTACTTCGATCCGTGATGCGCGGCCTTGTATATATCCACATGAGAAAGCCCCATAAAAAGAGCGGTTTCGTTTTTGCCTGATATGTCGCCTGTCAGCAGCGCACTGTGCCCCTTATACTCGATCAGCAGCACCAGTGAAAGGTCGTTCTTGTCCCCGTCCGCAGAATCACTGTAGGGGTATAATACCACGGCTCTTGTTTCATCGTCCAGCAGAACCGCGTCTCCCGCCGAAAGCGGCACGACTTCGGCCTTTGGCATGGCGGCTGTCACAGCCGCAAATTCGTGCGTTGAACAGTACACCTTGTGCAGCATATTTTGCTCGTAGAGCTTAACCAATCCCGCAAAATGGTCGTCGTCCGTGTGCGACACAAACGCTGCATCCGGTGTGATCCCCCTGCGCACTGCGAAGTCCACAACTTCATCCGCGCTTTTGGGCGGACCGCCGTCCACGAAATATTCGCCGCCCTGCGCCGTGCGCACAAACGCGGCATCCCCCTGCCCCACGTCAAGAAACGTGACCGTCATCCCCGCAGGCTGCGTAATCAGCACCACAAACAGCGCCGCAGCCGTCAGCACACCGCCAAGCAAGGCTTTGAGCTTTGCGCCCACCAGCAGATACTTAGATACGATGAACAGCAATAAAAAGAACCCGATTGTGATATACCACGGCGGCGTCGCTGCGTTCACCGCCGCAAACGGAAGCACGGCCAGCGCTTCTACGATCGTGAGCATAAGCCGTATCACGGCATCGGCAGCAAATGCTAACCAAGCTGCGGCTTGCCCCATAAGCAGCGCTAACAGCGTCGTGATAAACGTGAGAACGATTGCTAAAGACGCCAGCGGCAGCACCACGATGTTGATCACAATGCTGAGCACGGACAGGCGGTTGAAGGATGCGGCCAGCACGGGCATCGTGCCCGCCGTTGCACCGACTGATGCGGATATCATGTCGGACAGGCGCGTAGGAAGAAAATTTACAAGCAGCCGCCTGATCTGCGCACCCAGCGTCAGCAGTCCGAAAACGGCGCCGAAGGAAAGCTGAAATCCTGCCATGAACAGATCGAGCGGATTGATGATTAAAGAGATGATAAAGGCAAGTGCGAGACTCGAGAATGTATCCGTCTGACGTCCGAAATGCCTGCCGAGCAGCAGCACCACCGCCATCACGGAGGCGCGCAGTATTGAGGGCGTCAGCCCCGTGACAAAGGCATAAGCGGCAATAAACACAAGTGTCGCCGCGAGTGTCGGCGATCTGCCAAGGCGAATCAGACGGAAAAAGCCGTAGACCACCGCAATGAGTATGGCGGCATGCAGACCCGAAACCGCGAGGACATGCGCCATGCCTGTATCCTTAAACGTACTGTAGGTGTCTTCGTCCAGCGATTGCTTGTCCCCCAGCAGCATCCCCTTGGCGACAGGCGCGGTGTCCGCGGCGAAAACCCTTTCAATGACATCACCCAAAGAAGCGCGGATATCGTTCAGCACCGTCGCAAGCGTTTTGCGTGTGCCTGTCACCGTGACGGCGTCCGTATAAGCTTTGTAGTGTATGTTCTTCGAAAGAAGATACAACCGCTCATCAAAGCCGCCCGGATTCCGCACGCCGTCCGGCACCTTCACCTCGGCGGCGGCACTAATCACATTACCGCTTTTGAGCGCCGCAGACGAAGCGGAGGCATAGAGCTTAATGTTGCCGCAGGCTTGCCCGTCAATCTGCGCGTCATCCAACAGACACACCACGCTGCCATAATCATTGACAGTCGGTGTGCTGTAAATATGCCCCGTCACGGTGTGGGTACCGCCCGGAAGATACGGGACGCTTACAGCTGAAGCCGAAAGGAATGAGCCAAAAAACGCAAACGCAGTGCATATCAGTGCCAGCGTGATCCTGCCCCATCTGTTTTTAGACAATACGTGCAAACAAACAGCCGCAGCGGCAAACACCGCGGCGGATGATACATACAGCATAGTGGAATGTAAATAACGTCCCAGCACGATACCGAGCGTGAAGCAAAGAGCGAGCAATACGAGGGGCCGCCTGTTAAATACACGGCTTGGCTGCATCGCGCTCCTCACAGCTAGACCTCGTATGTCTGTGATTCCTCGATCAGCTCAGCTGACGGGAAGCTTTCCCTCACCTCATTTAAAATGTCGTTCTCGTTGTATTCAGGGAAAATGTGCGTGACGAGCATACGTTTGACCTGTCCGTCCAGCGCCATACGACCCGCTTCGACAGCGTCCACATGCGGCGCACCGGGCGTTTTGTCACGCGACAAATATGCGGCCTCCATAAGCAGCAAATCAGCGCCGTCTGTGAACGGAGCCAGCTTGTCGTTTTCTTTGGTGTCACCCGAATAGACAAATGCTTTTCCGTCCGCGCAGAATTTCATCGCATAGCTTGGCACGGCGTGCGGCATCAGCGCAAATGTCACATCCATACCGAAGATATCAGCGTTCATGCCGTCCGTGATGATGTGCGCGTCGATCATCCCATGCGCACTGATCAGGCCGGACTCGGTTTCCGGCTGTTCCGGCAGGTAGACGCTCAGCGGCTGCTGCCTTTGTCCCATTTTCTTGGACGCGTCCAGCGCGTAGCGCAGCGTGAGCACGTCACCCATGTGATCAGCGTGCAGGTGTGAAAGCACCAACGCGTCGATATCTGCCACGCGCAGCAGCGTGAGCAGCTTTGTCAGTGAGCCGCAGCCCATATCGATCACGATGTTTTTGCCGTTATGTTGAAGAAGATAGCAAGAGCAGCTTGCACCCGCGCGCGGATACGGCCCGTACCGTCCAATACATGTCAATTTCATGATAACAATCCCTTCGTTCTTTTTACGGGATAATAGAGCGCAACCGCTACTGCGACGCCTGCCGCCCATTGTATTAGATTAAACACCAGTGTGCCCACGGCATACGTCCAGCCGAATGCCACCCATTCAAATATGCCGTATCCCGCAACCATAATCGCGCCGCCCAGCACACAGGCCAGTATAAACTTCGGTAAGCCTGCATTTTTCATCAGCAGCGCACACACAAGACCCATCAGCGCCTTGATGACCAGTGTGGCGGGAATATAGATGCCGCCGCCCAGCAGAATGTCGGCCAGCATGCTGCCGATGCCCGATGCCGCCGCTGCCCACGGCGCGCCCACGAGCATCCCAGAGCAATAAATCACGCTGTCACCGATGTTCATGTAAGCGCCTGACGTGTTACCTGGAACGGGGATATGCACAAGCGCCGTAAACACAAAGATAAGCGCCGCCATGATGCCCGATACCGCAAGCGTTTTTGTATGATTTGTTCTCGTCAATGGCTTTCCCTTCCCTGTTGTTGTTTTCCAATATTCTAATGCATTTTAAAGGCTGATGCAACTGCCTGTTTGCCTGCAGTCATTCACGCACGGAGCGGGTGTTCATATACTGTTAAGGGAACACATTGATTCAGACGGCGTTCCTCACGGCGCAAAAAATCAGTGTGTCCTAAAATGACTTTTAACGGGGGCTTACATTTATGTGTGGAATTGTCGGTATTGTGGACTTTGAAAACGATTTGCTCAAAGAGAGCCGGACTCTCTCAACAATGCTGGATACCGTGGTACACCGCGGGCCGGATTCCGCAGGTACTTTTATGACGCATCAGGTGGCGATGGGCCATCGGCGGCTGACAGTTGTTGATCCGGCGGGCGGCAGCCAGCCAATGACACGAAGCATCGGCACCAATACATACACAATCGTATACAATGGTGAGCTTTACAACACACCGGAAATAAGGCGCGAGCTGATCCACAAGGGGCACAGCTTTTTCTCTCACTCGGATACCGAGGTTCTTCTTCTATCTTATGTAGAGTGGGGTCCCTCATGCGTAGAGCGTTTTAACGGCATCTTCGCGTTTGCCATCTGGGATGAAAAAAAACAGCGTGTCTATCTTGCGCGTGACAGAATGGGGGTAAAGCCGCTTTTTATCGCACGAGCTCGGCATGCGCTGCTCTTCGGTTCCGAAATTAAGTCCCTGCTGGCTCATCCCGGTATATCCCCCGTACTGGCCGAAAACGGCTTGCTTGAGCTTTTCGCGCTGGCTCCTGCGCGCACGGCGGGAAAAACGCTGTTTAAGGGCATCGACGAGCTGCGTCCGGGCGAATGTATGACCTATTCACCGCTCGGCACCTATGTGCATAAATACTGGGAGTTTGTTAGCGCAGAGCACACCGACAGTCTGCACGATACCACCGAGAAGCTTCATGAGCTCATTGTGGACTCCGCGAAACGCCAGATGGTCGCGGATGTCCCCGTCTGCACCTTCCTCTCAGGCGGCATTGATTCAAGCACGCTGTCGGCAATCGCGGCACAGGCGGCTGCAGATAAGGGTGATACGCTCTGTACGTTCTCCATTGACTATACGGATAACGATAAGTATTTTGCACGCAGCGTGTTTCAGCCCAGTCCTGACAGCGACTATATCGATATCATGCGGCGTCATATCGGCAGTGAGCACCAGTCATGCTTCTTTGATTCAGATCAATTGGTGGACGCTTTGCGGGCCTCAATGATCGCGCGCGATCTGCCCGGCATGGCCGATGTGGATTCAAGCTTGCTGCTTTTTTGCCGTGAAATAAAAAAACACGCCACGGTGGCTTTGTCCGGCGAATGTGCGGATGAAATATTCGGCGGTTATCCATGGTTCTACCGCGAGGAGCTGCTGAATCTTGATATGTTTCCGTGGGCGAATTCGCTTGATCTGCGGCGCAGCGTGATGTCGCGCGCGCTCGCAGGGCTCGACATAGAAAACTATGCAAAAAGCCGGTATTTCGATACCATTGAAGAAACACCGCTGCTGGGCAATGAGACGCTGATTGAGCGCCGCCGCCGCCAGATGTTCTATCTGAATATCAAATGGTTTATGGCGAACCTGCTCGAGCGCAAGGACAGGATGAGCATGGCATGCGGTCTTGAGGTGCGCGTGCCGTTCTGCGATCACCGGATTGCCGAATACGCGTGGAATATCCCGTGGAGCATCAAAAACTTAGGCGGCATGGAAAAGGGCATACTACGCCTTGCGGTGAAAGACCTGCTGCCGGAAAGCATCTACAACCGCAAAAAGAGCCCCTATCCCAAAACGCACCACCCCGAATACACAAGGCTGGTCACAAGCGCGCTCAAGGGTATACTGGCAGATTCCAAAGCGCCCATACATGCGCTTGTCGACAAATCGTCAGTGGAAGATATGCTCGATTCTTTAAGCATTGTCACACCATGGTTCGGGCAGCTCATGACAGGCCCGCAGCTTTTTGCCTTCCTGCTTCAGCTCAACATGTGGCTGGAGGAATACAAAGTGGAAATAGAAATTTAGCTGCCGTTTTTAATGATGCCGTAGTTTCTAAGGAACGGGTCGGAGATGTATAGATGGCCGCCAAGCGTGTCCGTCTGTGCTCCCTCCACCAGAAACTGAACTTTGTTGATGCCGTCCATCGCTGTGACGGTATTGACGATTGCATAAACAAGCAGCATCTCGTCTTGAGCTGTATGATTTTTGCACGCCTCTTTAAAACGAGCGGACAAATCAACATAGGCCGTATCGTTATAAACATCAACGGACAGTATGTCGCCTTCCGTCATTCCTGCAAACTGAACGGTGCCGACATTGCCGCCGTCGCCAATCTGCGGCCCTTGCATGATTGCGCGCACGCGCTCCAGCGCGCTCCATATCTTTCCCTGTTCCATGCTTCGCGACACTTCAATCAGCAGACCGGAATCCGCATATTGCAAAAACAGCGGCGCACTGCTGCCGATATAACCGCCCAAGTCACTTCTGCGTGTCGCATCCTTCGTACCGTTTAATTGCATCACAGGCGTCTCATCCACATAAAAACGGACAGCCCTGACATACGGTATGAAACCTGTAATCGTGTAGACCATCGCAGCATATGAAGGCTGTTCTTGTTTGGAAACCGTGTAGGAAACGCCGGCAGGCAATATGTCAAAGCTAAGCGCGATATCAAACGTTCCATCCCCGTTATCGATGACTTCGGGTTTGCCGATCAATGAGGCATTGGATTCAATCGGGCTTTCCATTGTCGTAGTATTGAGCGGCGCTACCTTAAGTTCATTAAGAATTGTCTCCACATAATCCGCATATTCCGAATATTCATCACTTGTGCCCGTGGTGGTGTAAGTCACATCTCTGACTTCCGGCAAAATATAATCACCGCTGGCCGACACAAAATAAAGCACCGTGGAAATTGTGTTTGTTTTCGGCACCACATCAACCGGCGTCTCGTCGTTCGGCTTTGGCGTCTGCGACGGCGACGCTTCACTTTCATTTTCGGCGGGCTGAGGCGGTACATACTTCGCCATTGCATTCTTATATGCATCAATGACCGGTCCCGTCTGCTTTTTTAGCGGCGCGGACGGATTCCTGTCAAAGCCTTCGCGCAAACCATTGTAAAATATGTTGACAGCAGTCGCGCCGAGCAGATCTGAAACAGTATTAGCGATAGCAAGCTCCATGGTATATTTATTAACGGATTCCATGGGCATTCCATCGTAGCTGATATAGATGTTAGCCACACCGTTTGAAAACTCAATGGCGTCCAGAGCCATACCGTCGGGAGCCACAGAGGTAAGCGTATCGTTTGAAGGCCCTTCAAGCAGTGCCTTGATGGCCGCCTCAGCGGGGTTGGTATTCTGTTCCACCCTGAGCGTGCGCGGGTCGGCAGTCAGCGTTCCGTTTGCACTGTTAAGAAAATAAACCGCCGCTTTTTTGGTGCTGCCAAGCATATCGAGGCCGCTTAAATCGAGCTCACTCGACGGCACCTGCCGTCCCGTTCCCATCGAGTCATGTATAACGCCGCATCCGGAAAGCAGCATGCAGGCAATCAATACGGCGATGACCAGTCTTTTCATCTTTTCACCCCACATTGATCAGCATATTGACAATGGAGGAATAGGAAATTTTCCATATCTCCTCTTCCCTGACGAGAATCACGGGTTTCTTCTTCTTTTCGATATCTCCGTTACGCGTCTTAATGGTATAGTCTAGCACCACCACTGAAGTCTGGCCGTCGCTTGCCACGTTAACGCCTATTGGGTTGATTGAATCCAGTGCATTGCCTGCATTACCGGTTTCCGCAAGCGCCGCGGTAAAATCGTCGCTGTCCGGCTTCACTGTGCCGTCCGGGTCCATATAGGCCGTGTAGTCGTAAAGCTCTGTCCAGTTCTTTTTGTTATAGGAATCCAGCGCTTCTTTCAATGTATTCTCGGGCGTGAGAATATATTTATCCTCCCAACTCATCGGGGGGGTAGGATCCTGACTGTCTTCAAATCCCCCGCCGCTTTTCGTGAGACGCTGATTGCCGCTGCTGCTCTCAATATAAAACTGCACGCTTGAGTACGTGCCCATCTCGACAATCGTATTGACAATCGAATAGATCGCAAGCTTTTTACGATCCTCCGCCGTTCCTTCACCCAGAACAGGCGTCTCCGGCTCTGTGGTGATGAACTCTTCACTGAGCGTCACAAACAATATGTCTTCATTGTCTTTGACATTGACGAGCTGCACATCGTCCCAGAACAATCCGACAAGCTGGCTCCGGTCTGCCGAAGGTCCGTCAATCAGCGCACGAATGACCGCATTCTCGGGTTTCTCGCTGACCGGTACATCGATCGAACGTGTCTCCGCCGCAAGCAACTGATGCCCTTTATACGAATAATAAAGCGTGACCTTGGAGGTATCTTTGTTGGCTGATTCGGCCTTGGGGTTGATATCCGGCGTATTTTTTGCAGGTGCTTCATTCTGCACAGCCGCACATCCGGAAACGGCTATGATCAATACCAAAAGCACCGCGATAATCTTCATCTTTGACATATTTGACTCCTATCCCTTTATCGGCAGATACAGCGTGAACACTGTGCCCACGCCTTCCTCACTCTGCACCTCGATGCTGCCCCCGTGCAACAGCGCAATCGTGCGCGCAATATACAGCCCCAAACCGCTTCCGCCCGTTCCTCTTGCCCGCGCCTTATCAACGCGGTAAAAACGGTCGAACAGATGCGGTACATCCCTTTCGGGAATCCCGCTTCCGTCATCCTTAATAGTAATCGCAGCGTTCGTGCCCGATTTTTGCAGTGTCACCCATACATGACCGCCATTGTCTGTGTATTTGATCGCGTTATCGATTAAATTCATCACGGCCTGCATCACCTTCACGGCGTCACAGTTGATTTCAAGATCATTGTTGACGGTGTATGTCAGCGTAATGTCTTTTTCATGGGCAATGGGCTTAAGCGAATTCACCGTTTTGTTGACAAGCTCGCTTAATAGTATCGTCTCAATTTTGAGCGCCTGCGTCTCACTGTCCGTCTTGGCGAGCGAGAGCAGTCCCGAAATGACATCGGTCAAGCGGTCAATTTCGTTGTTGATATCGCTTAAAAATTCCTTGTATATCTTTTCATCAACGCCGTCCTGATACAGCAGCGATTCGATGAGTATCTTCATTGAGCTTAACGGCGTCTTTAGTTCATGCGAGGCGTTGCTGACGAACTCGCTGCGCTTTCTGTCCATGTTCTCCAGCTTTTCGCTCATGGTGTTGAACGTATCGGCGAGAGCGGCCATTTCGTTTCTGCCCGATACTTTGATACGCTGATGCAGATTCCCCCGCGATATCGACAGCGCGACAGATTTGAGCTCGTTGATCGGTCTTGTGATGTAGCCAGAAAAAATGACGCTGATAATCAGTACAAGCAGGCTGGCACCCGCCACGATTAAAAAGACAATATTGATAAACTCGTTGGTCAAATTCGCCACATCCTGAATGTCCGCGGAATACAGCACCGCGCCAATCGTCTCCGATTCCGATACAATGGCCGACGTATAATAGACCGCGTAAAACGGCTCTCCCGTTTCGTCATCGATTTTATGAAAGCCGTACGACGTATCGAGCGGGCCTAAAAGCACGTCGGAAATTTCCTTATGATCAAGCTTTTGGCCGTTTAGCAAAGAAAAGCTGTCTATCTGCACAATACCCGATTTATTGACGACCAAAAAACGCCCGCCAAATTCCTTGGAGCTTTCCTCCGCGAGCTCATACATTTTCTTGGCGTTGGCGCTGCTCAAATACGGCGCCATGCTCACCGCGATGTTGTTTGTGTTTTTGAGCTGATCACGCACGCGAATGCTGACCAGATAGTCTTCTGCAAGATAGGATATGACAAAAGTGACCGCCGCAAAAGCGACGGCAGTCACGATAAGATAAATAAATACAAAACGCCACCGTATGGAATACAGCAGATTATTTATCCGAGAAATAATACCCCACTCCCCACTTGGTCAGTATAAACTCGGGCTTAGCCGGGTTATTCTCGATTTTTTCGCGCAGGCGGCGAATATGCACATCCACCGTTCGAAGATCGCCGAGATATTCATATTTCCATATGAGTTCAAGCAGCTTCTCTCTGTCGTAAACCTTGCCCTTGTTGGTGATAAAAAGCTGCAGCAAATCAAACTCCTTGGCTGTGAGCGCGACATCCTGCCCGTCAATCTCCACACTTCTGTTTTCCAGATTCACCGTCATGTTCCGCGCACGGATCACCTGCGGCTCACGCGCTTTTTCAGAGCCTTCCACGCGCCTGAAAATGGTCTTAATTCGCGCCTTTAACTCCAGCATATTGAAGGGCTTCGTCATGTAATCGTCCGCGCCGAACTCAAGCCCCATGATTTTGTCCATGTCATCATCTTTCGCCGTCAGCATGATGATGGGAACGTTTGACATGCTGCGAATACGCTGGCAAACCTCCATGCCGTCGATCTTGGGAAGCATTAAATCAAGCAGCACCAAATCGTATTGACCCGCCTGATACATTTCCAGCGCCTGCTCACCGTCAAGCGCTTCATCCACAGTGTAGCCGTCCTGCTGCTCGAGATTAAACCTCAGCCCTTTTATAAGGCTCGGCTCATCATCAACGATGAGTATACGTTTCATAACTTGTCTCCTTTATATCTATATACAAATAAACAATACCGATTTTGATTATACCACAATATGAAAAATAGTAAAATGCCACAGAAAATGCTTCCATAGAACAGCCGTTGAAGCGCTATCAATTTGAAAATGGTTCTTCTTTATAAATAGTTAAATATAAAGGCTAGCTAACCGCATATTGATCTGACTCTTTTCAGCCAAGTCGCAATAAGATTATGAATGATCCAGTCATAATTCTGTTTATAAACAAACAGCAAAATCACTCATCGGCGTTTTTTCGCTCTGCCGGGGCGTGCATTTCGCCGCGGTGCGTCGGGCGGCACAAGGCAGTCTTTGCCGTATCCGATCAGGTCTTCGCGGCCCGACTCGATAAGGGCCTCCCGTATCAGCGGCCAATTGCGCTTTTTATCAAACGCGAGCAGCGCGCGCTGCATGGCCTTTTCCTTCTGCGTATCAGCCACATATACGTCTTTGCCTGTCAGCGGATCAACTCCGGTGTAATACATGCATGTGGACAGCGTACCCGGCGTCGGATAAAAATCCTGCACCTGATCCGGCACAAAACCTTGTTTTTTAAGCGTCATCGCCAGCTCTATCGCATCGGCCAGTGTGCTGCCCGGATGCGAGGAAATGTAATACGGCAGCAGATACTGTGGCTTACCCTCGCGTTTTGTTGTCCCCGAAAAGCGCTGCGCAAAGCGCTCGTAAACACCGTAATGCGGTTTGTTCATAAGCGCGAGCACATCGGGACAAACATGTTCCGGCGCGACTTTAAGCTGACCGCTCACATGCTTTTTCACAAGCCGGTTGAAGAAACGGCTGTCTTTGTCGGCCATGATGTAATCATAGCGCAGGCCGGAGCGGATAAACACGCGTTTTACCTTGGGAACACGCTCCACAGCCTCAAGCACCTCGGAAATACCCTTGTGGCTGATTTTAAGGCTCGGACATATTTTAGGCGATAAACACGCGCGCGTACAGCTTTTCGCGTTTTTCGCGGTACAGATCGCATCATAAAAATTCGCCGTGGGGCCGCCGACATCCGAGATGTTGCCCTTGAATTCGCTCATCTGCGTGATGCGGGATGTTTCTTCCACAATGGATTTTTTGGAGCGCTTTTGAATGCTTTTGCCCTGATGGGCGGATATCGAACAAAACGCACACATGCCGGGGCATCCGCGCAGCGCCGTGATGCCGAACTGCACCTCGGTGAGCGCGGGAATCGGCTCTTGGTATAACGGATGCGCGCGTTTTGTAAATGGCAGTCCGTAGATGTCGTCCATCTCGGGTGTGGACAGCGGCAGTGAAGGCGGAAACTGTATCAGCAGGCGGTCACCGTGCGGCTGAACCAGCGTTTTCCCTTCGGGAACCGCGTTTTTGTAAATCAACTTAAACGCGGACGCGAATGCGTTTTTGTCCGCCGCAACGCGCTCATATGACGGCAGCTTGGTATGGTCGCCCACGCCGTCCAGCGAATGGCGCAATATGCACGTGCCGCGAATGCCCGTCAAACCGGAGACGTCTTCACCGTTGCTGAGACGTGTGCATATTTCGGCAAGCGGATGCTCTCCCATGCCATAGACGAGCATATCCGCTTTGGAATCCACAAGGTACGAACGGCGCACCTTGTCTTCATAGTAGTCGTAATGCGCAAAACGCCGCTGCGTGGGCTCTATGCCGCCGATAATCACGGGAGTGTCTTTATGCGCCTGCTTGAGACGCGCCGTGTAGGCGATGGTTGGACGCGGCGGGCGCAGACCTGTTTTGCCGCCCGGCGAATAGGCGTCCTCACGCCGCGACCGCTTGGCAGCCGTGTACATGTTCACAATGCCGTCCATGTTGCCGCCGCTCAGCAGAAAAGCATAGCGCGGCGTACCGAGCTTGCCAAAATCGGTATCGCTGCGCCAGTCGGGTTGAGCGATTATACCCACACGGAACCCAAGGCTTTGCACATAGCGGCCGATGATGGCGGCCGCGAACGACGGATGGTCCACATACGCGTCGGGTGTCACCACAATATAGTCAAACGGTTCTCCGCCGGATTCCTCCGGCGACATCGGTAAAAATTCACTGTTCATACGTGAAGTATACCATCAGATCAAGTCTTCCAACAAGCGTCAATTCGATGAATACCCTCTTTCTTATCAAGCGGCAGGGCTTTGGCGGGCGCACCGCCGTCCATACGCAGCCACGCGTTTCCCTGATACCCGGGTGTGACGTCTACCGTAATGATATAATGTGCCCCATCCTTTTTATATTCAATCGTATAACTGCCGAATTCGTCGGGTACGCACGGATATATGGAAAGTGCGCCGCGTTCAATGCGCATGCCGAGCAGATAGACGATCGCCGCCTGATACATCCAGCCTGCGCTGCCCGTGTACCATGTCCAGCCCGCACGTCCGTGGTGTCCGTCCGTATAGTAAACGTCCGCCGCCATGACGTACGGCTCACCCTTATATTTGGCCACGCCTTCGGGTGTACGCGTGTGGTTGATCGGGTTGAGCATCTGGAAAAGCGCCATTGCTTTATCCTTCTGGCGCAGCTTGGCCGCCGCAATCACGAACCAGACTGCTGCATGCGTGTATTGGCCGCCGTTTTCGCGCACACCCGGCAAGTACGATTTGATATAGCCGGGGTCTTTGTCCCATTTATCAAAGGCGGGCGCGAGCAACCGAATAATGCCCTCCTCGCGCATCACAAGATGCTCCTCCGCAGACGCAAACGCACGGCGCGCACGCACGGCACCGGCCCATACGGCCCATGCCTGCGATATGATATCGATGCGGCATTCGGGTGATTCACTGCTTCCAAGCGGCGTGCCATCGTCGAAGAATGCCCGCATATACCATTCACCGTCCCATGCGTTGCGCTCAATATTCATCATGAGCTCCTGCCTCGCGGCTTCATATCGCTCGGCAAACGCCGTCTCTGCCCGCATTCTGCAAAGCTCAGAAAACAGCCTCAGCACTTCCACAAGGAAGAATGCGAGCCAGACGCTCTCTCCCTTTCCGCCGATACCCACCTTGTCCATACCGTCGTTCCAGTCGCCCGCACCCATAAGCGGCAGTCCGTGCTCACCGAATTTCAGTGCCGAATCGATAGCGTGGGCGCAGTGCAAAAAGATACTTTCACTCGTGTCGCTGGGCGGAAACGCTTCATAAAGATCGTGACGGCCTTCGGGTATCGGCTTGCTTTCAAGATATGGCACGCTTTCATCCAGCAGGCTCATATCGCCCGTGATGCGCTCATATTCACACGCGACGTATGGCAGAAACAGCTTGTCGTCCGTGATGTGTGTGCGCACGCCGCTTGCGGGCTCATGCCACCAGTGCAGCACGTCGCCTTCAATAAACTGCCGCTGAGCGCATTTGATAATATGTGCGCGCGCTGCCGACGAATCGGTATACATAATGGCCAGCACGTCCTGAAGCTGGTCGCGGAATCCGAATGCACCGCCCGATTGGTAATAGCCCGTCCGTCCCCAAAGCCGCGAGGTATACGTTTGATACAGCAGCCACCCGTTGGTGATCATGTCGAACGATTTGTTGGACGATGTGACCTTTATGTCTCCGACGAGATTTATCCAATGTGTTTTTGTGGCTTCCAGCTTGCCCTGTACTTTCTGCATCGCACCGTATGCATCCAGCACATGCGCAATAGCCGGTTCATCGCCATAGCCCGTTAGTATCGTCAGTGTCTGGCTCTCGCCGGGCTTCAGCGTCACATGAACCTGCAAGGCCAGCAGCGAAGCGCCGCAGCCGTCGCTGTCGGACAGCACCTGCGTTTTAAGCGTCTCAGGCCAAACGTTATGCCCCGGCACCCCGAAAAATTCACGCTCAGATGCCGTATAATGAACCTTCTGTCCGGGCATCGCAAGAAACATCGCTTTGTCTGCCGAGGAAAACGGCGACGACGCTTCAAGACGGTCTTGCTTGAAACGTGCCCGGATGCCGCCGGCTTCTTTCGCGGCAAGCACCGGCTCGGCATAACAGTATACGGAAAGCGTCTCTTCCCGTTTTGTGGTGTTTTTAAGGCTTAAGAGCCCTGCTTTAACCGGCAGATCTTCATCTACAAAGTACGTGATTCGCGTCTCAATAGCGCCGTACCGCTCAAATACCGTATATCCAAAGCCGTGGATCACGCGGTATCTGCCCTCTGCATACATATCCGGCGCGACACTGAACGCCTTGCCCGTGCGGTCGCTCCTCACAAGTACACCTTCTCCGGGTACATCCGTCAATGCGTCGTTTCTAAACGGCGTGAGCCGCAGCATACGCGCATTTCCGGCCCATGTGTAACCGCCGCCGCCCGCACTTATCAAGCTGCCCAGTGTGCGTCCCGCCAGCAGATTGCTCCACGGCAGAGGCGGCTTGCCATGCACATCGATGCAATATTCCGTGCCGCTGAGTATAAAACCGCCCTGCGTATTGTCAAACGCCTTCAGTATCTTGAACGGACGGCTGTGAGACCGTTCTTCCTCAGCTTTCTCAAACACCCAGTACGGACGTGTTAAAGCAGGCAGCTTGAGCTGTTCTGACAGAGACGTTTCATCATAGAGTACCAGACAGGCCGCTGTCGCAATGGCCGACATATCCGGCGCATCAACTTGCTCTGTATTGAGCGCATAGATACGGTTTTGCGGCCGTCCCGAAGCAGATTGTTCGAGCTCCTTAACAGCGTCACGCAGCGGATCGATATACGCGCCGGTATGTCTGTAAAAAATCACAAGCTCTCCGGGGATACGCTTGAGGCTTAAATATTCCACTGCTTTGGCCACCGTTTTGACAGTGTCGATATAATCAAAGCTGCTGGCAAACAGGCAGATTATCGGTAGATCGCCTGAAATACCGAACTTCCAAAGCGATGACAGCCCTCCGGCCTGTTCGTCCATCGGGCACGCTGACGGTACACGAAGCACCGTGCGCGACGCAATCTGCTGGAACAGATTGGCCTGCATATTTTTGAGTTTGAGGAAACGCATTTCCACCTGCGCATGCGTCCATGCCAAATGGAAAACACGCTTGATATCCTCTTCACCTGTGATATCTGCTAGGCATTCCGCGACACGGCGCTTGCTGTCTGCCATGGCAATCGCAAACGCGGCCGAAGCCGATTCACCTGCGGGTATGCTCTTATGCCCGCGAATGCCCACAGCACGGGATATGTCATGCTCAGAAGGCTGTTCGGCCATACACGAAGGAATGCCAAATACATTGCGGCGACCGTATACGTATGTTCTGTCTGTCAAAAATTCGATGCTTCCGTCGAAACACGCTTTCATCGCGCTGCAAACAGACTTGCCCCGCCGCCGCGCATATACCGTGCGGCTGTCCATATCTTCGATTGTATCGATGAACAGTTCCGCAAACGCAGGATGTGCCTCAAAATCCTTTTCAGGCGATAGTGCAGGCGAATAAACACAAAGTACCGAAAGATTCAGATCCTTTTCTGTGTTGTTCTTGATTTCCAGATTTCTGATCTCCAAATCGCATTCAGGCGATACGCAAACCTCGAGAGTCGTCTCGATACCTCCGATCTGACGGTAATACGACGCTTTGTGCGGTTCAAACTGAACGTGCTCCTGATCCGCTTGCAGACAAGTGGGCAAAAACGCCGCCGACCAGACCGCACCGGTATCCATGTTCTTTATATAAATATGAATACCCGGCGCACGGCGCAGCACATCGCTCTCCCAGCGGCTGATCATACGGCCCCGGCACATGGAATAACCCGTGCCGTACTGCGTAAGCATTACGGTATAGCTGCCGTTGGAAAGGAAGTGCGCTTGGGGATACTGCGAAAGGGACTTATAGCTGCGCGCCGCATGGATCTCCTCTGCGAACACCTGCGTCTCATCCGGCTTCTCACCGAGGCTCAGCGTCACGCTGCGCGGCGGCACCTTTTCTTTGAGCAGCATTTCCGTGGCCTTCACGCAGGTAGCGCTGTGAAAGAGCGTCTGCATACGTCCGTCCTGCAGGCTGTTTAATATCGACGAGAGGATCATACCCTGATGATGCGCCATATAGCTCTTTATAATATGTCTCTTCCTGCCCTTGTGCATCCTAGATGTCGTGTAATCAATCGCTTCAAAGAAACCGTACCGCCCGTACGCGCCCATCTTTTCCAGCCGCAGCATATTGGTGAGCGCCGCCCGCGGGTTGACATTGAGCGCAAGCACCGTGGCATATGGCGTGATGACGGATTCGCGCACAAGACCGGATTTAAGGCCAAGGCCCGGCACACCGAACGCTTTGTACTGATAGTTCATGTGCATGTCAAACGCATAATACCCCGATTCGGATACGCCCCACGGCACGCGCCGCTGCTCGCCGTAATCCTGCTGCATGTCCACCACCGATTTATAGGTTTCTCCGAGCAGCGTGTTGTCGTAGCTTTTCATGATAATAAGCGGCATCAGATACTCAAACATCGTGCCGCTCCAAGAGAGCAGCACACGGCTTTCCCCCGCGATGGTCAGCGGCCGCGAAAGCCGGAACCAGTGCTTTTCCGGGACGTCCCCTTTTGCGATCGCCACAAAGCTCGTCTGCCGCGCTTCGGATGCCAGCAGGTCGTAATGCGAATCGCTGAGTACGTTGTTTCGGATATCGTACCCAATCGAGAACAGCCCTTTTTCCCCGTCATAGAGATGAGAAAAATCTGTTGCGTCGATAAGCGCGGCAATTCTGCGGCGCAAACGGCTCACTCGTTGGGCCAGCCTTCTGCATGCCACATAGCTCTCGCCCAGCACAGTCTCCATGCGTGTAACCCACTCAAGGACATCGTGGTGCTCATGCAGCTTGGCCTTTTCGAAAATTTCAGACAGCGGTTCCAATATACTGTGGAAAACCTCCGCGTATGCGAAGACGGACACACGCCGCAGTTTTTCGCGCATTGACCGTGTGAGTTCGATATATTCATGCACCATTTTTGAGGGGAAAGCCCCCATCACGCCTGCCCAAGGTGCAAAACGCGAAAGCAGCAGATTAATCTGTTTTTTAGCCGCGAATATCCCGCCCTCGCCTTCACCGATGAGTTCAAGCGCATTCGCCGCATTGAAAATGTCGTTATCAATATTAAAGGACAGCTCGCGGCCGGACTCACGGGAGACAGTCTGTAAGCCCTGATGCATATAAGACGCCAAAGGCAAACCAAGCATATCTTTAAGCGCTTCATCCGCCACGATCAGATAACAGATCAGATTGCCGTTGTCCACCGACGACACATACCGCGGCTCAAGCGGCTCCAAGTTTTCGATATCGTACCAGTTATACAGATGCCCCTGCCACTTCTCGGCCTTTTCAATACCCGCGACAATTCTATCAATCCGCTTAACAGCTTCGGCAAAGGTGATAAATCCGAAGTAATAGGCGCAGATGGCAGCACCCATTCCGTAAGCCACGTTGGTCGGCGATGTTCTTTTGGCAATCCCCTTTGAAGGGCTTTGCTGATAGTTGTCCGGCGGCCAGTAATATTCGTCTTCCTCCGAAAAGCGCTCAAAAAAGCGCCACGTTTTAAGAGCCACGTCTTCAAGATAGGCCTTTTGCCTGACATCCAGCGCATAAATCTTTGTGTGGCGCGGCCGGCTGATTGCCAGTGCAATAGAGGGCGCAAAGAACCAGAGTCCGGATACCAAAAACGCGATAAGTGAAAAGCTGTGAGTGGTCACGATTGACAATGTATATAAAGCAGCAGCCAGCAGCGGCGCCGCCGCCATTTTCTTCCAGTAATAGGTAACGCCCATTTTAGCTTTTCTATCGCCCTCAGCCGCCGTCACCCATTCCAGAAGGTGGCGTCTTGTGACGAGGCGGACAAGGCTGCGAATCACCGCATCCAACATCAGATAGGTTTCATACGGCAGAAACGCGAATTTGTAAAATGCCTGCTCAAACATGGTTTTGGTTTCATACCACACGTCCTTAAACGTGGAGCCTTTGCCCGCGTTTTTAATGAGCGTCAGTATGCGCGTTAGAAAATCGAGTATGCTGTCGATGAACAGCGGCAGTATGCCGGATATGAACCAAAATATCGCCGAGCTATAAAAAGCGGTCTGCGACAGCAGAATGACCACAAAGCTAAGCGGCACCGATAGGCTGCGCCGCATGTTGTCGAATATCTGATACCTTGCAAGCTTTGAGAGCGGATTCTTTGTTTTGCCTGTCTTGGCAGGTACCGTTCGCCGCAGCCATGGCAGCAGCTGCCAATCTCCACGAGCCCAGCGGTGCTGCCGGCTCGCCCACGCCGTGTATCGTGCGGGGCATCCGTCCATCAGCACCACATCGGTCAGCAGCGCACAGCGCAGGTAACTGCCCTCCAGCAAGTCGTGGCTCAATATGCTGTTGTCGGGAAATCTGTCTTGGAGCACGCTCATATAGACATCTTTGTTGAATATGCCTTTGCCAGTGAATATGCCGGTGCCAAAGCCGTCCTGATACACGTCTGAAGCGGCGCTCGCATATGTATCCAGACCGCCCTTGCCGGAAAACACAAGCGAGAAGCGCGTTTTTGCGGCGCTGACCACATCCACGCCGATGCGCGGCTGCATGATGCCGAAACCCGTTTTGACAGTATTCGTCTCTTCGTCAATCACAGGCCTGTTGAGCGGATGCTCCATAGCGCCCACCATTTTAACAGCCGCATCGCGCCCAAGCTCGGTATCCGAATCCAGCGTAATGATGTATTTAATGCCTGCGGGGAAGCCCTTGGTCACATGGATAAACGCCGACGCGTCCCCCCCCAGCATCTTGCAAAAATCGAGCAGCGCACCGCGTTTGCGCTCATAGCCCCCGTAGCGGCCGCTTTCCTTGATCAGCGTGCGCTTGCGCTGCGCATAGAAAAAAAGTGTCCTGCCGTACTGTTCATTAAGGCGGCTGACAATACGCTGCATGCTTTCGATCACCTGCTCATCATGCGCAGCGATCTCATTTTTATCCTCTTTGAAGTCACTGAGCAGCGTGAAATACAGATTGCTTTGCTGGTTTGCCGCCCAGTAAACCTCCATTTTTTCGAGCAGTTCCCGCCCGTCTTCTTCACTTGTGACGAGAGCGGGAATCACCACCATCGTGGCGCAGTCGTCCGGGATTCCCTCTTTAAGCGCCATTTTGGGTATCAGCGCCGGTTTGTGTATCAGCGTGAGCAAACGGTTGCTAACCGAAATGGCAACAGTGTATATCGGTATCAGGCTGATGATAAACCCGATGATGCCGTAGACCGGCGGATACTTTAAGAACAACGGCAGTGTCAGCAGCGCAGCGCTCACAATCGTCGAAACAACCGCGCCGCCCGCGTAGAACAACAGCATGTGTCTTCTGAAAAAGTCGACCAGACGCACCTTGACCGGCAGCCTGCCGAATCTTGCGTACAGCTCGCGTTTTCGAGAACCGATAATGAACTCGCCCACATGTGCGCCCGTCTGCGCGGCAAGCCCGGCAGCGGCCTTTGCCACAGCCGGCTCAGGCGCGTGAAGAGCGGCGGCGATTGCCGTAATCCCCTTGCGGTAGTATTCACGTGAATGTGAATCCATCCCCGAATAGTCAGTATCTTCGCTTAAATATTTATGAACAGCCGATATGCTCTCAAATACTGGCTCAAAATTAACCTTTGCAAGCAAGCGAAGCGATGCGATAGCATTGGAGATGCCGTGTATATGATGCGCCTGCGTCGCATGTGCCTTTTTAATAAGACGCTCGGCCTTTTGGCCGCGAAGCCAAATTCTGTCGTTAATGCGGGCCATCACAGAAGCCGCATGCGGGCTGTCACGCAGCATCACCATCGAATGCTCGATAAAATCCTGATTAGTAAGCACGTTTTTATATTGATTGAGGCTCCCCTGCTCTGCCATCATATCTTTTTCGACGAGCGCGCAGAATCTTTCCGCGCGGTTCCACATCGCAATCGTTTTGATGCTTTCGCGCGCAAGCACGCCCACAGCGCGCAGCAGCGCGACTTTAAGCATATCGACAAACGCCCAGAGCTCTCCCGAATCCAGCTCAGCTTCCTTTTGATAAACCTCAAGAAATTCCTGTATGCTGCTCACTGACACATGAAGCGCACTATGCCCCAAAATCAGCGTTGCCAAAGCAAGGCTGCGCGGCGTATGCGCAAAACGACCGGATCTGAAATGCGGAAGCCGATAGCTGCGTTTTTCTGTTTCGAGCTGTTTGATCTGCTCCATAAACAAAAAACGGTTGTCGTAAAACCATTCTGAAAGCGGCGGCAGTTCCAGCCCTTTGTACTTCCGCTGACGCGCAGCCAAATAAGCACTTTCAATCCGGCGGCGCTCTTCGGATAAATTCAGATGCTTTTCATCGATCTTTCTTGTATAGACCTTATCTTTGAGAGATAAGTCAGCGGCAACTTTGAGAAGTTCCTGCCGTGAGAGCGTGAAGTCGTCAAGTATGTGATTGCCGTATTTGCCCAGCATAGACCCTCCGTTGCATATGATTCTTAACTCTATTATTGTCTTGAGACATAGGATAAATACAAAAAAAGAAGCCTATCACATAAGCTTCTTTTAAAAATTTCAAGTTGTTGAGACAAGCCTGTAAGCCGAGTTCTGTCGAGAACGGCCATCTATCTACGCCTGCAGTTGCCAGCAGGCTCCAGCGATTACATGGGGCGCGGCGGGCAACCGCATAAATGCCCACTATCAATCTTGCACCGGACGGGGTTTACATAGCAGCCAAGTCGCCAAGGCTCTGGTGAGCTCTTACCTCACCTTTCCACCCTTGCCAGATAAAAATCTGGCGGTATATCTCTGTTGCACTATCCTTAGAGTCACCTCCACCGGGAGTTACCCGGCGTCCTGCCCTGCGGAGCTCGGACTTTCCTCCCATCACGCAAAGTGACGGGCGACCGTTCGGCTTGCTCAAATACTATTATATCAGATAAAGTATGCGACCGCAATTCTCACATTCGACAATTGCAGCGTCTTTCTTTAATTTTGCGAGGTCCCTTGACGGGAGCTCCATGTTGCAGCCTGTGCAGCGGCCTTCCTTTAAGAACGTCACTGGTCTGGGCTTATTTTGCTTGATGCGGTTGTAGCGCTCAAGCAGTGCAGGCTCTACCTTGGATGCGGCCAGTTCGGCAGCTTTCCTCAGCTTATCAAGCGTATCCGCACCCGCACGCAGTTCTTCCTCATGCTGTTTTTTCAGCGCAGCAAAATCCTTCTGTGCCTTGCTCACATGAACAAGAATATCTTTCAGACGCGCCTGTGTCTCTTCCGCTTTTTTCTGTACCGCAACCGCCCGGCTCTTTTGTTTGACAACATTATCATATGTGGCCTCATATTCATGAACGAGGTCGCGAACAACATTATAATCGAGCTCTGACGGCTCCATTTTCTCATACTCGCCGATATTTTTATGCTTCTTATTCAGCAGCTCAATCATGCGTTCATACTGCGAATCTATCTCGGAAAGCGCGTTTTGCTCGACCAGTGCTTTGTTTTCCATATCACGAAGCACAGTCTGCTGCTTTTTCAGATAATTCTGCAGTTTAATCAGCTGCTTTCTTGTCGGCGTACTCTTCAGTTTTTTCTCATAAGCCTCGAGCTCGGCATCTGCCTGCTGGTACTCATATAGTAATGCCAGCTTATCCAAATATACGATCCTCCCTACTTCACGCATTCATCATTCGAATACGTATGGTGCCTTTTCATTCTCAGTCGTTTTAAGACCTAAAGCTAATTGTACCTCATTTAGGCGCGATTGTAAACTCATATATATCGTATTAACGAACGCGCATTCCGTATCATAATGTCCTGCCTCGACAAGCAATATGCCATAGGCCGCCGCTTCGATAAAATGATGGTGCTTGGCTTCTCCTGTCACCAGCGCCTGAGCACCTTGTTCCTTTGCCGCTGCCGCAAAATCGCCTCCGCTGCCGCCCACAACCGCCACGCGTGAAATTTTTGCGCATGCCGTTTGAGATACGCGCAATGATTCCACATGAATCGCAGTCTTCACACGCTCAAGAAACGCATCTTTCTCCAGCGTTTCCGGCAAATGACCTACGCGCATCAGCGACTCGCCTGCACCTTGCGTCACTGATACATCGCATAAGCCAAGGTTTTTTGCAAGCGCATCATTGATGCCGCCGTTTGCGCGGTCGAACGTGGTGTGTGCAGCATATAACGATATGCCCGCACGTATCAGTTTCATGAGCACGGCGTCCTGCGGTTTATGGAGGCTTAGCGTCTTCACGGGCGAAAAAATCAGCGGATGGTGGACAAGTATCATATCGCAGCCCTTGTGCTGCGCCTCCTCTGCGACAGAGATCGTGGCATCCAGCGCGATCAGCACACTGCTGACCGTATCGCCGCAGCGCAGCAGCAGCCCTGAATTGTCCCAGTCGTAAGCCAGCTCACGCGGGGCGATATCCTCCACAATGCGGACAAATTCGTCCATCGCTACAGGCATTTTAGCACCTCGCCATATGCTTTAAGCCTTTCATCAATTTCAGCCAGAAGCTCTTCTTTTCTCGCCGCCTTTGTTTTTAGCAATTTAGCGCGTATCGCCTTTGTCTGGTCAATGCGGTGATTCACATAATATTTAAGCAGCTTTGGTTTCTTTGCAAGCAGCACAGGGCCGAATTCCAGCTCCATATCGTTAAGCGGCTGGCTTTCGCCGCGCTGCGCACGGATGACCGGATAATAATGCCGGTTCTCAAGCACGAGGTCTTCATCTTCAATGGTAAATCCGTTTTCGCTGAGCCATTTTCTCATCACCCCAGAGCCCTTGTTGCATGACAGCACGAGCGAATCGGGCAGTCTGTCCTTTCCCTTTTCGAGAATCGTGGAGATGAGCTCTCCGCCCATGCCTGCGACCACCGCGGCTTGAGCCTCGCCCTTTTCCACGACATCAAAGCCGCTTCCCTCCCGAAGCGACACCGCATCTTTAAGCCCTTTAGACCGGGCAAGCCTTCTCGCTTTATCCAGCGAACGGCCGCTTAAATCTCCGCAGACCGCATATTTTGCCTTGCCGTTTTTTAACAGCCAAACGGCAACTTTTCCATGGTCGCAGCCGATATCGGCCACCGTTTCTGATTCGGGCACCATCGATAGGATGGCCTTGAGCCTGAATGACAGCATAGTTTTCCCCCTTTATGCACAACGAAGGCAGCCCATGGCTGCCTTGAATTTCGACATGTTATGCGGATCGACGTTAATCCAAAAAGTCTCTTAACTTTTTACTCCTGCTCGGATGGCGCAGCTTCCGGAGTGCCTTGGCCTCAATCTGGCGGATACGCTCTCTCGTGACCATGAACTCCTTGCCGACCTCCTCAAGCGTACGCGCGCGCCCGTCATCGAGACCGAAGCGCAGACGAAGCACCTTTTCCTCGCGCGGCGTCAGCGTATCGAGCACGTCCATGAGCTGCTCTTTAAGCAGCGTGAATGCCGCGGCCTCCGCAGGCGCAGGAGCATCGTCGTCGGGGATAAAGTCGCCAAGGTGGCTGTCTTCCTCCTCGCCGATGGGCGTTTCAAGAGACACCGGCTCCTGAGCAATCTTGATGATTTCTCGAACCTTGTCTTCACTGATGTCCATTTCGCGCGCCACTTCTTCGGGCAGCGGATCGCGTCCGTATTGCTGAAGCAGCTGCCGTGATACACGAATCAGCTTATTGATGGTCTCTACCATATGCACAGGGATACGAATGGTACGCGCCTGATCCGCGATCGCACGTGTGATTGCCTGACGTATCCACCACGTGGCGTAAGTCGAGAATTTATATCCCTTGGTATAGTCAAACTTTTCAACAGCCTTGATCAGCCCAAGGTTGCCCTCCTGAATCAAATCGAGGAACAACATACCACGCCCCACATAGCGCTTTGCGATGCTGACAACAAGGCGCAGATTCGCTTCGGCAAGCTTGCGTTTGGCCTCGTCTTCCCCTTGAGCCATACGCTTGGCGAGATCCACCTCTTCGTCAGCGGACAAAAGGTTGACCTTACCAATTTCCTTTAAGTACATTCTAACAGGATCATCAATACTGACACCCTCGGGCACCGAGAGGTCAATATCCGAATCAGAATCCTCTTCGTCTTCCGAAATGTCTTTATCAAGCTCACCGTCAATCACGTCGATCTTCATCTCTTCAAGCGCACCCAAAAGCTTATCGAGATTCTCGGCGTCGATTTCCGCACCGTCCAGGGCATCGTTGATTTCCTTGTATGTCAGTACGCCCTTCTTTTTGCCCGATTCAATGATGTCCTTGAGCTTTTCTTCTTTATCCGTCTGAGAAATGGCGCTCAGAGCCTGCAGCTTGGCCAGATTCTCTTTGGACAGTGTGATTTCACCTTTATTCTTTTTTGCAGACCGTTCGTCTTTGACGGCCGCTTTCTGTTTCGTCTCCGGCTTACCTGTCTGCTGAGCAGACTTGGACAGTGCGCTCTTAACGGCGGTATTATCCGTCACCTTCGGCTTTGCCGTCGTCTTTTTGTTCAAAATACAATCACCCTATTCACTCAAACCTTATTTGGTTCAATTCTTTATCTATCTCACCGATCTCGGCAAGCAGTTTGCGCTGTTCGTCGACCGATGCACCACGCAGCGCTTCCTTAAGCGCTTCTCTCTCCCTTTCACGCCTTTCAATGCGCATTCTGACCACACAGTCTTTAAGAAAAGTCAGTGGATTATCAGCAGCGGTCTTTATCCCCATAAGACGAGCGGCTTCGTTTCGGTCCTCTTCGTCCTCAAGCTGCGATAATAGTTCGGCATTTGTAGGCTGAATTCCTCTTTTTACGCTGTCATATAATGCAGAAAATATATTTTTATGCGATTTAAGCGGGAATTCTTCCGCACTGATATCATCCGCAACTTCTGCAAAATACCTGACATCCGCCATCGCACAGGCCAAAAATGCGCTTTGCGAGCCGTCAGCAGCGGTTTTTTCAGTCTTATTATACCTATAATTGGCATTAGTATTCTCATTTATATTCTTCTTATGCATTTGGCCTAGAATCGATGCGGTGCTGTATCCCGTCTGTTCCGCGACCGTTTCGGCATATCTTTCCCGTCTGATCGGGCTGTCGATACGCGCGATAATCTTCGCTGCCTCAATGGCATACCCTTCTCTGCCGTCCTCTGTATCCAACATAAATTCACGCTTCTTCATTTCCAGCCGGTAGCCAATGGCTGAGGGCGCTGCCTTCACTTTTTTGGCAAAGCCGGAAAGCCCGAATTTGCGGATAAAATCGTCCGGATCGAGCCCTTCGTCAAAGCGGATCACACGCACGCTCAGGCCTTCAGTTTCGAGGATATCCATCGCCTTCTGCGTGGCGATTTCACCCGCTTCGTCTCCGTCATATGCGATGAACACATCGTTTGTGTAGCGTTTGAGCAATATGGCCTGCTGCTTGGTGAGTGCGGTGCCAAGCGATGCCACGACTGATTTAACGCCATGCGCATACATGGAGACCACATCCATATACCCTTCGACGATCACAGCGCTTTTGATGCTGCGCTGCCGACGCAGCAGATCGATTCCGTATAGATTGCGCCGTTTGTTAAAAAGCACGGTTTCTCTCGTGTTCAGATACTTTGGCGTGGAATCGTCCAGCACGCGCCCGCCGAAAGCGATAACCTCGCCGAACACATTGATGATGGGAAACATCACACGGTTGCGGAACGTGTCGAACACCTTATCGTTCTTCGTCGTCACAAGGCCGCTCTCGTTAATCTGCGCAGTCGAATAGCCGTTTTCGGCAAGAAGCGACACCACACTGTCCCACTTGTCCGGTGAATAGCCAAGGCCGAAGCGTTTGATGGCATCCTCCCCGATGCCGCGCTTTTTCAAGTAATCAAGCGCCGCTTTTCCCGCGGGAGACATCAGCGTGTCGTGGTAGAACCGCGCCGCCAGTTTGTGCATCGCGGCAATCTGCTGTTTTTTCTCCTTGATCTGGCGATACTGCCTATCGTCAACCATCTGCGGCATGGGCAGACCGCAGCGCCGTGCCAGCAGCTCCACTGACTCGCCGAACGTGAGATTTTCCATCTTCATGATAAAGTTCGCGACATTACCGCCCTGCTTGCAGCCAAAACAGTAATAGAGCTGCTTTTCACGGTTCACGGAAAAAGACGGCGTTTTTTCATGATGGAACGGACACAGTCCCCAGTATCTTCCGCCGCGTTCGTTCAGCGTCGTATATTCGGAAATGACATCGACAATGTCACTTTTTGTGTACAGCTCAGACAGCCAGACATCGCTGAATCTTGGCACTAATACTTATACCAACCTTTCGGAATATAGATTTCCCTAAACAACGCCACCGCGTACCTGTCGGTCATCCCCGCGATATAGTCGGTCACCGTGGTTTGCAGGCCATACGCCTCTATGCGCCGTACCGCTTCCTCGCCCATCATATCGGGGCTTTTCATGAACAGCTCAAAAAGCATCTCCAGCATGCTTTCGGCCTTTGTTTCTTCCTTTTTAGCGACCGATCCGAGGTAAACACGATCAAACATAAATTGACGCAGCTTTTCAGTGAGTTCCGCCACTGTTTCCGACATGGATATCTCCGGTTTTCCTGCGCTGCTCAGCACCATATCAGTGATCATGGTATTGATGCGCTCACCGTGCGTATGCCCCAGTCCCTCGGCACACTCCTTGGGAATGCTGTCGATCACGCCTGCGCGCAGCGCGTCGTCAACATCATGATTGATGTAAGCGATTCTGTCCGCAAAATTGACAACCATGCCTTCTAATGTGTCGGGTGTGCTGGATTTGCGGTGGTTGAGAATACCGTCTCTGACCTCATAAGTCAAATTAAGCCCTGTGCCGTTTTCCAGCAGCTCGACCACCCGCAGACTCTGTTCGCTGTGTTTAAAATGGCCCGTCAGCTTTTGCAGCACGCGTTCGCCCGCATGCCCAAAAGGCGTATGCCCAAGGTCATGCCCGAGCGCGATGGCTTCCGTCAGGTCCTCATTGAGCGCAAGGCTGCGGGAAATCGTCCGCGCAATCTGAGCAACCTCCAGCGTGTGCGTGAGGCGCGTGCGGTAATGGTCACCTTCGGGCGAGAGAAACACCTGCGTTTTGTGCTTCAAGCGACGGAACGATTTGCAATGGATGATTCTGTCGCGGTCGCGCTGAAAAACCGTCCGCAGCGGACAGGGCTCCAAAAGACGCTGCCGCCCTTTAGACTGGGCCGCCTTGACCGCATAAGGCGACAGACGCTCCCATTCATTTTTCTCGCTGATCTCGCGAAAACACAAATCGTTCATATCCATACATATTATTTAAACAAAGAAAGAAAAAGTCCTGCCCGAGGCGGACAAATTTTCGATAGGCAAGGGCTTTTAAGTTCATTGTTTCCAGTCTGTTCACAATAATAAAGAGCGGAGCAAGACAAGAATGCCTGCATCTTGGAAATAGTGCAAAAGAACAAAAAACGCAACGCCAGTTCATCACATTTATCGGTAAACACGACATTTAGATCCTTCGTCGCACCCACTCCTCAGGATGACAGTTTGACAAGAACATACGCATATGACCTTTGTCTTGCTGTTTGTATAATCGCATGGCCGTGCAAAAACAAACTATGCTTAAAACCTTCAAACCGTTCAGACCTTATACAAGACTCTTTATGTCTAATTCCATCATCATTCTTACAGCTGTTTCTACATCAAACAAATTCAATATTAACTTGATCGGATAGACGTTCGTCCCATTTAATTTACCATTTTATCTATTGGTGACGGCATACAAAAGAGCGGAGCATATGCCCCGCCCTTCGTCAATGCTTTTAAGTTTGTTACGCCTGTTTGGCAAGTATCGCCGCGTGAGCCGCTGCCAGCCTTGCAATCGGCACACGGAACGGTGAGCAGGATACATACTGCAGACCGATATCGTGGCAGAACTGCACAGAGCTGGGCTCGCCGCCGTGCTCGCCGCAGATGCCGAGCTTGATGTTCGGGCGCGTCTTTCTGCCGAGCTCGGCTGCCATTTTCATGAGCTTGCCGACGCCCTTTTGATCCACCTTCGCAAACGGATCAGATTCGTATATCTTCTTGTTGTAGTAGTCTTCGAGGAACTTGCCCGCGTCATCACGCGAGAAGCCGAATGTCATCTGTGTCAGGTCGTTGGTACCGAACGAGAAGAATTCCGCTTCTTCCGCGATTTCGTCGGCTGTGAGCGCCGCACGCGGCACTTCGATCATGGTACCCACCATATAATCGACCTTCGCACCCTTTTCGCAGATGACTTCTTCGCATGTCTTCACAACGACGTCTTTGACGTATTTGAGCTCCTTGATCTCGCCGACCAGCGGAATCATGATCTCGGGCTTGATGCTGACGCCCTTCTCCTGAGACACTTCGATAGCCGCTTCGATGATAGCGCGCGCCTGCATTTCAGCGATTTCCGGATATGTGACAGCCAAACGGCAGCCTCTGTGTCCCAGCATCGGGTTGAACTCGTGCAGGCTGGAGATCGTAAGCATGAGCTCTTCGACAGGAATGATCATTTCCTTGGCAAGTTTCTTGATATCCTCTTCCTCGGAAGGCAGGAACTCATGCAGCGGCGGATCCAGCAGACGGATGGTGACAGGCAGCTCGCCCATCGCCTCGTAGATACCCTTGAAGTCCTCCTTCTGCATAGGCAGCAGCTTGTTAAGCGCACGCACACGCTGATCAACAGTCTTGGAGACAATCATCTCGCGCACTGCGGGAATTCTGTCTTCGTCGAAGAACATATGCTCCGTGCGGCAAAGGCCGATGCCTTCCGCACCGAAACGGATAGCCTGTGACGCATCCTTGGGTGTGTCCGCGTTGGTTCTGACCTTTAGCTTTCTCACTTCGTCGGCCCATTCCATGATGGTGCCGAAGTCGCCGGTGAGCTCAGCTTCAAGTGTGGCGACCTTCTCGCCGTATACCTGACCCGTGGAACCGTCCAGTGAAATGTAATCACCTTCGTTGTAAACCTTGCCGTCCACGCTCATCGTCTTGGCGCTTTCCACAATCATAATATCACTGCAGCCCGACACGCAGCATGTCCCCATACCTCTCGCGACAACAGCCGCGTGAGATGTCATGCCGCCTCTGGCTGTCAGAATACCTCTGGAAGCATACATACCCTCGATATCTTCGGGCGATGTTTCAAGACGAACGAGAATGACGTTTTCACCCGCATCCGCAGCTGCCTTTGCATCCTCAGCGGTGAAGTAAATTTTGCCGCATGCCGCGCCCGGCGATGCCGCAAGACCTCTGGCGATCGGCTTGGCATTCTTGATCGCCTTAGGATCGAATGTGGGATGCAGCAATGCATCAAGCTGCTTGGGCTCAACCTTAAGCAGCGCTTCTTCCTTTGTCAGTTTGCCTTCCGCCACGAGATCCACGGCGATTTTAAGCGCCGCAGCAGCGGTACGCTTGCCGTTTCTCGTTTGCAGCATATAGAGCTTGCCCTTTTCAATGGTGAACTCCATGTCCTGCATGTCGCGATAGTGGTCTTCAAGCGTCTGCGCAATGGTCACAAACTGATTGTATACCTCGGGCATCGTGTCGTTGAGCTCGGAAATCGCCTTGGGTGTGCGGATACCGGCCACCACGTCTTCGCCCTGTGCGTTCATCAGGAACTCACCATACAGCTTTTTCTCTCCTGTCGAAGGATTGCGTGTAAATGCCACGCCTGTTCCTGAATCGTTACCCATGTTGCCGAACACCATGGCCTGCACGTTGACGGCTGTGCCCCAGTCGCCCGGGATGTCGTTCATGCGGCGGTATACGATCGCGCGGGGATTGTCCCACGAACGGAAAACAGCTTTGATGGCTTCCATAAGCTGAGTCTTGGGTTCCTGCGGAAAATCATTTCCCATCTCGACAAGATAAAGCGCTTTATATCTTTGTACAACGGTCTTTAAGTTTTCAGCCGTTAAGTCCGTATCGCTCTTGGCACAGTTTTCTTCCTTAACATCGTCCAGGATTTCTTCGAACTTGGCCTTGGAGATGCACATCACAACATCCGAAAACATCTGGATGAAGCGTCTGTAGCTGTCATATGCAAAGCGCTCGTTTTGCGTCAGCTTCGCGAGGCCTTCCACAGCCACATCATTAAGGCCGAGGTTCAAAATTGTGTCCATCATGCCGGGCATCGAGGCTCTTGCACCCGAACGCACCGAAACGAGAAGCGGATTTTCAGGATCACCAAACTTCTTTTGGTTAATCTCCTCCATCTTGACCATGCCTTCGTTGATCTGCTCGATAATATCGTCAGCGATCATTTTGCAGTCTTCGTAGTAGCGCGTACACGCTTCTGTCGAAACCGTGAAACCCTGCGGCACAGGCAGCCCGAGCCCTGTCATCTCTGCCAGGTTGGCGCCCTTGCCTCCAAGAAGGTTTTTCATTGAGGCATTTCCTTCACTAAAAAGATACACATACTTTTTTGACATTTATACAACTCCTTCAACATTTTTTAAGGCTTTTAGCCTTTGTCAAAAATTCCAGCCAGAAAATTATACCGCATTTGAAATTTAAGCACAACATCAATTATGCATGATATTTGCCTTGGATATTCTCTTTTTGCCAAGATTGATGAAAGAATATACAAACCGGCACTCATTTGTATTGACAGCAAAGTTTTATGGACGCTAGAATCTTATCAACCAAGAATTTGAGGAGAAACGTATGTATGAAACAGCGCCGATCACGAAGCACAGGTAAAAACGCAGCAAGAAAGCTGAATCGATTAATTCTTGTATTGTGTTTGGCTGCCGCCCTTTGCATTGTGATTTATGCGGCTGTGATAAACAGCGCGCCTGCCGGCACAGACTATTCTGCGCCTTCGCAAGCAGCCCACTCAAATGAAGAACTCAACGTCACCGTCATCGATGTGGGACAGGGAGACAGCATACTCGTCAATTTCGGCGCGGATGAAACCATGCTCATCGACGCGGGAGAAGCCAAGGATGCCGAAGCGGTTAAGGACGAGCTTAAAGAGCGCGGCCTCACACAAATTGATGTGCTGATCGCGACGCATCCCCATGCCGATCATATCGGCGGCATAGCTGAAATTTTAGACGATTATGAAATCGGCTGCATCTATCTGCCTGATATGCAAAGCGACTCCCAAACATATCAAAACTTGAGAGACACGATAGAAAATCACGGTGTTTTGCTTATCGAAGCCTATGCAGGTGTATCGTTTGATTTGGGCGATGCGGCATGCACCATCGTATCTCCGGCAAACGACGCTGATAAAGATGCAAACAACGAAAGCGTGATGCTATTTCTGGATTATCTGGACAGCGAATTTTTATTTACGGGAGATGCGGAAAGATGGGCAGAAAACGAGGTGCTGGATGCGGGATACACGATCGATGCCGATGTATTAAAAGTGGCTCACCACGGTTCATCAACCGGCACATCTGAAGCGTTCCTGAGTGCCGTCTCGCCTGATTATGCGGTCATCAGCTGCGGCAAAGATAACAAATACGGCCATCCGCATGACGAAACGCTGAATCTGCTGGACGAATACGGCATTGACACACTGCGTACCGATATGTCGGGTGACGTGGTTTTTATAACGGACGGATATCATCTGCAAGCCAGTGTCGGCGACTAAGCCGAGCCCCGTCAAACGAACACCGCCGTCAAGTCTGATCGACATGATCGCGATTTTTAATACAATTCCATGACCCTACGGTGGGCATTTTCAATGGCTTTTGTATCCATCTCCTGCCCCAACCATATATTCACCGAAATCACAGCCTGATAGAAAAGCATATCCAAGCCGTTTTTCGTTTTTGATCCATAGCTTTTGGCTTTCTTTAAAAACTCGGTCGGCACATAAGACGTGTCGTACGCATATTTAAAATTTTGATATGTATGCGGATGGATATAGATATCCGAGGACTTGCCCCCAATGTCAACCTTGGCTGTATTAAATACAGCGTAAAACTCATCCTGCTGAGAAAGCCCCTTGACCGTTTTTAGCCTGTTCTTGTGGTATTTCTCCTGCAGACGCTCCTTAAGAACCGCAGCGTGCTGTTCGTTGCGCGACACCAGTGTGAGGAAAGCGCCTTTGTCCAGCAATACGCTGGCCACCGCTCTGGCGACACCCCCCGCCCCCACAAGCAGCACGTCTTTATCATGAAGGTCTCCCATATAACCAATCAGACTTCGTCTAAAGCCCTCAATTTCCGTGTTGTAACCAATTAGCTTTTCGTCTTTGACCACAATTGTGTTGGCTGTCCCGGCCTTTTTTGCCGTTTCATCCGTTTCATCAAGATGCGGCATGATATCACGGCGAAAAGGCGCAGTGGTATTAAAACCCGCAAACTCCATGCGCAGTATGGGAAGCGCAGACAAAAGCTTGTCTTTGGAAACAGGGAAAGGAAAGTAAACAGCTTCTGATTTTAGCGTATCAAAAATTGTGTTGTATATAGACGGTGAAAATGAATGGGATATATCCTCCCCAACCAGACCATAGCTTAAAAACTCACTCATTATGTCATCTCACATTCATTAGTGTCTTTTTCATATGTGAATGTTAATAATCATACCATAATCTTTTTCATAACAAAACGATTGTTTTTCCAGCAAAAAGGAGTGTTTAAACGGATGAAGCGGTATTTACAGCAAGGAATCGCGATTCACTCCGGCTTATATGATATTATAGCCGAATAAAAGGCTGATTATAGGAAGAAGCGACGGTTACTAAAAAATCGAAAAGACTTGGCAAAAAAAGCAGCCTAGCGGTTCTTCCGCCGGACTGCTTCTTCATTATTACGGATTTCCAAAAGGCAGAGCTTTTTCGGATGGTTTTTTAACTCAGCTCATGTTGTTGAGGTCTCCCACCGTCACAACAGCCTTGTATTCCTGTCCGTTGCGCCATACGGTCAGCTCAATCTGATCACCGATGTTGTGGCTCTGAATGACAGCAGTGAGATTCTCCACCGAATCTGCCGCCGTTCCATCTATGCTGGTGATGATATCATAAGCTTCAAGTCCCGCTTGGGCGGCAGGGCCGTTTTCCGTCACATCCACCACTGTGACACCTGCCGGTGCGCCAGCCGCGTTATACTGGTTGGTCTCATCGACAAGGCATTTAATGCCTATACCGGGGCGCTGCACGCTGCCTGTGGCAATCAGCTGCTCAACGATAGGCTTTGCTGAATTAATCGGAATCGCGAACCCGATGCCTTCTGTGCCAATCGGCACGCCATAATCGTCATAACCGGCTAAATAGGTCTTTAATGTATTGATGCCGATAACTTGTCCTTTCATGTTGACAAGTGCGCCGCCGCTGTTTCCCGGATTGATCGCTGCGTCTGTCTGTATGTATTTCTGGCTGTATCCGTTGGGGCTGATGTTGCGGTTAAGCGCGCTCACAATGCCCGAGGTGACGCTGCCCGCAAGCGAAGCGCCCAAGGGATTGCCAATCGCCACCACAGTTTCGCCCACTTCGAGCGCGTCCGAATCTCCAAGAGCCGCGGGCGTCAAACCAGTCGCATCAATCTTAAGCACAGCAAGGTCGGTCGTGGCATCTGTGCCGACAATGGTGGCCGGATACTCTGTGCCGTCAAAAAGCGTAATGTTCACGGAATTACTGCCTTCTACAACATGATTGTTCGTCACAATGTAGCCGTCCTGTGTGATGATAATTCCCGTACCGTAACCGCTTTCCTGCTCGGTTGGCCCCTGTTGCCCGAGGATGGGCTGATTCACGCTGACTGCCACGCCCACAACAGACGGCCCGACTTCCTTGGCAATCTGCACGATGGGACTCGCTGTCCCTTCAATATTCGGATCAGCGCCGCCGATTTCGGGCACTTCTGTGGTTTGATCATCAGTGAGTGCAGGTTGTGTCTCCATGGCACTGTCAGGCTGCATGGCCACACCGCCCGGCAGCGTGCTTTTTATGTTTCCAATACCCGGTGCGACAAGAAACGTGCCGGCGGCGACCCCGCCGAGCAAGCATACCACAACAAGAAGCGCAATAAGCGCACCCCTTGATTTTTTCGGTTTGTGAGGCACAGAACCGCCGGTAAACGGGGGCTGCTGCCATGGCTGACCAGGGCCCCAGCTTTGATTCTGCTGTCCGTAATAGCCATATCCGCTCGGAGGCATAGCCTGCTGATCGGATCTGTGCTGTTCTTCTTCCCTCACGCCCTCGGGCTTGTTCTCTTCTCCGGTGCCTTGGGGTCTCAAATCATCGTTCATATGATAGCCTCCTTCTTAAGGAACATTATTGCTGTATATGTGACATTATATACACCTAATTTTAACAAATTGCAAACAAGCGGTAAACAAAGCGTTACATTATACTTGGGGGCTTTGCGATGAACCCTCAAACGTCCGCGTCAGGGAGAACGTAAACGTCGTCCCCTTGCCCGGCACCGATTGCAGCGTTATTTTCTCACCATGCTGAGAAATAATACGTTTGACGATGGAAAGCCCGATGCCGGTGCCCGGCGTGCTTTGGCTGTGGGATTTGTCCACTTTGAAAAAGCGCTCAAACACATACGGCTGGTCTTCCACCGGAATGCCCTCGCCCGTATCTGCGATACTCACATAAACCTTGGTATCTGCCGCATGCGTCCAAACCTTAAGCTCTCCGCCCGAAGGCGTGAACTTAACGGCGTTGTCCACAAGATTGGTGATAACCTGCGAAATGCGGTCTTCGTCTGCCCAAACAAAAAGCTTGTCTTCGGTGAGCCGGATATTCACCTCCAGCTGTTTCTCCTCGATACGCTTTTCAAACGTGAGGATACTGCGCCGGATCAGCTCGTTGATATCAAATTCGCTGTATTCGATCGGGAACTTGCCGGACTCGATTTTCGCAAGATTCAGCAGATCGGAGATCAGCGTGTTCATACGTTTGGTTTCACCCAGCACGATTTCGAGATACTTGTCGCGGTCATTTTCCTCTATGGCGCGGTCAAGCATGCCTTGCACAAAGCCTTGCACCGAAGCAAGAGGTGAGCGCAGCTCGTGAGATACGTTAGCGATAAATGTATTGCGAAGTCCGTCCTGCAGCTTGAGTTCCTCTGCCATTTTGTTGAACGCCTCGGCCAGCTCTCCAATTTCATCCTGTGTTTTGGGCTTCACGCGCCAATCGAGGTTCCCGCGAGACAGTTCCCCTGCCGCATAGGAGATATCCCTGATGGGCCTCACGATGTACCTTGAAAGAATAGAAACGAGCATAGCCGCAATCGCCACGGAAATCAATAGCGGTATGAAAACCTGCTTGTAAATCGCATTGATACCCACCTCCACGTCTTTTACCGCTTTATGCACAACGATCGCACCGTGAATGGTATTGTCAGCCTTAAGTGAAACGGCCACGGTCATCACCGTGTCCTTAAACGAGTTGTTGAAATTGGATATGCGTTTGACCTCAGTTCCCTGCATTGTATCGGAAAGAAAATCAAACGAATTGCCGGCGGGATATACATCTTCAATATTGCTTTTGTCCTCAGGATCGGCATTAAATCTCAGTTCACCCAAGGGCGTCACGATCCAAATCACAGTATGCTCGGCGGCGGCTTTTTTGAGCAGCTGAGACATGAATTCGTCATCGGACATCTGTCCGTAATAGTTGAGTGTGTACCAGTCGTTTATGATCCGGGCATTTTCCTTCATCGTGTTCATCTGCGAGTCCAGAAACTGATTTTTGAGCGTTTCGAAGAAAATACCGCCCAGCAGCATAAAAGCGATGAGAATTATCAGCAAATAGACGACCAGCATACGGGCAAAAAGAGACTTTGCCATTTACCGAACCTCAAACTTATAGCCCACGCCCCAGACCGTCTTGATTTCCCAGTTATCACCCTGATCGTATAGCTTTTTGCGCAGACGCTTGATATGGACGTCCACGGTACGCGAATCACCAAAGAACTCAAAGTCCCACACCTGTTGGAGCAGCTGCTCGCGCGTGTAGACTTTGTTGGGATGCGACGCAAGGAAAAAAAGCAGCTCGATTTCCTTGGGCGGCATTTCCACAATATCCCCCTTATACGTCACGGTGTAGTTGGATATATCAATGGTCAGACCCTCGTAGTTGATCTGTTTGTTCTCTTCCTCCTGCATACCGGCGCGGCGCGTGACCGCTTTGACGCGTGCGATAAACTCCTTGGGATCAAAGGGCTTAACGATATAGTCGTCTGCGCCAAGCTCTAAGCCGAGCACCTTGTCGAATGTTTCGCCCTTGGCGGTCAGCATAATCACAGGCACAGAGCTGGATTTGCGGATTTGCTTTAATACCTCCCAGCCGTCCTTGCGCGGCATCATGATATCGAGCACAACCAACGCAGGCGAAATGCGCTCAAACGCCTCGATGCCTGCCTGCCCGTCGTAAGCCAGCGTGACCTTAAAGTCTTCTTTTTGCAGATAGAGCTTGATGACCTCGCATATATTCTTATCATCGTCAACGACCAGTATTTCCTTTGACATACCTTTCACCTCAATCGTTTATATAAACAGTGATATTACTAAAGTCGATTTTTTTACTATTATAGACCAATGACGCGTTATGAACCAATACGGCTTTGTCACTTTTCACCGATTATTCATAAATACGTCACACTTCGATCACTTCTATGCCGTGTTTTTTGAGCAGCACGCTTGTGACACCATCACCTTCGCGCAGCTGAGCAGAGAATGTCCCGTCGTAGATGTGCCCGCAGCCGCACGAGGGGCTTTTCGACTTCAGGAAAGCGCGTTTTGCCCCGCACTTTTGGGCAGTTTCCAGCGTCATCTGCGCCCCTTGCATAAATTCCTGTGTGATGTCGGCGCCGTCCTGCGCCATGACGCGCGCGCGGCCTGCCAGCACGTCCTCACCGTCACCGCCCACGATTTCGGATGGGCATCGCGGTATAGGCAGCTTGGCAAGCAGCTCCGGGCAGACAGGCTTCACCAGCCCCTGCTCATGCATTTCTTTTATCTTCGCATCCTCGCGGGCCTCACCGTCATAGCGGCATTTATGGCCCAATAGACATGCGCTCGCAATATCCATATCATTAAGCTCCTTTATTTGAGAGTCACCACAGTCACGCCGTCCTCACCCTCGCCGTACTGGCCGGCGCGAAAACTCTTCACATGCGCGTGACTTTTCAAGTATTGACGAAGACCGCTGCGCAGCACACCGGTGCCCTTGCCGTGAATGAGCATCACCTCTGTCTGCCCTGCCAGAAACGCTTCATCCAGGTAAATATCCGTCTCCATCGTGGCTTCATCCAGTGTCATGCCTCTTAAGTCCACCGACATACCGGGCGCTTGTCCGCTGCGCTTGAAGCCGCCGACGGATTTGACCTTCTTCTCAGCCTTCACGGGCGCCACATCGCTTAAGGGCACAGTCAGCTTAAGCGCACCTGCCTGCACGTAGACCTTGCCGTCCTTGGGCGCTTTGAGCACCGTCGCGCTCACATTATGGCTTAACAGCTGCACCGTATCGCCCGCACTGACATCCTCCGGACGCGTACCGCTTTTCTTTTCCGGCTTTTTACGCAGATGCGTTGCCGCCTCGCCGATCTTGTCCGACAGCGCTTTGCGCGACGCGTTGATCTCCTCCTGCCGTGCGGATTTTGCCTTTTTGAGCTCGGTAATCACACTTTCCGCTTCATCGCGCGCATCCCGAAGTATCTCCATCGCCTGCTCATGCGCACGGTCTACAATGCTTTTTGCTTTATCCTGCGCCTTTTTGAGCTCGGTATCGCTTTTGTCGCGAATGGACTGTGCTGTGCGGCGATCCATCTCGGCCTGCTGTTCCTTGCGCTCCGCCATCTCCTTTTGGCGTGCCGCCTCGCCGATAAGCTGCTCAAATTTGATCGTCTCTTCAGACATGTGTTCTCTCGCGCGCGATATAATCGCGTCGTCCAGCCCCAATTTTTTGGATATCTCGAACGCATTGGATACGCCGGGCACGCCCATGATGAGCTGATATGTGGGGCTCAGCGTCTTTAAGCTGAACGCCATGCACGCGTTCTGATAATACGCGCTTGCGGTCGCAAACGCCTTGATTTCGCTGTAGTGCGTTGTTGCGAGCACCGTGCTGCCCTTCTGTTCGAGTGTTTCGAGAATCGCCATGGCAAGTGCCGCACCTTCGGCGGGGTCTGTGCCTGCACCCAGCTCGTCGAGAAGCACCAATGAACGGCGCCCCGCATTGCTCACAATGCGCGTGATGTTCGCCATATGCGAGGAGAACGTACTGAGGCTCTGTTCGATGCTCTGTTCGTCGCCGATGTCCGCAAACACGGAGCTGTATACAGGCAGCACCGTCCCGCCGTCCGCCGGTACAAAAAGGCCGCACTGTGCCATGAGACACAGCAGCCCCGTCAGCTTAAGCGTGACCGTTTTACCGCCTGTGTTGGGCCCCGTAATGATAAGGCCGTTGTAGCCGTCGTCGATCGTCAGCGATACAGGCACCACATTTTTGGCATCAATCAACGGATGGCGGCCGTTTTTAATCACAAGCGTACCGTCTTCGCTGATGTTAGGCGGCGATGCCTTCATAGCATACGCGAGATGCGCCTTCGCAAATATCAGGTCCAGTTCAGTGAGTATCTCCAGATTGAGTTTGAGCGCGTCTGTATACTCGCGCAGCTGCTCGCTGAACACATGCAAAATGCGCTCGATCTCCGCTTCCTCGGCAAGCTCCATCTCGCGCAGGCGGTTATTCGCTTCCACGACCTCCATCGGTTCGATAAAAAACGTCTGTCCGCTGGCAGACTGGTCGTGCACGAGGCCGCTGATATGCCGTTTATGCTCCTGCTTGACGGGCACTACAAAACGCCCGCCGCGCGTGGTCACGATGGCGTCCTGCAAATACTCCTTGTATTTGGAGGAGCGTGTGATATTGCTTAGTTTTTCACGGATGCCTTCGTTTTCTTTGATCATGCGCCTCCGTATGGAAGCGAGCTCTGCCGACGCGCTGTCTGAAAGCGTCGTTTCGCTTTCAATCGCGTCGTCCAGAGTCTTGATAAGCTTTTGGTCGTATTCAAGCTGCTGTGCCATGTCCCAAAGCTTGTCCGCGCCGCTTTCCTTGAGGGCGTTTCTCGCTCGCCGCGCCGCTTTGAAAACGCCGAGAGCCCTTAGCAGTTCCCTGCACCCAAGGTCTGCTCCCGCTTTAAGGCGCGCCAATTCACCCGCGATATCCGAAAAGCCGCTCATGGGCGAAGATGCCGCGCGCATCAGCACGCTTTCCGCCTCCAGCGTTTCGCTGAGAAGTTTTTTCGTGGCCGCTGCGGTGGTCTTCGGCTGTAAGCGAAGCGCCGCTTCCTTGCCGCTGTCCGATAGCGCCCCTGCCGCGAGCTTTTCACGTATTTTATCGAATTCAAGTTTTTTCAATACTTTTTGATCCATGTTTTTATCCTTCATTTGGAGTCAATTCTTATCATACCATTTCCGGCGGGACAAGAAAAGAAGCAGCGACAGCCAGAACGATTATTCATCTGGTAAAAGGAATATTAAACGCCGTTCAACTTCCTCGAATGACAGGTGATGCGCTTGCATCCTGTTGCCCTCACTATCCATGGCCATGCATAAGGCGTATGGTTTACCCGCAAAATACAGCTATAACATCTAAAGGAGCTGAATCAATGGCAAAAAAGAACTTTCCCGAACAGCATCAGACCCCGCCCGGCAAGGAGTGGGAAATGAACCCCAAGCCCGTCTACGATGACCCGAATCAAAAAGGATGCGGGCTGTTAACCAATAAAACAGCGATTATCACAGGCGGCGACAGCGGCATCGGACGCGCCGTAGCGGTGGCGTTCGCCAAGGAAGGCGCGGATGTGGTGATCGCTTACTTAAAAGCCAACAAGGACGCGGAAGAAACAAAAACATCCGTGGAAAGCTATGGCCGCAAATGCCTTGCGGTCTGCGCTGACTTAAGGCAGGAGGCCTCCTCCCAGCAGGTAGTCGATAAGACGGTTAAAGCGTTTGGCAAAATCGATGTGCTCGTTAACAACATCGCAGTCCAGTATCCCCAAAACAGCATTGCGGATATCTCCGCTGAGCAGCTGGACTACACATTCCGAACCAATGTTTTTTCATATTTCTATATGGCCAAAGCAGCGCTCCCCCATCTCAAAGCGGGCAGTACGATTATTAATACCACGTCCATCACTGCCTATAAGGGCAGCGCTGATCTGATCGACTATTCGTCCACCAAGGGCGCGATCGTGTCATTCACGCGCTCGCTGTCGATCTCACTGCTCAAAAACGGCATACGCGTAAACGCCGTGGCACCCGGCCCCGTATGGACGCCGTTGATCACGTCCAGTTTCTCGCCGCAAAAGGTCTCGGAATTCGGATCGGATGTGCCCGTTCAGTATGCGGCACAACCCGTACAGCTCGCGCCCACATATGTATATCTCGCGTCTGAAGCATCGAGCTATGTGTCCGGACAGGTGCTGCATGTGAACGGCGGTGTCATTGCAGATTCATAAAGATGCGGCTATGAGCCTTTCCTAATAATTATTTGTTGACATTTCATATTTATTGTGTATTATTTAATTGTACACAATTTAATCGGAGGTCAACTATGTCTATCTATGATTTCGAGGTTCTTGACGCAAAAGGAAACAAAGTCGCATTGAGCGATTATCAAGGCAAAGTGCTGTTGATTGTCAATACAGCAACAGGGTGCGGGTTCACTCCGCAATACAATGATCTTCAAGCCTTGTACGAGAAATATCGGGATCAGGGCTTTGAGATTTTGGATTTCCCATGCAATCAGTTTTTGGGGCAGGCTCCGGGCACAAATGAGGAAATCGTGAGCTTTTGCCAAATAAACTACAACGTCACATTCAAAACGTTTGCAAAGGTGAATGTCAACGGCAGAAACGCTGAGCCGCTGTTTAAGTATCTTAAAGAAAAAGCACCCGGTTCTTTGGGGTCGGCGATCAAATGGAACTTTACCAAGTTTCTAGTGTCCAGAGACGGAGAGGTTGCAGGAAGATACGCCCCGACTGCCGAACCATTATCCTTTGAGAATCAAATAAAAGCTATGCTGTCAAAGAGGTAATCAATTGGAGTATTTAAAACTGGACAATCAAATCTGCTTTGCGCTGTATGCGGCATCTAAAGAAGTCATCAAACAGTATAAGCCGTTCCTGGATCCTTTGGGGCTCACATATACGCAGTATATCATCATGCTTGTGCTATGGGAAAAGGATGATATCTACGTCAAAGAGCTTGGCGAACGGTTATATCTTGATTCAGGCACACTCACGCCTGTGCTTAAAAAGATGGAGATACAGGGGCTTATAATAAGAATGCGCAGCCACAAGGACGAGCGCAATGTGAGCATCCGTCTTACCGAAAAGGGAGCGGCTTTAAAGCAGCAGGCCATCGAGATACCGCAAAAGTTATTCTGCACAACAGGATTATCCATCGAGCAGGCCACATCTTTACATACGCAGTTAAAGATTCTTTTGAACGCGCTTAAATAATGGCAGATAAGCATAAATCCTTTTAGGGATTAATAGGCCGTTGGTTTACAAGCAACTGACGGCTTTTGCTATGAACCCCGGAAACGCAGCTTTTTGTGTTACTTATCCGCAGGCATCTCCTAAACAGCATAAAAAGAACCCGCCCATTTAGGCAGGTTCCTTCAATATAGAATGATAAACAGATCCTAGTACTTACCGTATTCCTCATCGCTCAAGCTGATTTCCGCTGCATCACGCCCCTTATTTAGTGCGGGTGTTTCCTTGGGTGAATCAATCACTTTGTTTTCCTTCAATTTGAACTGGGCAACCATCGATTTGAGCAGATCAGCCTGACTTGACAATTCTTCACTGGCGGCGGCTGCTTCCTGTGCAGTCGCGGAATTGGTCTGCACAACCTGAGAGAGCTGCTCGATGCCGCGATTCACCTGTGAGATGCCTGTGGCCTGTTCGTTGGATGCAGACGCAATCTGTCCCACGAGATCTGCTGCTTTTTCCACACCTTCTACGATGCTCGACAGTGCTTCTGCAGTCTGGTCGGCAATTTTGGTGCCCGCTTCCACCTTCTTGATAGAGCCTTCAATGAGCTCTGTGGTTTCTTTGGCCGCGTTCGCGCTTCTGGCTGCAAGATTTCTGACTTCTTCGGCCACCACAGCAAAGCCTTTCCCGTGTATGCCCGCTCTGGCTGCCTCAACCGCAGCATTTAGGGCGAGAATGTTGGTTTGGAACGCGATATCATCGATTACCTTAATGATCTTGGAAATGTTCTCCGAAGACACATTGATCTGATCCATCGCGTCCTGCATCTCTTTCATATGTGCGTTGCCTGCTGTCGCATCGGTTTGAGCGCTCAACGCCAGTTCATTGGCCTTACTCGCATTGTCTGCATTCTGTTTTGTCTGCGCAGCAATCTGTGTAACGGACGCGGAAAGCTCCTCGATTGAACTTGCTTGCTCCGTGGCCCCCTGCGAGATGGTCTGACTCCCCGAAGAAACCTGCGACGTACCTGAAGCCACCTGAGCAGCCGCACTGCTGATCTCTGTGAGTGTGATGTTTAGTGACTCGGCAATCATATTGATGGATTCTTTTAGAGTAATAAAGTCGCCTTTGTAGTCAGAGGATATACTCATACACATATTGCCGTTTGCCATTTCACTCAGCACTTCTGATATTTCATTGATATAGCCTTTTATCGCATTGACCCCGCTGCACAGATTCGAAGCGATTTCGTTGAACAGTTGAGACAAAGCTTCTGTATCTTGATCCGCCTTGTCCACAACGATGTCACATAAAAGCTCACCGCGCGCAAGACGCTGCAGATTGATAAGAAGCTTCTCGACTTCTCCCGATTGGTAAGCGGCCTGTTTATCAGAGATAACTCGTGCATGCTGAATGTCTTTAAATGCCTGACGCACTTCATTATTGATCGTGGAAGCAAGCTGACCCGATTCATCTTTGGATTTTACCTCGAGAGGCGCATCAAGGTTACCGGATGCCAATTGTTTTGCGCACTCCGCAGTAGCTTTGATGGGCTTGCTTACAATACGTGATATCACAATACCGATAAGCAAAGATAAGAAAATGAGAATACCCATAACAACGATGGAAACGATCATCACACTTTCAGCTTGAACTGTGTTAGCAGCTGCCTTGTCGGCGCCATCCTGCACTTTTTGTTCAAGGATTTTATCTATTGCTTCCATCTCAGCCTGAGCTGCGATTCCAGCTTCGCCAACTCTTGAAACGAGAAAAGTGGCTTCGTTTTTGTTTCCGCTTCGTACCAATTCAATGGCCTGATCCAAAAGCGGCCGATATGCGGCTTTTGTTGCCTTAAACTCTTCATAATCCTGCCGCATCCGGTCGGAGAGAATGTTCTTTTCAAATTCTGCCGAGAGCTCGTCAATGGTCTGACGACGAACTTGAATTTCTTCAATCTGCTGTTCAACAATGACTTTGTCTTCTTCAGCAATGGCTTCAAGGATGTCAACGCGCTGTCTTTGAAACTCTTCGCTGATTTCTGCCATCTGCTGCATAGGAACAAGCATTTTCTCGTAAAGTTCCGTATCTGAATCATCCAGAAGTTTAATATTTATCATTGCATATACACCCATTGCTACTGCAAGGATAGTAACTATTAAGAAACCGAACAGTAATTTTGTCGCTATTTTAAGATTGAGAAACCATTTCATTTTAATGTGCCTCCATTTTTAGTTTAAATATAGATGTTACTTGAGAGAATGTTTATTATTGATTTAATGCTTGGGCCTCTTCATGAGAGAACAGCTTGCGGCAGTCTAAAAGCAGCTTGACTTTATCACCCACCTTCCCAACACCCATGATGTACTTGTTTTGTACGCCTGTCCCCATATCAGGCGGCGGCGAAATGTTTTCGTCAGCCATACCGATGACCTCTGCCACGTTATCCACGATCAGACCCGCATTGACGTCTCCTGTGTCGATGACGATAATGCACGTCCTATCCGTATACGCGGCCTGTTCTTTCTTAAACTTGATACGCACGTCCACCACGGGGATAATTCTGCCGCGAAGGTTGATAATTCCCTTGATAAACGCAGGCACTTCGGGCAACTGGCTGATGGGCTGCAGCCCAACGATTTCGGTGACATATTTGATTTCAATGCCGAAATCTTCATTGCCCAGTGCGAAGGTTAAGAAACGACCTCTCTGTGTGTCCTCCAGTTCATGCTGGAGTTCTGCTTGCTTTTGTGTCATGTCATCCCTCCAAATGTATTTAACCAAACGGTCGGTAATATAAATATCGGTTATGTTCATATAAACTTTACAAAAACTTAACAAATTTTTGTTGGTATTTTAGGTTATTCATATAGGTTCTTAATACGTGTATTAAAATAATATATCTTACATACTCCTAATTTCTTTATTTAATTCTCACAGCCCACTTACCCATATAAGATAACTCTTAAGCAATCTACATTCAGATCAATTCACTTAAATATTGACATATTGTTATCTTGATTTAACAAAAAGCTTTACAAAGAACTCAAGGTATTATATGGTTATTTAAAGTCTTTTTATTTAAGCGATTGAGAAATACGCAATATTTAAGTTATTTATTTATCATACTTTGGAGGATATTCACATGAACAAAATGGATGAAATTAAAAGTGCCGCCCTCCACTTGTTTGCAACAAAAGGATACACTTCTACCTCTATGCAGGAGATTGCCGACCTCGTCAATCTGAATAAAGCTTCGCTTTATTTTTATATCAAGAGCAAAAAAGAACTCTATCTTCTTGTTGTTGAAGAACAGTTCAATGAGTACATGTCAGCCGTTAAAGGTATGTTTAACAGCCTAAAGGATGCATCAGTTGAAGACTTATTGTTTCAGACTGCCAGAGAAATATTGAAGCACACAAGTTTGGAAGGGCTTCTTCTCTGGAAAAGAACGATGATTATGGCTGTCAGTGAAATCGATGAAGATATTGTGCAACCCTTGCGTAAAATCGTTGACAGCTTTGACCAACACATTTTCAACGTGTTAAACGAATTCATTTCCTCCAAAGATCTAAAACTTGAAGAGGAAAGAACAACTCGATTTGTTACCTCATTTTATATTTTCTTGCAGAGCCTGCTAGACTGGCGATTACTTAACATCGATGAGGATATTGAAAAAAATGTTCCCGTCTTATGGGACGCTTTTTGGAACGGAAGCAAGCTTTACGAATAGTGATAAAAACGAAGCCATGCTTTTTGCACAGCCTCGTTTTCTAATGTTCTGACCGTTTTTTTTTTGCTTTCTGTTATCCTTGTCTCTTCACAGCCTGATGGTACTTTGAAATGATATCCTTCACTTTGTCCTTAACAAGCTCTTCACAGCGATTTTGAAGCCTTCCCTCCCGCACTTTTATATACTGTGCAGGCATGAACTCGCTGAGCAGTGTTAACGGGATCTGTTTTCTATCCAGACTGCTAAACAGCAAATTGATCTGATTTTTAAGCGCCTGTTGACTGGCATAATAGCGCCATCGATCGGAATAGCTGTATTTCCTTTTAAGTGCGATTTGCTCTTCCGTGCCGGTGAAATATTTCTGCCAATACCCGGGCTGATCAAGCATCAAACGCTCCAGCGTACCGATAAAGTCTGCCTCGCCATTAAGCTCGTTCTCGATGAACTGCAAAGCAAATAACCCTTCACGCAGCGCAAATGTGAGCTCAGGCCCCACCTTCAATATACAGACGCCGTCTTCTGTCATCTCTTTGAGCGCTTTACGCGTCTGATAGTCAGTCGAGTGGCCTTCAAAGACGATATGATCAAACGTCTTGAGCTTGGCCATGAGCGTCTTTGCCTTTTCTCTGTCGTATTCATCCACAGAATCGTCGCCGAATTCCACGCCCGGCTGCACAACCACCGCCGCCACTCTTTCAAACGCCTCATCCAATCCGGCGCTTTCAAACGCCGCTTTAAACGCTTGATACGTCGCTTCAAAGGCCTCCGGCGATGTCACCGTTAGCTCTTCATGGGCAGACTGTGTGCCTCCGGGGATGGGCACCTCACTGCCCACCACATAGATGAGTTCACTGGGCTTTCCGAATGCGGCCATATAGGCCTGCTCCGCCACTTTGCAAAGCCGTGCGCCGCGCCGCGCAATCACCTCGTCGCTCAGGGGCTGATCTATAGGATCGCTGGCAAGTCGCATGCTGGTATCAATGTGAATTTTTTCAAAGCCCGCTTTTACATACGCTTCAATCAGGCCTTCCGCTTCACGCATGGCCTCCTCTTCCGGCTTGTCTTTAAACACCACAGGCCCAAGATGATCGCCGCCGAATATAACCTTATGATCGGGCAGTCCAATCCCTTCAGCAAGGCTTAAAACCGCTCTGTGAAAGTCGGCAGGTTTCATTCCCGTATAACCGCCGTACTGGTTCACCTGATTTGCGGTTGCTTCTATTAACACAAATGTGTCATTATCATATGCAAACTCAAGCGCCGCTTTCAAAACCAGTTCATTAGAGCTGCACAACGATGCGATACCGGCATTTCGGCCGGTACCGCTAACGATCTCACGTAAATAATCAGTTCCTTTGCTCATGAATCAACTTCCTCACATTATCAACACTGATATCACCCTCCATGGGTCCCAGTTTCATCACATTAAGTGCACCTGCGGCAGATGCCATGTTTCCGGCCACATGGAGCGAACTGCCTTCAATGAGTCCGCACAGCAGCGCTGCGTCGTAGCAGTCTCCCGCACCTGTGGGATCAACCTGCATAACACGGAACAGCGGACAGTCCACCGTCTCGTTTCGGCTGTATAGCGTACTGCCCTTGCTGCCCTTTTTGAGCGCAACCACTTCCATCTTCTCATACTCGAAAAGCTTTTTAACACCGGCTTCGATCGTCTCTTCGCCCGTGAGCATTTTAAGCTCCTCAATACCCGGCATAATGACGGAGCAATTAGAAAGCACATTGCCGAGCACCTCATCGACTGTTCTGCCGCCTAGCAGTTCGGGCCGGATATTCGGATCAAATGAGATTTTTGCACCGTTACTCGCAAACAGCATGGCTGTATCGATGATTTTTTGCTTAAACGCATCATCTGCCATTAAGGAGCATCCCATGATGTGAAAAAACTTCGGGCTGTCTATATCTTTTATATCGAATTCCTTGGGATGCACAGCAGGCGTGTTGCCGATGTGATAGATGAACTTTCTGGAGCCGTCATCGAAGTAGGTCACAAACGCCACAGCTGTCGAGCAAGAGTCATCTTCAAACACATAATCCACGTTTACACCGTCTTTTTTAAGCCGATCAAGCACGTTCTTTCCAAAATCATCTTTGCCAACACCACCGAATATGCCGCTTGTATGCCCAAGGCGCGCCACGGTGTCTATAAATATCGCAGGGGCGCCGCTGGGAAACGGGCCGACAAATTCACCCGTCTCATAAAGCTCCATGCCGGCTTTGGGCCGCATGATCTCGACGAGCATTTCCCCCATCGTCCAAATTTCACACATTATATTTCTCCTTATCGTATGGATTCACTTGTTCTTTCGATTATCCCAAGAACGCTTTTTTCAAAAACTCTAGGGATTCCTTAATATTTTTATCCATTGTGGCTTCATCCGCACCTTTGCTGATATCGCGCCACACTTTAATATCTTCACCGACCTTGCCGCCCGCTTTAACGAACGGTTCCATCACGACACCTTTGGTGTAGTTAATGTCGCGAAGCGCCTGGCCGATTTCGTTCCAGGGGAGCGATCCCTGTCCCGGCAGATTTCTGTTGCCTTCACCGACATGCAGATGCCCGAGCTTGTCTCCCGCGAGACGGATGGCATCCGGTATATTGTCTTCCTCAATGTTCATGTGGAAGGTATCCAGCAGCATCTTCACGCTGTCCATATCCACATCGGCAAGAAACTGCAGTCCTTCTTCGCAGGTGTTGAGTACGGTTGTCTCAAAACGGTTGACCACTTCAAGGCAATAGTCGATGCCGAGGTCTCCCGCCACTTTGGCGAGTCTCTTCACACTCTGGACGCCGCGATCCCACATGCCCTGTTTATCAAGGTCATCAAATTGGCTCGGCCAGCAGGTGTAGATGACACCCACAAGCGCGCGCGAGTCCAGCTTATCCATCTGCGTCATGATGTCGGACAGGAATTTGATGCCCGCTTCCCTGACCGCCGGGTCTTTGGATGCCACGTCCTTATCCTTTGGCGGCCCGATATTGGATGTGATCGAGATGCCAAGGTCTGCCGCGACCAGCTTCAGTTCATTGATTTCAGCATCAGACATGGTGAGCAAATCTCCTGCCGAAATTTCGAGAATATCAAAACCCGCGTCTTTCACCTTCTTGGCAAAAAGTTTGTAATCGCCGTGCCAGTCCGAAGTCCAGTAAGCGTATAATGTACCAAATTTCATAATGCGTTGCCTCTTTCTTTAAGTCGTATTTGCGTATTTCTTATACAAAGCGCTTGTCAATATCAAATGCCTTTGGAGCCGATGCAGGCTGGAAAATCATCACCTGTTTCAAGTTCGCGATAGCTTTGTCCAGCCCCTCATCGATGGACATATAGGAGTCCTCGTGCTCAATGCTGATGACGCCGTCATAGCCCGTCGCGCGTAGTGTGCTAAATATGTCAGCCCATTCCGTTAAGCCGTGGCCGTATCCCACCGTACGGAACTGCCAGCCACGTCCATAGGCCACACCGAAGCTCTGCATATCCGTCACACCGTAATACGATACGTAATTGGGATCGATCATGGCATCCTTCGCGTGGAAATGATACAAACAATCTTCCTGATTCAAATAGCGCGCGGCCTGTGACGGATCGATGCCCTGCCACCACATATGGCTCGGATCAAGGTTCGCGCCAAGTGCCTTGCAGCCCGTTTCCTTGCGCATCTTGATGGCCGTGAACGGCGTATGAACCGAGTATCCTCCATGCAGCTCCATTGCCACCTTCACGCCCTTATCCTGTGCATATGTGCCCATCTGCTTCCAGTACGGAATCAGCTTTTTCTCCCACTGCCATTCGAACACGGCCTGAAAGTCCTCCGGGAAAGGCGATACGGGCCAGTTGGGGTATTTAGAATCCTCGCAGTCTCCCGGGCAGCCCGAAAAAGTCACGATATGATCCACGCCGAGTACCGATGCCAAATCAATCGCGTCCTTGATATCGTTATGGTATGAATCGGCGAGCTCTTTTTGCGGATGCACGGGATTTCCGTGACAGCTAAGGCTGGCGATTTTCATGCCCCGCTCTTCGAATAATGCCGCAAAGCGTTTGCATGCATCCTTGTCAGCCAGCAGCGCGGCAGGATCACAATGCTCTTTACCGATGAAACCGCCTGCGCCGACTTCCACGTGCGTCACGCCCTTGCTTTTAAAAAGATCAAGCACTTCTGAAAGCGGCCTATCTTTATACAAAACTGAGAATACGGAAAGCTCCATTTGCCTCCTCCTTGATTAATTTTTTTGATCGAAATAACTCAGCAAGCAGTTATTGGGCCGCTGTAAACAACGGCCCAAACGCTTTAATACATTAAGTATGCGCGACTCTAAGCTTGCCCTTTTCCTTACGTGTTCTCACAAGTTCTTCGGTGTAGCGCTTATCGTACGTACAGCACCCCACCTTGCTCTGTTGGATCAGCAGCTCTAAGCAGTTGTCGCAGACGGTACAGTATTTGATATCACCTTCGTTACCCTCTCGCAGCTTTTTAGCAAGGAACGGGTCAGCGAACGACTGACGGCCAAGACCAATCATATCGACGATACCGCGCTCAACGCACTGTGCACCGTATTGCAGCAGCGAGCTCTTCTCGGGCTCCACCGCGCAAAGATGGTTTTTGCCATTGCGGAACACGCTGAAGTTCGAGCCGATCAGCACTGTTTCTTCTTTAAGGTGTTTCCTGAATTCCTTGGCAAAGAACTGATGTAGATACGCATAGTACGGAATATGCTTATCGACCTGTGTCAGGCTGATTGTGATCGACGGGCTGCCCGCGCTTTGTATGAAATATTGTGCACCACGCTCTTCGAGGCCTTTGAGCAGCGAGATGGGTTCGGTCAGATTGATAACAGGTGAATCCGGGCCATCTGTACCGAAGCCGCCCGGGAAGCCTTCCCATGCGGAAATCTTGGAACCAATCAGGAAGTTTTTATCATTAACTTCCTTTTGAATACGCTCATAAAGGTCGAACGCGAAGCGCGAACGGTTTTCCCACGAGCCGCCGTACTTCCACTTTCTATCATTGTACGGCCGCAAAACCTGGCTGCCGAAATAGCCGTGGCACAGCTTCATGTCAATGCCGTCCGCTCCAGCGTTGTGCGCGATTTTTGCCGCTAGCACAAAGCTGTCCATAATCTTATCGACTTCCTCTTCGGTGAGCAGATCGCCGCCGTAGCCATGCAACGGCTTCACCGTGACGCGTCTTGAAAATTCAGGGTTTGAAAGCTCACCCGAATGTGTCAGCTGGAATATAAACAGCATATCGGGATTGGCGGCCTTGACTCTCTTTACAAATTCAGTAAGCGCCTTCTCGTTCTGCGGCATAATCGTCATCTGATTATCACGCGAACGGCTTTCTCTGGTAACCGATATCGCTTCGAGCGACACAAGCCCCGCTTCGCCTTTGGCCAGATTCTCATAGCGCTGCGTGGTCAGCTCAGACGGGTTGCCCAGTTCATCCTCATCGTTACATTCCATTGCCTGAATGAAGAATCTATTCTGGCACGTCCTCGTCCCGATCTTGATCGGGTTTAACAGTGTTTCTTTATAACTCATCTTCTTGCTCCTTTATTTATTGATATAAATACGTTCCTTGATTTCGGGGCTAACAAAAACCCTGATGATATTTCTGTCCTTCTTAACCTCATGAAGCGCCGTCTCCAGCTCTTCAAGCGGCACCACCATATTGAACAAGGGTTTGGGGTCTATGCGATTGTAAGCAAGCAGATTGATGACATCTCCCCAATCGTTGCCGATACCCGCACATGAGCCGCTGACTTTTTTCTCACCCAACACGAATTCATACGGCTCAACCGCGGCGGTCTTGCCCTGGGGTACGACACCAAAAGCCTCTACTTTGCCGCCTCTGCGCACCATTTCAAAGGCCTGCTCATACGTTTTGGGTGTTCCCACCGCTTCCAGCACATAGTCCGCGCCAATCCCGTTTGTAAGTCTTTTAACTTCCGCCACAGGATCGCTGACCTCGTTGATATTGATGGTGATATCCGCACCGAATTTTTTTGCCATCTCCAGCTTTGTGACACTGTCACCGATCACAATAACCGGCGCCGCGCCGCGGAGTCTTGCGAGCGCACCGTGCAAAATACCAAGGCCGCAGCCGATAATAACCACGCTTGTGGAAATCTTGCAGTCCATCTTTTTTGAGGCCTGCATTACAGCAGTTAGCGGCTCGATAAAGGCTGCCGAATAATCATCCACGTTTTCAGGTATCTTATAGCAGTTTTGCCAAGGTGCTTTGACATATTCCGCAAAAGCTCCGTCTGTGTGAATACCGAGCTGAGTAAATGTCTGACAGAGAAGGCCTTCTCCCCGGCGGCAGAAATAGCATGTGCCGCACGGCATGCATATATCCACGGAGACGCGGTCTCCGATCTTTATATCCTTGACATTGCTGCCAACCTCCTCAATCACTCCCCAGAATTCATGGCCGGAAATCATCGGCAGGTGCTCTGCGGCATATTCTCCCATAAAAATCTTCCAGTCGGTGCCGCAAATACCGCACATCTTGACTTTAATCAACACCTCATCGTCACTGATGGTGGGTACCGGTACGTTCTTCAATGCCATTTTACCGGGTTCTTCGATAACCTGTGCTCTCATCATTTTAGCCATCTCTGTCCTCCTTTTTTATTGTCTGCTTTTTCAGCCCCGCAATGATACGGCGCTTTGAGATCTCGTCAATATGCCATAAACCCGCATATTGACATATGTCCTATATCATTTACGTGCACGGGCACGTAAAAAGCAAAAAATTATATCGTGCTGCGGCTTCTGATATCAATCCGCGTCCTGACAAACTCTTCCTCGGGTGTACGCCCGGCAATCAGATAATCAAACAATATCTTGACAGGCTGATAACCTTGAAAGAATGGATCCTGACCGATTGTAAAATCTACGACGCCTTCTCTCACCAGAGAAGCGGTGGATTCCACGAGATCATGGCAGATAACCCGAACTTCTTTTTCTTTTCCCTGCATTTTAAGCGCTTCGCCCACGCCGCTTACACCGCCGCCTGTGATATATATGCCTTGAATATTCGGATATTGCTCCAGATTTTTAAGCGTAAAAGCAAATGCGATCTGGCTTTTATCTTCATTTTCCACGGTGTCGACAATATTGATATACGCATCAAACTGTTTAAGGCCTGCTTTAAATCCGGCAATTCTTTCTCTGTGGCATTCCAATTCCATGAGGCTCGTTATGATTAAAACATCTGCACCGCTGTTAAGAACCTTAGACATCAGGTCTGCAGCCACTACGCCGCCTTTTAAATGATCCTGGCCCACATAGCACAAGCGTTTGGAATCATGAATATCCGTATTGTATGTCACTACAGGCTTTCCCATTGCCACGATTTCATTAACTTTTTTTCTGATTTTCTCGCTGTCGATAGAAAACATTGCAATAGCGTCTATACCGTTTTCAATAAAATTGTCAATTATATTTAGCTGTTCTTGTGCTTCAAGTGTGTTCAAAACACGCATATCCACCTGAAAACCGTAGTCGGATATTTCACTGCGCGCCGTATCAATGCCAAGTTTGATGTCTTTCACAAAAGGATTGTAATCCGGCGCCACGATAATACCGATCTTCTTGGGGTCATGCTGTCTTGCCAGCGCTTTACCGATGATATTCGGCCGGTAGTTTAGAGCATCGGCAACTTTTTTGACTCTCTCTCTAACAGCATCACTGACGCCGGGCCTGTTATTCAATACTTTATCCACTGTTCCTCTTGATACATTGGCGATTTCAGCAATTTCCCTGATCGTGACTTTCATTTAAACCTCGTTTACGTGCCCGCGCTCTTTAGACTATATTTTATTTATTCGCTGTTTTAATCATTATTCCTGCATGAAAAACAAAATAAATATTAAAATACGTGCCCGCGCACGTTATTTTGTATATTTCATCTTTTTATATATATTTTTAGATAAATTCTTAAGTCGATACAGCAAAACCAGCGGCTTGAAAATGCCGCCGGCTTTATTATAACTGTTTATAAATATCTTCAGTCTTTTTTCAATGCCGCGTCGAATGCCACATCAGACGGTTGGAAGTTGATCTGTTTCGTATATCCGTAGGCCTCGGTGGCCCCAAACACGCGCTCCATGCCACTGTCTTCCCATTCCACAGAAAGCGGGCCGTGATAGCCCATCTGGTTGAGCTCGCGGATAATTCCGTCAAAATCCACATCACCATGACCGAGAGACACAAAGTTCCAAGCACGTCTGGTATCACCAAACTGCAGATGTGAACCCAGTATGCCTGCGCGTCCGTCTAAATTCATTTTGACATCCTTCATGTGCACATGATAAATACGATCCTGAAAATCCTTTAAGAAAAATGTCGGGTTCATGCCCTGCCAGACAAAATGCGAGGGGTCAAAATTAAGCCCTAGCGCAGCCCGGTGGTCAAACGTATCAAATAGCTTCTTTGTGCTGTAGTAGTCAAACGCAATCTCGGTGGGATGCACCTCGAACGCAAACTTCACATTACATTCATCGAACACATCAAAAATCGGTTCCCAGAGCTCTTTGATTTTGCCAAAGCCCTCTTCTACCATTTCGGGCGTCGTTTGAGGATACGAGTACCAGTAGCTCCATATAGGCGAGCCAAAGAAGCCGGTTACAATATCGATGCCGAGTTTCCTTGCGGCCCGTGCTGTTGTTTTCATTTCCTCTATAGCCCATGTTCTTATTTCTTCGGGCTTGTGTGATAACTCATTAGGCGCAAAATTATCCAGCCTCGGTTCCCAATTATCGCCCACGCACTGCCCTGTCAAATGTGAGCCAAGTGCCCAAACCTTGAGGCCGTATTTTTTGAGTGTATCTAAAAACCATTCCGCATAGGAATCATCCGACATAACCTTATTCACATCAATGTGAGAAGCTGTAGAAACCTCGATGCCTTCGTAGCCGATACCGCTCATCAGTTCGCATAGCTGCTCAAAGGGCATGTCACCAAACTGGCCGGAGCAAATCGTGATGGGTCTTTTCATAGGTGTCCTCCTCATCTTGCAAAAAAATAGTGAGTGAGTGAAGAGTTAAGTGCATTATATTCCAATGAGGCCGTACCGTCAACATACGGTAAAAAAATGTACACAGCCCCTCACATTTATTGAAATACTTATTTGCATATGCTACAATACAAAGCGACGGTATATCCGTTGTTTCAAGTTCACTCACTATTTTTATACCCTGTCTCTCATTGCCGTGGTTCACGGCGAGTCTGTTTGGTGATAATTATTAAACATTTTGGAGGTTACATCCATGAAGGTTCGTTTGGTACCCCTTTATTTTGAAGAAGCGAATGAAAGAGAGCGCGGGGAATTTCAGGAGCAGATGAAACGTCTTAACGAGTTCTATGGCGATGTGGCAGAATTTCTGCCGCCTGTTCAGGTGGGTGACCCGTTGCCTGAAGCCGACGCCATTTTATTCCCCCAGCTTATATACGCCGCATTCCGGCACAACCCGGAATTGACAGGTTATGGCCTGCCTATGGTCGTTTTAACATCACGCTTCGGCACTGTGGAGATGTGGGACTGGGAGATTGTGACGTATTTAAGAGACTTGGGTTGCACCGTCTTCTCGCCTTACAGCATCGATATGGGCAAAACTGTGTTAAGAGCGCTCGGCGTCAAACACAGCCTTAAAGAAGGCGCTAAGTTTCTCATGTTTCAGGACAGCCCGGGCGAAGGTATGCAGGCCAATATATTCAAACGTTTTTACTGGTGGGAAAAAGAAAGCACCGAAAAAATGGAGCAGACCTTTGGCTGTCAGCTTATTTACCGCGGCTGGAAAGAGGTCTGCGAACAAGCGCGAAATATCAGCGACGATGAAGCCAGAAAGGTTAGCGCCGATTGGGATATCAATCAGGAAGGCATCTGCGAAGTCAACTATCTTAAAGCCGTTAAGATCTATATTGCTGTTAAAGCTGTCATAGACGAAATCGGCGATGTGGCAGGCGTGGGTTCAAACTGCCTAAATGAATCTTTCCACTGCGACACCACGCCGTGTTTGGCATGGAACATGCTGTTTGAAAGGGATAACATCATCTGGGCTTGTGAAGGTGATACGCTGACGCTATTGTCCACATACATCATCTATCGTTCTATCGAAAAGCCCATAATGATGACCAACCTTTATCCCTTCCTTGTGGGAATGGCAGCGCTGGCGCACGAAAAAATCGATCATTTCCCGGACATTGAAGATCCGGATAACCATGCACTGGGCGTGCACTGCGGCTATTTCGGTCTTGTACCGCGATCGTTCTGTTCACAGTGGACATTACGGCCCAAGGTGCTGGAAATCGTCAACGATGATGCGGTCATGATAGACTGCCGCCTGCCCGAAGGTCCAGTTACTCTGGCCAAGATATATCCCGGTTTTAAAAAGCTCTCTGTCATTAAAGCCGAAATCGAATCTTATGTGCAGTATCCGGGGTCAGATTGCCGCAATGGCGCTCTGATTCGATACAATGATGGTCACAAGGTGATGGACGCGCTCTGCTCGCACCACTCCCTCATCATCACCGGCGATGTGGCACCCCAGCTTCGCCAGCTTGCCAGAGTGTTCGGCTGGGATGTGACGGAACTGTAATCCATAATAGCTCCATTTTTTATAATTTCGCGCAGCGCTTACATTTTTTGTTTAGCGCTGCTTTCATTTGTTGTCGTTTATCATTTTTTATTATCATTTTATCGTATTCAGCATTGACAAATGAAAGCCATGTTTGATATAGTCTTAAACAGTGAGTGACAGGGTTAATGGTTCTAACGACTGTAAACGTTTACAGTAAACGATTACAATGTATCTTGGTTGAGGTAACAGCATGGTCACAATTGCAGACGTTGCGTTAGAGGCGGGCGTATCCGTTGCAACAGTTTCTCGGGTCATCAATCATAAAGGAAGTGTATCACAAGAAACCACGCAGCGGGTAGAAGAAGCGATAGCTAAGCTCTCCTACGAACCCAATATTCTGGCACGCAACTTCCGCAAAAGTGAAAGCCGGGTCATACTTATTCTGGCTCCAAACATTACAAATCCTTATTACAGCCAGATACTGACCGGAATTGGCTTTTCCGCTCGTCGGCTAGGCTACAGCTTTATGATCTGCACCACCGGCGGCGAAAGCGACCAAGAACGCGATTTCCTCAATATGCTGGCAAAAAAGAAGGCGGACGGCGCTATTATGCTGGCAACGGGTATGAGCCGAGGAGACATTGAGCATTATGCGGCAAATTACCCCATCGTTCAATGCTCTGAGTATTATCCGGACACCAGTGTGGCGCACGTGGCGGTAGATAATTACCGCAGCGCCTATCAGGTTGTGGAGTATCTGCTCTCTCTAGGGCATCGTCGCATTGCCACCATAAGCAGTGTCAATAACTATCCTTCAACACAGCAGCGACTGGCGGGATATCGCGATGCGTTGCTGCAGGCCGGGATCAAACCCGAAGGCGCGTTGGTGCGTTACGGCAGCTTTGATTACAGCTTCTCCAGCGGTCTTGCGGCTTCTCAAAGCCTTTTGCAGCAAGATGATCGGCCAACGGCCATATTCTGCATTTCTGATATGCTGGCGCTCGGCGCCATCAATGGTGCACAAAATATGGGCATCCAAGTGCCTCAAGATTTATCTGTTGTGGGGTTTGATGATGTGGCCCATGCGACCATGTTTCGCCCCCATATTACGACGATGGCTCAACCCTGCTATGAAATCGGTCAGCGTGCCACAGAGTTGCTTTATCGTCTGATGCGGAGCGAGCCCTGCCCCTGCCAAGGCGTGATGCTGGAATGTCAGATGGTTATGCGCGACTCGTGCAAACCTTATGATGCACAGAACGGGAGGTAACAATGACTAAAATCGGATCAAGTTCTTACATTTGGGTATCTCCATTTTCAACCGATCGTCTTGATCAGCTTTCCCATGCCAAAAGCATTGGGTTCGACGTTTATGAAATTGCTGTCGAAAATCCCGCTGTTATTGATATTGAGCAAGTCCATGCTGAAGCGGTACGCGTCGGCATCGATGTGAATATTTGCGGTGCATTTGGCGAAACTCGTGATATCAGCAGCGACGTGGAGCAATACCGTGAAAACGGCATCTATTATATAAAAACGCTGATTGATATGGCGCAGACCGTGGGATCCCCTTATGTCGCGGGTCCGATGTACGCTGCCGTCGGCAGAACCCGCCTATGCTCGCCTGAAGAAAAACAGCGCCAGACAAAGCTGGCTGCTGACAACATGAAAAAGCTTGCAGAGTATGCCGCAGAAAGAGACGTGACGCTAGCTCTCGAACCACTTAACCGGTTTGAAACAGATTTCATGAATACTGTGGAGCAGGGTCTTGAGTTTCTCAATCTTATCGGATTTGATAATGTGGGGTTTCTGCTGGATACATTCCATATGAATATTGAAGAAAAGTCTATGTCTGCCGCCATACGCATGGCCAAAGGCAAGATATTCGACTTTCATTCCTGTGCCAACGACCGGGGAACACCCGGCCAAGATCACTTTGACTGGCCGTCGATACGCCAAGCGCTCGCAGACGCGGATTATAAAGGCCCCGTAGTCATCGAAAGCTTCACGCCGAAGATTAAGGAGATTGCAAAAGCTGTTTCGCTTTGGCGTCCTCTGGCGCAAAGCTCCGATAGGCTGGCTAAGGACGGATTCACATTCTTGACTAAAATATTCAATGCTAACTAAAAGTGTCTCTATCGGCATAAGCCGTTGAGAATATGAAAAATTAGGAGGAAAAGACACATGAAGAAGATTCTAATGATCGCACTGTGCTTGGTTCTCGCTCTCGGTCTGGTGGCCTGCGGCGGCAATCAACCCGCTGCATCCGAAGAACCTGCCACATCAGAATCAGCAGCCGAGTCACAGGCTCCTGCCGATGAATCCCCTGCTGCGGACGACGACCAGCCGCTGGTTGGTATCTCCGTTCCTACGGCTCCCACAGGCTGGGTCGCTGCGGTTCAATGGGCTGCTCAGACCACAGCTGACAGACTGGGTCTGAACTATCGTCTGCTTGCTTCCGATAGTGAAAACGATCAGGCAAACCAGATAGACGAACTGATTCAGCTTGGCTGCGAGATCATCATTCTGTTCCCTCACAATGATACGCTTGAAGCTTCTGCACAGAAGATCATGGACGAAGGCATCACGCTGATCAACTTCGACCGTACGCTGGGTTCTGTAGAGCCTGACTACTATGTCGCTGGTGATAACTATCAGATGGGCGTTCTGGGTGCCGAATATATCGGTGAGAAGCTTGGCGGCGAAGGCGATGTCGTTATCGTTAACATCCCCGCTTACGGTGAGATATTCAACACACGTGTTCAGGGCTTTAACGACACAATTGCCGAAAAGTATCCGAACATCAACGTTCTTGACGAGTACGGTGCGGAAAACGGTGCTCCTGAGACAGGTCTTAAGATTATGACGGACATTCTGACCGCTCATCCGGACGGAATCGACGCGATCTACTCAACAGACGACGAACTCTCCATCGGCCTCATTCAGGCGATCGTGGAGAATAACCGTATGGGCGAAATCAAAGCCATCACAGGCGGCGGCGGCGCTCAGGCTTACTTCAAGGTTATGGAAGAATATCCGGATATGTATATCTCTTCGCAGACTTACGATCCTTACATGATGTCTACATGCGTTGAGATTGCGGCTGGACTGCTCAATGGCGAAACTTTTGAAGCAGAAACCATTATCCCGTCTCAGTCCCTCGACGTGACAAACTATCAGCAGTGGCTGGATGAAAACAACATTACTCCGGACGCTCCGTTCTAAGACACACAGTAACAAAGTATGTTTCAAGAGGAGGCTCTGCCTCCTCTTGACTCAATACCCATGCGGCTTGTCCTTCCCCATGGCCGCATACAACACATGCAAGCAAGGAGATAAAGCATGGCGGAATGCGCATTGCAGATGACTGGAATCGTAAAATCCTACAGCGGCGTGACAGTTTTGAAGGATGTTGATTTTACAGTCAAACAAGGTGAAATTCACGCGCTTCTCGGTGAAAACGGCGCGGGAAAAACTACATTAATGAACATACTGGGTGGCGTCACCCCCATGGATAGCGGAAATATCGTCCTGTTCGGTGAAGAGGTCAGGCTACATAGCCCTGCCGATTCTCAGGCTAAAGGCGTTGCATTTATTCATCAGGAACTAAACGTTGTCAACGACCTAATGGTCTACGAAAACATGTTTTTAGGGCACGAAATCCGTTCAAAAACGGGCAAGCTGGAAGTTAAGGAGATGTGCAGACAATGTGAAGAAGTTTTTTCGCGGATGAATGTACAGATCAATCCAAAAGCTATGATGCGTGACCTTGAAACATCGTATAAGCAGATTGTCGAAATAGCCAAATCACTTTTGAGAAATGCTAAGCTCATTATCATGGATGAGCCGACAACATCGCTTACACTCAATGAAATTGATAACGTGTTCGCCATCATGCGTGGACTGACAACGGATCATGGCGTTTCAATCATATTTATATCGCATAAATTAAGTGAAGTCGTGGATTTCTGCGACAGCTACACGGTTCTTCGAAACGGCGAGAAGGTTTCAGACGGATATATCGTGCAGCCCGACGGAACAAAGATCACTCAGGCAGACATTGCCCGCATGATGGTCGGCCGGGATGTTTTGGGTGTGGAAGTCTATCAGGAACACATCATCGGCGATGTGGTGCTTGAGGTCAAGAATCTGACGGTTGATACACGCGTGAAGGGCATTAATTTTGATTTGCACAAGGGAGAAATACTCGGGCTGACGGGTCTTCTCGGTGACGGCAAGGACGAGCTTGTCCGCGCCCTGTTCGGAGACATTCAAAAAACGAGCGGCTCCGTCACACTCAAAGGAAAGCCTTTAAACGTTAAGCATCCTTCTCAGGGCAAAAAGCATGGCATTGGCTTTCTGCCGTCCAACCGTAAAGAAAACGCAATCATTAAAGATCTCTCCGTTCAGGAGAACATCACAATCGTCACACTCGACAAGTGCTGCTCGGGTCCGACGCTTATGCCCAGCCGCGAACGCAAGATAGCAGAAGAATACCGCGAGAAACTTGGCATCAAGGTGGCGAACCTTGCGAACAAGATCACAAGCCTTTCGGGCGGTAATCAGCAAAAAGTCGTTCTATCCAAATGGTTAAACGCTAAACCGGATGTGATGATACTCTCTAACCCCACACAGGGTGTTGACGTGGGTGCCAAAAACGAGATTTACGCGCTGATTATGGAGCTTGCCAAGGAAGGCATTGGTGTCATTGTGGCCAGCGGCGAAGCTCAGGAAATATTCAAACTCTGTGACAGAGTGCTGGTTATGTATCACGGCGAAATGCGCGGTGAACTCGCGCGCGGTGAAATATCCGAAGAAAACATTATGATACTGTCCACGGGCGGTTTGCTACAATAACACAAGGAGAACACAAGAGTATGCAAAGCATGGAAAACAAAAAAGGCAGTGCTGTAATCAAAAAAATCCTAAGTGAATACAGCATTATACTGGTTGCGATCGGTATGATCATTGTTGCAACCATACTTCAGGGCAGCACCTTCTTGACGCTGCAGAACTTTATCAATATTCTGCGCAATAACGCGGTTATTGGTATCATTGCCTTCGGTATGTCCTTTGTGATCATATCCGGCAATATCGATTTATCGGTAAGCTCGCAGCTCGTGGCTGTCGCAGCTTTGCTGATCTCGGTTATCAACACCACGGAAAGCATTGTTCTGGGGCTTGTTGTGGCTATCGCATTCAGCTGCGTGTTGTCCGCACTGGTCGGCCTTGTCGTGACAAAGGGCCGCGTCCCCTCCTTCATCGTGACGCTCGGTATGCAGTATATTTACCGGTCATTCTGTATGTTTTTCATGGAAGGCGGCGGATTCACAGGTTCAGTCACTGCTTTCAAAAGCATTTCCAACACGAATTTATTCGGTTGGCTGCCAATGCCCATCGTCTACTTCCTTCTGATGTTTGCTCTATACTTTTACATTTCTAAGTATACGAGACTGGGGAGACATATCTATGCCGTGGGCTCGAACGAAAAAGCCACGCGTTTGAGCGGCATCAATACCGACCGCATCAGAATCATCTCATTCATTCTGCTCGGTTTTGCAGTGGCGATCGCGGCAATCACCGAAGCTTCTCGTATGAATTCCATTAACTCCACTTCCTCGGGTACGGCCTATGAGCTTAACGCAATCGCGATGGCGGTTGTCGGCGGTATCGCGATGGAAGGCGGCAAGGGCAATCTCGTGGGTACCATATTCGGTATATTGATTCTTGGTATCATCAACAACATACTCACGCTAATTGGTGTGGATGTGTATCTCGTGAATGCTTTTAAAGGTGCCATCATCATAGCGGCTGTGCTCTTCCAACGCAAAGAAAAAGAAAGGTAAACAACAAACCACTTTGTTGCTAAAGAACCTCACCAAATGTGTGAGGTTCTTTAAAAGATATAACCTATGTTTAAAAATAAATCTACAAGGAGGAAAAACAAATGAAAATTGGAATCGACAGTTATTGCTTTCACAGACTGTTTGGAGAGGCGTATGACTTTCAAAAAGTACCGGAAAAACTGAAAACGGTAGATGAATTTCTTGATTTCGCCAAACGGCTTGATGTTGACGGTGTTTCGCTTGAAACCTGCTTTTTGCCGAGTCTTGATGACGGATACTTAAAAGAGCTTGGCGCAAAATTAAAGGAATATGGTTTTGATACCGTTTTTGCCTGGGGACATCCCAATGGTCTTGAACGCGGACTTAATCCTGAAGCTTATGAAGAAATGAAGAGGCTTATTCCCAAGACAAAACTGCTGGGAACAGACGTGATGCGTATTACGGGTTCCGCTTTCGACTGGCGTCATGAAAACCACAGAGACCATATCGCCCGCCTTGTACCCATGTTCAAGGAAGCGACAAAGATCGCTGAGGATAATGGCGTCAAACTCGCAAACGAAAACCATGTGGATTATACATCCGATGAGATGCTCGAGATGCTTGAGGCAGTAGACTCCCCCAACTTCGGCATCAACTTTGACACAGGCAATTTCCTGCGTCTGCTTGATGATCCGGTGAAGGGTATGGAAAAGCTTGCGCCATATGTGTTCTCCACACATATCAAGGACTTAAAGCTTCATCCCACCGCAAGCCCGAGCGACTGGTATTACTTCTGCGGCGTTCCCGTTGGCTTTGGCCTCATCAACAACTACAAGCTGGCCGAATTGCTCTCCAAAGCGGGATACAAGGGCTTCCTCGCCGTCGAAATCGACGCACCGGCACCCGAATGGCTCGACAAGGAAGAAGAAGCGGTCATGGTCAGCGTGAAGAACCTGAAGAAAATCGGCGCACAATTTGCTTAAATCCGATACGGAGGGTATCAAGATGAAGAAAAAGTTAAACATCGCCATGATCGGCGGCGGTTTTATGGGCAAGGCACACAGCAACGCGTGGCTGCGCGTCAGTGAGTTCTTTGATGTACCGTTTAAGCCGGTGCTTAAAGTTATCGCCGGCAACAAAACAAAGCTCGAAGACTTTGCCGAGACTTGGGGTTATGAAGAAGTCACATACGACTGGCGTACCATCATGGAACGCGACGATATTGACGTGGTGGATATCGGCACCCCTACCTTTGAACATAAGGAAATGGTGATCGCGGCGGCGAAGGCAGGCAAGCATATCGTCTGTGAAAAGCCGTTCACATTGACCTACGCGGATGCCAAGGAAATGCTTGATGCAGCAGAAAAAGCCGGCATCGTGCATTATCTGAATCATAACTACAGACGTGTTCCGGCTGTCGCATTTGCCAAGCAGTTGATCGAAGAAGGTCGCATCGGCCAGATTTTCCACTGGCGGGGTGCTTATCTGCAGGATTGGATTACCGATCCCAGCTTCCCCCTCTCGTGGCAGCTTCGAGCGGAATGCGCGGGCGGCGGGCCTCTTTACGACCTGACCTCCCACGCGATGGACCTTGCGCGTTATCTGATAGGCGAGCCCACGGCAGTGACGGCTGTCAACAAAACGATCATCAAGGAACGTCCGCTCCCCGGCGTTGGGGCAACGGCGTTCTCATCCGGCACCGGCTCAGATACGTCACAGATGGCACCTGTGACTGTAGACGACGCATCTTTCACGATTGCGGAGTTTGAATGCGGTGCGCTCGGCAGCGTAGAGTCCTCGCGTTTTGCCACAGGCCGCAAGAACTTTAACGATTTTGAGATCTATGGCAGCAAGGGCTCCATCAAGTTCAACCTCGAAAAGATGAATGAGCTTGAGTTCCTGGATGCCACGGCCCCCGGCAGAGAGCAAGGCTTCCGCCGTGTACTCGTCACCGAAGGGGATCATCCATATCTCTCGGCATGGTGGCCGTCAGGCCATATCATCGGCTATGAGCACACATTTGTCAACGCCTTCAAAGACTTCCTCATGGCTGTTGACGGCAAAGAAACGATCACGCCTGACTTCAATGACGGCGCTCAGATCATTCGTATACTCGAAGCCATCAAGAAATCCAGCGATGAACAACGCCGCGTGAACATCTCAGAGATTCGGTAAACCAACACACTATGAAAGGGGCGTATTATATAATACGCCCCTCATTTTATACGAAAAAGGGAGGGAATATCATGGTCAATATCGGCGTCATCGGCTGCGGCAAGATTGCTCAGGTTCGGCATCTGCCCGAATACGACGCAAATGCAAACGCCAGCATCTACGGATTATACGACATCAATCAGGAACGCACGGCTGAGCTAGCGAAACAATACGGCGCAAAAGCTTTCAGTTCATATCAGGAGCTGCTTGCAGACCCGTCCATCGATGCGGTCAGCGTCTGTACAGCCAATAATGCCCACTGCGAAGTCACTGTGGCCGCACTCAAAGCAGGCAAGCATGTTCTCTGTGAAAAGCCCATGGCTATTACGCTGGAAGAATGTGAGCTTATGGTCAAAACAGCACAGGAAACAGGCAAGTATCTGATGATCGGCCATAACCAGCGCCTCGCCAAAGCGCACGCACGTGCGTCCGAGCTCATCAAAAAAGGCGAAATCGGTCGTATCGTGACGTTCCGTACCACATTCGGTCATGGGGGCCCCGAGACATGGACGATCGATCCTGGCAAAAACATCTGGTTCTTCGACAAGAAACAGGCTGTTTTTGGTGCAATGGCGGATCTCGGTATCCATAAGACCGATCTGATTCAATTCTTAACTGGCCAGCACGTGGTTGAAGTGTTCGCTTATATGGGTACACTGGATAAAAAAGATACGGCTGGTCAGCCCATCTCTGTGGACGACAACGCAATATGCACATACCGTATGTCGGGCGGCACAGTAGGCACTATGACGGCAAGCTGGACATACTACGGCGCGGAAGACAATTCCACTGTGTTGTACGGCACAGAAGGCATCATGCGCATTTACGATGATCCCAGCTACTCTATCGTGGTCATCAAAAAGAACGGCGAGCATGTATACTACAACATTGATCAAATACAAACGAACGACAACCAGACAAGCTCTGGTGTGATTGATCTTTGGATGGAGTCGCTCACGACGAACACACCACCGGAGATATCCGGCGAAGAAGCCCTCAAAGCCATGCGTGCAGTGTTCGCATGTGTCGAAAGCGCAGAAACAGGCCGCCGAATCACTTTAAAATAACTTTAATTTTATGTTTGTCGAAGTAATAGGGAGAAAGAAGGGTTTGCCAAAAGGCAGGCTCTTCTTCATTTTATGTTCATTTGTGCTGCGCCGCAAGCCATTCCCATAAATTCAAATCACCGTCTTTACATTCGTTGTTCAACACATATGTCCATACCCAATGAGAGTCGTATGTGTAAGGCGTTCCGTCTTCATTAAAGTACTCCCCTGTCGTATCATGAACATCATTGAATATGGAAGTGTGCACGTTCTGTGCCCCCGCTTTTCTCAGCCGGTCTATCGTCACCGAAGAATACATGCTTGGCGGAACGGTTTCATCCTCTGTGCAGTATGTGAACCATAGCGGCATTTTTGCAAGGGTTTTGAGTCCCTCGTCATCGATGAACTTATCATAAAATTCGCATACGGGAAATGCGGCAGCAAAAAAATCCGCATAACTCTTAGCCATCAGCATCGTCATATAACCGCCCATTGAGCATCCGCCGATATAAATCCTGTTCGTATCAATGTTATTAACAGAAACAACCTTATCAATCAATGCCTTAAGCGACTCTTGCCAATAACTCGTACCATCGGCATTCAAGCCGTAGTTGCCGGTCTCTGCCGAATTCTCCGGCCAATAGGTGGGACACTGCGGGACAAGCACATAAGCCCCGCCTAATAGACCCTGAATTTCTTCATCCGCGAGCGCAGTCAGTTTATTACCATACAACGTCACGGTGACATCATCCCCGCCTTCCCCCTGTCCGTGAAGCCAGACCACAAGCGGCTTCTTATCGCTGTCATCCACGGGTTTATACAGCGCATATTCCATGGATACCTCATCAAACTTAAACTTCGATTGAGTGAATTGATCGGCTTGCGGCGTGATTCTATCCGTATACACCGGGTTGACTGACAGATTCTTAAGTAACTCGCTTTTCGGATCAATGGGAGAAAAACTCAGTTTGTAATCTTCATCCCAGATGTTATAGAATCGGCTGCGATCGTAATAGAGCAATGTCCCGTGAGACGGGTCAGCGCTCATTTCAACAGCGATATAGCTTGATTCTTTCTCTTTTGGATTTCCGTTTTCATCGCAAAGATGCACATTCGTGACCTCACGCTCTCCCACGATGCCGTTGCGGTTTGCCTCAGTCACTTGAAAATCGCAGACATCAGCCTCTTTTATTTTGTCATTGATCTTAATTATCGCTTTCGTTGAGGCGGCACCCCAGTCGAAAGCTTCTGCGACAATATTATATGTGCTGTTATATGTGTCGGCTTGTATAACCGGTGTGAGTACTGGTGTTTTATCCATGGGGTTATCCTCCGCAACAGTTTGACTTTGACAGGCTATAAAGGGAATCATTATTATGACCATCATCAATAAACAAGTGATTTTTTTCTTCATCTATCATCCGCCTTATTGTATAACTTCTTAACACTGCCTTGTTTAATAATATCATAAATTACATTTTATTGTATGATAGTTTATAATAAAAAAGGCCACTGAAAAAAAATCAATGACCTTTCTTGCTTCTTTCTAATGGATATTATTTACCAGCCAACTCTTCTCTTGCCTTTTTGACTTCAGCGACCATTTTCTTGCCGACTTCCACTATGGAATCATAGTCGCCTTTCTTGGCTCCCGCTGTTAAATCACTGCCAGCGCCCACGGCTACAGCGCCCGCTTTGATCCATTCCGCGATGTTATCGACATTAACACCGCCGGTGGGCATCATACGTGCCTGCGGCAGCGGCCCCTTGATCGACTTAATGATCTTGGGCCCAAAGAGGTTGCCGGGGAATATCTTGATGATGTCCGCCCCTGCTTCCATGCATTCCACCGCTTCTTTTACTGTCATTGCGCCCGGCATGCAGGCAATCTGATGCTTGAGACACAGTTTAACCGTCTCGACGTCCAAATAGGGCGACACCACATAGTTGGCTCCAGCAAGTATCGCCGTCTGAGCCATTGCGGGTGTGATCACTGTGCCTGCGCCGATCAACACATCTTCAGGTTTATACTTCTTGCTCAGTGTTTTGATGATGTCCGCCGCACCGGGCACTGTGAATGTGATCTCGATACCGACGATACCCGCCTTGATGCATGCATCCACAATCTTCATGGCCTGGTCTTCGTTCTCAGCGCGTACCACAGCCACCACGCCGCACGATTCCAAACGTCTAAGCACTTCAATTTTGTTCATATTATCGCCTTCCTTTTACTTAGCGATCCCCCGACAACAAATGCGTCGATGGACCGTTATAATTCGTATGGACACTTTTGCCCTGACAGTACCTGTATCGCATTGTCCACTGCCATCATACCCATACGCGAAATCGCCTGCGTCGTGTGACCGGCTGCATGAGGTGTAAACACCACACCCGGCAGACCCTTAAGCGGCGAGTCTACAAGAGGCTCCTGCTCAAATGCGTCCAGTCCAAGACCGCGCAGATGCCCGCTTTTCACCGCTTCTGCGGCGGCTTCTTCGTCAATCAGTCCGCCTCTGGCTGTGTTGATCAGTATACCGCCCTGCTTCATCTCTCTGATACGATCCGCATTCACCATATGGCGTGTCGCGTCGGACAGCGGCACATGCAGAGATACCACATCCGCCGTTTTAAACAAGTCATCCAGTTCCACGCGAATAACGCTGTTCTGCTTGCCGAATGCCTCGTCAAAATACGGGTCAAACGCGATGACATCCATCTCAAACGCTTTGGCGCGCAGCGCCAGCCGTTTGCCGATTGCGCCAAGTCCCACGATACCAAGTGTCTTGCCCGAGAGCTCCATACCGTTTGCTCTTGGCCACTCTCCCGCTTCCACAGCCTTGTGCAGTGACGGTATGTTGCGTGCCGCGCACAACATCAGTCCGAAAGCCATCTCGCAGACAGCCGTGGCGTTTGCGCCCGGTGTATTGGTCACGGTGATGCCGCGCTCTTTGCACGCGGTAATATCGACCCTGTCTACACCCGCGCCATAGCGCGAGATCACCTTCAGTGAATCCGGCATCTGTTTCACAACATCAGCAGTGATATAATCGAGACCCGCAATATAGCCGTCCACGTCGTCCAGACGCGCAAGCAGCTCATCTCCCTGCAGCGGCTTGCCTAAGTCATTATACACAATGGTGTCCGCAAACGCTTCCAGCTTGGCCTTGGCCTGCTCGTTCGCAGGCTTTAGGAAGGAAGTCGGCGTTACCAATAGTTTCATATACCTGACTCCTTTATTTCCACTTGGGGTTGTCAATGATCGTGGGCTCGCCGTTGACCTCAACCATCAGCTTGCGGTATCCCTTTGTCTCAATAGAGCCATAATCGTGTCCGGCATCGGCACGGAACACAAAGAACGTGCGCAGCGGCTCATTGCCCACGCAGATGCTGCGGTGCGCATAACGTTTGGGCACGTATACAGCCTTGCCTGCTTCGAGCTCCAGCGCGGACCAGTCACCTTCGGGGTTTTCCATAAGCATATAGCCGTGTCCCGCCAGGCAGTAATATATCTCGGCCGTTTCCAATATGGTGTGAAAATGCCCTTTGGTAAAGTAATATTCGTTGCCGACTTTTCCCGGATATACGATGCTGCATCCATAGGCGAGGTCTCCCTCGTGCTCCGGCACAGGCATGCTGTGGAATTCATAGACCAGCGGATCCTGCCCGTCACACGCGGCGTCAAAAGCTGCATCGTCCGCAAACATACCTTTCATCTGTGATAGATAGCGCTTACCGGTATCCATCATTGTCGAAAGTCCTGTTTTCAAATCAAAATCCATTGTAAAGCCGCGTTCAAAGTCGAAGGGCTTTGCTGCATTAAAATCTGCCATGATATTGTTTCCTTTCTTTTATCTGCCGTTGAAACCGGCAGCAATTTGATCCATCTCTTTGAGTGTATCGCCCACAATGGGTGTGTGGAACACTTCGGAAATCACCGATGTCCAGCCATACACGAAATACATCCATCCGTCTTCAACCAAGAGGCTGCTCTTTTCCTTCTGCTCAAGCGCCTGATGCATGAAACGCAGATCTCCGCGGTAGTTGATCTCCCATACCATCGCGTTTTTAGGGAACAAAGCGTCGTCGGTCAGCGGCGAACCGGGTCTGTCTTTACCAAGTCCGGTTGCGTTGATGATCAGCGATCCCTCAGGCATCGTGTGAAGCACCGCGTCGTTCTGTGTAAATTCAGGCGTCAAATGATATTCGCAGCGAACAGAACCGGGATTGAGTGCCTTATTGATCTCTTCGATCTCCGTTAGTCTCGGCTGTGAACGGTTGGCCACCACGATGTGGGACGGATAGTTGCCTTTGAATTCTTCGCGCATGAAATACGAACACATGGAAATCGCGCTGCCGCCGGCACCCATGATAAATACGCCCGCTTGCGGGTGTTCTTTCCAGTAGTTCTCAGGGATGAATTCTTCCATCGCAAGCCCGCAAGTGATGGGGTCTTTGGCGTGGCCGCAGAGTTTATCACCGTCTTTGGAAATGGACGACATCTCACCGAAGCGCTGGGCGTATGGATCAAGATACTCAAAAAGATCGCTTGCTGCATTATACAAGTCGATCTTATGGGTGGTGACCAGTGCACCGAGCGACAGCGGGTCGTTTTTGATGAAGCTGACCACTTCACGGTAAACCTCTTTGGGAGCGTGGATTTCAATGTCGATGCCTTTAATGACGGCATCCTTTAATCCGAGCGCCTTAGCCCATTCCGGAAAAACCTTCATGATCGAAGATTTGCCCGTTGTGACACCGATGAAATACATCGTAGGTTGTGTTGCAGGTTCCAGATTCATAAGTCTTTTCTTGCCTCCTGTTATTCCAGCCGCAGGGCTTTTTGGGCGTTGTTTACCGTCATGTTCTCAATGGCAGACATCGGCACCCCATGCTCCCGCAGCATAGTGATGAATTCTTTTAATATATAATCCAGCCCCATATCTGCGCCGTATGCACGCAGGCGCTGATTAGTGGTATCTAAAGACAGCAACAGCTGCTCTTCAAAGCCTGAATGTATCATGGCCTTAATCAGGGCAATCTCCTTCTCATGACTCAAATATTTAAGGCGGTTGATACTGTCGTAGCACAGGTTCGCGCCGGTTGAAAGCACTTCCCTGTGATAACCCATATCGTAACGCGATCTGTCCATATGACAGATGATCATTCTTTTTGACGCGATGCCCGCCGAACCAAAAAACTCTATCATTTCCAATATATCGGCATTCGGTTCTGTATGGATCAATACAGGAACGCCGGTTATGCTTGCAGCCTGTGCCGCTGCGCCGAACAGCTTTTCACTCGTGCTGTCCGCATAAACGCCGCCGGTTTCCACCGCCGCTTTGATCATACCCGCACGTGCCGCAATCCGCCGTCCGTTATTAAGCGTCATTCCGTTGGTGATTTCACTCTCAAACAGGTCGGCAAGCTGCTGCTCTGTCCATGATTCAGGAAAGCCGCCCTCTTCATAAAAAAGCATTCTATGAAAACCTGTGACCGCGATGATATGAACACCCGTCTTGGACGACGCATTCACCAGCGCTTCTTCCATACGTCCGCAACGGACGGGCTGAGCATCGACAATGGCCGTACCGCCCGCATCACGGTAGGCGGCAAGCTCTGCATTGCTTTTATCGGGATCATCCATGCACAGCGCAGGGTTTATCTCAAAGGATTTACCCTTTTCCAGAAACAGATGTTCATGGCATTGCGTATGCCCAAGAAGATCGTGCGGAATGTCGCCCAGTACGGTTCTAATCATAATGACAACCTCAATCGTATCCGTTTATATCGGCATCCTCAAAAGAAAATGACATGCTTGATGCCCATCGTCTGTTTGACGTTTTCAAACGCGGTTAAAATATCGCCCAGCGGATAACGGTGCGTAATAATACTGTTGACATCAACAAGCCCCTGAGACACAAATTCCAGTGTTTTTCTGAACTGTGCAATGCTTGAGCGTGTGGAACCCGTGAGATATAGCTCCTTGTAATGCACCAGATTGGTGTCAATGGGCACCGGCTGCTTGCTTGCAGGGATGCCGCCGAAGAAGTTAACCCTGCCGCCGTAGTTCATTAGCGGAAGCATGGCTGCCTGCACCGATGGCACCGGGCACGCCGTAATCGCGATATCCAGCCCGCGCCCATTCGTTTTTTCCATCACGAATCCTGTCAGATCGTCTCCGTGGTAGGTGGTGATATACGGCAGAATTTTTTTACATGCCTCAAGGCGTTCCGCTGAAATATCGTTTAAGAACACTGTGGCGCCTGCCATATGCAATAGCTGCACATGCATCATGCCGATGGGGCCCGCCCCCACAACCAGCGCGTATTCACCGGGCTTGACAAAACACTTTGTGAAGCCGTTGTACGCGCATGAAAGCGGTTCTGTCACCGCGGCTTCCGCGGGTGAAACGCCTTCGGGCAGCTGCATCAGATTGCCGCGGCAGATCGCATCGGCAGGGATACGAACATATTCGGCAAACGCACCGTCCATGTTGATGCCAAAAGCGCGGAAAGCATCACACAGATGGAAATTGCCGTCCACGCAGCGGTCGCAAATACCGCAGCCGATGTTGGGCTGCATGGCAACCTGCATGCCTTTCTTAAAGAAAGACACTTCGCTGCCCACCTCCACAATGGTACCCGCGAATTCATGTCCCAGCGTGAGCGGATGATCTTCATCCACACCCTTTTGGCCGTTGCCCCACATGCGGATATCCGTTCCGCAAATTGCGGCGGCATCCGTTTTGAGCAGGAGCTCATCGGGCCGGATTTTGGGGATTTCTGTTTCGACAAGTCGAATATCATTGGGGCCGTATAGCTTTAAACTTTTCATAGTGAGTCTCCTTTATAAGCGTACAATGCTGTCTGTGGCGATGGATTCGTTGCCCGCTTCCACAATGCGTACCGCCATCATGCCGTCGTGACCTGTCACAGCGGTCGGGGTGTCATTTTTGATGCTTTGCACAAACGAGATGTCTTCGGCGAGATATGCTTCAATAAAAAGCGTCATCCAGCTTTTCACAAAGGGCGTGGAAGTGCCGTTCTCCACCGTGGTGCATGTGATAAAGCGGTCTTCCTTGCGGCCCACATGCAGTACACCCTTGGTGCCTACAAGTTCCATCTGAGCGTCGTACCCATACTGCACATAGGCAGCGCCATCAATACTGAACTGTATGCCGTTTTTGAAAACGCCGTTCATCACCACGCTGTCATAATAATCCGGATATTCTTCAGCCACCTCTTTGTTGCGGAAATTGCCGCCCAGCGCATACAAAGACTCAATTTCGCTGTCAGCAAACCAGCGTATGCTGTCGATATCATGACTATTCAGTTCTGCCAAGATTCCATTGGATTTTTTAAGATCGTACATCCACGGCCTCGGTTTGCTCGGGCCGCGCGTACAGGAGCGTATCATGACAAGATCGCCGATTGCGCCCTCTTCAAGCAGCTTTTTAGCATGTTTGAAGCTCAAATCATGACGGCGCATAAAACCGATTTGAAGTTTCACATTGTTTTTATCACACGCATTAATCATTTCCTGACATTCTGCGCTGTTCATTGCCATGGGTTTTTCACAAAACACATGCTTGCCAGCGTTCGCACAGTCGATCACGATGCTTTTGTGCAGGTCTGTGGGCGATACAACAATCACCGCATCCACAGCGGGGTTCTTAAGAGCTTCGCGGTAATCCGTATACCAATCTGTGAGTCCCAGCTCCTTCGCCGCTTTTTTTGCCGCTTCTTCGACGACATCGGCCACGGCCACCATTTTGGCACCGGGAACCTTGTTATTAAAATTGCCGGCATGAATCATACCGGCACGGCCACAGCCGATAAGACAGACACCCAAGTCACGTTGTTGCATAGTATTCTCCTTTTGCTCTGGAGCGGGTTTTGTCCTTTTCAGAACACTCCTGATGTCTGTCTTATAGTATATATCGTTTATTGTTATTTTTCAAGCGTTTATTATTACATATTATCACTTACTTTCGGTATTTGCGCATATCACACGAATTCCGGCTTCCTCAGCAGCTGATATGAACTCCGGGTTTACCTTATCATCCGTGATCATCACATCCACCTGGGATAAAGGGGCAAATACAACAAGTGAATTGCGGTCAATCTTACTGCTGTCGCAAAGCAGAAAAACCTCTTCAGCAGCTTCCACAAGACCCGTCTTAATATTGGCCATATCGATGCTGGGCGTGCTGAGGCCATAATCCACGCTTACACCATTGGCCGCCGCAAAAACCTTGTCTACACGCAGCTTAGAAATTGTATTCATAGCCGTAAGACCAACGGTGCAGTGGAAATGACGCCTCACAGCGCCGCCCGCCATGAGTATGGAGACATCCGTGTTGCGTTCCAGCCATGCGGCAATCTGGAGATCGTTGGTGACCACCGTTAACCTTTCTATCCCCACAAGATGCTTGGCCAACTGAAAAGTGGTCGTGCCGGTATCCAGAGCGATAGCATCGCCCGGCTTGATGAATTCGGCCGCCACTTTGGCGATAGCCTCCTTTTCAAGCACATGCTGCACTTCTTTCTGATACGTGTTGGGCTCGTACACGGCTTTCTGACAGCTGATAGCCCCTCCGTGCGTACGTTCAATCGCTCCCGTTTCCTCAAGCTCGCGCAAGTCATTGCGGATAGTGGCTGGTGAGACTTGAAAACGCTCGCACAGTTCGCCCACGGTCACATTCCCTTTTTGATTCACAATCTCTGTAATGGCTTGTTTGCGAACCTGCGCAAACATACCGTCCGGCTGTTTTGCCATGTCGTCTACCCTTCACCCCTTCTTAATCTTTATAATACTCTGTGAGAATATCCATCGCCTTAAGATATTTGTCCGCACAGGGTGCATACTGCTCATAAGTCTGTTTATCCATACTAAATTCCGCACCTTGACGCATTACGCGTTCGATTGGTTTTTTATAATCTGCCAGCAAACCGACGCCGCAGCCCGCAATCACGGCGCTGCCCAGAAGTGCTGTTTCTCCCATTTCAAAAGTGGTGATATTGACGCCCATTACATCGGCCTTAATCTGATTAAACAGCGGTGATTTGGCCCCTCCGCCAATCGTAATCATATCATTAAACGAATCATTAGGATATAGTTTCCTCAATACGGAAAGATAATACTTGTATTCATATGCCACAGCTTCCATCACAGAACGATACATATGGCTGCGCTTGTGTTTGAAGTCTAAACCCAAAAAGCTGCCTTTAAGGAACGGGTTGTTTGGAAGAACGCGTCCGGAAAAATGCGGTATAAATGTGATGCCCTCGCTGCCCGGCGACACATCCTCCGCTTCTGCATCAAGCACTTTATAGCTTGCGGCAGGGCTGCCCGAAAGCGTATCGCGGAACCAGCGCACGCACATGCCGCCGCCGTTGATGTAAGCCAGCGGCAGAAAAAGCCCGTCGATGGGGCTGCGCATCATCGTGAGTGTTTCGTATTCAATATCCGGTACGTAGCTGTCTACCACGCTGCAGAGCACAGATGCCGTGCCCGCACAGTCCAGCACCATGTTGCGTCGAAACATGCCCGAACCAAACGTGCTTGCCGCCGTATCGCCGCAGCCGGCCACCACCGGTACGCCCTCGGCCACGCCGCTGAGTGCCGCAAATTCTTTTGTGGTTTTTCCCGCAATATCAAAAGGAGAAATGATACGCGGCATTTTATCCGGACTGACATCAAATGTATCCAATAGTTCCTGCGACCAGCGCTTGTTTGCATTGTCAGCAAAGCAGGAAAAATGCAGATGCGTATAGTCAAAGTAGGCTTCATCGGCTTTCAGACCCGTCATTTTTCCGACCACATATGCCTGCGGCAACACGAACTTGGCCGTTTTGGCATATGCCTCGGGCTGCTCATTCTTCCACCATAGAATCTTAGGGCCATGTATATAGGTGACGGGGCCGCCCGACAGAGCAATAACACGCTTACCTGCTCGCTGGCGCATTTCGTTCATGTAAGGCCCGCAGCGCATATCCAGCCATGAGTCAAAATATGTGGATGCTTCACCCGATTCATCGATGCCCATGATGCCCGCCATCTGGCCGTCGAGTCCTATGCCTGCAATGTCGTTCCCCGATATGCCCGACTTTTGCAGCAGTTCTCTTATCGTATTGGCGCACGAACTAAATATCTCTTCAGGCTCTTGCCAAACCGTTCCCGGCTTTGGTGAAATCAGCCGCGATTCCTCAAATGCTGTACAGAGCAGCTCCATATCTTCGTTGAATAAAGCCGCCTTGGTTCCCTGTGTGCCGATATCGATGCCAATCACATATGCGCCCATAAATAACTCCTTATTGTTTTTTATCGTTTGTTGTTATTTATTATTGTATTGCGCTTGAACCAAATTGTCAATTGAAACAGTCATCTTCTACATATCTCTATACAAGACGAGGTTTCAATTCAAGTATCTGGGATATCTCAAATGACGCATGTCATGTTTACTTGACACATTAGCGCTTAATCAGTATAATGAATGTAAGGTTAACCTGACTTTTTTCATTAAAAAGGAGCTGCAGAAACGAAAATACTGAGAAATCCTGCTGTTAACTGCATGTTTATTGCGCTACTATCCGTCCTCAATGCGTTTCTATTTATTTTCACATCTACTCATATCGAATTTAACCGCCTACTGACCCATGGCGAGACCTTGCAGTCTGATTTTTGGAACAGTTGGTCTTCATTTATCATCAATGGTAATATGAAATACATCGGTTATGTCTTTTTGTTCACAGCACTAATTATCATTCTTCTGACATTATTTAAAAAAAGAAAATATGACGAATACCAGGTCAATGTCCTAGGACGCTGTATCATGCTTGCGGGTTTAGTCACGCTACTGTTGCTGCCTATCGCTTTGATCATAATCCTCAGCGATCCAAACTATGCGGTTGCGACAATTCTTTTTCTGTTAACCGCACAATGGACAAGCGTATTGATAATGGATATAGTTTATACAGTCAAATACATGTAAATATATCTATTTTTATCAATATTTTAACATCTCCCTGTCTCTCATTGCCGCCGCATAGGCCATAAACTGCGGCGATAATTCCTCCATATCCTTTAGTGTCACTCCCCGCCAAAGCACCAGATCATTCATTAAGCGTCCGCATCCGTTGCCCATCGACAGCTGACATGTGGACAGTTCGATATCAATTGTTATTTCAGGCTCTTCCTGACTGCCGTATTTAAGCCGTCCCTTCAACCTTGAGTAAAGTCCTTTAAAGCCACCCTCCCTGCTTTCTTTTTTTCGTGCGAGGTAATACACTCTAGCGGCTTCGTTGCGAGGTATGCGCAAAGATGCGTAACGAAAACCGTATACATTGTCGGGCAAGCGGTCTGCCTCTTCAGAATATGACTTATGCGACTTTCTTGCCCACTCAATCCATTCTTCTTTGGGCGCTTTTTCATCAGGTATCGGCGGCTGATGCAGCGCATCGGGGTAATAGTTGATCAAAGTGTTTATTTTCAATGCTTTGATCTGCCGAGGTGTCGGCTGCGTCTCCTCTGCACCAAGTGATTCAATCAAATACGCTTTTAGCTCATCCCCTGTTTTGAGACGCTTTACCGGTACGGTTTTCCTTTTGCATGCTTCAAGCATTTCGTCCCATTCTCGCCGTTTATCACTGCCGCCTTTCTTATCTGAAATAAAAACGGCTGTCGGACCATCCGCACCGCCGATGATGCCTACAGCAGAGCACTCATTATTCCCGCCGGATTCGGGATTGTATTTGCTCTTCATCTTTTCTTTTGCCAGCAAAGTCACGCGTTTGACGAAGTCCGTTTTCGCCTCCGTATACATATCACGGTCGTGCTCATACTTTTCTTTCAAGTGCTTTTTCAATTCGCCGTATTGTGCGGCGGTGTCCGAATGTACGCACAGATAATCGCGAAAATAAAGCTCGTCCCAGTCGCCCGCATACCGCACATGGATATGAAAAACCTGTTCGGCAAATCCCTGCTCCGTATAACCTTTTAAGAACATCATGTGCGGCGGCGGATTTTCAGGTTGACGTGAATAGATATAACCGTTTTGCTCCAAGGTATGTATCAGAACATGCGTGTCGCATTCTCTCGCAACCTCTAGGAGAATATCGACTATCGGCTTAGCGATCAATCCCGCCACGGCTGTGCTCCCGATATGGCTTATTCTATCGATATTCTGCTCTCCGATCACACGAACAAGCCGGGCACGCTCTTGCGCGTACCAGTGCTTCCAAGCGGGATTATGGTCTTTGAGTATGATAGGGAAAGGCCGCCAAAGCTCTTCATTGGTCATGTGCGACAATGGCTTTGCCATATCAGTCTTCCTTTGTGCGTGAAGTAAAATCATGTGCCGTCAATGCATAACAATCATTGTCGTAAACGCTGCCATTGTAGATCTTCTCGGCGAGCTTAAGTGTGCCTTCGCATATAAACCCGCACTTTTTAAGCACGTTTCTGGAGCGTTCGTTAAACGGATAACAATAAGCCGATATTAAATCCAGCTTAAGCTCCTCAAAGCCAAATCGCAGCACCGCTTTCACCGCTTCCGTCATGAAACCTTTGCCCCAATGCCGGTCACCAATCGCATAGCCGAGCATTCTCGTGTTATCATTCTCGCGTTTGGGATCCTTAACGAGACCGACGGAACCGATCATCTTTCCGTTTTCCTTAAGAACAATGCCCCAGACACCATCCTGATTTAAAAAGACCGTCTTCATGATCTCCAGCGTTTCTTCCTTGCTCTCATGCGGCTTCCAGCCAGCATTCGGCCCCACATTGGGTGAAGATGCGTATTCAAAAATATCGTCTGCGTCTTTCTCATTAATATCACGCAATACGAGCCGTTTTGTGTTGATTATCGACAATTTGCATCCTTCTTTCGATCGGTGTATATGAACTTAAACCCCAAGCATTTTCTTTAAATAGCCCTCGTTAAGCAGGTGGACTGTTACAAATTCACCATTATGAAAAACAGCCCAGTTGTTAAATACACACGGTGCATTTTTTGCTTTTTCCAGCGTATCCACTTGGATAAGATCCAGCGCCACATCATTGTCTCTGCAATAGTTTCGAATCTGCTCGATGCAGTTGGGGATATAAGGGCACTGCATGCCGTAATAGATGGTGAGGTTTTGGCTGTCTATACGCTGTTTTTTGGCGTTCGGCGAAAATTCCGGCTTTGTTCCGTCGAAAGACAGCGCCAGCAGTTCATACTCGCCAGCGGTGTCCACCGTGTCAAAGCCATACTTTTGCATGAACTTCTTGTCAGACAAAAACGGCTTTTTCTTTTTCGCGCTGATGACGCACACGCCGGATTTGTTTTGCTTCTTTGTGTCGTTTATGCAGTATTCGAGCAGCTGCCTGCCGTAACCTTTCTTTTTAAAGCTACCAGACACCCAGAGACAGTATATATACATGTAGTTGCTGCCGACAACAGGCACCCATGCGTTTTCCAATGGCGCGTACTCGATGAAAACCTTGCCCTTTTGATCGAGCTTTCTGAACACATGGCCTTCGCCTAGCCTTTCTGCCAGCCATGCTTTTTTCGCTGCGACACCCGCCTGATGCTTTTTGTCCGCAATCGCACAGCACAGATGCTCGCCGGATAGATTCTCTGCGTTAAGCGTGATAAAGTTTTCGCTCAATGGTTACCCCCCTTATTTCTTACCATTATACAGCATGGAAATGATTGGATCAATTGATTTTCTTAGCTCCAAAAACAATCGTATAACCGTATATTTGATTCCCTTTCGCATAACCGACGGACATCATTATGATAAATGACTGCCCCGGCTCCGCAGCTTTCAGCATAGCCGCCACGATTGTTTCCTGATAAAGACCCGACGGTTCGAACAATTCAAGCTGTTCCAACGTATCCGCGTTGAAGACCTCACATCTACCATGCACAATGTTGCCGTCAATAAAAACCTGTAGCAATGAGCCATCCTGCCCGTCAACCGTGATATAAGGAATCTGATCCTTGATATCCTGCGGAGCGGGTGCGCTGCTCGCACGGTATACGAGAGGCGATACCTTTTCATCCCCGAAATTAACATTCGCCATTGCTGGCAAATTTATATGGCTTTCCCATAGCGTGAAAAGCGCTTCATAATGCTCCTGCGGCAATGCGGCCAACGAGTGGCTGTCCAACATCTTCTGCATCTGCGGCTCCTCCGCATTGTGGAACACATAATAAATTCTTCCATCAGTATTGATCAGTCGTATATACTCCCCCGCCTGAAAGATATTCACGCTAGTGGTGCGTTCCTTCACATTCTCATACTGTGCGATGATATCCTGTATGGCGCTTTGGGCTTCGCTGTCGGTCAGCAGCACGGATTCCCTAACATCCTTGCCGTTGCATATCTCGAGGGTTATACCGTCTGTCACCACATTCTCAGGGCCGTCTGCGCCGCCCACCGTGCTTTCACTGATATCCCCTGACTTCACAAGCCGATAAATGCTCCAAACGCGATCTGTATTCAGACTGACCAGCCACACTTCATCGTCCATGAGGTACAAACTATATTCCAGCCGATTATACTCGTCGGTAAAAACGGCGTATTGCGTGCATTTCTTGTATACAGAGATATCCGGCATCATACCCTCAACAACAATGTCATTTTGGAATAACGCTTCAAAATCGTCTTCGTTGATGTCGGCAGGCGCAAATGTTCCGGCGTATTTCTCCACAGTATCAAACTCTTCATCTACAATTCTCAAGGCATTGTCGGTGATATCAAAGTACGGCATATGTCCCTTAACTGCGAAGAATGAACTCAGCGGATTGGTATAGACGTTCTCCTCAAATTCATATCGGCCGGAGATATCATAAGCATCTGGCTCCCCGACTACAGGAGGACTTGTTCTTGTGATTGCCGGCGTTTCCATGGGTGACACTTCCTCGGCTTTGTCCGTTTGCGCATTGGCGGTGCACGCGACTGCGGCCGCCACGCAAACCGTCACAGCAAGCATCACAGCCCATACCTTGGGCTTTTTAAAACACAGCACATTTTTCACCCTTGATTTCACGTCGGACTCACCGAAGAACAAAGGGCCGGCAACTGGCAGTCGGCGGTTTGTGCCAACAGACAGCAGCGACAAACTGTATTCCTGTTTTGCCGCTGTACCCAGAAGCGAAATCACCTTCTCGTCGCAGCTCATCTCCATATCTTTGCACATGAATATGTATGCAAGCCACACCAGCGGATGAAACCAGTACACCGTGAGTATAACAAACGCAAAAGGCTTAATCACATGATCGAATCGGCGGATATGATGCCGCTCGTGGCAAAGTATGCAAGATCGTTCCTTTTCATTCATGCGGAACGGGATATATATCTTTGGCTTGATAATGCCGAGCACGAACGGCGACTGTATACCGTCGCACTCATAGACATTATCCTCAAACCGTACGCCCTGCTTAACGCTATTTCTGATCTTTAAATAGGAAATGATGCTGTATGTGAGCATCACAGCCACGCCAAGGCACCAAAGCACCGCTGCAACTGTTAATACAGTCTGCATCGGGTCTGCACTTTGCGCTTCCGCCGCAATCGTCTCATGGCCGTTCGTAAGCGCAGGCGGCACCGACGTTTGCGGCATTGTTGCCATATTGCCGGTGCTGACCGTTGGTTGAATTGCCGCATCCTCAATGCTTTGCGGTGTTGGCAGCGTGCCGATATTGAAGATACTCATTACCGACGAAAATGATACTGGACACACCAGACGAAACGCCGCCACGCTCCACAGCGCGTATGAGAACACCTTAGGTGCGTGTTTGAGCAGTAAGCGTACAAGCAATACAGCCATTATCACATAGGATGCCGTTATGCTCATGTCGAGTATCTTTAACAATACCGTTTCGAGAACATCCATGATTACTTCTCCTTATGCGCGTCGATAAGGCGCTTAATCTCGTCCGCTTCTTCACTGGAAAGGGCTCTGCCGCTCAAAAAGGCTGTTAAGAACTGCGGCAAAGAGCCGTCGAATGTACGTGAAAGGAACGCGTCGCTTTCCATCATCTGCACCTGCTCTTTGGGCACAACGACGCTGACCACGGCGTCTTCATTGCGAATAAGCCCCTTTTCGCACATCCGCCGTATCGCGTTATATGTGGTGGATTTCTTCCACCCCAGCTTTTCTCGGCATAGCTTAACAAGCTCCCCCGAACCCACAGGTACGTGCTCCCATACAATCGTCATAAAGCGGTAATCACTGTCCCAAATATTTAATGTATCCACATTACCTCCTTGGTTCACAATTGTAAACCTTGACATAAGTTTATGATTGTAAACCTTGACATAAGTTTATGATTGTAAACCTGTTTTGTCAAGAAAAAAAGCTGCCGCGTAAACAGTGGCAGCTTGAGACTGTAAAAAAAGCTCTTTTTATGTTCTGAATGAGCGAAGCGAAATGAAGAATCTTAATGACCGGATATGGGTTTATCGATAACCTGAGGCTGCCGTATAAGCAGCGGCAGCTTTTTGCGTATCAGCTTTTTTACAACAACTGGCTTTCTTTATGAAGCTATTTGTTCCATGTATTTATGTTCTTTCTAACAAACTCCCTAAAAGTCTGTGGTTTTTTATTCATAACATCTTCAAAAACATTGGTGACCTTTTTAGCTGTTCCCATACGTGTCATCATATAAAGCAGCCCCATTACCGTCGCATATTCTTTATCCAGTCCTCGAACCTTAATCCAATATTTCTTTGCAAAAGAGGGAGTTGGATCGGTGTAGATAATCTTTCTGCCGAGCTCTTCTGTAAGAATTTCGCCGACTGTATAATAGTCAATTGCTTCAGGCCCTGTAATTGAATATCCTCGGTTTTGATGCTTACTTGGTTCTGAGAGGACTTTTGCAATCATTTGTCCGATATCTTCCGCATCAATAAAGCTGGTAAGCGCACTCTTTACAGGCACGACAATCCTATCAAAATGCTTTATTTCAAAAGCGTGAATTCCACTGATATTCTGCATAAAAAAGCTAGGGCGAATATGACAGAACGGCAGTCCGGTAGCCTCAATGATCTTTTCTATTTTATGATGAGGCGGCACAGGATTGTTCTCAACACCAATCAGCGAAAGGAAACTGACAAGCTTTATACTCCCTTTTGCCCGGAATGCTTCAATAAACGGTTTTAAGTCTTCAGGCTTGCCTAAATGCGGCGGCCGCATAATAAAAACCCTGTCTGCATCCTCAATAGCAGACTCAAAGGTGGCTAATTCAGTAAAATCAAAATAAACACATTCTGCTTTTTGGGCATATTTCTTTTCAAGTGCCTCTTTATTGATGTCTGCCACAACAACTTCCTGTCCGCTTGCAATTAAATATTTCGCTGCATATCCGCCCACATTACCAAGCGCGCCCGTAACCAAGACTTTACCCATTTTTCTTCTCCTCCAACAAAATGTTGTTTGCGTTGTTTAAAAGTTTAATCAAATCGTTGTAATCTTTTTGACCTAGTTTATTTTGCAGAAGCTTCATCGACTTATAATATTCAGCATAGGTTTGCCCGACAAGTTTAACGGCTTTTTCTGTGGGCTGTAATGTAAAACTGCGCCGATCACTTTGCGATGGTGATTTTATTAAATACCCTTTTCTCGTCAGTGAGTTGATCATCGCTGTGACCATGGGCTTTGATACTTTAAAAAACTCCGCAATTTCTACAGGTGTGGGATTATTATCTTCTTTGACTAGATAGATAAGCAAACCCATTTCACTAGACCGAATCGGAATGTCTTTCTTTAGGTTCATGTTAATTCTGCAAAAAAGCGATATGACTTGCGCTCCTTCAATTATTTCGTTCATTTAACGCCCCTTCTATTGTTAATGTGATTAACTATATAGTAGTTCATCTTATTAACTATGTCAAGAATTATGTCGTCTTGGCATCAATAAAAAAGCCAGGGGGTGTTCCCTGGCTGATAACCGCTTAAAATCGTCTGCAAACTCCTTTTTATTTAAAGAATCTCTTGATCTCTATCTTGGCGTTCTCGACTGAATCCGAACCGTGAATGATGTTATGGCCCGTGCTTGTCGCAAAATCACCCCGGATGGTGCCAGCAGTGGCTTCTCCGAACTCAGTCGCACCCATGAGTGTGCGCGTGCCGATCACCGCATTTTGGCCTTCAACGATCATGCCAATGACTGGGCCCGACGTCATGTAAGCCACGGTTTCCGGGAAGAACGGTTTGTCGATAAGATGTGAATAATGCTCGCGCAATATCTCTTCGTTGAGGCTCATCATCTTAACGTCAAGAATCTTATAGCCCTTCCTTTCAATGCGCGAAATAACTTCACCGATAAGCCCTCTTTTGATGCAATCGGGTTTCAGCATGATATATGTTTTTTCAATTGGCATTGTGTGCCCCCCTATTATATAAAAATTCAACTTTACTAATATAACAAATTTCTCGAAGTTTGGCTATGTTTACCGATTTTTATTTGTATTATCCATGTATTCTTCAAAACACTCTCCGCTTTGCTTCATCGCCTTGGCAGCCTCTGCTCCGACAAACCGCCAGTGCCACGGCTCATAGATCACCTTTGTGTATTCCTGTTTATCTGCCTTGTATCTCATTGTGAAGCCATAGTCCTGCGCGTTTGCGTTGAGCCACTTAAAAGCGTCTGTTTTCGCGAAGCCCTTATTCCGCTTGGTGTAGGACGGTGTGACGATATCGAGTACGAGCCCTGTTTGGTGCTCGCTCGTATTGGGCCGCGCCGTGATAGTCGCGGCCTTAATTTCGGCTTCCTCGCGGCTATAGCCTTTGGCAATATAGCTGTTCACCTTTTTTTGATACTGCTCATTCTGCGTCTCGTAGCTGCGGTACGCATCCACCAGCTTAAAATCAATGCCGTCCGCTTTTGCGTCGGCAAACATCGCTTCGCATATATCAAGTATGCGCACGTCTACCTGCCCGCCCTCGAAATCGGCCAGCTCCACCTCAAAACCGTCCGGCAGCAGATGAGTGGGGTTGACAAGCACCGTCGCCCAATCTCCCATGGGCACCTCAATATCCGGAGTGTGCTTCGTTATCAAATAGTCCCGGCTTACAAAGCCTGTAACACCGTCATAAGATACATTTGCCCACCCATCCTCGTAAGCAATGACATCAGCCGTCTCTCCTGCGGGCAGCGTGCCAATCACGGCGCTGTCTGTATCGGCATTTTCGCGGATATTCACATATTCATTGGCTGTGCAGACAGCCTGCCCCGCAAAACTCACAGTTGGTACCGGTTCAGGTGTCGGTGACAGTGACAGTGTCGGTGTGGGCTCAGGTGTCGGCTCCGGTGTTGCAGCGGCGATAGGAGCTGCCGTAGGCGTCAGCGCGGCTGCGGGATCGCCCTGTGTGGATGCGGGTGATACGTTTTCGCCGCCTGTTCCGCATGCGCCAAGCAGCATGAAAATAAGCGAGAAGGCAATGAGCCACCCGCTTTTTGCTTTGTTTCTATGTATATGGTTGCAAAAACTCTTCAAATCAACCTCCATACAGACGCAATCGTTATTTTAGTACAGAAATATAAATAAGTCTACATACATTATATACATAATACAACGCTGCATGTTAGTATGTTTTGAAATAGAAATACACACGCGTAAGAAATACCGCGATCCACCATTGAATACAGCTCAGCGATATTTTGCGTCAGACTAACGAACGTCTTTAAGCATTGTTTTGCGGTATAAGGGCATCGATGATAAGCGCGCTTATAGTGATGCTAAAACTTTCTTTTTTGCCAAATAGTCGGTGATAAAAGCAGGAGAATCGGATACACTTCCAAACGTCCAATCAGCATATTAATAAACAAAATGATTTTACTGAATATAGAAAAATCCGAATAATTCCCTACCGGCGATACCATCCCTAATCCCGGTCCAATGTTATTAATACATGCCACGACTGCCGATGCAGTCGTTTTCATATCGAACCCGTTAAAGGATATGAGCAATGTGGACACAGCTGTTATACCAAAAAAAACGACCATAAATACACCCGTTCCACGTATCACATCTTCGTGAACCGGTATATTATCAAGTTTAATAAGTTTTACAGCCTGGGGGTGCACGATATTCAGCGCTTTACGTTTTAGGGTTTTAATCATGATAATAAATCGGGAAACCTTGATGCCGCCGCCGGTTGACCCTGCGCAAGCGCCAATGAACATGAGTGACAAGAGCAAGAATTTGCTAAATGTGGGCCACTGATCGAAATTTGCCGTTCCATATCCTGTTGTCGTCATGATCGAAGCGACTTGAAAAGACGCATAACGTATGCTTTCTCCAAAGCTTTCATATACCGTACCGGTTATATTGATAGCAATTGCGGCCATTGATATAAGTACAATACTCACATAGACACGTAATTCTTCATGTGCAAGAAAACTCTTAAACTTTTTGGCCAGCAAAAGGAAGAACGCGCTGAAATTAATGCCGAACAACACCATAAACACCGTGACGACGACATCAATATATACGCTGTTATATGCGCCGATTGATGCGTTCTTAATTGAAAATCCGCCTGTTCCGGCGGTTCCGAATGTATGGACAATACTATCATAAAGAGGCATGCCGCCAAAAAGTAGCAGTACCATTTCAAGAAGAGACAGGCCGATATATATTTTATAAAGAATCATTGCGGTCTGGCGGGCCTTGGGAACCAGCTTCTCCGTGGTTGGCCCCGGGCTTTCCGCTCTCATGAGATGCAAAGGGTCTGCGCCTGACAGAGGCAGTATCGCCATGACAAACATCAGGACACCCATTCCTCCGATCCAATGGGTAAAACTGCGCCAAAAAAGTATGCTTTTATCCAGCGTTTCCACTTGAGACAGGATGCTGGCACCGGTTGTCGTAAAACCGGATATAGACTCGAACAGGCTGTCTACAATCGAGGGGATCGCTCCGCTGAAATAAAACGGCATTGCGCCAAAAAAAGCTATGATGACCCATGATAACGATACTGTCACAAGGCCTTCTTTTGCATAGAATGATCTATTTGAAGGCTTTTTATATGTCAATATAAAACTTAGTATCAGCATGAGCGCTATGATGACGCTAAAAACAACCGCTGATGCAAATTCACCATAGATAAAAGACACAATAAGCGATAAAGCCATAAAAATGGCTTCGAATCGTATGACTTGACCGCAAAGGTTTTTTATCATGCCAAAGTTCATTACGCTTGTCCTTTATTTCTGAATATTTCATTCAAGTCTTCGAGCTGCTTCATTGTGGTTGCAACGATCACATGATCACCCTCTAAAATTGAATCATTTCCTTTTGGAATAATCACATCCTTATTACGAACAATGGTTGTAATAAGAAGATCTTTTTTAAAAGGCAGCTCCGACAATGGTTTGCCAAGATGCTTGGTTGATGAGGTAGCGACAAATTCAACAACTTCTGCTGATTTGCCCATAATGCGATAAAGCGTTCTGATATGGCTCCCTTTTTCTTTCTGCATACCCCTCACATAACGAACGATATGATTCGCGGCAATGTATTTTGGACTAATCACCATGTCTACCCCCGCTTTTTGGATGACATCGGTATACTCAAGTCTGTTAATCTTTGTGATGACTTTGGAAACATCCTTGTATGCTGCATACAAAGACATAATAAGATTCTCTTCATCCATATCCGTTAACGCGACAAATGCATCCACCTTATCTATGCCTTCAGAATCCAAAAGCTCTTTTTCCGTTCCGTCGCCATGAATGATAAGCGCTTCGGGGACAGACTCGCATAGATGCTCACACTTGCTTTTCGACTTCTCGATGATCTTCAATTCGACGCCGTATTTCGTCAGTATGCGGCTTAAATATTGAGCGATTAGCCCTCCGCCGACTATTATCGCCGATCTCACTTTATTATCACGGTGTCCGAGCGACATGATATACTGACGAATACTTTCATATTCTCCCGCCATGTATATGTGGTCGTCGGCTTCAATGACAAAATCACCTTTGGGTATAAAAGTCTCCTGACCTCTGTTTACAGCACAAATGAGTACATCTTCGGCAAAGTCTTGGTGAATTCTAGATACCGTCTCACCTGCTAAAGGGTTGTCCGGCTGCACTTTATATTCGACCAGATAGACCCGCCGATCTGCAAAGACACCGACATTTATGGCAGACGGAAAATATATCAAGTGGGATATTTCCATCGCGGCAGTCTGCTCGGGATTAACAACCATACTTAATCCCATGTCGTCTTTCATCATATAGAGTTGTTCATTGTATTCAGGATTTCTTATTCTGGCTATTGTATTTTTAACACCAAGCTTTTTTGCCAGCAGGCAGCAAAGCATATTTAATTCATCAGTAGAGGTGGCGGCAATGAGCAGATCAGCCTCTTTTGCTCCCGCTCTTTCGAGTACAGATACACTTGCCCCATTTCCTTTGATTGTGATCACATCCAGGGCCTCAATAGTCTTTTGAAGAACATCTTTTCTGTTGTCAATAATTGTGATATCGTGACCTTCCCGAGAAAGATGTTCTGAAAGCGTAAAGCCTACCTTTCCGTCACCAGCAACGATAATTTTCATTTTTGTAAGCCTCCGCCACTGTAAATTTCACTTAAAGACGCATTATACCATGATAAGTCTACTTTTCTCAATAAAATAACCAATAAACAAACAATAAGTGGAGCAAACGACTGTTCCGAGGGGAACTATTAAGTGAAAGAAAGCGCATGGCTCAATGTTCAATATAATTAAAGAGTCTGTGGCACTGTAATTAAGCCGCCTTGTTTTTACAACATGCATATGGTAATATTTATAAAAATGCTAACTGGGGGAATCATGAAAAAGCTTAAACAATGGCTTGACAAAATACCAACCCAAAGTTTTGTAATAATAATTTTTGCATTGGCTTTTTTATACTTGCCGCTGAATATAGAGAAAAATAGTCCTGCCGCTATTGCATTAAGCTTACCGTCTTTGCTATGCATTATCATTCTTGCGATCCGTTTTCTGAATCATTTAAAAGCCAAAGGTTCCGGTTGGTACTATGTGTTCAGATTCTTTTTTGGTTATTCACTTATCTGCTTTCCTGCCGGTTTGTTTATCGCTCTTGATTTGCAATTTAGCTTAAACGGTTTTCTGATACTACCTGGATTGGTGCTAGAGATCGGACTGCTTATCTGGCTTTTCATCAGATACCGTTTGAAGCGCCCAGGAAATAAGCACTCCGTTAAAGAGGAATCAAGCAGTTCATATCCCTTTGAAAATCTATGCGATGACCTATCAGCAGATCTCGAGGTCGAGTTTACGTATGATAACGTTCGCTATCTTTTTATACCCGAAAACGGGCGATATTACTTCAAGCGCTTTGTTTCAACAGACCCATATGAATACGAGATACTTGCCGAAGCGGAGAACCCTTTAATGTGTATTGACTCATCCGGTATTAACGGGAGAAAAATGACCGGTCTCTGGCCGAATGCTAAAGATATCGAGGTATATTGATTTCTTTCCCGACATGTTTATGAAATTATAAGATAATTGCTCGCTTACTATAATTAATTTTGTTATTTGTTATTCTTTTCTACTCTTTCTAATTAAGCAGATTGCCTAAAAATCCAACATGCTTCCTTGCGTTTTATTATATATCTTACAAGCTCGAAAACCTTGATGAGCCTGCCAAGGGCGGGAAAGTGCCGTTTGTACACAATTAGTACACAAAGAAAAATCAGAAAAATAAAAAAACCGAACCATCAGTATTTATCGGGGTTTCCGTGGTGTACCCGGGAGGATTCGAACCTCTGACCTTTGGATTCGGAGTCTCAAACGTTTCGCTATCATGTGCATAACTAAGGGCTTTATCATCACTTTACGATGCTTATATGTACGTCATGAATATCCGTTGGTACACTTGTTGGTAACACAGATTTCAAGCAAATTATCCTCGTTTTCAAGACTTATTTTCAGGCTAAAAGCCCATTATCACGGGCCTTTTTGGCTAATCTACTAAAATATTGTAAAATGCACACCTACTGAAATTGTTGTAAGATAGATAGGGGGTGTGCATTTTTGCACACCCCAGAACGAGTTCTTGCATGGTATATAATAGGATTTTATATCGAGAAATAACTAAACCTACTACTTCTGCCCGTAATAGGCGTTCTTGCCGTGCTTGCGTAGAAAATGCTTGTCGAGCAGTGTCTGCTGCAAATCCGCTTCGGGATTGAGTGTCTTTGCGATATACGCCATCTCGGCGGTGTATTCCATCACGACTGCGTTTTCCACCGCCTTCGCGCACGACGTCCCCCAGCTGAACGGCCCGTGATTCGCCGCGATCACCGCACTCACCTCAAGCGGGTCAATCTTTCGCTCTTCAAACGTTTGTATAATCACGCTGCCCGTTTCCTTCTCATACGCGCCCTTGATTTCAGCATCCGTCATGCGGCGTGTGCATGGAATGCCGCCGTAAAAGTTGTCCGCGTGCGTCGTCCCCAGAGCGGGTATATCCCTGTTGGCCTGCGCCCAACTCGTCGCCCACTTGGAATGCGTATGCACAACCGCCTTCACACCCTTGAACGCCTTATATATCTCCACATGCGTCGGCGTATCGGAAGACGGGTTCAGCGTTCCTTCAATGCGGTTGCCGTCAAGATCGACCACGACCATATCGTCGGCGGTCATGGTGTCGTAGCTCACGCCGCTCGGCTTGATCACCACATATCCCGTCTCCTCGTCGTACGCGCTTACATTGCCCCATGTGAGCAGCACCAGCCCGTACTTTACGAGATCCAGATTGGCTTTTAACACTTCTTGCTTCAGCTTCTCCAGCATAACCGTCTTCTCCTTTGTTTTATCGTATCGTCTCGACCGCAGAGCGCTCCACGGCAAGTCCGGCCTGATACCGTTCCATGAACGCCGCAAATCCGGCAATATCTTCAGAAATCGGCTCAACAGTTGAGCTTTCGCTGTCTGCAAACACGCGGCTGCTTAGGTAGTCAGGCAGCGAATCGTTCTGTTTGTTCATCATATACGCCGCAAGTATCGCCATCCCCCATGGCCCGCCTTCGCCCGCTGTGGCCATCACGGTGACCGGTGCGCCCATCGCCGCGGACATGATCCGCTGACCGACATTGGCGTCTTTGAAAAAGCCGCCGTGTCCGGTGA
>Ga0207721_100021_pt1 | contig 273466 bp, 223 predicted proteins | sample TtaePargueraPR_3_FD_187756 | JGI IMG/M metagenome (GOLD analysis project Ga0207721, IMG submission 187756) | Aerobic enrichment media microbial communities from Bioluminiscent Bay, La Parguera, Puerto Rico - Tt and P2 (1) (SPAdes) | ecosystem: Environmental > Aquatic > Marine > Unclassified ... | reverse complement strand
TGTAATAGTATCTTGTTACAATCTCCATTCCTTTTGGCCCGGTGGTTTCGGTAAAAGTTTTATTCCCGGAGTTGTCGTACCACTGTTTTACCCACGGTTGACCTCCGCCTGTTGTTAGACTAAAATACCTCTTAAACAGCTAAGACACCGGGACAATCCGTCTCTGCGCCTTAGCGATAAAATCAAATTTCTTTGGTCAGCTCATCCAAAAATTCATGGTATTTTTCCTTCAATAACGGTTTTAAACTGGTATTTACCCTTTTATGATAATCGTTCAACCAGTTAATTTCCGTTTCAGTAAACAACGATTTATCGATTAATGTCGTATCAATCGGGCATAAAGTAAGCGTTTCGAAACACAGGAAGCGTCCATATTCCGTTTTTTCTTTTTCAACACAAACCATCATATTCTCGGTACGGATACCATATAAGCCTTCGCGATAAAAAGCAGGCTCATTCGAAGTAACATTTCCCGGCAACATCAGGTTTTCGTTATATTCCTGCCGGATAGCAAAAGGCCCCTCATGAACATTCAGGAAGTGCCCTACCCCATGGCCGGTTCCATGCCCGTAGTTCATGCCATTGTTCCACATTGCCTGGCGGGCAAGCACATCAATATGACACCCCTTTGTTCCATACGGAAAGCATGCCCGCGACAAACCAATCATCCCCTGTAAAACAATTGTATAATCGCGGATAAACTGTTCAGAAACATCTCCCAGCCTAACAGTACGGGTAATGTCGGTTGTTCCGTCGATATACTGGCCTCCCGAGTCGAAAAGAATAGCACCATCAGCAGCCAGCGGCTTTCCGTCGTTTGCCCCTACATGCAGGTGAACAATGGCTCCACGGTCTTTATAGCCTACAATAGGATTAAAACTCTCACCTTTAAAGCCAGGTTGTTTTGCCCTGAATTCGGCCAATTTCACCCCAAAACTGTAATCGGTAATGTTTTGCTTTCCTATATTTTCTTTCAGCCAATATAAAAATTCGACCAGAGCCACCCCGTCTTTTTTCATCGCATTCCGAAAGCCTTTTAGTTCCACCGCGTTTTTCTGAGCTTTCAAGAGGGCAATAACAGATGTACCTTCAATTATTTCATTGTTAGCAGCTAAAGCGCTGTAGGCAGAATAGTTTAATGTTTCGGGATCAACAAAAATCGTTTGTCCCTTTATCTTCCCCAGGTAACCATAAAAAGCAGTATATTCTTTTACCCGGACGCCCTCCGAGTTAAGCTTATCTTTTAGATCAGCACTCATTTTATCCAGGTCAATAAAAAGGGTACTTTCCGATTTTCCAATCACACAAAATCCGGTAAAAACAGGGTTATACGGCACATCTGTTCCGCGCAGGTTGTACAACCATGCCAATTCGTCGAGCATAGAGACCACATGCAGCCCAGTTCCCCTATTTTTAAGCTCTTCTGCTAGCTGTTGTTGCTTTTCTGTTCTTGTCTTCCCGGCATATTTCACCTCCAGCTCAAAAGCTTCATCTTTCGGTATCAGCGGCCGGTCTTCCCAAACGACTCCCAATAAATCGGGCGTTTCAACCAAGGTTATATTTTTCTTCTTCAATGCCTTCCGGAATGCCCGAAATTGTACAATTGTTACGGTTTGAGCATCCAGCCCAACCTTACTTCCCGAAGGAAGATTTTGAGCCAACCATGCTTCGGGAGGAATAGCATCAGGAACCCGAAATTTCATCATTTCAATGCCGGTGCCTTTCAGTTCTTCTTCGGCCTGTAAAAAATAACGGGTATCGGTCCACAACGCAGCTTTATCGCTGGTTACTGCCACCATTCCATACGATCCTGTGAAACCGGAAATAAATTCGCGGGTCTCCCACCTTTTCGGCAGGTATTCACTCGAATGCGGATCGGTACCGGAAATATACCAGGCATCAATGTTCTGTTTCTGCATTTCCTGACGCAAGGCCGACAGCTTTTCTTTTATTGACTCTTTCATTCGTTTCATCTGTCTAATTTTTTGTGAAGCCCCTTTGTTGGGTAAGATAAAATATCAATCATGCACGTATGTGTCTCAGTTATTATCTCATCCATGGGCTGTTTCATCTGTGTATTTTTTTTGTAGCCCGTTTGTCCAGAAAGATAAAACAGCAGCAGTACTCTTATGCTTCTCAGTTATTATCTCATCCATGGGCCTTTCATCTATTCATTTGATGTGTTCAAAACCGTTCAAATCGTCAAACTCTTTCAATCTTTCTTTTTCCGATTAAAATCACCAGTAGCGAATAATTCGTTTTATTGATATTTTACAGCTGGAAATAAATACAAAAATACAGATACGAACCAATTGTTCAATGGAAACATACTTTATTTTCGTAAAACAGAACAAAAGTCAGGAAAGAAACTAAAACAAATACAATAAGAGTTTATTGGGCTGTAATTAACGAATCGGTATTCGACCGGAAATACCTCTGCACAAAATAATTGATGGATGGAGCAGGAATATCCTTATAATCAAATTCCTCTTCGGAATAAAAACGATAAGCCTGAATATCATCCTTTGCTTCCAATTTCTCCAACGGCGAATCGACGGTAACCTTAAAAGCTAGATCGAGGGTAAACACAGTTAGACCCGCAAACAGGTACTCGTTGGGTGCAGAGAACAGGTATTCAAGGCTTTTTACTTTCAGCCCCAATTCCTCTTTTAATTCGCGGCACACAGCCTCTTCGGCCGATTCTAAAGGATCGACAAAACCACCAGGCAAATCAAGCTTTCCATAATTGGGTTCCACACTTCGGGTAACCAGCATTAACTTTCCTTCGGCATTTGTAATAAGCGCAGCCACTGCAGCTGCCGAATTCACAAAATAATGAAATCCACAATCTGCACATTTTAACGAACGTTCGCCGGAAGGTAAAAACTTCCCGGATCCGCATTTCGGACAATATTTAAATACGTTTAATGGACGGGTATCTGTCATTGGATAAAAAAAATTGATGAGATTGACAATTATGTTAGATTACATTTTTAAGAGGGAAAGTCGCTGTATGCCCTCACCTGCTCCAGCAAATGTCTTTCATATTTTGAGTTATACATTACTACATTTCAAAATGTGTAAAGTGAAACCCCCTACGTCTGAGGTATAAAAAAATAAAAAACGGGGAGAGTTCACTTTACACGGGAACAAGGTACAAAGAATTAAGGAAATAACAGGGAGAATCATTCATCGCAGATAAAAAAAAACGCCCTACTATCTCCACAATACAGGCATAAGTAACTGAATAAAAACAAAAAAGGCTATCCTTACGGACAACCTTTTTTCTCCTGTTTTTTCCTGATTTTTTCTACCAAACAACAGCCCGGTTTTCGGGCGCTACATACATTTTATCGCCGGGTTTAATGTCAAAAGCATCGTACCAACCTGCAATATTTGTTAAGGAAGCGTCCACACGCCATTTTCCCAGAGAATGAGGATCGGTTTTTGTACGTTTCAAGATCTCTTCAGGCCGAATATTGTTTGCCCAAACTCCGGCATACGACAAAAAGAAACGTTGCTCCGGCGTATATCCTTCTTTTTCAGGAAGAGGATTTTGGCTCAACACCTTTTTAAATGCATTAAACGATACCAGCAAACCACCTTGGTCGGCAATATTTTCTCCTAGCGTAAATTTCCCGTTAGCATGAACCCCCGGAGCTACTTCTATTTTGTCGAAAAAAGCTGCCAGTTTAGCGGCATGTTCGTCAAATTTCGTAACATCCTCTTCGGTCCACCAATTATTCAGGTTTCCATATTTGTCGTATTGATGTCCCTGGTCGTCGAAACCATGAGTCATTTCGTGCCCGATAACAACCCCGATAGCTCCATAATTAAAAGCATCGTCGGCACTCATATCGAAAAACGGATACTGCAATATACCTGCAGGGAAACATATTTCGTTAGTTGTTGGATTATAATAAGCATTAACCGTTTGCGGAGTCATTTGCCATTCGTCCTTATCAACAGGTTTTCCTAATTTCGCGAACATATATTCCGAGTCGAAACGATTGGCACGCTTAATATTGGCCCAGTACGAATCCTTTTTTATGTCTAAATTACTATAATCTCTCCATTTATCGGGATAACCTACTTTTACATAAAATGCCTTTAATTTGTCCACAGCATTTGCTTTGGTTGTATCGGTCATCCAAGCGGCAGCTTTTATGCGTTCGGCCAGCGACGACTGAAGGTTTTTCACCAATTGTTCCATGCGGACTTTAGCTTCCGGCGGGAAATATTTTTTCACATACATCTGGCCGACTGCTTCGCCGAGTGAACCGTCGACATTTGCAACTGCGCGTTTCCAGCGCGGTCTTGGTTCTTCCTTTCCCGACATTGTTTTTCCGTAAAATTCAAAATTCTGCGCATAAACTTCGTCGCTCAAATAAGATGCAGCATTGTTTATCAGGTTCCATTGCAGATAGGCTTTTTGTGCAGAAATTGGTTCAGAATCCAAGATACTTCCAACTTCCTGCATACTTTCTTTTTGGCCAATCGAAAGGCTTTTTACATCTTTTAAATTCAAGTTTTCCAAGAAAATCGTCCAGTTGATATTGGGGACTAATTTCTGAGCTTCGGCAACTGTCATCTTGTTATAATTGGTTTGCGGGTCGCGCAATTTAACGTTGTCGTAAGCAGCTTTTGCCAATCGTGTTTCAATGCGCATAATCGCAGCTGCATTTTTTGCTGCTGTTTTAGTATCGCAACCCGCTAAACCGAACATTTTTGCAACATGAACCTGGTATTTTTCACGGATGTTTTTTGTTGACTCGTCATTTTCAAGATAATAATCGCGTTGGTGCATTCCCAGCCCCCCCTGATAGGTCTGCAAAAGATTTTCTTTACTGTTCCTGGCATCGGCATCAACATAAAATATAAAAAACGGGTGTATGCCTTCCAGCATCATCTTCGCAATCATTTTCTCAATGCCCTTTTTATCTTTAATATCGGCAATTTCTTCCAATTCTGCTTTAACCGGCAGAATGCCCTCCTTGTTAAGTTTCTCACTGTCCATTGCAAGATTATAAAAATCTGCAATTTTTTGTTCAACAGTACCGTTTTCTACCTGCTTCGATGCTATTTCGGTAATTAATCCCTTTAGTTGTTCTCGATTATTTTCGGCCAACATATCAAAGCTGCCAAATCGGGCATACTCTCCGGTAAGCGGGTGTTTTTTCATCCAGCCACCACAGGCATACTGGTAGAAGTCATCACCCGGATGGGCGGTTGTGTCCAGATTCGAAAACTGAATACCTGCTGATAACTCTTTTGTAGTTGTGTTTTTACAAGAACTCATCAATATCATTCCTCCCATCATTAGGCTACCGATAACAATAGCCGATTTTTTTATGATTTTCATATTTAAAATATTTAGTTTCAAGAAATCTCCCTTGTTCAACAAATAAAAACAGGTTCATCTTATTAAAATTGTTTATTTATTTGGTATAAGATGTAACTCCCGATCAATTTTAATCATTTTTCCCGAAACTTAGGGACAAATTGTGAGTGTATTTTAAAATGTTAAAATTTATGGTCGTTTCATCTGTTTATATTTTTGTACTGCCCGTTTGTTATGTGAGAAAAATAACAGTCATGCTCTTGGGTGTCTCAGTTATTATCTCAGCCATGGGCTGTTTCATTCCCTTTTTGCAAGAACAAAATTAATATAAGTTTTACGATCTCTTTATTACCAATTTAATTTTTACAGAAAATATTATACCTCTACAATACATTGTATAACACAGCAGATGAAAAAACAAAAAAAAAGTCTAACGCTCTATTGCCGAAACAAATTTGCCTGAACAAAGATATAGCTATACCTTTATCCCCCAAATTCACAACAATGGATTACCAGAAAATAACGATAAAAATTACCCCTTTCCAGGAATGGATACGCGATATTCTGAACGCAGAAATGGCAACAATAGGCTACAACAGTTTTATTGAAAAAGAAAACGGTGTTGATGCATTTATACCAGCAGATAGTTACTCTAAAAAAGCATTAGATGAAATTTTTGCTAACTGCCCAAACGATTTCTTATTTGAGGTAAAAAAAGAGTTTATAAAAGATCAAAACTGGAATGAAGAATGGGAGAAAAACTACTTTCAACCATTGGTTATAGGTAACGAATGTGTGGTACGTGCGCCTTTTCACAATGATTACCCTGCGTTGAAATACGAAATTGTTATTAATCCGAATATGGCTTTCGGGACAGGCAATCATGAAACCACTACTTTGATGCTCGAATTTATTCTGAAAAGCGATATGAAAGACAAAACGATTTTGGATATGGGCTGCGGTAGCGGAATTTTGGGAATTCTTGCTTCTTTGAAAGGAGCAAAATCGGTTACAGCAATCGATATTGACCAATGGTCGTACGAAGGGACAAAGGAAAATACTAAGTTAAATTCGATATCGAACATTACCGCACAAAAAGGCGATGCATCGTTACTTGGCAATAAAAAATACGACATTATTTTTGCCAATATTCAGCGCAATGTATTACTGAACGACATGCCACGCTACAACAATGTGCTGAATAACGGGGGACTTTTAATCATGAGCGGATTCTACAAAAAAGATATGCAAGCCATAAAAGAAAGAGCAGAAAGCCTTAGCTTAAGAGATGCAGGTTATAGTGAGATGAATAGCTGGGTAGCATATGCTTTTAATAAATGGAATTAATCCCAAAACTTATTCGGAAAAATATTTACCGCGATAAAACCAAAAATTCCGGTAAACGCAACCAGGCAAAAATCAAGGATATGGTTCACCTTATTTTTTCTTTTTCGGATAATAAAAAATTGCAGCACCACAAGCGCAAGGCTTAGTAGTAAACATCCAAAACTTTTACTCCGGCTTACAAAAAAATTCACATAGCCTGAATCAGAATTGGTCATTGCTAATTGCGCAGGGAAAAGAACTTGGGCAATTTTGCCTTCTCTGCTGTCTTCCAGCGGGGTCCATGTCTCCGAATATTCATCCACCTTTTTATATTCACGATTAAGAATTTGCGACCTTGTAAAATTATCGCCGGTTGTTATTACATTAAAGTTGAAAAAATCGCCATAAATCCGAATTTCATATTTGTCGGGATTAATATCGTTAACCTCCAACTTAACAAGCTTATAATCATCCTGCGTTAACACATACAGGTTATTGTCTGACGAAACCAGAAAAGCATAGTAAAGTTTGTCTTTATTATCCACGCATTGTATGGTTTTAAACGTCATGTCCGATGGAATATTCACTTTGTTTACAAAGGGCTCTCCTTTTACCATTTTCAGATGAAAAATCTGGTTTTTGTTGTCGGTTACGATATATCCTTCGTCGCAAGACTTTCGGGTGGTTGGCAAACCGTCGATTGATCTTGCCGGAAACTGAAAGCCGCAATGGTAAAGAGCTGCAGAAAACAGACGGCTTTTTTCCTCGTTAACTTTATTGGTTTTAGCATCAATAAATTCCATTCTCCAGCTTATCCTGAAATAATCTTTGGGCAATTCCAAACGTGCCCGTCCCGATTCCGATTCAAACATCGGGAAAAGCACAGGCTGTGGTGCATGTATCATTTTAGGCTTTAACCGAAAACTTGAACGATAATTATTACACTCATGTACATCAATAGCCACACCGTTAACAGAATCGGGCATGGTTCCGTCCATAAGCAACTGGCGGGCATACATAAAAGGCAGTGCAGCCTCATATTCATCGCGTGTAAACGCTTTTCCCTGCGGAGTTTCACGTTTTATTCCGTCAGCTGAACGGCGAATGATTAAAAAATTCTTTTCGATACAACTATACTGGATAAAAGGCGCCCGTACTGGTTTATCAAAAGCCATCCGGTACAAACGAGGCAATGCAATGGAAAATCCGACAATTGCAATAATCACTAAAAAATATCTGCTTAACTTTACCACTTTATTCTGTTTTATAAAAAAGAATTCAAATTACATTTCGCCTTTCCGAAACCGATACCCCGAAAACAATAAGGAGATGCTTAAAATAACAGTAAAAACCGTTAACAGGGGAAGTGCGGGTAAATATCCGCCAATTACAACACGAGTAAAATAAACCGGAACAAAAATAGCGGCTACTATTAAATACAGAAAACGATATTTCCATACCGGCTCCAAAACCATGAGTGCGGTAAGAAAATAAACGGCAAATCCTGACAAAAAATAAGGCGCAATTGTAATTGCAGCTCCTGTTACAATTTCAGCAGGAAACCAGATAAAGCTCAGCCCTACAAACAGAAGAAAAGTAACAACCGAAATAATAAGAATACAAATCGTGCCATAGAGCATCATTGTCAGCAGCATTTTGTTCTCGTTTAACGGAAGATGATAGCTTAATTTTATTCTTTTGCTTACGGTTTCCGGGAAATATTGAGCAACGGCTATTGTTAGTGCCCCCAGTAAGGGTAAAACAATAAAGAAGCCATGTTTAAAATATTTCAGGTTCTGAAAAACAACCATGTACCAGTACTTTTGAGCCTCGTTAAACGTTAAATCGTGTTGTACTTTTAAAAACAGGTTGGCAATGGCCAGGATACTTAAAAGCAGGTAGATGATTGCAAACCACCTGGTTTTCAGCCATTCTTTGTATACGATTGATTTCCACATGATTTTTTAATACTTTCCGGTTAATCCAATAAATGCATCCTCTAATCCCATGTCTACTTTCTGAAAATTTTTGTAGGCAATGCCGTTGGCCGCAAGATAATGCTGTACAAAATCTTCCGACTCATACGTATATAATTCAACTTTATCGTGAACTTTTTCAAAATTTGCGACAAAATTTTCATTCGATAAATCAATATCCAGATTTTCAAGTTCAAAATAAAACTGTTTAAATTCGTTTATAAATTCATTCACATCCCGTTGTGCCAAAACACGGTTGTAATCCATGATCAATACATCATCAATCAGGCGTTCCATATCCTGGATAATATGCGAGGTAGTAAAAATGGTTTTATTCTTAGCTTTGGCATATTCGCGCAGATAGTCAATAAAAAGACGGCGATACCCGGGGTCGAGCCCCATCGAAAAATCGTCGAGAATAAGCAAATCAGGGTCTTGTGCCAGAATTAATCCCAAAGCCACCTGCGATCGTTGTCCGCACGACATGGTCGAAATCTTTTGCGTTGGCGTTACTTTTAGCTTAGCCATCAATTCCCAGTAAGGCTCATTATTCCATTTTTTGTAAAAACCGGAATAAAACCGTTCAATCTGGTGGATGTTCATAAACGCATACTGGATATGCCCTTCAATCAGAAAACCGATACGTGCTTTATTCTCCGGCGACAGTTGTTGTGTATTTTCCCCGTAAATAAGACACTGACCACTTCGGGGCTGCAAAAAACCGTTTAAAATGTTAATGGTAGTTGTTTTACCTGCCCCGTTCTTACCAAGAAGTCCAAGAATACTTCCCTCTTTTACATTGAAATTCAGATGCTCATATACCAGTTTCTTCCCATAGTAATGAGTAAGATTTTTACATTCAATCGCATTCATTCTACAAAAAAAGCTTATTTTAATATTGAAATCAAGAATCGATACAAATTATTGCTTTTTGCTCAACAATTTCGTAAGGTATTTTATGGCTTCTTCTTTTGTTTGGAATAATTCGCCGTCTTTCTCTAACCATGTTTCACCTTTCGAAATCCCCATTTTAGAGCATCCTTTTTCGGCCGCCCCCACACTTACTTTCTCAAGTGCTTTCATTTTTATATTATCGCCAGAGATTTTTAGCACCCTGGCTTTTACTGGTTTCCCGAATCTAAGTTTTTCGTTTTCGATAACAACAATCAGTCCATAACAAACCGTTCCTTCTTTAATCCAATTCCCCACCTTTGCTTGTAACTGTTGGTTCAACTCTGTTGACTTTGGCGTGTACTGATAACCGGCTACCTCCTGCGACCGACGCTTCGAATTACATGCAAAAAGCATAAATGCAAGCATTAAAACAAGAACCCCGGAAAATAATTTTTGTGTATTCATTTTTTGTTTCATCTTCGCTGGTATTGATTTTTGCAAAAGTAGTTATTTTTACCTGCTTTCTTACGGTTTACAAACTCACAAAAACATCTTTCCTTGTTTTATTTCCCCAGCTTGTCATTCATGAAACAGACTTTTGTGCCTGCATTTTTTCAGGAAGGCTCAACCTTTCAAATATAGCATCCGGAATATTAAAAAATATAACCGACACTTACCCTCAAACGGGTTGCATAATCGCCAACAGATGAAACATCGAAAGCTTTGGTATAGCTGTATTTCACATCGCCGTATAGCCTATAATTTTGCGGAAATGCTTTGGTATACCGAAACCCGATATTTCCTGCAATACGGGATGTAGTAAGGTATTCGTATTCGCGATACAGGTAGCGGTCGAGTGTGGCATAATCAGGATCTCCTGAGCTATAATAACCGTCTTTCTTCGCGGTACCATTACCAAATCCATAAATTCCGCCAAATGTAATGCTAAACATATTGTCATCATGAATGATGTTCCGTTTTACAGAAGCTTTAACCAAGATTTGGTTAATATCCTGTTTTCGGTAGATTGGATATACCGATGCAACTTGCTCTCGACTCCAAAAAGAACACCCCGTTTTCAGAACCCATATGGGATTATTATTATCGATCTTTAAATTACCTGTATACAAAATCGACGATTCAATTAAAGTACGGTCTAATACCTCTGTTTTCCCGTAATATTTAATAGTTGTATTCCCGGAAGAGGTTTCTGTTTCTGATTTGTAAGAGTTTTTGTAATTGGTTAAATTTTCCTGTTTTATGAAAATTGCCAACTGATGTAATGCATTAGCCTTTTTATACAAAATTTCGCCCCGGTATTTTAGAATATCAGCCTCGTGATCAGTATATCGGATATTTACCGACGATTTTTTGCCGAAATAGCCATCACGCCATTTCAAACTGAATTCATTAAAAAAATGAATCGTTGACTTAGGAAACAAATCCAATTGAACTGTCGGACCATGGATATAATCGACAATAGGTTTTTGGCTGGTTCCCCGCGAAAATCCCTCACCATTAGAGCTATAACTTTCCTGTTCCCCCATAAAAGAGCCATAACTAACCAAGGAATTAAACTGCTGGTCGGTATTTCCTTCCGATTGATAAGCAATTCCCTCTACTCTTCTTCTAAAATAATAATTAAACCCGATGTCGACAATATTTTTATATTGATAGCGAATCCCTGCTGTAACATTTATATCCATCAGGTCGTTTGTATGACGCAGGTCTTTGGTTTTATAATAGCTTACCGTTTTGTAATCGGCTTTTACTCCCAACAAAATTTTACGGCATATGGGAAAACTCATTGCTCCGATTAAATGATATGTCTCCATTTTTTTATCACCGGCAGTACTATCGGCATATTCAACAATATCGAACGGTGAAAAATACGGATCCAGTAAGGAAGACCCTCCCATATTTTTTCCCGTAAAACTGGAATAATCTACTTTTCCGTAAAAAACAATATTTTTAAAACGATAAAAAGATTCTGTCAGGCCTCCAAACGAATAGCTATTGTTGGATTGATAATAATTGATAAAATCGCCATCTCCCTTATTAAGAAATGCTTCGATATACGAAGTTTTTTTCACGGTTAATTGATCTAATCCGGCAGCATTCTCGCAAGTCAACCAGGCATTCAATTTTTTTATATAATTAAAATCAATCCAGTTATTCTGTTGCTGGGCAAACAGGTCAGCAGAGCATAAGCCCCCGCCGGCAAGTATAAGCCATATTATATAAATCTTTTTTATCATAAAAATAAATCAATATCCTCTTTCATGTAACAGGGTCATCCGATGACTATGAGAATCGTCATCCAGTCATCGGATGACTGAGATAAAGTTACTTTTTATTCTGCGCAAACTATTTGCTGAGAACTAAAAACTATTCCCTAAGTAGAAGCAGTACTGCTTCTACTTAGGTCTTTAATTTTCCGTGTCCAAAACTAATCGCGCAAAGAAGCTTTTGCTCTTTGGTGAAAATCAGTTGTAGAGCTATTTGTATCGCTGTATATAATACGTGCACCATTTGCTTCAGAAGCTTCAGCATCAATCCCTGACTTGTCTGTAGAACCGTCATCTACATCTGTTGTTCCTCCAGAGTAATTATATACAATTTTACCACTATTTTCATCTAATGCTTCGGTTGCAGTTTGGTCTACATTACGGTATAGTGTATATCCTTGTTTATTGGTATGATATACATATCCGGCATCAATATCGGCCGTCAATCGTTTCTGGTTATCGTATCCCTGCCTGTAAACTTCAATACCATCAATAATCCAATCGGTTGGTATTTTCAAATAAATAGATGTAGAAGAGCCATTATAACTATACTGATTATCGGCGCTACTCGCATAATCTTTTGGAGTCTCATCTTCAGTAGCAAAAATATAAAATGCCGGAGAAGAATTGCTTATCGCCCATGCTTTTGCCGCTCCATACCTTACTGCTGAAAGATAATGAGATGTAGGTATTAGTGATGATGGAGCAGGATAATATGAAGTAAGTGTAAATACATCAATATCGTAAGTACAATAATATTCAGCATTCGCAAAATTAACAGAGTTCTCATATGTCTCGGTATTATCAATTGCATTATAAAGTGCCACAACAATCTGTTCTCCCGAAGCCAATGTTATACCATCGGGGAAATACCAAATACCTGTGCCGGCAGGAATCCAGCCTTCCGACTCATACGAAAGAGTCCCATTTTCATAAAAATGATTTGTACTATTTGAATTATACGGATAAGCATAAGCCAAACAAACATTATCTAATGAAACTTCATCTTCCGAATTGTTGTACAAAATAACATATTTGTCTTTGGAGAATGTTCCGCTAGTGTCCTGGCATCCTCCAATATATAACTCTTTAATGATAAGAGCAGCTGCTTCTGATACCGAGAGATCAACAGAAACGGTATCTGTTTCGTTCCAGGAATCAGTTAGCGTAACACTCTTGCTCCCCGTAAAGTTGTATGATTTTCCGGATACAGTACGTCTCTCGCTTACAGATACATCATAAATTTCTACAGGAACCCCAAAAGTAGTAATACCGTTGGTATCAGTACTGTCGGTATAAGTTGTCCCATCTGAACTGGTCAATGTAACAACAACATTTTCAGCTACGTCATACCCATCAGGATAACTCAACTGAACCAAAACCGAATATGTTGCATAATCGTCATCGTCATCATCTTTACATGACTGGAAAAAAGTGGCTATTAATCCCATAGCCAATAATACTAAAAGATTGATTTTTTTACTCATTATTCTATTTTAATGTATTAATAATTACAATTTTAATCGCATAGACAGCCCATAATAAAAACTGGCAATTTTAGAGTTTTTGTAAAGTGAAGTTTCATTGTCTGTTTGGCTGTTCGTTATTCTCCCTGTATTGTTAAAAAAATTAGTTGCCTTAAATGTAATAGAGAAATGGTCTCCAATCTCTTTGGTAAGATTTATGTTTGCACTGAAATACGGGCTATACTTTTTTGCTTTAAAGAAATAACTGTTACTCGTTTTTTTGACCAACGTAGTTAAGTCGTTATATAAATCGCCATCGTTCTCTTTTGCCCATAAAAATTTTTCAAGAAAAGGAATTTCGGTATCCATATCATCAATACTTTTGTAATATAAAGGATAGGTTGCAACATAATGGTTTCCTTCATAAATACTTTCATTATCTGATGACGGGACATAAGAAGCTAACTCATCCAACACATAACTTCGTGTTCCTCCTGAGTATTCGCTTAAATTACGGGAATAATCATACAAACAGGCTTCGATCCTACATGACACAATCATTCTGATTGCAGGAACATGTGTTGTAAGTGTTACATTTGTATTTATTTTCTTCGATTCAGATCCATTGTAAATAAATGAAGAGCTATTAGTTGAACCAACATAAAACCCGACGTATTTATACGGACTACCATCAACAGAAAGAGTACTTGGAGAATATTCAACGATTGTCTGGTCAACTCCTTTGTAATAATAATAGCTGCCATCAATTCGTACTGACGTTTTTAATGCTTCTATCTTTCCAAAATCAACAATCCATTCAAACCCTTTTCTTATTACAGGTGAACCATTAGTATAATATGAATTCTTTTTAAATGTATTTTTAATGGTATAATCAAGTGTTTCACTGTCGTATGTCCCGGTATTATCTGAGACTGTAATAACCCCTGTTTCCGAATCAATACTATACTCACGATCCTCTAAAGGAATTTCACAATCTGCTAATTCTGTATATTTATATGAAAAAGGGACATAAGTACCCGTTTTTTTATATGGATGAAATGTTTTATCCCTAAAAGCGGTTAGAAAAATCTTGGTATTTTTCAATTTTAAATCAACTCCTATTTCCAGTTTCCTTCTACGTTGCCATTTTAAATCACTGTTATAAATTGTTGTTAACGGAATGGTATAATAAGCATAAACTTGTTCTGTTCCACTGGTGTTTGCTGCAATATTAAAAGCCAAAATATCAATGTAAGATGGACGAGGGAAAAGCACACTTGCCGATGGTAATTTTATGGCATCTCCCCAACCTGCATGTATTTTCATACTTTTTAATAAAGTATTGTCATTTTTATACAGCATATATTGAGCATTAACCCGTGGCGACCACCCTTGTACGGTTCCATAATCCGATCCGTTTATGGACGTAATATCAGACCGGATACCGGCCTGTATTTTCATTTGCCGTGCCCATAAAGGAAATTTAACTTTATCTTCGGCATAAAAAGAATAAGTCTTCACAAAAGGCTGGTCTTTGTACCTGTATTCCCGCCATGTAGGGGCATAGCGCATATCGTCGTAATAGATTCCTTTCCCATAATTTCCAGCGAATGAAAACTCCCCACCTACTTTTACTGTATTTACTATTTTTTCCTTTTTTTTCACCCAGTTTGCTTTTAATTTTGCCGAATAAGTAATGGGTTTATCATCGTCATATTTTAACTCGTACCAGTTACCGCTAGGAATAGATATTATAGGAGCATCCGAATTTTCATCATAATCTTGGGTTATAAAATACCCTTCGTCTGTTGTATGAATAGATGCAGTAGAAGCAGATTGTACTTCATAGTCTTTTTCTTCACCTTTCCGGTCGGCATAATTTGCAGAAGCCATAAAATCAACACCGGTTATCCACGGCAAGTTTAGCAAGCATTTCATATTAAGGTTTGTTCGCAATACATAATCTCTTTGTTTTTCATAGGTATCAACATATAAATCGGGATCTGACTCAGAATCATAGCCCCCAAAATTTCCGGTTACTCCATAAATTAAATCAATTGGACGTTCCTTATTTCCAAAAGTATTCCTATAGGTTAACGAGATGTTATTTCGACTATAGATTGTATAGGGAGATACGCGTTCTTTTATAGAACGGGTATGTTCCAAACTCGTATTGATAATCCCTTTTTTTTCACCGAGATCAAAACCTTTTGTAACAGAATAACTTTTAATTTTGGGTTTGGAAACTACTTCTATCTCGTAAGGAGCTTTTCCTTTTCTTGTATGAATTTTTATAAGACCGGCAGTAAGGTCTCCTTCCTCAACCGAAGGTAATCCAGTTACAATCTCAACCGATTCTATATTATTAACAGCGATATTCATTACATTAATACCTTCTATTCCGTCAGAAGCATAACTACTAAAATTAGCATTCGATGATAAACGCATTCCATCAATCTCAATGGCTGTTCCGATAGCCGGATTATCCATTTCGTTTGTAGATCCGCTTCGCAAAATAATTTCCTGAGGCTTTTCTCTAGCTAAAGTAGTATTGTAAAAATCAGTTTGTTCTCCGGGTAGTTGAGCTATTAATTCGGAGATATCTTTCATTTGAGCATGAAAAAGAGCATTCCTGTCAATAGTGTAGGTCGTTGACAATTCTTCCCCTTCTTTTTGTGCTGTAACAATAACCTCTTTCAAAGCCAAACTGTTTTTTCGGATATAATATATTTGGTTGTAAACAGATTGATCTTTAATTGTTACTTTAATTGTTGTTTTCTCGTAACCAAGACAGGATACAACCAATGAGAATTCCCCTTGTGGCAAATCAATACGAAATTCGCCATTATTGTTGGTTACAGCCCAAAAATTATTATCAGAAGTGGCAATCGTAGCAAATTCTACCGGATTCTTACTACTGGCATCAAGTAGCTTTCCTGAAAAAGAATGCTGACAAAATGTAGATTGGGGAGTTAAAAACAATACTAAAATAACAAAAAATAATCGTCCCATATACTCACCTTAATAGACCTAAAACCCTAGAAATATGAACTCTGGACAAAGGCTTTTTTCTTTTTTAATTCGTCGCGCAAAAATAAAACATGCAAAATGACGAATAAATCCCTAAATATTGGGATTTATCGACCAACACATCCCCATTAATGATGACTAATTACTTTTTAAGAGCTTAAAAGGGCCCTATTGAGCTTTCAAATTAACTTATAAATACGCCATCATTCATAATACAAAACTTATTGTACTCTGTCAGGCAAATTTGTTTGTTCTTATTAAAATTGTTTATTTATTCGGTATAAAATGTAACTCCCGATGTATATCGGAAGGATTAATCATTTTAGTGAGTGTATTTTTTAACGTTAAGATTTATGCTCATTTCATCTATAAAATTCGAAAATAGTTTATGTTTTTATACATCCGGCAGAACAAGCTCTTCACGTGGAAATTCCCATATTTCCAAATCTCGAACATTTTCTCCGTCAATTACAAAACGAAGGGCGGTACAAACTTTGTGAAAGCCCTTATAGCCGGCAGCCCCGGGATTCATGTGTAAAAAATCGAGCTTTTTATCGTAAATTACTTTTAAAATATGCGAATGCCCGCTAATAAAAAGCCCTGGAGGATTGCGGTAAATTTCGGGTTTAACATAACGTTCATATCGGCCGGGATAGCCTCCAATATGTGTCATCCATACATCAACTCCTTCGCACATAAAACGTTGATGTGTAGGATAAACCACCCGCACATCCTGCCCGTCGATATTTCCGTAAACGCCTTTTAGCGGTTTAAAAGCAGCCAGTTTATCTGCTGTTTCGATATTACCAAAATCACCAGCATGCCAAATCTCATCAACCTTATCAAAAAAAGTATATAAACGTTCGTGTATATAACCATGAGTATCCGATAAAAGTCCTATTTTTTTCATCTATCTAAATTTTGTGAAGCCCATTTGTTGTGCGAGATGAAATATCTGTCATGCACATATGTGTCTCAGTTATTCCATGGGCTGTTCCATCTTATTAAAATTGTTCATTTATTCGGTATAAGATGTAACTCCCGATGAATTTTAATCATTTTCGTGAGTGTATTTTAAAATGTTAAAATTCATGCTCGTTTCATATTACAAAATAAACTAAATTTGCTCAAAAACAGGCAAAAATTCGACGCTTCATGCGACTGTCATTCCGTACTAAAAAGAGCCGGAGGATCTTTAGTCGTATTTTCTGCCTTTAAATTTTTAGTTATGAAACGAGTAGTTATTGTTCGCCACGGAAAGTCAGTGCCCTATGGCTACGAAGACGATTTTAATCGCGACCTTCGCGAACGAGGTAAAAACGATGCCCGGCTGGTAAGCAACCAATTGCACAAACAAGGCATTGTTCCTGATTTTATAATTTCGAGCCCAGCAAAACGAGCGCTAAAGACAGCTCGTATTTTTGCTAAAAACCTGGTATACCAAGGAAATATCAAGGAAGAACCGGCCATCTACAACGGACTAACCACCAACGAGTTTATTGATTTAATACGCAGTTTGCCCAATGAAGTGAAAAACGTTTTTTTCTTCGGGCACAATCCCGGTTTTTACTACTATGTAGCCAATCTTTTGAACGAATTTTACGGGGATATGCCCACCACCTCAACAGTAGGGATTAATTTTGATATAAACAACTGGAAAAAAGTTGATGCACGAAGCGGAAACCTGGCTTTCCATCTTATGCCAAGAATGTTTAAATCAACAGCTCGTTAAATATTAAAATAACAAGACAAACTACTATTCAATTTCCAAACGGTTGAATTCTTCAATAGAATGCTTAAATACTTACATAAATATTTCATTTTACAACTACGAATAAAACAGCCTAGGGCAGAGATAATAACTGAGGCACACATTACTTGCCCCGAGATTTCCGGGGTAGCATGAGTGCTATTTTTTCTCGCACAACAAATGGGCTTCATAAAAATTTAGACAGATGAAACTTTTTTATATTCCTGAAATAAAAGACAACACAGTAACGCTTACTCCCGAAGAATCAAGGCATGCCGTAAAAGTACTGCGGCTCTCTAATGGAGACTACATACAGATTGTAGACGGAGCAGGAGGATTTTACGAAGCAGAAATAGCTGAAGCGCATCCTAAAAAGTGTCAACTCACAATTCTTAAAAGTCAAAAGGAATTTGGAAGAAAAAATTTCCAGCTGCACATTGCCATTGCCCCTACTAAAAATATCGATCGTTTTGAATGGTTTCTTGAAAAATGTACTGAAATTGGTATTAACGAAATCACCCCGCTTTTGTCAGAACATTCTGAACGCAAAGTTATAAAACCTGAAAGGCTCGAAAAAATACTAATTTCGGCCATGAAACAATCGCTAAAGGCTTACCTGCCTAGACTCAATCCAGTTACGACATTCAAGGATGTTATTTTTACTGAATTCAAGGGGAAAAAATTTATTGCCCATTGCAATAAAGGCGAAAAAATACATTTGAAAGAATTAGTTATGCCTAACGAAAATGTAATGATACTAATTGGACCGGAAGGAGATTTTAGTCCAGAAGAAGTAGAGCAGGCAAAAGCAAACGGTTTTTCGGAAATTTCATTGGGAAAAGCTCGACTGCGCACCGAAACTGCCGGGGTAGTAGCCTGTCATATCGCCAACCTGAATAATGAATAATTCAGTTTTTAATCTTTATTTCCAGTACTTGTGCTGTTTTTTCGGTAATTTTAAAGCGGTCGTCAATCCGATAGCCCATAATCCAAATAATTTTTCGTCCACTGCATAGCAACCATGTATTTTCTTTCTCGTGCAAAGGAACTTTCCGGTCAATAAAAAAATCACTTACTTTTTTCATCCCGTTCATTCCTAAAGGATAAAAATAATCGCCCTGTTTCCATTTCCTGATTAATAATGGAAACTGGACGGTATCCAAATCAATACAAGCCACTCTCGGGTCGCGCACAATTGTAAAATCCTTTGCCTCTTTTTTACCTAGGCTTATATCTAACGGTTCTGCCAACTCCCTGTCGCCGGCCTCAACATAATATATTTTCTCTTCTGTTTCTTTTATTTCAGAAATAAAAAGCTGCTCGCGGTCGCGCACCAGACGATGCGTTTTGGAAAAGAACTGTTTCCCCGGCGAAGCACTGAGGCTCTGGTATACCTCCTCAACCACCGCGGGATTAAAATTAAAAACGGACAACGTCTCCAACAATACAATTTTAGGAAACGGGCTTTTTTTCAACGCTTCAATATCAATCAAGAACTGTCCCCGGTCTTCTGTCAGTAACGAAGCTTTCTCCCGGTTCATATAAAAAGAATAAACCCGGGATGCATCTTTCAGGTTCGACACACTCGCCAAGAAATTCTTTTTAAACGACGGCGATAACTCTGAAAATAACGGCAAAATTTTGTGCCGGATAAAATTACGCTGAAAAACAATTTCGTTGTTACTGGAATCCTCCCGGTAATCCAGGAAATTTTCACGGGCATATGCTTCAATCTCGCTACGCCCTGCAAACAAAAGCGGACGAATAACATTTCCCGATTTTTCTTTTATTCCGGTCAGTCCTTTAATGCCGGTTTTTCGTACTAAATTCAGGAAAAATGTTTCAATTAAATCATCCTGGTGATGAGCCGTTGCAATAAAATCATAGCCATGCTCCACCCGAAGCTTTTCGAAATAGCCGTAACGCAATTCGCGGGCTGCCATTTCAATTGAAATACCATTCAGGCGGGCATATTCGCGGGTATCAAAATCTTTAAAATACGAAACAATGCCATGTTGCTGCACCTGTTCGCGCACAAATTGTTCGTCGCCGTCCGATTCTTCGCCACGCAAACGAAAATTACAATGCGCTACGCCATACCGGAAATTCGACTTCTCGAACAAGTCAAGCATAACCATGCTGTCAATCCCCCCACTAACCGTCAACAGTACCTTTTGTCCGTTGGCAATCAGCTTTTGTTTTTCAATATTTAGAATAAACTGTTGCAGCATGGTTTTGCTTTTTATTTTTTTCGTTCACCCGTCAGCCGGGCAATATTCAGCACTACTTCTACAGCTTTCTGCATCGAAAGAACCGGCACAAATTCGAAAGGGCCGTGAAAATTAAGTCCGCCGGCAAAAACATTCGGGCAGGGCAGTCCTTCGTACGACAAGCGGGCTCCATCTGTACCCCCGCGAATAGCTTTTTCTTTTGGTTCAACCCCTGCCTGAAGCATCGCCTCTTTGGCGATTTCAACCACATGCATAACCGGCTTAATTTTTTCGAGCATATTATAATACTGGTCATCCAGCTGTATTTCCACTAAATCTCTGCCATATTTGGCATTAATAAAAGCCACTGCATCTTTTAAGAACTTTTTCTTTTCTTCAAACTTTTCAAAACTATGGTCGCGGATAAGGTACTGCATTTCGGCAGCATCAACATTTCCATTCAACGCAAGTAAATGAAAAAATCCTTCAAATCCGGCGGTATGTTCCGGACGTTGTGTTGGTGGCAACAGTGCAATAAACTCGTGGGCAACCAACAAAGCATTAATCATTTTATTTTTGGCAAACCCGGGATGTACACTCCGTCCGTTTACTTTTATTTTTGCCATGGCTGCATTAAAGTTTTCATACTCCAATTCACCTATTTCGCCCCCATCTAAAGTATAAGCAAAATCAGCCCCAAACTTTTTCACATCAAAAAAATCGGTTCCTTTCCCAATTTCTTCATCAGGAGTAAATCCCAAACGAATTTCACCATGTTTCATGTCTGAATGAAGGAGCATCTCAGCTGCCGTTACAATTTCGGCAACTCCGGCTTTATCATCAGCGCCAAGCAAAGTTGTACCATCGGCAGTAATAATATTTTGCCCGATATAATCCAAAATTTCTGGAAATTCTGCGGGGTCGATTACCACCCCGTTTTTTAAACCTACCGGAGTTCCATCATAATTTTCAATAATCTGCGGATTTACATTTTCGCCCGAAAAATCGGGACTGGTATCCACATGGGCAATAAACCCGACTACAGGGCAATCCTCTACTCCATTGGCAGGAAGGGTCGCCGTTACGTAACCATATTTATCCATTTCCACTTCACTCAAGCCGATAGTCTTCAGCTCTTCCACCAGCTTTTTCATAAAAACAAGCTGACGGTCGGTACTCGGATAAGTTGTACTTTCCGGATCGGAAGTGGTATATTGCCTGGCATAAGCCAAAAATCGTTCTACTACTTTTTCCATGCTACTTTATATTTTAATAAAGATTTATCCACAATTTTTTAAAATTACACTAATTTTTTCCTTCTCCTGCAGACAGACACTGTAACTTTCTTCTTTACGTCTTTGCGCGCTATATTCTTTAGCTACCAACTGCAACTTTTTTTAATACGCTAATGCAAAAAGCACCCGTCGTTTCGATGGTTTGCCCGAATAAATACATTTGCCTTCTTCTTCCTCGTACTCCAGGGGCAAGCAACGGATTGTAGCCTTTGTTTCGTTCTTAATTTTCTCTTCTGTTTCGGGAGTTCCGTCCCAATGTGCAGCAATAAAACCACCTTTATTGTTCAGCACCTCTTTAAACTCTTCCCATGTATCTACTTTCGTAGTATTGGCTCCCCTGAAATCCACTGCTTTCTGAAAAATATTTTTCTGAATCGCATCCAATAATTCTTCTACATAAGTATCAATATTCTCTAGCTGCGCAACGCTCTTCTCCAATGTATCACGCCGGGCCACTTCCACGGTTCCATTTTCCAGGTCGCGGGGGCCGATTCCAAGACGAACAGGTACACCTTTTAATTCGTACTCGGCAAATTTCCATCCGGGCTTACGGGTATCGCGGTCGTCGTATTTTACAGAAATACCTTTGGCTTTCAGTTTAGCAATAATTTCATCTACCTTTTCGCTAATCTCCGCCAGCTGTTCTGTTTTCCGGTAAATCGGCACAATTACTACCTGGTAAGGAGCAAGTTTCGGAGGCAATACCAGCCCGTGATCATCAGAATGAGCCATAATTAAAGCCCCCATCAAACGGGTAGAAACTCCCCAGGAAGTTGCCCACACATAATCTTCCTGTCCTTCTTTGTTGGCAAACTTCACATCAAAAGCTTTCGCAAAATTTTGTCCTAAGAAATGCGATGTGCCCGACTGTAAAGCCTTTCCGTCCTGCATTAATGCTTCAATAGAATAAGTTTCGAGTGCTCCGGCAAAACGTTCATTGGCCGATTTCAGTCCTTTAACAACCGGAACGGCCATATAATTTTCCACAAAATCGGCATATACATTAATCATTTTCTCGGCTTCCTCTACTGCTTCCTGCTTTGTTGCATGAGCCGTATGTCCTTCCTGCCACAAAAATTCGGCCGTACGTAAAAACAAACGGGTACGCATTTCCCAGCGCACAACATTGGCCCATTGGTTACAAAGAATAGGTAAATCGCGGTACGACTGTATCCAATTTTTATAAGTATTCCAGATTATCGTTTCCGAAGTAGGCCGGACAATCAATTCTTCTTCAAGCTTTGCAGCAGGATCAACTACTACTCCCCCGTTCTCTTTATCATTTTTCAAACGATAATGGGTAACTACTGCACATTCTTTGGCAAACCCTTCTACGTGGTCAGCCTCTTTACTAAAAAATGATTTCGGGATAAATAACGGGAAATAGGCATTTACATGCCCGGTTTCTTTAAACATTTTATCGAGTTGAGCCTGCATTTTCTCCCAAATTGCATAACCGTAAGGTTTTATAACCATACATCCCCTTACTGCTGAATTCTCTGCAAGATCAGCTTTTATTACCAGATCCTGGTACCATTGTGAATAATTTTCACACTGTGAAGTCAATTCCTTTGCCATAATCTAATCTTTGGTACAGATTTTGTTAAAAAGTCTTTAGTTTTTTGTTTACAAAGAAAGCAATTATTATTGACATTAAATAAAAGGAGGGTTTGTTATGAAAACAAGATTAATTCTGTTAGGCCTCACAATATTTCTCTTCGGAGCCTGCACAACCGGGAGTTATGTTGCCGGAACTTACTCCGACGACATTTACTTTTCGCCCAATGATGTTCCGCCCCCTGTTACTGTTGAAAAAAAATCGACACAGGAAAGGCCGGGTAACTCAATGGTTATGAGCGAAACCATAACGAATAATGAAGGAACAAATACCCAGAAAAATTATATCTACCGCGACAGCGATGCGGATGCTGTGCTTTACGATATGGATAACATGGAATTAACAGACAGCGACACCACCGCTTATTATGATGACGATGATGTACAATACGTTATCAATAATTATTATGATGGAGACGACCTAGACTATGCTTATCGTATTCGCCGTTTTCACAGGCCCTATTTTTATGACCCGTTCTACTGGGATGAATGGACTTACTACGATCCGTTTTATTACGACTATTACTCTCCCTGGTATGGCTCTTCATGGGGACTTTCATGGAGCTGGGGATGGGGCTCTCTATACTGGGGTTGGAATTGGGGATGGAACCGCCCCTACCACCGTTGGGGATGGGACTGGCATCCTTATCATGGAGGATATCACGGACATGGAGGTTACCACCGGGTTAATGATGGCAACTACCGATATGGAAGAAGAACTACCACGGGCATATCAAGAGGAATCAGTAGATCAACAAACAGCAGGAACTCGGCAGTCAGCCGTAGTGGAAGCCGAACTGCAGGTACCAATAGAAGTGCTGCAACAAGATCGGTAGGTACTTCGAGAACAGGCGCATCCCGTTCGGCAGGAATCAACTCCGGAACATCTTCAACACGTGTAACCAATCGTTCGGGAAGAACAGTAAACCGGGGCAATTCAACCAGAAGCTATACACGCCCGACGGGTACAAACAGAAATACCCGAACCATTTCAACAGGAGTGAGAAGCAGCAATTCGCGCACACAAAGTTATACCCGACCGGGAACTTCCAGGAGCAGCGGCACACACTACCGTACCAATAACCAAAGATCGTATAGTACATATTCGAGACCAAGAGCAGTTAGCCGCTCATCTTCTACAAGATCAGGAAAAACTTACTCGTCCCCACGTTCTGCATCGACCTATAACCGGGCCTACCGTAGCAGCGCATCTTACAAACGCAGCTCAGGCAGTAGTTCTTCAGGTACATATAAAAGAAGCACAGCTACAAGATCATCTGGCAGCAGCTACCGAAGCAGTTCTCCATCAAGAAGCAGTAGCAGCTACAGATCGTCCAGAAGTTACAGCAGTGGCTCCCGAAGTTCGGTATCCCGAAGTTCAGGAAGTTCGTCGCGTAGTTCGGGAGCAAGCAGAAGTTCAGGTGGCAGCAGAAGTGGCCGTCGCTAATCAGTACCCCGAACTTTTTTATTATGAATCTTAAAAATTTATGCCATGAAACGATATAATTTATTACTCGTATTATTACTTGTTTTTCCACAATTTTTATTTGCCCAGGATCTTTCAGATGCATTTCGACTTTCGCATGTACGGCCACAAGGAACAGCACGTTCGGCAGGAATGGGAAATGCCTTCGGTTCACTGGGAGGTGATTTTACTTCGATCTCAATTAATCCGGCAGGTAGTGCAGTATACCAAACCGGCGAATTTATGATCACACCCGGGTATTTTTATAACGAATCGGAATTAACACTTAACGGGACAAAATCTTCAGACAACGATCAAACTTTCAGACTATATAACATTGGCGCTGTCGGCGTTTTCAAAACAAACGATGAAGCAAGCGGAATTGTTAGTGTAAACTATGCTATAGGCTATAACCGCCTAGCCAATTACAACAGCAAGGCTTTTGCCAACTTTAGCAATTCGGAAGTATCATGGTTAGACGACCTTGCTGATTATGCAACAAATGAAGGCTTAAAAAATGCTTACTTAAACCAAAATATAGGCTATATTGAATATCGGGACTGGACAAGCAAACTGGCCTATGAAACCTATCTGGTAAACCCGGCGACGGATAACAATGGAAATGTTATTGACGGAAAATATACTCCGAACCTAAATACAGGAGAAAAAGTAAACCAATACAAAACCTACTCACAAAGTGGGCATATGGACGAATATCTTTTTAACCTGAGTGTAAACTTTAACCATAGTTTTTACGTTGGAGCAACAATAGGCTTTGTTGATATAGACTATAAAAGATATTCTTTATACCAGGAAGATTTACTGGATGACAACTCCTCATTTTCGTCTATTGACGAGTACAAAATGGACGGGCATGGTGTTAACTTTAAGATTGGTACAATCTTTAAACCAACTCCTTTTGTTCGTCTCGGACTGGCTTTACACTCTCCTACTTTTTACGACATCGACGACCAGTCATTCCTGGATATGGAGTCCAAACTTACTTCCACGTATTATGCCAAAGGATTAAATGAATACGAATACGATTTTAATTCGCCATGGAAAGCAATTGCCAGTGGAGCGGTTATTTTACACAAAAGTGCCCTCATCAGTGCCGACCTCGAATACATGAATTATGCCAACATGCGCTTCAGACGTGGCGGAACAAACGGGAATGACGGCTTTAGCGACCTGAACTCAAGTATAGAAGATAATTTTAAAAACGTTTTTAACCTGCGCCTCGGGGCTGAAGTTAAACTTACCAACCAGTTTGCAGTAAGGGCCGGTTACGAACGTTATGCCAATCCTTTCGAAGGGAAATTAGAGCAATTAAGCACCTTAACCGATGCTGTTTCTGTTTATTCCTGTGGATTTGGCTACATGATAAATAGTTTTTCATTAAATGTTGCCTACTCCCAAACATTGACAGACATTGCACAGGGAAATCCACAATCGACCTACGATCAGCTACAACAGGAAGACACTGCCCAAAAAGTTTTAGTTACGCTCGGGTTCCGGTTTTAGAACTAAAAAAGTCAGAATAATAAGAAAAAGCACAATCAGATAAATTTGATTGTGCTTTTTTGCGCCAGGGGCATAACCTCGAATTTTTGGCTCCAGGCCGTAAGCCGGAAAACAAATGATGCCAGCAAAAAGAAGCAGATAGTCATCGGAGCGAAACAATCTATTTTCGTTTTTCCACCAGATAATCTTCCTGTATTAATCCATCAACAATATTAATAATTCGTGAGCCGTATTGTGCGTTTTCATTAGAATGGGTAACTTGTATAATGGTCATCCCTTCTTCATTTAATTTTTTCAACAATTCCATAATTTGCTTTCCCTGTTCGCTATGCAGGTTTCCGGTAGGCTCGTCGGCCAGTAAAAGTTTTGGACTGCCAACAATAGCACGGGCAATGGCGACCAATTGTTGCTGCCCGCCCGACAACTGGCTCGGAAACAGATCTTTTTTGGCCACAATATTAAAACGGTCAAGCATTTCGGCTACCAGGGCTTTTCGCTCTTTACTTTTCACCCCACGATAAATAAGCGGAGTCTCAATATTTTCGTACACATTCATTTCATCAATCAAATGAAAAGCCTGGAAAATAAAGCCAATATGGCTACGATGATACTGTACTTTTTGTTTTTCTTTTAGCTTATTGGCCGGTTGCTCTAAAAAGAAATATTCGCCTTCGTTAGGCTCGTCCAAAAAACCAACAATATTCAGCAAGGTTGATTTTCCTGCCCCACTCGGCCCCATAATCGAAACAAATTCGCCCTGTTCTACATCAAGGCAAACATCTTTAAGAATAAATGTACGTTGAAATTTATTGTCGTAGTACTTGTAAAGGTTGTTGATTTTTATCATTTCTATATAGATTTTAATTGCGCCTACATTTTTCACAAAACATGCCAAACGCACAAAATTCTCATTACCAGAACGTTTTAAATCCTACACGTTCTTCTTTCTGTAAATTATTTATACGCACCATGTAAAAATATTTGACACCTCGGCCTTCTTCCCCAAATACCGAATTAAGCATGCTTCTTTTTCACCAGCATAAATTTGTTATTCTCGAGTTCGGAATATCCCTGGTCGTACACAAAATAATAAACCCGCCCGTTTTTTGTGGTGTAAATACTGGTATGGAAATCAAAATTAAACTCTTTCTTTTCCAAAATACCTCTGAATGTAGTGGTTTTCTCCTTTGGATTCAGCTCTCTCAGTATTAAATAATTCTTTTTTAATTTCCGGTTAATTTTTCGCATGTAATTCGACGATTTCCCCAGTTTTTTATTGTTATATGCATTCCGGCAAAGGTCATTACAAAATTTTTGGTCGGAACGACCATGCAAGGGTTCTCCACATTCAAGGCATTTCCGTTCATTCATTGTCGTGTCATATTTTCAGATTTAGTACGAGAACAAACTTTGTTAGAAAACTGCTTATACTACCGATTTGTTAATGACATTAACGCTAAAAATGCTTCGTATTCAACGCTGTCATTAGTCTATCGGCATTGTTTACTCCCTCAAAATGCAGGAATCCCCAAAGCTAATTTCATTGGCAAAGTGGTATAAATGTAATATTTCTGGAGGAAAAACAAAAAGGCTGAATGCAATATTGCATTCAGCCTTTAAAGAACTATGTTGAATAATTATAGTTTAATTATAACTTACAATGTTTTCACACTGCTTCCTTTTATAAAAAATCTTTTACCTGCTTTTTTATTGCTTTTATCAATGATTTTGTGGGCTTCTTCTGTTTCTTTCGTATCATGATGATGTTCTTCCTCTTCTGCCCCGGGCCTGTGTTCATCGGCCTTTGTTTTAATTTCTTTCAACATTCCGGTAATTTCCAATTCACTGCCTACTTGTTCCTGAGTAAAAGCGCCAATTTTTTCTCCTGCCTCAACCCTTATAATAAGCTCCTCTGTACTTCCCATTAAAAAACAACGTTTTCCACCATGTTTACAAACGTGCAATACGGTTCCTTTTACCATCACTTCTTTATCTGCCAGTTCTGGAGCTTTCTTCAGCAAGTCGTCAACACTAAGAACCAACGCTTTCTGCACAGGAGTTTCAGCAACATTTTTTTTCTGTTTTTTGGGCTGCTGTCCGCATGCAACCAAAACCAAAACAGCCAAACTGAACAATACTAACTTTTTCATAATAATCAAAAATTAAAGGTTAAATAAAAATTAGAGCAAAAACTAATGGCACAGCAACCCCGGCAAGCATCCACCACAACCCCCAACGCCAAAAACCGCGTTTCCCTTTCAAGAGAAAAAGTCCTGATACCGCAACAAATATAAGGATAAAAGCCATAACATCACTTACCCGCTTCCAGGTAGAACCGATGGAGGATTTATGTAAACGATTCATGCTATAAATAAACGGACGTTGCTCTAAATACTGTAAAGCTCCATTCCCCGATGAGTCAATGGTAACATCGCCATTTTCGACAAATACTTTTACTACTCCGTTCTTGTTGATGTAGTGTTTTTTGTAATTCAAATTGTAAGGAAGCTCTTTCAAAATCGTTTTTATTCCGGCTTCTGTTTTCAGGTCATTTGCACTAGGATTAACGGTAAAATTTTCGGAATAAACCCTGTAATTCGGATTGATATCATACCTGTGATTCAAAAAAATTCCGGACACAGCATAAACAATTACCATCCCAACAATGAAATAGCCCAAATCGCGATGTAATAACCTTAATGTTTTTCGCCCCTTAAACTTAAAATGCATAATAAGTCTTTAAGAATTTAAATATTCATTCAATGCCATCGGATTCTCGGCACCACATACCGGACAAATTACTTTTCCTTCTGAATAATCACTAAAACTGGCTTTACAAACCCTGCACTTATACCAATTTTTATCGAAATAAACATCTCCGCCACTTACTTTTAAATCCCGTCCTTCGACAAATGCAGTTGCTACTTTTTTCCGTGCTTCGTCGTAAATACGGGTAAGTGTAGGCCTTGAAACATCCATATAAACAGCCGCTTCTTCCTGTGTAAGATTCTGATAATCGAGCAAACGTATGGCTTCGTATTCTTCTAAACGAAGCATAATTTCGTTGCCCCGCTGCCCTCTTACACCATATACCGATATTCCTTTGATTTGCGGCGGCACCTGGATTCTTCTGTTTCGTTTTCGTCTTGGCATATATCTTACTTCGCGTTGGTTTTATTCAGCAAATAATGGTCGGCTAACACCAATGCAGCCATCGCTTCCACAATTGGCACAGCACGTGGCAATACGCATGGATCGTGTCGTCCTTTCGGATGAATGCTTACTTTATTGTTGGCTTTATCAATTGTTTGTTGCTCTTTCAATAAAGTAGCAATGGGTTTAAAGGCTACATTAAAATAAATATCTTCTCCATTTGAAATTCCTCCCTGTATACCGCCTGAATGATTGGTTTCGGTATGCACTCCGGATTCATCGGATCTAAAGGTGTCGTTGTGTTGCGAACCGTTTAGTTTAGTTCCCGCAAAGCCGGATCCATATTCAAAGCCTTTCACTGCATTAATGCCCAACATGGCAAATCCAAGGTCGGCATGTAATTTATTAAAAACGGGTTCGCCCCAACCAACAGGTACTCCTGTTGCAATCCCGGTAATTACGCCACCAATCGTGTCTTTCTCTTGGCCTGCCTTAACAATGCGTTCAATCATAGCATCTGCAATTTTAGGGTCAGGACAACGCACAATATTCGTCTCTGTTTTTGACAAGTCAAGTTCTTTATACGATTTATCCATGCTAATTTCAGCGACCTGCGAGACATAAGCCTGAATAGTAACGCCTACTTTTGCCAAAAGTTGTTTGGCCAGAGCACCTGCCACTACCCTTGCAATGGTTTCGCGTGCCGATGATCGTCCTCCCCCTCTATGGTCGCGTGTACCATATTTTTGTGTGTAGGTATAATCGGCATGCGACGGCCGAAAAATATCTTTCAGGTTATTGTAATCGTCCGAGTGTTGATCTTTGTTCCATACCACAAAAGCAATTGGCGTTCCCTGGGTTTTCCCCTCGAAAATTCCCGATAAAAATTCCACTTCGTCGGGTTCTTTCCGCTGCGTGGTTATTTTTGACTGGCCAGGCTTCCGGCGTGCCAATTCTTTCTGAATCGCTTCAATGTTTACTTCCAGTCCGGCTGGACAACCGTCAATAATCCCGCCGATTCCGCGGCCATGCGATTCTCCAAACGATGTTAATCGAAATATTTGTCCAAATGTATTCATGTGCTATTTATGTCGCTTTTTGTTGCTTTATTAACTCGAATAGTTCAGGATAAAATAACGAAATATACAAACAATATAAAACCCTGCTTTCTTTCGAAAACAGGGTTAAAGATATTAAATTTATTTCTGAAATAATTCTAGTGTAAAGATTGCTAATTTCCCAAACTCGTTTTTGCCCTATTTCCCTTTTTTCTGCGTTAAACGTTTTCGCCGTAGCGATTGCCCTGAAAAAAGAAAAATAGCATCAAGAATTTTAATTCGTTTCATTAACACTAGCACCCGCAACTACAGCCATCCTCACCATCAGAGCCACAAGATCCACATCCCCCTTCATGGTCAGCACAGCCACAAGAATTTCCGGATAGAACTTGCGCAACTTCGGTCTCAGAAGCTTCGCGAACACCAACTACTTTTCCCGTGAAGAATAAATCTTCGCCAGCTAATGGATGGTTAAAATCCATTTTCACATTTTCGTCATTCACATCAAGCACAATACCGTTCATACGCTGTCCGTTGCTATTCATCATTGGTACAGTATTACCAACTTTTATCAATTCGCTGTCGAACTCACCGTTTACAAGAAATACGTTTCTCGGTAATTCCACCACAGCATTATCGTTCAGTTCTCCATAGGCATCCTTGCTCTCCAGTTTTATTTGAAAAGGGTCGTCTTGCTTTAAGCCCTCCAAATGCGTTTCAAACTTAGGCAACATAAGCCCTGCACCATACAGAAACTCTAAAGGTTTCTCAACAGTTGCCTGTTCTATCATCTCTCCATTTTCATCGTCAATATACAAACTGTATGTCAACGTAACCATTTTATATTTTCCTATTTCCATCATAGCTTTTACAATTTTAAACAACAGATTCTAGCAATTTCGCAAAAATAATAAACATTTAATATCAAACCGGAGTCCATCACCCGTTTTGAAAAACAACTTCAGGCTTTTTAATGGCACGAATCACCAGAATAATGCCCATTAATACAAACGGAATGCTAAGCCATTGGCCCATATTTAAGGCCATTCCTGCTTCAAACGCTTCTTGGTCTTCTTTTATAAATTCGATAAAGAAACGCGCCGTAAAAATCAATATAAAGAAAGCGCCCAAAATCAATCCCGGACGATTCTTCGAGCTTGTTTTCCGGTACAAATACATTAATATGCCAAAAGAAATAAGGTAAGCCAGAGCTTCGTATATTTGTGTGGGATGTTTGGCCAATGTTTCCCCGTTTCTTTCAAAAATAAAGCCCCAGGGTAAAGTAGTTTGTATGCCGTAAATTTCGGAATTCATAAGGTTTCCGGTGCGAATAAAAGCCGCAACCAAAGCAGTTGGAACAACAATCCGGTCGAGTGTCCAAAGCATGGTACGCTTAGTAACCACCTTTGAATGAATAAACAAAGCCAACAAAATGCCAATTGCCCCTCCATGGCTCGCCAGTCCTCCATGCCATACTTTTATAATTTCGCCCGGATGCTGCGAGTAATACTCCCAGCCATAAAAAAACACATGCCCCAACCTTGCCCCCACTACAGTTGCGATGATAATATAAAAAAACAGGCTGTCGATCCATTTCTGACGCACTTTCTCGGATTTCAACATGTACTCGCCAATGTAATAGCCAATCAGAAACCCCGAAGCAAACAGCAAGCCGTACCAACGGACTGACAACGAACCGACATGAAAAATCTCAGGATGTACATCCCAATGAATAAAGCTTAAAATATGTAGCATGGATTAATTTTTTGGATATTTTTTATATTGAATATTTTTAACGTCGTTACTTTATTCGTCCGTTCCATATCTCAGTATTTCGGTTTGTGCGAAAAACAGCAAACACTTTCATTATAAATTTGAAAATAAATAACAAACGGAAACTTTTTCACAACACATTTTCTACTATATTTTATAAACAATCAAGAATACTAAACTGTTTTGGTTTCATATTTTTGTTTAATCAAATCCCAATTTTAACGCATTTCTACACTTTTCCTCTTCCGTGGCAATGTTTATATTTTTTACCACTTCCACAAGGGCACGGGTCGTTCCTACCAACTTTCTTCTCAACAGTAATAGGCTGAGGTTTAGCCTGTTCACGGGTTTGCGTATTTGCACCATCCATAGGATTACTTTCGCCCGGCAATTCCGATTTTTGGGTTTTATAGCGACTCATATCTGTTCTTCGCCTTGCCTCAGCCCTGCGTACTTCGTCGGCATCCTGGATTGGAATTTGTCCTTTCATTAAAGTAGAAACGACCTGTTTATTTACATTCACAATCATTTCCTTAAACAGGTTAAACGATTCGAATTTATAAATCAACAGCGGGTCTTTTTGTTCGTAAGTAGCATTTTGTACCGATTGTTTTAAATCGTCCATCTCACGCAATTGCTCTTTCCAGGCTTCGTCGATGGTATGTAGCACAATTTGTTTTTGATACGATTTAACCAGCTCTTTCCCTTTATTTCCATATGCCTTTTCAAGATTGCATATAATTTGGAAGATACGTTTACCATCGGTAATTGGAACAACAATATTTTGGTAAACTTCTTTTTTGGTTTCGTAAACATTTTTGATAACCGGATAAGCTTGTTTGGCAATTCCATCGACTTTGCGCTTATAGTTATCAATCATTTTTTCGTGAATGATTTCGGTTATTTCAACAGGACTCTTTCCCTTAAAACCGTCCTCGGCAACCGGCGATTCCATCGACAGCAGGCGCATCAATTCCAAATTAAAATCGTCGAATGCATCTACCCCCTGGTAATCATTCACTAACTCTTCTACCGAATCGTACATCATGTTCAGCACATCCACTTCCAAACGTTCGCCATACAAGGCATGACGACGACGCTTATAAACCACCTCACGTTGCGAGTTCATAACATCGTCATATTCCAGCAAACGCTTACGAATACCGAAGTTGTTTTCTTCCACTTTTTTCTGAGCCCGTTCAATTGACTTCGAAATCATGGAATGTTGAATAACTTCTCCCTCTTCTAAGCCCAGTCGATCCATAATCCCTGAAATCCTTTCGGAGCCAAACAAACGCATCAGGTTATCTTCGAGCGACACATAGAATTGCGAAGAACCGGGATCTCCCTGGCGGCCGGCACGTCCTCGCAACTGTCTGTCAACCCTTCGGGAATCGTGCCGCTCGGTACCAATAATAGCCAAACCTCCGGCCTCTTTCACTTCTGCTGTCAACTTAATATCGGTACCACGTCCGGCCATGTTGGTGGCAATAGTAACCATTCCTTTTTGACCGGCTTCGGCAACAATATCAGCTTCACGGGCATGTAACTTGGCATTCAGGACATTGTGTTTGATGCCTTTTATTTTTAACATTTTACTCAACAACTCCGAAATTTCTACTGAAGTTGTCCCAACCAAAACAGGACGTCCGGCTTTATGTAAAACCTCTATTTCATCAATAACCGCTTTATATTTTTCGCGTTTGGTTTTGTAGACCAAATCCTGTCGGTCGTCGCGGATAATCGGCCGGTTTGTAGGAATTACCACAACCTCCAGTTCATAAATATCCCAGAATTCTCCTGCTTCGGTTTCGGCCGTACCAGTCATCCCGGCCAGTTTGTGATACATTCTGAAATAATTTTGCAGGGTAATGGTTGCAAAAGTCTGGGTAGCAGCTTCTACTTTTACCCGTTCCTTTGCTTCAATAGCCTGATGCAAGCCATCGGAATAACGACGACCTTCCATTATACGCCCTGTCTGCTCATCAACAATTTTAACTTTGTTGTCCATAACCACATATTCCACATCTTTTTCAAACATGGTATAGGCTTTAAACAACTGGTTAATGGTATGCACACGTTCTGATTTTACCGCATAATCCTGCAAAAGTTTATCTTTTTCGGACTGCAATTCATCAGGAGCCAAACCTGAATTTTCCAATTCTGCCATTTTCCCGCCCATATCCGGCAAGATAAAAAACTCGGCATCGTCCATTCCCTGCGACAACAAATCAATCCCCTTATCTGTCAATTCTACCGAATTTTGTTTTTCATCAATAATAAAGAACAACGGATCGGTAACAATGTGCATGTTTTTGTTGTTCTCCTGCATGTAAAAATTCTCGGTCTTTTGCAGAACAGCTTTCATTCCTTCCTCGCTCAGGAATTTAATCAGCGATTTATTTTTAGGAAGTCCTTTATGTGCACGAAGCAACAACAAACCTCCTTCTTTTTTCTCATCGTTAGTGGCATTGGTTTTTGTAAGCAGTCGTTTGGCATCAACAAATATTTTGCTGACCAATTCGCGTTGCACTTTATATAGCTTCTCCACGTATGTTTTCAGTTCTTCGAACTGCTGATTTTCGCCTTTAGGTACAGGACCTGAAATGATTAACGGCGTACGTGCATCGTCAATCAAAACCGAGTCGACCTCATCGACAATAGCATACTGATGTTTACGCTGCACAAGGTCTTCGGGATTAATGGCCATATTATCGCGCAGGTAATCGAAGCCAAACTCGTTGTTTGTTCCAAAAGTAATATCCGCATTGTAGGCTTTCCGGCGCTCTTCGGAATTTGGCTGGTGTTTGTCAATACAATCCACACTCAGTCCGTGGAATTCGTATATCGGCCCCATCCATTCGGCATCACGTTTCGAGAGGTAATCGTTAACCGTAACCACATGCACCCCTTTTCGGGTAAGCGCATTCAGAAATACCGGTAAAGTAGCTACCAATGTTTTTCCTTCACCGGTTGCCATCTCAGCAATATTTCCCTGGTGAAGTACCACCCCGCCAATCAGCTGTACATCGTAGTGAATCATGTTCCAGGTAACAGGATTTCCCCCGGCGTTCCATGTCTGATTCCAGATCGCTTTATCACCGTCTATGGTTATGCTGTTTCGTTCGGCCGCCAGGTTTTTATCAAAATCACTGGCTGTAACTTCGATTGCCTCATTTTCGACAAAACGCCGGGCAGTATCTTTCATTATAGCAAAAGCAACAGGAAGAATTTCGTCCATAACAGTATCAAGCTTTTCGTCAATCTGATCTTCCAGCTTGTCAATCTGCTCAAAAAATGCTTCACTATGCTCAATATCGGCTTCTTCCGCTTTTACTTTTAATGCTGCTATTTCATCTTCTTCCGGCTTAATCCTGTCGGCAATCAACTGCTTCAACTTATCCGATTCTGCCCGTAAACCATCATTTGAAAGCTGCGAAATGCGCTCAAATTCTTCTTTAATCTTATTGATTATCGGGGTTACCTGTTTGATATCTCTCTCCGATTTATTCCCGAGGATTGCCCCCAATATTTTATTTACAAATGCCATCTTATTTTTTTATATGAACGAAAAATTAAACCCCACAAATTTAATCAATTGTGCAGGCTAAAAAAACTATCGACAATTTTATTCATAATAATTATGCCAAATATAAAGAGATTGTTTTTTAGGACAAGATTACCGAATTGTGAATTGAAAGCTGACAGAAGTGTCAAAAAGAGTACGGTAGCTGAATTCCTATTAACAAATTTTGAATGAAAAACAACTATTCCCCAAATTAAGGAGCAATGAAGAAAGTGGCAGACAAAGACATCCAGACATCCTGGTTCAATACGGTATTCCAAATTATCAAAACACCTTCCCGCTCTTGAGGGAACCGTTCTATCGAAAAAAGAGAACGGCTCCGGACAGGAACTTGATAACAAGTGCTCTTTTATTATTGCAACTATTTTGCTATTTGTAGAGTTTAGAGGAATGTTGTGTCTTCTCTGCGAGTCTTGGTTTGTACTCGCGAATGTTATGTTCTACTCCTGATTGCCCATCAATGATTTTTTAAGGAGAGTTTTAACTTACATTAATTATTACTAACGCAAATCAATCACCTCGACATCGTCGTGCTTACTTTTATCAAACACAAAATCAGTATCTGAGAAATTCTGATTGGAAATCATTTTTTTCACAAGAATTGTATACAAATTGCCATCGGTTGAATGTAGGGTTGCTGTTTTCAGAAACATTGAGGTTTTATCAATAGCGACTTCAACTTTAGTCACGTCGTATTCATCAGAATCAGGGAAAAGGTTAATTTTATACACCTTTTTTCCCCGAACGTTAGCTTCGCCTACATACTCAGAACGGAAACCACGTTCGTATATACTAAAAATTGAAGACGGTGTCATTAATTCGTTACCTTCATCCTCCACGTTACTAATGGTTACCTGGTTTCCGTCTTTCATATAATTCCATACGGTTTTTCCGTCGGAGAAGACCTCTACTCCCAGGTCGGGTAATTTTACCGCATATTTTTGTCCTTTTACTTTTATGCTTCCTGCATTTTTTTCATCAATGTCCATTTCCTTGTTTTTCATGGCAAAAACAAAATTAGCCGACATCGTTTTAAAAGTCTTTGTTTTGGCACTTACCTCGCTTAGTATTTTCTCTGCTTTTTCGTCGTTCTGAGCACTCACCACCTGTGCAGCCAGCACTAAAAAGAAGGCTACAGTCATCCATACTTTCCTCATAATTGTCATATTATAATCTTTAATTTTTAAAGGTTATTCAATAATTGTTCCAAACTATATTCATCGGGGATTAAAACCTGCCGAGCCTTGCTTCCTTCGCTTGGTCCAACAATGCCGGCTGCCTCTAACTGGTCCATTAAACGGCCGGCACGGTTGTAGCCGATTGAGAATTTTCGTTGTATCATTGATGTTGACCCCATCTGGTTGGCCACAATAATCCGGGCAGCATCATCAAACAAATCATCACGGCTTTTTAAGTCCACGTCTCCCGGGCCGGCTTCTTCGTCGCCAACATATTCGGGCAACAAAAAGGCTGTTGGGTAACCCCGCTGCTCTGAAATAAAAGAACAAATTTCTTCCACCTCGGGAGTATCCACAAAAGCACATTGCACACGGGTAAGATCGCTTCCTGCCGAAATCAACATATCGCCTTTGCCAATCAACTGGTTGGCTCCCGGAGTATCAAGGATTGTACGCGAGTCAATCATTGAGGCAACCTTAAAAGCAATACGTGCCGGGAAGTTAGCCTTAATAACCCCTGTAATAATATTGGTTGACGGGCGCTGTGTGGCAATAATCATGTGTATACCAACGGCACGAGCCAATTGTGCAATACGTGCAATCGGCAACTCAACTTCTTTTCCGGCTGTCATTATCAGGTCGGCAAACTCATCGATAATTACCACAATGTAAGGCATGTACTTATGTCCCTTTTCAGGATTCAGCCGACGACTGATAAATTTTCGGTTGTACTCTTTTATATTCCGAGCATGAGCAGTTTTTAACAGGTCGTAACGCGTATCCATTTCAATGTTAATCGAATTCAGGGTATTCTTAACCTTCTGCACATCGGTTATCACCGGTTCATCGGTATCGGGAAGTGTTGCGAGGTAATGCTTTTCAAGTGCCGAATAGATGTTTAACTCTACTTTTTTGGGATCAACAAAAACGAATTTCAACTGTGCCGGATGTTTTTTATACAGCAGGGAAGTAATAATTACGTTTATCCCCACCGATTTTCCCTGGCCTGTTGCCCCTGCTACCAGAATATGCGGCATTTTCACCAAATCGAACATATAGGTTTCGTTCGAAATGGTTTTTCCAAGCGCGACAGGCAATTCGGCCGTACTTTCCTGAAATTTTTTGGAACGTACAATTGAATGCATCGAAACAATTTCGGGTTTCCGGTTCGGAACTTCAATACCAATTGTTCCACGCCCCGGAATAGGCGCAATAATACGAATACCAAGAGCTGCAAGACTCAAGGCTATATCATCTTCTAAATTTTTAATTTTTGAAATACGTACCCCCGGAGCAGGTACAATTTCATATAAAGTAATGGTAGGCCCGATTGTTGCACGAATTTTCGTAATTTCAATTTTATAGTTACGAAGTGTTTCTACAATTTTATTTTTATTGGCCACTAATTCGTCCTGTTTCACCTCGGCATTTCCTAATTTATGGTCTTCCAGAAGTTCAAGCCCAGGAAATTTGTATTCAGACAAGTCAAGTGTCGGGTCGTAGTCTTCTAACTCCTCGGGCTGTACCTTATCGGTTTCTTCTTCTACAATTTTCGTAACATCAAGCCCCAGTTCCTCTTCTTCTTTTTCTACCACTTCTATTGTCTCGACAGCAACATCCGGTTCGTCTTTCGCGGTTTCCACTTCTGCCTCAAAACTTTCTTCGTTATTGTTTCCATCCGAACCAAAAATTGCATGAACGACATCATCATCGCCAACCACCCGGGTAATATCATCTTCTCCTTCAAGCGAATCAGTTTCGGGATTTGCAAGTTCATCTGCTTCGTTATTTTGTTTTGTTTTTCGTCCCGACAGGATAAAATTATTCAAATAAACAAAAGCCTTATCAAAACGAATGACAATAACCATAAGGGCAGTAATTGCCAGCAACAAAATAAAACCTGCCAGTCCAATTAATGAACGCAGCCAATTCCCCAAAACAAAACCATAGTGTCCGCCCAAATAAAAAAATGAGCCGGACGTTGTTTTATTGAAAAGCAACCCCAAAGCCAGCGACAGCCAGATTACAGACACAAGGCTGTAAAGCATAATATGCGCATAACGCTGGACGTTTCGGCCAAGAATTTTAACTCCTGTTATCGCTAACATATAAATAAAAATAAATGATGCCAGCCCAAATCCACCGTTAATAATTTTTTCCGCCAGCAAGGCACCTACCTTCATTCCATTGTTCTTCACATCGAGTTTCGAGTTGAAAAGAAATTCACTCCAGCCCATATCCATAATACTCTGATCTTCGGCTCCATTAAACAGAAATGAAACAAAGGAAATAAGCAAATAGGCCGAAAAGCCGAGAAGAAAGATTCCGAAAATAAACCGAAACTTCTCATTCTTCAAAAACGACTTTCTTGTTTTTTTCTTTTTTGCTTTTGTTTTACGAGACTTTTTATGTCGAAATGCCATTAAAATATTTTTTTCGCTACAAATTTAGTTAAAAAAAAGAAGCTTCCTTTAGTAGCTTTTATGCAAAAACAAAATTGGGGACGGAATTTTGTAAAAAAACTAATTTTTGACATTTTTTTTATTCAAACAGATTTTTATGTTTAGCGCAACACTCATAAAGTTTATTAACCATGAAAAAAACAGATAAACTAGCGGTGGTTGCCCTGGGCGGAAACGCAATTCTGCGAGGAGAAGAAGAAGGGACAATCGAACAACAGGAAAAAAATGCGACTGAAACTCTTGAGAATTTAATTTACCTGGTACGAGATGGCTACAACCTTGTTATAACACATGGCAATGGCCCACAGGTAGGCAATATACTTATGCGAAACGACTCCGGGGAACAACTCTACAATATCGCGCCAATGCCTCTTGACATTTGCGTTGCCGACTCGCAAGGCGGAATCGGGTACATGCTGGAACGAATGATACGAAACGTTTTACACAAACACGGAATCAAAAAAAATGTAATCACCCTAGTTACATTAACCGAAATTTCGCCCAACGATCCGGCATTTAACCATCCATCGAAAAGAATCGGAAAAATTTATAAAAAAGATGAAGCATATAAACTTTCGAAATCAAAAAAATGGATATTTAAAACCACATCAAAAGTTGCAGGAGGCTACAGACGTGTGGTTCCCTCTCCAGCCCCTTTAAAAATCATTAACAAAGAAGCGATAAAAATGCTTGTACAGGCCGGCAATATCGTTATTGCAGCAGGAGGCGGAGGTATTCCTGTTTATTACGACAAAAATAATGATGTACGAACGCTGGATGCCGTTATCGACAAAGACAAAGCCTCGGCATTACTTGCAAGCGATATTGGTGCAGACGAACTGTACATTTTAACCGATGTGCCTTTTATCTATAAAGATTTTGGACTTCCGACACAAAAAAAACTTGAATTTTTGGATTACAATGACACCCTAAAATACCTTGAAAATGGTACATTTGCCGAAGGAACGATGGAACCCAAAATACGTGCCTGCCTTGATTTCATAAAAAAAGGCGGAAAAAAAAGTGTAATTACCGAAGCCACAAAACTGGAAAACCGGACTTTTGGCTCAAAAATTACAATGAAATATGAAACAGCCCATGGCTGAGATAATAACAGAGACACATACGTGCATGACTGATATTTTATCTCACCCAGAAAACGGCTTCACAAAAATTTAGACAGATAAAAAAGGACAGAATCCAGAATTCAGCCGATGAATAAAAAACGAATAAAACCTTGTTTATAAGATAATAATTCAACATATCATGACAAATTTAAAAAATCGCAATTTCTTAAAACTCCTTGATTTTACGAGCGAAGAAATACAATATTTAATCGACCTTTCGGCAAAACTAAAAAGCGACAAAAAAAACGGAACAGAAACGCCCAAACTTAGTGGAAAAAACATTGCGCTGATATTCGAAAAAACATCGACACGTACACGCTGCGCTTTTGAAGTAGCGGCACACGACCAGGGAGCTCTTGTTACTTATCTTGGCCCTTCGGGGTCGCAAATCGGGCACAAAGAGTCGATGAAAGACACTGCCCGCGTTCTGGGAAGAATGTACGACGGGATAGAATACCGCGGTTTTGGACAAAATATTGTTGAAGAACTTGGCCAACATGCAGGTGTTCCGGTGTGGAACGGGTTAACCAATGAATTTCATCCCACACAAATATTGGCTGATTTTCTGACCATGACAGAGCATTCAGACAAACCTCTTTCGGAAATAAAATTCTGTTACCTTGGCGATGCCCGCTACAATATGGGCAATTCATTAATGGCAGGAGCTGCCAAACTGGGAATGGATTTCAGGGCTGCAGCTCCAAAAGCCTATCACCCTACAGCAGAATTGCAACAAAAATGCGAGGAAATTGCCAAGCAGACCGGAGCTAAAATTACGATAACCGAAGACGTGGCAGAAGCAGTAAAAGACTGTGATTTTCTATATACCGATGTATGGGTATCAATGGGCGAACCTGCCGAAGTATGGGCAGAGCGCATTGAGCACCTCCTCCCCTACCAGGTTAATAAAAAAACCATGGCTCTCACCGGAAATCCTGACGTAAAATTTTTGCATTGTCTCCCGGCATTCCACAACAGGAAGACTAAAGTTGGCGAAGATATCTTCCAAAAATCCGGCATCGAAGCCATGGAAGTTACCGAAGAGGTATTTGAAAGCCCGGCTTCTGTTGTTTTCGATGAAGCCGAAAACCGCATGCATACCATAAAAGCAGTAATGGTGGCTACATTAGGAGCTTAGAGTCGGATTTTTAATATTCGGAGTGGTAGACTTGAGGTGCAATCCCACGATTCGATTGTTCTCAAGTTTATTTCTCCTGCCGGATATGGGCTGTATCAAAAGTAAAGACAGACAAAATTTTGATTTCAGTTCGATGTTATTTATGGCTATTCCACACAGGTGGCGGGGAGACTTTTATCAACCGAGCCTGAATATAAAAAGGATCGATTTTAATATTCATTTCGCCATACCATCTCATCCTCCGGAACGCTTTACCTTGTAGCCTCCGCTCTTCAGAATGTCAATCACCCGATTGCAGAAATCGCCCTGAATAAGAATTTCCCCGTTTTTTACCGTTCCTCCTACGCCACACTTCGATTTCAATAATTTTCCCAGTTCTTTCAGGTCGGCATCGCTTCCTGCAAAACCGGTCACCAAGGTCACCACTTTCCCTTTGCGCTGTTTGCGGTCAAGCATTACTTTCAAATTCTGCTGTTGCGCCGGAAGTGTTGAATTTACCTCTTCCTGTTCTTTTTCATACTGAAATTCGGGGTTAGTCGAAAATACTACCCCAAGCCTGTCTTTCCAATCGTTTGACATAATTTCAATTTAATTTCTAACTTATTTCACACTACAAACCATCCATCACTATTAATAATTGAAATTAAACAGTTTGTACCCATATTCTGAACAAAAGTACACATTAAATACAAAAAATATGTTGAACTTTATTGGGATAAAAAATCAAAACTTATAGAATGCACCTAAAACAATACTTTCCATTGCTTTTAATCTTGTTCGTATCATTGAGTCTATATGCACAAGACGATTTTTCAAAACAGCTAAAATATCAATTGAATAGGTATATCCTGAGTAAATTTGTAAAATTAAGACAATTTGTGGTTCGCATATTCTCACTTTTCAATCCGAATGCGGGCGTCAACAGCTAAAATCTCATTTTCGTTCCCCAACAGCGGATTAATATCAATCTCCTTAATCTCAACAACATAGCGCAACAGCCACGATAAGCGCACCATAATTTCGGCATATTTATCAATATTCACTCCCGGCTGTTTACGATAGCCTTTCAGTATTTTATACGATTTCAGACTTTTAATCATCGACAGAGCCTCATTTTTCGACAAGGGAGCAAGTCCGGAAGCCACATCTTTCAAGACTTCTACGTAAATTCCTCCCCTACCGCATAAAAGCACATGCCCGAATTTATCTTCGTAGGTTGCCCCCAGGAAAAGTTCCATTCCCGAAGCCATCCGGGCAATGAGCACCCCTTCCGAGCCTTCGATCTCAAACAAATGATGAAACTCTTCTTTTACGCGATTCACATTCCGTACATTCAGAACCACTCCTCCAACATCGGTTTTATGCACAGGTCCCACTACTTTCATTACCACCGGAAAACCAATATCGGTAGCTGCCAGCACTGCTTCGGTTTCGGAAACAGCAATAATTTCTTTTACCCGCGGAATACCTGCTAAATCGAACAATTTATGAATAACAGCAGGGGGCTGATAACCGTTTTTAGTTTCGGCGATAACGGCTTTTATGGCTTTGCTGTCAATTTCATGCACTGGTTCTGTTCCAAACGATGGTTGAGGCGTATGAATAATTTTGGTAAGCGCACGCCCCAATAGCACTTCATCCGGAAAGTTTACATTTCCAAGAGCTACAAAACGCGTGATTTCTTCTTTTACGTTAATTATCGAAGGCAAAATCGGAAAGATTGGTTTTCTACAGGATTTCCTTTTTGCCGAAAGCAGGTCGTAAACATCCCGGATTGGGAAAAGCCCCGGGCTTCCGAAAATAACAGCCATCCCGTCAACATCAAAATCATTTTCGCAGGCATCAATTATTTCTCCCAGTTGATCGGCCGTTCCTGTTGCCAAAAAATCGATAGGATTTTCAACTGAAGAACCAGGAAACAACTTTTCCAGCAAAGCCGTTTTTTCCGGAGAATCTTTAATTTCCGGGATTCTTAAACCACCGGTTTCCAGTGCATCGGTAAGCATTACACCGGGGCCGCCGGCATGCGTTATTATACCAATATTTTTTCCACACAACTCCCGGCACATAAAAACACCGGCTACGGTTGTTAATTCTTCTCGTCCGTAGCAACGCACAATTCCGGCTTTTCGAAAAAGTGCTTCAACGGCAGCGTCGGAGCTGGTTAACGCGCCGGTATGCGATGATGCCGCCCGGCCTCCAGCCGAAGAACTTCCGGCTTTAATGGCTGCAATTTTACACCCCTTTTTAATCAGCGAAGCTGCATGAAACAACAGTTTATCGGGGTCATCAATATTTTCGATGTACAACAGTTTTACCCGCGCACTTTTTCCTTCCGTATAATTTTCATCGAGATAAGCCAAAACATCCTCTACCCCGGTTTGTGCACTGTTACCTACTGAAAAAACATTTGCAAAACGCAGTCCCTTGGGAATTCCCGACTCGATAATAAAAACAGCAGTTGCTCCCGAACCAGAAATAAAATCGCAACCATCGGGCGAGAGTTCGGGAATAGGTGTTGTAAATGCACTGGCATGATTCGGAGTCATTACCCCGATACAGTTCGGACCAATCAGGCAGGCATTATATTTATCGGCTACTTCAGCAATTTGCTGTTCCAGTTTTTTCCCTTCTTCACCTGTCTCAGAAAAACCGGCAGAAATAATAATAAAAGCTTTTGTATTTTTCTGCCCGGCTAACAGACTTACGGTCTCCAGGCAATAACGGGCAGGAATTGCCAATACCGCCAAATCGACGCGGGGCAACTCGTTGAGCGAAGCACAGGCAGGAAGCCCCTGCACTTCATTTTCTTTCGGATTAACAGCATATAAATGTCCATTAAAGCCATGATCAATCAGATTTTTCAGCATCTTACCGCCCGGCTTGTTAATATTATTAGAAGCACCAACAACAACAATACTATTAGGATTCAACAACTGTTTGTTTATCATATACTCCGGTAATTTTTATTCGCCAATAAATATTCGTAAGTTACTAATTTATTCTTTTCACAGGCCAATCAGCCCCCAAAACTATACCGGTTAGCAATTGAATTGAGCCTTAAAATAGTTAACTTCGACATCGCTCGGCTCCCAACTCTTTGAGCCTTTTCAATTGTCAATTGGCATTAATCTATTCCCCGGCATCAATTACCTCATACAAATTTCCTTATACGGGCAATACCTGCACTTTTCGGCATGTTCTGTCTGACAAAAACTATTTTCAGGAGAATAAATTCCTGCAATTAACTGAGTTAATAACGCTTCAAATTCCTCCTCAATATCGGAAAACAACACCTCTTTTTTATTCTTTTTCAGAACAATAGAAGGGGCAAAACTATTTTCAAAAATTTTATGCAACCCGTATATGGCTGGATATACCTCTGTTCCAGCATATTTACGTCTCAACCCCCAACTGTAAATCAACGCTTGCAGGATTGCCTTTTTCGGCTCTTTTGCCTCCCGGTCAAACAAATCAGACACATCATTCAGGGTAAGGCTCTCAACTTTCCCTGTTTTATAATCAATCACCCGCATACATCCGTTCACCTGATCCACCCGGTCAATCCTCCCTCCTATTATTACAGTTTTTCCTGCAACAATAATCTCTCGTTTATACTTTTCTTCAAGACTTACAATTTGCAAAGGCGCCATCTTTTTATCTATTTCCAGCAACTGTTGCAAATAGGTTTTAATATTTTCGAAAAACAAAATTGTTTTTCCTTCAAGTTTAACCTTGCCTATTTCCGGCTCTTTTTGTTTTAAGTAATGTATTGCAATTTGCCGGGTAACCTCATTGTCGAGCAATACGCGATCTTTCAATATCTTTTCAATATCGTCTTTTTCAATTGTTTTCCCTACAAAAGGCTGGTACAAAGCCTCCATGGTATCGTGAAAAATATTCCCAAAAATAACACCATCAATTTCTTCTTTCATCTCATCGGGCTCGGGAAGCCCCGCAACATAACGGAAATAAAATTTCAGGCTACAATTCAGATAAGTATTTATTGCACTGGGAGATAAAGGATAATCTTCCGTATTTTTTTCAAGCAGGGAATGCACTATTTCGTCTGAACTTTTTACACTTATTTGTCCAAGAGATTCGCCGGAAAAAACAAAATCGAGATTAAACATTTCGGGCTTGTGTACCGAATCGTACTGTAACTGGTAGCCGTAGCGGCTCAACTCGCCTGTATTTATACCTTCTTTTACAACACTATAAGTTGCCGTAACATTTTTTGCCCGCTGCAACAGTCGGTAGAAATAATAAGCATACATGGCATCCTGCTCGTCGATACCGGGCAGTCCGAAACCTTTACGAATGTTATAGGGGATAAAAGAAGGAGCTGTAAACTTACGCGGCCATTTGCTTTCATTCAACCCCAGAATAACAAGATTTTTAAAATCGAGACAGCGGGTTTCCAATATGCCCATCACCTGCAAACCACTTAAAGGTTCGCCCTCGAAAGCCACGGAAACCTGCCCTATATACTGCGAAAACAAACGGAAATAAACAGCATCGCTAATGGTTCGCTTGCGTCCTTCCAATGTACTTTTAACAACCGCTCCTAATTTTTCAATCGCCTCATACACTGAAAACAGTAATTCAAGCAGCATTGTATCCGCCTGTTTTTCCTTCTTCTGTTCTTGGTAAAAACGGCCTAATACCTGCAAAAAATACGAGCTGTAATCTTCTGTACTTTCGGGAATAGTAAAAATTTGCCTATGCAAAGGCGAAAAATCAATCTCAGACAGCTCCAATGAAATCCGGTTCCGAAGTTTTACATCGGTAAGATATGCCTGAACTTTTTCGGATGCCGTATTTTTCAAAAGCTGATGATTCAGGATATCGGTAACAAAACGATGATAAGAAGAAAAACCGTTACCTGCTTTCCGTTTATTTTTTATCAGGGCAACCAACAACATCAAAAAACCATAAACAACCGAGTTGCGCAGCGGATAACCCATGGTTACATTCACCGTTTCGATACTCCCGGGAATTGCCCCCAAAGCCGCGAACAACAATGACTCGTCGGCAAGCACCACAGCTGTATTGTCAAATTCTGGACGATAATCATGGGCATTTTCTTCCATGAAAAACGGGATTTGCTGCGACTGACCGTAAACAGAAGCAACGGCCACCATTTTCATCTTTTTTTTATGATTAAACAATTCTGTATTAAAACAAAAATCATCCGGCGATGGGAATAGACGAAGATCTTCCCGGATAAAATAACCGGCTTCGTTCCCCGGGTCTTTTAAATAAGCATCATCGTAATCCCACAAAAAATTTATTTTTCCTTTTTTTTGCAGATAAGAAAAAAATGTTTTCTCGCACTGATTCAATGCATTTAGCCCAATAACATAGTATTGTTTACAGGGAAAATCAAAATTCTCGTTTTTTAGTTGTTCTGCAACCTCACGCTCTGCCATTCCGGGGAAAGCCAGTCTTTGAGCGCTTAACTGTTGTTTAAAATCCACATAAACAGGGTATAGCTTATCCCAAACTGAAGTATATTTTTCTTTAAAAGCTGATTTATCTCCAACGGCAATACTTCCCCAGAAATATTCCAATGCCTTTTTCTGCTCAGGTGTCAGGTAATCAAAAATCGTTTCAATCTCTTTTATATCCGAAATATTGGTAAACAAATCTTTGGCATTTACCAAATACCTGTCGATGTCGTTAAAATCGGCCAACAGAATTTCGCCCCAGAAATAAAATTCATCAAAAGTTTCATTCGATTTTGTATGGCGACAAAATGTATCGTATAAAAGCGAAATTAACTGTAACCTCTCGGCAATATGCCATTCCGAAAAAGATGACATCCATTCATTCACAGTAATAACAGCAGGGGCGATTACCGGGTTATCAATACATTTTTGCAGGTAAGAAGTAAAAAAAACGCCCGCTCTCCGGTTCGGAAACACTAAACAAATATTTCTTAACTCATCCGAATGCTTATTGTAAATATATTGTGCACACTGCGAAAGGAAACGTTCCATTAATAATTTTTTAGATAAAAAACTTACCTGCAAGGTAGTTATCGCTACATTATTTTCAAAATCGAGGCACTAACGAACAAAGATAATAGGTTTTCCTCAGTGTTTGTTCGAGTCCACACTATGCTCCAGCAACAACTCAATCACTTTTTTCATCTCCTGAAACTCCTCTTTTTTGTAAAGGCGGGTCATATAAACAATTTTGCCGTTTTTATCAATAATGATGTTGCGGGTTACTCCTGCATTTTGAACCGCAAAAGTATAAAAGATTTTCCCCAATGGGTCTAATGCCAACGGATAAGTAATTTTTAGGTCTTTCCGAAATTTTGCGGTTGTGGCAGCATCTTCCTTTAAGTCAATACCATAAAGCACAAAGTCTGGATTGTTTTTGTGTTTCTGCCATATTTCTTTTTCAATATGTGGCATTTCTTTACGACATACCGGGCACCAACTGGCCGTAAACTGCAGCATCACCACTTTGCCTTTAAAGTCTGATGTTGCTATTTGGGTTCCGTCGGGCAGTTGCATTTCAAAAGCAGGAAGTTGTTGCCCGATTTTTACGATGTACCCGTAATCTGCCGGAATTTCTTTTTTAGGAATTTCCGTAATTTGTGCCGAAGCATAATACACAGCTACCACGCACAATAAAAATACTACTATTTTCCTCATATTCTGTCGATTAAATACAGGCCAATGCCACTAATAAATAAACGATATTTTTTATTTCCGAGACTAACTAAACACCACTGTCCGGTTATTGTAGACCAATATTTTACGGTCGATATGTTTCGACACGGCTTTCGAGAGTACAATTTTTTCCAAATCACGTCCCTTGGCAATAAGATCTTTTACCGTGTTTTTATGACTGATACGTGCAACATCCTGCTTGATAATAGGACCGGCATCAAGCTCAGGAGTAACGTAATGACTGGTAGCTCCAATTAATTTCACGCCTCTTTTATGAGCTGCATGATAAGGTTTAGCCCCAACAAAAGCCGGCAAAAACGAATGATGAATGTTAATAATCCGGTTAGGATAATGTGTAATAAAATCGTCGCTTATAATTTGCATGTAGCGTGCCAGTACAATAAAATCGATTTTGTATTCGTTGAGCAATGCCAGTTCTTTGGGTTCCAGTTCGTCTTTAGTCGCTTTTGTAATAGGAAAAACATGATAATCAATCCCAAAACGTTTGGCCACTTTTTCCATATCGGGATGATTGCTTATAATCACAGGAATTTCAACGTTCCATTCGCCTGCAGTATAACGCGCCAGCAAGTCGTACAAGCAATGCGACATTTTCGATACAAAAATTGCCATACGTGGCTTTTCTTCCGAGAAATGGATTTCAAAAGTCATGTCGTATTTTTGGGCAATAAGCGTATTAAAGTAGTCGGAAATTTTCTTTTTAGGAATATCAAAATTCGAAACCTCCCATTCTACACGCATGTAAAAAAGTTTTTCCTCCCGGTCTACATGCTGGTCGAGGTATAAAATATTACCGTTGTTTTTATTGATAAATTCCGTTACAATTGCCAGCAATCCCTGCTGATCGGGACAGTGCAGTAAAAGCACTGCTGTTGGCTTCTTATTATTTTTTTCTGACATATTTATTTTTTAGTACAGCAAACACATAAGTTTCTGTTTCGTTATTATCCTTTTTTTATTCCTCCCCCCGGGGAGATTAGGAAGGTTTTATAGTTTCCCTTTAGTTGAAGGAAGTTCAAAGTTAAAAATATCGCGCTTAATTGCCATTTTTATTGATCGGGCAAATGCTTTAAAAACAGCTTCAATTTTATGATGTTCGTTTGAGCCTTCTGCTTTAATATTCAGATTACAAGCTGCTGCATCGGAAAACGATTTAAAAAAATGCATGAACATTTCGGTTGGAACGTCACCTACTTTTTCACGCAAAAACTCGGTTTCCCAAATCAACCACGGGCGTCCGCCAAAATCAATGGCAGCCATAGCCAGGCAGTCGTCCATTGGCAGGCAGTAGCCATAGCGTTCCATGCCCAGTTTGTTTCCGATGGCTTTTTTGAAAGCCTCGCCCAAAGCCAGTGCCGTATCTTCGATGGTATGATGTTCGTCGACCTGTAAATCGCCCTGCACCTGAATGGTTAAATCAACGCCGGCATGACGCCCGATTTGCTCCAGCATGTGGTCGAAAAAGCCTAATCCGCTCGAAATATTGCAAACGCCCGAACCATCGAGGTTTAATTTTACCTTTATATCGGTTTCCTTTGTTGTACGGATAACTTCGGCAGTGCGCTCGGGCGCAGCAACGCAGGCATAAATATCGTCCCAGTCGTTGGAAACAAGTGCAACTGTTTTGGCCAGCCCCTGTTTTTCCATTTCGTCCACTAAACTGCCGTTGTTTATGAAAATTCCTTTTGTTCCAAGATTTTTTGCCAGTTGCATATCAGTAAGACGGTCGCCAATAACAAAGCTATTGTCAAGGTCGTAATCACCTTCCATGTATTTTGTTAACATATCGGTGCCGGGCTTTCTTGTAGGCAAACCTTCTTCCGGAAAACTTTTATCGATACAAATCTCATCGAAAACAACGCCTTCGTTCTCAAAAGTCTTTAATATAAAATTGTGCACCGGCCAGAAAGTATCTTCCGGAAAAGCATCGGTTCCCAAGCCATCCTGATTGGTTACCATTACTAATTCATAATCAAGGTTCTTACGAATATTAAACATATTTCGGAAAACCTTGGGCAGGAATTCCAACTTTTCAAATGCATCAATCTGCTCGTCAGCAGTTTCGTGGTTAAGCGTTCCGTCCCGGTCTATAAATAGTACTTTTTTCATCTATCTAAATTTTTGTATTGCCCATTTGTTATGTGAGAAAAAATAACAGTCATGCTCCTGTGTGTATCAATTATTATTTCAGCCATGGGCTGTTTCATCGTTTTTAAATTTCCAAATGAATAGTCAATTATTCTACATTGAGTATTTCTTGTTCAATATTGGTATTTTTTTTATTTAGCAACTTCTGTAATTTAATTTCTTTTTTCGAAAAAGAATATCATATCTGTTGTAATATTTCCATCAGGTTCGTTGTATTTCAGCGTGTTATAAGAAGAAAGAAAAAAACCATATTTCTGAAAATTATCAATAATCTCTTCCTTTTTGTAGCGTTGAACAAGAAGCGTTTGATTATCAGCAAAACTCATTTTCTCTTTTTCTATTGCTTCTCCTTTCATGCAACTAATATAAACCAATGTTTCTTTTTCTGCAAAACGCGATACTTCACGAACGAACTTATCTATCTCTACTCTTTTTATGTATGGAAGCCCAAAAGCACAGCAAATTAAATCATATTTTCGAACAGGAATATCGAGATTCAAGATATCGGTCTGGTAAAAATTGCCCTTTCCTATTTTTTTCTGGGCTAAATCGAGCATTTCAGGAGATAAATCAACACATGTTATTTCTATACCAGGAATAATACTTTTTATAAATGCAGCAACATTTCCGGGGCCACAAGCTAAATCCAAAAGGCTTGTTTTCCTCTTTGCTATTGCTACAAAATTTGTGTAGCTCTCGTTATAGTTCACTAATTTCCCTATTTTTTTGTCAAAGTGAGCTGAATATTTCGAATAGAACTCTATTATTACTGATTTGTTCATTCTAAAATATTGAATTTATATCAATCTCTTTAATGCATTTAACAACGTTGTATTTTCATCCGGCGAACCAATGGTTATTCTCAGGCAACTATTGCAAAGATTAATTTTTGAGCGGTCGCGAACAATTATGCCTTCTTCCACCAGGTAATTATAAATTCCCGTAGCATCATGCATTTGTACCAACAAGAAATTTGCATCCGACGGATAAACCTTTACCACAAACGGAAGCTCAACTAGTAACTGTTTCATTTTTTCGCGTTCGGCAACAATCAGGCTTACCCATTTTTGAACGGTATCTTTTTTGTCGAGCAATTCCAGCGCCTTTTCCTGTATTAGCACATTCAGATTATAAGGATATTTTATCTTATTTAAAACGTTGATGATTTCGGTATCGGCAAATGCCATTCCTAGTCGCAATCCAGCCATTCCCCAGGCTTTTGAAAATGTTTGCAGAATAACCATATTAGGACAGGATTTTAGTTCAGCCATTAATGTTTTTTCGGGAGCAAAATCAATGTAAGCTTCGTCGACAATTACAATTCCGTTGAATTCTGATACCAACTCGAGCATTGCCTCTTTGTTGAGACTATTTCCCGTAGGATTATTGGGCGAACACAGGAAAATAAGCTTTGTGTTGTCGCTGGTCGCAGCCAAAACTTTCGATTTATCGAGTTGAAAATCGTCGGTTAGGGCAACCTGCCTTACTTCAATGTCTGAAACATCTGCAGCCACCTGGTACATGCCGTAAGTTGGAGCAATGGTAACAATATTGTCGACACCCGGTTCACAAAAAGCACGAATAAGCAAATCAATCGCTTCGTCGCTGCCATTCCCCAGGAAAATATTTTCAGGCGCCATCTTTTTTACTGTCGCCACCTTTTCTTTTACTGCCTTTTGCTGCGGATCAGGATAGCGATTGTAAGGTTGATTAAACGGGTTTTCGTTTGCATCCAAAAAAACCATTGCCTCCCCGGCATATTCGCTTCTTGCCGAAGAGTAAGGCTTAAGATTTTGTATATTTTTTCGTAAGCATTTATTTATCCCCCAGCCAAAAGAAGTTGCGCTGTTGTTTTTATCTGAGCTATTAGTCATTTGTTCGTTGTTTTAATTTTATTTTATGAAAAAATAGGAGATGTTATTGAGTATTTATTAAACTTGTAACTTATGAGGACAACTGTTTTTTAAGGATGAGAATTACCGTTTTTTCTTTTTCTCGCGAGAAGAAAAAAGAATGCATTTTTTCTTCCTTTCACACTCTTTCCTTGGTTAAAAAATGCCAGTATCTCTGAGATATCAAACGTTTTCCTTTTAAATAAACAACATTTATTTGGGGAAAAATTAGATATTGACCTAACATTAAACATGATTCAAAATCCTCAAAATTATCCTTTAATTTCTAAATAATTAAAATGTTCTTTTATTTATCTCCTTTTACAATTGCCTTCATCCTAACAGTCACGGCATTTTTATGCGCCATCAATTCTTCGGCGGCAGCCATTCGTTCAATTGCGGGGCCAATACGCCTTAAGCCTTCTTTCGTAATTTCCTGGAATGTAATTTTTTTTAAGAAACTATCTAAGTTCACCCCGCTGTACGAACGTGCCCATCCATTGGTAGGCAAAGTATGATTGGTTCCCGATGCATAATCTCCGGCACTCTCGGGAGTTAATTGTCCGAGAAAGACCGAACCTGCATTGGTAATGTTTTCTAAAAATTCGCTATAATCTTCGGTACTGATAATAAGGTGTTCAGGAGCGTATGCATTAATCAAATCGATTCGTTCCTGTTTTTCTTTCAATACAATTAAGATGCTGTTTGAAAGTGCTTTTTCGGCAATTTCTTTTCTTGGCAGAAGAGCAAGTTGTGTCCGAACTTCGACTTTTACTTTTTCGATAACATCCGAATTGTTGGCAACTAAAACTACCTGGCTATCCACTCCGTGTTCGGCCTGCGAAAGTAAATCGGACGCAACATAGGCAGGGTTTGATGTTTCGTCGGCAACCACCAAAACCTCGGACGGCCCAGCGGGCATATCAATCGCAACATCGTTCATGCTAACCAGTTGTTTGGCAGCCATAACGTATTGATTTCCGGGACCAAATATTTTGCAGGTTTGCGGAACGCTCTCTGTTCCGTAGGCCATTGCTCCAATAGCCTGCACTCCTCCGAGTTTGTAAATTTGCGTAACTCCGGCAACCCTGGCAGCATAAAGTATTGCCGGATGTATTTTTCCCTGCTTATTCGGTGGCGAACACAGTACTATTTCTTTGCAGCCTGCAATTTGTGCAGGAATCGCCAACATTAAAACCGTACTGAACAGTGGTGCTGTTCCTCCCGGCACATAGAGACCAACTTTTTCAATCGCCACAGCCTTTTGCCAACAACTAACGCCCGGAGTTGTCTCCGTTTTCCTTATCTCCGGCTTCTGTGCCGTATGAAATGTTGTTATATTTCCAGCAGCCAGAGCAATGGCATCTTTCAACTCCTGTTCAACAAGAGATTCGGCCTCCTGCATTTCGGCTTTAGAAACAACAAAACAATCGAGCTTTACCCCGTCAAATTTTTCGGTGTACTCTCGAAGCTTTGCATCGCCGTTATTTCTTATTTCATTAAGAATTGCCTGTACCCTGCCGTACAAATCCGAAACATCAAAAAGCGGACGTTTCAAAATTTCTTGCCATATATTTTTTGCAGGATTAATGTATGTTTTCATATTGATTCTTTTTAACCGCAGAGATCGCTGTGATTTACACAGAGAAAACTGAGATTATTTTTTATATTATTAATTACTCGTTTAAGTCCGGCTTTCTTTAATTCATAGAAAAAACATTCTTGATACGCAGACTCTAATAGTCCCGGATCTAAATTTTTATGTACCTTGATAGCACATTTCTGTCAACTTATTTGTTTCCATACTCTATGCTCTCGATTATTCTCCTTTTCTCTGCAGTAAATTTCTTCACTCGTAATGCCAAAATGTTTCCAGAAAATAATAAAGCTATTCCCACAAGTGCATAAACATCCCAGTGATAGCTTTCGAAGACTGTAGAAATTAATAATGCAATTACCGGGCTTATCAGTGTGGTATAGATAGAACGATCGGGGCCGATTTCTCCTAAGAGTTTTAAATAAGCTGAAAATGCAACGATTGATCCCAATAATGCCAAATACAGCAACGAAAAAGAATAGCTCATTGATGTGTCAAAAATTAGTGGTTTACCCCAAATCATTGCAATAATAAATATCGACAATCCTCCGTATAACATTCCATAAGCATTCACCTGTATTACAGGAAGTTTGTGGCGTTGATTATATGCTGAAAGAATATTTCCCAAAGAAGCAAACACCAAGCCGCCAAGGCAAAAAAGGAGAACAACCCAGTTTCCTTCTTTTAAGCTAAGAGAACCAAACTCATTCTTAAAAAGAAGCGCTGTTCCTCCAACCCCCAGAATAGCTGCAAATACAACATCTTTTTTTATTTTCCCTTTCAGAAAAATGGCATTGAAAAAAATATTGAAAAAAATAATCAGAGAAAAAACAACAGCAACAATACCGCTTGTCAGCATCGTTTCAGCCTTGTAAACAAACCAGTAATTAATGCCAAATAAAAGCACCCCAAGCAAAAACATCAGGAAATGCTCACGTGGTTTGAATTTCATTTTTCGACCCGAAATGAGGCAAAATATGATAAGCAACAACCCCGCAAGGATAAAACGATAGGCTACCGACAACAACGGATCGACCGTGCCAAGCTGAAACCTGATAACGTACCATGTTGATCCCCAAATTAATGTAGGAATGGCAAATAACAGGTATTGACGTGTTGACATGTTTATTCGAAATTAATATTTAAAATTCAATATTTTTTGTGCTTTGCAGTTTGGAATCGCTTAGCAAATAGACTTTCTACTTCTGTTTTTATTAAAAAATCATTTTCTCAATAGGCACTACCAAAATCCCTTCGGCTCCGGCTTTCTTCAGTTTCCCGATAATCTCCCAAAAATGATTCTCCTCTATAACCGAGTGCATCGAACTCCAGCCTTCTTTTGCCAGGGGAACCAATGTTGGAGCTTTCATCCCCGGCAAAATATCGATAACTTCCTGTATTTTCCCGTTGGGAATATTCAACAGAATGTATTTCTTTCCTTTGGCTCTTTCGACCGACTCAATTCTGAAAATCAATTCGTCAAGAATCGCTTTTTTCTCAGGCGAAAGATTTGGATTTGCAATTAAAACAGCTTCCGATTGCATAACTACTTCTACTTCTTTCAAACGATTGCTCACCAAAGTTGAGCCTGAGCTTACAATGTCGAAAATAGCGTCGGCTAATCCAATTCCAGGGGCAATTTCAACCGAACCGGTTATTACATGAATATCGGCACTAATATTATGCTCGTCTAAATATTTTTTAAGGATAAGCGGGTAAGAAGTGGCAATCTTTTTCCCGTTAAAAAACTCAATGCCGGGATATTCGATTGATTTGGGAATAGCCAGCGAAAGGCGACATTTCGAAAACCCGAGACGCTTAATAACCACTACCTCTTTTCCTTTCTCCTCCATCTCGTTTTCGCCCACAATACCAATGTCGGAAACTCCGTCGGCTACAGCCTGCGGAATATCATCATCGCGCAAAAACAGGGCATCCATCGGAAAATTTTTGGCAGTTGATACCAATACCCTTTTCCCCATTCTCAAACCAATACCGGCTTCGTTTAGCAAATTCATCGAATCTTCGTTTAAACGTCCTTTTGTCTGAATTGCAATCTTAATTTTGTTCTCCATTCTTATTGTATTTTAATTTTGTTTCACCACTGAGACACAAAGACGCTTAGTCTTTTTTCTTATTCATTTTTTTTACTCCTGAAAATTTTCTAAAAAATCATTAACAACAAACAAATTATTCTCAAATTTCCTTTTCTTATCCCTCCCCCTTGGGGAGATTTAGGAAGAACAAAAAAAGGCTTGCCGTTTCCGGCAAGCCTCTTCGTAAATATCTTAAAATTAAACAAAACAATTACAGCCTACCGTATGGTTGGATAATCCAATGATTGCCGTGATGTTTTGTAAAATTTGTCATTTCCTAAACTTTGATGCAATTATAGTTATAATTTTGAATAAATCAATAGAGTCAACTGTTATTTTAACATAAACTATTCATAAACTTCGCATAGATTGTGTTTGGGGTTAGATAAAAATCGCCCAGCCGCCTGGGCGGCATATTCAATCGTACAACAAAGGGAATTAAATGGATATTCAAAACTAAAAACCTTGTTGTTTTTTTAATGATAACTTTATTTTACAATGACATAATTATATTAATCTTATTAAAACCCTGTTTTACCACTATCATCTTGTACCTTTGTTTTGAGAAAATCAATCAGGGATGAAACAGCCCATGGCTGAGATAATAACTGAGGCACATACGTGCATGACTAATATTTTTTCTCACATAACAAATGGGCGGCACAAAAATTTAGACAGATGAAAAAAAACATCAGGTATTTAGCCAATAGTATTTCAATAACACTCGGACTGCGCTTATTTTCCATGTCTATTATTATCCCGTTTTTATCGGCATATTCCATGAATTTAAAATCAGGAACTTCTGCTCTTACCGGTTATGCTCTTGGTATTTTCGGATTAACACAGGCTTTACTTCAAATTCCTTTCGGAGCCCTCAGCGACCGGATTGGTTATAAAAAAGTAATGCTTGCCGGCCTGGTAATGCTCATTGCTGGACTTTTAACGGCAGCGTATGCCACATCAGTTTACTGGCTAATTTTTGCCCGTGCCTTACAAGGAAGCGGAGCTATTGTAACGGTAGGGTACTCTTGGGTATCGTCGGTTGCAACAGATACCGAACGCGACAAGATGCTGACCAAACTGGGGGCACTACTGGCTACATTTTCGATGCTCTCCTTTGTGCTTGGCCCGCTGATACATATCTTTCTTGATGTAAGCCAGATGTTTATTTTCTCGGCCGTATTAATCACGGGGTGTTTTTTCTGGATATTAGCAGGCACCCGACAGGTACTGCCGGAATTGAGACAGGAAACGCGGAAAAAACATAAAGAAAAAACCGTTTTCACTTTTAGCCACCTAAGTAAAAGCTTATTGCTTACGTTCAATAACCTGTTAATGATGGCTTTCTTTTATATGCTACCGCTATTGCTCAAAGGACACTTAAAAACCAACCAAATGTGGATTGTGCTGAGTCCTTCGATATTAATAGCAATTGGAGTGCTCCCGTTTTTCTCGAAAAAGGCAGGCAAAGGAAACCCCAGGGCAGTACTTACTCTTTTATTTCTTTTCCTGGGAGCTGGTTTTTCCCTCATCTATTTCCGTACCGTATTTACCATTGTTACCGGAACTATTTTTTTAATGATGGGAGTATTCTCTATTTCAGCAATCGTGCCAATGCTGATAAACCGAAATATTGACAACCGACAGCGGGGGAAAGGAAACGGCATAATGGTTAGCCTTCAATATTTCGGTTCTTTCCTGGGAGCCGCGGTTACCGGCTGGCTATGGGATTTAGGAACGGCTGTTGCCTTTGGCTTTGCCGGAATTATTATTTTAGCAGGAATACTCCTGATAAACACCAACGCTAAATTAAACAATTAACGATTATGCAAACCTTAAGAAACATAAAGCAACTTGTTATCCCTGTAATTCTACTGTGCTTTGCATCGGCCTGCCAGCCAACAAGTAAAACAGAAAGAACCAGTCTTGTAGAACAAACCGATTCTTGTCTATCAGCCCCAGCACATACCTACCAGGTATTTATTCCTGCTCATCCCAAAAACAAGAATAAACTTCCCTTACTTGTAGCTATCGACTCGCATGGTTCAGGGCAAATGGCTATTCGGCATTTAAAAGAAGCGATATCAAATTACCCGGCGATATTAATTGCCTCCAATCTTATTCAAAACAACGACCCGCATTATATGCAGGAACTAAAAACACTTATTGCAGATGTAAAAAAACGCTACCCGACAGGAGATTTAACCTACCTTGCAGGCTTTTCAGGAGGTGCAAGAATGGTTTTAAACTATGCCGCCACTCATCCGGTTAACGGGGTTATTGCCTGCGGGGCATTTGCCGGCCGACAACAGATAGCTACCATAAAAAGTCCGGTAATCGGACTTATTGGCACCGACGATTTTAACTTCCCGGAAACAGCTCAATACATCTTAAATCCGACAAACGCCCCTGAAAATGCACATATTGAATTAATCCATGCCACACATGAATGGCCCTCAAAAAAGCGACTGACAAACGCATTTGGATGGCTATACTTATCAAATAAGCTAAATGAAAATACGGACAAACGACAGGTAAAAAATTATGTAAAAGCACAAAATACCCGCATTGATTCGCTGTCCCAAAAAGGAGAATTGATACAGTCCGTCTGTATCGCCCGAAATATGGCTTCGGCAAATGCTTTTGAAAGTATCGAATCATTCCATGAAAAGAATAAAACGTTAAGCGAAAATCCCGTCTACCGCAAACAACTTTTGCAAATGCTAAAAAGTCTTCAATTTGAATCAAAGGAAAGAAAAACTTACCAAAAGGCCTTACTCAATAAAGATAGAAATTGGTGGGAAAAAGAAATTGCCAAATTGCAGAAAAAAATACAATCGGAACCCAACAAGATGAAAAGGATGGCCTACAAACGGCTAAAGGGGTTCATCGGCATTATCTGCTATTCTTATTCGCAACGCTTTTGCGCACAAAAAGACATTCCTCATCTTAAACAGGTATTAATGGTTTATCGGCTTATCGAACCGGGAAATACGGACATGAAACATTTTTCAGAAATACTTGAGAAACTGGTATCCAATCAGGTATAATCAGCTTCTTATGGATCATGTAAAAAATAGAGAGGATATACAAAACAGCTTCACTTTTCGGCTCCCGCCATTTCGTAAAGAGCAAAGATAAAGTCCTCCGGCAGGAAAAATATCAGGATAAAAGCTAATTTCATCTGTTTATAATTGTTTATTTTTTAACGTAACAGATGAAACTTCTGATGTATTTTAATCATTTTTCCCGAAACTTCGGGACAAACTGTGTGTGTATTTTAAAATATCAAAATTGATTTCACGATTTCCACTTCGTTCCAATTCATGGTCGTTTCATTGTAAAAGTATTATAAAACGATGGCAAAAATGCAACGTTTCCGTCAACATCTGAAGTTAAGTTTAATTGTCTTCCCAAATTCGTCATTTTTCAATGTAAAACGCAAACATTGTGGGTAGCTTTGCTGCATCGAAAAAACAAAGATAATGACACAACGACAGAAAAATTCAAAGCTTTACCTGCTTATAAGCATGGGACTTTTATCGGCATTTGGCCCTTTTGTTACCGATTTTTATTTACCGGCCTTACCTGCAATTACCACCTTTTTCAACACTTCAGTATCGATGGTGCAATTAAGCCTTACCGCCGGAATGTTGGGTTTAGGGGTAGGCCAGTTATTTATTGGTCCCTTTAGCGATAAATACGGAAGAAAACCACTGATAATTTACTCCCTACTTATTTTTATCGTTTCAACAATTGCCTGCATTTTTGCGAAAGATATTAAAATATTCGTGTTTTTCCGGCTAATACAGGGATTTGCGGGGGCAGGAGGTGTAGTTATTTCCAAATCAGTAGCTGCCGACTTATACGAAGGTAAAGAACTCACACGTTTTTTTTCTTTATTAATGGTGGTTAACGGCCTGGGCCCTATTGCCGCCCCTGTTTTTGGAGGATTTTTAATCAATTTTACCCCATGGGAAGGAATTTTCTGGACTTTATTTTTTCTGGGACTCCTTTTGCTTGCGTTAAACAGCAGGTTAAAAGAATCATTACCAATCGAAAAAAGAGTTAACGGCAACCTGTTGTCATCATTCAAAAACTTTATCCCTATTCTAAAAAACAACAAATTTATGTTTTATGTTTTGGCACAAACTTTTGCCATGGGATTTATGTTCTCTTACATTTCATCATCGCCATTCATATTCCAGGAACACTACCACTTAAGTCCCATTATGTTTAGCTTATGTTTTGCATTCAACGCTTTTGGGATTATGGCAGGCAGTTGGCTGGTTTCATTTTTTTCAGAAATACGGGCTCTGCTCATTGGCGGATTTGGCTTAACATCTTTTGGCATTCTGCTGGCAATCGTTATGTTTAGCGGAGGGAATATTGTTGTTTTAGAAAGTATATTTTTCGTACAAATGATAGCACTGGGCATGATATTACCCACTACCTCTGCCTTAGGGCTAAACTTAGAAAGAGAAAACTCGGGAAGTGCCTCTGCAATTTTAGGCTTTCTTCCCTTTCTTGCTGGAAGTATTGTTTCGCCATTGGTTGGTCTTGGAAATATTATGCATTCAACAGCAACCGCAATTCTAATATGCAGCCTGCTCACTTTGCTTTTCATTTTTATGGCAATTCGAGAAAAAGGGGCTAAGAGACTGGCTCCTCAACTGGTAAAACAATAAGTTATGAACGATGAACTCTACGCATCATCAGACCGCACAATAAAAATATGCTTTCGTTTTTTATTTTGATGAAACAGCCCATGGCTGAGATTATAACTGAGGCACACAAGAGCATGACAGTTATTTTTTCTCACCCAACAAATGGGCTTCACAAAATTTTAGACAGACGAAATATAGTCTCTATTTTTCACGAATTACTTTTATTCCCAATTGTTTGTTTAGTTCATTCTGATTCAATTTTGCCACATCCAGACTGCTGACTTTTTGTAGCTGTAAAATTTCTTTTTGACTGGCATCATAAAGCACCAGTCGGTAACCATTTACCGGAACATCAAGTACGCGGTTCCCCCTGCTATAAGCCCGCCATACTTTATGGGCTTTTTTGATGCCAATTTTCATCCCGGGTTGAATAATCAACCACTCTCCGACCGCAAAAAGCCCCAGAATATTATAACAAAACTTCAGGCGTTTTTTTCAAAATCGATCCATGTGCCTGTTGATGTAAATCCGATAAAAGCACCTGCAAAAACCAGGATTAATCCCGACCAGGAAAAATAAGACATAATCCCTCCTGCAATAAAAAGGAAGACACCGGAAGCTGCTCCTACCGGGCCAAATACTTTATCTAGTTTGTTTTTGGTTATCATATTTTTCTAATAATCGTTAATATCATAATTCAAAACTTTCTTTCATAGCTCAACGCTTCTACCGGATTCCTCGTAGCTGCTTTCCACGATTGCCAACTTACCGTCAACAAAGCAATTTCCAAGGCCAATACACCAGCCAAAGCAAATATCCACCAACTCAAATTGGTTTTGTAAGCAACGTTTTCGAGCCAAAGATGCATAACATAATAAGCAACCGGCCTGGCAATTACAAAAGCGATGGCTACCCACTTTACAAAATCGCGGTTGAGAAGAGTCTGTATCTCAGAAATTTTGGCACCGTTTACTTTGCGGATGCCGATTTCTTTGACACGTTTTACAGCTAAAAATTCGGCAAGGCCTAATAATCCGAGACACGATAGAATAAGAACTATTGCTACAAATATTTGAATCGCTTTTGCCTGTTTTTCTTCCTTTTGATACATGGTTTTTATCCAATTGTCGTAAAAGAGCGGGGTAAAATTGATTACTGGCGCCTGCGACAATATGGGTTCATACGCACATTTGGGAATTTGAGCATTTCCTCCGGACTGCTTAACCCGGTACATATTCGGGATATTGGACAAATGTTTATCAACACTTTTTTCTTCTAGGACAAAAGATACAATCAAAATTAAAACCGTCAGGCTAATAGAAAATCCACCGATAGTAATCGCATATATAAGCTTTTGCTTTTTCAAATTCCGATAGTATGATTTAATTGAGTGCACTCCTGTTTAAAACTGTTTGGCTCTCTTCTTACCAAACATAATGCCTTTTTCTCAAGACACAATACATTAAACACTTACAAAAATAACGTTTTTCAGTGTGTCCATTTTTTAGACACTGCTTGTAATTTCTTTTGTCAGTATATTTAATCTGTGTAATACGTAAAGTTAAGAAAAAATTATCCCCTTTTATTTATTGCGTCAACAATCAGTTCGGCCGATTTTTCGACCCCCAACAACGAACTATCAATGGTAAGATTATAATTATCCGCATCATTCCGGTCTTTCCCGGTAAAATGCTTGCAATAATTTGTTCGGTCATGATTTATTTTATCCAACACTTTGGTTACCGACGAAATTTCCGGGGATTCTTTCTGGATCCGCTGCTCACGAAACGCCTTATTGGCATGAACAAACACATTGAAACAGGCTGGATTATCTTTTAATATAAAGTTAGCACAACGTCCTACAATAACACACGAATCTTTTTCGCTGATGTCGCGAATAACCTTGCTTTGCACCATAAACAAAGCATCAAGAGGAGGCTTTTGTTCATTTATGTAAGCATAATTTTGTTCGTACAGGCTAAACAACAGGCTATGTGCCAGTTTTTGCTCGTGTTTATGAATATATTCAGGAGTAAAACCACCTTTTTCGGCTGTTAACTGAATCAATTCTTTATCGTAAAATGAAATACCTAGCAGTTGAGCAATCTTTTTTCCAATTTCGTGGCCACCACTGCCATATTCACGCGAAATAGTAACAATTACTTTCCCGGATACATTTGAGACTGGCTCCGGCTGTAGTTCCTTTTCTTTGTGAACAGGCTCTGTTGCCAACCATTTTTCGGGCAAGTTAATCCATTTGTCGTAAAAGCGCACAATGTACCCTACCAGTAAAGCCGCAGCAACCGTCCCTTCCCGGATTCCATCTAAACGATGCAAAAAGAGAAAAGAACTTACAAGCCCAAACAAAACAAAAGAGCTATCAACGCCTATCTTTGATTTCCCGAATTCAACCTTAAAGGTTTTTGTAATGGCCATTGCCAAACCTTCGCCGGGCAAATAAGTAAGCTTTGCTTTCACTTCAAGAAAAACACCGAAGGCGAGCACCACACAGCCAAGCAAACAAACAAAAGCCTGAACGAGATAATGAGCAGGCTCTAACCACGATATTAAATGCATGGTAAAATCGATAAAAAAGCCAAAAACAAAAACAACTGGTAACTGTATCAATTGAAACAACTGGTATTGTTTTCTCAGCAAAAGAACTTGCAGTAAAATAAGCAGGATATTAAACAAAATGGTAGTTGTGCCCAACGACAACGGAAAACGCAGGCTAAACACATAAGGAATACATGATATAGGCGAAACCCCTAAACAGGCTTTTACCGATAAAGCCACCCCCAAAGCCATAACAAAAAGACCAACTATAAATATTAAACTCCGTTGTAAAAATTTATTATTATTTCTCATTTCGTAATTCTAAAAGATAAAACAGATCTGACATATCACGAAATTGTCTATTTCAGGAAAAAAAGCTGATGTAATTAGATTAAAAAAACTGCTATTTCCTAAGGAACTCTTTCAAAATAGCCCAACTGTTTTTACTTGTCTTTTGCCTTTTAACTGCCTCTAAAAAAGAATCTTTAAACGTTAAATTATTGGCAAATATTTAACATTATTAAGCAACAAAATTCCGGAGAAAACCGACACATTTATTTATGTACGCCCCCTAAACGCCCACGAAACTACCAAATATTACTTTGGGGATTAAATATCCGGCCCAAAACTTTTAGATTATTTACCAAAACTTTATGTTGTTCTTTCACCATTGGGGATTGTTTTTCTTCAACTACCTGTTGCTACTCCTTTACTGGTTATTGCTTTGTGTCAACCGACATTTTTTTCTTTTCAATGCTCTAAAAAGAATAACAATTTTATTACAAAAAAATAACAAAGAAGAAACATCATTACGATTAACAATCGACAATATTGTATTTTATTCTAAAAAATATATTCATAATGAACCGAACAAGAAATTTCTATATCCTTTTTATTCTTTTGTTTATCGGGTGTACAACGACACAGAAGCCTGCCAAACTAATTGATTTACAAGGACACCGGGGTTGCCGCGGGGTATTGCCCGAAAACACACAACAGGCTTTTAACAAAGCATTAAGCCTTGGTGTTACCACCCTTGAGATGGATTTATGCATTTCGAAAGACAGCCTGGTGGTGATATCGCACGATCCCTTTTTCTCGCACGAAATATCCACTGCTCCCGACGGCACAGAAATTACCAAAGCAAACGAGAAACAACACAAATTGTTTCGACTAAACTATAATGAAATAAAAAAATACGATGTGGGTTTAAAATCTCATCCGCGTTTTCCGAAACAGAAAAAGATAAAAGCCACAAAGCCTCTTTTTGCCGATGTAGTTTCAACAATTGAAAAACGAGTAGCCAATCAAAATCTAAAAAAGCCCTACTATAATGCAGAAATAAAAAGTATGCCTCAAAACGATAATATATTTCATCCTGATGTTAAGACTTATGCCCGTCTGGTGTTAAAAGAAATAGAAAAAGCAGGTATAAAAAAAAGAGTCTGCATACAATCGTTCGACATAAGGGCATTACAAGAGATAAAATCGTTAGCCCCCGAAATGACCACAGCCTTATTAATTGAAAATAAAAAATCAGCAGCAGAAAACCTGGAAAAACTTGGATTCACTCCGGACATTTACAGTCCTGATTTTTCATTAGTTAACAAAAACTTAGTTAATTTTTGTCAAAAGAAGAACATGCTACTGATTCCATGGACAGTAAACAAGAAAAAAGACATTATTGCAATGTTAAAAATGGGAGTTAACGGCATTATTTCGGACTATCCGGAAAAAACAAAACAAATTATTGAAACGAATGGATTTGAAGTAAAGTAACCATTATAATTTCAAGATTTCGATTAAAGCTCACTTAAAAGAACGTTAGCCTAACCATAATTACCCATTTGACCAACGATTGAAGTCGCTTACTTTTTTTCGATCCAGTATAATATCATTCTCAGGCGGTGGATTAAATTGTAATTTTAATTTCATTATTATTTTCTATCATAACTACGTAGCTATGCTACTTTTTTATTCTTACTCATACCGCAGCGCCACCACAGGATTTTGTGTCGCTGCCTTCCAACTTTGCCAGCTCACCGTCAGCAAGGCAATTCCCAACGCCAAAACGCCTGCCAGTGCAAATATCCACCAACTTAAATTGGTTTTGTAGGCAAAGTTTTCGAGCCATTTATGCATGGCGTAATATGCAATTGGGCAGGCTATTACAAAGGCAATGGCAACCCATTTTACAAAATCGCGATTGAGCATTGTCATAACCTCTGAGATTTTGGCACCGTTTACTTTGCGGATGCCGATTTCTTTAATTTTCTTATTAACCGAATAGGAAACTAATGCAAAAAGTCCTAAACATGCAATAATAATTGCCAATAATGAGCTCACCCCTGCCAGTTGCCCAAGTTGCTTATACGAAAAATACTGTTTATCAAAATAGGTATCGAGAAAGAAAAAATCGGCTTGTGCTCCGGGATAATGTTTTTGCCATACTTGTTCTGTAGTTTTCATTAATGCAGGGATATTTGAAGTACTTACCAACGCCGGATAATACCCAAATTCGTGCGGATGAATGAACTGGTAAATATAAGGAGCAATCTCTTTCTGCAACGATTCGTGATGAAAGTTTTTAACAACACCAACAATCTCCTTCTCATTTTTACCTACTATTACTTTTTCGCCAACAGCATTTATTGCAGATTTGAACCCCATTAATCCGGCAGCTTTCTCATTAATAATTATAGATTTTGCTTCATTGTTGATAGAAGAAGTAAAATTCCGACCGGCAATAATCGGCACCTGATAGGTTGCAAAATAATTCTCATCGGAGAACGAAATATTGAACGTAGTATTTATCTTTTTTCCTCTTCTGCTAACAGTTATGTTATTATATCTGTTTGTTTGCCCGGGAATATTCATCGTTGCTGTAATATTTTTAACATACGGCGACTGTAGTAAATCATTCCGAAATGCACAAAATTCGTGATAACGCCTGTCTCCCGAAGTATTATTAATTGCAGGACCTCTCATTACCAAAACTTGAGTAGGATTCATGCCCAAATCGCTTTTCTCCAGAAAATTAATTTGTTTGAATATTAGAGTTGTCGAGCTAATTAAAATAATTGCCAACATAAACTGAAAAACAGTTAAGCCATAACGAAATGATGCTAATCTTGTTGAGTTTCCTGTTTTATTGTTTAAAAGTTGAAGTGCATTAAACGAAGTTTGTATTAATGAAGTAATTATGCCTGTAAAAAGTGTGCCTCCTAAAAGAAAAACAATTAGTAATACCCAAAGCAATGGCTGACTAAAAAAATACAAAGCCACGTTATTGGTTATTAATACTTTAAAAACAGGCATAACTAAAGCAATAATACCTATTGCCAAAAGAACAGCTACCAGATTAATAAAAAACAATTCAGCTAAATTATTTTTTACCAAAGACCTGTTGTTGGCACCGTTTACTTTGCGAATTCCTACCGTTTTTATTCTTTCGAAAGATACGGCTGACGAAATATTTAAGTTATTTGTCCATGCAATTACAATTATAAAAATAGCAATAATAAACAGCAATCTTACTTTGGTAAGATTACCTTGTGGTTGGAACTCGCCTGACAAGCCCGAATGCAAATAAATATCTTTTACCGGCATTATTGAATATCTTGCAAAGAACCCATCTTTGCCATTTTGAGTAAGATATTTCTTCGATAAAACAGACAGCTCTTTTACAATATCTTGTTCAGATGCTGTTGGCAATTTCCGGAAATAAGTAGAAACAAAAAGCGAGCTCCAGTTAACATGTTGATTAACTCCGTAATCTTCGAGCGTATTAAAACTAACAACAAAATCGTAATGCAAATGAGTATTGCCAGGCAAAGTGGCAAAAACAGCAGTTACCGCAAACGGAATTCCTTCGTTCAGTTTTATTATTTTTCCAATAGGATTTTCGTTTTTAAAATACAAATGTGCGACTTGTGCCGAAATTGCAACCGAATACTTTCCCGATAACGCAGTTGTTGTACTTCCCAATAAAAGCTTGTTCCGAAAAACATTGAAAAAAGCACTGTCAGCCCAAACAACATCCTGATTATATAATTTTACATCGTCGGTGTACATATAGCAACTCTCGTAAAAAGCACGACAGCTTGATGCAATTAATTCCGATTCGGACTGCAACACCGGACTTAATGCAGAATGAGATCGACAACTGTTAGTCAGTTCTTTTCCCTCGCGACTTGCGTGATAACTAACTCGATATAAATTCTCGGATTGAGGGAAAAAGCAATCATAATTTCGTTCGTAATTAACATGCATCAACAGCATAACCGAAGTGGCAATCCCAATTGACAAGCCAATAATATTAATCACAAAATATCGACGATATTTGTTAAAGTTTCTGATTATTTGATTTAAATAGTGGTTTATCATTATTAAAATAGTGGTTTATTTTTTTCAATCATATTATTCGTAAAAATGGTTACTTGGGAACAAGGTAACACAAATTTATTCATTACTAATTACACATTATTCATTCATAACGAAGTGCCTCCATCCCGATACGCTTCGCTATCGAGGATCTTAGCATTACTCTACTACTCGTAGCGTAATGCTTCGACCGGATTCCTCGTAGCCGCCTTCCAACTTTGCCAACTTACCGTCAGCAACGCAATTCCCAACGCCAATACACCTGCCAAAGCAAATATCCACCAACTTAAATTCGTTTTGTAAGCAAAATTTTCGAGCCATTTATGCATGGCGTAATATGCAATTGGGCAGGCTATTACAAAGGCAATGGCAACCCATTTTACAAAATCGCGATTGAGCATTGTCATAACCTCTGAGATTTTTGCGCCGTTTACTTTTCTGATGCCGATTTCTTTAATTTTCAAATTTGTAATAAATAATGACAGACCATATAATCCGAGCAAAGCAATCATTATTGCAGCAATTGAGGCAACAAGAAGCATCCTTAAATTTTCAGTTTCATTCTTATATAAACCAGCAAGTCGTGAATCCATAAACGAATACTCAAACGGCTTATCTGGATTTATTTCAGTAACTATATTTTTAATATCGTCAAGCATATTGGCAATTCCGGCTTGAGTAGTTGCATTAAATTTTACTAACAAACACTCATACGGATTTTGGTCAGTAAATATAATCATGGGTTTTACAACCTGGTGCAACGACTGAAAATTGAAATTGGAGCAAACCGCATCAATCGTTCGTTTTTCATCATTACTATTAAGCATAACAGATGATTCAATCTCGTTAGGAGATATTCCGAATTCTTTCATCGCTGATTCGTTAATAATTATTTGCCTGTTTTTATCATCTGTTTTTGAAATACTACCATATTTAACATCGAAGTCGAAAACCTCTGGTAAGGTTTCAGAACCAATTAATATAAAGGCAGAGATGTGTTTCTTTTCATTTTTTGTTTCCATTTCAAACCCCCAATGTTGTGTAATTCCGCCAGGGGTTTGAAAACAAAATGCAGTTGCATCAATATTGGATAAACTATTTAGCTTGTCCTCAATAACTTGTTTTTTTGTTTTAGGCAGGTCATAAACATTTACTGTCAGTATTTTATTCTTTTCAAATCCAATATCACAATTGTTCAAAATAAAACTTTGCTGTTTGAATATACCAATTGTATAAATTATCAGAATGCTGGCAACCACAAATTGAAATACAACCAATCCTTGCTGAAGCGATTTTCCTTCTCTCCCCCTCCAAAGGTTATTTTCGTTGAGGGTCTGGAAGTTTTTACCCAGAGCCAATAATACTGAAGGAATCCCTGCAATGATGCCAATCAATATTGCAAATAAGGCAATAACAAAAAGAAATGGAGCTTGTTGTAAAATGCTTCTTTCAAACATTGAAGGAATGCTGCCTCCATCGGTTAAAAATACCAGCATATTTGATATCAAAACTGCAAAGGTTGTAGCAAAAAAACTTAGCAAAACAGATTCGATTAAGATTAAGACAGAAATCCTGCCCCTTGTCCCTCCAACAACTTTCCGGATCAGTAATCCTTTTGCTTTTTGTGAAAACCTGACAGATTCAAGGTTAATAAAATTTATAATCGCCAGAAGGAGAATCGAAAATGCAATAGTGAGGATAATAAAGATATTTTGTTTGTTACCGTGGTTGAAATTATCACGTGTATTGGTGTTGAAATAAAGCTCTTTTAAAGGAATAAGTTTAACGTATGGAACTTTTTCAAAATCTAATATTTCTGTTATTTTGGCTCCAATAAAACTTTCTGCCTCGTTATAATTATCGGTCTGAGTCATTAATGCAAATGTTTCATAATTATAGCTACCCTGACTTTTATAATTCCAATTTGCAGCAAAATAATCCATTGAAGAGGACGATATTAAGCCTGAAAATGAAAATATGGAATTTCTTGGCATATCTTGAATAACTGCATTTACAGTTAAGTCAAATTTCGAATTGTATTGGATTGTTTTCCCAATGGGATTTTGGGTGCCAAAATGTTTTTGAACTTCGCTTTTGGTTAAAACCACAGACATGGGTTCTTTTAAAGCTCTTTTTACATCACCTATTAAACATTCAAAAGTAAAAATATTGGATGCGGTACTGTCAGCCAACAATAATTTTGTTTTTAAAGGTACCCCGTTTTCAAATTTCAAATATTGGTTGTCACCATAGCTAAAAATCCGGCAGGAAGACTCAACTTGAGGAATTTGTGGAAGGATTTTTTCAGCCATACACCATGGTGTCCCAAGCCATTTCTGCTGGTCGCCACTATCCATTGATATAATTGAAATTCTTTTGGCATTTTTATGATGGTTATCGGCATTGTACAAAAAAAGTGCATATGATGTAGTTAACAATACAATCGTAATACTTATGGTAAATCCTAGGAAATTAATTACCCAATACCTAAAATTTTTGAAAATATTACGTATTGTATGTACCAGTTCTAAAAAAATAAAATTCATAATAATTAAATTATTTAATGTTTATTCGTAACGCAATGCTTCCTCTGGATTCCGGGTTGCCGCTCTTCAAATCTGCTCCCCCTAAAGAGGGTGTCCAAAAAGAAAATTACATTACAATGATACTTTCAATTTGAAACTGTTTCGTTTTTACCCTTCCAAACCTCCCCTAAAGTGGGAGGCTTAAAGTCCCCTACAGGGGATTTAGGGGAAATAAACCAAGTGGTTACTTATAAATTGTAAGTTCATATTGTTTGAAAAATACTTTTGAGACACCCTCCTTTTCGTATCTTCGATTGGCATATTTTATAGTTCAAAAGTTAAATTTCTTATTATTCTCATTACCTCCTTCATTGCTCTGCCCTTAGCCACTAGGGGTTTGGGGCGAAACGAAACTATTCATACCTCAACGCCTCCACCGGATTTCTTGTCGCCGCCTTCCAACTCTGCCAACTTACCGTTAACAACGCAATTCCCAACGCCAACACACCTGCCAGTGCAAATATCCACCAACTCAAATTTGTTTTATAGGCAAAGTTTTCGAGCCATTTGTGCATTGCGTAGTATGCCAATGGTGTGGCAATTACAAAAGCTATGGCTACCCATTTTACAAAGTCGCGGTTGAGCATTGTCATTACCTCGGAGATTTTTGCGCCGTTTACTTTTCTGATGCCGATTTCTTTAATTTTTTTCTGACACATAAAAATCGACAAACCTAAAATTCCCAACATTGACACAATAACCGAAAGCAGGCTGAAAAAAGTAATCAACATCGACTGCTGGTTCTCTTTGGCATACAGTAAATTAAGTTGGTCGTCGAGAAAGAAAGCCCTAAAAGGTACATCGGGACAAAATGTAGCAAATGTTTCTTCTACTTTTTGTAATGCTTTCGAAGGATTATCGCCTTGTAATTTTATACTAACAACTCTTAATTGATTCATCGAATTTACTTTGTGAAAAACGAAAGGCTCAACATTTTCGCGCAACGAAACCATATTGAAATCTTCCATTATTCCGACCAATTGTTTGTCATCGATTTCGGTACCAATATGCCAATTGTATTTTTTAGCCGCCGTTTCGTTACAGATAAAATTACCTTCTTCGGCTTCGCTTTTATTGATAAAATTACGTCCTTCAATAATGTTAAAGCCCATCATTTCCATATAATCATCGCTAACTGCCCAATTCCATACTTTGCAGCTTTGCCCATCGACAGTAAATGTGTTTGTTTCGCACGCCCTGCCCGGTGCTGCCGTAGATGCAGCAACTTGTAGAATATTAGGGTCAGATTTTAACTCTTCACAAAAAGCCGTATAATTATTTTTCAGATTTTTATTCATCGAGAGAACAAGAGTATTGTTTTTGGTAAACCCTAAATCTTTTTCTTTCATAAAATTAACTTGCTTTATTACGGCAATCGAAGCCACCAAAAGGGCAATGGTAACCGCAAACTGAAACACAGTTAAAGAACCTCTGAAACTTTCATTCATCCCGCTATTCGATGTTCTTTTTAATAATTGAACAGGTTTCCCTTGGGTGCTAACATAGGCAGGGTAAAATCCTGAAATTAATGTAGTAAGTACACCTATGCCAACGCAAGACAGGACAACAATGGAATTTTGGAAAAATGGAATTTCGTATCCCAATACCGGCACCGAGAATAGTCGGTTTAGTTGGTAAGCCAACAATATGGCAATACCGAATGATACAACAAATACCACCAATGTTTCGAGCATTAACTGAATTGCAGAAGCCCATTTGTTTCCTCCTACAACCCGGTTTATACTGAACGTTTTCATTCGTCCGGGCAGTTTGGCGGTAGAAAAGTTAACGTAATTGATTAGGGCAACCAATAAGATTAATATGCCTACAAAAAACAGCGAATCGACAAACATTTTGTTATTGGTTTGATAAAGGATGTTTTCAGCGACATCGGGAGCAAAACGCAAATTACTTATCGGACGAGCAACAATCGTTGCAGACGTTTTTCCGTTATCGTAAAATTTATATTTCTCTTTTATGATGGATTGTTCGTTAATGCGCTTGTTCAATTCAGCAGGGTCTGTGCCGGGTTTTACCTGTATAAACTGCGGATAATTGGTTATATTCCAACTGGTACGTGCCGTTGCTATAAATCCGTGCGTAGGCATACTTAAAATAATAGGACAGGTAAAAATGCTGTTTTCAGGCAAATCTTTAAAAACAGTAGTAACTGTAAACGATTCGCCGTTTACTTTTAACAGTTTACCTACCGGATTGCTATTTCCCCACGCTTTGCGAGCAAACGATTCGTTAACCATTGCCGTCTCGGGATTTTTGAGAGGGTGCTGATTTCCCAAAACAAAATCGAAGGTGAAAATGTCGGCAAGATTTTCATCGGCAAAAGCAAAGTCTTCGTAACTCTGTTGTATGCCAGCTTTATCCTCGTACGAAAAAGGTTGTTCGCCCCATTTTCCCCAAGGCATATAAGTCGTTGTATTTACAATATCCGAAAATTCATCGACCAATGTTTGTCCGGTCGGTCCGGTCATATATACCGACGTTTTTCCGCCCTCAGGACTTTTGGCTTCCAAACGATAAATTTGTGAAGCATTCTCCTGATACTGGTCGAAATGATATTCATTCCATACATACAGCATTATAAGTACAAACGCTGCAAATGCACAGGTTAGCCCTACTAAATTCAGCGAAAAAGTAAACTTTGATTTCTTTAAATTTCCAATTAAAATTAGAATATAGTGTTTCATAGCCAGATGTTGTTTTTACACTTTTATAAATTCGTTCATTATTTCAACAAGCACAATGCCAATATTTTAAGTTACTAATAAACAGTAACGTACGAAATAAGCAGGAATTAATCTGTAAATATTTTTTACAGGCAGTGTCAAATAATTAGTAATTAATAATGTACAATGAGTAATTGGAAAAAGGTTACACGGGAACAAGGTTATACGGAATTTTAGTCACGGTGTTACTTAAAGTGACGCCGTGACTGTTACTCATAACACCATCGCTACACGATTTTATTCTCAATACATTTCATCGTTTCTACCATAACTGCGTCGCTATGCGACTTTTTTCAATTAATAAATGAAGGTAACAAGATAACACGCTAACACGAAAATCTTCATTACTAATTACACATTGTTCATTGATTTATCATCGCATAAATATCCAAACTAAGGAATTTTTCGTCCTTTATTTCGCAGTCTTTCATTGTGCCTTCGTAATTGAAATCCAGTTTTGCAAGGGCGTTTTTGCAGTTTTTGTTTTCCGAATCGACAAAGCCTTCAATGCGGTGCAGATTCAGCTTTTCAAAACCATATCTACAGATGTGCGGCATTACCTCTTTCATAATGCCCTTGCCCCAATTTTCGGGCATTAGCCAAAAACCGATTTCTGCTTTACGATTATCTTTGTCTAAATCGTTAAGACCGCCCGCACCAAGGAAAGTGTTGTCTGCTTTTGAGCAAATTGCCCACCATATTCCGGTGTTGTTTTTCTCTAAATCACTGAACCACGTCATTTGTTCTTTAGTGGCTTCCAAGCTGCTGAAACTAATGCCATAATATTTAATTACATCGGGATGCGAAAGCCCGCGAAATACATTTTCAAGGTCGGCAGATGTGAATTGCCTTAAAATGAATCGTTCGGTTTGTATTGTTGGAAAGTTTTGAGCCATAATGTTTGTTTTACTGTAATTTTGAATTGAGTATTCTGTAAACAAGATTTTCAAATGAAAAAATACTTGTTTGCCTTTTATAATCCGATTTTGTTTTATGGGCAATTACCATATTTAATTTTGGAATTACCAGAATGTATTGCCCGTACGCTCCTGTTGCCAAATAAGCCCCCTCTAAATCAGGGTTTGTATATTTTTCCCAAATCCACCACATATAGCCGTAAGCGTAGTTGCCATTTTTGCACCAATAAGAATTCATTTTATTGGTTGGCGTTACGATACTTGTTGTTAATTGCACCCAATCTTTCGGAATAACCTGTTCGCCGTTCCAATTTCCCATATTTAGCATTAACAGTCCCAGCCTTGCCATATCACGAGTCGAAAACCAAAAATGATAAGCTAAATGTTTTGATTTCTTTGTATTACCTGATTTTTCCTGTTTCTCTCTTTCAAAATCCTGCATTTGTATCGGAATGGCAATGTCTTTTTCAAAAGCGTTATAAATGTTTAAATTGGTTTGCTGTTCGAAAATTGCTCCGGCAGCATTAAAATCCCAGTTATTGTATAAAAAATAAGTTCCAGGCTCTACCGAACCTCTTCCGGGATTATTTTTATTATCGCTACCATCGTTCGAAGCCGGATGAAAAATGCCGGACTTCGCCGTAATTAAATTTCGTATTGTTGCTTTCTTTTCGATAGGAAGCAGTCCGTTAATATCATCGAAACCGATATCTTTCAGAGTGTTATCTAAGTTAATTATTTTGTTTTCAACATATTTGCCATACATCATTGATAAAATACTTTTTCGGCAAGAAGCGATATAGCTTAACTCTTTGATATTGCCATAATCAAACAGAATTTTCCCATCGACGATTACAACTAATCCGGTTGTGTTTAAACTGTCAATTATATATCGGTCGATTTCTTTGATTTTTTTTGAATCGAAGCCAACTTTTTCAGCAGTATCGTGCTTTAACCATATCGAATCTGGAAAAACCGTATTATTCTGTGCTTGTAAATTATCAAAGAATATTACCAACGATAGTAAAGTCAGTATCATTTTAATTTTTCTCATAGAATTTAATTTTTCGACATTGTTTGTTTTGATTTATTCATCCAAATTAATGAAATTATTGCGAGAATACCTGTTGTGAGTACCATTGTCAGGTTGCCAAAAACAATATTGAAACATTCGGGCTCCGATGCCATTTTGCCTGTAGCGTTGTTTATAAAAAAGCCGGAAAAGAAAACGATATTAAAACTTAAATGAATTGCCCACGAATAGGCGATTTTTCTTGTTCTTAGAATGAGAGCATTTCGTAAAATTCCGACAAAAAACAATGTAAGAATGGTTTGATACGACAATAAAATTCCGGACTGAACGGGACTCCATCGGTATAATCCTTGATGCATTAAGCTGAAAATCAGGGCAACACCAATAGCGATAATATTTTTATTCAATCGTTTAAAGTTGCGTTGCAATCCGAGTAAAAGTAATGCTCCAATAAAAATTTCTTCGTTGAAGGCTTCGGGAAAATAATACAAATACCCTCCGATTATTATAGAAAATGGATAATCTGTCGAATAATATTCCTTGTAATGAAACAGCTTAGGTCGAAATGAAAAACCGCTGCTCTCCGATAGGTAACCAACAAGAAAATATGCAGCAACCAGCAAAGTAACCGTAGTGAAAATAAATCCAATCCAATCGCTGATTTTAAAATTCAGTCCAAGTTTTTGCCTCCAATCTTTTGGGTCGCGATACCGAAAAATCAGCAAAATCAGCACTGTTGCCAACAACGATAAATTCCATCCCCAATGGTAATAATTTGTTTTGAAAAGCAATTGTGGGTTATAATTCAAGCACACACACGCCAGAAAAGCAAGAGTTAATAAGCCGTATTTTTTTAGTTGTTTCATAATAGGAAGTCCCTCTAAATTTCCCCCAATAAAACGAGGAAGGTAAATATACTATTTGAATTAGTAATTGGTGGCACGGTAACAGGGTTACAAGGTGACACGGAATTATTCATTACTAATTACACATTATTCATTGACCTTGGGTCATCCTCAACAATAGCATAATGGTAATTATCGACCCATTTGCCGCGAATCGGGAGTATTTTTCGTCGTAAGCCTTCACGAGTCATTCCAATTTTCTCCAGAACTCTTATCGACTTTGCATTTCCGGTAGCGACTCCGGCTTCAACTTTATGTAAGTCCAATTCGTCAAAGCCCAATGTTACCAAACGTTTTGCAAGTTCTGTGGCATAGCCCTTTCCCCAATATTTCGGATGTAGAGAATAATAAATTTCGCCAAGTTTAAATCTGTTATTTGACAATGAGAATCCAGCCATACCAATAAATTCGCCGGTCTCTTTTAAAATAATTTTCCAGTCGTATGAACCTCTCGGATTCGTCTGTTGTGATTCTATTATCGATTTTACAATTTTCTCAGTATCCTCAATCGATTTTGGAATTCCTTGCGTGTTAAACTCATCAACCTCAGGAAGAGAATTCAAATGATGAATATTTTCTAAATCGTCGATTGTAATTTCCGATAATCGTAATCTTGATGTTTCTATGTTAAGTGTTTTGTTTTTCATTCGTTTAAAATTGGTTATTTAATTAGGAATTAAATTTCTCTCCCGACAAAATTTAATCACTTTCCTGTATAGAAAAATTGTTGCATAGTCGTTTCTCTTCGTCAATTTATGTAACGTTTTTTTAGTGTCGCAGACACAATGTTAAGATCCCCAAGAAATGAAAAAATCACAGAGGTACGGTATTATATATTTTTATACCACCACTATGCGATTTTATTCTGGCCGCAATTACTGTTTTTTTTTACAGTAACTGCGGCTCTTTGAGATTTTTGTTTTGTATTCGTGTCGCTCCTATGGAGTTTGGCTTGTTTTTGTTATCTATCTTCTACCATACCATCATTCCTACAGGATTTGACTGTTTCTTTCACTGCTACTGCGATTTTTTCAGTTCCGACTTCTGCCTACCACAACTACGTCGCTATGCTTCTTGTTTTTCCTTTTATTGATCATCGCATAAATACCAAGGCTGAAAAATTTTCCGTCCTAAAATTCACAGTCTTTCATTATGCCTTTGCTCCAATTTTTAGGCATTAGCCAAAATCCGATTTCGGCCTTTCGGTTATTTTTATCTAATAAGCCCTACCCCATCTTATCTATCCTCACGATATTCGGCAATAATCTTCCTCACCTGCGACGGGGCTACCCGTCCATATACCTTTTCGCCAACAGTAACCACGGGTGCCAGGCCACAAGCCCCGACACAACGCAGGCAATTAATTGAGAATTTACCGTCGGCAGTCGATTCGCCAACATCCACGCCAAGCTGACGTTTAAATTCGGTAAGCACCTGTTCGGCTCCACGCACGTAGCATGCTGTACCCATACAAATTGAAATAGGATGTTCACCCTGTGGAATCATGGTAAAAAAACTGTAAAAAGTAACGACACCATATACTTTAGCCACCGAAATTTTAAGTTCTTTGGCAATTACTTCCTGCACTTCGGCCGGCAGGTATCCCAGTTCGCTTTGTACTTTATGAAGCACATTAATCAATTCGCTCTCTTTATTCTCAAACGCTGCACAAATATTCTTTATAAGTGCTATGGTATTTTCTGCTAATTTTATTTTTGGCATATTGCTTTTGTTAGATTTTAGATTATCAGACCTTAGATTTTAGACTATTAGACACAAGATATTGGGAAAAAAGATTAAACACACTCTTCAACCAATATCCAATCTCAGATTTACGTTCGGTCAAAATACTCTGTATGTAATAAATGATGCGCTTTATCGCTCATTGGTTTCACCAAGAACTCTTCATATAATTTCTGAATATACGGATTCTCATGCGACTTACGCAGCTTCTTATTCTTATCCTCGGTATAAAGAGCCTGCTGCCGTTTTTTTAACACCTCAACATTACCATGATGATAAGGCTGCCCTCCGCCACCGATACATCCCCCGGGACAACTCATTATCTCAATGGCATGAAATTCACTTTTCCCGGCCTGGATATCTTCTAATAACTTACGGGCATTTCCCAGTCCATGCGCAATTCCAATTTTCAGGGGTAAGCCATCAAAATCGATTGTAGCTTCGCGGATACCTTCCATCCCACGCAATTCTTCAAAATCAATACGCGGCAATTCCTTTTTCGTATGCACTTCGTAAGCCGTACGCACAGCAGCTTCTATTACCCCTCCGGTTGTTCCAAAAATGACACCAGCCCCGGTTGATTCGCCAAGCGGATGGTCAAAATCCTCGTCGGGCAAGGCAGCAAAATCAATATTTGACGACTCAATTAATGCAGCCAGCTCACGCGTAGTAAGGGCATAGTCCACATCCGGATTATTATTGGTTTTGAACTCATCGCGGCCACATTCGTATTTTTTAGCCACACAGGGCATAATCGAAACCACCACCAAATTTTCACGCTTAATTCCTAACTTGTCGGCAAAATAAGTTTTAGCAATAGAACCAAACATCTGTTGAGGCGAACGTGCTGTTGAGGGGATATCTTTCAATTCAGGAAACTGGTGTTCGAAAAACTTCACCCATGCCGGACAGCAGGAAGTAAGGATGGGTAACTTCACCTCTTTATCGCCGGCAAGATGTTTGCCCAAACGAGACAGCAACTCTGTTCCTTCCTCCATAATGGTAAGGTCGGCTGCAAAATCAGTATCAAAGACATAGTTGAATCCTAACCGGCGCAATGCCGCAGCCATCTTTCCGGTCACTAACGTTCCGGGCTCCATACCAAATACTTCGCCAAGGGCCGCACGAACGGCAGGTGCTGTTTGCACCACCACAGTTTTGGCAGGGTCGGACAAGGCGCGGATTACTTTCCCGGTTTCGTCCACTTCGGTTAATGCCCCGGTAGGACAAACAGCCACGCATTGCCCGCAGTAGGTACAAACAGAATGGTCGAGGTTCATTTCAAAAGCAGGAGCAACCACTGCACCAAATCCCCGGTTTACGGCCGAAAGCACACCAACCGTCTGCACCTCGTTGCACATGGTTTCGCAACGGCGACACATAATACATTTGTCAATATCGCGAATAATGGCCGGGGAAGTATCTTCCCGGTAGGTTGTTTGCTCTCCTTTATAACGAATTTTCCGAATTCCAAGCTTATGTGCCAGATCCTGCAACTCGCAATTGCCTGATTTTGCACAAATCAGGCAATCAAAAGGATGATCCGACAAAATTAACTCCATTACCGTGCGCCGTGCATTGATCACACGCATGGAATGGGTACTGATTTCCATTCCTTCATTCACCTCGGTACAGCAAGCAGGAGCAAGATTTCGGCGTCCTTTCACTTCTACCACACAAATCCGGCATCCCCCGGGTTTATTCTCAATGTTCAGGTCGTCCAGTTTCATGTGGCACAACGTTGGTATTTCGATTCCAATACCCGCTGCCGCCTCCAATATTGTTGAGCCTTTCTTTACCGCTACAGGGTTATTATCGATAATAAGATTGATTGTATCCATAGTTTTAGTTCTTACAATTTTTGTGTTGTTTTCACCTTTGTTACACTAATTTAACAGCATTAAACTTACATTTATCGAAGCATACGCCACATTTAATACACAACGACTGGTCGATATTGTGTGGCTGACGCCTTTCTCCGGTAATTGCCCCCACCGGACAATTACGCGAACATAGCGTACAGCCGGTACAGGCATCTTCATCAATTTCGTAGCGCAGCAATGCTTTACATTGCCCTGCCGGACATTTCCCGTCAACAACATGCGCCCTATATTCATCCCCAAAATTTGCAATAGTAGAAAGCACCGGGTTGGGCGAAGTCTGCCCCAGGCCACACAAAGCCGTATCTTTTATAACAACACTGAGTTCTTTCAGCTTCTCAATATCTTCAAGCTCTCCTTTTCCCTCGGTAATTTTATCCAGTAATTCATATAACCGCTTATTCCCTACCCTGCAAGGAGTACACTTTCCGCAAGATTCCTCCAGGGTAAAATCGAGGTAAAACTTAGCGATAGAAACCATGCAATCGTCTTCGTCCATCACAATCATCCCCCCTGAGCCCATCATTGAACCGGCTGCAATCAAATTATCATAATCAATAGGGATATCGAGGTGCTTTTCGGTAAGGCAACCACCCGACGGGCCACCTGTTTGTACTGCCTTAAATTTTTTTCCTCCTTTTATACCGCCGCCAATATCGTAAATTACTTCGCGAAGCGTTGTTCCCATCGGGACTTCAATCAGTCCTACATTATTAATTTTTCCGGCAAGGGCAAACACTTTTGTTCCTTTCGATTTTTCGGTACCAATAGTGCTAAACCATGCTGCTCCTTTGTTAATAATAACCGGGATATTGGCAAATGTTTCAACATTATTCACATTGGTAGGTTTTCCCATATACCCCGATACCGAAGGGAAAGGCGGTTTAAAAGTCGGCTCTCCGCGCAATCCTTCCATGGAATGTATGAGTGCTGTTTCTTCGCCACAAACAAATGCCCCGGCACCATAACGCAATTCAATTCTGAAGTTAAAGCCGGTTCCCAGCACATCATCGCCCAGCAGGCCATATTCTTCGGCCTGTTTTATCGCTACTTTCAGACGTTGGATGGCCAAAGGATATTCGGCACGTATATAAACCAGTCCGGTATTGGCGCCAATGCAATATCCACAAATCGACATGGCTTCCAGGACAGCATGCGGGTCGCCTTCCAGAATGGAGCGGTCCATAAATGCTCCCGGGTCTCCCTCATCGGCATTACAAACCACATATTTTTGTTCGTTTTCAACCTTACGGGTAATTTCCCATTTCAATCCCGTAGGAAAACCACCGCCACCACGTCCACGCAAGCCCGAATCTTTTATCTCTTTTATTACCTCTTCGGGCGTTTTTCCCGACAAACATTTCCCTAATGCCTGGTAGCCGTCGCGGGCAATGTATTCATCAATGTTCTCAGGATTGATAAACCCGCAGTTTTTCAGCGCAATACGAATCTGTTTTTTGTAGAAATCCATCTTTTTGGAATCGGGGACATGTTCCCGGGTTGCCGGGTCGGTGTACAACAAGCGGTTAACCGAACGGCCTTTTATCACATGTTCTTTAATAATCTCTTCGGCATCCGACGGCTTTACCTGTACATAAAAAGTATTGTCAGGTAGTACTTTAACAATAGGGCCTTTTTCGCAAAACCCAAAACACCCTGTTGTTACCACCTGCACCTCGTTTTCCAGGTCAAACTCTTCGATGTACTGGTTGAGTCGTTTCTTTATCTCATCACTTTCCGAGGCCTTACATCCCGTTCCGCCACAGATAAGTAAATGCATTTTGTAATCGGTCATAGTCGTTGAAGTATTGTAGTTTTTAGTCGTCGATTGTTTTAAAATTTACAGGAATAATACCGTCTATCATTTCTCCACGTTTTATGTAACGCTCAATAATTTCGTGTACTTTTTCTTTTCCCACATGTCCAAAAACAACAGGCTCTTTCCCGGGCAGGGTAACTTCAACCGTAGGTTCGGCATAACAAAAGCCCATGCATCCGGTTTGGGTAACCACGGCATCAATCGCCTCCTGTTCGAGGTCTTCTACAAAATACTTCATTGTATCTTTTGCCCCTGAAGCAATACCACAAGTGGCCATTCCTACTTTTACCTGCACAACCCTGTCGGGCTCTTTACTGTTTTCCCGCACCTTAAATTCAGACAGTACATCTTCTTGTAACTTCCGAAGGTCAGCTAATGATTTAATTTTTGCCATTTCATTTTTTTCACTGCAAAGGCACTAAAAATTGATATCAGTTTCTTTGCGATTTAACTTTTTAGTCCTGAGTTCTCACCTATCTTTTCACCCCTATTTCGTCGAGGTTTGTTTCTATTAATTCAATAATCCCGTTCATTATTTCCCGTTTTTGGAGCGATATTTTACCAAGGCTTTCTTTTAATTCTTCTGAATTTATACTGAACCCGCCGTCATCTGTAACATGTTGATACACCAATTTTCCTTTCGGACATCCCAGGAAAAGCAAATACATGGTGTTTCCCATATCTCCTAAAGGCGGTTTGTCGATGTGCGAAAGCTGAAAACCGGCTTTCAACGTTGTTCCTTCCTGTAATTTCGAAGCCAGTTCGAGGTATCCGCCTGCCGCCTCGGCATTTTGTTTCAACAACGGTATTCCAAGCCCCACTTTTCGTGTATTCCGCGATGTAAAGAACGGGTCAACGGCCTGCTGTAAAGTTCTGGCATCCATGCCACTTCCATTATCGGTTATGGTTAACGTACAAATATTATTTTTTTTACATTCATTAATTATGACTTCAATCAATGTTGCTTCTGCCCTTATCGAGTTTTGGACAATATCCATAATATGTTCAGCAATAGTCCTCATACAATTTCCACAAATCTGCCTTTTTGACGGTTTAAAGCCATTTTAATTTCAGAAAAATCAGCTTTTTCGATATGAAAGAAAGAATAATTTCGTCCTGTCTGTTGCGGGAAATGCGCATCAGAATTCCGGATCAGTGTCCATTCTTTTTTCAGTTTATATTTCTTCCGGATGTCCCCGGCTCTTCTCCTCCCGGTTATTTCCAAAGCATCAAATTCCAGGCGGGAAGGAATAAATCCCAATTGTGCAAATATCCCGTTTTCCGGGCGGCTTATATGTGCCGGAATAAAAATTCCGTTCAGGGAGTAAACTTTCTTTTGAATAGCAGAAATACCGGTTTCCAGAGCTGCCGGAAGCCAATAAGGCACCAACTCCAATATGTTCTCGTCCTTATCCACTACCGGCTGATATCCCCAATAGCCATCAGGATTATCAATTTGTACGATATTATCATCCAAATACTTCTGAAATTCAATCAACTCTTCTTCTTTTTCAAAAAAAGTCAAACAATGCACTTCCTCTTTTGTTGTTACTTCGGCTCCTGTCAATACCAATATTCCTTCTTTTTCAGCAAGATTTTTAACTACCCGGGCATTTCGCGTTGAATTATGGTCGGTTATGCCAATTACCCCCAATCTTGCCTCTTTGGCCTCTTGTACAATGTTTGCCGGCGACATTGCCAGGTCGGCACATGGCGACAATACGGTATGGATATGTAAATCGGCCTTAATTGTTTGCATTTTCAGACTATTCGTTTTTCCTTACATTCTCCGGCTTAAAACCGCCCTTCTGCCTCATTCTTCATTTGTTAATCAGCATTCAACAATTCATAAAGTTTACCGGCGGTTTCAAAAGTAGCCCTGGTAGTTCCCAGTACGGGCATCTCTTCTTCGTTGCTGTGTTTCAGCATTTCTTTTTCCGGCTCTAATCCTTTAACCAGGATTACGGCAGCAACATCTTTTAACGAAGCAATGGCCAGTACATTCTGGTGGGTTTGCAGCGTAATCCATACTTCTCCTTCCGAAATATTGCCCATCACATCGCTCAACAAATCTGAAACATAACCACCCATTACCTCCCGGTTAAGCCCAGTTTCACCCGAAAAGACTTTCAGTTGCAGTTTTTCTACTAAATCAGAAACCTTCATTTCTACCTCCTTTTTTATTACAATCAGCATCAAAACGATTTTTTCCCCATGTATTTTCGAGGTTCTTTTTCGCCTTATCTATGGTAATTTTTTTCTCGTTCATATAACGGTTTTGTAAAAAAATACAATCCGTCATCTTTGCGCTACCCTGCACCATGTCTTCGGCCAGGGCATGACAGTTAGGAGCGCCGCATGCCCCGCAATCAATTGCCGGAAGCTGACACAGGATGCGGTCTGCTTTCCGAAGCTTCTCCAATGCCTTTTCCCGGTCTGCATCCAACGAAAAAACATAGCCCGGAGCAATCGGATCGGCTTTCACTTTTTGCCTCAGATAAAAATAATTGTTTTCTTTTTCTACAGAACGAATAGCCACAGGATAACGCTTAGAACGCTTCTGCAAACGCTCTACCGTAAGGAAACGGTTCCCGGTAAGCAATATGCCGCCGGCACACCCCTGATGACATGATTTTAATTCCAGAAAATCCAGTTGGGGGACTTCCCCATTTTCCATCCGTTCCAGTATTTTTACAACATTATGAATGCCATCAACAGCCATTGACTCTCCCTTAAAATGGCGGGCTTCTCCCCGGGGAAGGCTCCAAAGTATGCCATCAAGAGTGAGTTTTTTGCGCAAATCAGAAGTATTTGCCTGCTCCTTTTTATCAATAACCGCCATTATTCTATTATACAACCGGCTCATGTTAATCAGTCCGTCAACAACCGATTTATCTTCGCCCATCGGACGTTTTACTGCGGCCATTTTGGCGGAACATGGCGACACATAAAAAATACCGGTTTCGTCACGCGAAATTCCCTGGCGTTTCAACATCTCAATTGCATAACAGGCCGCCAGATCATGCGGTGCTTTTACCGGCACAATATATTCGACCAACGAAGGATATTTCGACTGAATTAACCGGACAATTGCCGGGCAAAAAGAAGAGATTAAAGGTTTTTGTTTTGCAAGATCAACATTCTGCCTTATTTCATGAATTAGCACCTCAACAGGTTGTTCCACTTCAAAAATATGTGTAAACCCCAGCTTTAACAGTGCTTCGTATATCATTCCCTCTGAAATAGTTTCGGCAAACTGCCCTACCATAACTGCCGGAAAAAGTGCAACACGATATTTATAGTTACTTAGCTGCTCCAGGCTGTCATGATCTACATAAAAAGCATCAACGGGGCAGGCTCTCAAACAATTACCACAATCAACACATCGATCGGCATTAATAACTGCTACACCTCCTTTTACCCGAATGGCTTCGGTCGGACAGGCTTTCATACAATGCGTACAGCCGATGCATTTTTCCCGGTTTACTTTTATGGCATGATATTTATCAACAGTATCCATCTCCTTACTTCCAATACTTCGATACAATTTAGAAATTATTGCAAAACCTTACGACAGTGCCCACGCCGGGTTCACTTTCTATTGACAACTTATCGGTATTTTTTTTTATGTTCGGCAACCCCATACCTGCTCCAAATCCCATTTCCCTGACTTCTTTCGATGCCGTTGAAAAACCCGCCTGCATTGCCTGTTCAATATCGTCAATACCCGGCCCGTCGTCAATTACTTCTACTGCAACCTGATGTGCATTTATGGTGGCCTTTATCCGCCCCCCTTCTGAATGAGCGGCAACATTTACTTCGGCCTCATAAATTGCTACCACAATACGTTTTATCACTTTAGCATCAACCTGCAATTGTTTCAATACCTTTTTTATCCTGCTTGATGCTTTCCCCACCGTTGCAAAATCTCCGCGCCTAATATTAAACTCCAACGTCATATTAATACACAGGTTTTAATCCATTCTCATACAAAATTCCACTGGTTTTAAATACTGAAAAAGGTGATTCCATTACGACCAGTCCTGTTTCTTTGGCCAACTCAATCATTTCGGCCGAAGCTTTCTTACCCCTGGCCAATAAAACAAATTCGATATCAGCCATTTCGGCAGTACGAATAAGTTGCACATTCGACAAACCAGATATTAATAAAATGTGTTCGGCATCAAGAGTTAATACATCACTCATAAGATCGGAACTGAAAACTTTTTTCACTTCGCGCATATCAATGTCGCCTCCGGCAACAAGTGTTGCATCTGTTAAACTGATTATTTCGGTTAATTTCACGTTTACAAATGTGGTAAAATTGTTAACAATGCAAATATAATAGCGACAGTTTCTTAAACACATGATTATTATATGTTTTGCGAAATTTATAATGATTGTAAACAAGGGGAATATGCCGCCAATGCGGCTGGGCAAATTTTATCCAGCCAAATGCAGGATTCCTCTTTAATTTTTATTATTTTTAGTTTTTAAACAAAAACATCTACGTCATGATTTACGATAAAACCCCATTTCAAAACGGAGAAATAAAAGACCCGGTTATTCATCAAAAAATTATTGACGCACTTCCTGTACCAATCTTTTACAGAGACATACACAGCGTATACCGGATGTGCAACACCGCACATTTAAAATTTACGAAAAAGATAAAAGATGACATTATCGGCAAATCTGTTTTTGATGTCCACTCCAATGAAACAGCTGAAAAATATGCCCGTCAGGATAAAGAATTAATCGCAAACCCCGACATACAAATCTACAGTACAAAAGAGAAAAAAAACGATGGATCATTTTGTCATATTATTTTAAACAAAGCTGTTATTCGCAACAACAAAGGCGAAATTGTAGGAATTGTAGGTTCTATTAACGATATAACCAAGCTAAAAAAAGCAGAAAAAAGATTAGAAGAAGCCCGCGAATCGATGGAGGTTTCGTCTCAAATGATACACAAAATATCAGCAGGAATTGTAATGGTAAACAAAGACTTTAAAGTAGTAGATTCCAACGAAAGTTTTGCCCGCTTAATGGGCGAGGAAGTTGAAGAACTATACGAAACAATTCCCGGACTACAAGGAGCCAATGTAGAAGGACTTGTACCCGATATAATCTACAAGATGCTGGCCAGTGTCCTTTCTTCAGGGGAAGCAAGGAATGAACGCGACCTGAAATTTGCCAATAAACTATTACATGTTTCAGTGGTTAGCCTGTACAAACATCACGTGGCAGGAGCTGTTTTCCGCGACATGTCGGCTCCAATGCTGGTACAAGACGAAATTATAAAACGGGCCCGCCAGGTAAACAAACAAAATATTGATACCGTACAAAAGGTGGCATTCCTGCTGGGCGAAAATGCGGCAGAAACCGAAGAGCTGTTAAATTCAATTATTCAAACCTACAGGTATGAAGACGATAAAAAATCCTGACTACCATGTAGATATCGACCTGCGCCAGAAACGCGCACATGGAGAAATAGCCTGTGGTGATGTGTTTCAATCAAGCATCATTCGTGAAGAAGGACGTACAATACTGGTTTTAAGCGATGGTATAGGACATGGCATAAAAGCCAGTGTACTGGCGACCCTTACCGCAACAATGGCCCTAAAATACACGCAGTTGCATACCCAACCCGAAGTTGCGGCAAAAATAATAATGGAAGCCCTGCCCAAAAGTACGGAAAAAGAAAGCTATGCTACCTTTACTATTATTGAAATAGAAGACGACGGAAATGTAAGGATTGTGAATTACGATAACCCGCCTGTTTTTGTTATACGCAACGGGACAGTTGTACAAGCCCGAAAATATCAACTGTCGGTAAAAGGAGAGAAAAACTATGGAAAAATATTGTATTGCAGCGAATTTATGGCTCATAAAGAAGATCGCCTGGTTTTCATATCAGATGGCATTTCGCAATCGGGGCTGGGAACCAAACATTACCCAATGGGATGGGGCATGGAAAACATCGAATTCTTTTCATGCCGGCAGGTACAACAGCTTCCGGATATATCGGCAACAAAACTGTCTCGAAAAATTATTAACCAGGCCATAATGCACGACAATTTTACGGCCAAAGATGATATTTCGTGTGGCGTTATTTATTTTCGCAATCCCCGAAAATTAATGTTGATAACCGGCCCCCCCTTCTACAAAATAAAAGATTTCGATTTTGTTGGACGTATAAAAAACTTCGACGGAAAAAAAATAATATGTGGAGGCACAACAGCCGAAATCATTGCCAGGGAACTAAACCTTTCGGTTGAAATATACCACGGCAACAAAAACCTGGAAGAACTTCCGCCAAGCGCACAAATGGAAGGATTTGAAATGGTAACCGAAGGAATTCTTACCCTCGGCAAGGTCGAGGAAATTTTAGAAAGCTATAACAGCGATACCCGGCTTAATGATTCGCCCCCTGCCGAAGTGGTAAAATTACTGATGAAACACGACTCTATAGATATTATCGTAGGCACCCGTATTAACTGGGCACATCAGGATCCGGATCAGCCTTTAGAACTCGAACTCAGAAAGTTTGTAGTAAAACGTATTGTTAGTTTACTAACCCACAAATTCTTTAAAAAAGTTAAAATAGAATATGTATAACTCTTTCTGCCGTTTTTTCGCTAAAAAACACTAAATTTCGGCATGAAAACAGAACAACGCAACCTATGAGACCATTATTATTTTTGTTGCTAATCTTTGTAACTTTTGTGGCAGAGGCACAAAAACCTGAAGAACCATTCTTATTGGAAGGGAAAGTTGTTAACCAGTCGGAACAGCCGATTTCGGATGTTTATATTATTAACATGCGCAACCAGGAAAAAGTAATCAGCCGCCCCAACGGTGTTTTCTCCATGTTGGTATTACCCTCCGATTCGCTTGCTTTTTTACACATTTCCTATACCCGAAAAATAGTTACCGTTAGCACACTGCTGTTAATTCCAATCGTAAAGATAGAATCAGAACATGTTAATATTGATGAAGTAGAAGTAAGGTCGGAGAAAATTACGGATTACGACCGGGCTCAAAAAAATCTTGAATTTATAAAAGAATTCAAAGTTCCTTCTTTTGAAAAAATAGACACAAAGGGAGAACCCGTACGCGATATTGTTACACAACATAACAGACAGATGCGCACTGAAGCATCATCCCTGCATATTATAACTTTCTCACCCAGCCGGCAAATAAAAAAAGCAACATCGGTACTAAAAAAGAAAGATCCCTGGAATGATTATTATTCAACCCGAAAAGTAATAAAACCGCCGGTTGACAGTACAAAAACAAAAGACTCCACCGAAACCAAAGAAAAAAATAGCAGCACCCATTAATATGGCCTAAAAAAACGCAAAGGTTATGTGGAAAAGCTTAGAATTCGTGTTGGTATAATACATTGAAGAGTATTTCGATTAGCTCCGCTATGAGCGATACGTTTTAGTGCTGTTTTATTCGCGTAATTCGAAGAATTTGTGGATACAAAAAAAGCTTTCTTTTTCATTATTATTCCAGCCAAGCAAAGTTTTCGGCCTGTACATGTTGTTCCATAAAAAGAGAAGCTTTGCTTTCAAATGTTTTTGCCGATTCGCTGGTATAAAAACGGACACTCTCTCCTTTCGTCAGCCTTTGTTCCATTTCCGGATGCCGATGTAAATAGTCCATCAGTTTTTCGGCTACAATGTGCCCCTGTTTCAAAATCTTAACATTATCGGGCACATATTTACGGATACTATCTTCTAACAAGGGATAATGTGTACAGCCAAGAATCAGCGTATCAATCTTCCTGTCCTTTTCCAGTATATTTTGAATATTTTTCCGAACAAAAAAATCGGCTCCCTCACTGTTAATTTCATTATTTTCAACAATTGGCACCCACATCGGGCATGCTTCCTGCACGGTTGATACCACTCGCCCATCCGACCATTTTTCCAGCTCCACAGGATACGATCCGGAAGCCACCGTCCCAAGCGTTCCGAGCACGCCTACATGCCCGTTTCGTGTTATTTCCGCAACTTTTTCAACACTGGGGCGTATTACTCCCAAAACACGATTCTCGGGTGCCAAATCGGGCAAATCCAACATTTGAATATTCCGCAACGCCTTTGCCGATGCAGTATTACAGGCAAGAATAACCAAGGGGCATCCCCTGGCAAACAAATATTCCACTGCCTGGAGGGTGTATTTATAAACAACATCAAACGACCGGGTACCATAAGGAGAACGGGCATTGTCGCCCAAATAAAGAAAATCATATCCGGGCAAAACGCGCACTAATTCTTTTAAAACAGTAAGTCCGCCATAACCCGAATCAAAAACGCCAATCGGGGCATACTTCATTTTCAATCTATTCATTTTTTACAAGAACCATTACTTTTATCAAAAGTAACAAAAATACAGACTAAAAGAACCTTTATTTTTTTTAACGATGTACGGCCATTTCGTAAGCCTCATCGTAATGTTTTCCCAAATTCGACCAGTCGAAATGCATAGAAGCTTCCTCGCAACAATAACGCAGGGCAATCCTGTCGCGCCGTGTCAGCTGAACAAAATCGAAAAGTATATTGGACAAATCTTCGGCAGCCCGATGAAAATTCCCGTCGGTACGATCAATAATAAACATTCCAGAATCGCGATGTTTCGGGAAATTATTTTCAACATAATCGCCAAACCCCGAAAGGTTACTGGTTACCGAAGGCAAGCCACTGGCTAAACATTCGAGTGGGGTATATCCCCAGGGCTCATATTGACTGGGGAAAATGCCTAAATGGCAACCACGTACAAACTGTCCATAATCCATTTTAAACAAAGGATTGGTTGTTGCAATAAAATCAGGATGATATACCACTTTCACCTTATCGGAACGATTGTTCACCAAATTTGAGGTTCGCAAAAAATTCAATATCTCATCTTTTGCGTCATCGACCAAAGAATGGGTTACAATTTTAGGCAGATTGTTTGTTTTCCAACTTTGTACATTCCTGCGCAATTTCAATTTCAAATAATCATCAACAAGTGATTCGAGCACAGGAAATTCATAAACGCCATTAGATGAAGTAATAGCAGTATACAAGCGTTCACCCAATTGCTCTTTAATTTCATCGACCACCCGATGTACATCTTCGACCTGGGCTTTCGACTGCAATACATCCGGATTATAGGTATAAAACGGACGCTTTGTTACAAAAAACGAAACTACGGTCATATCCGTACCCGACTGTTGCATTTTCCAGTTCAGGCGAGCCAGGGCCTCCAGAGTAAGGTCATAGCCTTTATTATGATATTCGTACCTGCCGGAAGTAAAAAAATAAAGGGTTTTGTCCAAATCGAAAGAGTAACTTTGAAAAAAATGACCACGCACAAACTCATTAATTTGTTCTTTTATCCGCATATGCTGGTTTTGTACCTCGTGAGATGCTTCAAATCGTTGAATATTTAATCCGTTGGGAAGAATTTTATCAGGCGTTCGGCCTAATAAATGGGTACACTCTTTTGCTGTTACTTCGCTAACCGTGGTAAAAACATGTGCCCCGTGTGCCGAAGCTCGCTCAATTTCAGCAATTGGCCGGACATTAAAATTATCGGCTTCTTTTTCCCAGTCATAAAAAGGAAGATGATTGTAGAACTCGTGGTCGTTCATTGCCAAATAACGGCCAAGCAAAGTCGCATGCGTAGTAAATATGGTTTTTACGTTCAGGTTGGCCTTACGGATTCCCGGAATAGGCAAACCTGCCATCCATTCATGAAAATGAGCGACTACCTTACATTCATCAAGGGCGCTTTCGCATAAATATTTAAAAAATTCGGTTACCTGAAAGCCCAATGCTGCAACCTTATCTAACAAATCATCGCCTCCAGGGATCGAAATCCCAAAATCCTGATACAGAAAATATTTAATTTCTCCTAATTTATCGTAAACCGAATACGGATTGAACAAAACCACATTGGGGCGCCCCGAAACAATCCATTTTCCGTAATAAACATCGAACCCCCGCGACTGCATTTCGAGGACGGCCAATCCTATCGGATTTGAATAGTCGGTGGCCGGCTCAAAATGGGCAGCGGCCTGTTCTTCAAAATAGGGACCAACAAGAAAATAGTTATCGACTCCCCATTTTTCGATTACCGAAGGAACTTTTGAACGAATAACCGTATATATTCCTCCAACCTGGTTACATACTTCCCAGGCAATCTCAAATAGCTTTGTTTCGGGTGCAACAGGAGCTGTTTTCTTCTCTTTTTTGTTTGATTTAGCAGACGTCATAAGACTTATGTATTTATTGTCCCGACAATGTGTTGTGAGTGATTAAAAAATGATACCATTCAAACCGTTACCGGGAAAATGGGACATGATTTATATTTTCAATTTTCTTTCAGTAAATATAGGAAATGCCTGCGTGTTTACAAGCGAAACGAGTAATTAATACAAATTATTCATCGCATTTTTTACAATCAGGGTTATCTTATCAAAAATGTTTCTTTTTTAAGGGAACGAGACAAAAAATAATGGAACAAAAAAAACGCCTGCAATTTGCAGGCGTTTTTCATCAATATCTCATTTATTATTAGTTGATTCCCAGTTTTGCTTTTACTAACGGCAGAACATCAACACTTTGATTTGATTTGTAAAGAAGTGTTTTATTGCTTGTTCCGGCATCAAAAACATAAATCAATCCTTTTTCTTTAGCCACTTCTGCAATTGCATTTTCGGCTTTCTCAAAAACCGGCTGTAGCAATTCAGAATATTTTTTCTGAACCTGTTGTTGGGCTGTTACCTGGTAATTTTGCATTCTTTGCTGAATATCCTGTAACTCGGCAACTTTAGCGTCTTTTTTTACTTGCGATGCATCTTCTCCCAATGCTTCAAATTCGGTAAGTTTAGTTTTATATTCTTTTTGAATATCGGCATAAACATCTTCCAATTCTTTCTGAAACTTGTTAAATTGTTCTTCGGCAGTAGCTCTTTCCGGCATAACCTGGATAAGAGACTGAAGATCAATATGTCCAAATTTCAAAGTTTGCGCATTTGAAGTTGCAACAGTTGTCATTAACATGAATACTACAACCACCAGTTTCATTAGATTTTTCATAATTTCCGTAGTCTTAAATTTTTTTATATGCAAATATAACATTAATAATTATTTATAACCGAGTTTTTGCAAAACCTTATCGCTTAAATCGTAACGCGGATTTGTATAAAAGAGGGTTGCACCACTTGCTTTATCAAATATTACGGCATAAGCCCCGTCGTTTGCAATTTCATGCACTGCATTGTAAATATCGTCCTGTATAGGTTTTACCAATCCCTGTCGTTTTTTAAACAAATCACCTTTAGGTCCAAAATATTTACGTTGCAATTGCTTGTATTCTTTTTCTTTTGAAATAATCACATCTTCGCGTTTCTTCTTCATATCATTGGAAAGCAAGACACTTTCGGCCTGATAATCTTTGTACATTTGTTCTATTTCAGCATGGATTGCTTCCAGCTCTTTCTGGTATTGCGACGACAACTGGTTTAGCTGATCCTGGGCTGCTACATAACCGGGAATATTCTCCATGATATAGTCGGAATCGATATAACCATACTTTTGGGCATTTGAAACAAACGCAACCATAAAAATTACTGCAAGTGTTAATCCTATTTTCTTCATAACAAATCGTTTTAAAGTTAAACTTACTTTTCTGGTTATCATATTCTATGCCAAAATATATCTGTGCCTTAAAATTGCTGTCCGATTACAAAATGGAACTGGCTTCCGGCTGCACCGCTGTTTCCCGGAATATCGTCGAAACCATATCCCCAGTCGACACCCATAAGGCCAAACATTGGCAGATAAATGCGCACTCCGATTCCTGCCGAACGGTGCAGGTCAAAAGCATTAAATTCTTTAAAATCATCAGCCGTATTTCCACCTTCCAAAAATGCAAGGGCATAAATTGTTGCACTTGGTTTTAAGGTAACGGGATAGCGTAACTCCATTGTATATTTTGAATATATTCTTGATCCGTTGCTGGGGCTCAGGCTATAATCGCTATAACCGCGCAATGCGACATAATCGGTTCCGTACATATTATATCCCGACATTCCCGATCCTCCAACGATAAATCCTTCAAACGGCGATTGACGGTTTTTGTCGAAATAGCCCAGATATCCAAAATCAAAAGCGGTGCGTAATACCAGATTCCGGTCTTTGGAAAGCGGACTAAACAATTGACCTTTTACCAGCCATTTGTGGTATTCAATCATTTTATAACGTTTCTTATTGCTCACATTCGAATCGGAGAAATCAGTATCGGTAAACCACGAATAAGGCGGGGTAAATTTCAATGACAAAGAAATACTGGAACCTCCCCTTGAATATAATGGGTTATCAATAGAACTACGCCCCAAAACAGTTTTAAAGTTCAGGTTCTCAAAGGTTCCGTTTACTTCCCCGTCTTTATCGGCAAGGAAATAAAAATAACTGCTCATGTTCTGTAGTTTGTAATGTTCCCATGAAACCTCGTGATAAACCGTAAAATAGTCATCAGGCCACGATAAGCGATAGCCATATCCCAAGGCAAGAGCAAATGTCATCCAAATCTGGTCATCTTCTTCTGCTGCATCATCGGTGTCATAGTCGTAATAACCATACCCGTAATTATTATTATAATAACTGCTGTAATAACTGCTATAGCGGTTATACGAGTTATAGTATTTTCTTTTGCTGTAATTAATTTTTGAGTAAGATACAGAGGCCGTAAAAGAGTTTGGTTTTTTACCTCCCAGCCATGGTTCAACAAACGATAAGCTAACGGTTTGATAATATCTTCCGCTGGTTTGATAACGCAGGCTTAAGGTTTGCCCGTCTCCGGTAGGAAGCGGACTCCAGGCGTCTTTATTAAATATGTTACGAGCCGAGAAATTTGCAAACTTTAATCCAACAGAACCTACAAACATTCCGCCTCCCCAGCCTCCTGAAAGTTCAATCTGGTCGTTGGCTTTTTCCTGAAGCTGGTATTCAATATCTACGGTTCCGTCTTCGGGATGAGGTTGTACATCGGGATTAATTGTTTCCGGGTCGAAGTGTCCCAGTTGTGATAATTCACGGTACGAACGCATTAGTTTTGATTTGCTGAATAAATCGCCGGGCAATGTTCTTAATTCCCTGCGGGCCACATGTTCGTGAGTTTTTGTATTTCCAACAATACGTACTTCGTTAATAGTAGCCTGCTTGCCTTCGTATATATGCATTTCATAATCGATGGTATCGTTATTGATATTCACCTCAACCGGTTCCAGTTGAAAGAATAAATACCCGTTATCGAGATACACATTATTCATTCCTTCATCATTATCAAACAAGCGTTTATCCAATATTTTCTGGTTAAAAACATCTCCTTTGTTAATGCCTAGGCGTGCTGACAAATAATCGGAAGGATAAACCGTATTTCCAACCCACCGAATATCTCCGAAGTAATATTTATCTCCTTCCTCCACATCAATATCAATATTTACACGGGGTTTACTTTTTCGTCCCACGGGAACTTGTGCTACGGTATCGTGAACAATTATGGCGTCGCGATATCCTTTTTCGTTGTATTTATCAATTAAGTTAACTTTATCTTTTTCATACTCCTCTTTCAGGTATTTTTTTGTTCTGAAAAAATTACGCCACGATCTTTCATTGGTTTTTTTCATGGCTTTTTCAAGCTGAATATCGGAAAGCGCCTCGTTTCCTTCTATTTCAATTTTGTTAACCTTTACTTTTTCTTTCTTATCTACATAAATATCAAGTATAATACTGTTATTTTGCGTAGAATCATCGCGTTGTACAATATTTACTTCGGTATTTAAGAAACCTTTTTCATGGAAAATGCCTTTAATTAAACGTTCGGCAGTATTCACCTGGTTGTCGGTAACCTGGCTTCCTCTTAACAACAATACCCGTTCTTTAATATCGTCTTTTTCCGATTTGGAAACCCCGTAATAATTCACATCAGCCAAACGAGGTCTTTCCTGCAAATAAATATCAAGCCAAATTTTATTTCCGACAATCTTGGTTGCATTAATTTTCACATCCGAAAACAAGCCCTGTTGCCACAGTTTTTTAATGGCAAAGGTTATTTTTTCTCCCGGAACCGTAAGCTCATCTCCTACTTTCAGTTGTGATAACTGTACGAGCAGGCTTTTATCAAGGTACCTGATACCCGATACCTTAATCCCGGCAATGGTATATTTCCGGGGGCTCGAATAATAGATTGAAAAATTTGTACTATCGGCTTCCTGTGCCAACAAAGGAGCTACTAAAACAAAAAGAAACAACAGGCTTATAATAAGTTTTTTAAATATCGCCATAATTTATTAATTCGTTATCTGTTCTCTGGTTTTTCCAAATCTTCTTTCCCTTCCCTGGTAGTCAACGAGTGCCTCCCAAAGGTCTTCTTTTCTAAAATCGGGCCATAACTTTGAGGTATAAAACAATTCAGAATAAGCTATTTCCCATAATAAAAAGTTACTAACCCGATATTCCCCGCTTGTTCTTATCAATAATTCAGGATCGGGTATTTCTGCTGTTGACATATATTTGCTAAATACTATATCATTTATTTCATCCGGGTTCATCCGGTCTTTTTTGACCTCACCGGCAATTTGTTTCAGCGCATTAACAATGTCCCATCTTCCACTATAACTTAAGGCCAAAACCAAGGTTAACCCGGTATTGTTTTTTAATTTATCAATACTCTTCTGTAAACTCATGCGAACCATTTCCGGCAAATCGGCAATATTACCAATAGTTTTTAAACGTACATTATTTTTTAACAAATTATTGGTTTCATTTTCAATGGCCTGTACTAAAAGCGCCATTAATGCATTTACTTCGTCTTTTGGTCTCGCCCAGTTTTCGGTAGAGAATGCATACAAAGTAAGGTATTTTATCCCAATTTCATCAGCGCCTTCAACAACCGAACGAACAGACTCCACTCCATGCTCGTGGCCAAACATTCTTGCCCGGCCATGCTTTTCGGCCCATCTACCGTTACCGTCCATAATAATGGCTACATGTTTCGGGATATTATTTTTATCAATCCTGTCTTTGAATACTTCCATCCTCAATGTTTCTTTTCATAAACGGGGCAGGCTTTTCTATTCGTTTCTATTTTGTATACCAGATGAATGCCCAAATATCCTGCCCAATCGGTATTGTGTAGTTGAGAGGTATAGCTTATTTCTTCCCCGGTACTGCTGTCAATAGCCGAAAGTGGATCATCCAAATCATCCAGTTTGTCGCTGAAATATTTTCGCATTTGATACTCGACTCCGACCGAAATTCTTTTTGACAGGGAGTACTTCACCCCCATTCCAAAAGGAATAACAGGCACTGACACACTTTCATCCACATCATAGCTGCCCGGATAGTCAGGATTAAAGGCTTTGATACTGGCAATTTTATAGCTATGCTTAAACATAGCAGCCCCAAGACCAACCGTAACATAAGGACTAAAGCGCATTTTTTTTGCCCCTAATATATATTTTAAATAATTAATTTCGACCTGCATTGTTAAGTCCTGCACTTTTTTATCAAAACTCCATGGTGCACCTTCGACTGTTCCTTCGTTTGCCATATTACCGGTTATAAACATCATCCTCACTCCAACCCGTGCATTTATATTATACCTGAAAAAAACTCCCAGGTTTAAATTAAAAGATTGAAAAGGAGTATTGTCGTCCATATCTCCCCAAACAGTGGAAGAACCACACCAAATTCCAATATCTGCTGTTCTTTGTGCATGTCCTGATATTGTCATCAAAACAATTGCAAACACCAATAGTATTTTCTTCATGTTGGCATTTTTATTTGTTTCTAACGTTATTTTCAGACATGTTATTTTGGTTCTTCATAGTCTTTTTATGGATAAGCTCCAATAAACTATTTTATTACATTCTGAATATCAAAACATTAAATCACAAGAAACAATACAACATATTGTTTTCAAAGGCTACAAATGTAACATAATTCTAAAAATAACATATCTATTCGCTATTATAAAACCCAAACAAAGATTAAAAATTGTTAAGCCTGCTATCGAAATTTAATTTCGGCGATCCATTCCCCACATTAATTTATTGCGCAAAGTATAAAAGAACGGCTGTTCGGGAAGCTGTAAAGTCTTCAATTTAAATGCTGCTTTTCGTACTTTTATACTCGTGGAAAATTCCATGGCAAACGACCGCGAATCGAGTGATGTTAGAAAATTCACTCCGCGCCCTTCTACTTTCAATTCAATTTCCGAATTATCGGGCACAACAATAGGACGAACAGTAAGGTTATGTGGAGCAAGCGGAGTTATCACGAAACTTTCGGAACCGGGGGTTAAAACAGGGCCGCCAACACTTAACGAATATGCAGTAGATCCGGTTGGCGTGGCAATAATCAGTCCATCAGCCCAATAATTATTTAGAAACTCCCCGTCGACATAAGCGGCCACATTCAGCATCGACGAGTTATCGGTTTTCAAAACTGTCATTTCATTTAATGCATAATTGAAATCGATATTTTTTCGATTGGAGAAACCGATCTCCAGCATCGAACGTTCAACAACCTTGTATTTTTTGCTGAAAATATTTTTAAGCGCATCGTTAACCTGATCTTCCGAAATATCGGCCAAGAATCCCAAACGGCCACTATTTACTCCAACAACAGGAATTTCAAAGTTCCGGATATGCAAAACCGATTGCAGAAAAGTACCATCGCCCCCTACACTAAAAATATATTCATTATCACTATCAAAATCGGAATACGAATGAAAAAAGGAAGTATAATACACTTCTGTTTTTACCTCTTCTGTAAGATGAGTATAAAAAGGCTTATACATTTGTACCCGAAGATTACTGGAGCGCAAAAAACCAAAAAATTCCTGTAAAACCGGCACAAAATCATCGGCTACAGAAGTTCCGAAAACTGCTATTTTCATATAAAAACATCATTTTTAATTCTTATCTTCAACAAACTACAAATCAAAAAAAACGACTATCGTTGTCTGGCGAAATAATAAAAAAAATTCCGGACACACATCGTAAAATTTTGGGCATTGCTCCTTGTTTAATTTATTCTACCAGCAATGTAAGTTTTATTTAAATGTTCATATAATTCATAAACTGCTCAAAACGGTCTTTGTAAAGCTCGCTCAGCATCGAACGATCCTGGTATATTGCTTTTATTATGTAATCGTAACGCGTTAATGCCTGCACTACACCGGAAAGTTCTTCGGTATTCAGCTTTAATATCAGGTCTACGGTATTTAGTCCTGGTTTTCGATCGACAAAAAAACTCAATATTTTAACATCATTACTTTCAATAATCCGGGTAATCTGCGCAACCGAATAATCGTTCACATTGGTTTCCAGCACCAATACTCCTCCAATTTCGGGCAATGAAAACAAACTGGCAAAACGCCGGGCTAAATCATACAAAGTAATGGCTCCTAAATAATTATGGTCATCATCTAAAACAGGCAACACACTAATTTTTAGTTTATACATTACTACTGCCAGTTCAAAAATGTGCTGATTTTCATACACATGTGTAGTATTCAGTTTTTTCATTTCATTCTGAACAGGAGCATCTGCCAAATTCAAATCGTAAATTAATTTATCGGAAACCAATCCCATATAATGGCTGTCGTCAACAACCGGGATATGCGAAACCCTGTAAATATCCATGTAGTTTAACGCTTTTTGCCCTTCTTCATCGCTTCGGATAGTAGGAATAGCTCCTGATATTAATTTTCTTGCCAACAAATCTTTATTCTTTAAAAGTAAATTATGCGGTTAAAATTGTAACTTCGTCCAAAAATATACATAAATGACCCGATTAAGTGTAAATATAAATAAAATTGCAACATTGCGAAATTCACGCGGGGGAAAAATTCCCTGTGTAAAAACAGCAACCATTAAGTGCCAGGAATTTGGCGCACAAGGCATCACCATACATCCCCGTCCGGACGAACGGCATATTACCCGAAAAGATGTATACGAAATAAAACCTTTAATTACTACCGAATTTAATATTGAAGGATATCCAAGCGAAGATTTCCTAAAAATGGTATGCGAAGTAAAACCGACACAGGTAACGCTGGTACCCGACACCGAATCGCAACTCACCAGCGATCACGGCTGGGATACATGGAAAAACCTAGGTTTTCTGAAAGATGTTATTTCGAGGCTACAGGAAAATGGCATACGTACATCTATTTTTGTTGACCCTGACGAAGAAGCCATAGAAGGTGCTGCTGAGACAAACACCAACCGAATAGAGCTATACACCGAACCATATGCTTCATTTTTTCCGATTGACAAACACAAGGCAATCGAATCATTTATAAAAGCGGCTCAAATAGCAGCAACAATGAATATTGATGTAAATGCCGGGCACGATCTGAACCTTGAAAACCTTCCGTTTATGTATCACAAAATTCCGAACCTGAAAGAGGTATCAATCGGGCATGCACTTATTGCCGATGCTTTGTACATGGGACTGGAAACCACCATTAGAAAATACCTTGACTGCCTAAGATAAAAAGTCGCTGTCGCAGTTTACAGTCGCAGTAGAGAAAACGATTGCAAAATAGCAGTGGGCAGTGGCAATTAGTAAAGAAGCATGGCGATTAACAATCAACAGAGAAAAGGAACTCGAATGGAACTTTACTACCGGAAAACAGGTAACGGATTCCCCTTGGTTATTATTCACGGCTTATACGGCTCGTCGGACAACTGGATAAGTATTGCCCGGAAACTGGAACAACAATATACCGTTTACATGCCTGACCTGCGCAATCACGGACGCTCGCCTCATGCAGAAACGCATACTTACAATGACCTGGCAAACGACATCAGAACATTTTTCGAGCAACACAACATCAAACAAGCAACACTTATCGGGCACAGCATGGGAGGAAAGGCCGCAATGTGGTTTGCAGCCCGCTTCCCTGAAAAAATCAACCGACTTATTATTGCCGACATTGCACCTCAATCTTATCTTACAGCAGAAAATAAACAAGCGTTCCTGCATCACATCATCCTGCAAAAAATGCAGGAAATTGACTTTTCTATGGTAAAATCGAGAAAAGACGCAGACCACTTTCTGTCTGAAAAAATCAGCGAAACAAGAATCCGTCGATTCCTGCTCAAAAACGTTGTAAAACATCAACAAACCGGGAAATACCACTGGCAAATTAATGTTTCGGTGCTTTACAGGCATTTAAAAGAAATAGTAAATGGTGTAAACCAGGACTGGCTCAAAGAGTTCATGCCCATTACTGCATACCCGGTTACATTTATCCGGGGACTATCTTCGAATTACATTTCTGCCACAGCCATTCGTTCTATTAAAACAATTTATCCCAATGCACAAATCATCGATATTCCGGATGCAGGACACTGGCTACATGCCGAAAAACCGGAAGAATTTGTGCAGGCAGTAATTAAATAGTTATTTGGAGACGGGTGTAAATTGCTGCGCAAATAAGCAGCAAAGCAAACAGGCCGGCAAATCTTTGTCAGCATTACTCCTTAAAAAATCTGCAAAAAAATATTGCACTTCAATTTTCAAAATTCAAACACGAATCGTATTTTTCGAAAAAATCAGGATATGCGCATTATTTTCTTTTTGTGGCTATTGCTCATGGCTGTTGTTACCACAAATGCACAAAACAGCAGTATAAAAATTGCACTGGTAAAATACAACGGTGGCGGCGACTGGTATTCCGACCCGACAGCACTTCCCAACCTGGTGAAATATTGCAACCAAAATCTGCACACCAACATTAACCCCGAACCATCGACCATTGAAATTGGCAGTCCCGAAATATTTAAATTCCCGTATATTGAACTTACCGGACACGGAAACATTATTTTTTCGGAAAACGATGTAATAAACCTGCGCAACTACTTAGAGGCCGGAGGATTTTTACATGCCGACGACAACTTTGGGATGGACAAATTTTTCAGAAGGGAAATGAAAAAAATCTTTCCAGAAAAAGAATTTACAGAACTTCCTCCCTCCCACCCAATTTTTCATCAGAAATATAACTTCAACAAGGGACTTCCCAAAATTCACGAACACAACGGCAAACCGGCACAGGCATTCGGACTGTTCATAAACGGACGACTGGTTTGCCTCTACACCTACGAATGCGACCTTGGCGATGGCTGGGAAGATCCGGAAGTACACAAAGACCCTCGGGAATTGAGAGAAAAAGCCCTAAAAATGGGTGCAAACATTATTTCTTTTGTTTTTAACCAGTAGGCAAAATCTTTTTTATCTTTGCGGCTTTATAATCAGAATTTTAGTCAGTAAAGAAAAATGGAGTATAAATTCACGGAAATAGAAGCCAAATGGCAAAAATACTGGGAGGATAACAAAACTTTTAAAACTCCTGATGATTTTTCAAAACCCAAATATTACATCCTCGACATGTTCCCCTACCCCTCTGGTGCCGGGCTGCATGTAGGACATCCCGAAGGATATACAGCAACCGACATACTAAGCCGCTACAAACGTATGAAAGGGTTTAATGTATTGCACCCAATGGGATACGATGCCTTTGGACTTCCGGCCGAACAATATGCCATTCAAACCGGCACGCATCCGGCAATTACCACAAAGAGAAACTGCGATAATTTCCGCCGCCAGATAAAAGCAATAGGACTGAGTTACGACTGGGATCGTGAAATAAATACCACCGACCCAAAATATTTTAAGTGGACACAGTGGATTTTCAAAAAACTATACGATACTTATTTTGATGAAGAACAGCAAAAAGGCCGCCCGATTTCGGAGCTTAAAATCCCGGAAGAGATACAGACACAGGGCAAAGAAGCTGTAACGACATACATCAACGAAAAACGCCTGGCTTATTACGACAATGCACAGGTATGGTGGTGCGAATCATGCAAAACCGTTTGTGCCAACGAGGAGGTACTAACCGACGGATCGCACGAAAAATGCGGGAATCAGGTAATCCGGAAAAACCTAAAACAATGGCTGTTGCGCATCCCGCACTATGGAGAACGATTGCTTAGCGGACTGGAAGGACTGGACTGGCCGGAAGGCGTAAAAGATATGCAACGCAACTGGATTGGAAAATCAACCGGTGCCGAAGTCGATTTCGCAATTAAAGGGCTGAGTAAAGCATTACGTGTTTATACGACCCGCCCCGACACCTTGTTTGGCGCAACCTATATGGTTATTGCACCAGAGCACGAATTGATTAACGAAATTGTTACTGACGACAAAAAAGAAACTGTTGAGGCATACGTAAAAGCTGCTGCATTAAAATCGGATCTGGACAGAACTGATTTAGCCAAAGAAAAAACAGGCGTTTTCACCGGAAGATATGCCATTAATCCGGTTAACAATACAAAAATACCAATCTGGGTGGCCGACTATGTACTTACTGGTTACGGCACCGGGGCAATTATGGCAGTTCCTGCTCATGACACCCGCGACTTTGAATTTGCCAAAGAATTTGACATCCCGGTTATTTGTATTCTCGACCCGAAAGATGCCGAAAATCGTGACGAAATATTAAAAGGCAATGCCTGCTGGACAGAAGACGGTACTTACATTAACTCGGCAAGCCCGGAAACAGGCCTAAACCTGAATGGATTAAATAAATCTGCCGGGATACAAAAAGTTACCGAATGGCTCGAAAGCAAAGGCATAGGAAAAGCAACCGTCAACTTTAAACTACGCGACTGGCTTTTCAGCCGCCAGCGCTACTGGGGCGAACCATTCCCGGTTATTCACTGGGAAGATGGAGAAGTAAGCCTTGTTGAAGATGAAAACCTGCCATTACAATTGCCGGATCTGGAAAAATACAAACCAAGTGAAACCGGAGAATCACCTTTGGCCAATGCTAATGAATGGCTGACGGTTACCGATAAAAACGGAAGAAAAGGACGTAGAGAAACCAACACTATGCCCCAGTGGGCAGGTTCGTGCTGGTACTTCCTGCGCTACATTGATCCGAACAACGAAGACAGCATCTTCGATGTAAAAAAAGAAAATTACTGGATGCCGGTAGATTTATATGTAGGAGGCGCTGAACATGCAGTATTGCACTTGCTCTATGCGCGTTTCTGGCAAAAAGTTTTGTTCGACCTTGGCGTTGTTTCAACCGACGAACCTTTCCATAAATTATTCAACCAAGGCATGATTCTGGCTTTTGCTTACGAAACACAAACCGGAGCCAAAGTTGCTTCGGATCTGGTAGAAGAAAAAGACGGGAAATATTTTCATTCTGAAACAGGAGAAGAACTGAGACAAATTGTGGCCAAAATGTCGAAATCATTGAAAAATGTTGTCAACCCCGACGATGTTATCAAACGCTACGGGGCCGACTCTCTGCGTTTATACGAAATGTTTATGGGGCCGCTTGACGAACGTAAACCATGGGCTGAAAACGGAGTAAAAGGCGTATTTAACTTCCTTGCCCGTGCTTACCGGTTCTTTGCCAGTCCTACCAAAATTACGGAAGGAACAGAAGACAAAGAAGTAGCCAAGCTGCTTCAACAAACCATACAGAAAGTTGGAAACGATATTGAAAACCTGAAATTCAACACCGGCATATCGGCACTAATGGTTTTTAACAACCTGGCTATAAAAAAAGGAAAAGTAACCCGAAGTACTGCCGAAACTTTTGCCCGAATACTGGCGCCTTATGCTCCGCACATGGCAGAAGAATTATGGGCAATTTATGGCAATAAAAATACACTTGCCTACGAGCAGTGGCCGGAAGTTGACGAGAGCCTGCTTGCTGAAGACACACACGAATATCCGGTGTCGTTTAACGGGAAAATGCGTTTTAAAATCGAACTTCCGCTGGATATGTCCAAAGATGAAATTGAAAAAACAATACTTGCCGACGAGCGTTCCGAAAAATGGATGAATGGCAAAACTGTTCGTAAATTTATTTTTGTACCGAAAAAAATCATAAATATTGCTATTGGATAATTTTTTGTATATACACACAAACAATAGTCATAATCAGCAATAACAAAAAAGAGGGTGTCTCAAAAGTATTTTTCAAACAATATGAACTTACAATTTATAAGTAACCACTTGGTTTATTGCCCCTAAATCCCCTGTAGGGGACTTTAAGCCTCCCTCTTTAGGGGAGGTTTGGAGGGGTAAAAACGAAACAGTTTCAAATTGAAAGTATCATTGTAATGTAATTTTCTTTTTGGACACCCTCTTTTTGCTTGTTTCAGAATTAAACCTCTTACCAGCTACCGCAATTCTGCGCCAAATCCTTTTTCAAAGGCAGCGAAAAGGCGTTGCATGGTTTTATCAATCTGCTTATCTTTCAATGTTTTGTTGTCGTCGCGTAAAATAAAACTTACGGCATACGATTTTTTACCGTCAGGCACACCTTTGCCTTCGTAAACATCAAACAGGTCAACATCACGCAACAGCTGGCGTTCGGTTTTTAATGCCAGTTGTTTTATGGCATCAAATTTTATGTTTTTGTCAACCAATAAAGCGAGGTCGCGACGGACAGCAGGAAATTTAGGCAATTCGGAAAATACTACTTTTTGTTTTTTTACCGCCTGAAATACATTATCCCAATAAAAATCGGCATAATAAACCGGGGCTTCAATATCAAAATTTTTCAGCAACGAATTTGCAACAATGCCAATTTCCAGTACTATTTTGTTGTTATACGTATATTTTATGCCATCGGCAAATAACTCATTTCCCGATTCACTAACGTCCAGTGTTTTTGCAGAAATCCCGAGCCTTTTCAATACATTTTCCGCATAAGTTTTTAGGCTGAAAAACGAAGCCGTTTCTTCTTTTGTATTCCAGTTGCCGGTTTCTTTATCTCCGGTAACCAACAGCCCCAAATGCATTTCTTCCCAATAATTATTGGCAGGCTTATCTTTCAACTGTGTTCCTTTGTAGAAATAGCAATTTCCGAATTCGTAAATTTTCAGGTCTTTATTCTGACGGTTAGAGTTGTAGGCAATGGCCTCCAAACCTCCGAACAACAGATTTTGACGCATAACACTTAAATCGTTACTCAAAGGATTCAATATCTTCACTGATTTCTCAGGACTATATTGCTTCAAATCAGCATAATAAGCCGATTTTGTCAGCGAATTCGACCATATTTCGTTAAATCCGCGTGCGGTAAGCATTTCCGCAACCAGGTTTTTAATACGATTCGGGTTTGGTTTCTCTGCGGTTTGTAACGAGGCCCTTACCTGCGTAGGAATTTCAATATTGTTATACCCATAAATACGAAGAACTTCTTCAATTACATCAGCTTCGCGTTTCACATCAACCCGGTAAGGAGGCACCAGCAAAACAAGCCCTTTTTCATTTTCGTCTGCAATTTTTATTTCGAGCGAGGTCAAAATATTCTTAACCGTATCCGGGCTAATCTCTTTTCCAATCAGCCGATTAATATTCCGATAGGTAACCTCTACTTTAAAATCGGAAACAGGAGTAGAATAAACATCTACAATTTCAGAAGAAATGCTTCCCCCTGCAATTTCCTTAATCAGCATTGCCGCACGTTTCAATACATAGATTGTATTATTCGGGTCAAGGCCTCGCTCAAAACGGAACGAAGCATCGGTGTTTAATCCATGCCGGCGGGCTGTTTTGCGGATATATACGGGGTCGAAACAGGCGCTTTCGAGGAATATATTTTTTGTACTTTCTTTTACGCCCGATTTTATTCCGCCAAATACACCACCAATACACATCGCTTCCTCGGTATTGCAAATCATCAGGTCATTTTGGTGCAGTTCACGCTCAACCTCATCAAGTGTTATAAATTTCGTGCCGGCACTCATTGTTTTTACAATTACTTTTTGGCCAGTAATTTCATCGGCATCAAAAGCATGCAGTGGTTGTCCTGTTTCAAAAAGCACATAGTTTGTAATGTCCACAACATTGTTGACAGGCGTAAGTCCAATCATTTTCAAACGATTTTGCAGCCATTTGGGCGATGCTTTTATTGCTACGCCCGAAATGGTTATTGCCGAATAACGCGGACATGCTTCCGGATTGGCAACTTCTACCGGAATTTTAAGGTTATGATTATCTACTTTAAAATCATCAACTGACGGCCTGGTATATTCCGTATTTTCAGTTTTGCTGAAATAAGCAGCCAGATCGCGGGCCACACCAATATGCGATGCCCCGTCGATACGGTTAGGCGTAAGGTCAATTTCAATTATCCAGTCCGATTCTATCCTGAAATAATCTTTAGCAGGTGTCCCCACCTTGGCATTTTCGTCCAATACCATAATACCATCGTGGCTGTTACCAAGCCCAATTTCATCTTCGGCGCAGATCATTCCCAGGGATACCTCGCCCCTTATTTTCGATTTCTTGATTTTAAATTCCTGATCGCCATCATATAAAATAGTTCCTACTGTAGCCACTACTACTTTTTGCCCGGCAGCCACGTTAGGTGCCCCACAAACAATAGGCAGGAGTTCGTCGTAGCCAACATTAACCGTTGTTAAGCTCAGGTGATCCGAATCAGGATGAGCATTACAGGTCATAACTTCGCCAATCACAAGCCCTTGTAATCCACCTTTTACGGGTTCCACTTCTTCGAGACCAGCCACTTCCAGACCGGTTTGTGTTAGTATGTCGCAAATTTCCTGCGGCGTTTGTTCCAGTTTGATGTAATCTTTTAACCAGGAATAAGAAATTTTCATATCAAAATCATATTTTTCTCAATCGAATTGCAAAAGTAGGGATTTTCGCCGGAATGTGGTTGAAGTATTTTAATAAGATGAAAAAATTAATGCCTTTATTGAATTTTATATGGTGCTTACTTACCATTTTATTACATTGCAGAGCAAAAAAAAACATGAATAACATTTATACCCTGATTATGGCCGGCGGTTCGGGAACACGTTTCTGGCCACGTAGTAAAACCGTAAAACCCAAGCAGTATCTGAACATATTTGGAGAAAATTCTTTGTTGCAGGATACCATAAAACGTTTTACATCATTTACCGAAAAAGAAAATATATACATCGTTTCCAGTGCCACGCAGGCTAAAATATTGGAGAAACAGGCCTCAATGCTTCCCCAAAAAAATCTGATTTATGAGCCAGTCGGACGCAATACTCTGCCCTGCATCGGGTTAGCAGCAATGTATGCTGAACAGGAAAAGCCGGACGGAATTATGGTGGTTTCACCATCCGACCACCTTATAAAAGACGAAAAATTGTTTAAAAATACAGTCCTTGCAGCAACAAAAATTGCCGATGAGCGTAATGGCATTGTAACCATTGGAATTACACCCGCCTATCCGGCTACCGGCTATGGCTATGTAAAAACAGCTAAAGATATTACAGGCGACGAAAAGATACGTCAGTTTAAGGTAGAACGTTTTGTTGAAAAGCCGGACGAAACAACGGCTTCCAAATACCTGCAACAAGGCGGTTTCTATTGGAACAGCGGCTTGTTTGTTTTTAAAATATCCGTGTTTTTAGATGCCGTTCAAAAATTTGCCCCGGAATTGTATGCTGATTTACGAAAAATTCAGGCCGACCTTGGAAATCCTTCTTATAACGAAACATTAGATACCATTTACAGGGCTGTTGAAAGCATCTCTGTGGATTATGGAATTATGGAACATGCTCAAAATATTTATTTAGTGGAAGGAAATTTTGACTGGAACGACCTGGGCAGTTGGGAATCGGTTTATCTTACCGATAAAAAAGACGACAACGGGAATGCCGGTTCCGGCGAAACATTATTGCTTAATACAAAAAATTCGTATGTACATGCTGATGATGACAATCTTGTTGCAGTAGTTGGTCTCGAAGATGTTATTGTGGTGAAAGACGGCAGTACCACACTGGTATGCAAACGTGAAAATGCCGAAGATGTAAAAAAAATAGTTGAACAACTAAAAGCGAGGGGAAAGCAACAATTCCTTTAATCGTGAATTAGTGAGTTGGAGAATTAGCCGATGAGAAAATGCGTGATTGAGGAGAAAAGATTGATTTGATTGAAAAAAACTGAGACTGAAACTAAAAACTAATATTTACCAATAAATAATTTTAAGACCTGTTATGAACAATTCCGGGAAACCTGTAGTTGAAAGGAAAATTCTGATTCCTTTCATTTTAATTACCAGTTTATTTGCTTTATGGGGCTTTGCCAATGACATTACCAATCCGATGGTAGCTGCGTTTAAAACGGTAATGGAAATATCAAATGCCAAAGCGGCAATGGTACAATTTGCATTCTACGGAGGTTATGCCACCATGGCTATTCCTGCCGCATTAATCATCCGAAGATATTCTTATAAACTGGGCATCATTATCGGCTTAGCACTATACGCGATTGGAGCCTTGTTATTTTTTCCAGCAGCCCAATACGAAATTTTTGGTTTTTTCCTGTTTTCGCTATACATACTCACCTTTGGACTTGCCTTTTTAGAAACCACCTCCAATCCCTACATCCTTTCGATGGGATCGCCCGAAACAGCAACACGCCGGCTTAATCTTGCACAATCGTTCAATCCTATAGGTTCGATACTTGGAATGACAGTAGCGTCGCAGGTTGTGCTTCCTGCCTTGCAGTCGGACAACCGCGATGCCGACGGCAACCTTATCTTTAATGCCCTTAGTGCTGCCGAAAAGGCCAATATCCGCACCCACGACTTGTCAGTAATCCGAAATCCGTATGTAATCCTGGGATTTGTGGTTATTGCAATGCTAGTTATTATTGCGATCTCCAAAATGCCCAAACGAGAAAATATAGAAAAAGAAGGAAGAGCCATAGACGCGTTTAAACGTTTAATTCGGAATAAAATATACCGGGAAGGAGTGATTGCCCAAATTTTTTATGTTGGCGTACAAATTATGTGCTGGACTTTCATCATTCAATATGCCGGAAACCTGGGGCTTTCGAAAGCAGTTGCGCAACGCTATAACATTGTAGCGATGGCAATTTTCTTAAGCAGCCGTTTTATCAGCACCGCTCTGATGAAATACCTAAACGCCCGATTAATGTTGGTAATATTTGCCATCGGCGGCATGCTCACAACCACAGGAGTAATTCTTATCCAGGGCATGGCAGGCTTGTATTTGCTGGTAGGAACATCGGCATTTATGTCGCTAATGTTTCCTACAATCTATGGAATTGCACTCGAAGATGTTGGCGAAGATGCCACACTGGGAGCAGCCGGACTTGTTATGGCAATTGTAGGTGGCGCACTTTTACCCATTCTACAGGCACGAATTATTGATATTGGCGGAACCGGATTTAACGATGTGCAACTATTCGGGTTTATATCAGAAGTAAACTTTTCTTTTATATTGCCTTTCTGCTGCTTTGTAGTAATTGCAATATACGGGATAAGAACATACAAGGCATTGAAACGGCAAAACGCTTAACCGTAAAAAACGTTAATAATTTATCAGAAACAATTTAATATGAAATACAAAAGATATTGTAAAACGCTAAAACTTGAAGATGACCCACAACTTATAGAGGCGTATAAAAAAATTCATGCTCCCGGAGCTGCCTGGCCTGAAATTACACAAGGGATGCGTGAAGTAGGAATTATTGATATGGAAATTTATCTATCAGGAAACCTGCTGTTTATGATAATGGACACCGTTGCTGATTTTGACCATGATGTAGCGATGAAAGAACTGGCCAACAAACCCCAACAGGCAGAATGGGAAGCCTGTGTTGCAAAATTTCAGCAAACCAGCCCCAATGCTACTGCCGATGAAAAATGGCAACTGATGGAACAAATTTACAAGATGGACTGTAAATATTGATTTTAGATATCAGGCTTTAAATTTTAGAGCTATTGTATTACGCATATCTATTACCGGGCAGCAATACTGCATCGTCTTCCGGGGGCTACCATAATTCCATCACAACGGGATTTCGCCTCTAATTTAAGAAGTGCTGCATCTTCATGAATATCAATAAAATAAGTTCACATTTTCCGGTGCATCCGGGCAGGTTAATTGAAAAGCGAATATTCTATAACCCAAGAAACAATTCTGTCATTTTCAAAATTACGGGAAATACTTTTAAAGAATATATTTCACTGTATTGTTTTTTACTGCCTTTTGTTTCACTTAAAACGGATTTTATATTATTTCTGTTTTATTTGAAACGGATTTGTACTAAAATACGAAACCCTATGGCAACATATACAATCACTATAAACGAGATAAATAGTAAGGTGAGAACTTTTATTAAATACCTAAAAAAACTACAGCTCAATCAAATAGCAACATTAGTATTTAAAGAATGACCTGATCTTGATTTGTAGAGAGAAGAAAAATCAGGATATCATTGTGCTTGTAGTACGTACGGAACGCATTCCGATTTATTTCAAATGACTTCAGGCAAAAAAAATTACTCACATAAAAATCGATGCAAGTAATTAATAATCAAAGAGCGGGAAACGGGGATCGAACCCGCGACCCTCAGCTTGGGAAGCTGATGCTCTACCACTGAGCTACTCCCGCCTATCAAATAAGACGCGCAAAAGTAACAATATTTAGTTTAATTCTTAATCATTTACAAACATATTTTCGCCGGAATGATTTTTTCAGGAAACCATACTTTGCCCGATTTGCAATTATTGACTCAAAGCACAGTCTTAAAAATAATTAACTTTTTCTTTTAAAATATAAAATGGATTGTACTATGATTTATTATTTTCGCGACAAAACAATTAGAAACAATTAGAAATGAAGAAAACAGTTTTATTATTATTTATGTTGGCCTCCTTTTTCTCGCAGGCCCAAAAGGTTGAATACAAAGTTTTATTCAACGGAATTGGAGACAACCGCGAATATGCCAACAGCGGAAAGGCTTATTCTCAAACCATACTGGGAGGCCGTGGTGCTTTCGAGCTTGGAGTTTCGTTCGACAAACATCGTTTAATGGGAGGTTTTAGCCATTTGCTGGAATATGGCAGCGATATTGACGACCAAAAAGCCAAGCTTACGTTATACTATCAGTATAGCGACAAACAAAAAGATTTTCTTTTTGGTGCGTTTCCCCGCAGAGGAAGAATTAATTTTCCGCTTGCCATGTTAACCGACACATTACAATATTATCGTCCGAATATTGAAGGGGTATTTGGTGAAGTCCGCTGGGACTGGGGACATCAAAATGCTTTTGTGGACTGGGTTAGCCGACAAACCGAGACAAAACGCGAAAATTTCATGGTTGGTGCTTCCGGCGAAATTTTTTACAAAAATCTGTTTTTGCAGAACTACATCCTAATGTTTCATGATGCCAATACTGCGGCAAAAGAAGAAGAGGAACATTTAAAAGATTATGTGGGATATGCTATACAGGCCGGAATAAGAACCAATAAAAAAGCAAGCACAAACGGGTATATCAAAGCAGGAATTTTAAACTCGTATTATCGCGAACGCCACGTTAGCAATGGTTTTGAAAATGCACTCAGTTTTTTTGCAGAACTACAGGGCAGGTACAAAAATGTAGGGATAAAATCAGTTTTAAATGCAGGCGACGGACATAAATTTAAATATGGCGACAAATTTTACCAGCAAAAAAATTACCTGCGCACCGACTTTATCTGGTATTTCATCAACTCCAAACAAATAAAAGGAAAATTTAACTACTCTCTCCATCTGGTTAACTGGGAAGATATCGATCATCAGCAACAACTATCGATTATTTATGTTTTTGGTGGAAAAATAAAAAAGAAGTAACCGCTTTTTTTCAGGGCGAATAATTTGTGCCCGATTCGCCCTGAAAAAACTTCTCGAAAACAAAACAGGAATAAGAATTTGATGATGTAACTGCAAAAACAAGAGTATTTTCCGCGATTATATATCATCTTTCCCCGAGTCCCTTTCTTTCCTGCAAGAGCAACTTTTTCCAAGCTCTTCAAACACAAAAAAATATAGAAAAAAACGGCACTCCAATACCCAAAGATATATCGTATAAAGTTTGTGGAATTTGTGAAAGAAAAAATTAGTACACTGATGACCAGTCCATTGTAAAATAATATTCATACTCTTTATTGTCCGTCCATTTACTTAACGGCACATAAACACTCAGCCCGCTAAAATGTTCAGGATCAATGGTTAAATCAATAAATTTTGCAGTTTGCGACTTTATAAATAATGGTTTTATCCATTTGTGCATCAAATGCAGTATATTCGGCTGTAGTACTCCCCTGCTTTCCGGCATTCGAAAAATTGTTAGTTTTGAGCAAAAAATAATGTCTGAAAAAAAGGAACAAAAGATAATTGTATTCCTGTCGCTCACCCCTTCCGACCAAACGTTGATTCTGAACGGGCTAAAAATTGCATCGATTTTCAGAAAAACATTATGCCTTTGCTTCAACTATCCCCGGAAACAAAAAAAATACCACAGTTGCTACAAAGAAAAACTTTGCCAATATGTCGCTTCAATAGAAAAAAAAGTTCAGGACATTCAACTCTCCAGCTTACTGATTTCTGTTCCTTTCGAAACTATCGCCCCAAAACTATCGGACAATTATGAGGCTATTTTTGCAATTGCGCCCAAAACGGGGCATCGTAAATACCTGTCGGCACTAAGAGAAAGCAAAATTCCCTTCCTTTTTGTTGATGAGAAACAGAAAATTATTACCGATTATAAAAAAATAATACTCCCGGTTGATTTGCGAAAAAGAAACAGCGACAGCACCTTGTGGGCATCACATTTTGGACGGTTCAACAATACACAAATTGTAATTCTTGCTGCCAACGACAAAATCAGGGAAAACCAAAAACAAGGGACACGAAATATAAGATCGGCTCAAAACCTGTTTCTGAAATTCAATATTCAACACCAAATCCGAAAAGGAGAAAAAAACAGTTTCGGAAATGCTGATGAAGCTTTACAACTGGCTTTTTCATTAAATGCAGACTGTATTATCATTTTGGGAAGTTCTTCAATTACCCCTCTCGACCGGCTTGTGGGCTTACCCGAAAAAAAACTTATCCGGAACTCCGGGCACCTGCCGGTTTTAATTATTAACCCACGAAAAGACAGTTATATCCTCTGCGCTTAATTCTTTGTCATCCCGCAATCCGGGGATATCGTTTTTTCCCCGGCTCCACTTATGCACAAAGCGTTTCGGAATCGCTAAGCACATAAGTGTAACATTTTTTAATCCGGGTTTAGTCATCTACTCCACAATATCCATTTCATTTAAAAGGTAACCAGCACCGGCAAATTTGTCGATAATAAAAAGGGCATAACGAATATCAAGTGTAATGTTCCGGCACACATCCGGGTCGAACATAATGTCGCTCATGGTTCCTTCCCAACAACGGTCGAAATTTACGCCAATGAGTTCGCCATTGGCATTAACTACGGGGCTTCCCGAGTTTCCGCCGGTTGTATGGTTCGAAGCCGTAAAACAAACCGGAAGCTGTCCGTTTACAGCATAGCGTCCATAATCTTTTTCGTTGTACAATTTCTTCAAACGCGCAGGAACATCATAATCATAAATCGCAGGATTATCTTTTTCCATAATTCCGCGCAAGGTGGTATAATAGTTGTATTCCACCCCGTCTTTAGGCTGATAGCCTTCTACTTTTCCGTAAGCTACACGCAAAGTAAGGTTAGCATCCGGATAAAACGCCTGTCCTTTGTTCATCTCCATCAATCCTGACACATATTTTTTCATGTTAGCATCAATCGCCGTATTAATTTCAGCAACTTTAGGGCTGATTTCGGTTTCGTAAACCGAGTTTAAACGATTAAACAGGCTAATTATCGGGTCTTTGCGCAAATTCAGCAATTGTTTCTCCGTTGCATTTTCAAAAAGTGCAGCTAATTTTTTATAATCGGTTAATATTGATTTGCGATATATTTTCCGCACCAGCTTATCGGCATCTGAATTCAGAACAAGCTTACGCAATCCGTTGGGGATAAATTGATCGTCCAAACCATTCACCAAGGCCAGTATTAAAACAGCAAATACTTTTTCATCCGTTGGCTGGTTATAATCCTTAAAAAATCCCTTCGAAACATTTAACGCCAATTTTCGCAACTCTTCTGTGCTCTTCGTTCCCCGGGGGTTTTCGATACGGTCGATAATCGGATTTATTTTCCGGGTCAGTGCAAACAATTCGATCCCACGAAAAACCACTTCCGAATAAAAATCTTTAGCCTTTATATATTTAGCATAACGGGCATACTGCACCTCAAAATTATCGAAAACAGCTTTATATTTCTTGTTCCATGTACCATTTTGCACTGCCCAATCTTTAAACCCGGCCTCAAAATCGAGTTTTTTATTTACAGCATCCAGTCGTTTCAGCCCTTTAATTTCGCCCTGCCATTTTTTCCAGGCATTGCTAATTCCTGCATATTTTGCAGAATACTGAATACGAATTTTGGGAGAAGATTTCATATCGGCACCAATAATCTCCAGTTTCTTATCACGCAAATTCACCCGGTCAGGGTCGCGTTGATTCATGGTAATATCTACAGCCTGGTGGGGCCAGTATTCCATTGTACTTCCCGGGTTTCCAAAAACCATTGTAAAATCGCCCGGTTTTATCCCTTTTATCGAAACCGGAAAATGTTTTTTAGGCTTATAAGGCACATTATCGGGCGAATATTCTGCCGGTTCGTTATTTTTATCGGCATAAATCCGGAAGAGTGAAAAATCGCCGGTATGCCGTGGCCACATCCAGTTATCGGTATCTCCTCCAAACTTACCAATTGCAGAAGGAGGCGTTCCTACCAAACGAATATCTTTATAAACTTTATAGACATACAAAAAATACTGGTTCCCATAAAATAAGGGTTTTACACTTGCGGAGAATTTACCATCCTGCGAAGCCTCTTTTATGATACGTTCAATGTTTTCTTTTATCCGTTGCTGTTTCTCCATACAGTCCAGCCCAACGGTATCTGTAGAAACTCTGTTGGTTACGTCTTCCATATATTCAAGGAAACTAACCGTTAGGCCTTTATTCGGCAATTCCTCGTTCCTGTTCATGGCCCAAAAACCATTTGTCAGATAGTCATTTTCAACAGAACTGTGCGACTGAATGTAATAATACCCGCAATGATGATTGGTTATCAGCAAACCTTCGTCAGAAACCAACTCGGCGGTACATCCCCTGCCAAACAAAACCACAGCATCTTTCATGCTGGCATGGTTTACATCGTAAATATCGCGGGCGCTTAACTTAAATCCCATCTTCTGCATCTCAGGAATGTTATACTTTTCGAGCAGAAGAGGAACCCACATTCCCTCTTTGGCAGATAAGTGTGCAACTAAAAAGACAGCAACTAGCGTAAGGTAGAAATTTCGAATATTCATTACATTTAATTTTAAAACTTCGACAAAGTTAACGAAAGAATTATTAGTACCCGCTATTCATATCCGTATCAAATACGTTTCCCCTTTTCCCTGCGACAGAACACTGAGACTGCAACTTTCCCTCCCTATGAAAACACCAATAGTACCGCAAAAGCAAAGACAATTGCCCAACATAATACGTTATAAGATTTGTACAATTTGTGGATAGGATTTTTACCAGCCTATAAAGAGGGTGCCCCAAAGATTTTTGTGTAACATTGTGTTTTATCGGAGAAATTCTGTGCTATAATGCTGAAAAAACTACAACAATCGCAAGTCAGAATACAGTATAAAATTCGTGTGATTCGTGAAATTTGTGGTTAAAAATCAAAAAAACAAATCCCGTCAACGCATACGCAAATTTATATTTATTATTTTTGTCTGCCAAGTAAATATATCTAAATCAATTTTTATGATACTTGGCTTATTAAAAGAACAGGGTTCCGAAGCAAGGGTGGCCCTGCTCCCCGAAACGGTAAAAGTCTTTACCGGCCTGAAAGTAACTGTTTTGGTAGAAGAAAGTGCCGGAGAAAACGCCTTTACCGGCAACAAAGACTACGAAGCAACAGGTGCCAAAATAGCAACACGCAGTGCCATTTTCAACGAAGCCGATGTGCTTTTACAAATTCAACCGCCAACTGATGATGATGTAAAAAACATAAAAGCCTCTCAGGTTTGGATCAGCGCTTTTAACCCTTTATGGGAAACAAAGTTAGTAGACACCTTTTTGCAAAAAGGAATAACCACTTTTAGCCTTGATATGATTCCGCGAACCACACGGGCACAGGCAATGGATATTTTATCGTCGATGGCAACCGTTTCAGGCTACATGGCAGTGCTGGAAGCCGCCTCGAAACTACCTACGTTTTTCCCCATGTTTATGACAGCTGCCGGAACCATACGCCCGGCCAATGTTTTAATACTGGGAGCAGGGGTTGCTGGGTTACAGGCCATTGCGACTTCGCGAAAACTGGGCGCACAGGTACAGGTTTTCGATGTACGATCGGCCGTAAAAGAAGAAGTAATGAGCCTGGGCGGCAAATTTGTTGAAGTAGAAGGCGCCACCGAAGATAAAGCGGCAGGAGGCTATGCCGTTGAACAAACTGAAGATTATAAAAAGAAACAACAACAGGCCATTAACGACCATGCTGCAAAAGCCAATGTTGTAATCTGTACCGCGCAGATACCGGGGAAAAAAGCACCGATACTTCTTCCGGCAGAAGCTGTTGAACGCATGCAACCCGGTTCGGTTATTATCGATCTGGCGGCATCAACCGGGGGAAACTGTGAACTCTCGAAAAACGCAGCAACCATTGTACACAAAGGAATAACCATCGTTGGCCAGTCCAACTATCCGGCTCAAAAGCCGGTTGACGCCAGCCGAATGTTCGGGAAAAACGTGCTGAACTTCATGAAACTGATAATTGGAGAAGAAGGCGAGTTAAACCTGAATTTTGACGATGATATCGTAAAAGGAACTTGCATTACCCATGCAAAAGAAATTTATAACGAACGCGTTAAAACTGTAATCGAAAATCAATAAATTACCGGATATGGAACAAATATTAACTTTTTTCTACGAATACAAAGATACGATATTCATCATTGCCTTGGCTATATTCCTTGGCATAGAGGTGATATCGAATGTGCCGGCAGTATTGCACACCCCGCTTATGTCGGGAGCCAACGCAATAAGCGGCGTAATTATAGTAGGCGGTATTATCCTGGTTGGACATGCCGACTTATCCCGTATTTCATTAAACCTGATACTAGGCATACTGGCACTTGTTTTTGGCACCCTGAATGTAGTCGGAGGATTTGCCGTTACCGACCGCATGCTTGAAATGTTTAAAAAGAAAAAGTAGAAAATTATTATGGACAAAATATTAACAACTTTAAGCGGGACTGAATTTACAACAGGCAACGCATTGCTGGAAATGAGTTACCTTATTGCCGCACTTTTATTTGTATTTGGACTGAAACTTCTCTCCCACCCCGAAACAGCACGCCGGGGCAACCTGTGGGCAGCAGGAGGAATGGGATTAGCAATGCTTACCACTCTTCTTTTACATAAAGACAATACCGGAGCCGGAATTCCTTTGGCCAATGCCATTCTTGTTCTCATTTTCATCGGGCTTGGCGCAACCATTGGCTGGATTGTTGCCCGAAAAGTAAAAATGACGGCTATGCCACAACTGGTTTCACTCTACAATGCAACCGGAGGCGCTGCATCAATGCTGGTAGCACTGTTGGAATACCCCGCAGCTAAAGCCGGCGATGTTCAATCCATACTGGTTACCGTACTGGGACTAATCATTGGAGCCGTTGCCTTTAGTGGTAGTATGATTGCTTATGGTAAACTTGACGGACGCGTAGGCGATATTATGAAACCGTTTATGACTTACCTCAATCTGGTACTTTTGGCCGCCACATTAGGACTCGGCATTTATATTATTGCATCTCCCAATCCTCCGGCAGAAATGCAGGGAGCGATTTACGCATTAACAGCCCTTTCTTTAATCTATGGAGTAATGTTTGTTATGCCAATTGGCGGCGCCGATATGCCTGTGGTAATTTCATTATTAAATGCCTTCACCGGGATTGCAGCTGCCATGGCAGGTTTTATCTACAACAACGAGGCCATGATATTGGGCGGAATACTTGTTGGTGCCGCCGGAATGATACTTACGGTATTGATGTGCAAAGCCATGAACCGATCGCTGATAAATGTTGTTATCGGTGCTTTTGGCGGCGGAGGCACTGCTGTTGACCGCGAACAGGGAACCATAAAAGAAATCACATTAAGCGATGCGGCGGTATTGCTCAGCTATTCGCAAAAAGTTGTGATTATTCCCGGATACGGACTAGCTGTTGCCCAGGCTCAACACATTGCCCATGAACTGGATACGATACTCGAAGGAAAAGGCGTAGAGGTAAAATACGCCATTCACCCGGTGGCAGGACGTATGCCGGGGCACATGAACGTTTTACTGGCAGAGGCAGATGTGCCTTACGAACAACTGGTCGAGATGGACGATATCAACCCCGATATGCCCAACGTTGATGTAGCCATTGTTGTTGGTGCCAACGACGTAGTAAACCCTGCCGCCTACGACGACCCGGGAAGTCCGATTTACGGCATGCCGATTATTGACGCACACCTGGCAAAGAATATCATTATCATGAAACGTGGCATGGGAAAAGGATATGCTGGTATTGAGAACTTCCTGTTCTTTAACGACAAAACCCGCATGTTATTCGGCGATGCTAAAAAATCGATTACCAGCTTAGTAAACGAAATAAAAAGCATGTAAAAAGAATAAAAAAACAAGACCTTAAACTGTTAATTTTCAGACAATCGGATATTCCAAGATTCGAATAATAAGACTAAAAAAACAGCTAACAGTTTCGCGTCTTTTTATGCGCTTAGTGGTTTAGAACCGCTAAGCGCATATTTTTTTCCTATTTTTTGAGACAATCTACAAAAAAATGAATAAACCAATTTATAACCGTATATAGTTCAAATCCCCCGATTGATTGTCATATCATAAAAGGAAGCCTGGAAGCAGAGGGATATGATATTTTGTACCTGCTACTTTCTCTTCTGCTACTCTTTCCCCTTTTTCCTATAAGAAAGAAATACCACTGCTTCAACTGCGGACATAATTTCAAGAAAAAACAAATTGTTAGGGATTGTTTTTCTTTTAGATGTTAGATATTGTACTTCAGGTATATTTATAAAACATCAATTTCGAAATTGTATCCCATAAGATTTGTGAAATTTGTGTAATTTGTGGTTAAAAGGTTACTGCAGCGCAAAACAATTTAAGGATTCCCCTATATTATTCCTGCGTTACACCTCCCAGGCCTTCAATATCTTTTACTACTCTCGGATTTCCTTTGTATTTAATCCTTCCAACGCCATTAATCTCTGCATACAGGTTATCGGTGGCAAAAACACACCCTGTTCCCACCCCATTTATTCTAACATCCACATCTTTGGCTTTTAACTCTCCAGCATCTACCTTTCCGGCACCAGAGAGCTTGAGCGACAAATTATTGGTTACACCGTCTAAATTCACCAGCACTCCGCCTTCTCCAATAACTTTTACCTCGTCAGCTTTTAGCTGCAAATCAACATTAGCCCCTCCTGCCAACTGAATGCGTAAGTCGTTCAAATCAAGATATCCCTTTGAGTCGAGCTTTAACCCGCCTTCTACCAAAATTTCGTTCAGATGAGTAAAAGTAAGGTATACCCGGCATCGTTTTAGCGCAACATAATCGCGTTTCATAACAATACTTAATTCATCACCCCGGTTTTCCACTTCAATCTTGTCAAATCCTGAGTCGCTATCCATTTCAACCGTTAATCCCGGCTGTTTTCCCTGTATTAAAAACACCTTAAATCCTCCCCGCAAAAACAAAGCAGAAAAATCACTTATCGGGTACTCCTTTTTCGCATCATACTCTTTTCCCCGAGCCAAAATATTCATTGCAAATAAAAATAACAGAGTAATTACTAACACTTTTTTCATATTAAAATTGTTTATTTATTCGGTATAAAATAGAACTCATCCCGATAAATCGGGGCTTGTTGCATACTTATTTGTTTAATAATTCAAAGGAAATAAATAACTGCAAATAATACATTCCTAATTTCGGTCAATGCATGCATTTAAAAGGTAAACGAAGATTGCAAAGAATAAATAATTTGTGGATAAAAAAAGACGAAATAGGAAAACCCAAATCGTCTTATCATGTCGGGTTCTTCTGAACGAAGTTCGAACATTTTTTTAAGAAGAAGCTCACAAAACACATTAGTTTTCAATAAACTAACCGATGTTATCAATAAACTATCCAACCTTAGCTGCGGGTCAGCTATCAACGTCTGTCGGATATTGGGGAATGTCGGGTCGTCAGTTTGTCAGGCTGACATCGTCGGCGAAAGAAACAAAGCCGTCAGAAAATAATTAAAAAGTTGTTTATTGGTTATCAGTCTTTAGTAGCTTCGAATAGCATCATATAATAATATCCCAAATCGACATATTCCTGTTTGCGGAAGCCATACCCGCGTAAGGCGTCTTCTAATTCTTCGGGCGATATACGCATCTCCAAGGGCGGGCCAAAGGGCATTTCTTCTTTTTTGCATTCGATGACTGTCAACTTTCCGCAGGGTTTCAGGATTCTGACTATTTCGGGGAAAAGATTTTTGCATTTTCCGGTGACTTTTTGTGCGTGCATAACGGTTGCCAGCAGGCAATGGTCGGCACAAGTATCCTCAAAGTTTATTGCCTTGCAAATATCGCTTTCAACCGTTTCAATATTGGTGAGCTGTAACGACCTGGCTTCTTCCATAATCCCGTCGAACATTTCCGTCCAGACATCCACGGCATATACTTTTCCTTTTTCTCCTACGATTTTCGCGGCATACAGGGAGTAATCCCCTGCACCACAGCCTAAATCCACGAAAGTAGTTCCCTTTTCCAGGTTCATTTTTTCAAAGGCAAGGCTTGAATCAAGCATATAAAAGCTACTCGGGCCACGGTGTCCGTGACGTTTTCCCTTATTGAAACCCGGTTGATGTTCTTCTCTGCATTGTTTCATAATTCAATTATTTTTTTGTCCGATAACTGCTGTTTTTAATTTTATGCCTTTTAGTGTTAATTTTTCGTTCAGAATATTTATAAACGAACCGTAATCTTTTGCCATTGCATTGAAAATGCCGCATACCGGCGACCCTTTTATGCCGATAAGCCCGGCTATTTCGAAGTTAAGCCGCCTGTAATTTTCAATCTGGTCAAGAAGCGGGTTTATTATCCCGGCATATAGATGTTCGGGGTCTTTCTTTTTTATTCTATTCATAAAATCAGAACAATGTGGTGTCCCTGTCTTTTTTGTATCGTTTTCATTCATAAGAAAATAGAGGTGTGGACAAGGCATTTGTACAATGCCTATTTTAAAATCGAATAATACTTTTAGTACCTCCTCCGTGTTGTACCGGTTGCGGGGAGCACAGAAGCCTTTTGTCATCAGGCAATGTGGCACGAGTATTATTTTTTTTTCGGAATTTTTCATTGTTCTTGTTTTTATTATTAAGCTATTTTATCCCGAAAGGAACCTTAAGACTTAGGCCGATATTCCGTCCTGGATTATAGTAACCTATTGATTTTAATGTTGAAAGATGAGCGAAATATTGTTTATCAAGAATATTATTAACACTTAACCCGACAATCATTATTTGCTTGTTGATTTTGATATTTGCATTGACTTTTGCATTGAAAAGGGTATAGCCATCGGTTGATGTTTCAAATTGTGACGGATTTTCCTGAGCCAAAGCGGTTAATGCCGAAATATAAAATCCGGGATTTTCGAATATCCAGGCTTTTTCTTGTTCAAAACCTATTTCGTAGCGAAATTTATGTGCCGGAATATAGGGCAGGTATTCTCCATTGTTACGTTTTCCAACCACCGACGAATAAGTTCCTTTAATATGTAACCAGGGGACTATTTCCGGATGATAATGCACACCGGCTTCTCCGCCATACAAATTGGCATCGTTTTGTGTGGTTTGGTATATGTAAACCCCGGTAGAAACAGTGTCGCCTGTTGGTGCCAAATAAATGTAGTTATTGATATGATTGTAAAACAATGCTACATCAACCGAAATATTGTTATCTTGATAATGAAAACTAATGTCCGATTCGTAGGCATCCTCCTGTTGTAGATTTTCTCCGGCAACCTGATAGGTATTACTTTTTAACCCGGTAAACAGTAGCTCTCGGAGGTTGGGCATACGGCAGGCTTTTGCAAAATTAGCACGAAAAGTTGTCTTTTCATTCAATTGGGATGTTGCACCTAACGACCCGTTTGGAATAACATAATGCTCAGAAATACTGCCATCGGCTTCTTGCTCTTTTGTTTCAACCGTTCCGAAATCAATCCTGATACCTCCTTGTATTTTTAACTTATCGAATGAATATTGTGCAAATCCCAACGCTCCGAAACGACTAACATTAGCATCGGCAAGACTCTGATTGATACGGTCGTTAATGTTCCGATGATTTTGTTCCATCCCCTGGATACCTATGATATAATCCGATTTTTCGTTGGAAGGCAGGTGTATTTTTGTTTCATAGGTGAAAGTGTTAAGCTGCATTTCCACAAACGGCTCATCGGTAAGCTGGCAGGCACTTCGCAAGTTGCTTTGCCAGGCTGCATTGACATCGCAACGCACACGTCCGAGATATAGTTTATTATGCGATGAAATCAGATGATGGTGTGGGCTTTGATACCAAATTTCATTTTTCCTGCCACGTCCGGTTATGGATGAAGAAGCAGAAGAATTAGTCATTCCAACTTGCTGTTTGTAGTAGTAATATGACAAGTTGAATGTGCCGATTTTGGCATTGTATCCGGTATTTAAACTGGTTGACCATTCGTTAAAACGTGAATTCGGGACGTAATCGCCACCGCCTTGGTTGTAATCGGCGTGGGATTTGTAATTTGCCGATACTCCTGCATAAAAATGTTTTGATACTCCTTGCAAATTCAAACTATTATTTGAGCCCAATGTATTTGAAAAATATTGCGTTTGAAAACTTCCCTCAATTTTCCCGATTGGGGCAGGGCGTGCGCTAATGAAGTTGATAACACCACCAATGGCATCGGAACCATACAACAACGATGCCGGTCCTTTAATTATTTCAACCGTCCCCGAACCATTGTCATCAACTCCGGCAGGATGCCCTGTGCTGTATTGATAGTTTTCGATACGTGTTCCATCTTTGGTTATAAGAATGCCGTTCATCGATAGTCCGCGGATAACGGGTTTCGATAGTCCGGAGCCCATTGAAATCATATCAACGCCGGGAATTTCGGTAAGTGATTCCATCAGGTTCGGTGTTCCCGAAAGCATTATTTTTTTGCTATTCAGAACATCTATTTTTACGGCATTATCACGTTGAGATGTAACAACTCCTCCCGACACCACAACTTCCTGTATTTCGAAATTTGTTTTTGTAAGCGAAGCATCTAACTCGTTATTCCCCGTCCGGGTTATAATATTTTTCACTTCCGAATCGTACCCCATAAATGCAAATTGCACGCATACTTTTCCTTTGGGGATATTTTCAATAAAGTATTTTCCGTTTTTATCACAAAGAGCACCTTTATTCTGTCCGGGTAAATAAACAGTTGCCCCCAGCAAAGGTTTTCCATCATTATCGGTGACTTTCCCTTTTATAAAGGTTTGTGCATTCATCGTAAAGCACAAAACAAAAAACAAAATGGTTAAAATTGAATACTTCATATTGTAATAATTTAATGACTATTTATATGAAGCAAAGGAAAGGAAACAGTCATAGGGGATTGTAACGCAAAACGGCTGGTTTGTTTAACTTAACGGCGGAATTATTTTTCCCTTTTGGGATTTTTCGGGAATAAACCTTTCTTGACACGTTCTTTTTGTTCAAAAACTTCAATTATCGACCAAAAGCAGGAAAATGAAAATACACCCAAAGAGGTGGATAAAAAAGTATTATCAACAAATAACGAAATTGTTGCCGTAATGATTCCGGCTATTAAAAAAGCCACCAGCTTTTTGTTCCGAAATAGTATTCCGCTTTTATTACAAGAGGATGAAATGCCCCTATTATAAGGAAGACAACAATACCTACCCCTATTCCTATAAAATTCAGATTTTCCATTATTACAATCTCCTATTTTGTTTGATAAAAATGCCCCGTTCCTGTTCTCCCTTTTCAATTTTGTTTTCTGCATCTAAAACATCAAGATATTTATTGATTTCATTGACATGCATACCTAATATTTTTATTAAATCATCAAGTGTACAGGATCTACGGGATATAGTTTCAATAATTGCTGTTTCGGCGTCGCTTCTATACGATTTAATACATTCGCGTTTCGGTAACGATGCAATAATTTTGGAGGTTTTCCAATGCCCAGAAATCGATAATACGTTGCAATTCCTGTCTTGTAGCCCCTCGTAACCCGGGGACTGTTCCCGGTCGATCCAATATATTGAGTTGAACTAAATTGGGTTTTATCTTCAGTATTGCTTTTTTAAGTGCCCATAATTCCTTTTTGTCGTCGTTGTACCCCGGCAAAATGAATATTTCCAACCAGACTTCGCCTTTAAATTCCTGCCTAAAATCACTTAACCCATGAATATACTGGCTTATTAACAGATTGTTATGGAGACGGTTAATTGCTTGGAAAGCACGTTCGGTTACTGCATCAAGAGACGGTAAAACAACATTGGCATTTTTTACGATATTCCGTAATATTCTTATTTAGTCTTCCCCGTGCCCCGAAAGTTCTGATATTTCCTGGATAGTTCGCTCCAGTTCGGGGTCTAAGCCTTCTGTCTCGACACCAATATCGAGGAAGCCCCGTACAATTAGGGCAACGGCCTGCATTTCATCCAACCCTTTTGATTGCAGGTAATTGACTTCTCCCGTGTCAATCCGGCCAATGGCGGCTTCGTGCGACATCCGGGCATCGGGGTGTATGGAGCGCAATCCGGGAACGGCTTCGATAATGCCTTTGTTGGTCATCATCAGTCCCGAACAATCGACGTGTGCCCGGGCGCCTTTAGCAGCCCCAATCAACAGACCGGTTTGTATGACCTTTCCCCCGTGGTTTACCGCCCGTGCTACCAGTTCTGCCCCGGAATTCTCGCCATCCATAAGTACAGTTCCGCCTATATCGCAGAAGGTATCGGGAAACGAGGCCAGGATGGTCATATACTTGGCATTGGCATTTTTCCCTTTCAGGTGGGTAAACGGATTCATCTGAATATCGCGGGCAGGATTTACAGAATAATAATTGCTGACGTAAGTGGCGTCGTCCTCTACAATGGCCCCCGTTCGCGGACGCACTACAAACTCCGGCCCCCAGTCGTGCACCATCGTGCTGATAAATTTTGCCCCTTTGCCGACGTAATATTCACCCACAGTAATATGTAACCCTCCTTGTAGCGTACATCCCGAAAGACAGCCGGTGATTAAATGCAACGACGCGCCTTCTTCCAAAACCACAATATTGTGGACACACATTGTACTCATTTCGCGGTGCATAAACATTGCCGTATGCAACGGAACATCGACGTGCACATTTTTTTTAACCCGTATGAAATACCCGTTTTGTTCTCTTTTATAAACCGTTTGGGTAAAGTCGTCCTGGTCTTTGTCAACCGCTTTGAAGTAATATTTTTCTTTGATTTCCGGATAGATTTGAAATGCTTCTCTTAACGGAATGATTTCAATGCCGGAGATTTGAGGTATCAACCAATAAATTTTATTTCCGTACATTAAGAATTTTCCGGCAACGGATTCGTCAAACAAATTGACTCCTACGGCTTTTAAAGCATTCATTTCTTCTTGCTCTATTTTCAGATTGTCGAAAGAATTATATGTTTCTACGTTTTCTTCGATTTCGTTAAATGCAGAAAAATCGACATCTGTTGTTTTTGCTTTTTTCTCTTTTGATTTGCTTTTATATAGTTTCATCGTTTTTCCTCCTGATTATTCTTTTGACATTGAATACAATATTGATAACCGTTTGCCCGGATTTGTTCCATCATTACTGCCGGATTTCCACTGCAACGGATTTTGCCGTCAAGCATTATGTGGGCTTTGTCGGTATGAACATAATCTAGTATTACTGCCGAATGCGTAGCTATTAACCCGGAATTGCGAGCGACAGGACTACATTGATTGTTTCCTTTATGCAATATTTCGTTTATCATTGTCCCGATTTTTTTCAGATGTTCCGGATCAACCCCGGAATCGGGTTCATCAAGAATTAGGAATTCCGGCCGTGTCATCAGCAACAGGAACAGTTCCGACTTTTTAATTTCGCCACCGGAAAGACCGTCGTTGATATTGCGGTCGAGGAATTGTTCCATATTAAACTCTTTTTCAAGTTCTTCCATATAAACGTCATCCTGCATCTTTTCGGGAGCGAGTAATTCGAGCAGGTTCCTCAACTTCACCCCGTTGATAGTCGGCGGTCGCTGTTCCGAAACGCCAAGTCCCAGCTCTACCCGTTCGTTGATGTCTAGTTCCGTGATATTCTCACCGTTAAACAAGATTTCACCTTGAGTAACCTTGTAGTCTGGATAGCCCATAATGGTTGAAATTAAAACGCTTTTCCCTGAGCCGTTTGCTCCGAAGAGTGCATGTACCTCATTGTTAGGAATGTGTAGGTTTACTCCTTTCAACACTTCTTTATACCCAATTGTTACGTGTAAATTATTTATTGTTAGCATAATATAAGCCTCCTTTAATTCCCCGTTCGACTGAGCTCACGCCGAATTCCAAAGGGGAAAATTAGAATTAGTTATTATTTTATATTCATTTGTTAATTGTCTTTTAGGATTGAGATATTATTTCTCCTCCTTTCTTACTGATAAAAACTTGTGTCGTCCCTCCGGGACTCGTGGTAATTTGGCATCCTTTTATTTGCTACCATACTTGTGCTTCTCCGAGGCTGAAATTTGTTTGCCTGTATTTAGTGCCATTAGGCACATCAGTATGGTAGAAAAATATGTGTCCATCAAAAATCAAGCTCCGTAGGAGCGACAGAGATTCACAATTCGATTTTTAGAAATGTCATTGTTATGTAATTTATTGTTTTAAAACATCGTTATTCTGCTCTGTTGTCCCTCCAGGACTAGCGGTCATATGTCTCTTTTCTACCATATTATTGCCTCTCCGAGGCTAGATTTTGTCGGCATTTAGAGCTATTAGGCTCGAAAGTATGGTAGAGAAACATGCATCAATCAAGACCAAAGCTCCGTAGGAGCGATAGATTAATCATAAAATTCGAAAACATAATTATCTTCAAATGGAATTTCAAATTTTTGCAATAACGCTAAATATTCCTCCCGGAAAGATTTTCCTGCGTGATGTTTCTCCTGCTCCATAATATATTTTATCACATCATCTCTTTGCAAACGGGAATACGAAAATGCACCATATCCTTCCTGCCACGAGAAATGTCCCAATACAAAACGGTTATCGTTTATCCATTTTGATGAATTGGCTTTTATATCTCTCATAACATCGGATAAGGAGTTTACCGGATTCAACTCAAAAAAGATATGGATATGGTCTTTATAACCATTAACGGCAAGAGAATAATTTTTTGTGTTATTGATAATTCCTGCAATATATTGATGTAGCCGATCACGATAATTCCGGGTTATTATGTTTTCACGTCCTTTTACCGAAAATATTGCGTGAATATTTATTTGTATATAAGTGTTTGCCATAATGGTTTGTTTTTGAAGATGTTATTTGTTTGAATCATTAACAAATATAACTTATTTTTACTTTTTTGTCGTCCCTACGGGACTATCCGTCATTACTATGTATTTTTCTACTATGCTTTTGTTATCCTGTCCTGCCGTCCCTCCGGGACTAAGAACGTTGTTGCTGTGCTTCATTTCTACCATACTTACGCCTCTACGAGGCTTATTTTTATTTGCCAACTTTTTAGTGCCATAGGCACGTAAGTATGGTAGAAAAAATACATTAACCGTACCCTGAGCTACGTAGGAGCGATAGAGATTCGTAAATTTTATTTTTTATAAATGCCATTGTTACGTAATTTATTGTTTTACAAGCATCGTTATTATGCTTTTGTTATCCTGTCCTGCCGTCCCTCCGGGACTAAGAACGTTATTGCTGTGCTTCATTTCTACCATACTTACGCCTCTACGAGGCTTATTTTATTTGCCTGCATTTACTGCCATAGGCACGTTAGTATGGTAGAAAAAATACATTAACCGTACCCTGAACTCCGTAGGAGCGATAGAGATTCGTAAATTTTATTTTTTATAAATGCCATTGTTACGTAATTTATTGTTTTACAAGCATCGTTATTATGCTTTTGTTATCCTGTCCTGCCGTCCCTCCGGGACTAAGAACGTTGTTGCTGTGCTTCTATTCTACCATACTTACGCCTCTACGAGGCTTATTTTTATTTGCCTGCATTTACTGCCAGAGGCACGTTAGTATGGTAGAAAAAATACATTAACCGTACCCTGAGCTACGTAGGAGCGATAGAGATTCGTAAATTTTATTTTTTATAAATACCATTGTTACGCAATTTATTGTTTTACAAGCATCGTTATTATGCTTTTGTTATCCTGTCCTGCCTTCCCTCCGGGACTAAGAACGTTGTTGCTGTGCATCTATTCTACCATACTTACGCCTCTACGAGGCTTATTTTTATTTGCCAACTTTTTAGTGCCATTAGGCACGCCAGTATGGTAGGAAATATGCATTATCAACAATCACAAGCTCCGTTAGGAGCGATAGAAACTCCTGACTTCGGTCTTCTGACTTCCGACTAATTTGCTATCTGCCAGCCGACGGCATTCTTTTGAGTTTGCCACATTTGGTTGTATAAACCTTGTTTGGCCAATAGTTCGTTGTGGGTGCCTTCTTCCTGAATCGTCTTGTTGTTCAACACGATTATCTTTCCTGCCTCCTTAATGGTTTTCAGACGATGTGCAATGACGATAACCGTTTTCTTTTGCAGCAAATTGGAAATGGCTTCCTGTATAAAATATTCATTTTCAGGGTCAAGGGACGAGGTGGCTTCGTCGAGCAATACAACCGGGGCATCTTTGAGCATTGCACGGGCAATGGAAAGCCGTAGCTGCTCACCGCCCGACAGGTTGCTGCCGTTTTCATCGACCATCGTATCGTAGCCGTCGGGCAATTTCGAGATAAACTCATGGCAATTCGCCCTTTTGGCAGCTTTCAGCACTTGTTCGCGGGTGGCATTCTGATTCCCTATCCGGATGTTGTTGTAAATGGTATCCTTAAACAGAATGACTTTCTGGAAGACCATACTTACATTTTTTAGCAGCTTTTCAGGAGCGATATCTTTTATGTCATTTTGCCCGATGAAGATACTGCCGTTGTCCACATCGTAAAACCGTGCAATCAGGTTGGCCATTGTCGATTTGCCAGAACCCGATGGACCGACCAACGCCGTCATTTCATTATTCGGAATTGTTGTGCTGATATTGTCCAGCACTTTTGTTCCGTTATAGCCAAACGAAACATTATTGAAAACAATGTCCTGCTTTTTAGCATTAAGTTCCTGTTCTTCTCCGGCAAGCGGTTTTTCGTTAAACAGTTCCTGAATGGTTTGTCCGGCAATTAAGAGGTAACGAATTTTCACATAGTTAAGCGAAATGGCTTTCAGATTTTCAAAAAAGCGGGAACTGATGATAATGAAGATGATGAATATCTTGCCGGTCAGGTTGCCGCCTACCATAAGATACGACCCCATCAGTATGAGCATGACCAGTCCAAAGTCGATGGAAATGCCCGAGAGTGTCATTACCGGGCTTAGTGTTCCTTCGGCTTTCAGGCTTTTCACCCTGAAATCGTCCATCTTTTCAACTAAATCGTCAAATTTCTTTTGTGAATTATTGAATGATTTAATGAATTTTATGCCGCTTACAAATTCGATGATGCCATTGGCTAAATCCGACGATGACCGGTACAGGGCTTTGCCTCTTTTGTGCATTATTTTTTTTGCCCACACGAGCAATCCCAACGCCAGCGGCATTGTTATCACCGTCGCGATTGCCATCCGGTAGTCGATGTAAAACAGACCTGCCGCTACCAGCATACTCAACACAAAAGTCGAGATAAATTCGGGCAAAAGCATTGTAATGATTTGTTCTACCTTGTTTACGTTATCGAGTGTTTTGTTTGACAGTTCCCCGGTGTCGTGACTGCTGAAAAATCCCAGCGGAAGTTTACGGATATGTTCGCCCAGCCGGAGCCTTAAATCTTTCACCATTATGGTTCCGTCGGCACGTGAAAGGGTCACGTTCAGGAATGAAAACAACATCCTTACAATGGCACTACCGATAATAATATAAACGTATGTACTTAGTTTTTGCAGGGAGAATGTATGGTCGATGATGTTGCACAAAAGAAAATACATCACCACAAAGGGCACGGCACCGAAAAGGGCTTCCAGCACAGAAATAAGGGTTACCCTCACCATTCGTATCCGATATTTCCCGGCTATTAATTTTAGTATTTCAAACATATTTTTAAGATTAAGAAGCCCCACCCGACCTCCCTAAAGGGGAGGCGAAAGCCCCCTAAATCCGCAAGGGAGGGGACTTTTAGGTAGTGGAGCATTTGTTTATTTATTATTTTTCAATCAAATCTGTCGCCTCTAACGAGGCTTATTAAAACTATTGGTATTGATTATTACTACCATACTGTCGTCCCTCCGGGACTTATGAAGACTATGGTATTTTTCCTTCTACTATACTATTGTCTCTACAAGACTTATGCGAATTTGGTTGTTTTCCTTTCTACCTCCCGAAAGATTTCGGGATACGCCTCTACGGGCTTGGCTCTGATTCGCTAACTAATTTTTCAGTGCCGTTAGGCACGCTAGTATGGTAGAAAATACGTGTCAATCAAAACCCGAGCTCCGTAGGAGCGATAGAGACCCGTAATTTTGATATTATTTCAATACATTTGTTATTCCCGTTGAAACTTGTTTCTTACATTCGAGCACCACATTATTTGCTAATAACATAAAGGCTTTTGCCGTTGTCGAGTTCGGAGTGCCGGATATAGGTGCACCTGCATCACCACTTTCACAAATGCTTTGTATCAACGGTATTTGTGCCAGAAGCGGGATATTACGTTCTTTCGCCAATCGTTTACAGCCCTCTTTCCCGAAGATATAGTATTTTTTTTCAGGTAATTCTGTTGGAGTAAACCATGCCATATTTTCTACTAATCCGAGGATAGGTACCTTGATTTTATCGTTGCTAAACATATCAAGATTCTTACGGGCATCGGCTAGTGCAACTTGCTGAGGCGTGCTTACGACGATGGTTCCTGTTACGGTTATCTGCTGAACCACAGTTAAATGAGTATCACTTATTCCGGGAGGCAGGTCGATGACAAAATAGTCAAGTTCGCCCCAGTCCGCTTCGCTTACAAGTTGTTTGATCGCGTTGCTAACCATCGGTCCCCGCCAAACCAACGCTTTATCCGGATCTACAAAAAATCCGATGGAAAGAATTTTGATCCCCATACAGATAATAGGGTCTATCAATTGTTTTCCATTAACCAAACTTGATACTGGTCTGGCATCTTCAATGCCGAACATTTTAGGTATGGATGGGCCTGAAATATCGGCATCAAGTAACCCGACTTTATAGCCCATCTTTGCGAACGAAACAGCCAGATTGGCCGCTACGGTCGATTTGCCCACACCGCCTTTGCCCGACGATACTGCTATAATATTTTTGACCGATCCAAGTAGTCGTTTGGGATCCATTATCGGTATATCTTTTTTATTATCAGCCTTTCTGCCTACACCTACATGTCTGATACGCTCTTGCGCGTCTGATTTTAATTTTGAAGAATAAGTCATATCTAATAAGTGTTTTAAATTTTTTTAAGCTCTTAGAAGCTACAGAAATTTTCAACTTACGTCTATTACGACGCTTCTCTTTTTTCCTTTTCTTCGGGGGAGTCAGAGAGGGCCTCAATCCCCCAATTCGCAGCATCCATATGCAAATCCCACATTCGTTTGTACAGACCGTCTTTTTCGATGAGCTGTTCATGGGTGCCGCTTTCCATAATTTTTCCTTTATTGATGTACAAAATTTGGTTCGCATTTTTGATAGTCGAAAGCCGGTGGGCAATCACTATTACTGTTTTGCCTTTCAGCAGGGCATTCAGAGCCTTTTGAATCTTATCTTCGTTTTCGGTATCAGCATAGCTGGTTGCCTCGTCCAACACAATTACGGTAGCATCTTTTGCCAAAGCCCGTGCAATGGCAATGCGCTGCTGTTCGCCGCCGCTCAGATGAACACCGGTTGGTCCGATGATGGTATGGTAGCCATTTGGAAGCTTCCGGATAAACTCGTCGGCTTGTGCCTGTTTGGCAATTTCAATTACTTTTTCTTCTGAAATGGAAGTATCGCCCATCCGGATGTTCTCAATCACCGTGTCGTTGAACATAAAAATATCCTGAAACACAAAGCTGATATGCTTCATCAGTGCATCACCCCAAATGGATTTGATGTTGTGACCGCCAATAGAGATTTCACCGCCGGTAACATCCCAGAAACGGGGAATCAACCGGGCTACGGTTGTTTTTCCGGCTCCCGAAGGTCCGACCAATGCCGTAATGGTTCCCTGTTTCAATCTGAAATTGACATCATCAAGTACCCGATTTTCGCCGTAGGCAAACGAAACGTGGTTGAATTCAACATCGTAATTATTTAGCTTTTTGATGGTACCGCTGTCGTCGATTTCTTTGGCATCCATCACCTCGCGGAGTTCGTCCACGCCTTTAAAAATCTGCGTCAGGTTTGAGCCGAAGTTCGTCAACTGTTTCATAAAACGGGTAAGCCCGATACCGATAAACAGGAACATCAGGAATGTGGCCAGCGTAATTTTTCCAACGGCGAACATATATCCGCCAACAGGAAGCAACACCAACACTCCGCAGTCCATCAACAGGGCATATGTGGCGAAAAATCCTGCCGCTTTTTTGTTCATATCAATCCAGTACTGACTGTATTTGTCGGCTTCGTCCTTGTATTTCTTAAATGAAAACACCGAAAGGTTAAAGGCTTTTATCACCAGCATTCCGCGGATGAAATCAATAATCGTGGTGTTCATATCCGATTTTATTTTGAAGAATGTGCGAATCGTTCCGGCTTCGAGTTTCATCCGGAACCGTTGCAGACCAACACCCAGAAAAACGGGTAGAATGCTTAGTAGCGCCAGCCAAAGGTTGAATGAGGCCAGCCAGAAAAAAATGATTACGGGCAGGAAAATTACAGACACCAAATCGACTAAGTTGTGCGCCACAAATTCTTCGATGTCTTCGATGTTTCCCATCATGATTTTTTTGATAGAACCGGAACTGGTGTCGGAATAATAACCGAGTGGCAATCGGGTAAGTTTCCGGGTCAGTGCCACACGCAGGTCGAACAGGATGCTGTAAGCTGCGATATGTGACTGTGTCATTGCGATGCCTGAAAAAATCATCTGCCCGACGATAAACAGGGCGGCAACTCCACCGAGTTTTAACAGGTCGTTCATAATAAATGGCGGATGGATGATTCTTTCGATAATGAGGTACGTAATGTAATACGGTCCCAGCGAGCATACCGAACTGAAAAAGATAAATACGCCGGCTATTCCCAAACGGTATTTTCCCTGTTTGGAAATAGCAATCAGAAATTGTAATGATTTGTTTTTGAACATTATATTTTATCGTTAAAGTTTATAATTAAAAATCCACCCACGAAAACAACAGTTTCGCAGTCAGGCCACTAATTACCGGCAACATCAGGATGCAGCACCATTTTACTAATACGAATTTCCATCCGAGGAAGCTGAATTCAAAAGGGATACGCAGCCATTGCCAGGTTGACCAGGCAACAACATAAGCCACAACGGAACCTATGCCTGCTCCCGATTTCAGAAGCGTTCCGGCAATGGGATAGGCAACAAACATACTTCCCGGGGTCAGCATTCCGCCAAGCGAGGCAATTCCAATCCCTTTTATACCGGTATCGTTGCCAAGGATTGATTTTACATTGTTTACCAGCCCGAGGCTGTTGACCATTCCGACAATAATAAAAGCGAAAATTAATGCCGGTATTACGTTGATTCCCAGCTCAAAAGCATTATTTAAACCATCGGAAAGAAAACCTTTGGTATAGGCGTAAACCGATAATCCAATGGCTAATACTCCCATCACAATTATTGTTGCTAACATTGTTCTTTGTTTTTGCATATTTTTTACAAATAATAAATAAACGACTCGACCTTGTTCCTGTCATTTTCGTTATGACTTCCGTCGAAAGTAAGATTCAAAAGAGGCTTTGTGCTCCGGTCGGAAAATCCTTTATGCAAAATGCTGAGGGAAACGCCGGTATTTTCGTACAATGATGCCGCAGTAATAATCCCGTCAATATTTACCGAATTGCACAAAACTTTGGCCTGCCGGTAACGGGCAAATGCCCCGGCATAATACCCGATGGTTGTATCGGCTTTCCCGACCAAACTTTCGATGCCGGGCGTAAACGGACTTTCTTCTTTCAACAACAATGACACCTGGTCTATATCATCTTTTAAACCTGCCAGCTTACTGGTCAGATCCTCCGAATTCAACTGGTTGTTTTGCGTTACATAGTCTTTCCAAAAAATCCACACCGCTTCGGAAAGTACACCGTAAACTACTTTATTATCCTGTTCTTCAAGCGTTTTAAAGGTGAAATCATTCAGAAAATCGTTAAAAACAATCATCGGCTCGCCAATCGCCATTACCCGTTTGTTGTAATGCTGCTTTTTCTGATCTCCATAAACATTCCCGGCAATTGTCGTAAGAGCAGAAATGTCTAACTTTTTATCCCGAATCAGAACGCTAAATTGAGACAGGTATTTGTCCCTTTCGCCGACAGGTGCAGCATTGACAATGTCTCCTGCAAGAATGCCGTAAAATATATTTCTTAACTCGCTTTCATCCAGCGAAATAACATCTTCTAAGAAAGGAGCAACAATTTCAACATCCTTGTGTCCATAGGTATCAAATTTTGTTCGCAACATTCGGTGGTACTGCCCTTCCACCTCGGCACCTTCGGTTTGAGGAATCAGGAACGCTACATCTTTTTCTCCCCAGCACTGTTCCACCGCGTTAATACTACCTCCGAGCAACGACGCCAGCGAATAATACTCGTTGGTTAAAGTATGTTTCCGGCCTGTGCTAATGGCTTTTGCATCAGTGGCAAGAATTTCCGGGTTAAAGCCTTTTTGTTGCAACAGTTCAGCAAATAATTCGGAATAAGGATGAAGATTAGGAATGTATATTTTGCTTCCCGGATTTATTTCATCCAACGAAGATTTGATGTTTACCTTTTTGTAATTTATTTTCTTTATATAATAATTCAAATCTTTCGGAGCCGTGTCTTTCTTGACTTTCAGACTATTCACAAAAGCCTCGATACGTGTGGTAACTCCGATTTTCGACGCGTGTTCGTCAATTTCGATATTCAGGTACGGTTTATTGCCCATTATTTCTTTGAAGTAATGCAGCAATACCGAGTCGGGACCGCAGCCGTGATGCGTTAACAGCACGGGATACATATTCGGATGCTCCCGGATGAGGTAAGCCGGTTCAAGGATGTGTTGTCCGAACGGCCAAAACATATTGGGATGTTCTTTGGACATATCGGCTACGTCAGGCAGGTCGAAAAACGGCAACACCTGATAACCCATATCCTGCAATTTGTCGGGCACGCCAAGGTTCAGCACCGGGTCGGCAATGCCGTACATTTTGGAGATAATGACAAATGTTAATTTATTGGGGTCGAGGTTTTCATTCGTCTTTTGCCCGTTTTCTCCCATCCTTTCTTCGAAACGCAGGGCTGCTTTCATTCCTTTTTTCATAGCAAGACCGGTTTCTTCCCTGCTTTTCCCGAGGATGCTACCGAGCTTACCAAAAGATTGTTGCATAAATTTTCCACCCATACTGAAAGCAAAGGTCGGAGCCACTAATTTTATCCCTTTCTTTTCGAGTTCCATCGTATGATTTACAATCTTGAAAGCCAGTTGCATATAGGCACATCCAAAATTTTTCCGCGATTCGGAACCCGGATGGTCAACCGTATATAAATCGGGAAAAAAGATGTAATCGACCTTTTTTGAAACTAATTCGGCAACGTGTCCCAAAATCAGTTTTACCGGGAAACAGGTCTCTTCCATCGCATATTCCTGACCGAGTTTTATGGTGTTTTCATTGCTCCAGTCAGACAGCAATACATTGAATCCTAAGTTTTTGAAAATAGCGTTGAACATCGGGAACATCCCGTAGGTGAACAATGCCCGCGGAATGCCCACGGTTTTCTTTGCCGGGTCTAAAACACCGTCGTAATCTTCAAAAATGGTCTTTTCTATTCTCTTGTTGAATGCACCCGGATTTTCCTTGTTTTCGGGAATTTGTTTTTTCCCGGATGACGAAATATGCCTCAGGTTTTCTATCCCGATGAAGGTCGTTGCCTGTCCCGCCATTTCTTCGCAGGCCATAAGAGCAGCCCCGTAAGCCCCGGTAACACTGAAAAACGAGGTGGTGGTTATTGGTTTGCCGATTAAAACCCGGAACGCATTGGCCACCCCCCGGTTAAAAGCAATGCCCCCTTGCAGCATTATTTTATTCCCTATCTTTTTTTGTCCGACAACGCGGTGCAGGTAATTCTTGGCAATGGAATAACACAATCCGGCTACGATATTTTCCTTTTTTTCACCGCGCGACAGCCCCGATGCGATTGCCGATTTTATGAAAACCGTGCAGCGTTCGCCAAGTGAGGCCGGATGCTGTCCACGGAAAGCAAACTGTTCAAGTTCTTCTACCGGAATGTTGAATTCCTGCGCCTGTTCGTCGAGGAAAGAACCGGTGCCGGCCGCACAAACTTTATTCATCTGAAAATCGGTAACTGCCCCGTTTGTTATGCTGATGAATTTTGAATCCTGTCCACCGATTTCGAAAATGGTGTCCACTTCGGGGTCAATTTTGATGGCGGCTTTTGCCTGTGCCGTAATCTCATCCCGGATAATATCGGCACCTATTTGCTGACCAATCAAATTACGTCCCGAACCGGTAATGCCTACGCCGGCAATGTTAAAATTGCCTTTCCGTTCGCGGTTGATTTCGTCCATTCCTTCCTGAACGGCTTTCAACGGATTGCCTTTGGTGCGGATGTATTTATAAGTAACGAGCTCCGATTTTGAATTTATCAAAACCAGGTTAGTACTGGTTGAGCCGATGTCAACCCCAAGAAAAAATGCCGGTTTGTCGCCTTCCGGAATGGAGCATTGAATGAGATGTTTCTTTGAAATATCCTCGTTTTCTATTTGCGAAAGCGGCGGTAATTCCTCACCTTCGGAATCGGTTGTGTCGTTTTGTTCGCTCAGTAAATCCTGCGACATTTTTTGAAAATCCAACGTCAGGTTTTCTTTTTTGGCGATAAGAGCTGCCCCGATTGCACTAACAATATCCGAATGCTCCGGTACCAGCAACTCCTCTTCATTTTTTTTCAGCACATCCCGCAACGTATCAATAATTGCCCGGTTGTTGCTGACACCTCCTATAAATACCACCGGCGCTTCCACCGGCAAACGGCGAATGACAGCTCCTTTGTAATTTTTGATAATGGCATACGCCACGCCTTTTAAAATATCTTCGGGCGGCACGCCTTCCTGCTGATTATGGATGATATCGGTTTTGGCAAACACGCTGCACCGTCCGGCAATGCGGGGAATGGACTGAGCCTTATCGACATAGTCGGCATAATCTTCGATTGGAATATTCAGTCGCGAAGCCTGTTCTTGCAGAAATGAACCGGTGCCTGCCGCACAGTCGGAATTGGTGGATATTTGCAGCATATTTTTCGGAGCATCCGCCGAATTATCCTGATTTTGAACATTAAAGCCGGTATAGTAGCGGGCACTTTGTCCGCCGATTTCAACCACCGACCGGGCTTCGGGCACCAAAAGTTCAACACCTTCGATGGCTGCCGCCACATCGTTCATCTCGTGTATTTCGCCGTTTTTCGATAATTTTTTGCCGATGCTGCCGGTAACGGCTCCGTACGTAATTCCGGAGGTATTAAAATCCGTAATAATTTCGGACAGAACAGATTTAAGCGTTTTTTTTATTTGTCCCCGGTGCGGCTGATATTGCGTAAAAACAACCTTCTTTTCATTATCGACAATTGCCACTTTAACAGCGGAATAGCCGATGTCAATTCCTAAGCTATATGTTTCCATTTTTGTATATATATTTTGTTTTTTCCATCAAAAAATCACCACAAATGGGGATTGACACGGACTTCAATCCTTTCTAATTTTGTACAATTAAATTTTTTGATAAAGGTATCGTGGTATAGCAGGAGAGAGGTAACGCCAAACGGTGAGTTTCTTTAATCTTACGACGGGAAGTAGAAAGCTCCCTCTAACTCCCCCCAAGGGGGAGAATTTTGGAAAAATGAAATAGTAATATATCTGATTAGTAATTAGAATATTACGCATCCATAGGGATGAGGATGGAAAGTTTAATATCAGAAAAAACGTTATTATGGAGTATTCAACAACAAACAGTGAAATAGGACGGTTTTACAATAATAGGTACACTCAAAGTTATTCGAATAAGGCTTTTGCAATTACCAGGGACAAGATTGAGACGGATGTTCTCAAAATGTCGGTAAAAGCATGGAGAGCGCAGGATGTAAAAGCGCATTTGATTCATGCGAAAGCACAACATGACGTTCATGTAACAGGAGGAATCCATGGGGAATTTGCCGTGCTCCATTTTGTTTGTGAAGGAGAGACAATAATTGATAAGAATAAGGCTCTACCATCTGTTATTAGCCGGAATACAAATAATTCTTTCTGTTCAACTAATAAGGATATTGGGCATTTATTAAAAAAAGGCAGCAAAAATGTTTACTTTAAAGTTTTTCTTCCATATAGCTATATCAATGCCAAAGCAGAACAATATCCTAATGTTTTTGGGGCATTGCAAATGATGATAGCCAACCAGTGTCCTGTTTTGCGAAAAAGTAACCTGACAACGACCCTTGAAATGAGATCTGTGATAGAGCAAATAAAGAATGCTTCTGATATGGGGACTCTTGCATCTTTTTATTTCGAGACTAAAATACAGGAACTCTTAACTCTTCAACTACAACAAATAAACAAGATTGATTGTTCGGAATGCAGATACCACAAATATTATCAGGAACAGCTAAACGAAGCGAGAAACCTTATCGAAACCTGTTACCAAACACCCCCGACCATTGCCCAACTGGCACAGGAAGTTGGAATGAGCGAAACGGTGCTAAAAACGAACTTCAAGAATTGTTTCGGGACAACAATATACGGCTATCTATTCGAATATCGTATGAGTATTGCCCAAAAACTCTTATCGGACAGCACCCTGACCATTGCTGAAATAGGCGACCAAACAGGCTATGAACATCCGTCGCATTTTACTACCGCATTTAAACGGAAATTCGGGGTTAGCCCGGTGGAGTGGAGAAAAAGGGCGTAAAAAGTAAACGCCCCTTAAAAGGGCAATTTGGAAGTGAGAGTGAGTTTTTTTGTGGAGGTGGAAACAAAAAAGACGAGAAGGAAAAATTCCAACTCGTCTCGTTATGTCGGGATGACAGGATTTGAACCTGCGACCCCTGGTCCCCCAGACCAGTGCGCTAACCGGACTGCGCCACATCCCGTTTTTCATCAATATGTTTTATAAAATGCGGATGCAAAAATAATGCTTCGAATGCTTTATTCCAAACATTTTTTTCGGATTTATGTAAAAAGAATAATTCAACAATAGATTTCAATTATTGTGGATTAATTATTATCGATTGAATTTATTGTGCACGATTGACGATGTTTTGTATTTTTGGGCAAAAATAAAAATATAAGATTATGTTTAAGCCTCTTGATATTAATGAAAACGAAGAAAACAAATCTGTTGATGCCACAGATGTTGAGCAAGTAAAATGTTTAATTATTGGCTCGGGGCCTGCCGGTTATACGGCAGCTATTTATGCAGCCAGGGCTAATCTCACCCCGGTTATGTACGAAGGCTTACAACCAGGAGGCCAATTAACAACTACTACCGAAGTTGAAAACTTCCCCGGATACCCGGAAGGAGTAACCGGGCCTGTATTGATGGAGGATATGAAAAAACAGGCACAGCGTTTTGGAACAGATATCCGCTGGGGTATAGCCACAAAAGTTGATTTTTCAGGCAATACGCATAAGGTGTGGATCGACGAATCGAAAATAATTGAAGCAGAAACGGTAATTATTGCAACCGGAGCAACTGCAAAATACCTTGGCCTCGCCGATGAAAAGAAATATGCAGGAGGTGGGGTGTCGGCATGTGCTACCTGCGACGGTTTTTTCTACCGCGGTAAAGATGTTGCAGTAGTTGGTGGAGGCGATACGGCAGCAGAGGAAGCCATATATCTTTCGGGCTTATGCAACAAAGTATATATGATTGTACGCCGTGATGAACTGCGCGCGTCAAAAGTAATGGCTCAGCGTGTTCAAAAAACCCCAAATATCGAGATTCTGTGGAAACACCAAACCAAGGGTTTGCTGGGCGAAAACGGAGTTGTTGAAGGAGCTGTTCTGGCAAAAAACAAAGGAGAATCAAACGAAGAAGAAATACAAATAAAAATAGATGGTTTTTTCCTTGCCATCGGGCACAAGCCCAATTCCGACATTTTTAAAGACTTTATTAATACCGATGAAGTTGGCTATATTACAACTCTTCCCGACACATCAAAAACAAATGTTCCGGGAGTATTTGCCTGTGGCGATGTTCAGGACTCGCATTACCGCCAGGCAGTAACAGCAGCAGGATCAGGTTGTAAAGCAGCCATTGATGCCGAACGCTATTTATCCGAAAAACAGGGATAACAAAACAAAAAGAAACCGTTCCTCCTGTATACGAAAAGAGAGAACGGTTTCTTTTCTATTTTCCAAAAACATACCTGATATTGAGGCCAAAGCCTCCCCAATGAAATTGAGTTTTGTCAATAATCTCCAAGGTCGGCCGATAATCAAGCCCCAGGGCAATAGGAACATTAACAAAGCGATATTCTATTCCTATTTCGAAAGCAGCTCCCAGCTCAAAATCAGTATCACCAGAGTCATCAAAAACCCCCAAATAAGGGCCTACTCCAACATACCAGTTAAAGGCTTCGTCAGGTAGCGGGGCATAGAGAAAATCCCAAAGAAGGTCGGCCCCCACACCATCTCCAAAAGAAATATTAGCATGTAGCCGGCTAAATTGTGTTGTACTAAAAATCCCGTCAATAGCAACACTTCCGCCCGAAACATCGCCTACACGCACACCTATTTCCTGTGCGTTTGAAATAACGGCACTACCACTAACAAATGCAATAATTAGCAGTAATTTTCGAATTGTTTTCATAATTATGCTGTTTTAAAAAATTGTTTTCTGTATTGTTCCTGCAGCCTTTGATCAGAGCGGACGGACAATCATTATTCCTGTTGCCCGTTTACTTTTTTGCAGGTAAGTATATAATGTTTCTTCAGAAATGACAACTTTATGAATTGCCGATGAAGCATGCATCAAATGAATATGGCCTTTTTTACGCATCAGTATTCCCACATGCGAAATGTCCAGCCCTTTTATTGAAGTCGTAATCCCTATAATATCACCTTCATGTAACAGGTGTTCTTTTTCTTCCACCTGATTTTTAGGCAGGAAAAACATCTTTCGCCTATTTATTTCTTTCTCCTTTTCAGCCATAATGGATACAAAATCCGGATTTTGTTTTAATTGCCGATAGCTTTCGGGATGGGTACTCATAAAACCAACAGATAGCGGATATTCTGTGCCTCCAATTTCTTCCGAAACATTTTCCACCAGTCCTTTTTTTTCGTTCTCAACAATCCAGTCGCTAAAATAATGCAAGCGTGATGTGTAGCCATTTATTACAGCATTCCGATAGCGTATTTGGCAAAGTTGTCGGGAAAAAGAATCGAATGAAGCATCGTTGTATTTTACACTGCGGGCAATCGCCAAACTGTTTTCAACAAAAGTTGTACAGTCCAGTTCCCTAAAATTTATCACCAATTGTTCTTTGCCTTCTTTTTCCAATGTATGTGCAACATAAGGTTTTGACAGTAAACTTTTCCCGGCAAGCGCTACAAGTTTAGCGATTGAAAGATTTTTTTGCGGAACCAGCTGACTAAAGCTATTCGCAAGAATTATTCGATCTTGTTTTTCGCAAACTACATTTTGCTGTTTCTTTTCACAAAAAGGAGAAATCAATAGAAAAAAGATAAGCGTAAGAAATTTCATCTGTCTAAATTTTTGTGTCGCCCGTTTGTTGGGTGAGATAAAATATCAGTCATACTTCTGGGTGCCTCTGTTATTATCTCAGCCATGGGCTGTTTCATCTTATTAAAATTGTTTATTTATTCGGTATAAGATGTAACTCCCGATGAATTTTAATCATTTTCCCCGAAACGTAGGAACAAGTTGTGAGTATATTTTAAAATTCATGGTCGTTTCATTCGTCTGTTTTTTTTAGAGAGACCTGTCGGGATTTCAGCTCTTTTTATTCCTGTCATCCATCATCCGCACGAAATAACACTCATAAACTTCATCTTGTTTTAAAGGTGTAGTTTCGAGAGCTATTGAAAAAGTATCTATCCAATCATCATGCTCTTTAATAATGAATACTTATTCCCATTTTACACGGTCTCTAAATTTATTATTTTTAGTCAAACTTTTGCCTTTTAAAACTCCCTAAGGCTTTTTTGATACGATGGATTACTTCTTTTTATCCCTCACCCGCATAAAGCGGAACAATTTCAGAATATAATTAGGAAGCGGACGATGGCCTCTTTTGCGCAAGTCGATATACCAGCCTATTTTTTTCAGGATTGGAACTTTGTGCGTTTCAACAAATTCAATAAGAGTGCCTTCCGGTGCCTGTATATAGGCAAAACTTCCGGCGGCTTCTCCCATATCGAACGACTCCATAGCCCTGGCACTATCAACGGTAAACGGGTAGCCCATACTCTTTGTGGTTTCACGAAAAGCATCCATGCCGTTTATGTCAAAACAAAGGTGAATAAAACCGGGATCGCCCCAAATACGTCCTTCAAAAATATTGCGGGGATCGTAATCATAAGCCTGGATAAGTTCAATTACCGACTGGCCAAAAAACGGGCCAAATGCTCCTTGTACGTCATCGCCCGAATGTTTCAAGAGTATTCGTCTGAACTTTTTATCACCACCGGGTAATCCTCTCAAATCTTCGAATACTTTGGTTTCGTCGTACACTACCTGGTCGTATTGTAATAAATCGCGATAAACCGGCAGGCTTTGTTCCATATCTTTCACCCCGATAATAGCACCGACAACCCCTCCGCTAACCGATTTCTCTTTTTTTCGGAATACTGATTTCTGATTTTTTATCTCCCAAAGGTTATTATAAATATCTTTCAAAAAGAAATGGTCGTTTCCGGCCGGGTCTTTTGATACAGGAGTAAGAATATTCAAACCTGAGTCCAAAAATTTATGATAAGCAGCTTGTACATCCCGGGTTTTTATTTTCCCGATGTTAATTCCCAAATCCCCCACATGGATCTCAAACGGACAGGTTTCCGGTTTCTTTTCTTTATGTTGCCATATTTCAAATCCGCCCCCGCCCTGCATATTCAACGCCAATACAGCATGCCTTTTACGAGGTTGCCCGTCGGTATGTTTTAACATTAGCTCAGCGGTAGCTTCTTCTTCAAACATGCGTATGTCCATCGAAAAATGCCTGCGATACCATTTCCATGCTTCCTGTACATTTTCAACCCCAACGCCTAGTTGCTGGATTCCGTTAATTTGTTCCTTCATAATTAATAAACTTTCAATTACATTGGTTTTATCCGCGAAACAAGATGATAATACAAAGACGGTATAAAACGGCGGATATGTACCATTATTTTATCTTTTTTCCCAACAAGAATTTCTTTTTTTTCTTTTTTCAATCCTTTACAAATAATATGCGCACAACAATCGGCCGACATTCCTTTTGCCTGGTTTGCATCCAATTTTCCATGTGCTTCGCCTTTACTATTAACGGCATTTACCGAAATATTAGTATTAATAAATCCTGGAATTATCATCGACACCCGTATATTATTTGCTTTGTTCTCTGCCAGCAGGCTTTCAAAGAAACCATGCAAAGCATGTTTCGATGCCGAATACGCCGAACGGTAAGGAAAACCAAACTTACCGACAAGGCTCGATGTTGCAGCAATATGCCCCCCCCCATTTTTGATTATCAGAGGTAAAACAAGTTTAGTTAAAGCAATGGTTCCAAAATAATTTATTTCAAATATCTTACGATCGACAAACAGTGGAGTTTCACTCACCAGAGAGCGTTGACTAATACCGCCAAAATTATAGAGTGCATCAATTTTAGGATGCTGTTCCGCTACCTTTTGAAAAGCGGTTGTTATGGATTCGGAATTGCCTAAATCAAAAGGGGCAATGGTTATTTCACTGCCATTTTTCCTGCATATTTCAGCAACTTCCTGCAACACGTTCTCATTTCTTCCCGATAAAATAAGATGAACTTTTCCCTGCGAAAGTTCAACTGCTACAGCCCGGCCAATTCCGGAAGTAGCTCCTGTAACCCATATTGTTTTCCCCTTAAAATGCATCTTTAATTTCTGAAAATACGAAGATAACAGAATATTTACGGCTAAAAATAAATTCAGGTAAAAGCTTTGTAATAAAATATGAATTAATATCACAACAGACCTTTAGTTTTTCAGAGAAAAGACATAAAATTAAAACCAACACACTAACTACCAACCCATAACAACAACAAAGCACTTACAAACAAACACATACAAAAAGCGACGAACTATTAATTTTATATTGAGGTATATTAATATAACCTTCTAAACACCTGTAAAAAGATGACATCAATCCCCAATTTTCCCGGCTTTACCTTTTATTTGTTTGATGCAACTTCGTAACAACTTATTTTTATCTTATAATTTTTTATTTACCACTATGAAAATTCTTGGAAATATTATTTGGCTGCTGTTCGGAGGATTCTTTCTTTTTATTGAATATATACTGGCCGGGGTGGCTCTATGCATCACCATTATTGGAATTCCTTTTGGGCTCCAGTCGTTTAAGCTGGGCGTACTGGCCTTGTGGCCTTTCGGACAAAAAATAGAATATATGAATTATGCGCCGGGATGCCTTTCAACCATTATGAACATTTTGTGGCTATTCATTGGCGGAATATGGATTATGCTTACACACATATTTTTCGGACTGCTGCTGGGGATTACCATTATTGGCATTCCGTGGGCACGACAACATTTTAAAATGGCATCGCTGGCATTAACACCTTTCGGAAGAAAAGTTGCATTTTAGATTAGTATCAAGTCAAGCGTAAAACTTCGATTAAAGCCGCAGTTATTTTTTGTATTTTGTAAAATTATAAAAAGTAAACATCCCGATGAACAGGGAGGAAAACAGATTACGTTTGACCTGCCACTAAAAACCGGACGTTGAGTTACTTTTTAAAAGTTGTTCGAAATAGGCAATAGTCTTTTCCAGACCTTCTCGAAGTTCGACTTTGGGGATCCAGCCATCAAGTTTTTCTCTTGCCAGAGAAATATCGGGCTGTCGCTGGGAGGGGTCGTCTTTGGGTAAAGGCAAATGAATAAGTTTTGATTTAGAACCTGTAATATCTATGATTTCGTGAGCTAACTCAAGAATTGTAAACTCTTTCGGATTCCCAAGATTAACAGGCCCGGTACAGCAATCATCGGTAGCCATCAGTCGTATCATGCCCTCCAAAAGGTCGGTTACATACTGAAAACTCCGGGTTTGACTTCCATCTCCAAATATTGTGATGTTTTTATTCTGCAAAGCCTGAACAATAAAATTTGACACCACCCGGCCATCGTCAGGCTCCATTTTGGGGCCATAAGTATTAAATATCCGGACTATTTTTATCCGTACATCGTTTTGTTGATGATAATTAACGAAAAGCGACTCGGCACAACGTTTCCCCTCATCGTAACACGACCGGTTGCCGATAGGATTTACATGCCCCCAATAGTCTTCGGTTTGCGGATGAATTTCAGGATCTCCATAAACTTCGCTGGTTGATGTTTGCAATATTTTAGCTTTCACCCTTTTGGCAAGCCCCAACATATTTATGGCTCCCATCACTGAAGTTTTAATGGTTTTTATCGGATTATACTGGTAATGGATTGGTGATGCAGGACAAGCCAGGTTATAAACTTCGTCAACCTCAATATAATAAGGATGAGTTACATCGTGCCGAATCAATTCGAAATAGGGATTATTGAGCAGATGTACAATTTTTTGTTTTTTCCCGGTAAAGAAATTATCGAGACACGCCACTTCATGCCCTTGTTCAAGAAGTTTCTCACACAAATGCGAACCTATAAACCCGGCTCCTCCGGTCACCAAAATCCTTTTCACAATAATTTTATTTTACGGGCTTACGTCCGATGGCAAAATAATCAAATGACAACTCCGCCAGTTCCTCGGGGTCATAAATGTTTCGGCCATCGAAAATCGCCTTATTGTTCATTAATTTCCTTAACACCCTGAAATTCGGCATACGAAATTCGGGCCACTCGGTAACAAGCAGTAATGCATCGGCATCAATAACAGCATCGTATTCGTCTTTTGCAAAGTAAATTTTATCGCCAAGTATCCTTTTCCCTTCTGCCATTGCAACAGGATCGTAGGCTGCTACCGATACCCCGGCAGCCAGTAATTTCTCAACAATAACCAAAGACGGGGCCTCACGCATATCATCGGTTTTGGGTTTAAAAGCCAAACCCCATAATGCTATTTTTTTCCCTTTCAGATTACCGTTAAAATACTTTAATACCTTATCAAACAATACTGATTTCTGACGGTTATTAACCCGTTCAACAGCTTTTAATACCTCTAACGAATAATCATTTTCATCGGCCGTACGGATTAAGGCTTTTACATCTTTCGGGAAACAGGATCCCCCATAGCCGGTTCCCGGATATATAAACTTATTTCCAATTCTCGGATCAGAACCTATTCCTTTTCGAACCGCATCAACATCGGCTCCAACAATTTCGCAAAGATTGGCAATTTCGTTGATGAAACTAATTTTGGTAGCCAGCATGGAATTGGCAGCGTATTTCGTCATTTCCGAAGAAATAATGTCCATAAAAACGATGGGATGCCCATTCAACAAGAAGGGTTTGTATAACTTTTTCATCATCTTTTTTGCCCGCTCCGATTCTGTTCCGATTACAATACGATCGGGTTTCAAAAAATCGTTCACAGCATTCCCTTCTTTCAGAAATTCAGGATTGGAAGCAACATCAAAAGGTATTTTTTCTCCCCGCTTTTCCAATTCTTCGGTAATGGCTTTCTTTACTTTCTTTGAGGTCCCGACCGGCACCGTACTTTTGGTGGCAATTACCATATAATGATCAATATTCCGGCCAATTTCACGAGCCACTTCCAGTACATACTTTAAATCGGCACTTCCGTCTTCGTCCGGCGGTGTTCCTACGGCAATAAAAAGGGCTTCTGAATCTTCAAGGCTTTCTGCCAAGTTAGTAGTAAATCCCAGTCTCCCTTTTTCAACATTTTTTTTATAAACATCTTCCAGTCCGGGCTCATAAATAGGGATAATGCCATTATTTAAATTTTCAATTTTTTTTGCATCAACATCAACACATGTGACATTGATTCCGGTTTCGGCAAAACATGTTCCCGACACCAAACCGACATACCCTGTTCCTACTACTGATATCTTCATTCGTTTATAATTTTTATTTTTTTTAAGGTAACTACTCATGGAACTCGTCCCAATAAATCGGGATTCGTTTCATCTGTCTCAAATTTCACGAAGCCCGCTCTGGGGGAGAAAAAACATCTGTCATGCTCGTATGTACCACTGTTACTATCTCTGCCATGGGCTGTCTTATTACTTTTTTGTCGTAAATATAAAGGTTTGAGAGGAAATTTCGCATTTATTTTTTCAACTTCTTTCAGAATTGAAATTCGAACCACCATAGAGTCAGACTAATTGCACGCTCATTTTTTATTGATTTGAGGCAAACAGAGCCAGACTATAAACTTACAAAAACACCGAAATCGAAAAAAAAATTGTTTATATTCGACATAGTGGTATAATTGGAAAAATTCAGACCTAAATCATCCCCACAAAAAGGCATGATAACCATGTTATGTTGTCTTCCCAAAATCACAGATAAAAAGAAACCGTTCTCTTTTTTTCAGGAGAGAACGGTTTCCAAAATCAGTTCACAGAACAAGGCCGGAGTACTTTTTTACGCAGACTGCCTAAATTCGTTCTATTTTTTCATTGCCGGAGTTGGATAAGGCGGATGCACAACTTTTTGTTGCGGCTGTTTTTCTACGAGTTCCAACACCTCTTTAACAGCTCTCTCCAATTGCGGATCCCGGTTTTCTTCCAAAGCTTTAGCATCTTGTCGGACAACAATATCGGGGGCAACACCTTTGTTTTCGGCTACCCATTTATTATTTACCGGATCGAAAACGGCATTGGTGGGAGCCGTCATATACCCGCCATCTACAAAAGGATAATGCACCGCAGAGCTCACCAGTCCGCCCCAGGTTGTAACCCCGATAACAGGCCCGGCCTTTTGCTGCTTAAACACCCAGGGGAAGAAATCGCCGCCCGACCCGGCCTTTTCGTTAATCAGCAATGCCTTGGGGCCCAGTATTCCAGCCGGAAGAATGTATGGTTTTCCACCAGGTGCTTCGTTAGTAACAGCGGCCCGCAGCTTACGGGTCATTAGGTCTACCATATAGTCGTCGAGCAGTCCGCCCCCGTTAAAACGCTCATCAATAACCGCCCCCAATTTGTCCTGCTGGGCAAAGAAATAACGATCGAATGACACCAGACCACGTCCACTGGTATTAGGTACCCATACATAAGCCAGCTTACCACCAGAAAGTTCATCCACTTTTCGACGATTATCTTCTACCCAGGCTCTTTGCCTTAAAGCATATTCGCTGCCAATAGGTTTTACGGTTATTTTCCAGGCACCTTTGTCTTCTGCCTTATCGTTTACCAACAAAACGGTTTGATGCCCCGATGTTCCGTCTAAAAACTGATAAGGATCGTCGGTTGCTTCTAACTTTTTCCCATTAATTTCAATAATAAAATCACCTTCTTTAACCTTTAAGGCAGGCTCATCTAACGGGCTCGACAAGCGGGGATTCCAGTTTTCGGTAGTATAAATTCGTTTAATCTTCCAATAGCCTTTTTCGGCAACAAGATCAGCCCCGAGCAAGCCAACACTATTTCGTTTGGTTGAAGGATAATCGCCGCCGCCCACAAAACTATGCCCTACCGAAAGTTCGCCATTCACCTGATCCAACACATACGTAAGATCGGCACGGTGTTTCAGGTAAGGAACAAGCGGAGCATAGCGTTTATAAACTTCGTCCCAGTTACGTCCGTGCATATTTGTTGCATAGAAATAATCGCGTTCGTAACGCCAGGCTTCTTCAAAAATCTGTTTCCACTCCTGCATACGGTCAAGTTTCATTTTCAGACCAACTTTCAAAGTCTTCCCACCTTTTCCCGACGGTTTTCCGGTGTCCATAATTTTCCACGAAGCTCCCATTTTGGCAAGCATCTTCTTTCCATCGGCAGAAACCGAAATATTTTTGGCTCCACTCACAAATTCTTTGGCTTTTCGGTCTTTCAGACTGAATTTTTGCAGCGTATAAGCGTATTTATTGGGCACCGCTTCTGCAACAAAAACGGTTCCTACCGGCCCTGCAATTGCCGTTCTGTATCTTCGTTCGGGCATAGGCAGTGCCATTGTACGCCTGGCCATATTCTCAAAATCAATTTTAATAGAATCCGCCTCTTCTTTTTTACCTTTTTTCTTCTTATCCTCTTCTTTATCTTTCTTTTTTTCTTCGCCCTTCTCTTTTTCTTTTTTCACCTCTTCCTCGTCGCTACGCAACTTAAAAGGAGAATCTTCATTTTTCTGAAGATTTACCACATACACACTATAATCGGCATTCGCTGTCATTGCGCTGGTATTTGCCCATCCGGAAGCTAAACCCAATTCAGTAGAAGCTAAAAAATAAAAATGTTTTTTATCGCGATCCCACGCCGGAGAAAAAGCATCGGCAAAAGCATCGGTAATTTTATGAATACTGCCATCGGCTACCGACCAAACTGTTATTTGCCTGAAATTATTGGAAGCAGCCTTTGCATAAGCCAGCCATTTTGAATCGGGCGACCAAGTAAGTCCCAAACCTCCGCGCTCTAAATTACTTGCACCATTATCGGCGGTTTTTATTGTTCCTGCTTCTACATCTACTACACGAATACGCGCATGATCATCATCAAATGCTATATACTTTCCATCGGGCGACCAGGTTGGTTCCCACCCCATTTTCGATTCGCCAATTGCAATCTGTTTAGGTTCTTCCCAAGCGTCCTGATTTCCAATCATCAACACATAATCTTTATTTCCCTTATCTGAGAACCAAGCCAGTTTATCGCCTTGCGGAGACCACACCGGAGCACGGTCGGCAGCATCAGACGACTGGGTAATATTACGAATATCTCCATATTCGGCAGGCACGGTAAAGATTTCGCCACGTGCCTCAAAAATAGCGCGTTTTCCAGAAGGAGAAAGCGATGCAGCACGTATTGATTTACTCACATCTGTCCATTGTGGTTCGGCCCACGGAAAATCGGCATTTATGTTTATCTCCAAACGGGTAATTTTTTTATTTTGGAGGTTCATTAAATGTAAATAGCCATCGCGCTCAAAAGCTAACGTTTCATCATTTCCAGAAAGCCACTTAACATCCTCCCCTTCAAAATTTGTAAGCTGCTCCAGTTGCTTTGTTTTCGGATTGTAGCTCCAGATATTGCTCACAAAATCCCGGTCAGACAAGAAATAGATCTTTGCCCCCAGCCACAAAGGATTCCGGTCTGTTGTATGATTATTGGGCAGTAGTTCTTCCGAAAATTTTTTCAAATCCAGGATCACCAAAGGCGTATTTTGCCCACCCCGGTAATCGCGCCATTCCACATCCCAACGCGAGATGCGGTCAACAACAATTTTCTTCCCGTCAGCAGCAAAAGATCCGTCGTTGCCCCATTGTTTGGCAAGTAATCTTGAAGGGCCTCCATCTTTCGACACAGTCCATAAACGCCGATACATGGATGGGGCTGTTTCGCGAGACGAAGCATATAGTATTTTCTTACCGTCAGGAGTCCAGCCGCGAACTACGGCATCCGCAGGATACCATGTTAAACGAGTTGGCGTTCCTCCTTCAACAGGCACAGTATAAACAGCCATTGATCCGGAACGATTCGAGCTAAAAGCAATGGTTTTGCCATCGGGCGAAAAATGGGGACAAATCTCGATTGCCCCGGTACTGGTGAGCCGGAGTGTATTATTACCCGCAAGATCAGACACCCATATATCTCCGCCATAGGTATAAGCAATATGTTTTTCACTAATTGTTGGCTGACGTAATAATCTTGTTCCTTGTGCCTGCGCAATAAAAGTAACCGACAAAAGCAAAAAGCAAAAAGAAAGCTGTTTCATGTTATTTTAATTTTTAAAAAGTAATAAAGTTTAATTCTGAAATAAATGACGAATCGAAACAAATATCGGAATATTAGACACATCTTTAAAAATTATGTTACATAAATTTTAAGTAAAAGATTATTATCACCAAAAACACTATCGCACTTTATCAAAAAAAGTCCGGTCATATCATAACCAGACTTTTACATTTAATGCATTATCCCCAAGAAATATAATTAATCATTATCTACTTTTAATGTCTTATTTATCAAAAGTAATAAATATTGATACTTCTGTTTTACATCTCCTTTCTGACGAGATATTATTTTTTTTAGAAGATCTTTATTCTTCAGCAACCATCCGTAATAAATATGAGATATATCGGAAGACTGAAAGGCAACTCGACGCTGAAATTCAAAGCCATTTACATCTTCTGTTAAAAAAGCTCCACACCCATCATTTTCAAAACCTCCCAGGCCTCCCTCAAAACGACTTTGCTCTTTTTGTTGTAACATTTCGAGCTGTAGCACCCCCTGTTGTTCTTCCGTAAAACTCGTAATACTATTAACACTACCTCCAGAAAAACGTTCAACGCCCGAACCATTTATAAGTAATTTCACTAAAGTTTTTTGCATCGATAATTTTTCTGACGTCGGTGTTTTTCCGGCAATAGTTTCGCCCCAAACATAATCGAACACATCTTCAATACAGTTTTCCCGGGTATAAGGAATATCATTCGATTTCACTTCGCTTAATCCAATATTTGCCACCCAACGCATCATATAAGCAAATAAAGCAGAACGCAAGTATTCGGAAGGATCTACGTGTATGTCATCGATATTTTTTGAGACTTCGGCATTATTCATCCATGAAAGATGCTCTAAAGCATCAAGCAAAAACAATACCGATTCGCGCTGCACATCCTTTGGAACAGAGCAATATGCAGATCCCGGATCATCTTGATATTTCTCATACAAATAAATTCCCCCAATATTTGTTAAAACATGTCTAAAATACCAATAGAATTGTATGTTAATAACAGAGAATGCCATTTCCTTTCTAAACGACAAATCTTTGTCTTCATCTTTCAACCAATCGTTCATATTGGCTAAAATGTATTTTAAGTTATTAAATGCATATCTTGTTGCTTTAACCTGATCATTCCCTAAATCTTCTGTTTGTGAACTAGGATCATATGCCGAGTAGATTTGTTGTTTTCCATAACGATACATCGGATTCTGTATTTTCTCAGAAATCCACTTATCCAAGAAAGGAACTTCTTCTTCCGATGTTTTTGCTTCAAAAATTGGAGAATAAAGCCATTTTATAACATAGCGATCATAAACGCCCAAATCAGGAGGAGTTAATTTAACCCCACGTTCACGATCGCCTTCTTGTGCAATAAAGTTAAAACGAGCATAATCCATAATAGAAGCTGTTGTCCCGTATTTCTGAGTAAAAGAAGGAGAACGCAACGAATCTACCGGAAACGCGAACGATGCAGCCATGTTGTGCATTAGACCTAAGCAATGCCCTACTTCGTGAGCAGTAATATAACTAATGCCTTCTCCAATAATATCATCAGAAATATTCTTTGTTCGAACTCGTTTATCGGCCACAGATGTTTGTATAAAAAGCCAATCGCTTAAAAGCCCAAGAACTCCATGATAAAGATATACAGAAGCACAAAGGATTTCACCTGTACGCGGATCTGTCCAAGATGGCCCCATTGAGTTTTTTGTCGCAGTTGGCGCATATTTTATGCAATTGAACCTCATGTCATTAGGAGCAAAATCAGGATCATTCTTTGGATATGGTTTTATTACAATTGCATTTTTAAATCCTATTTCTTCAAAAGCACTGTTCCATCGTTTTGCTCCTGCTTCAACATATTTTGCCCAACGTTCCGGGAAATTAGAATCCAAATAAAATACAATTGGTTTTACAGGCTCTGTTAGTTCACCACGTTTAAATGCAATTGTATCTTTCGGCTCTAATTTCCACCGATTGGCATAATATATTGTTTTTGCACCATCTTCATCTCCGGAGAAAATTGAATACCTGGTATGAAAGATACCAATACGTGGATCATTTATACGTGGGCGCATTTTTTCCTTAGGCAATAAAAACAACGAGCGTTTCATCAAAGCAGTAGCCGGCTTTTTATCTTCATATACCATTCCCATAAAAGAAGAGGTTACTTCGTAAGAAAGATAACTGGTTATTGAAACATTATCGTCAAAAGCCATGATATCACACAATTGCGATTTATCGCTCTTATAACTAGAACTTCTTGAATAAAGCCCACCGGAGGGGAAAAACGGATCCAACTTCTTGTTCCCGTTTACAAAAAATTTAGTAACATCAAATACCACAGCAGTACTATCGGGCGAAAGTGCCTTTACTTTAAAAGATGCAAGTATAGCACCTGCATTATTTCGATCAATAGCATCCTGCATATTCTCTTCATCTGCAATTATATTTTGGCCAGCATTTTTGAGTAGAACTTTTGTACTATCGTATTGAACAAAACAAATACAAAGTGGCGTATGGGGAATTTGTCCGGCAATACCATAATTAGAATTACTTATATTTTCCACCGTTGATCCTAAAAGCATTTTCTGCCCCATCAATACTTTCGGAAATTCAAAATATACTTTCCCGTCTTTTTTATGAAGTGTTATAAATCCCGTAGTGGTTTTAACTTTCCCCTCAATTAATTTTTGATATGACGTTTTCTTTGTAACGGTTGTATCCTTTTTATCTTTCTCTTTTTCATAGAATGTAGTTGCAAAAGTTGAAGGAATCGCCCCCCAGCAAAAAAGAAAGAATATAATTATTTTGGTCTTCATTTTATTTTAATTAATGATGAAAGATGGGGGTATCTCTATTGTCCCTACCCTAAATAGTCAGAGTCTACCCCATCTATAGCTGTTTAATTCAAAGACTTTTCAATTTGATATAATAACAATTCATAATGAAGTTTAGTATCGTTATCCTTACTTCTTTTGCAACATTGTTTTATCACTGATTTTGTATCTATCAATGTTTTATAATACAAGTCTTCTAAAGACGCTTTTATATTAAAATTAATAGTAGTTCCTAAGCCATATCCACACACAAGTTCGTTGTTCGTATCTGGACAAGGATCCAGATATGCATTAAACCCAATATATCCAAATTCTTTAATTTCCTTTTTCGCAATACATTCAGGGAGTGTTATTCCTGATAAAAAATTATTATCGGCAAATGCGTTTTTCTTCCCAGTTCCTCCTTTTTGAAAGCCAGCTCCTTTTATTAATGTAGTTACAAAAGCTTTCTGCATATCTTTATCAGCTGCTGTAATTTCTTTCTTTTTTGATACATTTTCCCATACTGCATTATATATATATTCCATACATTCTTTAGGAGTAAAGGGATTGGATTCTTCCGATTTTTCAGCAGAAAGATTTACTTTAGAAACCGATGCCAACAAAGCAGCAATAAGCTTTTTCCGAAGCACTTTTGCAGGAGTTCCGGTTAAAGACATATTTTCAAGAACTTCCTTATTTTCTATCCAATCAAGATTTTTAGCTTCATTCAATAAGAATTCTAATGCATCCTTTTGTCTTTTTACCGGAACCGATTTATAAAATGGTCTGGGATCTCCTTCATACCTTTCATTCAAGTAAATTCCTCCGACATTCGAGTAAATATGATTGATGTATCTTACATATTGGGTAACAATATTAGTCCAGATACTTGTACGATACGAGTAATCTTTATCATCCGATTCTACCCATTCGTTAAGATGGTTCATTACATATTTTAGGTTTTTTATCCCATAAGTAGAAGCGACCACTGCATTATCGCCCAAATCTTCACTTTGCGAACTTGGATCAAGAATATATCCTTGTTGCTTTCCATACCGATAACGAATATCTCCGGCTTTCTCCGAAATCATTGCATCTAATTTCTCTGCCTCTTCCTCTTTCGTTTCTGCTTCGGGGAAAAAAGTATAGTTCCATTTAATTGTAAAGTAGTCGTAAAGTCCAAACATTGGAGGCGTAAGCTTAACACCTCTTTCTTTGTCTCCGGGTTGAGCAACATAGTTAAATCGGGCATAATCCATTATAGAATAAGTTGTTCCATACTTTTGCGTAAAAGAAGGAGAACGAAGCGAATCTACCGGAATACTGGAAGATGCAGCCATATTATGCATAAAACCGAGGCAATGCCCTACTTCGTGACGAAGTACATAGCGTAGCGCATTATTTCGATATTCCTCCGGTAATTTAACATCTCTCAGATTTTTATCGGAAGGCGACAATTGTACAAACATCCAACGATTTATCAACTTAACAACATCATGAAAAACATACACGCTAGCATTAATAATCTCTCCCGAACGCGGATCCACCCAAGAAGGTCCCATTGCATTAGCAACCGGAGTAGGTAAATATCGCACACAATTGTATTTCAGATTATCAGGATCAAAATCAGGATTGTTTTTTGGAAAATCTAAAGCCTTCATAACGTTTTTAAAACCAATTTTCTCAAAAGTAACATTCCAATCTTCTACAGCTCCTTTCACTGTTTCTCTCCATGACTTAGGCAAATCGCTATCCACATAAAATACAATAGGTTTTACCGGATCAACCAATTCGCCACGCATATAAGCAGCAGTATCTGAAGGAAGCAAATTAAAACGATGTGCATAATATTCGGCTTTAGTACGGTTTTCATCGTTTGTAAATTTATATTTTTTTGAAATAAAAATGGCTATTCGAGGATCTGCGAGTCTTGGTCTTGCCGGTTTTTCAGGTAAAAGTAACAAAGTACGAGTCATTACTGCAGTAAAAGGTTTATTTTTAAAATACGATCTCTTCCCCACAGACAAGGAATACTCGTACGACAATGTACTTTTTACGGTAAGGTTATCCTCAAAAGATTTTATTTCACCAATAAAACTCCGGTCTTTTTTAAACGACTCGGAACGAGTGAATCCACGAGGAGCTCCTCCAAATGGAGATAATTCCTTGATATCCTTCAAGAAAAGATCAGAAACTTCGATTACAGCAGCTGTCGTATCAGGATTATAAGCTTTTATCTTAAATAATTGCATAATTGCCCCAATGCTGTTTTTATCCAAAGCCTTTTGAATATTCCTATCTTCCTCCGGAGCTATATTATACTTCGATAGCCGTCTTAATTGTAAGGTTGAATCCACTCTTACAAATTCAACCATCAACGGATTAAAAGGTTTAGTTCCCACATAACTGTTGTTGTTATCACTAAGTTGCGATATAGTTGAACCTAACAACATTGGTTTCTCCATAAGGCTAAACGGCACTTCAAAATAAAGTTTACCTTTCTTATAATAAAGATTAACAAAACCTTTGGATGTCTGCTCCGGATTCTTAATGATTTTCTCATAAGCATTTTCCTTTGCTTCTGTAGGGTCTTTCTCTGTCTTTTTTTCTTCTTTTTTAAGACAAAAGTTCTCGTTAGCTATAATCTGAGGGGGAAACAGAAGAACTGTTAATAAAGCTCCAATAAAAAATAGCGTTATCTTTCTCATGTAATTAAATTGTTTGTAATAGCCCGTTGGTTTATTATTTTTTTGAAACCTGACTGATTTATTTTTATTGTTGTGGTGTAATGGCTGTTATATAGTCAAAACCTTCAAATGTTTTAATGTTGTCTGTATCGATATTAGCAGCCCCTATGTTAACGTAAGGAAGAAGGTAAACTTTTCCCTGATCAGAATAGGTTGACATAACCAACATTTTATCATCGGTTGATAATGTTGGCGTAGTAACGCACTGATGATAAACCTCTAGGGTTGTAATTTCTTCGCCCGAAGGAACAGTGTATCTTTCTTCAAACACAGGTGTTGTTGTTGGATACAATGCTGCATAAATTTTAGTGTCGGTAGCATAGAACATTACATCTTGATTATCTAAAAATACAAAGAATTTAGCATTGTCGATATCCGGTGCCGAAGAAAAATCATATACAGCTTCCGGAGCCGGAGCCTCTCCAGATTCTACTCCAGCAAAGGTATAGAGCATTATATCTCCGGTGGTTTTGTTTCTCAACAAATGTAAGAACCCATGATCGGTTCTTGTTGCTGCTGCAAGATTTTCCATATTTGATACCGATGCCGGATTAAATGTTCCGCTAGTTGATGCAGCATGTTCTTGCATTGTTGTTGTCCCAAAGTAAAGTCCTTGTATATAAACAAAACCCTGTAACGATTCATCATAAAAATTAACGACATTATTTGCACTCTTGGTGTTAAATCCGATATGATCAGGAATAACATATGAGTTATCATAGGGTAGTCCCCATTTTGTTCCGTTAGAAAACCATGTACTTGTAAGTTGATGGTTATCTATGAATAGGTATCCTTGATATGCATCGCATAAGGCTTGAGGAGTGTAAGAATCTTTAGATACAACAAATAAATCATCGTTTGTTCCTGCTAAGCAATAATCTGAAGTTGTTACTTTTACTACCGAATTGTCGGTAATTGCAAGTAAACTATTCACATAGTATATAGATGTGGCATCCATTTGTTTTATGATACCCGGAATAGTTGTTCCGCTATTGTTGGCACTGTATACTCCGGTCATGATTTTTGTTTTAGAATATCCGTCGGTTACTTCAGGTGCCATAATAAGGCTCAAATCCGAATTCGCATTATCGCTGGTAGTAGCAACAACCAATCCTTCTCCGATATTATTTTTTACGGATATTTCCCAAGCCATCATATATTCAAGCTCATGCAGTTCATCGGTAACTGTTAATGTTAAAAAGTAGTAATAACCCTGCTGATTGGGAGCTAAACGCATTTCATATTCCAGGTTCTTTTCGGTTCCAATAACTGCAAATGCTGTATCCTGAATGCTAGCTATTAGCTGTAATCTCCACTTGTACGATAAATCAGATTCTGAAACTCCCGAAACATTGATTGTGGGTTCAACCACCAATGTATCGAACTGATAGACACTTAATGTACTTATTCCCGTGGTGTCAATTTCAACATTTCCTACATCGATTGTAGCAAATGTACTGTCGTCATCATAACAGGATGAAACAAATCCTGCTAATAACAACACAGATAAAAATATTATTATATAATTCTTTTTCATATGATTATATTTAACTTTCATTATCAGACTATTTGAATTAATTATACTTTGCACTGTGATAGATAGGCACAATGTCTTGTCCTTCCATCGTTCCATCATCATGTTTTAGGTGATTATCCGGATGATCCAGATTCCACTGCATAATATAGTCGCCAAATACAGTGCCTAAGGCTTGTGCTCCTGCGTATCCATAATCATAATAAATATATCGGGTAAAATCTGTTAATCCAGTAGTTTGTACAAATATGCGATAGCATTGTTTACTGGAATAACGGCAAAAGAAATACCGGAAATAAGTCCAAGTTGGAACAACAACATCATTGGTAAACGAAAGTTTAAACTGATTATATTCTACTGCTCCAACCGTAAAGTCTTCCGAATCAGCAACCTGAAAACCAATGGTATATGTTGTGTCGTCCAATTCTTCAGTTTTATATAATTTAACCAATAACGAACCCGTTAATGAACCGGCTGGTACAGTTCCACCAATTACTTCATATTGACCGGCAGGAGATGTTGTTAATGAATCAACGATTGATACATTAAAGGTACGATCATAATTCGTTGTATCTCCCACAATTTCAACCTCAATAGTATCAATTGTTTCGCTGTCCGGGTTTGTTAAAAAGCTGTAGCTTTTTGAAGTTTCTGTGAAATCAATACCTGCATAGGACGTGTTGTCAAAGGTCATAATTTCATCTTCATCGCACGAACTCATGAAAGATAAGCCGGCAATAAACAGACTAAATGCTATAATTTTTATTCTTTTCATAATTCACTTTCTTAATAATGATTATTGTACCCGACCAAAATTTAATTCATCGTCAGGGAATGGTAACATATACTGCGTATCATCCATCTCAACAGAAGATCCATTTGGAATGCTGGTTAACCCGTTTCGTTTGTAGTAATAGAACAATTGTCCTTCTGTCAAGAACTCTTTACGGTATTCTTTTTGTATTTCATTGGTAACCGTTTCAGCATCGGATGCACTGTCAATATCCAACAAAATACCTCTGCTGGCACGTACCTGATTCAGGTAATTTATTGCCTCTGGTAAATCAACAGAAGCTTTTTTCATATCCGACTCCGCAACAATGTAATACATTTCCGAAATTTTTATAAGTGGCATCATATTTTTATGGGTGTCATTGTTAACTCCCGAAGTTGCCCCTTGTCTTAATTTTGCACACACCATTCCAGGTCCTTCAGTTACCAATAAAGTATTATAACGTAAATCAACGGCACCAATTGCAGTATTACTTGTTTCAAAAAGCTCGCTCATATCAGTTGTTGAATAATACAATACACTATAATTAGTACGACCAGACAGAGTAGTCAAATAATAATCTACGACATCTTCAAAATTTTCAATATTCAAATTGAAGATATTTTCACTGTACATAATTGGGTCGTTGCTTAAATCGTAAGAGTCCGGATTAATTAATTCTATTCCCGAATTTTCGATTACTGTTTTTGCAATTGTTCCGGCTTCAGCAATGTTGCTGTCTCCGCCTTGCCACATTAAAACTCGTGCTTTTAAAGCCATTACTGCGTAATAGTTCATGCGGTTTTCTCTATTGTCGTAAAAACCATTGCTATTTACCACATCGTAATAATCATTTGCCCGATCCGGGTCTTCATAAATCGGATCTTCTTTTAACAATTCCAACGCCTCATCAATATCTGCCAACATCAGTTCGAATGTTTTGTCGTACGATAATTGGTCGGTCATATCTTTTGTATATTCAGTAACATATGGAATAGCATACAAAGAACTAATATCAGAACGTTCAGCCACATTGCTGTGTCCGAATAAACGCATTAAATCGAAATGAAGAAATGCCCTTAGTCCCAATAACTCTCCTTTTATAATTGAGTATTCAATCGGGTCTAAAATACTTTCGCCTTTGCTATCCATGTATTTTAAAGCACTGTTAATATTCGCAATTGAAAAATACATTTTATTCCAAATCGCTTCGATTTGATATTGTGCATCTAATTCTTCATAATCAAATTTCTGGATGTCATAGCAAACAGCAAATCCTGCAGTAAAACGAAGGTATTGTTGAGACAATACATCTACCACATTATAAGTCATGTAATTTGAATACAAATCTTCATCTGTCATTGATACATATGCACCGATTAATGCATCTCTAAATCCAGCTTCGGTTTCAAATTGATCCTCTGCTCTGATTTCGTCACTTGCTGTAACGTCCAGCCAATTGTCACATGAACTTGTTATTAACAAGATCAGAATGGCACTTAGTATATATTTTAAATTTATTTTTTTCATATCGCTCATTTTTTAGAAAGTTGCTGTTAACGAACAAGAAACAGTCCGAGCAAAAGGGTAAGTCGTTCCTCGTTCTGCTTTTACAGTAGAAATTCTTGCTACATCGTTCATGTTTACTGCCAGTTTTAATCGCTCTAATCCGATGTTTAATTTATTAAGGAATTCATTGCTGAAATCGTAGTATACGTTTATCGACGAAATGTCCAACTCGTTATAATCCTGTACAAAGCGGGATGTAGCACGTGTTTTTTCATTTACCGTTTCTACTTGTCCATCTCCATCAGTATCTACCGATAATTTCCCCAAACGTTTAAATTGAGCAATTTGTCCGGGATAAAGCCATCTTCCGGATAATACACGTTTATCCACGTTGTAATTCATGTCCACATTTTCAACTTTGTCAACTAATGTTTGGTTATAGTATTGTCCGCCGCCAAAATAACTACAGCTTACGTTAATACCCCAACCGTTGTATTCTCCATTAATCGAGAAGGTTCCTCTGTATTTCTGCGTTTCATCGCCACAAACAACCATATTGTCGGCATCCCATTCAAATGTTTTGTTCCCTTTGCGATCAACGTAAATTTCTTGTCCGGTAGCCGGATCAATACCCAAAGAAGGAACTGCCCAGATGGCATTCATTGAAATTCCGTCTTCGTATTTATGAACCGGAGTTCCTTGCAATTTGTCAGTAGCTAATTCATCCATTTGGTTGTTATAATCACGCATAGCATCCGACAAGTCAACAATTTCATTATCGTTAGTTGTAAGGTTAAATCTTAAGTTAAAAAAATTCTCCTTATGAGCCCATACCAAATAAGAAATGCTAAGCTCAATACCTTTGTTTCTTACTTTACCTACATTTTCGTAAACACTTGAAAAACCGGTAGAACTTGGAATTGTAATCGGAGCAATTAAGTTTTCAGTATTACTTAAATAATAGTCGAATGTTAAGCCTAACCCTTTGATTTTAGCATCAAAACCAATGTTGTATTCAAATTTTGTTTCCCACTGTAACGCTGTATTTGCCATACTTTGAAGGTAAGAACCTATAAAGCCTTGATAAAATGACGACAAATAATATTGATATGTAGCTAGAGATGCATTGGTATTTTGATTCTGATTACCGGTTGAACCCATAGAACCTCTTAATTTTAACAAGGTGAACGGGCTGTTTTTCATGAAACTCTCATTGTGGATATTCCATCCAAGTCCTAAACTCCAAAAGTTTGCCCAACGTTTGTCCGAACCAAACATTGAGGATGCATTGGTACGTAAAGTTAAGTCTGTTAAGAAGCGGTTATCGTACATATACGAGAAGACACCTAAGAAACCTAGTTCGCGGGTAATATTATCATCACCGTCAGGTCGGGTATTTTCCGGGTATCTCAAACCAAAACGGATGCTTTCCATTTGATCACTCGGAAATCCTTCGACAAATTGAACAACTTCTTCGTATTTATTTTGGCTAATGTTAAAACCTGCATTGGCAAAAAAGAAGTGTTTGTCGATATTTTTATTGTAGTTCAGATTAAAATCGCCCGACAAAGTTGAACTTTTACCATTATTTGCCTGATAACTACCTTTACTATCCTCGTCGGATACGTCTTCGAACATGGTGTGAGAAGCAGGATAGAACTCATCGGCGTCGCTACGTTTTAAATTTATTCCAACACGAGTAGTCGCTTTAATTTCCGGAGTAACTTTCCATTCTAAATAGAAATTATCAATTACATTTAAATAACTGGTTGCATCTAACGAATTTATAGTTGAGTTATATAGGGGATTGGTATACTTTAATCCAGTAGGTCCTATTTCTGAATAATAAGGAATGGTTCCATCTTCGTTTTCGCTTACCCAATAAGGATTCATCTTTGCATAGTCGCTAAAGTCGCCATAAGGTGAGTCTTCCGATTTATTGCTGGTTACGCTTATGATATTACGAAATAAAAGGTTTTCAACACGGTACGATAAGTTTAACGAACCGGCAATGTTGGTACGGAACGAGCCTTTCATAACCCCTTGCACATTGTTGTATGAAACGTTAGCCAAGGCTTTTAAATCACCTGAACCCAATTCAACAGATAATGAATGTTTCTGTCCAACCCCGGTACGCAACGGTTTAGTCATCCAATCGGTATCCAAACCTTGCTCAACCAATTTTTTACGTGAATTATAAAGTTGTTGTAATTCAATAATATCATCAGCAAAATTGTCAAGATACATACCGTCAATAACTTCTGCCTGTAATTTTTCAGAAGCATTACACAGGTTGTAACTTGTTAAGTCTGGCATTTCTAAATTTAAACACGATTTCCAAATAACTCTTGGTTTATTTGATCGTAGTTTTTTTGTTTCAATAACGATTACTCCGTTTGCTGCTTTTGAACCGTAGATTGCTTTGGCAGCAGCATCTTTCAAAATCGTTAAGCTTTCTATACGATCCATGTCCATATCGTAAACTTGTTCTACTGTCGATTCAAAACCATCAACAATAAACAAAGGTTCGTTGGCACTTTTTAAATAGTTTCCTTTTAGGTTCGAATTTGTTTCCGAGTTTATGCCGGCAGCACCTAACGAAGATGTTCCTCTGATTTGAATATCAGGCATTGTGCTGGGGTTTGATCCCTGTATAACATTGTCGGCAATAACAACAGTTGGGTCAAGATTACCTAATGCCTGAAAAACATTTAAGCTACCAACTTTTTTCAAGTCTTCACCGCTCATTGTATTTGTCGCTCCTGTATAGCTTTCTTTTTTACGGACAAAAATACCGGTAACCACCACATCGTCAATTTCGTGTTTATCTTCCTCCAACTTAATTGTTAGAAAATCGTGTCCGGCAATTCCTATAATTTTAGTTTTATACCCTACAAACGAGATCTGAAGTTTTCCGTATTTATTATCAACTTTTATCGTAAAATTTCCATCCTTATCGGAAGAACTCCCACTAAAAGCACCATCTTTAATTTCAATAATGGTTGCAAAAGGTAAAGGTTCATCATTTTCCGACATGATCTTGCCCTTTATCACGAATCGTTTCTTTTCATCTTGTTCTGATGCATTTTTCTTTGGAGGTGCGAGCATTTTAGGTTTAATAATGATAACTTTTTTATCAATCTCATAGGTTAAATCAGTATTTTCCAATACCTTGTTCAACACTTCTTCAACCGACATATTATGAGCATCAATTGAAATGTTCTTCACTTTTTTGATCTCATCCTGATTATACAAAAAACCGAGATCGGTTTGCATTTCAATCTCTTTAAAAAGTTTTTTCACACTCGCATCTGTCAAATTCAGGTTTACTTTTTCCTGCGATACAACACTAGCATTCAGTTGCATACTAAAAGCAAGAAAGAAGAAAAGAAAGTTTCGACCGACAAACAGCCATTTTTTCTTCCTTTCCCGGAAACAGGAAAGAATGAATAATTCCATTTTTTTCATAAATTTGTACTACTATTAATTTTTATAATGAATCATCCTCTACAGGATGTTTTATTTAGAATATTATCATAGCCAGAGTTCTGCTAAAACTCTGGCTTTTTCTTATTTTAAACTCACTTTAATATTTTTATTCTCATTTATTTCAAACTTTATATTTGTTGTTTTTTCGATCATTTTTAGTAATACATTGCAGTTTTCGAAACGAGGTAATTTTCCAGAAAACTTACTTTCACCAATCTGTTCATTATCATATACAACATTTATATCGTACCATCGTTCCAGATTTTTCATAATATTAACCAAAGACTCATCATCAAAAGAGAAAAAACCTTTCGTCCAATAAGCATACCTTTGTGCATCTACCTCCTGCACCCGAACAACATTGGTTAACTTACAAAACACCGCCTGATCATTAGGATACAATATAACATCGGAACTCTTTTCAATTTCGTTTTCTGTTTTTACCTTTATCTTCCCTTCAAGCAAGGTGGCTGTAACATTATTATCATTATCATAAGCCGAAATATCAAACGAAGTTCCTAATACTTCAACATCCATTTTTGCTGTTTTTACAATAAAAGGTTTCTCCGGATTCTTTACCACTTCAAAATAAGCCTCCCCTTCTAATTCTACTTCTCTGGTGTTAGTCGCAAAATGAACAGGATACTTCAATTTTGTTTCAGAATTTAACCAAACTTTTGTTCCATCGGCTAAAAGCAATTGATATTCTTCTCCTCGTCCAATAATAAGTTGATTATAACACAATTCTTCTTTTTTCTTTATGATTTGTGGAGTTACATAACACAGCATCTGTTTTTGATTTTTTATAACAACATTCTCGTCTCCAATCTCATTATTTCCAATGGAATCAGAAAGTTCAATTGTTGTTCCATTACTTAAAACCAACTGTGCTTTTTTCACACCAGGAGCAATAGCAACAAGAGAATCATTATTTATTACAGACATGTTATTAACATATAAATACACACCTAGCGCCAAAAGAATCAAAAGCACTGCTGCATAACGCAGAAAATTAAAAGACAACTTCCTTTTCTTTGTAAATATATTTTGCGATTGCAACTTGTTCCACTCTACCTCCAAATCAATTTTCCGAATCAGTTCTTTTCGTTTCTCCCTGTCATCTTCACTCAGTATTTCAGTTAAAAGAACCTGATGTAAAGGCGACTCATTTAACCATTCCCGTAATTTTTCTTCTTCCGTTGAAGATTGTTCGCCACGAATGTATTTATTCAACAAATCACTTATTTCAAGAGCTTCAAAAATCTTTTTATTCACTTAAATTTATTTTTCTTAATAATTTACTATTCAATATTTCCACCTAAAAAGAAGGAGAAATTGTCATAATTTCTCTTAAGATAAAACATAATACAATATCTTTTTATCTATCACTCTCCTTATAAAAACGACAAAAAGATAAAATAGGGTGAGTCCTTCGATAGATTTTTTAAAAAAATAGAAAAACGATGGATTTTTGAACAAGTTTATTCTGATATAATCAAGAAATAGAAATACACCAAAGAAAACAATCAAATGTAACAACTACATTGTAAAAAATTATCTCCCCCATAAAAGAAGATAAAAAAAACGAACCATTCCGAAAAATTTACAGCGAACCTCCCCAGAACAAAATCCCTCCGACTACAGACAATAAAACATCTCTGGTTCCCCAATGCTCTCTTATCTTTCGAAAAGCATAAGATTTATGTGTTTTTATAGTATTCACAGAAACATCCAGTTTTTCAGCAATCTCACGAATAGAAAGTCCTTCAAGACTTAGCTTTATAACTTCTCGCGCTTTAGGGGGTAATAATTCGATAGTATTATCCAACAAACGAAAAGTCTCTTCTTTTATAATCTCACCAACGACAATATTATCACTTTCAATTTCACAAGTTGAGATATCTGTTATACGCCCTTTCCTTTTTTCTTTCCTTAAATAATCAAGAGCTGTATTTCTTGTTGCGAAGTATAAATACGCTCGCATTGCTTTTTCTGATTCGAAAATTCGTCCCGATTTCCAGACTTTTGCAAATACATCTTGTGTCAAATCTTTGGCAATGTCTTCATCTTTTACAAATTTATAAGCAAAGACACAAAGAGATGAAAAATACTCGTCAAAAATCCGTTTGAAATCAACATGTATATTTATTTCAGATGTAGCGTCAAGCATTAACAAAAAATTAACTCCAAAGTTACAAAAAACGACAAAAACAAAACAAAATTGAACAAATCTCAATTATTTACAACCGTTTTCTTTGAAATTATTTAACTTTTAGAGATATGGCACGACATTTTCATGTTTAACTTGGTATAAATTATATCGTTTTTAGAAAAATCGCCAATATTCATTTTCAAAGTTGCTAAAGAACAAGCGATTCTTTTTGGCAATTTCAAAATATAATCCTACTTTCGTGCACGTACACGGTAATCACTAAAAAACCAATAAAATGAAATTCGGAAAATATAGTTTTGGAACGGGCGACCGCTTCAATCACGAAGGAGAAGCACAATTAAGTGCTTTAATGCAGGCCAATGCCCAGGGCGTTGACATAACTCCTGTTTGGAACAAATCAAACCGCGAACACGACATTGTGCATTCCGAGCCTTCGGGCACTCGCACTGAGGCTGATGCTGCGGTAAAAGCTTTAGGATGGAACAAACCTTATTTTGTAGATGCCGACCACATCAACCTCAAAACAGTTGACCGTTTTCTCGATTGTTCTGATTTCTTTACGCTGGACGTAGCCATGTATATCGGCAACGAAAGTTCTGCGGAAGAAGTAACAAAATTTAAAGAATCGTGCAAAAAGTTGGGAACAGAAGTAGCTATTCCCGGAATAGAAACCGCAATTTCAATCACCAACAAACGATTAGATGAAGTTGCCGGAAAATACCTGGCAGCCATACAGGAAGCAGGAAAAATATACCGTCACATTGAAGCCAAAAAAGGAAAAGGCAATTTTATTACTGAAATTTCGATGGACGAGGTTGAAACACCACAAACTCCGGAGGATATGCTATTCATTCTGAAAATGATTGCAAACGAAAACATACCAACACAAACCATTGCGCCTAAATTTACCGGCCGATTCAACAAAGGTGTTGATTATGTAGGTGATGTTGAGCAATTTGCCAAAGAATTTGAACAGGATTTGCTGGTTATCGACTATGCCATAAAAACATTTGGATTGCCTGACGACCTGAAACTAAGCGTCCATTCAGGATCCGACAAATTCACCATTTACCCGGTAATGGCAAAAATCATAAAAAAACACGACAAAGGCCTCCATGTAAAAACAGCAGGAACAACCTGGTTAGAAGAAGTAATAGGCCTCGCCATATCAGGAGAAAAAGGGCTTGCTGTTGCAAAAGAAATTTACAAAAAAGCATTGGGACGTAAAGATGAACTTTGTGCCCCTTATGCTGATGTGATTGACATTGATGATGCAAAATTACCAACGATTGAAGAAGTGGCAAGCTGGTCGGGAGAAAAATTTGGACATACCTTACGCCACATTCCCGGACATCCGGATTACAACCCGAATTTCCGCCAGTTAATCCATGTAGGTTACAAAGTTGCTGCCGAACTGGGAGATGTTTATACCGATTTATTAAAAGAAAACGCAAAAATTATTGGACAATGTGTTAGTGAAAACATCTACGAAAGACATTTAAAAAGATTATTTAATTTATAATGAAATACTGAAACAGCCCATGGATGAGCTATAAACAGAGACACATATGAGTATGACGAATCGCTTATCTCATCCGACAAACGGGCTACACAAAAATTTTAAACGAATGAAAAAATTTATGGATAAAGATTTTCTTTTGCAAAACGATGTTGCAAAGGATTTGTACCATAACCATGCGGCAAAAATGCCCATCTTCGACTATCATTGCCACATCAATCCGAAAGAAATAGCCGAAGACAAAAAATACAACAACATTACCGAAATCTGGTTATACGGAGACCACTACAAATGGCGGGGAATGAGAACCAATGGTGTAGATGAAAGATTCTGCACCGGGGATGCCAGCGACTGGGAAAAATTCGAGAAATGGGCGGAAACTGTTCCACACACATTGCGTAATCCTCTTTTTCACTGGACACATTTGGAATTGCAACGTTTTTTCGGAATCGATAAAATTTTAAACCCGGCAACAGCAAAAGAAATATGGGACGAATGTAATGCCAAACTTCAAAGTCCTGAATATTCGTGCCGCGGAATTATAAAAATGGCCAACGTTGATACAATTTGCACGACCGACGACCCGATTGATTCACTAGAATATCACCGTGCCATAAAAGCAGATGGATTCACCACCAACGTACTTCCGGCCTGGCGCCCCGACAAAGCAATGGCTGTTGAATGTGCAAAATCATACAACGAATACCTTAACTGCCTGGAAGAAGCAGCCGGCATGAACATCAATAGCTTTTCGGCCTTAATAGAAGCTTTAGACAAACGTCATGAATTTTTTCACCAAAACGGGTGCAGACTGAGCGACCACGGCCTTGAAACAATTCTTGCCGAAGATTATACAAAAAGCGAAATAGATGCAATTTTTGCAAAAATTCGTAGCGGAAAAAATTTAAATCCGGAAGAAATCATAAAATTCCAGTCGTGCATGTTGTACGAATTCGGAATAATGGATCATTCGCGTGGCTGGACGCAACAATTCCACATAGGAGCTTTGCGTAACAACAATACCCGTTTATTTAACCAACTGGGCCCCGACACAGGTTTTGATTCTATTGGCGATTTCGAAATTGCACGTCCGTTAGCAAAATTATTGAACCGCCTCGACCTGGAAGACAAGCTTTGTAAAACCATCTTATACAACCTTAATCCGCGCGATAACGAACTGTTTGCTACCATGATTGGCAATTTCCAGGACGGATCTGTTCCGGGAAAAATCCAATATGGATCGGGTTGGTGGTTCCTCGATCAAAAAGACGGAATGCAAAAACAAATGCAGGCGCTTTCAAACCTTGGCTTATTAAGCCGTTTTGTAGGAATGCTAACCGATTCGCGCAGCTATTTGTCATATACGCGTCACGAATATTTCCGCAGAACATTGTGTAACCTGCTGGGAACCGATGTTGAAAACGGAGAAATTCCTTACGACATGGAACTACTGGGGCAAATGGTTGAAAATATTTGTTTCAACAATGCTAAAGAATATTTTAATTTTTAGTAAAAGCGAACTGATATTTTAATCGACATGCTATTAATTTAAAATAGAAATAATACATTTGCAATCGATTGCATAGATAAAAATTAAAAAAATAACATAAAAGTCGATAAGCAGATTCCTTTGCCAATAAAAATGGGAATAACAGACTATCTTGTTCCGAATGGGAGGCTGACTGGTATTTTTGCCTCGGGTCAACTCCCCTCAGAACAAGATAAAATTTGTTATTCCCAACAAAGTAAGGAATCAATAAAAAAAGGCTAAAAATTAGTTTTTCAAGAATTACTAAAAAATCAGATAATAAATATGACTAAAAAAGTTGTCACTTTTGGAGAAATAATGTTGCGCTTGTCAACACCAGGCTACCAACGATTTGCACAGGCAAAAGAATTTGAAGCAACCTATGGTGGAGGAGAAGCAAATGTTGCAGTTTCATTGGCCAATTATGGCATTCCGGTTGACTTTGTTACAAGACTTCCGAAAAACGATATAGGACGTGCCTGCAAAATGGAATTACAGAAATATGGAGTAAGTACCGAAAAAATCATTTACGGAGGCGACCGTCTGGGGATTTACTTCCTCGAAACCGGGGCAGTAAGCCGCGGGAGCAAAGTCGTTTACGACCGCGCACATTCGGCAATTTCAGAAATTAAACCCGGAATGGTTAACTGGGATGAAGTTTTTAAAGACGCTGACTGGTTTCATTGGACCGGTATTACTCCTGCAATTTCGCAGGGTGCTGCCGATGCCTGCTTAGAAGCAATAAAAAAAGCCAACGAAATGGGCGTAACCGTTTCGTGCGACTTAAACTACCGTAAGAACCTGTGGAAATACGGGAAAAAATGTGGAGAAGTTATGCCGGCCTTAGTTGAAGGAACCGACATTGTTCTCGGAAACGAAGAAGATGCTGCAATGGCACTGGACATCCACCCCGAAGGGGTTGACGTAACAGCTGGCCATGTAGAAGGTGCTGCTTACGAATCGGTTTCGAAACAAATTATGGCACAATTCCCTCGTGTGAAAAAAGTAATTACCACCTTAAGAACCTCGATAAATGCCAATCATAACAATTGGGCCGGAGTACTTTGGGACGGACAAAAACTTTTTGAATCTCCGCAGTATCAAATTACACATATTGTTGACCGCGTAGGCGGTGGTGATTCCTTTATGGGAGGCTTGATTTACGGATTGCTGACTTACGAAGGCGACGACCAAAAAGCACTGAACTTTGCAGTTGCCGCATCGTGTCTGAAACATACCATTTTCGGCGACTTCAATCAGGTAACGGTTGATGAAGTAGAAAAACTAATGGGTGGCGACGCTTCCGGGAGAGTAGCCAGGTAAGCAGCCCCATAAATCCCCCGAAAGGGGACTAAGAAAAAGATATTAAAAAATCATTAAACTGGTAGCCCTGCCAGTTCTTCCCTTTGGAGGAGATAGAGGGGGCTTTATTATGGCACAATTTTCAAGAATAGAAGTAGCATTAAAAATGAAAAAAACCGGAATGGTTCCGGTATTCTACAACAAAGACATAGAAGTTTGCAAAGCAGTTGTAAAAGCATGTTACGAAGGTGGTGTTCGTTTATTCGAATTCACCAATCGTGGCGATTTTGCCTCACAGGTTTTTGCAGAACTAAACCAATGGACAATAGCAGAATGCCCTGAAATGATAATGGGAGTAGGTTCTGTTATTGACGAAGCAACGGCAGCATTGTACATCGCCCTGGGGGCAAATTTTATTGTAGCTCCGTTAATTGACGAGGCCACAGCCAAAGTTTGTAACAAACGAAAAATTGCCTGGAGTCCGGGTTGTGGCTCGGTAACAGAAATTGGCAAAGCCCACGAACTGGGAGCCGAAGTAGTAAAAATATTCCCGGGCACACAAGTTGGAGGCCCCAGCTTTGTAAAAGCTGTAAAAGGACCGATGCCATGGGCTAGCATTATGCCAACAGGCGGAGTTGCCCCTACCGAAGACAACCTGAAACAATGGTTCGAAGCCGGGGTTACCTGCGTTGGAATGGGCTCACAATTGTTCCCCAAAAACGTTTTGGCCGATAAAAATTATAGTTATATTGCCGACAAGTGCAAAGAAGCTCTTTCGATTATAAAGAAATATCAATAATTATTTATAAAACTTAAACTAAATGGGCAAATTAGACAAAATGAGTGAGAAAATGACAAATTTCCGATGGGCAATTTGTGGTATGCTTTTCGTCGCCTTGACGATAAATTACATGGATCGCCAGGTGCTTTCTTTGACTTGGGATGAGTTCATTAAACCGGAATTTCATTGGAATGATGGGCATTATGGAACAATAACAGCAATATTTTCATTGGCTTATGCCTTTTTCTATCTTTTTGCCGGTAGATTTATCGACTGGATGGGGTCTAAAAAAGGTTATCTTTGGGCTATTGGAGTATGGTCTGTAGGTGCTTGTTTACATGCTCTTTGTGGTGTTTTCACAGAACACGTAGTAGGTTTGCATTCATACGAAGAATTAGTAAAAGCAACAGGTGATACAGCAGTTGTAATTTCAACAGTTAGTATGTATGCTTTCTTATTTGCAAGGATTGTTCTTGGTCTTGGTGAAGCAGGTAACTTCCCGGTTTCGATTAAAGTAACAGCCGAATATTTCCCTAAAAAAGACAGAGCCTTTGGTACTGCAATTTTTAACTCGGGAGCATCGGTCGGTGCATTGTTGGCACCTGTAACTATTCCTATTCTAGCTAAGAAATTTGGTTGGGAAGCAGCTTTCTTACTAATTGGGGGATTAGGATTTTTATGGATGGGATTCTGGGTATTTCTGTATAAAAAACCAAGTGAAAGTAAATATGTAAACGAAGCTGAGTTAGAATATATCGAACAAGATTCAAAAGAAGAAGGTAGTATTGATGAAAGTAAAGAAGATAAGAAAATACCATTTATACAATGTTTCAAATTCAAACAAACCTGGGCTTTTGCATTTGGTAAATTTATGACCGATGGCGTTTGGTGGTTCTTTTTATTCTGGACACCTTCTTATTTGAATAATCAATTTGGCATTAAAACATCGGATCCTCTTGGGATGGGATTGATTTTTACTTTATATGCAATTGTAACGGTGCTGTCAATCTTTGGAGGAAAGTTGCCTACTCTTATTATTAACAAATCGGGAGATAATCCTTATGCAGCACGAATGAAAGCGATGTTAATTTTTGCTTTCATTCCGTTAGTGGTATTAGCAGCTCAACCTCTTGGTATTTATTCGCCTTGGCTTCCTGTGCTTTTGATAGCTCTTGCATGTGCTGCACACCAGTCCTGGTCAGCTAATATTTTCTCTACAGTAGGTGATATGTTCCCTAAAGGTGCGATTGCTTCTATTACCGGAATTGGTGGTATGGCAGGAGGTTTAGGCTCATTCTTCATTAACAAAGGTTCTGGAATGTTGTTTGTACATGCAGCGCAAACCAATATGACATTTATGGGATTTGAAGGAAAACCTGCAGGGTATTTTATTGTATTCTGTTTCTGTGCTGTAGCTTATCTTATTGGCTGGATTGTTATGAAATCTCTAGTGCCCAAATATAAGCTAGTTGTTATTGAATAATAAATTAAAAATACTCGTTAAATCATAATCAAAACGGAAGTACCAATTAAGATACTTCCGTTTTTTGCATCTATTCCCCTTAGAACTCATCGAAGAAATACTTCATCTTATCGAAAAAATTCCCGGGACAAACAGCTTCAGTTTATTTTTGGCTTATATTTGATAACATAATAGCCCATGGCTGAAAGCTTTTAGTATCGGTTCTGCCCTGAAATCTTTCGGGGAATATGAAAAATATTTTATCTCAACCAACAAGCGGGCTATACAAAATTAAGACAAATGAAAACAAAAAAAATTGTATTTTTTGGCTTGCTAACCCTGGTATTTTCGGGTTGTGTGGTATTTTCTTTTTACCCGCTATACACCTCAAAAGACCTTTTTCCAAATGATCTTTTAACCGGAGAATGGGAAGAAACAAAAGATACAAATGTAAAATTTAATGATGAAAAATCAAGCTGGAAATTTCAGCATCCGAAAAAAAAGGATGGCGGGATTGACAGTTGTTGCTATATACTTACCTATACAACAAAAGAAGACAGCGTACAATATGTTTCAGAATTTGAAATACACATAATAAAATTAAAAGGCGTCTATTTTCTTGATTTCTACCTAAAAAATTATCCGGAAGAAGAAAATATAGGGCTGTCATCCTTTCACTTAATTCCTGTGCACACGTTTGCCCAACTTTTGATTACTGATAAACAACTCAAAATTAAATGGTTTGATCCCGACTGGTTAGAAAAATTAATAAAAGAAAACAAGATACGTATCCGTCACGAGCAAGATAATGATATAATCTTATTAACGGCCAAGCCACAGGAATTACAGAAATTTGTATCGAAATACGTAAACTCAGAAGATGCCTTTAAGGAAGGACTGCAGGTAGTTTTGAAAAAAAAAGATAAAAACGAAAAGACAAAAGATTAAATATTAGACCGGAAAACCAGCAGCCTCTACACCATATTTACCTGAGCACATCCAATTATCTATCCGGATTTCTCGAACATAAAAAATTTATTATGCAACTAAACCGACTTTGCAACAACAAATACCTACAACATACTTTTTTTTGGGGACTCTCTTTTTTGGTATTGGCAAATGCACAAAAAATTTCGATTGAGCTAAAACGCATCGACTTAATTTATACGGCAATCTTTCACCTTCCAATTCTTATTGCTGTTTATATTAATCTACAGCTATTGTTTCCCTGTTTTCTTGAAAAGGGAAAATACTTACTGTACACGTTAACACTCTCATTATTAATAGCCTTTGGTGCCGTTTTTTATTTAATACTTTTTGATAATTGGGTAGATCATATTCTAAAAGGCTACTATTTTATTGCTTACTACGGATTCCGCGACATTTCGATTTTTCTTATAAGTTACATTTCACTAACCAGTTTGCTACATCTTGCACGTGGATGGTTTAAGCTACAAAAAATTCAGGCAGAACAAAACAAAGCAGAATTAAAAGCACTACAATCACAAATAAATCCTCATTTTCTTTTTAATTCTTTAAATAGTATTTACAGCCTGTCTCTCAAGGACTCTCCGGAAACCCCTGAAAAAATCATTCAACTCAGCGATCTGTTACGCCATGCCATTTATGAATGCGATTCGGATTTTATTTCTCTTGAAAAAGAAATTTCAATGTTGAAAAATTACATTGATTTGCAAAACCTGAGGACATTGAAAAAAAATCAAATTCAAATAAAAATAACAGGAGACATTAAAAATAAAAAAATTGCACCGATGCTTATTCTTCCTTTTGTAGAAAACAGCTATAAACATGGGATAAAAAGCGGGGCCGAAAATGCATTTGTAAAGATTGAGATAAACATCGCAGGAAATCGGTTAAACATTCTGATTCAAAACAATAAAGGGAAAAGTGTTAGTTCCACTCTTGAACATAAAGGAATTGGAATTAAAAATGTAAAAAAACGGTTAGTATTACTTTATCCGAAAAAACACGAACTAAAAATTTCAGAAACAGAACAAACTTTTAAAGTATATTTACAGTTGGAAATGGGAAAAGAGTCGGGAATAAAAAATTGAAAAACTATAAAAAAACGACTAGTGTTAGGCAAAGTGTAAGATATCAATTAAACCAAAGTTATTTTTTGTGTTTTGTGAAATTAAAAAAAGTAAGTATAGCCGAAGCTATATAAGTATTTTAAAAATGAAACAAAACCAAAAGAGAACAAGGCTTGGGCTGACAGATTATGCCCGACTTAACACTAACAAAAAAGTCTTAACGAAAATACATAAAAGTGAAACTTAACTGTTTGATTATTGACGACGAGCCACTTTCGCAGGAAGTAATTGCCAGCTTTATAAAAACCAGCCCTGAACTTCAGTTAAACGGAGTTTGCAACAATGCATTAGAAGCCGGAGAAATGCTTCGGACGAAAAAAGTTGATTTATTGTTTCTGGATATCAACATGCCCAAACTCAACGGAATTGAATTTATTAAAGGACTACAGCAAACACCGCTTTTTATTCTTATTACAGCTTATCCGCAATATGCTGTCGAAGGCTTTGAAGTTGATGCCGTAGACTATTTATTAAAACCGGTCTCTTTTGTGCGTTTCAGAACGGCGATAAACCGTGCATTAGAACGCCACAAGCAAAAAAATAAGGGAAAGGGGCAACACATTATGTTACGTTCTGATAAAAAAGATTACAGAATAAATATTGATACAATTCTTTATATTGAATCCCGTGGGGATTATGTCAGATTTGTTTTACCCCAACAAACGCTTACAGTACATGGCACCCTGAAAGAATTTGCGGAACAACTTTCGGAAAAACGCTTTATACGCATTCACAAATCATACATTATTGCAGTTGAGAAAGTAGAATATTTAGAAGGGAACCAAATAAAAATAGGGAAAGAAAAACTCCCGGTAAGCCTTACTTATCGTAAAAATCTACTGAGAATTTTACAGTTCTAACAAAAAAACTGACGTTGCATAACAACTGTCAGTTTTTCGTTTTCTCTATAACCAATAAACTTATCTATCGTCTTTTCACATCACCACCGCTTGATTCATCAGTATCAACATTTTGAGGTTTACCGTAATAAACAATGTCGGCCCCACTGCTGGCATCGGCCCTTAGTTCTTCGGTTACCCGAACAACAATATCAGATCCACTGCTGGCACTGGCCTCACATCTTTCTGTTTCAAGCTTAGCTGCATCAATATCGCTACCGCTGCTCGAATGCACAAAAAGTGTTTTTACTTTTCCGCTAAGATATGCATCGGAACCACTACTGGTACTAACCGATAATTTTTTGTAGATAACATCTATCTTCACATCGCTGCCACTACTGGCTGAAACCTCCAGCATCTCCCCTTTCAATGTGTTTTGCGATTCAACATCTGCTCCCGACGATGCTTTTATTTCGGTTAATTCTTTCAGCGTAACATAGGCTTTTCGGGTTTTATTGAAACCTCTCCAGTTAAACCGCCCATTATTTCGCTTCAGATAAATACTAAGAGTTCCGTTTTTAACTTCCGTTTTAATGTCGTCAATAATTTCATCATCGGCAACAATTTTAACTTCCTCGGTAGTTCCCATGGTAATGTACAAGTCAATCCCAGTTGCTACTTTAATAGCGTTAAAACCGCTGACGTCTCTAATTTGACTTTCGTCGTCTCCACTGCTTGCGAATGCTATTCCTGCACTAAAAATAAGCATTACCACAAGGCTAAAAATTGATTTAATTGTTTTCATCTGCTTTTGTTTTTTTTATAATTGTCATTTAGGCAAAGTTTAGAAATAACCTACTTTTTTCCCTTCAAATAATAAAAGAATAATTAGCACATTGACAAAAGTCTTTTGTCTCATATCTAAAAACCTAACGGTCTATTGTTAATGACGAATATTAAATATAAAAGTTACAGCTTTTTCTGTTTTTAATCAAAAATGGGCACTTTTTCTTTCCGTTCATAAAAAGATTCGCCGAGCATATGTTTTTTACCGGTAAAAAACATAAACCGAAAATATTTATAATTTGAAAAAACTTACCTTTGAATAATTTGACGAGTGCGTAATGCAAAAAAACAACCAGTAAAAATTGAAACTCTTTCGTTACTATCCAAGCAATCCTAAAAAACTGGACATAGAGGTTGAGAAAAAAATATTTTTTCACAGCCTGTTATTTTCAGCATTTTTTATCGTGCTTTTCTGGACGGTAAAAATCATTGAGGTTGCTTTTAATTTTAAACTTGTAAAGTTGGGGATTTACCCCTTACATCTCAACGGTTTACAGGGAATTTTGTTTTCACCGTTTATTCATTCAGGATTTAAACACTTAATTTCCAACACCGTTCCTTTTTTCATCCTGCTTTTTATGCTCATATACTTTTACCGTCGCATTTCATACCGTATCTTTTTTCTGCTTTATTTCCTTTCCGGATTGTGTACATGGTTTGCCGGCCGCGAAGGCTGGCATATAGGAGCAAGTGGCGTAGTTTATGCTTTAGCGGCTTTTCACCTCGTCAGTGGTATTATCCGAAACGATGTGAGGCTGCTCACACTATCGGTAGTTGTTATTTTTCTTTACGGCGGATTAATTTGGGGCTTGTTCCCTGTTAATCCTGAAATTTCGTGGGAAGGACATCTGTGGGGAGCTGTTTCTGGCGTTATTATGGCTATTTACTACCGGAAATATACTCTCCGCCGCGAAAAATTTGAATGGGAAGAGGAGGAAAGTGGGCAGTCGCAGTGGGCAGAAGAAAAAGAGGAGGAAAATGGGCCGTGAACAGTAACAGTTGACAGGAAAGAAGAAAAAGGAAAAAAATTGGCAGCAGGAAGTCAGTGAGGACTTAACTATTTAGCTGACTGCTGTTAAACCTGTTGTTGCAGAGGAACCGTTCTCTATTTTACAAACATAAAGAACGATTCCCCCTAATTTATTATTCTATAATTCTTACCTCGAAATTCCTTCTAAAGTAGGTTTCACTTCAATAATATTGCCTTCTGCATCGAAATTCAGTTTATCAATACATACTTCGCGATGAAAGCCGGCAAAACGTCCCATATCTTTACCTTTGGGATAAGTCATACGGTGGTAAACCAGGTACCATTCATCTTTGCCCGGAACCTGAATTGCAGAATTATGTCCTGTTCCTAATATCTCCTGTTCGGCATCTTTCTGAATAACAATATTATTCTCTGGAATGTTTAGTTTTCCAAGAGGCGAATTACTTGTTGCATAACGTACTTTGTAATTCGGGCTGCGGGTATCGTCTTCCGACCACATAAAAAAATAAGTACCTTTCCTATAAATTACATAAACACCTTCGCGGAAAGTACGGTCGGGGGTCATTACTTTTAATGTATTCTTTTTTACCGACACCATATCGCGATTAAGCTCTATCCCTGCCATGTATCCATTTCCCCAATACAAATAGCTTTTCCCGGTTTTCGGATCGGTAAAAACATCCGGATCTATTTCCTGTCCCCGGTTAATTCCTTTGGGTTTCCAGTTAATTAAAGGTTTACCACTATCAACAAACGGTCCGGTTGGGTTATCGGCAACAGCAACACCAATATTTTGTTTCTTAGTTTCGTTATTTCGTCCACAGAAATAGAAAAAATATTTATACTCACCATTTATTTTTTTCTCGATAATACACGGAGCCCATGCATTATTATTTGCCCAGCTAACATCTTTACGCAGGTTTAATATTTCACCTTCATCTTTCCAATCAACAAGATTATCTGACGAAAAAGTTTTAAAATAGTAACCGCCCCATTTATAAAAACCATCGCTGGTAGGATAAATGTAGTATTTGCCTGTTTTTTTAGAATAAAGCACATCAGGGTCAGCATAAAAGCCACTAAGCACAGGATTATGATCTTCCGATGCAGTTGTTTTGAAAACCTTTTGTCCCTTACCTTCGATACTAACAGTATACTCAACCGCACCTTTTGAGAAATCCTGAGCACCTAAAGGTTGAATTGTTGTTCCCGCGAAAGAGGTGAACTGAGGATCGAAACTTGTCAAATCAGTTCCTTTTTTTACAGGAAGACGAATAATGCCTTTTTTACTATTTATAACAACATTCTGTTTACGCAAGCTGTTTGAATTCGCATCAACCAGCGGGTCTTCAACAGTTCCCCATTTCTCTATTAATCTTTTTAATTCCGACTTTGTTATTGGCAAAACAGTTCCATGACGAGGATGGAAATTCATAGAAATAGCTTCGTCTATTATTTCAAAGTGCTTTAAATCGGAGCTTTTTGTAAACTGGTAACGTCCTTGTCCATATACATCATACATCAAAATCCATTCGTTTGAATTATTCAGTTTAAAAACACTGGAACCTTCTACTCTATCACGCTCTTTATCCACACGCTCTAACGATGGGTATTTGTAACCTTCGGTGAGTTTATCGGAAATTGCCAGTTTTATCCCCGGGGCTCCACTTTCCGACTTATGAAACATATAAAACTTACCGTCCTTTTTTATGATATCAGCATCAATGCAGGCATTATTGGTAAGATTGTACAAAAGTTGTTTGGGAGCAGCTTCCAAAGCAGTAAAATCGGCATTAGCATAAGCATAATAGATAATATCAGGATTGTTGCCCTGTTTCATAGAGAAATAGACCATATATTTTTCAGCCACTTCGTCGTAAATCGTTTGTGGAGCCCATACGCGATACACATCACCAAACTCTTCGGGAAAAGCTTTGGGAACATTTACGACTGACGATGTCCAATTCACTAAATCGGGCGATTTCATTAAAATCATGGCATAATTTTTCCAGCCCATATCGTGTACATACAAATCGGTAGCTACCATGTAAAAATTACCGTCGGCACCACGCAGGATATGCGGGTCGCGCACACCACCGGTTTTACTGATTTTAGCGTTATCCAAAATCGGCTTATTGTTGTTTAACGCCCGATAATTATAACCATCTTCGCTAACGGCAAAGCGAATAGCTTCTTCTCCCGGAGCATTTCCGGTAAAATACGCAAATAAATAAGCCTCGTTTTTTTCAGGAGAGCTACATCCTGCAATAAAAAGCATCAAAACAGCAATTGATGATGCAAATGTTAGTTTTCTCATATTATTAATTTTTGCAACAAAGACGCCGAGATGCAAAAAAATATCTTTTTTACTATAAACGTCTTACTTCGTTAATTTATTTATTAAGAAGAACTCATGAAATTTAAAGAAATATTTTTTTCTGTGTACAAAAACCAGCCAGCATATCCTCCAAATTTCCCAATTTTTCGGCGCATATAGCATTTGCTTTTCAAACTACTTTTATAAATGCGCCGAAGATTTCATTTCTTCCTTTTACTCCTCGGGTTAAAACCCGAGGCTACAAAGGTTTCACTCCTATCGGAGCTTTCTTTTATCTAAATCTTCTTCGGACTCCTGTCTCCTTTCCTCTTTCAAAACTTTTTCGTAAGCCTTTCTTTCACTTCCTCGGAAATATACTCTTCCGCAATAAGTGTATTCCAATTTTTCGAAGAGCTTTAACATGGCAACATTGTCATAATTCGTATCAACTTTAATGCTGAAAATATTATTTTTTATTGCCAACCTTTCAATAAAAGAAAAAATTATTTTAGCCAAACCTTTTCGCAAATACTTCTCAGCAACAGCTATCCTGTGAATTACCATAAAATCGCCATCAGTTAGCCAATTGCCCTCTATCTTTTCATATTCCGGCTCATCATTTTTCAAGACAGCAAAATAAGCAATGATTGTTTCCTGATCGACCAAAACATATCCGGCATCTTTTTTCAGGTCATTTTCAACAGTTGCAAGATTTGGATAACCATCTTGCCACTGATTACTACCTTCATTTTTTCTGCGAATTACTGCCTGCTGAAGAATACTCCAAATTTGAGTAACATCTGCTTTTGTTGCTTTCCTGAAATTATAGATCATTGATTTGCTTTAATTATTAGAACTCTCTTTTAAGAGGGTGTCCAAAAAGAAAATTACATTACAATGATACTTTCAATTTGAAACTGTTTCGTTTTTACCCCTCCAAACCTCCCCTAAAATGGGAGGTTTAAAGTCCCCTACAGGGGATTTAGGGGTAATAAACCAAGTGGTTACTTATAAATTGTAAGTTCATATTGTTTGAAAAATACTTTTGAGACACCCTCTTAATAACTAAACTCCACTTTCCTAATTTACTTTAACCCGACAAACATAAAACGAGTTTCCTTGAATTTCTACACAAAAGCCTTTCTTTTTAGCTTTAACACTTAGTTGTTGAGGCACAACAGTTGTTGGTATTTTTAATGTATTAACAGCATTAAGGTCATCGGCATGTAAAACGGTTATATTTACATCTTCATTTACCTTTTTTGCTCCTTTTAAATCAACATTTATACGCTGTGCTTTATTTTCGGTGTTTACTATTTTTATAATTATTTCAGAAGTTGCCTTATCCATTACAGTACTGGCATACAAACCATCTTGTCCGGTAATATTTTGCTTATTACAAGTGGTGCTAAGCACATTTGTTCCGGCATTATTGGCAAACATTTTTTGCACATAATAATTAGCTGTTGGCACCGCATTAAGGTTATCGAACCAAATTAAATCGGGCGCCCATTGCCAGGCATCAACATGCGCTAACAATGGAGCATAAGAGGTCATATAAACCACATCGGCATTTCGTTCCATCCCGGTCATAAATGCAGCTTCGGCCAAGGCACACTCTAAGGTATTTTTCGTCATTGCAGCCGACTTTGCTTTATTATGAGCGGCATATTCGCCGGCAAAAACCTTTGGTGCATTCCTGTCGTAATTATCATATCTAGTAGCATTTTCCTTAAACCATTCAGGCGACCGATAGTAATGCTCATCAACAAGGTCGGCTTTTAATTTCTTCAGTTGTTTCCAGCCATAATCGAAATACTCTCCATCTGGCGAAGGACCACTCCCCGATACAATTTTTATTTCAGGGTATTTTTCCTTGATTGCTTTTTCGAAAATAACATAACGATCGAAATAATCTTTTCCCCATTGCTCGTTCCCAATACCAATATATTTTAGATTGAATGGCTTTGGATGCCCCATTTCGGCACGTACTTTTCCCCATTTTGAAGAAACATTCCCATTGGCAAATTCTATTAAATCAAGCGCATCCTGCACATAAGGAGCAATTTCATTGATAGGCACTAATTCGCCGGTATTGTACTGGCAAGCCATGCCGCAATTTAGAATCGGCAGAGGTTCAGCTCCTATATCTTCCGACAACTGGAAATATTCAAAAAAGCCCAAACCAAAACTCTGAAAATAATCGGGTGTAGAGCGATGGCTAAATTCGGTATTCCAGCGATTAACCAAACCTTGCCTGTTTTCAATCGAACCAACTGTTTTTTTCCATTGGTATCTTCTTTCCAAAACACGACCTTCAACAATACAACCTCCGGGGAAACGCAAAAAACCGGGATGTAAATCAGCTAATAATTGCACCAAATCCTTGCGCAATCCTTTTTTGCGTCCCATCCAGGTATCTTCAGGAAACATGGAAATCATATCCATATTAATTGTACCACTTGTATCGAAAGTAATCTTTAATTTTGCCTTTGCACAGGTTTTTGAAGCGGTAAGTGTTGTTTTATATGTTTCCCAATTATTTCCGATAACGGCTACGCTGTTAGATGCAATAGGATTATTTTTTTCGTCAATAATTTCAAATTTAACGTGCTTGATATTACTTGCAACATTTGCCATAAAAGAAAGATCGTACTTTGCACTTTCTTTAATACCTATTCCGCGAAAACCTTCGTTAATAATTGAATAACCACTTGCATCATTAACATCAATTCGAATGTAGTGTTTATTCGAAACATTTCCGGACTTTGTAATCGGAATAGCTCTACCTGATTTCAGGTTTAGCGAATGACGATTCGAATTCGGTTCTTTCCACCCCATTAAAGGATATAAAAATTCAAATGATCTGTTTTTTACCAATTCAGCATAAATTCCACCATCGGCAGCAAAATTTATGTCTTCGAAAAATATCCCATACATTGTGGGCTGAATTTCAGCTTTGGGATTTTTCACATCTACTACGAAATTTTTCTGAGCATTTGAGATTTGACTTACAAACAAAAGAGCCAGAAAAACAGCTTTTACATTCATTAAGTTTTTTTTCATGATTGTTTTATAATAGTTTATTTATTGTTTTTAAATACTCCCCACCTATTAAAAGTACATAATACTTTTAATGATTCAAATATAACATTTTAAAGCATTCCCTTTTCTTTAAAAATACTTTTTTCAACTCGAACCAGATTCGTTTCTCAACGTTACTTCAGTTCGATCATTTCTAACATATAATTCTCGGGCAATTCACCTTTGGGTTTCCGGTCGTTACTTGCCCCCATTGTTTCCCAACGTAAGATGTATTTGCCTTGCTGATTCAATTTCACTTCAATAGGCTTTGAATAACTACCAGGAGTTGTAATTTCTTTTAATTTAGAAGGATAATTGGGCGAAATTTCTCTTACATCAACCGTTTTAAGTGTTTTTTCGTCAAGAATAATTTCGCCCATACCGTATTTAGAATGGTAGTATGTTACTCCCAATTCACCATTACCGAAATTGCGCATTCCTTTCAGTTGAATTTCGAAAACGATAGATCCATAGCCTTCAAAGTTGAAACGATAATTCCATTTGGTGATACATTTTTCGTCCCACGAATTGTTGTCATTCAACCTGTAAACATACAGTTGCGAATTGCCCTGTGAATCATACTTCATATTGCACAGCACTACCCGATTTTCAGCATCAAGAGTATGAGCCTGCACACCGTTTAGCATTCCGGTGCCAAAAGTCGTGTCGGATGGATCAACGGCAAGTTCTGTTTCTTCATAAACCATAGGACTGGCAACCGTTTTTCCTGCGGCATTTTCCCAGTGTTTTAAATCCTTGCTGCGAGCATACGAAAAAGTGTGATTTGTAGCGCAATTAGGCGTTTCGCGCCACACCCAATACAAGTGGTAGTACCCGTCTTTATCGTAAATTGGTCCGGTCATATAGGCATTTCTTTTTCCTTCGCCATCAATCAACGGTTTATCAAGAAAACGACTCCACGTTTTGGTTTCAGGATGCCAAATGTCATACACTTCATAACCGTTACCACTATAACCGTAACGGTAGTGAAAAAGCAAATCACCGGCATCTGTTTTCAAAAAGTGCGGATAAGTCACATTATCCTCTTCCGATCCCGTCATATAATGTATATCCTCAAATTCAGAGGCATCATATGGTTTCTTGGAACGCCAATAATTCAACGATACGTTGTGCATATTGCCACTCACGTGAATGTAGCCTTCATTATCTACAATCATTTCGGTAAAATTGTGGCTATCCCAGGCAATCTTTGAATTCAAAATTGTTTTATGAAACGTTTTTTCTTTCAATTTGCGATAGGCAATACAAAAGTTTTTATCCTTATCGTAATAGGCTATGTATTGATTTCCTCCGGCAATGGCTTGTGAAAAATTAACAGGAAACGATGCTTCTATGGAATCGACACTAATGGTTCGTTTTATTTTGTATTGTTTCGTTTTTGCCGACGATAGGCTTACCGAATAAGTATCTTCTGTATTATTTTGTGCATAAATTTCAGTTGGAAGAAATAATACTGAAATAAAAAATATAGTAATAAAATTGAATCTTCTCATAACCAATAAAATTTAAAATTATTTTGGAAATCCCCTCAATTGTAATAATGATAAAATGGCTTCCCAATGTTACCATTTTATAGTTGTTTTTTCTCCTTTTTTTAGTTTTATTTCTTTCGTTTGACTTTTGTATTCAACAGTTGTTTTTCCGTCAACTTTTGCCAGAATGGTTGATTTTTCAAGTTTTCTGGCATTCCATTCCATTGATACTTCAAAACCTCCACGAGCACATATTCCGGAAATAGAACCACTGCTCCAGGCATCGGGCAAAGCAGGTAAAAGATAAATTTTATCGTCGGTTGATTGCATTAACATTTCGATAACAGCAGCTGCTCCACCAAAATTTCCGTCGATCTGAAACGGAGGATGAGCATCGAATAAATTTGGATAAGTGCCACCGCCCCTGCGTTTGCCTTTCATTCCGTCAGGATCGACATATTTTAACAATTCGCGATACATTTTGTAGGCACGGTTGCCGTCTCTTAGTCGTGCCCATAGGTTTATGCGCCAACCTTTAGACCATCCGGTGGTATTGTCGCCTTTTATTTCAAGCGTAGTGCGGCAAGCATCGGCAAGTTTTGGTGTTGTTAGAGGCGAAATATGATGTCCGGGATACAATCCGAACAGATGGGATTGATGACGGTGTTTCGGGTCGCGATCTTCCCAATCGTAATACCATTCTTGCAAATTTCCTTTTTTGCCTACCTGATAAGGATGCAAATTGGCGAGAACGTCGCTTACTTTTTGCGTATATTCATTGTTGATATTTAACGCATCTGATGCTTTTAAGAAATCTTCGAAAAATTCACGAATCATTGCTAAATCGGCTGTCGCTCCATATAAGGTAGCACCAGCGTAACCTTTCGGAGTTACAAAAAAATTCTCGGGCGATGTACTTGGCGAAGTTATCCACTTGCCGTTTTTATCTTTAACCATCCAGTCGAGACAAAAATCGACCGCACCTGTCATTAATGGATAAGCTTTTTCTTTCAAAAATTTCTCGTCATGCGAAAACAGATAATGTTCCCACAAATGCGTACACAGCCACACTCCTCCCATGTTCCAATTAGCCCAATTCGGATCTCCGGAATGTTCACCCACAGGATTACTCATTGCCCAAATGTCGGAGTTTTGGCAAACCACCCAACCTTTGGTTCCATAGTAGGTTTGTGCCGATTCTTTTCCGGTAGTAGCGGCATTTTCGATAAATTGCAGTAACGACTGATGCAATTCCGGCAGGTTAGCAATTTCTGTCAGCCAGTAATTTTCTTCGAGATTAATATTTACCGTATAATTACTGCTCCACGGCGGACGAATGTACGGATTCCAAAGCCCCTGCAAATTAGCTGGCACTCCCAAAGTGCGAGAAGAAGAAATAAGCAAATAACGACCATAGTTAAAATATAATTCTTCGAGATTTTTATCCTCCGCGCCATTCGAATAGTTTAATAGACGCTTGTCGGTAGGTATTTCGCTATTATCAGAATCCGTTAAATTTAACTCAACACGATCATATAGTTCTTGATAATCCTGCAAATGAGTTTTCTGTAATTTTTCATACGATTTTTGAGATGCTGTATTCAAATTGTTTCGAGCAATTTCTTGATTATCTTTCCCTTCGGTTGCCGGATTTTTGTCGAAACCATTAAAACTTGTTGCGATAGAAACATAAACTGTTGCCTCGCTACATTTTGACAAGACAAGTGTTGAATCGGTTGCTTTTATTGCTCCATCCTTATGCTTTATTTTAAATAATGAAGTAAAACGTGTTCCTCTTTTTTTATCAAAAGCTACCGGATCTTTTTCATTTTGAATATAGTTCGGTCGTGCTCGATATGGCGCATAACCATTAACCTCTAATACATTATTGTTATTTTGAATTTCAAACTTCATAAGGCTTTCAAAATTAATTGAGCAATTGATTGATTGTTTTTTATCGGCAGTTAATCGAATTGCCATTACCTTATCGGGATGTGAAACAAAATATTCGCGAGTATACATAACACCATTGCACTCATACGTAACTTTAGCCATTGCTTTACTCAGGTCTAACTCTCGATAATATTTTGTAACTGCCCCTTGTTTTTCGAAATTAATAAATATCGTACCCAAAGGCATATACGCCTGACTGTATGATCCCTGAAGCTTACGTTGCAATTTGTCGGCTAAGAGATAATTCTCTTCATTCAATGCCTTTCGTATTTCAGCAACCGCTTTATAACTTTCCCGATTAGGGTTTGGTTTTACCGGCTCTCCAGACCATAATGTAATATCGTTAAGGTAAATTTTATCACTGTTAACCCCTCCAAAAACAGAAGCGCCTACAGTTCCGTTCCCCAATACCAAGGTCTCTTCAAAATAAGTAGCTGGATGATCGTACCAAAGAACATGATCGGCTTGAGCCAATACAATCGAGGGAGTAAATAAGCATAGAAATAATAAAATCAGAAGATTTGTTTTAGTCATATTCCAGAGTTATTATAGTTCAATAGATCGTTAGATCCAGACATAAAACACGAGACTTTTGTTTACACATTAATTATCGTTCTATTATTCCGAACAATAACAGAAATAGACAACGAACTATTAGTTAATATCTGGATAAAAATACAAATATTAAAAATGAGTTGCCCAATATTTTTTCAACTTTTCTGCTTCTATTTTTGTCAATTGAATTACTGCCCCATGTTTGGGAATCTCAAAATTTGTTGCTTTCATTACACCTTCATTGAAGCGACCGATATTGGTAAATGTTTTAAAATCAGAAGTCTCGCAAAAACCAAAATTAGCAGGATGTAAGCCATAAACATCGTACATGAGCACCCATTTATTTTCACCAATGCGCTTCCAAACATTAGGCGCTTCACAACTTACTTTTTCAAAATCGTACCATTTCGGATCGTATTTATACCCTTTATTGATACTATTCGAAACGGCTTGTTTTATTCCAGCAGAACCATCATGAGCAACATAAAACAAATGAAAATTACCATTCACCTCTGTAATGTCTCCATCAATATAAGATATACTGTCTTTGGGATATTGAAACAAAAGTTTGGGAGCTGTTTCTATTTTGGTAAAATCAGCATTTACATAACTATAATACAACTGATTTATTCCGGTATTAAAACGCATCGTATAATAAATCATCGGTTTGTTCACTCTTTTGTCCCATATTGTTTGAGGAGCCCAAACGCATCCTACGCTATCATATCCTTCAAATGTTTCATTAATATTTACCACTGTATGTGTCCAATGAATCAGATCCAAAGACTTCATTAATACAATGCCTCTGTTATTTCCCCAATCAAACTCACTTTTCGGACGTTCCCATTCTGTTTTTCGCAAGCCTTCACGCTTAGCATAAATATGTAAATCAGTCATCGCCATATAAAACATATTATTCGGACCACGCATAATATGCGGATCACGAATACCTTTTTGTTCGGCAATAGTATCACCCGAAATAATTGGATTTCCGTTATTTACATCGGTAAACGAATAACCATCGTTACTCAATGCCATATGCAAGCTATGGTCTGAGTCTTTGAAATAAACTAAGAGATAAGCTGCCATATCTTTTTCTTCTGGAACTTTTATTTTTTCAGGTTGATTACAAGAAGAAAGTAACAAAAGAACAATGCCACCTAAAAGTATTATATTTTTCATCTGTTTATAATTAGTAGCAAGACAAAAAGTATCAAGACAAAAGACTTTTAATTATTTGCTTATGTATGAAATAATTTATCATGCTTGTTTTATCTATTTGTTATTAACTTATTAATTTTGAAGTGTTAACCAAACCTTCATTTCATTGGCGCTTCAATTTTATTATAGAAAAAGAATATGCAGGAAGATTGTATTTTAATTTATCTGATATTTTTATTTCGCTTTCAACAGGTTTGCTGTTTCTGTCTGTTGGATTTCCTTTTAAAACGGCAAGCACCGCTTTATGTTCACTAATTGAAAAACCGGATAAATCAATTGTTGCATCTACTTCAACCGGAAGCAGATTTACAAGTTTTATAATAAAATGGTTTGAGTTACTATCTTCAACAACCGAGATTGCAATTCGGTTACTTACGTCTTTGCTTTCGTTTGAAAGTTTTATTTGCGAAGGAATATAAGTGTTTCCGGAATTATTCCCGAATAACTTCTGTACATAATAACCTACGGTTGGTTTTACTTCCGTATTATTGAAATAAATCAGATCAGGATTCCACTGCGTGTGTTTTTCTTTTGCCAACAAAGGAGCATAAGATGTCATTGTAACAACATCCGCATTTCGCTCTACTGATGTTAAATATAAGGCTTCCGATAGAGCTGTTTCAATGTTACTCGGTCTGCCTGGCAAATGCGCAGCATATTCCCCCAAATATACTTTCGGTTTGTTGCGATCGTATTTATCGTAAAAATCCTGATTATGGATAAACCACCCCGGAGTTTGGTAATAATGTTCATCTACCATTGGAACGCCCAGTTTTGTCGCAAAATTCCAACCTTCCACATAATCGCTTCCTGAACAAAACGGACCAACAGTCCCGATTACAGTTATTTCAGGATATTTTGCTTTTACGGCATCAAAAATTATTTTAAAGCGTTCTTTGAAAATTGCCGAAATCATATCTTCGTTTCCAATTCCAATGTATTTTAAATTGAAAGGATCCGGATGTCCGGCTTTGGCGCGGAGTTTGCCCCATCTGGTACTTTTATCGCCATTAGCCCATTCAATCAAATCAAGTACTTCTTGCACATAATTATCCATTTTGCACATAGGGATCCCTCCCTGTTGACCATGCCCTCCATCGCCGGAATTCTGACAAGGAACACCTGCCGGCAAAACAGGTAACGGTTCTGCTCCAATATCTTCGCAAAATTGAAAATATTCAAAGTAACCCAAACCGGCAGATTGGTGGTAATTCCAAATATTACGTTGAGGAACACGAGTTTCTAACAGACCAATTGTACGATTCCAATGATACATATTATTTAAACCATCGCCATGCGTAACACAACCTCCCGGGAAACGAACAAATCGTGGGTGAATATCGGCAATTGCTTGTGCCAAATCGGCTCGCAATCCGTTTTTTCGTCCTTTAAACGTCTTTTCAGGAAAGAGAGAAACCATATCGAAAGCATATTCCCCCTTTGTTTGCGCAACAAGCTCTAATTTTGCTTCTTTACATGATTTTTTTGCGATTAAAGAAGTTTTCTGCTGTTTCCATTTACCATTTACGGTCTTTAGTTTTGTTTGTGCTAACACTTCGCCATCATCTCCGATTAAACGAACAATCAAAGAATTATTATCTGCTTTTATTTTTCTAACAAAAACAGAAAAATTGTATTTCTCGCCTTCTTTTATCGGAATTCCGTCAAATCCTTCGTTCGAAAAACTTTCGCCTTGTTTTTGAAAATTAACAACAGCATAATGTTTTTGGTTGGGGTGAATTGGATTTACAGTATCGATTTTAAATGAATTTTTATTCCCTGAAAAATGCCATGCGGTATAACAATTCCAGTTCGGATATTTTCCCAATTTATCGTGTGGCGTGTATTCAAAACCCCGGTTTTGAATTAATTCGGCATATAAGCCTCCATCAGCAGCATAATTTATGTCTTCAAAAAAAACACCTATCAACATATCGCTGATAGCCTTGCTATTTTGGGGCTGAAGCGTAATTTTTGCTTTTACATTCTGTAAATTTTTAAACCGAACAGCATCTAATGATGTATTGTCGGATCGTTGCTGCTCTTGAAATTCATCTAACTCGCAAAATTTTATCAAGGCATCGATTTCGGACCAAGGTAACTTATAGATTATGCCTGTTTGCCTTTCTCCATTAATAACAATTGTTTTGCGTAAGTTTAGGCGGCTGTTCCTTGCTATTTCTTGCGTTACGGAATAACTTTTGAAATCAACAGTAGTTGTTTTGAAAGCTTTTGACACTCCATTAATGTCGCTCATCCAAGTAACTGTATATCTATGGGTTGATTGATTATACAAAACTTCCAAATCCTGTACATTTCCATTGTGCATCACTTCGGGATACGATTGAGGTTGCCAATTGTATAAATCTGCACTAGTTGTATGTGCAAACTGTCCAACCTCATTATTTAACGTCCAAAGGCAATGCCACAAACCACTTTCATCTTGAAACAGAAAAGGATTAATCATTTTCTTTTGTTCTCCCCAACGCCCAAAATCGCATGCTAAAAATCGGAATTCGTCACCAATTGTTTGCCAGTCTTTTTTATCAATACTCCAAGCATAATGTAATCCAGTTGTATTATGTTGTTGCGTTGTTGTGTAAGCAAAAACGTATGCGGAATCGGGTTGATTGGCAAAAATTTGAGTATTTCCTAGAAATAAAAAAAGGACACAGAATTTTATAAGCTTCATTTGATTTATTATTAGCGATGTATTATAAAAGTATTATTTACTCTTATTTTCAAAAGTAACAATATTTAGAGAAAATAAACTTTGAAGTCTCATCATTTTCTCTAAATATGTTAAAGAACAAATTATAATAACCTTACTATTTCCCAATCAGATAAAGACCGCAGGCATGTGTTCTCAGTTTCTGACTAAATGTACCTTCAACTTTTTCCAGTTCCTCTCCTGTCCACATATTTTTGATTTTGCAAGCTCCTGTTATTTCCAAATCATTCAAATCTACCTCGATATTTAATGCCGATTTATTATCCGAAATATTAAATAATGCAAGGTAAACCTGTCCTGTATTGGGATTCTTCGAGGTTATCACCACCTTATTTTCATCCTGAAACAATTGCCTTACATCTCGACTCCACCGATGCATCGTTAACACATCTTTATTGGTAAGCAACGACAAAGTAAAAGCATCGTTCGAAGGCAAATCGCCTCCAAACATCAATGGCGACTTTAAAATGGTAAACAATGTCATTAACGAATATTGCTCGTCATGCGTTAAACGCGTCATACGCTCTTCTCCCCTTTCTCCACGAATCGAAATTCGACCTAAAGGAATCATATCACAATCAGGCCAAGTTCCTGAAGCAATGTAGGGATACCACTGTTCGCAAACTTTTATCAAATGCTTAAAATGCGCCCAGGTATCCCACACATCGTCGACCATGCGCCACATATTGGCATGCTCCTTTACATGCTCTGCTGCTGTAATTGGTGTTGCTCCTGGCGAAGTACTCAACACAACAGGCCTACCACAATTATCAATAGCATTGCGTATTAATTCTATTTCTTTTGGGTGATAAGGACGAGACAAATCATCAACCTTTATAAAATCAACACCCCATTGGGCATACATATTTATTATTGAATTATAATATTCCTGTGCTCCTGGCTTATCGGCAACAATGGTATAATTATCTTTCAGCCATTTACATTGCAATTCTGTTGAATAAATCTGATTAGCAGTAATACCTCCTGCCCCCAGAATGGGTAACTTATTTTCAACCGCAATTTTGGGAATTCCACGCATAATATGAATCCCAAATTTTAAACCTTTACGGTGGATGTAATCCGCCAATTCCTTAAAGCCTCTCCCACCTTTTGCCGACGGAAACCGGTTAACCGCAGGCTGATAACGTCCGTACTCATCAATCACGTAGCGGGGATCGGTTTGATTATACCCCCCGGCTTTATCATTTTCAACAAACCATCGAATATCTACCACTATATACTCCCAACCATATTTTTTCAGATGTTTTGCCATATAATCGGCATTGGCCTTTACTTCGTTTTCTGTAACGGTTGGCCCGTAACAATCCCAACTGTTCCAGCCCATTGGCGGAGTTGGAGCCCAACTTTTAAACTCGCCTTGCGCAAAAATAAGATGCTGCTTTATATGTTTAGTACCTGAATTACAAGCACACACTCCTAAAAATAAGAAAGTCAAAATCATCCAAACGGATTTATTTAAGAACATAGTCAGTAAAGTTTTATTGTTTCAGTTCATAAAAGTACAACTTACTTTTATATATCAAAAGGAATAACCACTAGCAATTGAATTGAAAAACAATTGATATAAAAAATAGTTACAGATATTTTGTCGCGGAATTCCGCCCATTTATTTTTCGGACTAAAATATAATCGTTATCTTTCGACCACTAATTGTATTTATAACAATTTGATTTTATAAAACATATTAAACCGAAATCCTGATGATTAAAAATCTTTTTATTTACGGAGTTTTATTCACGTTGATGTTATCCTGTCAAACCAATAAAACTACCTACACCTTATCATCCCCCAACAAAACAAACGTTATAACTTTTACTATTTCAGGCTCCACTCCTGCTTATGCAGTGAGCCACGGCGAAAAACAAGTAATCACCCCTTCGGAAATGGGTTTTGTGCTAAAAGATAATGATAATTTATGCCAAAACTTTAAAATATTAAATACAGAAGAAAACTCTTTTGATGAAACCTGGGAACAGGTCTGGGGAGAAAAACACAACATCCGGAATCATTACAACGAATTAATGGTTCATTTACAGGAAAAAACCGGGAAGAAAAGGAAACTTGACATCCAGTTTCGTGCTTTCGACGATGGAGTCGCTTTCCGATACATTTTCCCTGAACAAGGAATAAAAGACAGCATCTTTATAATGGATGAGCTAACCGGGTTTAACCTGAAAAACGACGGCGATTGCTGGTGGATTCCGGCTTATAAAACCAACCGTTATGAGCATCTATTTTCTAAAACACCGGTAAGTAAAATCGACACGGTTCATACACCGCTTACCATAAAAAGCAACAGTGGTTTGTATTTGAGTCTGCACGAAGCCGATTTAAAAAATTTTGCGAGTTATACCGTTGCTCACAAAAACGGGCTTAATTTTGAAGTTGACCTAATGCCCTGGCACGACGGGGTAAAAGTAAAAACAAAAGGCTCTTTCCAAACACCATGGCGTACCATTCAGATTGCCGAAAAACCGGGCGATTTAGTTACATCCTATTTAATCCTAAATCTGAACGAACCCAACAAACTGGAAGATACAAGCTGGATTGAAACCTACAAGTATCTCGGTATTTGGTGGGGAATGCACATTTCGAAATATACTTTTTATGAAGGTCCGAAGCATGGAGCAAGTACGGCTAACTCATTCCAATACATTGATGCCTGTAAAAAACTAGGGATCCACCACCTTCTCATCGAAGGCTGGAACAAAGGCTGGACTCCCACCTGGTATGAAAATAAAATGCACATGTTTAGTTTTACCCGGTCGACCGATGATTTCAACCTGAAAAAGGTTACCGACTATGCCCGCCAAAACGATGTAAAAATAATTGGCTACCACGAAACCGGCTCCAACATTATTAATTACCGGAAACAAATTGATGCAGGAATGAAACTGTATCAGGACATGGGCATTAACGATGTAAAAATAGGGCAGGTTGGCGACATGCTGAATATGAAAGAATGGCATGGCAGCCAATTTGGCGTGGAATATTACCGCGAAGTGCTGAAAAAAGCAGCGAAATACCATTTAACGGTTAATTTCCACGAGCCGATTAAAGCAACCGGCGAACGCCGCACTTATCCGAATATGATGGCTAGAGAAGGTGCGCGCGGACAGGAATACAATGCATGGAGCGAAGGAAACCCGCCAAGCCACACGGCTATTCTTCCTTTTACCAGGATGCTGGCCGGCCCCATGGACTTTACCCCGGGGGTAATTGATGTTCTGGAAACAAAAGGATTTAATAAGCGAAGGGTGCACACCACGGCGGCCAAACAATTGGCACTGTACGTGGTGTTGTTCTCCCCGGTTCAAATGTTGGCCGACTTACCCGAGAACTACATCGGGAAACCAGAATTCCAATTCCTTGCCGATGTCCCAACCGACTGGGAAGATACCAAAGTATTAAATGCCGAAATCGGCGAATATATTACAACTGTTCGTAAAGATCTAAAATCGGACGACTGGTACCTGGGAAGCATAACCAACAAGAAAACAAGAGACTTCGATATTGATTTATCGTTCCTGGGTGAAGGAAAATATGAAGCGCAGATTTATGCAGACGGCAAAGGTGTGGACATCAACCATAATCCTTCAACCGTAACAATCAGCAAAAAAGAAGTTCAGGCAAAAGATACTTTAAAAATTCATCTCGGGGCAGGTGGAGGAACTGCAATTCGTTTTAAAAAGCTATAAATAACAGCAGAGACGCTAAGACGCAAAAGAAAATTTGAATTTGCGAAACATTAAAAATCAGGAGAAAACTCACAAAAAGATACTCAATGAAACAGCTATTTCTTATAAGCATTTTGTTTATTTCGAGCATATACACACAGGCTCAAAACAGAACTATCAAACTTGATTTTGATAAATCTTCCGGACAAATGAACACCATGTTTAACGAATGTATTGGAGCAGGCCGCGCAAATGAAGGATTGCGTGCCGACTGGCAACAACAATTAGCTATGGTAAAAAAAGACTGTGGCTTCAGATACATTCGTATGCACGGACTCTTAACAGACGATATGGGCGTATATCGTGAAGATAAAAACGGAAAACCGCAATATAACTTTCAATACATTGATGTGCTGTTTGATTATATTTTAAGCATTGGGATGAAACCATTTGTTGAACTAGGTTTTATGCCGGCAGCATTGGCCAGTGGCAATCAAACTATTTTTTGGTGGAAAGGCAATGTTACACCACCTAAAGATTACAAAAAATGGGAAAATCTAATCCGAAAATTAGCTCAGCACTGGACCGAACGTTATGGAGAAGAAGAAGTTAAAACATGGTATTTTGAAGTATGGAACGAGCCCAATTTAACGCCGGGATTTTGGACCGGAACGCAGGAAGAATATTTTAAACTTTACGACTATACGGTAAGAGGAGTAAGAAGTGTGAATCCAAAATATAAGGTTGGAGGCCCTGCCACTGCCGGGGCGGCATGGGTTCCTGAAATGATTCAATTTTGTGCCAGAAATGCAGTCCTAATTGATTTTATCTCAACACATACCTATGGCGTAAAACACGGATATCTTGATGAATTCGGGACATCCGGAACAATTCTTAGCAAAGATAAATGGGCGGTTAGCGGAGATGTAATTAATTCACGAAAACAGATTGCAAACTCAACAATGCCGGATTTGGAATTGCATTATACCGAATGGAGTTCGTCTTACACCCCTTCCGACCCGATTCATGACAGCTATCATCAGGCTGCTTATATTTTGGAAAAATTAAAACAAACAGGCAATGCAGCCACTTCTATGTCGTATTGGGTATTTACCGATATTTTTGAAGAAGCCGGCCCAAGATTCACACCTTTTCATGGCGGATTTGGTTTGTTAAATTACCAGGGAATAAAAAAACCGGCTTATTATGCTTATCGTTTTCTGAATCAACTGGGCAAAATAGAACTGAGCAATGCTGATAGTTCATCATGGGCTTGTAAAAATCAAAGGGGAGACGTACAGGTATTGTTTTGGGATTTCACCAATACCCATCCGGGCGATTCAGTTCTAAATCAAATGTATTATATAAGAGATTTGCCATCGCAACCAAAAGGGACAGTTACACTGGAGATAAATGACCTCCCCTCGGGAACTTACAAAATTGAGACCTACAAAATTGGATACGAGCATAACGATGCCTACACAAGCTATTTACGAATGGGCAAACCGGCACAACTAACCAAACAACAGGTAACCGCAATAAAAAATAAAAACAACGGATCGCCCATTTCTTCTGAAACGATTTTTATCGATAAACATCAACATTTCATCGAAAATTATTCGATCAATGAAAATGATGTATTACTACTGAACTTTATAAGACAATAAAACTATGAAAACAATTCTCTTTAAATTATCAATTTTTTGCGGTTTGCTCACAGGCCTTATCTCTTGCGAAAACGCTGTAAAAAAAACAGAAATAGAGGCCAATAAAACAACCGACATTTACCAGGGAACTGCAATCTCTGACCAATTCGACAAAAAAATAGACTCGCTTATTGCACAAATGACTGTGGAAGAAAAAATAAACATGCTCCATGGCGTAACGATGTTCTCTTCCGGTGGCGTAAAACGTTTGGGCATTCCCGAGCTAAAAATGGCAGACGGGCCACTTGGCATCCGCGAAGAAATTAATCCCAATAACTGGAATCCGGCAGGCTGGACAAATGATTTTGCAACTTATTATCCGGCAGCAGGAGCCCTGGCAGCTACCTGGAACCCGGATTTAGCTTATTTGTTCGGCAATAGCGTGGGCGAGGAAGCCCGTGCCCGGGACAAAGACATGTTGCTCTCCCCGGCCATCAACATCATTCGAACTCCCCTGGGCGGAAGAACTTACGAATTTCAAACCGAAGACCCATTTTTGAATAAGAAAATGGCAGTTCCGTTTATTGTTGGTGTACAGAAAAACGATGTAATGACCTGCGTAAAACATTATGCGGTTAACAACCAGGAAACCAACCGGGGAACGGTAGACGTACAGGTTGATGAACGTACTTTGCGCGAAATTTATTTACCGGCCTACAAAGCGGCGGTACAGGAAGCCCATTGCTACAGTATAATGGGGGCTTATAATCGGTTCAGGGGCGACTACCTATGCGAAAATGATTTAATGCTGAACAAAATCCTTCGCAACGAATGGGGATTTAAAGGGGTGGTGGTTTCGGATTGGGCTGCCGTACACTCAACCGTTAAGTCGCTGAAAAATGGGCTAGACATAGAAATGGGCACATCTAAGCCTTTCAACAAATTTTACCTGGCAGATGCCTTAATTGATGCTGAAAAAAAAGGTAAAATTTCAGAAACGGAAATCAATAAACATATAAAACGTATTTTACGGGTGTTGTTTCAGGTAAAAGCCATTGATGAGAAAAAACGTGTAAAAGGCAGCATCGCCACTGAAGCACATTACCACGATGCTTATAAAATTGCCTCGGAAGCTATTATTTTGCTGAAAAACAAAAATAATTTATTACCCCTGAAATTAGACGGAATAAAATCGATTGCCGTAATTGGCAATAATGCCACAAAAGTAAACGCTGCCCGTGGTTTTGGAGCCGGCGTAAAAACAAAACGCGAAATTACTCCGTTGCAGGGCTTAAAAAACCGACTGCCCGAAGGTATTAAGATTAATTATGCCAAAGGGTACCAGGAAAAATATGCAAAAATAGAAAATGACCAGAAAGAAAAAGTTACGGTACACGGTGTGGTTACGGTTAACGACCTAAGCCCCAAACTGGTTGAAAAAGCATTGAATGCCGTTAAAAAATCGGATGCTACAATCTTTTTTGCAGGTTCGAATCGCGACTACGAAACCGAGGCTTCCGATCGCCGTGATTTATCATTGCCCTACGGACAGGAAAAACTAATCGAAAAGGTATTGAATATAAACCCCAATACCATTGTGGTATTTATCGGTGGAGCCCCGTTTGATATTTCAACGATTAAAGAAAAGTCGCAGGCGGTAATATGGAGCTGGTTCAACGGCTCGGAAGGCGGTAATGCTCTGGCAGATGTTCTGCTCGGAAAAATTAATCCTTCGGGAAAACTCCCGTGGACAATGCCCCAAAAACTCGAAGACTCGCCGGCACATGCCACCAATAGTTTCCCGGGAGATAAAACGGTTACCTACAAAGAAGGTATTTTGGTCGGCTACCGCTGGTTCGACACAAAAAATATAGAACCGCTTTATCCTTTTGGCTATGGTTTGTCGTACACATCCTTCGAATTATCGAACTTCAAAACCGATAAAGAAACTTATAATGACAATGAAACAATTATTGCCGAAGTAACCGTTAAAAACACAGGAAATGTAGATGGAAAAGAAGTTGTTCAACTCTATGTTTCTAAACCGGACTCCAGGGTTAAACGAGCTGCACAGGAACTAAAAGGCTTCAAAAAAATTGCAGTAAAGGCTGGCGAATCAGGAATTGCAAAAATCAAAATTCCCGTAAAAGAACTGGCTTTTTATAATATTGAAAAGAAAAACTGGGAAGTTGAAAAAGGAAAATATATTCTAAAAATAGGAAATTCATCCCGAAATATAATTGAAAAGTTGGAGCTATCGATTAACGAACAATAGCACAACCAGCCAATCCTGATTTCAGCATTTTTTTATATAAAAGCGCGAGGCGAATACAAAAACGCTAAGCGCTTTTCTTTTACAAGACGCTTATTATCTCAAATCATGCACAGTATATTTCCACAAAAGTTGACAAAACAATTCAAAAAAGATATTTTTGAGGTTCAATTATATGTTTTATGAATATTTTTAAATTAAAACTTCACTGGCAAATTCTAATCGCACTAATTATTGCAGTACTATTCGGCTACTTTCTTCCCGGCGGAGTCCGCTATGTTGAATGGATGGGGGAAATCTTTCTTCGAGCCTTAAAAATGGTCATCATCCCCCTTATACTTAGCTCCATCATCAGCGGGGTATCAAGTATGGGTGCAGGAAAGGACATCGGGCGACTGGGCGGAAAAACACTTTCGTACTACCTGCTAACCAGCACATTGTCAATCATCACCGGATTAATTGTTGTAAATCTTGTAAAACCGGGAGTCGAGGTTGATTTGGGATTTTCACAATCAGTTGAAGGACTGGAAGAAAAAGCAGGCTCGGCAAAAGATATATTATTCAGACTAATCCCTGATAATATTGTTGATGCCATGGCACAAGGCACCATCTTATCGGTTATATTCTTTGCCCTGTTATTCGGTTATTTCATTACCCGGGTAAAACCGGAATATCGCAATACATTGAAGAATTTTTTCGATGCTGTTTTCGAAGTAATGATGAAAATTACCCTGTTTATCTTAAAATTTGCACCTCTTGGAATATTTGGGCTTGTAGCCCGAGAAGTTGCCCGAAATACCGAACAATTAGCACACCTTGCCGGAAGTCTTTTAATCTATAGTCTTTGCGTAATTGCAGGCTTGCTTATACATGCATTTGTTTTTCTTCCGTTAATCGTTCGTTTTATTGGCAGAGCCAGGCCTTTCAAACATCTTAAAAACATGACAACTCCGCTCTTAACGGCATTTTCCACGTCATCATCGAGTGCGACTTTGCCCTTAACCATGAATGCCATCGAAAATCAAAGTGGTGTATCCAACAAAATCAGCAGTTTTACTTTACCCCTTGGGGCAACTATTAATATGGATGGAACAGCTCTTTACGAATGTGCAGCGGCGATGTTTATCGCCCAGGCTTATGGGATTGATCTCTCGTTGGGGCAACAGGCAGTGGTTGTTATTACTGCATTGCTTGCATCAATAGGGGCAGCAGGCATACCAATGGCAGGACTGGTTACCATTACCATCGTTCTTACGGCTGTAGGTTTACCGCTTGAAGGAATCGGGCTCATTCTTGCCGTTGACCGGCCGTTAGATATGCTGAGGACTTCGGTAAATGTCTGGAGCGATAGTTGCGGAGCCGTTACCATTGCCCGTTCTGAAAAAGAGCAAACGAATGTGGCTTGCAACCGCAATTTTAAATCATAAAAAAAAGAAGCAATTGAGAGTTGCTGCTGACTGCAGAGAAAGGTCAGCAGAAATCACCTGTTATCCGTATTTGTTTATTTCACATACACCAATGCAAGAATCTTCTCTAACCAACAAACATCAACATCAGCAAAAGCGGCTTTTTCTTTACTGTCAACATCCAGTACCCCTATAATTTCCCCGGATTGATTGAAGAATGGAACAACAATCTCCGAATTCGTACGCGAATCGCAGGCAATATGTCCGGGAAAAGTATGGACATCATCAACCACCAAGGTTTTTTGCCGGTTAAAAGCAGCCCAGCAAACCCCTTTATCTTTTTCTAATATTTGGCAGGCAACAGCCCCCTGGTACATATTTACGGTCATTTCGCCGTCAGCAATCAAATAAAAACCGGTCCATGAAAAATAATCCATTTTGTGGTGCAACACGGCAATAACCGTTGCCATTCGGGCTGAAATATTGTTGCTTTTCAAAACAAGTTCGATCAACTGTTTGTATATCCGGCTGTACCTGCCTTCTTTCTGAGATTCTTTCATCTGTCTAATTTTTGTGAGCTCGCGTTATATATTGAATAAGGAAAACGTTTTAAAACGGTCTTTCGAACATCCAAACGATTCATATATTGTACTATTTGTTGCAATTTTGCTTCAATTTCGTCAATAAATTCTTTTCCAAGATTATCTTTCTGAATATTGTAGCAACTTTCAGCATTTTTCAATTCTATCTCAGCAAAGGGATAAATTTGAAGACGATAGCTTTTCATAAGACTTTTATATTCTTTTTAACTTCTTCTTATGATTTCCATTCATCTGGATGATCTTTCATATATTCTTTCCTTACATCTACTTCACTCAAGATATCCAAGTCATCTTCCTAAATACTTAAATTAGACAGTTCTTTTAGCATATTTATTATGCGCTTTGCATGGGGCGAAGTTTCCTCTATTTTTACAGTAAAGCTCATCTGTTAAAGTATTTATGTTAATGACAAAGATATAAAAAAGATAGAGAGGGCTGTTGGTTCCTTGAGGAAAGTAGCCGTATTCAGTTGCAGAAAGCAGGAAAGAAAGTGGCAGTGGCAGTTTACAGCTATTGGCAGAAAAAAAGAAGCAAAGCACATAGGGCTCAGGAATGGTAAAGAAATAAAAACCCCATTATGCGTAGTAAACAAGCAGAAAAGGTCAGGTTGTTTCGATACTGCACCTAAGGAAAAGAGCTTACAACTAAAATAGCCTTAACGTCTTCGTGCCTTTGTGTTCAAAATTAGTAACGAAACAAAATACTACTTCATTTTTGAAACTAATCGGTATTAAATTTATATTTTTGCATCTTCAAAAAAAAGCAGAATAAAATGGCACAAAAACCTTCTATCCCAAAAGGGACCCGCGATTTTTCACCTTCGGAAATGATGAGAAGAAATTACATCTTCGATACCATCAAAAAAATTTTTCAACGTTACGGATTTCAACCTATTGAAACGCCGGCAATGGAAAACCTTTCGACTCTGATGGGAAAATACGGAGAGGAAGGGGATAAACTATTGTTTAAAATTCTAAACTCCGGCGATTTTATTTCAAAAGTTCCGCAGGAAATGCTGGATGAAAAAAACTCGAACAAACTTACATCTAAACTTTCAGAAAAAGGATTGCGCTACGACCTTACCGTACCGTTTGCCCGCTATGTGGTGCAGTATCGTAACGACATTGCTTTTCCTTTTAAGCGTTACCAAATTCAACCGGTTTGGCGTGCCGACCGTCCGCAAAAAGGACGTTACCGTGAGTTTTACCAATGCGATGTGGACGTAATCGGTAGTAATAGCCTGTTAAATGAAGTGGAACTGGTGCAAATTATCGACGACGTTTTCCAGTGCCTGCAAATCAATACCATTGTTAAAATCAACAACCGAAAAATTTTAGCCGGAATAGCAGAAGCCATTGGCGAAGCTGAACGTATGGTTGATATAACGGTTGCTATCGACAAGCTGGACAAGATCGGGATTGAAAAAGTAAATGCGGAAATGCTTGAAAAAGGAATTTCGGAAACTGCGGTCGAGAAACTACAGCCAATTTTGCAATTGCAAGGCAACACTGCCGAAAAACTGGCACAGATAGAAACGGTAATAGGAGCAACAGAAGTTGGAGCAAAAGGAATTTCGGAAATGCGCACCCTGTTTTCTTATCTCGATACTTTTGACCTGAAAACCGAAGTAGAACTGGATTTAACCCTGGCTCGCGGACTGAATTACTATACCGGTGCAATATTCGAAGTAAAATCGAAAGATGTACAAATCGGGAGTATCTGCGGTGGTGGACGTTACGACAACCTTACCGGAATCTTCGGGTTGCCGGATGTATCGGGAGTAGGCGTATCGTTTGGTGCCGAACGTATTTATGATGTGCTCACCCAGCTCGACCTTTTCCCGAAAGCTTCACTGGAAACCACAAAAGTTATGTTTGTAAACTTTGGAGAAAAAGAAGAAGCCTATTGCCTTCCGGTGTTGAAACAGTTACGGGCAAAAGGAATAAATGCTGAAATTTTTCCTGAAAGCGCAAAAATGAAAAAACAAATGAATTATGCCAATCGTAAAGACATTCCGTTTGTAGTTCTTGCCGGCGATAATGAAATTGAAGCACAAAAATTTACTCTAAAAAATATGGAAACCGGCGAACAGCAACTAACTAGTGCCGACGAATTAGCAGAAAAGCTAAAAAGCTGAAAATTGTTACTTTGGGGATTCATACATCATATAAATAATAGTCCCAAGACTACACGTTTGTAATCTCAGGACTATAAAAACTAAACTAAATACTATACATTAGTATCCGGGGTTCTGATCTGCTTTAGTATCCGGGATTCTGATCTGATGCGGAAATTCCCGGATTTAGATCTATTTCACTTTGAGGAATTGGCATTAACTCATGTTTGTTTGCAGTAAAGCCTGTTCCTGAAAGTTCTGTAGATGCATCTCCCCAACGAACTAAGTCCCAATAGCGATTGCCTTCGAATGCTAGTTCTAATGACCGTTCTTCTTTTATAAATTCAAATAAATCGTCACCGGTTTTTGAAGCCCAATATGAATGGTCAGTAAAACCTGCACGTTCGCGTACTTTCTTTAGTTCTATAACCGCTTTTGCATCTTGGTTGTCTCTGTTGTATGCTTCGGCAGCCATTAATAAAACATCGGAGTAACGTATAATTTTGTATGGAGTATTGTAGTTTAGTGAAATATTGGGGTCGTTTGATTCGCTTTGTTTTGTTCCAAACTTAAGACGTATATAACCTTCGAAATCAAATCCTTCACTATTGTTAATTACATCTTGCGAGATTATACCTCCTCTTGAGGTAAATGCATCTTGCGAGATAACTGAAGTATTTGCTCTTATTTCTCCTGCCGTGTCTACTAATAAATCTCCAAACTTCTTAGATGGAACAACAAAACCCCAACCATTGATGTAGCCTTCACCATCAGGACAATATTCAGGGTAATATCCTAAAGTGTCAAGTTTTGAAAAAACATCACGCGGACCGATTAATACCATTAGTACGTTCGATTCTGCTCCGTCTTGCCATGCTCCGCCGTTTGATCCCCAATCAAGACCGCTGTTGCTTGTAAACATAATTGAAAATACCGATTCTTCTCCTGCTCGTTCTGATTTCATCCATATATTGTGGTAATCAACCAAATCGTATTCGCCTGATGCTATTACCTCGCTCAATACTGCGTGTGATTCGGTATATTTTTTTTCGTACAAATATACTTTGCCTAACAATGCTTGTGCAGCACCTTTTGATATGCGGAATTTTTGACCATCGGCAAGTGCACTTTTTAATGGCAGATCGGCAATGGCAGCAGTTAAGTCTTTTTCAATTTGTGTATATATCTCGCTAGTTGCAGTACGAGGTAATGAAACAGATAATCCTGCTTGCGATTCGGTGTAGAAAGGTACAGCTCCCCATATTTTCACAAGTTCGAAATATGCATATGCTCTAAAAAATTCAGCTTCTCCTCTAACTAATTCAGTGTTAGATAAGCCATCGGGGATATTATTGATTATATCGCACGATGACTTTACTATGGTGTATAGGGCATTCCATATATCGCCTATGGCTTCATTGTCATATTGGATATCGAAATTGTCAATTTTTTCGAATTTACTTTGGTCGGCAGCACTACTTCCGCCTTTGTTTACATCATCGCCAAGTATCGATTCTAATAAATATATACTGCTCCAGTTTGAGCCTCCGTTATACAAATCTTGCCACAGGTTATAAATCCCATAAGCAGCAGAATTTGCTTCATCGGCAGTTGTTAAATAGTTGGAGCTATCAAAACGTCCGATGGTGTCTTTGTCAAGAACACTTTCTGAGCATGCTGCCATAAGAAAGGTCAAGACTACTGTGTATAATAAATATCTTTTTTTCATTGTCTTAATGTTTATAGGTTAGAAACTAACATTTATTCCAAACATAACTTTCTTAGTAGTTGGATACAATCCTTTGTCGATGCCTTGATTTCTGTTATCTGTCGATCCTGCTTCCGGATCCATTCCTTCGTAGTCGGTAAATGTAAAATAGTCATCTAACGAAACAAAAGCACGTATTTTTTCAATTCCCCAATTTGTGGTAAGACTATTTGGAAGCGTATACCCTAACTGAATTTGTTTAATGCGCATGTACGAGCCATCTTTACATACTAAACTACTTCGGTAAATTTGTTCCGATGTATTGTTTGCTTTTGGCATGCTTGCTTTGTCTCCGGCTTTTTGCCATCTGTTGTCGAAGAAAAAAGTTGGTTTATTGCTATATTCTCTATCGGTACGGAACCATGCCATATAAATATCATTCCCATATGTTCCTTGTAAGAACATGTTAAAGTCAAAACCTTTATATTCTAAACTTATATTTCCTCCATATATAAAATCGGGATGAGGATCTCCAATTTTAGTTAAATCGTTAGCGTCAACTTTTTTATCTCCGTTTACGTCTTCGATAATAGGATCTCCCGATGAAGGATCAATTCCGGTTACTTTATACCCTTCGAAATACCATATTGGTTCGCCTTCTTTGAAGTAGGTTAGATAGTTTCCGCGAACATAAGCTCCTTGTACTTTTGTGTCGTTTTCAACGTGAGTAACTTCGTTATGTAGAGTCGAGAAATTTGCTCCAATCTGATATTTTAAATCTTTAAATAATGTTCCTTGGTAGCTTATTTCAAATTCAAAACCTTTATTCTCTACTTCTCCAATATTGGCAGAAGGATAACTATATGATCCTAAAGATCCTTGAAGTGGGGAATTGGCAATAAGCCCATCGGTTGTTTTTTTGTAATAATCGGCTGAAAAAGAAAGACGACTATCGAACATCCGTAAATCGAAACCAATATCAGTTTGTTCTGATTTTTCCCATTCTAAGTCAGGGTTTGTTATTTTTTCGATTATTGATCCTGCTGAAAGTTCTTGATATTCATCAGGATACATGATTCCTTCGGAGGTCCAGATAGCCCTGTCTGCATTTGTTACTACATTTGCAATGCTACCATTTTGTCCCCAACTGGCTCTTAGTTTTAAGAAATCGATAGAAGGAACATTAAAGAATTCTTCTTCTGAAATAACCCAACCTGCTGATACTGCAGAAAATGTTCCCCATCTGTTGTCTGCCGGTAAAACACTGGCACCATCACGTCTTACAGAAGCCTGAATCATATATTTGTTGGCATAGTCATAACTAATTCTTCCAAAATATGAAACTTTTGTATTGTCTTCTAACGTTCCGCTTACTCGCTGAGTTGTTAATGTTGGAGAGTAATCGTGATAAGCATAATTGTCGCCTTCTTTAGCCATATCAGATTGTAATCCATAATTTGGATGTTGAAAATCTTCGTATGACATACCAATTAACCCTGTAATATTATGCTTTCCTATCTTTTTATTGTAAGAGGCAAAGTTTTCCCATAAAATAGTATAATATTTATCGATATAATCATTAACTGTATTTGTCGAATTACTTCTTTCCGAAGAAAAATAATATTTCGGAGTCCAGGCATGTTCTGTTTGGTAAGTTAAATCAAGACCAAATCTTGAAGTAATGCTTAGTCCTTCCAGTGGAGTAATTGTTCCGTAGAATGAAGCAAGTAAATTATCGAGAGTATATTCATCATGAGTGTTTTCTAGAAATGCAACCGGATTGGCAATTTCTCCTCCTACAAAACGATTAAATCCATAAGCTTCGCCATTTGAATTCCGCAATACTGTTCCTTCGCTTGCTGCGTCATCTATGCGACTTTGGTCTGACTCAATTACGGGAGTATATGGATCCATTAATAAGGCGCTGTTTACGATCGAACGGTATTCGTCGTCTTCGAGTGTTGCTTTACGTTTAGAGTGGGCAAAAGTTATGTTGTTTCCTATTTCCAACCATTTTTTTGCTTTATGTTTGCCATTTGCTCTAAAAGAATAGCGTTCATATCTGGTATTGTCTCCTCCAATTGCTCCGTCTTGCTTTAGGTATGAACCGGAAACGAAATAACTTGATTTTTCATTGCCCCCGGCAATACTAATACTGTGGCGTTGCATTGGTGCCGATTCTGATATCTCGTCGAGCCAGTCGGTATTATAATTCTCACCTGAAGGAACAGTAATTGTTTTACCGGATTCTTCCATAAAAGTCTTATATTGAGCTGCATTCATTACTTTGCACTTGGTATCGAGAGTTTGAATCCCATACTGGAAATCGTAATTAATTTTAGCTTTCCCTTTTTTACCGGTCTTTGTGGTTATAATAATAACTCCGTTGGCTCCTTCTGTTCCGTATATTGCTGCCGATGCTGCATCTTTTAGTACTTCCATCGATTCTATATCGTTTGGATTTAACATGTCGATATTGTCGGTTTTCATTCCGTCAACAATGTATAGCGGGTTACAGTCGCCATTAGAACCTGTTCCTCGAATACGTATCTTTGTACTTGCTCCCGGAGCTCCGGAGGTTGGTAATACTGAAATTCCTGAAACTTTACCTTGTAGTGCACTTTCGACACGACCATTGGAAATAGAATTCAGTTTTTCAGCTTCTATTGAAGAAATTGCTGCGGTAACAACACTTTTCTTTTGGATCCCATAGCCTACTACTACAACTTCGTCAATATCGGTAACATCTTCGTGTAAAACAATATTATAAGTGTTTTGGGCACTTACTGTAATTGTTTGCATTTTAAACCCGATAAAAGAAATTTGCAACACATCGCCAGAACTGACTTGCAATGTAAATTTTCCGTCGACACCGGTAATTGTCCCGTTTGTTGTTCCTTCTACAATTACTGAAGCTCCAATAACTGGTAAATTATCAGAAGCAGAAACAACGGTACCTGTCACATTCTTCTGTTGTGCAACCGCTTCATTCGAGGTCTCGGCATAAAGCGAATTTGACATGAGCATAACTATGCCCAAAATAACCAAACGCATAGTTTTAAACCTACTATAACTATCATAGGCTTTCGTTTTGATTAGATTTCTTTTCATAAAACAAAATGGTTTTAAATTAATTAAGTAACTAGAAATAATAGAATAAGAACGTTCACATTACTGCGAACCTATAGAGTTTCAATTATACACAGAACTTCCGTCCTTCGTAAAATTTATTTACAGAATAAAAGAAAACTGATTAATTGCTATAAGAAATTTCAGATTCATAGTTTTAAGTTTTAGTCGCTATTAGCTTATTGTATTTACTACAATTTTAGACATATATTATTTACAAAAAAAATATACGTGCATGTTCTGCAACAGGTTATTGTACTTATGACAAATAGAATATTATCAACAGCAAACAAGAAAGTATAATAAAATACAGGAACAATACCGGTTAGCAAATGTTTTAGAAATAGTATATATATACTATGTATTTTTCTATCATTACATAATAGTATTTTTACAAAATAGCAATAGATGAATAGAATAGTGTTTAAAAGCATAAAAAAAAAGACATCATTCTACACAACTATCTCCCAATCAATTACATGTAATTCTAATTGTATCTTTCACAAATTATGTACTATTTTCGATTTTTCGACATAGGAATATTCACTTATTTTCTGTATCATTGCCCCTATTATTGTACCATAAACAATAAGCCAATAAAACTAAATACTATGAACATCATGAAATTATCGGGACTCCCTATCCCTAAAAGTGTGTTTCAGCTTAAACCATTAAAAATTGCAATCCGTTTATCCGACAAGCTTATCACAACACACTAAGTAACTAATAAATCAAATAATTAATCTATGAGAAAAATGAGAGTTAGCAAAAAGTTCTTTAAGAACTTTTCGAAGTTAAAAATCATGCTGGGACTTTGTATTAGCATGATATTGATGCTGTCTAACAATTTGCAGGTTAATGCCGAATCGGCCAGTCAGCAAAAAAAGACAGTAACCGGAAAGGTTGTATCTGCCGTTGATAACGAACCTATTATTGGTGCAACGATTAGTATCGAAGGAACTACCATTGGAACAATAACCAATATTGATGGAGAATTTTCAATAAAAGCAGATGCTTCCGACATTCTTCTTATCTCTTTTATCGGGTTCAAAAACCAACGACTTACCGTTGGAGATAAAAGCTCTTTTAACATTGTATTGCAAGAAGACATTACCGACCTTGACGAAGTTGTTGTTGTTGGTTATGGTGTACAGAAAAAGAAATTGGTAACAGGTTCTACCATACAGGTAGGAGGCGATGATCTAACCAAATTAAGCACCACATCGAGTTTTACTGCATTACAAGGACAAACTCCCGGAGTGCAACTAACTCAGAAGAATGGCGAACCGGGTAGTGGCTATAAAATTACTATCCGTGGTTTAGGAACAACCGGTTATGCAAGCCCTCTTTATGTAATCGACGGTGTAACAAATGGAGACATTAATAGTTTGAACCCTTCGGACATTGAGTCTATCGACATTTTAAAAGATGCTGCATCTTCGGCCATTTACGGATCACGTGCTGCAAATGGAGTTATTCTTGTTACTACCAAGCAGGGAAATCCAGGAAGAATAAGGGTTTCTTACGATGCTTATTATGGTACTCAGAGAATTTATAAAAAACCTTCGCTGTTAAACGCCAAAGAATACATGACTATTCTTGACGAATACAAGTATAATATCTCAGGGGCAACTTATGATTGGAGCTCAAAAATGTCTGATGATTTATATAATTCAATTGAGGATGGTTCGTTTAAAGGTACAGACTGGTTTGATGAAATGGACAATGATAAAGCACCAACTCAGAATCACTCTGTTAATATTACTGGAGGTAGCGATGTTTCAACTTTCTCGATGGGTTTTTCTTACACAGCGCAAGATGGTATATTTGGTGCATCTTCTGCTTCTGAATACGAACGTTATACTGCACGTATCAATTCGGAACATATAATCTATCGTAGTGCCAATGGTTTGGATGTAGTTAAATTTGGTGAAAACCTTAATTTTAATCGTGTTACCAATAATGGTGTCGGAAAAGGAAATATTTATTGGAATGATATTCATAATGCAATGGTAGCATGTCCATTGCTTCCTGCTTACAACGATGATGGTTCTTATTATACTTACACACAACGTTTTGAAGACGGAAATGTTATCTCTTCGGATCAGGGAAATCCATTAATTGAAATGACATCCACAACTCGTGGAAATAACTTAAGTAACGGCTATGGTTTAAATGCTACAGCTTATTTAATTATTCAACCAATTAAAGGTTTAAGTCTACGTTCTCAATTTAACTACAAACAAAGCGGAAGTACTTATCGTGCATATTCCACACCTTACAGTTCCAGTAGCAATAGTAGTAGTTCAAATTATTCGATTACTCAACAGGCCAGCCTAGGACACAATTATTCTTTCGAAAATACATTAACCTATATTCTACCAAGACTAAACGGTCACAATATTGATGTATTGGTCGGGCAGTCTTTTGAATCAAACGGTTATGGAGAAGCAATGGATGTCTCAAACAATGTTGCGGAAGAAGATGCCTTATCCCTTTTAAAGGGTTTTAGCTATGCCTGGCTAAACAATGTTAACACAACAGCAACTGCAACTATTTCCGGATACCCTTGGGGAGAAAGTAAGCTTGCATCCTATTTTGGACGTATAAATTGGAACTATCAGGAAAAATACATGGCAACAGCAATTATTCGTGCCGATGGTTCTTCTAACTTTGACAAAGGTCATCGTTGGGGATATTTTCCATCAGTATCTGCCGGATGGGTTGTAAGTAGTGAGAACTTTATGAATGCCACGACATCATGGATGGATTACTTAAAACTTCGTGCTAGTTGGGGACAAAATGGTAATTGTAATATTAACGCTTTCCAATACCTTGCAACAGTTTCTTTTGATATATATAACGTATATAAGTTTTCTGACGAAACATCAGCAACAACAAGTGTAACAAGTCCGTCAACCGGAGGATATGCAGATATTATTCCCAACCCAGATGTTACATGGGAAACATCAGAACAGTTAGACATCGGGTTAGATGCACATTTCTTTAATTCCAGATTAAATCTTGCTTTCGACTGGTACAAAAAAACAACCAAAGATTGGTTAGTTGTTGCACCGCAGTTAGCCATTTTAGGAACAAATGCTCCCTGGATAAATGGTGGAGATGTTGAAAACAAAGGTTTTGAACTTGCTCTTGGTTGGAACGATAAAATTCAGGGCTTCTCTTACGGGGTAAGTGTAAATTTGGCATATAACGAAAACGAAGTCACTCGAATTGAAAATGGACAGGGAATTATTGATGGAATACCTAATGTTTTATCACAAGGAACCGATCCAATGTATCGTGCACAAGTAGGATATCCTATTGGATACTTCTATGGTTATAAAACGAAAGGTATTTTCCAAAATCAGGATGAAATTGATGCTTATAAAGCTACCGGAAACGCAATGCTTAGCGATGTACAACCCGGAGATTTAATTTGGGCGGATACAAATAATGATGGAAAAATTACCGATGATGATAAAACGATGATTGGCAATCCTCATCCTGACTATACCTTTGGTATTAACTTTAACTGTTCATATAAAGGATTCGATTTTGCAGTAAGCACTTATGGAGCGGCCGGACAACAAATAGCGAAATCATACCGATCGTTTGTTGATAGCGAATTCCAAAATTACACTACCGATGTATTTAAACGTTGGCATGGTGAAGGAACATCTAATAAATACCCTCGTTTATGTTCAGGTAGTCATACTAATAACCAATATATATCCGACATATATATTGAAGATGGCGATTATTTAAGAATCCAAAACCTTACAATTGGTTATGACTTCAAGAAATTATTACCAGCAATGCCATTGTCAAAAGCTCGTTTATATTTTGCGGTCAACAACCTTTATACATTTACCGGATATAGCGGTCTTGATCCAGAAATTGGTTATGGCGGTGGTGATGCGGATCAAGATAGTTGGGTTCAGGGTATTGACCTTGGTTATTATCCTACTCCTCGTACTTTCCTTGTTGGTGTTAATTTAAAATTTTAATAAAATGAAAAAGATAGTTTTTTTAATTATAGCCTTTGCGGTCTTTTTTGTTGGATGCGACGATATGTTGGATACCGATAATTACACAAAATCCAATACTTCAAATTTCCCGGCAACAGAAAGCGATGTAGAAATGGCATTGACTGCAGTATATTCAATTTTAAACAAAATGACATGCAATCCGGTTCAAAGTTATTTCTTTGTTTCTGAATTTGCTTCCGACGATCGTTTTGGAGCCGGAGGCACAGGGGATCTCGAATGTACAGCAATCGGACATTTACTTCAATCCTCAAATACCATGTTCGATAACTTTTGGGAAGTGATGTATATGGGAGTATATCGAGCGAATACGGTTATCGAAACAATCGACAACTGCGAGTGGAGTAGCGAAGAAAACCGCAATCAGGCACTGGGTGAAGCTTACTATATGCGTGCATTTTTCTATCAGCAATTAACCGAAATGTGGGGAGAAGTTCCTCTCGTTGTATCAACCGTTGTTGAAGATATGCCGGTTTCTACTGCTGATGAAATTTATGCGCAAATAACAAGTGATTTGGTTAACGCCATTAATTTAATGCTGGACAAACCGTATAGTTCTTATACATCAGGTCATGCAACGAAATGGGCCGCAGAAGGGATGTTGGCCCGTAACTTTTTGTTCTACACCGGTTTTTACAGTAAAGAATCGTTACCGACTGTTGACGGAGGAACTGTTTCAAAAAGTGATGTAGTAACTTATCTCAAAGATTGTGTTACCAATTCAGGACATGAGCTTGTTGGTGACTTTCGTAATTTATGGCCTTATACCAATGAGTTTACTATTAAGGATTACGATTATACATCAGTACTGAATACAGACAGTACCCGTTCAGTAAAAACCGGAGTTGATGGAAAGACTCTTGCATGGGCAGGAAATGGCAATAAAGAAGAAATGTTTGCGGTTCAGTATATGAACTATGCAGGATGGAATGATTCTTATCAAATGGGCTATAGCAACCAATATATTCTTTATCAGGGCTTACGCTGTTCTGATAATGGTTACGAAAATACATTCCCATTTGGACAAGGTTGGGGACAGGGATCCATTTCAACTAATCTTTGGGATGATTGGAAAACTGCTGAGCCCTATGATACTATCAGGCGAGAAGGGTCTATTATAGATTGCCAAAATGAACTGGATGGTTATGTTTTTGTTTCCGATTGTGATGAAGACTCCGGTTACGCATTAAAGAAAATGCAACCTGTTACTTGTAAATACAATGCAGATGGTGATACCTTGGATTTTGATACAAAGAATATTTTTTGGACATGTATGGATGGTTATACCTCCAGTAGCAATGGTAATGCAATGCAAGGAGCCCATTATCAGGATCTCATTCTATTGCGTTATGCCGATATATTATTGATGCTATCCGAATTGACAGAAGATGCTCAATATATGAATTTGGTTCGTAATCGGGTAGGACTTTCGGATATTGCTTATTCCGAGGATGCCTTACGTAATGAACGCCGTTGGGAATTAGTAGGAGAAGGCCGTCGTTGGGCAGATATTCGTCGCTGGGGAATTGCTGAAGACGCTCTAAGCAAACAAGTTGGAGTGAATGTAAATCATGAAACGACATGGACAAAAATGCCGGATGTGGGAGATGGTTTTGCTTCACGTTATCAAGCAACTAAAGGTTTTTGGCCTATTCCCAAAACACAAATTGAACTTTCTGAATACCTTGAACAAAATGCCGGATGGGGAGATACTGATAATAAAACGTATAACACTTCAATGTGGAGTAATTAATGGTAAAAATCAATACTATGAAAAAAATATTTTTAGGATTAACAATTATAGCTATCATTTTCTTCACTGCCTGCTCCCCAATTGAGGATCGCCATGATATTGGCTCGGCAATAACTGCTGATGAAATCGAAGCAACAGTTACAGTAGTTCAGGAAGATGGAGTAAATGTAAACTGCGTAAAATGCGAATGCTCAAGCCCTATAACCTGTAAATGGACAAATGGAACAACTAGTCAAGTAAGTACTAGCGCCGAACTAACAATGTTTATTACTGGAGAACAAACTATTACTTTAAAAGGCTTATGTGCCGATGGAACTCAAATTTCTAAAGAATTTACAGTGCAAATTGATTCAATATCAAAAAATTACCCTGTTGCTCCAGAATGGGGATATCTTTGTGGTAGCGGTAAAAAAACCTGGGTTTGGGACGATACTCAACCATCTGAAGGACAAAATTCAGGGACAGATGGTCCTGTAGTATATGGTACCGGAGGATATTTAGGTTGCTCTGCTCCCTGTTGGTGGAATGTATCTCTTCCCGATGTTGATGGCGTATTTGCAGGCGAAGGAGATGGAGCCTCTATGTTATTCTCGCTTACAGGAGATAATGGAGCTGAACTCACCAAAAACTATTCGACAGGAAGTTCCGAAACCGGTAACTTCACTATTGACATGGATGACATGGTTAGCGAAGGATGGGATATTGGCACATTATCAACTAACGGAATAACTATATTAGCAGGATCTGAGTATAGTGACTATAGCATCCTTTCTCTTAATGAAGATTATATGTCTTTATCTGCTGCTCCTTCGGGAACAGGCTCCTGGGGACAAGCAAATTTTTGGATGTTTAAAGCATCGGAATAGTCTTCTTATGAAAAATATTTAGAAGAGGGCGAAATTTCGCCCTCTTTTTTATGATTAAATAATTATACGATAATTATATTTGTTTATCTTAAATCTTTGAATTATAACAAGTTCAAAATAATTAATTACAGAAATGTCAAAATATAAGCATATTTACCTATTGCTGTTTATCTTAATATTTGTTGCTTGCAATTCAAAAAGTACATTTATTTTAGAAGGACATTTACCCGATAATTCGTACGATGGCGAATGGGTGTATTTTCTACCAGTAGGTATTCCCCCTGTTGAATTGGTTGATTCGACAATAATAAAAAACGGAACTTTTACTTTTACAGGGAAAGCAAAAGAAAAGGAAATATTTGTTGTTCGCTCTCGTCCTCGTTTACGATTAAAACTACAAGAAATTCTTGTAGTAAAAGAGCCAGGGAAAATCTTGGTAACTTATGATTTAGTAAGTAAAGCAACAGGAACAGCATTAAATGATACTTTACAAAGTTGGAAAGAAAAAAAAGAAGCATTTTCGATGCAATCACGAATTTTAAGGGGTAACTATAAAAAAGCACCTGAAACAGAAGAAGAAATAATACAAAATAAACTCGATAGTTTAAGGTTAGTCCAACAAGATTACTATTACCATTTTTTAAAGAACAACAAAGAGAATGTAGTTGGAGAACTAACAGCTCGTTTTACGAAAGCTTTTTTAACATCAGAACAAAAGAAAGAACTTGGAATTGAATGAAACGATCATGAATTTTAGCATTTTATAATACACTCACAATTTGTCCCGAAGTTTCGGAAAAAATGATTAAAATTCATCGGGAGTTACATCTTATACCGAATAAATAAACAATTTTAATAAGATGAAAAAGGGCAGAAACATAACTTTGTTTGCCAACCTCTTATTCTTTATGATTTTATTGGTTTTCTGGCGTTTCTTCTATGAGAACCACTTGCTTCAAATGGAACAAAATCAGTTATTTATTATAACTGCCGGATATCTAAAAGATCATTTATTATCTCATGGAGGGCTGGCTGTTTATCTGAGCGAATTCATATCTCAATTTTTTCTGTGTAAATGGGGGGCTGCAATTCTTATTTCGTTATGTTGTCTTTTATTTGCCATTGGCATAAAAAAAGTTTTTGCTAAAATACTAGGAACACAATTATTTGCTTTTGCTTTCTTTCCGGCTACTGTTTATGCCATATTACTCTTTAATTCATTATATCAACTCTCGGGATTGATTGCAGTTATTATTGCGACTTTTTCTGTAATCATCTATTTGAATTTAAAAAAAGGATTACTTCGCATAGTTGCCGGTTTTATTATGCTTATACTAAATTATTGGTTCGCCGGAGGTGCTTACATTCTTTTTGTTTCAACAATAATTGTTTCGGAAATTATTATAACAATAAAAGGAAATGAAAAAATTAAGGTTTTACCTCAAACAGGAGTTGTTATTTCAGGATATATTGCAGTAGGAGTTTTAATGCCTTTATTTTTCAGACATTTTATAATCGTTGACAATTTGTTGGAGAGTTATTTTTCCCGCGATTTTTACAAAATTAATAATATTCTTCCTATTCCAATTATTGTGGTTTTTATTTCAACTCCAATTCTTATTTTATTTGAAAGTATTTTGCAAAACGCAATTAGAGTAAAATTCTTGAAAGTCATAAAACCTTCTTGTTTTGTATTAATAATGATTTCTCTTGTTTTTTACATGTTTATTTTTCCTGATTTTCAAGAAGAAGAGGAAATGCATTACGATAATCTGGTTGTAAAACAAGAATGGAATGAGATTATTTCTTTGGCAGAAAAGAAAACACCCACGGGGCAATGGGGCAAAACAGCTCTTACTCTTGCTTTTGCAAAAACTGGGCAGATGAGTACTAAATTATTCGAATTCAATCCAAAGTTAAGCGATTTTTTTATTCCCTTTAACCTAAAAGGCAAGGCTCCTCTTATTGCCAACGAACCCTATTTTAATTTGGGACTTATCAACTTCTCGAAAATGTTGTGCAACGAAACAATGGAATCTACTTCTGATGCAAAACTGCTTGTCCGTGCGATGAAACGTTTTACAGAAGACTGCATTATTTGTGGTCAGTATAAAGTTGCGGAACGTTATCTGTGGTATCTCGAAAGGACAATCTTCTACAGGAAATGGGCAAAAGAAGCCCAACAATATCTTTATAACGACACCAAAGTTAATGTGCATCCCGTTTGGGGGAAACTACGCAAACAACAGCCGAAAGACGATTTTTACCTTCAATACGACAAAATGGACATTGCTTTTGTTACGCTTTTACGCAGCAACCCGCAAAATAAGGTTGCTTACGAATATTTAATGAGTTGGTATTTGTTACAAAAAGATTTTGACAAATTTTTGAAATACTTGCCATTAGTAAAAAAAATGGACTATAAGGGTATACCCAAAATATATCAGCAAGCACTGGCTTATGTAGCGACACTTATGGACAAAAAACCGCAGGCATTGATGCAATATGCAGTTTCACAGGAGGTACAGCAAAAACTGAACAGTTATGCTAAAGAATTTCGGAGGAGTGAGGGAAAAAACTCTGATGCAATAAAAAAAGAGTTTGGAAAAACATATTGGTATTATGTACATTTTGCCAAGATTGAGAAAGAGACAAATTTAGGGATGGCTTCTCATTAAAAAATTAAACGATGGATAAAATAAAAATAGCTTTATACGCATTAATATTTGTCTTTATTTATTCATGTACAAAAACAATTCCGGGCAATACGGTTAAAACCGAAAAGCACCCGGCAATCTTCCCCGAATACTGCAACGCTGTTATTCCTTGCAATATTGCACCACTTAATTTTAAAGTTAAAGACGCTGCTGGCAAAATTTTCGTTTCGATAAAAGGGAAAAATGGAAAGTTGGAAAAAAGTTTTACTCATAATAAAACAAATTGGTCGCTAAAAGAATGGAACTCATTTCTGAAAGAAAATAAAGGAGACAGTATCTTTTTTTCTGTTTATACTTATTCTGAAAAAGGTAAGTGGAAAGAGTATAAGCCTTTCGGGTGTTTTGTATCGCCCGATTCTATTGATGAATATTTGTTTTACCGATTAATTCCACCTGCTTATCAAAGTTGGAATAAAATGGGACTTTATCAGCGCAACCTTACATCTTTTGAACAAAAAACGATAACAGACAGCAAAATAATGTCGTATTCGTGTGTAAACTGCCATACTCTTTCTGCCAATAACCCCGACAATATGGTTTTTCACTTCAGGGGAAGAAACGGCGGGACGGTTATATTAAAAGATGGAGAAGCAAAAATGCTTAAAACAGAAAAACCAAGTAAGGTTAAAAGTGTTTCTTTTCCGTCGTGGCATCCCTCAAACAGATATATTGCTTTTTCAATTGATAAAATACGTCAACTTTTTCCATCTTTTGGAACAGAACGCGCTCATGCCCTTGATTTGGAATCAGATATGGTAATCTATGATATAGATAAAAAAAAGTATCTTATCTCTCCTTTGTTGTTTTCCAAAGATGCTTACGAAGCATTTCCGTGTTTCTCCCCTGATGGAAAATCGTTGTATTTTATTTCGGCTCCGGCATTGCCAATGCCGAAAAACATAAGAAAGATACAATACAGTCTGTGCCGAATTGATTTTGAGGATGAAAACGGAACAATTGGAGAACATGTAGACACTTTAATCTCTCCTAAACAAACAGGGAAAAGTTTGACTATGCCACGTATTTCTCCTGATGGGAAGAATATTTTGCTTACACTTTCTAATTATGGCGATTTTCCTGCTTACAACAAAGAAGCTGATTTATATATGTATAACATTGAGGATTCCTCTCTTGTTTCTCTTGATATTCTTAATAGTGATGACGTAGAAAGTTACCATGCTTGGTCGTCAACCGGAAAGTGGATGGTTTTTAGCAGTAGAAGAATGGATGGTTTATTTATGAACGCTTACATTGCACATGTGGATGAGAATGGAAGTTTTTCAAAACCATTTTTATTGCCACAAAAAGACCCCGATTTTCATCAGTCTTTTCTGTTCTCATTCAATCTTCCCGAGTTTTCAATCAAACCAATGCCTGTTTCTCCAATTCAGATTGAGAAATTAGTAAAAAAGGAGAATCGTAGTAAATAAACAGATTATATAGAAGTTTTTTTTGTTCTTTGTATATTTAACAATTCAGACTAAACAAATTTGAAGATGAAACAACCATCTAAACCAATAATACTAAACACCAAACTATTCAAATGGACTTTATCCTTGCTTTTCGGAATAAGTGTTTTTTGTTTTTGGTATTTGGTTCGACCTAATTTATTAAGCCATCAGGAACAATACCAATTTTTTCTGTACTTAAAATCCTATTTTGTTGAGCTAATATCAAGACCAACCGGATTAGTCGATTACATTGCCCGGTTTATTACTCAATTTTATTATTATCGTTGGCTTGGCGCACTAATACTTGCGTTTTTATTTGTCGTATTACAATGCGTAACATGGCAGATTATGGTAGCCTTATCTCCTCAAAAAAAGATAAAGCATTCTCTTTATCCGCTAAGTTTTTTATCGCCGGTAATATATTGGGGCTTCCTTTGCGACGAAAATTTTATGCTGGCAGGTTTAATCTCGTTATTATTCATCGTCCTTTTCTCTTGGTTAATTCTTTTAGTACCAAAGAAAAACATTCGTTTATCGCTTGCATTGTTATCAATTCCAGTGCTATTTTGGTTTGCAGGTGGCATGTTTTGGTTGCCATTTTTAATCATACTGATTCTTGAAAAAAAGAACAATTCCTCATTCTCGGGAAAAGAATTTCCGGTTTGGTTTACAGGAGGTGTTTTAATTGCTGTAGCATCAGTTTTTTTTGCTTACAATTTCCTTGTTCAATACCCTGTATCGCGTATGGTGATTGGCATTGGCATCTTCCGCTCGCCTGTTGAAATGCCTTTCATACAAATCTGGGGAGGTCTTACACTTGCAATTGCCATTTTGCTATATGCTTTTATTTCTGAATTAAAGCAACAATCTTCTCAAATATTTTGGTGTATTGCCACACTCATTCTTGTTGCATTGGTTGGTTATTGTTCAATAAATAAATATAACAATACTGAAACAGAGGAATACATGTCCTATGATTATTGTGTCAGGCATAATGAGTGGTATAAAATTATAAACATGGCCAATAAAAAAGCACCACATACGCCCTATGCTGTTGCTTACTTAGACCTGGCTCTGGGGAAAACAGGACAATTGGGCAACCGCATGTTTCATTATTATCAAAATGGAACAGAAGGACTAATTCCTGAGTTCAAAAAGCACTATGTGGGGGCTTTGGTATCGTCCGAAATATATTACCACTTGGGGTTGATTAATATTGGACAAGCTCATGCTTTCGAGGCAATGGAATCGATTGCCGATAAACAAAAAAGTGTACGAATTATTCAACGATTGGCTGAAACAAACCTTTTAAATCATCAGTATGCTGTTGCTAAAAAATACCTTCACTTATTGCAAAAAACACAGTTTTATAAAAACTGGTCAAACGAAGCATTGATATGCATAAAAGATAGTATGCGTTTTGATTCGCATAAAAACTGGATGTATTTGCGTGAAATACGAACCACCAAAGATTTTGTGTATAGCCCACAAGAAAAAGACATGATGCTCGGATTGTTATACGAACATAACGACCGGAATAAAATGGCCTTTGAATACCTCATGGCCTACTGCCTGTTGCGCAAAGACATATCACATTTTGTGAAATACTTTAGCGTAGGCCGTAATCTTAATTATTCCGAGATTCCCCATCATTTTCAGGAAGCATTAGTTTTTATGTGGACACAAAATAACGGAACATTTAAAGGAATGCCATGGCCTATAAATCCTGTCACAAAAAGAGCTGTTGTTAACTATGCTACAATTTATACAAAGCAAAAAGGAAGAGCTAAAAAAACGCTAAAGTCGCGTTATGGCAATACTTTTTGGTATTACTATCACTTTGAATAACAGTTAATAGCGTAAAATTATGAAATTGAAATTATTATATTTTTTTATACTTTTTTTCCTGATCTCTTGTTCAAAAGAAAAGATTACTAATCCGGAATCAGTTTCTATGGTTCCGGTCATTTCTCCCGATTATACAGGAGTAACTATTCCTTCTACAATAGCTCCGCTAAATTTTTCGTTAATCGATTCTGCCGAAATTGTAGATGTTGTTTTCACAGGAAAAGGAAAAACTACAATTCATTTGCAGGGAAACAACGTTCCTGAAATTCCGATAAAAAAATGGAAAATATTACTAAAAGAAAATAGTAACGACAGTATTAAAGTTCAAATTTGTACAAAACTCAATAAGCGTTGGAAAAAATATCAACCTTTTTATTTTTATGTAAGCTCCGATTCTATTGACCAAAGTATATGCTACCGGTTGATTGCCCCGGGCTACGAAGTGTATAGTAAAATGGGAATATATCAGCGTACATTATCCGATTATACGCAACATGCCATATTAGAAAACACTTTAGTAACAGGAAGTTGTGTCAATTGCCACACTTTTAAACAAACCGACCCGTCGTATTTAACAATGCACGTACGCGGAAAACACAGAGCAACTTTTGTGGCTACTCCCGATAAAAAAATAACTGCTTATTCTACAAAAACCGATAGTACAATCTCTGCCTGTGTATATCCGTACTGGCATCCGTCAGGAAACTATATCGCTTATTCGAATAACAAAACAAGGCAAACGTTTCATACCCGTGAGTTTGAACGAATTGAGGTATTCGATTTCAAATCAGACATTTCGGTGTATAATGTAAAAACAAATCAACTTTTTACCTCACCGTTACTAAAAACCAAGAATTTCGAGACTTTCCCTTCGTTTTCGCCCGATGGCAAACGCCTGTATTTTTGTTGCGCAAAAGCAAAAAATATGCCTTTCGGTTTTAGAAATGTACGTTACAATCTCTGTGCAATTGATTTCAACCCCGAAAACGGAACTTTTGGAAACCATATAGATACGCTTTTTAACGCCGAAAAAATGGGTAAATCGGTTGCTTTTCCTCGTCCGAGTTACAATGGTCGTTATATTATGTTTACGCTTATCTATTTCGGACAATTTCCGATATGGCATAAAGAAGCAGATTTATGGATGCTTGATTTAGCAACAAATAATGTTTATCCGCTTAATGGAATGAACAGCTACGATACAGAAAGTTATCATTCGTGGAGCAGTAATTCGCACTGGGCTGTAGTTGTGAGCCGCAGAGCCGATGGATTGTACACCCGCCCTTACATTGCTCATATCGACAATAACGGGCATGCCGGAAAAGCATTTTTGTTGCCACAAAAAAATCCGAACGAATTTTATCAGGATTTCTTGTATTCTTATAATGTGCCTGAGTTTTGTAATGCACCATTAAAGTTAAAAATGTCGGAAATCGAAAATCAATTAATGGAAGAAAAAAAGCCTTCTTTTTCGTATAAAAAATAGCAGGATGATAAAGTCACGGGAAATACCAATCGTAGTGACATTGATTTGGGGAACTGTATGTTTTCTGTTCTTTCAGTTTTTTTATCCCTATCATTTGTTTCATCGTGAGCAAATGCAATTGTTTTTGCTCGAAACGGGTTATTTGTTTTCTTATTTCGATAAACCGGCATGGTTGGCATGTTTATCCGGCGATTTCCTTACACAGTTTTTTTATTACATCGGGGGTGGAGCATTAACAATTACATGCGTATTATTGTTATTGGTTGCAACCGGATATTGGACTCTTAAAAAGATATGCTCTAACTGGTTAGCTTTTATTATTATCCTTATTGTAGCAACGTGGGAAGCATTTCTAAATACAGGGCAATATTATCCGTTATCCTCATCAATGGCGTTAATTGGCGGTTTTTTTATTGCCGGAATAGGATTATCTCTTAATGTACGAGAAGTTTTAAAAATCATTCTGAATTTATTTTTACTAACAATAGCTTATTGGCTTTTCGGATACGGGATGCTTATTGCGCTTGTTCTTATTGTTATAGGCGAACTTCAGGGGAGATTAAAACCTACCGTGCTATTCTATTTTCTGATTCTGATATTACCTGTTCTTATGCGCAGTTATTATCTTTTAACTGTTTCTCAGGCATATAAATATCCAATGAATTCGTACTGGAATTTCCCGGACATGCAGAAAGAAGCGATACTGGAGATGAATGTTGAAGCTGGAAGAAACAATTGGAATAGAGTGTTGGCGAAAGCTCAAGAAACAGATTTAAAGAGCAGTAATGCAACTTATTATTACAATCTGGCAAATAGTCATTTTAGCAGATTGCCCGAAAATCTTATGAAATATTACCAACCCGGTGGCTATGGTCTCTTTCTGAAACTAAGTCCGAAATCTTCGGTGCAGTCTATATTATTTAGTAACGAAGCCTGGTTTTGGATAGGAGATATGACAATGGCAGAGCATGCCGCAATGTTGGGTCAAATTTTCTCGTACAATAACCGAAGCAGCCGTATGGTAAAACGATTGGCTGAAATAAACCTGATTAATGAGGAATACCTTGCTGCCGATAAATACCTGACGATGCTTGAACATACTTTATGTTACAAAGAATGGGCAAAAAATCGAAGACCTGAAAATCAGTCTAAGGCACTGCAAAAATGGCTTAATAAAAAAAGGATGTTTTGCTCGTCAATTGATACATTAAGAATAAACAACGATGTGGTTACTTCTCTTAGGAATTTACTGGAGCATAATCCGAAAAATAAAGCAGCATACGATTATTTACTTTGTTTTCAACTACTAACAAAAAATATTTCAGGCTTTTGGGCTGATTATAACACCTATCTTAAACCCCAGGGAATTATTCCTTGTCGACTTTATTCGGAAGCCTTACTGATAAAACTAACACAACAAAATGCCGATTCGTCAGAGTATATTTCTTATAAATTAAATAAATCGGTAGTAAACGATTTCTGGAAATATACTGAGTTATTCGAAAAAGGCAATGCTGAAGCCTTAAAGAAAGACTATAAAAAAACGTATTGGTTTTATTACCACTTTGCAACGATGAAGAAAAGATTAACCGCAGAGTAATTATACGGAAAAGATAGGGGAGATTGAAAAGAGAAAGAAAGATTGATAAAAAAAAGAGATTGATTATGATTTATTGTTTGAAACGACAAATTTCGAATTATATCACAATAAAATCAATATAAAACTCTGCGACCTTGCGTCTTTGCGGTAAAAAATATAGACAGATGAATCTACAACATTTATACATTCTGAGCTTATTGATTTTTATGCTTTCTTGTAATAATACACCTGAGAATATAAAAGCAACAAACAGCTACCCGAATATTTATCCCGATTATATCAATGTAACGATTCCCGAAAACATTGCCCCGTTAAATTTTATGATACGCGGCGATTCGTGCGAAAAAATGAAAGCAACAATTATCGGGAAACAACAAAGCATAACAATAAAGGGGAAAAACAAAATTCAGATACCAATAAAAAAATGGAAAAAAGTTTTGTTGAAAGAAAAACAACAGCTTAGCATTACGGTTTCGGCAAAAATAAACGGGCACTGGAAACAATATAAAACATTTGTATGGAATGTAAAACCAAATAAAATTGATGCTTACCTGAGCTATCGGTTAATTGAACCGGGTTACGAAGTATGGAACAAACTGCAACTTGTAGAACGTAATGTAGAAACTTTCGAAGAACATGTGTTGGCGGATAATAATCTTGTGGATAATTCGTGCATGAATTGCCATATTTATGCCAATAACAATCCTCATATATCATTTTTTCATTTGCGTGGCACCAAAGGAGGTACAGTGTTAAATCGCAATGGGAAATTACGAAAAATAATCACCCGAACTCCAAAAATGATTGCCAATGCCACTTATGGGAACTTGCATCCGTCGGGGCGATACGGTGTTTTCTCAACAAATATTGTAATCCCGGAGTTCCATTCATTCAAAAATAAGCGTTTGGAGGTTTACGACCGGGCATCAAATCTTGTTGTGATTGATTTTGATACAAACAAGGCGTTTTCTCAACCTTTTTTAAGCGACACGGCAAATTATGAAACATTTCCTGTTTTCTCTGTCGATGGGAAATGGATTTATTACTGTTCTGCTCCGGCCAAACCTGTTCCGGATAGCATTCGCGCGTTAAGATATAGCATTTTAAAAATAGCATTTAATCCTGATTCTGCAACGATAGGAACAAAATCTGACACTGTTTGGAATGCCAATAAACACAATGCTTCAGCCTGCCATTTAAAAACATCGCCCGATGGTAAGTATCTGCTATATACAATTTCCGACTATGGTACTTTCCCGATTTGGCACCGCGAAGCCGATTTGCAAATGCTAAACTTAGAAACACAAGAAATAAATAAACTGACAAATGTAAATGATACCTGTTCTGATTCGTACCACTGCTGGTCGTCAAACAGCCGATGGTTTGTTTTTGCGAGCAAGCGCGACAACGGAATTTACGGCAAGCCCTATTTTGCTTATATCGATAAAAATGGGCAAGCATCCAAACCTTTTGTTCTACCACAGCGCGATCCTGCAAGCTACAATTTTATGCTGAAATCGTTTAATATTCCCGAATTATCAACAGGCAGAGTCCCTTTTAATGCTAGAGATATTGAAAAACTATATAAGGGGATGGATGCTGAGCATATAAAATAAAGGCTCAAACAACAGTCATCCGATGACTATTTATTTTTACAAACAGTCATCGGATGAATAAAAACAAATTAAGCCTGATGTGCCATACTTGAAACAACTACAAGCCTAATTCCTCCATAATAGCGTCAATTTTATCATCTGCTATTTTTTCGGCAGTAGCAATATCCTCCCGCGATTTTACGTCGCCTTTCACTTCAAAATAAAACTTAATTTTAGGTTCTGTACCAGAGGGCCGAACCGATATTTTTGTTCCTTCTTTAGTGAAAAATTGCAAAACATTCGAAGTTGTTTTTTGGTCGATCTTTTGTTCTTCTCCTGTTTGTAAATTCTTCGACACCAGTGTTTGGTAATCTTTCACCCATTCCATTGGAGAACCGCCCAGTTCTTTCGGCGGGTTGCTACGGAAATCGGACATAATTTGCTGAATTTCTTCGGCACCGGATTTTCCTTTGCGGATTACATATTTCATTTTTTCGCGAGAAAAACCGTATTCCAGGTAAATATCCTGCACCAGTTCGAACAAGGTTTTGCCCTGGTCAATTGCCCAGGCTGCAATTTCGGCCATTAGTGCACAGGAAGAAACAGCATCTTTGTCGCGCACAAAATCAGACGGCATAAAACCGAAGCTTTCTTCTCCACCGCCGATGTATTTTTTACCGCCTTCGTTATCACGGATTACTTCGGCAATGTATTTAAAACCGGTATAAACATCGTAAAAATCAATCTCGTTTTTACGGGCAATTTCGGCAATCATTTCAGTAGAAACAATGGTTTTTACAATAAATTCATTGCCTTTCAGCTTGCCGGCTTCTTTCATTTTGGTTACAATATAATAAATGAAAAGCAAGGCTGTCTGGTTTCCATTCAGGATAACATATTCGCCTTTGTCGTTTTTCACGGCAACACCAATCCTGTCCGCATCCGGGTCAGAAGCCATTACCACGTCGGCATTAATTTCGGCAGCTTTTTCGGTTGCCATTTTCATTGCAGCCGGCTCTTCCGGGTTAGGTGAAACCACGGTAGGGAAATTACCGCTTACCACATCCTGTTCCGGGATATTGATAATATTAGTAAAGCCGAAAGTGCGCAATGCTGCCGGGATTAATTTCACTCCGGTACCGTGAATCGGCGTATAAACAATTTTCAGGTTTTTATGGCGCTCAACAACTTCCGGGGATATGGATACCTTTTTTACCTGGGCCAAAAATTTATTGTCCATTTCTTTGCCCATAATTTCAATTAGCTCGTTCGAGCCATCAAATTTTATATCTTCGGGCTTAATTGTAGCTACTTCATTTACAATATTTACATCGTGAGGAGCCACAATTTGTGAACCATCGTTCCAATATGCCTTGTATCCGTTATATTCTTTCGGATTATGAGAAGCAGTAATAATAATCCCGCTTTGGCATCCCAGTTCGCGGATGGCAAATGAAAGTTCCGGGGTAGGACGTAAATCTTCAAAAAGATAAGCTTTAATGCCATTGGCAGCAAGAATTTTCGCGCTACTTTCGGCAAACAAACGACTGTTGTTACGGCAATCATGGCCGATAGCAACTTTAATCTCATCCAGTTCGGCAAAGTTCTTTTTCAAATAGTTGCTTAATCCCTGTGTTGCTGCACCAACGGTATAAATATTCATGCGATTGGTTCCAACGCCCATAATTCCACGCAAGCCGCCGGTTCCAAACTCCAGACTTTTATAGAAAGACTCTACCAGCTCGGTTTTATCTTCGGCATCAAGCAAGGCTTGTACCTGTTTGCGTGTTTCTTCGTCATAAGTGTTTGAAAGCCATGATTGGGCTTTCTCAATTACTTGCTGTAATTCGTTGTTTTCCATTTTCTTATCTATTTAATTCTTCTGTTTGTTAAATTTCTTGCGGAATGATGGATTGTTAAGCTATTAATTGGCGAATAAGCTCCAATTTATGCAAACTATTTTTTCACTTCATAATCCAGTTCTGTTTCTGAAACAATATTTCCACATTTCGACTACTCTCTTCCTTTATTTATTTTTTCAATCAAAATAAACCTCTCAATGACAGAAATATCATCAAGTCTTGTAATCCATTCTATTAAATCCAATTTTTCAGACAGAACATTCATAGCTAACAGTTTTCAACAAAAATAATATTTATTTCTGAACCAACGTTTCGATGCAATGCTTTAAACTATCTTTCCAGTAAGGCACCTGAATCCCAAAAGTATCTTTTATTTTCGACTTATTCAATACGCTAAAGTTCGGACGTTTGGCCGGAGTTGGGAAATGCTCACTTGTAACAGGTTTTACCTTACATTTTATTCCTGATAATTCAAAAATAGTAAGGGCAAAATCGTACCAGCTGGCCACTCCTTCATTCGAGAAGTGATAAATTCCCGGGACAAACCCTGACGGATTATTTTCGGTCTGACGGATTATTTCAAGAATAGCTCCAGCTAAATCAGCAGCATTAGTAGGCGAACCAACCTGGTCGAAAACAACGTTCAACTCTCCCCTCTCCTTTCCAAGGCGAAGCATCGTTTTCACAAAATTATTTCCATAAACCGAATATAGCCAGGCTGTACGAATAATTATCGAATCAATATTTTCCCGTAATACATTTTCCTCTCCCCTGCGTTTGGTTTGGCCATAAACGCCAATCGGTGTCACTTTATCCTCTTCGGAATAAGGGATACAGGAAGTGCCGGAGAAAACATAATCGGTAGAAACATGAATTATCTTTGCCTTTGCCATACGAGCCGCTTTAGACAAGATTTGCGGAGCTAAAGCATTCACCTTTTCTGCATTTTCAGTATCTGATTCTGCTTTATCAACAGCCGTATAAGCGGCACAATTTATCACAAAATCAAATTTATTCTTACTAAAAAAAGTATTTACCGCCGTTTCGTCGGTAATATCCAAAGAATCGACATCGGTAAAAACAAAATTCCATCCCGGGTATTCCGCAATCCTGTTTTTAATTTCGCTGCCCAGCTGTCCGTATGCCCCGGTTACTACTATTTGCATTTTTTATTGACCTTTTAATTTATAATCGTCTGATAATCTATTTATAGCTGAATTTTATTTCCGCTTCCGAAAACAGGGGAGCAAGCTTATCTTTTTCTGAAACAATTGCATCATCTTTATTGATTTGCCAGTCGATATCCAATTCCGGATCGAAAAGGTTGATTGCACCTTCTGATTCTTTATTGTAGTAATTATCGCATTTGTAGCAAAAAACTGCGACATCGCTTAAAACAGAGAAACCATGGGCAAAGCCACGTGGCAGAAAAAACTGCTTTTTATTTTCATGGCTGAGTTCAACACCATACCATTTTCCAAAAGTTGGCGATCCCAAACGTAAATCAACAGCAATATCTAAAACTCGTCCGCTTACTACACGCACTAATTTAGCCTGAGCAAATTCGCCCTTCTGAAAATGTAAGCCGCGTACAACGCCTTTGGTTGATTTCGATTCATTGTCCTGGATAAAAGCAGCCGGAATTCCGGCTGCTTCGTATCTTTTCTGCTGGTAACTCTCAAAAAAATATCCTCGATCGTCATTAAAAACATCGGGTTCCAGTACCAGCAACCCGGGAAATCCGGTTTCTATTATTTGCATTTTCGTATAATTAGGATCAGGACAAAAAAACTCAAGAAAAAAAAAGAAAACGATGAAAAACAATTGTTTCTACAGGCTCCTACGGTTTTCTTCCTTATTCTGTGTCTAAACGATTATCCTGGTTTCATTCGTTTTTTTATATTATCACTCTATTTTTCCTTTCCCCATTTTTTTAAAAGGGAAGAATTCGATTTTCGGCCAAATGCAAAAGGTACTGGCCATACTTATTTTTACTTAAAGGCTTCGCTAATTCAATCAATTGATCTTTATCGATAAAGCCTTTCTTATAGGCAATTTCTTCGATACAGGAAACTTTCAATCCCTGGCGTTGCTCAATGGTTGATATAAAATTAGACGCCTGCAACAAGCTGTCGTGGGTACCGGTATCGAGCCAGGCAAAACCACGTCCCAATAATTTCACATTCAAACGCTTCTCATGCAAATACAGGCGATTCAAATCGGTTATTTCCAATTCTCCCCGCTTTGATGGTTTCAAATCTTTGGCTTTCTGCACCACATCGTTCGAGTAGAAATAAAGGCCGGTTACCGCATAACTGGACTTGGGATGTTCCGGTTTTTCTTCAATACTAATTACTTTCCCGTTTGCATCAAACTCAACCACGCCGTATCGTTCGGGGTCGTTTACATAATATCCAAAGACAGTAGCCCCGTCTTCGAGTTGAGCCGCATCTTCCAAAATACTTCTGAAATTATACCCGTAAAAAATATTATCGCCAAGAATCATACATACATTATCATTGCCAATAAACTCTTCGCCAAGAATAAAAGCCTGAGCCAGTCCATCAGGAGAAGGCTGAACAACATACGAAAGCTTCAGTCCAAGCTGTGAACCATCTCCAAAAAGTTTTTGATATAAACCGATATCGTCCGGCGTGGAAATTATCAAAATCTCACGAATACCAGCCAACATCAGTACCGACAAAGGATAATAAATCATGGGCTTATCGTACACCGGTATAATTTGTTTCGAAATTGAACGGGTAATCGGGAAAAGGCGTGTACCGGATCCTCCGGCAAGAATAATTCCTTTCATATCTTTAATTTATCAGGTTATTTTACGAATCTGTTCAACATTGTAAATATCCAAAATATGTGCACAAAAGTACAAATTCCAACTTATTTAACATCATCATAAAAATGCATAATATAGTGCTCCAGCCACTCATTATACGCCCGAATTGCTTCAACATTTAGTTTCTTATTCCCCTTCCACAATGGCAAAGCTTTCTGAAATACAAGCTTTTCTACTTTTCGTATCTTTTGTAGAACCCCTGTCCCCTGACGGTTCTCAACAATCGAAAAATTAATGTACTTTTTCCCAGAACCACGTTCAATTGGGAAACATTCTTTTTTAAGTCGAAGGGCGGCATCACACATCCAGGCATGCCCGTTATTTCCAATCGAAACAATTTGGGGCAATTCAAGCTTATTATCCAGCCAAACTGGCACAGCCACTGTCGTTAACGGAAAACCAATTAGCGACCACATCATTGTTTGAGAAGGGGATCCTCCCCGGGGGCATCCCGCAATCAACACCGCCGAAGCACTTGAATTACGGGGAATATAATCAATAAAAAAGCGATAATCCGAATTTTCGGCCGATGCCGGCAAATGATCTTCCATATTTTTGCCGGTTAACGCATGTGTAAGATTGCGCGAAATATGGTTCAACAAATATTCAGGGCTGAATTGTTTGGCTGCAGCAGCTTCCGCCAGAACAGCATAAGCTGTTTGGTAACGAATAAATCCATAGCCTTTGTCCAATTTTCCGGAAAACGAATGATTGGAACGCACCAGAAAACCATCAGGAGCCTGTAGCGGATTGTTGGCATCGGCTTTTACATATTTATAATTCCCGGCTTCATAATAGGCAGCACCTCCCAAAGCATCAATCACACCAAAGTTCGCATCTATACCTAGTGGTTTAGGCAGGGTATCCAGTAAATTTTCAAAATCGCGAAGCGTAGCACAACATTGTAACGCCTTTTTCATCAGCACACCTTCCTGATCCATCAGTTTTGTAGTATCGCCTACATTATTTGTATAAGCAGCCGAATTAATAATAGCAAAACCGGTTTCGTTGTATCCGCCCCACACTTCGTTGCTGCCATTGGGCGTTGCATTTATCAACCCGATGTACAAATATTTGCCATCAGTAAACTTTTTCAGAGCATTATTGGGGTCCCCGGTATCGCGATGCTTATACAAAAGCGGGCGCCCATCAGGCGTATACTTTCCGGAGACAAGAAAAGTGGTGCAGGCTTCTGACGGAGCGACAACACACAAAAGAAAAATGAAAATTGGCAAAAACAGGATACGTCGCATAATTTAATTATTTGATAATTGCTCTTTACAAAAGCGAATGTAAAACATTTATGCTTAAGCACAAATAATTCAAAAATTATTTCTATTTTTGCGCGTCCAAAATTATTGGAAATTAATTCTATTAATGTAAAAATTAGATGATTATGTTGAATCAGTATGAAACCGTTTTCATTTTCACTCCCGTTTTATCTGAGCCACAGGTAAAGGAAGCGGTAAAAAAATTCAAGAGCATCATCACCGAAAACGGAGGTGAGATGATTCATGAAGAGGATTGGGGCATGAAAAAACTGGCTTACCCTATCCAAAAGAAATCGACAGGATTTTATCACTTGTTTGAATTTAAAGCCGATCCTGCATTTATTACAAAGTTTGAAACCGATTTCCGTCGCGACGAACGTGTAATACGTTTTATGACCGTAAAACTCGACAAATATGCAATTGCATATAGCGAAAAAAGGAGAAAACTTCAGAAAGCAAAAACAGAAAAAAAGGAGGATTAAACCATGACACAAGGAAGTGAAATAAGATACCTGACCCCACCAACAGTAGAAATTAAAAAGAAAAAGTATTGCCGTTTCAAGAAAAACGGGATTAAATACGTTGATTACAAAGACCCTGAATTTTTGAAAAAATTCCTGAATGAGCAAGGTAAAATTTTACCACGTCGTATTACTGGCACATCGTTAAAATACCAACGCAAAGTTGGACAAGCCATTAAACGTGCACGTCAGATTGCTTTGCTGCCATTTGTAACCGACATGTTAAAATAGAAGGAGGACTTGAAATGGAAATTATATTAATACAAGATGTAGAACGTTTGGGCAGCAAAAACGATATTGTTAACGTAAAAGATGGTTATGCCCGAAATTTTCTAATACCTCAGAAAAAGGCAATTGCTGCTACTGAATCGGCAAGAAAAGTTTTAGCCGAAAACATTAAGCAACGTGCCCACAAAGAAGCCAAATTGAAAGAAGAAGCTGCTAAAATTGCAGAACAAATAGTAAACAAAAAAATTACGATTGGCGCAAAAACCAGTTCTTCCGGCAAAATCTTTGGTTCGGTTAATACCATCCAATTGGCGGAAGCCATCAATAAAAAAGGATTTGATATTGACCGCAAACAAATTAAAATTACCGACGACAGCGTAAAAGAAGTTGGAAGCTACAAAGCCACAATTAAACTACACAAAGAAGTTGTTGTTGAGGTTGAATTTGAAGTTGTTGCAGAATAAAGAAAAAAGAAAGATGTAAAATGCATTTTTCATTTTGTAATTTTAATAAAGAAAGGGTTCTCTTGAAAAGGGGAGCTTTTTTTTTGCTATTTTTTGAAATACGCCTTTGGCGTAACACCAAAATACTCTTTAAACCTTTTGGTAAAATAAGTAGCACTTGAAAAGCCTGTGCGATAAGCAGCATCCGAAACATTACATTTCCCTTCGGCAATTAACTTTACCGCCTCGCGCAAACGAATGCTCCGAATAAATTCGGTAGCAGAGCAGCCGGTAAGTTTCTTCAACTTAACATGAAGCAACGACCGACTAATGGACACCTCTTTTACCAAAGCACTAACGTCTAACTCCGGATCGTCAATTCTTGCTTTTACAAGATTGGTTATTTTCTCTATCAAATCTTTATCTGATTCAGAACAGGCCACTTCAAGAGGCTTCATGGTTAGATCCGATCTGAAACGCTCCACCAGGTTATTACGCGTTGTTAAAATATTTTCAATAAGCTTACACAAAATATGTGGCATAAACGGCTTTTCTATGTAATAATCGGCTCCGGTTTGCAGCCCTTCAAACTCATTCTCTTCGCCGCTTTTTGCCGTTAATAACAACACCGGGATATGCGAGGTACGAATATCGCTTTTCAGTTTCCGGGTTAACTCAAACCCATCAATTCCGGGCATCATAACATCACTGATAATAAGATCGGGCAATCCTTCCTCTATCTTTTCACACCCCTGCTCTCCGTCAACTGCAGTAACAACCACATAATCTTCAGTCAATATCTCAGAAATAAAATCAAGCAACTCCTTATTATCGTCAATAACCAGAAGCGTTGGCCTTTCACTCAAAATACCAATATTCTTATGGAATAAAGAATTTCCGGCCGAATCGTCAATTGTTCTTTCCCCAACCACATACTGTCCGTCTCCCAAAGTAATCTCATTCTCGCTATAATCCTTCCTGCAAACAGGAATTTCAATGGTAAAGACCGTACCTTCGCCCACAGTACTTTCGGCTCTAATTTTTCCTTTATGCAAACGCACCAGGCTCTTCACCAATGCCAATCCTATACCCGACCCCCTGCTTATATTCATTCCGGATGCATCATCCGTATAAAAACGATCGAAAACCCGGTTTAGCTTCGACGGTTCAATACCAATACCGGTATCTGCAATTTTAATTTTAAGTAATTTCTTCGCCGGTGTTTTTTCCGTAAGCACACATGCCGATAACTTTACACTTCCGCCTTCGGGCGTGTATTTTAATGCATTAGCAATAATGTTCACCACCATATTCTCCAATTTCTGACAATCGACCCAAAGCAGTTTTTCGAGCTGTTTTAAATCAAATTCAAGATTAATGCCTTTCACGGTTGCCGATTCGGCAAAAGACTCCTCTATTTCGTTCAGCAATCCGGTTATATTCTGATGGCTAACCTGTAACTTTTCTTTTCCTTTTTCTACTTTTCTGAATTCCAGTAACTGGTTAATCAGCGTTAATAAACGATGGGCATTATTTTTAATTCCTTTCATTTTTTTCCATAAAGCAGGCGACAAATTCTCGTCCTGGATAATTTGGGTTAAAGGGCCAAGAATTAAAGTTAGCGGCGTACGTAGTTCATGAGAAATATTGGTAAAGAATTCCAATTTAAAGTTATTCAGTGCTTCATGATGCTCCCTTTCTTTTCGCTCCATTTCAACCAAAGCCCTGGATTTTTGAATCCGGGTAGAAACAAGGTATATCGTTAACAACAATAATACAAAAACCAGGAAATAAACAAAAAAGCCCCATTTCGACAACCAAAAGGGCGGCTCAACAATAATTCTCAGGGTATTGACTTGTTCTCCCCATTTCTTATTATCGGCTGAAGCCCTTACATGGAAAAAATATTCACCGGGTCGAAGGCTGGTATAGGTTGCAAAATCCCGATTCCCAACATAGTTCCAGTCTTCCTCAAAATTTTCGAGATAGTAGGCATACTGACAAATCCCCCGATTTTGAAAATGAAGCCCGGAATATTCTATTGTAAACACATTTTCGCTGTATTTAAAATGTATATCAGGATGAAAATTCAACGATTTTTGAAGCACAGGATTAGTTCCGGGCACAAGTTCCTTATTAAACAACTGCATTCCCCTGAAAACAACATCAAGCTCCGTCTCGTTATCGTGTTGATTGTTCTCGTTAAAAGCGATCAGCCCGTTATTACTTCCTAAAAATATATTTCCTTTTCGTCCTTTATACGAAGCCCGGTAATTAAACTGTTCGCAAGGAAGGCCGGATTCTCTTGTATACCAGACCTGTTCTTTGGTATCGAGATTTAAATGCACAAGCCCCTTATCTCCCCCAATCCAGAGGTCACCATCACTCCCCTCCTCCATGCTAAATATCCAGGAAAAAGGAAACCCGTTTTCCCGGTTATAGGAATAGATTGAATCGTTCTTAAAATCATAGCCCCACAATCCCTGCAGGCAATCGCCAACCCAAACCCGTCCTTTTGAGTCTGACTTTACAAAATTGGCCTTCTTCAAATGCGAAAATTGTTCTATTTCTTCCAGGGAATGGTGCTTTTTATCCCAGCCAAATACCCCAAAATACGAAGAGAACCAAACTTTTTCTTTTCCCTCATACATATACTCAACCATCCGTTGATCAAAAACATCGTCATAAAACGGAGAAACTTTCTTTCTCTTTAAATCAAATACGGATACTCCGGCCGATGTTGAAATAAATATAGAATCACCGATATGAAGCAAACTATATATATTATTTGAAGGAAGAGCCGGGTAACTCGTTTGATTGATGTATTCAAATTTATGAGTATCAAGATTATAAATATTAATTCCGCCGGTATAAGTAGCAATCCACATTCGGTAGCGATTTTCGAACAATATATCATGCACATTATTGAACGACAAACCATTGTTTTCGTTAATTCTACAGGAAACCATACCGGTATGAGCATCAATCCGGTTTATCCCCATGTCTTCCATACCTATCCATATATTTCCGAAGTAATCTTCGGCAATGCAACTCACGGCACTACCACTAATTTGCTGCCGGCTAGTACCGGCTCTCCATACTTTAAAAAATCCAGAATTGTTTCCACAAAAATTTATGCCCCCGAAATAGGTACCCAGCCACATATTTCCCTGCCGGTCGCAAAATATATTGTAAACAGGATTGGTATTTAACCCATCCGGATTGTTTATATTATGCTGGTAATAATCAAATGTTTCGGAATAAGGCGACCAGATACACAAACCATCTTCCGTACCAATCCAGATATTCCCGGCCTTGTCTTCACTAACCGTATGCACCATATTATGCAACAAATGCCTGTTCCCTTTCTGCCCAAAAGCATAATGTATCACCTGTCCATTGGTTAAATTAACCTTCCACAGCCCCACATCGTAAGCCTTTATCCATGCATTATTCTTTCGATCGATATACAATATCGAAAGATTCTTGTCATATAGATCATTGGGTAGATTTATCTTTCGCTGAGTTTTCTGTTTCAGATCAAAAACATTCAACCATTTGTTTTCGCAAAGAATAACAAGATATTGGTTTTGTTCCTTTAAGGTTGTAACCCGGATCTGCTCCGATTGTTCGGCAAATGGCAACTTTTGGTTTAAGGATTGTAAATTTCCAGTTCCGGCATTTAGAAAATAAAGCGAATCTTGGCACAAAAGCCAAAATCCATCTTTCGCCTGAAAAAAATCAGTAACATTTGTTCGATTATTGACAGGCAGGAAAGGCTCAAACTGTTCCAATAAAAAATTAAAAGAATAGCATTTATCATCAGTAGTACGAACAATTAAAAGAGAATCGTTACAGCGATAAAACGTCTTTCCCCAGATATCGGAAATTGAGCCATCAGGCGCTACGGCCCGGAAGGTTTTAAAATGCTTACCGTCGAAACGACAAACAGTACTTCGTGTTGCCGCCCATATAAATCCAAACTGATCCTGACAAATGCTTTTTATGTACGACGAGGGCAAACCGTCTTCGTTCGTATAATGATAAAACTTCAGGTTTGCATTATTAGCATAAGCTGAAAAAACGGCAAACCATACACCGACAAGCAAATTTAACCTCAATCGTTTTCTCATATAGTCAGGTCAATATTTATTCAGAAAAGAAAAAGAAATCGTTGCCAGACTCTAATCGTAATTAAAATCTTTAAGCTGATGCCCCATACGGTCGCGTTTTGTTTTCATATATTTTTGGTTGTACTTATTGGGTGCAATTTCCAGATGCACAATTTCGGTTACTTCCAGTCCATACCCTTCTAATCCAACACGTTTTACCGGATTGTTGGTCATCAATCGCATTCTTGCCACCCCAAGGCTTCTCAATATTTGTGCTCCAACCCCATAATCGCGCTCATCAGCATGAAAACCGAGATGCAGGTTTGCGTCAACGGTATCCAGTCCTTCGTCCTGTAATTTATAGGCTGCAATTTTGTTCAGCAGTCCAATTCCCCGGCCTTCCTGCATCATGTAAACCACAGCTCCTTTTCCCTCTTTGTCAATCATTTCCATTGCCTTATGCAATTGTTCGCCACACTCGCAACGCATTGATCCAAAAATATCGCCGGTCATACACGAAGAATGCATCCGTACCAATATTTGTTCGTCGGGTTCCCATTTCCCTTTTATAAGTGCCACATGTTCAAGCCCATTCGATTTCTGCCGAAAAGGAATGACCCTGAAATCGCCATATTTCGTAGGTAAATGTACCTCTTCTCCTCTTTCAATCAAACTTTCATGCTGAATAAGAAAAGCAATCAAATCTTTTATGGTAATAATTTTCAGGTTGAATTCTCTGGCGAATTCACACAATTGAGGCAAACGAGCCATTGTGCCATCATCGTTCATAATTTCAACCAAAGTGCCTGATGGTTTAAGCCCTGCAAGACGCGCCAGGTCAACAGCAGCTTCGGTATGTCCGCAACGACGTATTACGCCCATATTCTTTGCCTTCAACGGAAATATATGCCCGGGACGTGCCAGTTGTTCAGCACTCGTATTATCGTCTACCAGCATTTGTATGGTTATAGCCCTATCTCCTGCCGAGATACCGGTTGTTGTCTCCGGATGAATGGCATCAACCGAAACCGTAAAAGCAGTTTCATTAACCGAAGTATTTTTTCCAACCATAAGGTCGAGGTCAAGTGCCTTACATCTTTCTTCCGTTAACGCCACACACATTAACCCACGGGCTTTTTTAGCCATAAAATTAACAATTTCAGGCGTAACCAACTCCGAGGCAACAATCAAATCGCCTTCGTTTTCCCGATCCTCATCATCCACCACAATCACCATTTCGCCTTTTTTTATTGCTGCAATGGCTTCGGGAATTGTATTTAGCTTTATTTCTTTCATAACTTTTTCCTTTTCTGCACAAAGCTACAATTTTTACGAAACTATATTATCGTGAAATTTATACTTTTGCACAAAAAAGTACAGAAATGCGGATTGATATTATTACCGTTTTGCCTGAAATGCTGAAAAGCCCTTTTCAGCATTCGATATTAAAACGTGCCCAGGAAAAAGGATTGGCCGAAATACATGTACACAACCTGCGTGATTACTCCGACGATAAACACCGGCGGGTTGACGATTATTCGTTTGGCAAAGGAGCCGGAATGGTAATGGCTATACAACCTATAGAGAAAGCGCTTGAAAGCCTGAAAGCAGAACGGAAATACGACGAAATTATTTTTACCACTCCCGATGCAAAATTGTTTGATCAGCAAGAGGCAAACGCACTTTCCCTGCGCGAAAATATTATTATCCTGTGTGGACACTACAAGGGTATCGACCAACGAATCCGCGATACTTATATTACCAAAGAAATATCGATTGGCGATTATGTACTTACCGGGGGCGAACTGGCGGCTGCCATTATTACCGACAGTATTGTTCGTTTAATTCCGGGAGTGCTCTCCGACGAAACCTCTGCCCTTACCGATTCGTTCCAAGATTACCTGTTAAGCCCGCCTGTTTATACCCGGCCGGCAGAATATAAAGACATGAAAGTCCCTGATGTTTTACTTAGCGGAAACGACAAACTGGTAGACGACTGGAAACAGGAACAAGCCATTGAGCGCACCAAACAAATCCGCCCCGACCTGTATAAAAAATATATAAACGAAGCATAAATGCCCACACGAGTGTCAAGTCTGGCGTAACCTGTCAGCCCAAGCCTTGTTTTCTTTTGGTTTTGTTTCGTTTCCGTGGTTAGATATCGTTTTTCGAGAGAATGTAAAAGTAGTTCCCTTTTCATCACGCTACCTTTTTGCGAAAGGCCACTGGACTAACTCCAAATTTCCGTTTAAAGGCGGTCGTAAAATACGAAGCATGTTAATAGCCCGAATGGTCAGCAATTTCGGAATAAAAAGAACGGACTGATTGATTATGAAATAAAATTCTCAAAAATAAAAGTTCGTACGAAAAAAATTGTAAGGATGACTATAACAAAGATTTCAGGCAAAAAAACAGGAAAAACGATCTTGATTACTTATTACAAAAATCTTTTTCGTAATAACAAACAATTAACTTAGATATTGCCCCCAGTCAATCGCTTCGTTGTGCACAAAATTCTGTTTAACCAGTGCTCTGTCAATCCTCAAATTCCGGGAATTCATCCTCGACCTGACTTTAAGATACATCGCAACACCGTAAATTGTACGTTAAACTTAACACTTCAATTCAAACTTACTCCACGCAAATGGCGAACAAACCACCCTATAAATCAACAACATACAAAATTCGTCTATACTTCTGAATTATTTGTCCATACCCTCAATGCATACGCCTGTTATATTTGAACATTAAATCTTTAAATCTATATTTTATGAAGAAAAACATCTTTACAATGCTGGTGTTTGCCTTATTCTTTGGCATTTCACTTAGCAGTTGGGGGCAAACACAACAAATAACAGGAGTTGTGTTTGATGAAAACAACAGCACAATCCCCGGAGTTTCAATCGTTGAAAAAGGCACTGCAAATGGTACAATAACCGATATTAACGGTAAATTTACCATTCGTGTTCAAAAAACGTCTCAATTTCTGATTTTCTCTTTTGTAGGTTTCGAAACGCAGGAAATAAACCTAGACGAACAAACAAGCCTCTCGGTAAAAATGAAGCCAGCCGTTATCGGGCTCGATGAAGTTGTTGCAATTGGGTATGGCTCAGTAAAAAAGAGTGATTTAACAGGTTCTGTTTCTTCTATCGACCACAGAGATATAGAACAAGCGAACAAGGTGGATGCAATTTCGGCAATGCAAGGACAAACAGCCGGAGTTGTTGTTCAACGCACCGATAATAAACCTGGAGCAGGAGGTTTCAACATTCGTATTCGTGGAGCAAGTACCATAAATTCGAATCAAACTGCCAGTCAGGGAGGTTATAATCCGGGCTCAAATCCTTTATTTATTGTTGATGGTGTTTTCTTCGATGACATTTCATTCTTAAATCCGTCAGACATTGAAAGCATGAACATCTTAAAAGATGCATCGGCAACTGCCATATACGGATCGAGAGGTAGTAGCGGGGTTGTTATCATCGAAACAAAAAAAGGGAAAGAAGGTAGGATGAAAGTTAACTACAGCAACTACTTTGGATTCAAACAAGCTTATCATTTGCCATCTATACAAGATGCCGATGGTTATGTTCAATATTTGAAAGATGTTGTTGTGGGTAATGAATACGCAACCGGCAACCTTGATTATTCAACTGATGATGTTGATTTAACAAAATATTTAAGCGAAGAAGAACGCAAAAACATTGCTGATGGAGTTAATACGGACTGGGTTGACTTAATTCTTGTAAAAGGTTTTCAAACAAACCACACTATTAATTTAACAGGAGGAAACGACAAAACCGTGTATTCAGCAGGCTTAGCCTACACCAGAGACGAAGGAACTGTTGAAGGCGAAGACTTTTCGAGATACAATGTAAGAGGCAATTTATCTTCCGATTTAACTGATTGGTTAAACTTAAGCGTTAGCAACTACATGACTTTTGCAATACAAAACACCGGTAGTTGGGAAGCTTTCAGAAGTGCTTATCGTTTAAAACCCATTGGAAGAGCATATAACGATGATGGGTCGTTGCGTTATTATCCGATAGCTAAAGAAACCCAAATTACAAATCCATTGTTCGAAGCTGACAATATTACCAAAGAAACAAAATACTTACAATGGGTAGGCGATATTGCAGTAAAATTGACTCCTGTTAAAAATCTTACCATAACATCTAAATTTTCGCCCAATATTAAATTTACTCGCTATGGTGAATACAGAGGATTGTATTCGAAAAGTGTTAGTGGAAATTCGGAAAACAGAAGAGCACAAGTAAATAATTACAATTATTTTTCTTACACATGGGATAATATCGTTAATTATAAATACAATACAGGCGACCATGCATTCGAACTTACAACTGTAATGTCCAGATATCTTGAAAGAGATGAAGAATACAAAGTTCAAGTAAGAAATTTTACTACTGATAGCTACTTGTTTTATAACTTAGATGCAGGGTTAAATATTAAAGACGTATCAAGTGATTTTGAGAAACAAACACTAGAATCATATACCGGAAGAATAAATTACAGTTACAAAAACAAATATTTATTCACACTTACCGGTCGCTACGATGGCTCCTCCATATTAGCAGACGGAAACAAATGGGCTTTCTTCCCTTCAGCAGCTTTTGCATGGAAAATAATGGACGAAAGTTTTATGCAAGATCAAACCATTTTTTCAAACGCCAAACTTCGATTAAGTTACGGTCAAACCGGGAGTAATGGTGAAGGTGGCGGATTAGGTCCTTTAGCAACTCAGTCTCTATTAGGCAGTAGTGCAACGAACATCAATGGATCAGCAATATCAACAGCTTATGTTACAGGATTAGCAAACGAAGACCTAACATGGGAAAAAACAACAGAAATTAACCTTGGTCTTGATTTCGGATTCTTAGACAATAAAATATTCGGTTCTGTTGATGTATACAACAGAAAAAATACCGATATCATTTTCTATGTACCACTACCTACAGTTACTGGCTTTGCTGGAACATACGACAATGTTGGTGAATCAACCAATAAGGGAATAGAAATTTCTTTAACAACCGTAAACATTGATAAAGGAGATTTTAAATGGACAACAAACTTCAACTTTGCAAGCAATAAAAATGAGATTGACAAGCTATATGGCGAACTCGAAGATATTACATACTCAGTACAAAGCTCGGATCTGATCCATAGAGTTGGAGAAGCCATAGGTTCGCTTTATTACTACGAATTTGATGGAATTTGGCAATTAGACGAAGCCGATGAAGCTGCCGTATACGGTCAAACACCGGGACAAGTAAAAGTTAAAGATTTAAACAACGATGGGAAAATAGATCCTGATGATGACAGAAAAGTGATTGGGCAAGTTACTCCTAAATGGACAGGAGGTATTACAAGTACAATGAACTATAAAAATTTCGATTTTTCTTTTTCTATCTTAACCAGTCAGGGAAACAAAATTTATAGTTCTTTCCACGGAAATGCATTTTCTTATGACGATAATCCTTCCAGACTATTTAACGGTTACGATGTTGATTACTGGACTCCTGATAATCCGACAAACAAATGGTATCAACCAGGAAACGGAGGCTCTTATCAAAACGCTATTAAATACAGAGACATTTCTTACACAAAAATAGGTTATATCACGCTTGGATATAAACTTCCTCGCTCAATTTTAGACAGATTGCATATTAACAATTTAAGAGTATATGGAACGGTACAAAATCCTTTCATTTTTACAGATTACGATGGTTGGGATCCTGAGAATGCTGGACGAAACACGTGGGGAGGAGCATTTATGTCAAGAACATTCTTAGCCGGTATTAATGTTAATTTTTAACAAATTTAATTCTTATAAAAATGAAATATATAAATAAAATAATAATCGGATTACTATTCTTTACCGGATTATCGCTTACCGGTTGCGATAGTTTCCTTGAAGAAGAAAATTACACATCACAATCAGTTGAATCAGCCTCTGCTGAAACATTCGATCAACTTGTTGCCTATGTTTACGAGATATCGCGAGAATATACAACACATTATGCATCTGATCTATACTACCAGTTAGAAGATTTAGGAACCGATGTTGTTACAAGAAACTCTCTTATTTCAGGAACAAGTGACATTAACGACTATGTGAATTTTCATTCAACAAACTGGGCTACAGGTGTATACTGGAGTAATCAATACGAAATAATTGCTGCAGCCAATACGGCAATTGACAATGCTGACAATATTGAAGACCTTGATGAAAGTACAAAAGCAATAGGCATTGGAGAAGCTAAGTTTTTCAGGGCAATGGCATATTTTAACATGGTAGAAAACTATGGAGGTGTACCACTAGTGCTTAATCAAATTACAACTGCTGAAACAAATTATGTGCGAGCTTCGGAAGAAGAAGTATATACACAAGTAGTACAAGATTTAAAAGATGCACTATCGTCAGTAGAAGAAAGCCCGGAAGAATACGGAACAGTATCAAAAGACGCTGTAAGACATCTTTTATCAAAAGTATTGCTAACAAGAGGTTATAAAGATTTTGCCGAAAGTTCAGATTTTTCAGATGCAGCTTCTTATGCCGAAACCGTTATTTCGAATCATCCGTTAGAATCAACATTTGCAGAGTTAACTGATTATGACAATCAACGCAACGATGAAGTTATTTTTGCTTATTTATTCGGTTCAAATTCGACAAGTAGAGGTTGGGGAAATTCGAAACATATGATGTATAAATTTAGATTCTACGATTATCACGGACTATCAAGAACCGTACAAGGTCTTGGACCAATGCCAACTCCTTTCTACTATTCTCTTTTTGAAGACGATGATGAACGTGCAGAATCTACATTCTCAAGAGTACTTTATTGTACCGAAGCATATACCGGAACAATTAATGGTCATTCTGTTACAATGGCTGTTGGCGATACCGCTATGTATTTCCCAAAAGAAGCGTGGTCTGAAGACAAAATAGCATCGGCTGATTACGTAGTTACCAATCCGGATGATTACATTGGAAATGATGGTATTACTGATGTTCATTATCCGATATTTAACAAATTTGATGATCCGGACATTGCATTTATTCAACCAGACCAGGAAACTTCCGGGGAACGAGATATGGTTATTATGAGAAGTGGTGAAGCTTACTTAATTGCAGCCGAAGCTTATTTAAAACAATCGAATGCGACAAAAGCTGCGGAATATCTTACTTCATTAAGATCAAGAGCCGGATTAACAACCGCTGTTAATGCAAGTGATGTAGACATTGACTTTATTCTTGATGAAAGAGCCAGAGAACTTACCGGCGAAGTTAGCAGGTGGATGGATTTAAAAAGAACCAATACTTTAATCGACAGAGTTCTGGCACATAATCCTCATGCTGCATATAATAACAAAATTGATTCGCACCATTTACTAAGACCTATCCCTCAGGACGAAATAGATAATAGTGGTGGTAGTATCACACAAAATGATGGTTATTAGTAATTAACTATATCAGATAGGTGTCTCAAAAACCGTTGTGTCTCTTTGCACTTTCAGGTTTTTGAGCCACCCTCTTTACAAAATGTTATTATTTTTTTAATAGCATATCCATAAAATCTTAAACTCGAATGTTTCAAACTAAAGGCTTTTTTTTAATACTGCTTTTTGTACCTCTTTTTGCCTGTACAAACAAGAAAATAAATCAAACAGAAAGAGACCAATTTGTCGACAAAGTTTATCCTCTCCTTGACACTGAACACTCGAGATGGTTCTTTTTTTCATCGGCATGCCGTCCGTTTGGTATGGTAAATTTAACCCCCGATACTGAAATTTCAGGAGCATGGGGCAGCGGTTATTGTTACAATACCGATACCATCAAAGGTTTCAGCCACATACATGCCTGGCAAATGTCGGGAGTGTCTATTATGCCGGTTACTTTAGACTCAACCAACCAAAATATTTTCACCGATTTTTACTCGGCATTTTCCCATAAAACGGAACAGGTAAGCCCCGGATATCACCATCTAGAATTAAACAGATATGCCATTTCAGCCGAAATAACAAGCACAAAAAGAGTAGGTTTTCATAAATATACCTACCCGTCTAAAAACGTACGAAAAGCAATACTCTTTAACCTGAACACCCTGCTTGGACCATGTAAAAATACTGACGGAAAGTTAACAAAAATCAATAATTCCGAATTATCCGGACAACTGGTAATGCAACCAACAATCCGTCGTCCCAAACCGGTTACCGTATTCTTCAGGGTAAAACTAAATGTTCCGATTCAATCCATCAATCAAGATAGTATTACTAAAAATTATTTGGTCTACTTTAATAATTCTGTTCGCAAAGTATTAATGAAAGTAGGAATTTCATACACTTCTGCTAAAAATGCCGCATTCAACACCCAACAGGAACTACCGAATTGGAATTTCAACAAAATTGTTGCACAATCGAAAAAAGAGTGGAACAACCTGCTAAGCAGAATTCAAATAGAAGGAGGCACAGTCATAGAACAACGCCGGTTTTATACCGACCTGTGGCACGCCTTACAAGGACGTAGAATAATCAGCGATGTTAACGGCGCTTATCCCGACAATACAAAAGCCCATTTCAGGATAGGGCAGATTCCTTTAGACAAAAACGGGCAACCTAAATTCAATCAATACAATTCCGATGCATTTTGGGGCGCACAATGGACCATCAGCACGCTTTGGGGGCTTATTTACCCTGAAATCATGGAAGATATGACGCACTCGCTAATGCAATATTACAAAGACGGAGGAATGATACCCCGCGGTCCTTCGGGAGGAAATTACACTTTTGTTATGACTGGTGCTTCTTCCACCCCGTTTATTGTCAGTGCCATTCAAAAAGGGATTATAAAAGACAGTCTGGAATATATTTACAATGCGCTTCGAAAGAATCATTTTCCTGGTGGAATCATGGAAAAATCCGGTTACGAACACCATACCAACAAAGGTGGCGGACTGGCCAGTTACATCAAAAAAGGCTATGTCCCCTACCCTCTTCCCGAAAAAACAAACTTCGGAGTTCACCAGGATGGTGCTGGTCAAACACTTGAATATGCTTACCAGGACTGGACTCTGGCACAACTGGCTCAAAAATTGAATAAAAATGATGACTACAATTATTTTATAGAACGGTCGAATAACTACAAGAACATTTTCAATAAAACCAAAGGCTGGATGGTACCTAAAAATAAGAATGGCAAATGGATTCAAAACTTCGATCCATATCAATATGGAAATGGTTTTGTTGAGGCAAATGCTGCACAATCAACCTGGTTTGTGCCACACGACCTAAAAGGCCTAGCTGAATTAATGGGGGGGGCTGAAAAAGCAGTAGAAAAGTTAAACCATCAATTTAAAGAAGCTAAGAAATATGGTTTTACTTCCGGCAGTTCGCACGAAGCCGAACTGCATCCCGAGTACAGGCGTATCCCAATCAACTACGGCAATCAACCATCAATACAAACGGCTTTTATTTTCAATCAATTAAACCGTACCGATTTAACCCAATACTGGTCGCGGAAAGTGGTAAAAAAAGTGTTCTCCGGATTAGCGACAAACTGCGGCTACAATGGAGATGAAGACCAGGGGCTAATGGGCAGCCTTGCCGTATTAATGAAAATCGGGTTGTTTCAGCTAAATGGAGGCACGGAAGCTTCCCCTGGCTATCAAATAGGCAGCCCGTCATTCGATAAAATCACAATTCTTTTAAATCAAAAATATTACAGCGGGCAAAAATTTGAAATTATTTGCCCCCAAAACAGTCCTCAAAATATTTATATCAATAAAATTATTTTGAACAATAAGCCTGTGGAACAAAACCAGATTACTCATAATGCTATTACAAACGGAGGTATTTTACAATTAAAAATGACAAATAAACCGTAGAAACTCCCGTTCGTAAAATGCTATTATATTTTTTTAAAAAATGGAATAAAACCTGCCTGATGAACCTCCTAATTTTGGACAGAGGCTACTTTGTCCCAAATAATTAAAGCCCATTCAGGCTAAAAATAACATTGCCACAGGGGCAAAAAAAACGATACTAAAAACAACAATACCAAACAAAATGAGAACAATAATAAACAATACAAAACAAGCTTACCCAACCTCTCCCTTCCGACTCCTAACAACTCTGCTCATAGCAGGCATTTGTGTCCTGGCAGGATGCAACAATCCAATAAGCACAAAGGGAAACAGCACACCTGCAGAGGCACTAATCCAACGCATCGTTCCCAATCATGCCACTGATTTTATTGTAGAAACAAAAACACAGTCTACAAAAGATTGGTTTGAAATAGAACAAAAAGGCAATAAAATTATGCTACGAGGCAACAACGATGGCTCAATAGCATCAGCATTGTATTATTATCTGAAAGAATATGCACACTGCCAGATTACATGGAATGGAACAAATTTGGACATTCCACAAAAACTACCGAAGGTTGAAAAGAAAGTACACAAAGACAGTCCGTACCAATACCGTTACTATCTGAATTACTGCACATTCAACTACAGCATGAGTTGGTGGAACTGGGAAAGATGGGAGAAAGAAATTGATTGGATGGCTTTGCACGGAATTAATATGCCGCTGGCCATTACCGGCGAGGAATATGTTTGGGACGAAGTGTACAAATCATATGGGTTTTCCGAAGCTGAATTAGATGCTTTTTTTTGCGGCCCATCTTATTTTTCGTGGTTTTGGATGGGCAACCTCGATGCCTGGGGCGGCCCTTTACCCATGAGTTGGAAAGAAAGGCAACGCAATTTGCAAAAAAAAATACTGCAACGTGAACGCGAACTCGGGATGACTCCCGTACTCCCGGCTTTTACCGGTCATGTGCCGGCTTCGTTCAAAAAGCATTTCCCAAAGGCTCAACTCAAACGCACCAATTGGGGCAACGACTTCGCCGATACTTATATACTGGATGCCAACGACCCGCTATTTGCCGAAATCGGAAAAAAATTTCTGGAAGCACAGCAAAAAATTTTTGGCACCAATCATTTATATTCGGCAGATACTTTTAATGAAAATGAACCGCCATCAGATGATCCGGAATATCTATCGAAGCTCAGCAAGAAAATTTACGAAGGCATGAAAGCTGCCGATCCGGATGCTGTTTGGGTAATGCAGGGTTGGCTGTTTTACAGTCACCGAGAATTCTGGAAAGAACCACAAATAAAAGGGGTGTTAAATGCCATCCCCAACGACAAAATGATTATCCTGGATTTAGCAGCTGAAATTGAACCGATATGGAAACGCACCAAAGCTTTTTACGGCAAACAATGGATATGGAACATGCTGCACAATTTCGGAGGAAACATCAGTATGTTTGGACGCATCAAAAATATTGCCCTTCATCCGGTTTTAGCCTTAAACGATTCAACATCCGGAAAAATCAAAGGCATTGGCTTAACGATGGAAGGCATTGAGCAAAACCCGGTATTGTACGAATTAATGACTGACAATACCTGGCGCAACACCCCCATTAATCTTGACGATTGGTTAAACCGCTACATCAGAAACCGCTACGGAAGCACAAACGACAAACTAAAAAAAGCCTGGAATATTTTAAAAGAAACAGTCTACAACGGACAAATCATTCGAGATGGAGCAGAATCGATTATTGTTGCACGCCCCACTTTCGAGGGCTATCGACGTTGGGCACGCACAAAGCTAAATTATGCCCCCGAAGATTTATTGCCAGCATGGGATTTATTTGTTGAACAAATACCGGCATGCAAACAATATGATGGTTTTCAGTACGATTTAGTTGACCTCACCCGCCAGATTCTTGCCAATTATGCACTACCCGTACAACAACAAATAGCATTGGCGTATAAAAACAACGATAGAACAAAATTTAAGAAATACAGCACCGAATTTCTGGAATTAATGGACGACCTGGATAAACTACTGGCTACCCGCAAAGATTTCCTTTTAGGCCCATGGATTGCCGATGCCCGTAACTGTGGAAATACTCCCGCAGAAAAAGCGTTGTACGAACGAAACGCCCGCAACCTGCTTACCTTGTGGGGAGGAGCCAACAACCGTTTGCACGAATACGCCAATCGCCAATGGAGCGGGTTGATTTCCGATTTTTACAAACCACGTTGGGAACAGTTTTTTACCGATATCAACAAAAATTGGGAGGGCTTTAACCAACAAGCTTTTGACGAGAAAATAAAACAATGGGAATGGCAGTGGGTAAACGACCGGAAAGATTTCCCACTCGAACCAACAGGAAAATCAACGACTGTTGCTACCGAATTACATAAAAAATACCGCAACCGCATTGCCCCGTTAACAAAAATTCAACCCGATATAGAATATAACTACTGAAAAAGGAAACCAGAGATTGTTAAATTTTAGATATGATTAATACCAACAAGAAATATGTACAAAATAAAGCACGAACGCTTCTTATCACTTGATGTTTTCAGAGGACTTACAATCGCCCTAATGATTGTAGTCAACACACCAGGAACCGGGGCTAAGCTATACGGATATTTAGTTCATGCTCACTGGATTGGTTTCACCCTGGCCGATTTAGTCTTTCCCTCGTTTTTGTTTGCCGTAGGAAATGCCATGAGCTTTTCGATGTTAAAAATGAAGCAGCTTTCCCCTTCCGATGTTTGGTTAAAAATAGTAAAGCGCACCGTTATTATTTTCCTTTTGGGCTACCTGATGTACTGGTTTCCGTTTTTTAAAATTGGTGCCAACGGGCATTTTATGTGGAAACCCATCGCCGAAACCCGCATTATGGGGGTTCTTCAACGCATAGCCCTGTGCTATTTCTTTGCGTCGGTAATTTTTTATTATTTATCAGAAAAAAAAGCTTTAATTATTTCAGGGTTTATCCTACTCGCTTATTGGGGAATCTTATATGCTTTTGGAGAGCCTGGAGCAAAATTAGAAATGGCAGGCAATGCTGCTACTAAATTCGATTTATCGGTACTGGGACTTGAACATATCTACAAAAAAGACAGCATCCCCTTTGACCCGGAAGGCTTGTTAAGCACCCTGCCAGCCATTGTTAATGTATTGTGGGGATACCTGGCCGGAGTTTTTATTCAGAAAAAAGGAAAAACATTTGAAGGTATTGCTAAACTTTTACTGGCAGCCGTTGCTTTAATCGCCCTGGCTCAGTGGTGGAACCTGATTTTCCCGATTTCCAAAAAACTATGGACAAGTCCTTTTGTCCTTTACACCGTTGGCTGGGATTTTGCAATTATGGCTGTATTAATTTATTTTATAGAATTCAAAAAAATAAAATTTGGCGTTCAGTTTTTCAATGTATTCGGCAAAAATCCGCTGTTTATTTACCTCTTTTCCGAACTGTTTTTTGTTGTATTACGCATGATTCCGGTTGGAGGAGGACTTGATGCATTTGAATGGGTAAGCGAAAAAATATTCCAGGTAATTTTTCCCGGGGCATTTGGAGCATTAACTACCGCAATTGTTTATGTAATGCTATGTTGGTTATTGGGCTGGTGGCTTGATAAAAAACAGATTTATATTAAAATATAGTGTTAAGTCAAGTATAAAATGTCGGTTAATCCGAAATTATTTTTTGTGTTTTGTGAAGTAGCTACGTGAGTCTTTTTATAACGAAACAAAACCAAAAGAGAACAAGGCCTAGGCTGACACAGGTAACACCTGACGTTAGGAAAGATGTTTCAATACAAACACATAAAAATAAAGCTTTTTAGCTGTTAACAACAAACTGTTAACCGTGATCGAAAGCCATGCAACGAGGAGGGATAAAATTTCTCCCACCCAATTAAATAAACGAATATTTCGTACATTTGAAATACAATTAAACCATAAAACTATGTCAAAAATTCATTTAACAATCGGCCTCTTTTTATTGCTGTGTTCGGGTGTATTTGCATCAGATATTTCAGTCCAGTTATCCACGTCAAACAAAGGCTTTTCGCTTTTCCGCTCCGGGACAAAAATTCTTGAATTGGAAAAAATACTATTCGATTTCAAAGAAGCCGACTCGGTTAAGATACTTGCAAACACAAAAAAACAAATCTTATTGCAAACTTACTATCCCTGGATAAACCCAAGAGGGACAGAAGAAACGGTTCAAAAAACAGATACAATACAAATAGATATTGCTCCTGATTTTATTCATGTTACAGCAACACCGGCCTGGGCCCGACAAGTTCAACTGGTATTAAAAGATTTGGGAGGTGCTTATTATGGTTTGCTGGAAACCCTGTACCCCGACAATAAAAAATCGCCCAATCTTCGAGGATCAACAATTACCGTTGAGATTCAGGCAGAAGCCTATCGTTATCATGAAAATTATGCATCGGTACACTCTGCTTTTTTCTTCAACTCATTGGGTTATGCCTCTTTTTTCGATTCGTTTAATGCCGGACAATACCGCTTGGCACAAAACGGCAAAACCATTCTCACGCATTATACCGGTGCCCTCAGCTGGTATATCTTTACCGGCAACTATAAAACCATTTATAAGGATTATTACGCAGTTATTGGCGGAACAAAATATGTTCCGGCATGGGCATGCGGGCCAATAATCTGGCGCGACGAGAATACCGGGAGTCAACAAATACTCGACGATGTAAAACACTTTACCGATTTAAAAATACCGGTTACTGCGTTGTTTGTCGACCGCCCTTACAGCAACGGCAAAAATGGCTGGTCGAAAATGGACTTCGACGATAATTTTGCCCATCCCGAAAAATGGATTCACGAACTCAACAACCACTATGGCATCGAGTTTATGACATGGATTACTTCTGCCACCTTTGGCGATCCGGACTTTCCTGGCTTACTGGCAGGACATTTCGGATATATCGATTTAACCAACAAAGATGCGGTTACAGAACTACAACTCCGCTTAGAAAACAATCAATATCAATACGGGGTAAAAGGACATAAATTAGATCGTTCAGAAGAACATCTCCCGCTTCCTGAAAAATGGAACGACGGGACTACTGACTATGCAAAACGCAATAAATATCCATATCTCTATGCTAGGGTAACTGACAGTATTCTCCATAACTCATGGAGTCGAGATAATGTTAACTTTGCCAGAGCTGCCTATCACCGATGCCAACCTTATTTAACTGCTGTTTGGGGTGGCGATGTCCGCACAAACCAGGACGGACTGGCATCAAACATTGCCAATGCCATGCGCTGTAGCTTTATGGGGTTCCCGTGTTGGGGAACAGATGTTGGCGGCTACCTCGGCAATGGCTATATCTCAGAAGAACTTTATGCCCGCTGGTTGCAATTTGGCGTATGGACCGGTTTGTTCGAGATAAAACTCGACGGATCGGGCGGAAGTGGACGAGAACGTACGCCCTGGCAATACAGCGAAACTTTTCAGGAACTATATGCCCACATTTTGAACGAACGGATGTCGCTCATTCCTTACCTCTACTCAATGCTGAACAATGCAACAGAAACCGGCCCCCTGATGAAACCAATGGCAATGGTTTATCCCCGAGACAAACGTTTTACGGATTGCTGGGATCAATATATTCTGGGAGAAGCATTTCTAGTTGCTCCACTTTATGCTGCCTCAAATAAACGAAAAGTAATATTGCCCGAAGGTGATTGGTACGACTATTATACCGGGGAAAAACATGCAGGCAATACAATGCTCGAAATAACTAAAAATATACAAGAATACCCGGTATTTATAAAAGCCGGTTCGTTGTATGCCAAAGGACAGGTTATTGCAGGAAACAGTAAATGCTGGCAATCATCCCAAAATTATATCGATTTATATTTTGTACCGGGGAAAAGCTGTACATTCGAATTACTTACCGAAACACAGGAAACAAAAACAACAATCGAGGTTCAAAAAACAGGATACAAAAAATACAAAATCAATGTTCCCCAAAATGTTTTGATTCAGAACTTATATGTTGTAGCAACGGCAAAAATAAAATCAGTAATAAAAAATGGCAAACGCTATAAAATCCCGCCCCAAAATGCAACTACAAATTGCATAAAACAGGTTTCGGGTTCTACAATCTTATTGGAACTAGAATAATAAAAAGAGCTCATTTCTACGAGGCTAGAAATGATTTATGCATACCACAAAAAATTCAAAAAAATGCAACACAGCCCATAGCTGAGATAATAACTGAGGCACATAGGAACATAACTGTTATTTTTTCTCACAGAACAAATGGGCGACACAAAAATTTAAACCGATAAAAATATAATATTTTGATAACAGTTGTCCAGAAGCTTTTAGGCGGCGTATCCAAATGTCGAACAGGAATGGCACAAGGGTAGGAAATTAATTACAATAGCTCCGGATGAACTCCGGAGGATAGGATAAGCACACAAAATACTTCGGCGCATTCACAAATTGATTGAGAAGCTAAGACTCTATGCGCCGAAAAAACAGAAACAAACAAAAAAAGCAAACCCCATATAACGGATAAACAAACAGCGGAATTGCAAATTTAAAAAGATGAAACAGCCCATGGCTGAGATAATAACTGAGACACATACGTGCATGACTAATATTTTATCTCACCCAACAAACGGGCTTCATAAAAATTTAGACAGATGAAAAAAAGAATAAATTTCTAAAAAAAATAGCATTTTTATCTATTATTTATAATTAGTGTTGGGTCAAGTGTAAAAATTCGGTTAAGCCTACATAATTTTGTTTTGTGGGCAAGGCCAAAATCAAAAGGACAAGGCTTGAGACGAAAAATTCCACTTAACATGACACAATAAACAATAAACTCTATGAACAATCTAAAAATGAACATAAAACAAGAAATCTTTGTATTCCTGCTTACTATTATTTCCACTTCGGCCTTTTGTTTTACCAAAAACAGAACTACAACTACCTTCCCAATCGTTTCGTCCCAAACCACAACCCCGTTAATTATTACAGAGGACGAAGCCAAAGTGGTACAAATAGCTTCCCATATGTTTGCAAACGATATAGCTGATATTTCGGGCCAAACATTACCAATAAATGCAACTATTCCGGAAAAAGAAAAACAAATTATAATTGCCGGAACAATAGGAAAAAGCCAGTGGATCAATCAACTAATTGCCTCTAAAAAAATAGAAATTTCAGCAATAAAAGGAAACTGGGAAAGCTGGACAATAAAAGTGATCAAAAAACCATTTCCAGGAATCAACAAAGCCCTGGTTATTGTTGGCAGCGACCGACGTGCAACAGCTTACGGAATTTTAGAGTTATCAAGAATGACGGGAGTTTCGCCATGGAAATGGTGGGCAGATGTTATCCCGGACAAAAAAAATGAAGTTCAACTCAATATTCAAAATAAAACATACAGTTCGCCCTCGGTAAAATACCGCGGCTTGTTTTTAAACGACGAAGACTGGGGATTACAACCATGGGCAGCAAAAACTTTTGAACCCACAACCGGCGATATCGGCCCCAAAACCTATGCTAAAATCTTTGAACTGATGCTCCGTCTCAGGGCCAATACCATCTGGCCGGCAATGCACAATTGTACACAAGCTTTCTATTCCATTCCAGGAAATGCAAAAACTGCCGACGATTATGCCATTGTTGTTGGAACTTCGCACTGCGAACCAATGCTGTGTAACATTAATGCCGAATGGGACAGCAAAACCATGGGAGAATGGCGCTACGACACCAACGCCGACACCATACGAAAGCTGTTCCGCAAAAGGACTAAACAAACGGCAAATTTCGAAAGCATTTATACCATTGGCATGAGAGGGAAACACGATTCGCCGATGAATGCCAAAAATCTGACAGAAAAGGATAAAATTCGGCTAATGCAAAAGGTAATCGCAGACCAGAGGGCTATTCTTGAAAAAGAAAAAAATGAAAATGCAATCACTATTCCACAAGTATTCATCCCGTATAAAGAGGTATTGGAGTATTATCAAAACGGTTTAAATATTTCGCAAGATGTTACCCTGATGTGGACGGATGACAATTACGGGTACATCCGTCAACTGAGTACTTCCGAAGAACAAAAACGCCAAGGAGGCTCAGGCATTTATTACCATGCCTCGTACTGGGGGCGTCCACACGATTATTTATGGCTGAGCTCAACCAGTCCTATGCTGATTTGGGAAGAAATGCACAAAGCTTACCAGTTCAACAACCGAAACATGTGGATTCTGAATTGCGGCGATATAAAACCACTTGAATACAACATCGAGTTATTTATGGATATGGCCTGGAATATGAACAATTTTTCGGGCATTACCGATGTACATCATCATTTACATGAATGGTTAGGTGATATATTTGGAGCCCAAAATCAGGAAAAATTAACCCGGTTGATGCAAAACTATTACCACCTTTGTTTCGAACGCCGCCCCGAATTTATGGCATGGAGCCAAACCGAACCCACCACCCAACCACAGGAAACAGAACTCACTCAAATTCGTTATGGCGATGAACTGAATAAGCGACTAATAGACTGGGAAAGCCTTTCGTACAATGTACAGGAATTAAAAAAACAAATTTCAACAAACAGACAGGACGCTTTTTACGAGTTGATTTATTACCCGGTAACCGGGGCTTCGCTAATGAATCAAAAATGGTTGTACCATTACAAAAACAAGTTAACAGCCCAACAAGGACGTACCAGTGCCCGGGAATTTGCAAAGCGATCGGAAAAAGCCTACGCACAAATAAAAAAAGAAACGGAATATTTCAATTTCCAACTTCAAAACGGTAAATGGAAATACATTATGAGCATGGCACCACGGCATTTGCCGGTATTCTCAAAACCTTCGTTCTCGTTTCCCCCAAGCCCTGAAAAACCGAGCCTGGGTCTGGCTATTGAAGGTTATGAAATGGAAGTAAACCGAAGTATCCCTAACGCTTACTCCGACGTGTTGCCTGTATTTAACGCATTTCTGAAAGATTCTGCTTTTGTTGATGTTTTCTTAAAAGGAAAAGGCGACATAAATTGGGAAGCTGTAACAAAAGCCCCCTGGATTAAGTTATCGGCTTACAGCGGCAACCTATCCGAAAAAAAAGGGCAAAGCGAACAACGCCTGTGGGTAAAAATCGACTGGAATAAAATTCCAACGGGGAGACCAACCAAAGAGCCACCTCTCGGGCACGACTACCAATTGATTCCGCCATCGTACAAAGTCAACAGTTCAATCGATTTTATAAATAAAGACACCACAATAAGCATTGGCGTTTCTGTTTTTAATCCCGATATTCCAGAATTGAAAAATTACAACGGTTTTGTTGAAGGCAACGGATATGTGTCGATAAATGCAGAAAACTACTCTGCGCGTTTCCCGGGAAAAGAAGCAAACTGGAACGTTTTTAACGGTTTGGGCTATTCCGAAAACGTAGTTACGGCTTTACCTTACCAAGCAAAATCAATTACTGATTTAAACACAATAAAAGCCCAAAGTCCGATGTTGGAATACCATTTCTACACTTTTAACTTCGGAGAAGCCAACGTTCGGATACAGGCTCTGCCAACACACCCGTTTTACGAAGAAAGAAGTGTACGTTGTGCCGTGGCAATTGACAATGCCCACCCGGTTATTATCGATTTTAAAACCGTAGGACGCAGCCGGGAATGGAAACAAAATGTACTAAAAAATGCTGCTGTAAAATCGGTACAACAAACACTTTCAGAACCAGGCAGGCATAAACTAAAAATATGGATGGTTGATCCCGGGCTTATGCTCGACCAAATTCTAATCGATTTGGGAGGTTGGAAAGGCAGTTATACTTTTCCGCCGGAAACACGTTGCCGGCAATAGAGCGAAACAGCTTTATCGCCATCCCGGAATAATAGCAAGAACTTCTTATGACATTTTCTTTCTCCTAAAGGCCCAAAAGAAAAATCACCGGTTGTTTGTGCAAATCCGGCACTTTCCCTTTCCATTGCTGAATGGTTTTTGTTTGAATAAATTCTTTTTCCCCGGTTATATTAGCAGCAATACAAAGTAATGTTGCAGGCGAACAGCTTTTCAGCATATCGGCAACTAACTGGTTATTACGGTAAGGGGTTTCAATAAAAATCTGAGTTTGCCGTGCAGCTTTCACTTTTTTGTCCAGGCGCCCCAGTTCCCTGCTACGTTCGTGCGGTTTTACCGGTAAATATCCCCTGAATGCAAAATTTTGCCCGTTTAATCCAGACGCCATCAATGCCAGTAAAATAGAAGAAGGCCCTACAATCGGGACAACCGTCATACCTTTCTGATGCGCAATTCTCACCACTTCTGCTCCCGGGTCGGCAACCCCCGGACACCCGGCTTCTGAAATTACAGCAATATCATGTCCCTCCTCTATCGGTTTCAAAAAAGTTGGAAGATCACGCACATTGGTACGTTTGTTTATCTCGAAAAAGGTACAGGAATCAATATCTATTTCGCGATTTACCTGTTTCATAAAACGCCGGGCAGTACGAATATTCTCAACAATATAATATTTGGTACTGCTCAATACAGAAAATACCTGCGCCGGCAATACATGTTGCCACTTACCCTCTGCTAAAACATTAGGAACCAAAAAAAGTGCTGCCATTTTTAAATGTTTTTTACAAAAATAGCGAATCTCTTCGTTTCACGAGGGCTTTTATTAAATTTGCACAGTGAACAATAAAAAAAAACCGGAAATAAAAGCCACCTTTTTAGGCACAGGCACTTCGCAGGGTGTACCGGTAATTGCCTGTAATTGCGATGTTTGCCAATCCTCAGACTTCCACGACAAACGATTACGCTCGTCGTTATTAATAAATATCGGAAATAAAAATATAGTAATTGATGCAGGACCCGATTTTCGCCAGCAGATGTTACGCGAAAAGGTTCAAGCGTTACGGGCGATATTAATTACGCACGAACATGCCGACCATATTTTAGGCCTTGACGACATTCGTGCCTACAACTGGGTGCAAAAAAACAATATGGAAATTTATGCCGAAAAACGCGTACAGGAAGCTATAAAACGCATTTTCGATTATGTTTTTGCCGAATTCAAATATCCGGGAGTACCGAAAATGCAACTAAAAGATGTAACCGACACTCCCTTTTTTATTGATGAAACAAAAATTATTCCTATCCGCTGCCTGCATTATAAACTCCCGGTTTATGGCTACCGAATTGGAAATCTCACCTACATTACCGATACTAATTTTATTCCAGACGAAGAGCTCGAAAAAGCAAAAGGAAGCAGAACTCTGATAATCAACGCATTACGAAGAGAAAAACACTTATCGCATTTCAACCTAGACGAAGCATTGGCGGTTATTGCTAAAATTAAACCCCAAAAGGCCTACCTAACTCATATTGGCCATCAATTTGGCAGGTATGCCAACATTGAAAAAGAATTGCCCCAAAATGTATTTATGGCTTATGACGGATTAACGCTGACGGTATAATCAGATGATTCAATGCATTTTAGTTACTGCTTTAATCTTTTCTTAACGAGAATTTTATATATTTACAAATGATTTTTAACTCCTAAATATTAAATCAGATGAAAAAATTATTATTAGCAGTAATTGTTGTGGGGTTAATTGCATTTGTTGGATGCAACAATAAGCCCACGAAAAAAGAAGTTAAACCGGATGTTCCCAAAGAACAAAAAGTAGAAACTAAGGCTCCCAAAGCGGATAAGAAAGCTTCATGTAACTTGCCCGAATTTAAAGATCCGGAAATAGCCAAAGAGGTAAAAGAATGGAAAGAGTTTATGGATGACTACATCAAAGCTTATGAGAAGAAAGACATGAAAAAAGTACAGATGATGACAGCAAAATACCAGGAATGTTGTGCAAAAGCAAAAGAATTGACCGGAAAAATGTGTGAGGAAGATGCCATGAAATGGACTGAAATTCAAAAAAAATATTCAGAAAAAATTAAAAGCTGTAGTGAGAAATGCAGCAAAGCTATGGAGCATTAATTTCTTAACGACTCAAATTTACTACTTTCTCCAAACGCCTTATGCAATACGCAGAGGCGTTTTTTTTATAGAACAGCCCAAACAAAATAAGAAAACGAATTGAACATCGTAAAAAAATGCAACATTTTTGAAACGAAACGATATTACTGTTTGATATTTACAATTTGATTTATACTTTTGCACCGCTAAACAAAGGTACGCCCCGGTAGCTCAGCTGGATAGAGCAACTGCCTTCTAAGCAGTAGGTCATGGGTTCGAATCCCGTCCGGGGTACAGGTTCGCAAACCAAAACAAGCTAAAAGTGCTCAAAACCAATAAATTGAGTGTTTTTTTATTTTTCTGAAATATCAAAAAAAATGCTTTAAATACATATTTACTATATGCTTGAGGTTTTAATTTTTTGAAAAAAATGAATTTCTTCTTCTGTATTTTGAAATACAATTTTATTGATGGTTTGTTGTAGAATAGTAAGAGTTTGGGAACAATGACGAATAGCTTTTTCGTAGTGAATAACATTATCATTTTCTTCAATTTCTTTTAAATTTCCCTCCATTTCATTGATAATCTTCGTGTAACTGTTGTTCATATTTATATTAAAATTAGAGTATGTTTTTTCTATTTATCTTGACTAACGGTAAAAATATAAAAAGTTATAACCCACAATATCAGTCAATTATGTTTTTTGCTCAAAATATCCGAAATCATACCGTTATCAATAGAATTTAATCCGCTCTTTAAGAATAGATATCTTGTTTCTGTATCTATTCTGGGTGAGCTGCTGTGTTGAATGACATACAACGCCCCATATACTACGTTGAATTTATCTGGCATAGCATTGTTGTCTTTCTTAAGACAATTTGTTCTTTAATAATTTGTTTAAGGAAATTTTTGGAGGAATAAATCGGTAAAGATTATTCGCAAAAATATGAATCACAAATTTACTTTACAACATAAAAATATTGAATACAACTTTTTTCTTGCGATGGGAAAAGTAACCATCTGTCAACCAGCATAATGAGAAATAACACGAGTAACTTTTTATGATAAACATTGACATTTAAATAGATTTTATTCATACTTGTAATTGGATGAAGATGATTGGATAACTAACAAGTGTCCCTAAAAAACGGTATCTATAATGAAAAAGATAAACTATTTAATTATTCTCATAGCCTTTTTATTTTGTATCTCATGTAGAAAAAAGGCAAACGAAGTTATTCCTGTATTAAAACAAGCAGAGGCTATTATGGAGCAAAATCCGGATAGTGCTTTAGTACTATTGAACAGAATTTCCAATGTTGAAAAATTGAATATGGCATTAAAAAATAAACATTATCTTATGTTAGTAGAAGCAAAAGATAAATGTTATAAGGATATAACTTCAGATACACTTATTTTTAAAGTACGTGATTATTATCTTAATTTTAAAGATAATGATATGATTGCTTTATCTGCTTTTTATTGTGGGCGAGTATTACAAGCACAAAAAAAATATGATGATGCTTTGTTAATGTATATAACGCATGAAGCATTTTTTGAACAGAATAAGAATTACAAATTACAAGGTTTGTATAACAGTTCAATAGGTTCAATTTACTATTGGAAATTGCTATGCAATAAAGCTATAGTTCATTTTCAAAAAGCAGAAGTGTTTTTTAATAAAGCCAAGAATATTGAGTATGCAGTAGCAATGTATAGTTCTATAGGAAATTGTTTTCTTATTGAAGGAAAAACGGACAGTGCCTTTGTAAACTATAAGGAAGCTTTATTATTATCTGATAAATATAATCTTCCAAAAGAAAAAGTGAGGATCTATCAGAATATGGGTGTCGCGTTTAATCTTATAAATGATTCTGAAAACTCTGAAAAATATTTACATGAAGCATTTCATTATAGTACAGATTCGATAGAAAAATCTAAAATATTATATAACCTGTCAGATTTATTTATAAAAAAAATGAATTATGATTCAGCTACTTATTATTTTAATAAGTCTTTCGCTTATTTGTCAAATCAAAGTGATAATAATTTTATCGCTGAAATGTATCGGACGTGGTCTAATGTTGAAGAAAAAAACAAAACTTTAAAGATGCTTTACAAAAATATAAACTCTATTGTGATTATATTTCTTTAATTTTTGAAGAAAATCGCAAGCAGGCTATATTAAAAATAGAAGATAAATATAATTATCAACTTATTGAGAAACAGAATGAACTATTGATAATTAAACATCAAAAATATATTATATTTTCTGTTTTTTTATTTCTTATTTTAGCAATATATATCATGTTGGGATATCGCCGATCTTTACTATCTGAAAGAAAATTAAATGAAACTGAGCAGAAAATTTATCAATTACAAAAATTTGCTTCAGATTTAAATAAAAAAGATAACTCGTCTCGCAAAATAATAATTCAGCATTTTAATATATTAAAAAAAACTGCTTTATTGGAAGGCTTTCTAAAAGATGACGATAGAAAAAAGGGAAAGCTATTTTTAACAAAGTTCAATGAAATTGTATATGGAGATGGTTCATTTAAATGGGAATCATTATATATAACTTTAAATCATTTGTATGATGGCTTATTTGAAAAAATCAAGATTGATTTCCCTGCTCTAGATCAGTCTGAATTTAGAATATGCTGTTTGTTATTCGTTGGGTTTAATAATCAGGAAATAGCTGTAATTTTAGATCTGAGTAATAATACTATATCAAATAAAAGAAATATTATTCGAAAAAAGATTGGAGTAAAAGCCTATGGTAATATTTCTATTTTTTTTAATGAACTTTATAAAAAGCAATAGCTCTCTTTCTAAAGTATTAAATAATTATATCGTTTTTTATAATATAATAACTTTAAAAAAGTTACTATACATCAACCTTTTTATTAAAATAAACAACTGTAATTCTGCAACATACACTAAATGTGTGTAAAAACAAAGTTACCTCCCTCTTGAAGTGTATTGTGTTTTGATATTTTGACTTATAGCTTTACGGTAATTTAAAAACTATAAAAAATGAGAAACGCACTATTAATTTTTTTTATTCTTTTGGGAATATTTATTTCTAACGAGAGTTTAGCGAATGCTTCTTCTGATTCTCAAACAAATGATGTAAGAACTAAAATTTATTTGTTGGGATCTCTTAATGAAAGATTTTTGAAGTCGTTATCTTTTTCTTCTGTTCAAGCGACAATAAGTTCTACTAGTTTAGATGCACTATTTTTAAGTAATCTAGGAACTATTAGTGTTATTGTTTATACAGAATCTGGAAGTGTTGTATATGACGAAGATATTGATACTTCAAGTCAAAGTACATTATCGATTGATGTAAATGACTGGGATAGTGAAAACTATCAGATTTATTTCATGAATACTTCAGGGCGATATATGTATGGAGATTTTGAAATTAAATAAATAACTCACTCTTTATTCATAGCTAGCATTAGCTAACACTACACATTAACATTTACTGTTCGAGGGAATCAATTGTTGATTCTCTCAAACAGATTTTTATCTCAGAGTTTGTTTTATCTGTTACCATCCCTATAATTTCTTTGTATGTAACTAAAAAATACAAATGATGAAACCAGTTTTTCCTCCAGAAATTATTAATCTTTCAGTAGAAAGGCATTTTTATAAGTTCAGTAAGTCATCAAATAGAATATATTTGATCACTCTGTTATTCCTTATTGGTATTGTAATTTCTTTATTCTTTATCAAAACAGAAATTTCGGTACAAAGCAGTGGACTGATTCGTTCTGTTTCAGAATCTATAGACGTAACTTCTCCAGTAGTTGCCGAAGTGTTAAAAACAAATGTGTCGGAAAATAAATATGTACACAAAGGAGACACACTTGTTTGGCTAAACTACGAAAAACAAACAGAGAACATTAAACATATAAAAAAACTCATCAGCAGAAATGCCGGATTTCAAGATGATCTAAAATCGATGTACTCCCAAACAAGTCCTAGTCCCAAAACCAATTTATATAAATCGGTATATGCAAAGTATAAACAGCAATTGATCGATTATCAAGTTCAAATAGATATTTTACAGAAAACTTACAATAGGACGAAACTTTTGTTCGATAAGAAAATCGTACCCTTGGTTGATAAAGAAAACGACGAGTACGAACTTAAAAAAGTAATTGAAGAAAGAAACGTTTATCGCGAACAATGCAAAAACGAATGGCAACAGTTAGCAAGCGATTATAAACAAACGAATGACGATTACTATAATCAGATAAACGAGTTGCAAAAGGATTTTAAAAGCTATGTTATAACATCTCCTTGTTCGGGACATATCATTAATTATGATGGAACACAATCGGGCAGTTTTGTTACTACCGGGCAAACAATTGCTACAATAAGCCCCGACGATAATCTCATCTCGGAGCATTATGTTGCACCCAAAGATATCGGTTATTTAAGGAAAGGGATGCCTGTGATTTTTCAGGTAGCAGCCTATAATTACAACCAGTGGGGATTAGCATCGGGACAAATTATTGATATTTCAGACGAAGTATATGTTGTTGACAGTCAGCCCTACTTTAAGGTAAGATGTAGCGTAAACGAACAATACTTGTCTTTAAAAAATGGCTTTAAGGGGTATTTGAAAAAAGGCTTAACAACAACAGCCCGATTTCAGGTAACAAAAAGAACTTTGGCGCAGTTACTGTTTGATAAAGCAGATGATTGGCTGAACCCAAAATTGATAGATTAAAAGAAGCCCCCACCCAGCCTCCCCTAAGGGAAGGAGTTAAGAAAGAGAAAAAATGAACATAAAAATAAAACAACGAGATATTACCGATTGTGGTGCTGCATGCCTTGCTTCGGTTGCGGCACATTATAAATTGAACTTGCCCGTGGCTAAAATAAGGCAATGGGCAGGAACTGATAAAAAAGGCACAAATGCTTGGGGACTTATTAAAGCTGCCGAAAAAATGGGAATGACAGCAAAAGGAGTTAGGGCATTGCCAGAGGCGTTAGCAGAGATTCCGTTACCGGCAATTGCTCATGTTATTGTTCGCGAAAAATTGCAACATTATGTGGTTATTTACAAAATTACTCCTGCTTATGTAGAAAAAATGGATCCGGGCACAGGGAAGCTAGAGAAACAGCCTATCGAAGAATTCAAAAAAGAATGGACAGGCGTTTTGATACTACTTTCTCCATCGGGTGATTTTGTTGCTAAAGATGATAAAGTTTCAAACTTTAAGCGATTCAGGTTTTTATTGCATCCGCACCGTAAAATACTAGCTCAAGCCTTATTGGGAGCGATTGTTTTTACCATTCTCGGTCTTTCAACTTCGGTATATATCCAAAAGATAACCGACAATGTTTTGGTCAATGGCAATAAAAACCTGCTGAATTTATTGAGCGTTGCCATGATCGTTATTTTGTTGTTTCAGATATTTATCGGGACAATGCAGACTATGTTTGTGCTGAAAACAGGACAGTTGATCGATGCAAAACTTATTTTAGGCTACTATAAACACCTATTTAAATTGCCTCAGCGGTTTTTCGACACCATGCGTACCGGAGAAATTGTATCGAGAATAAATGATGCTGTAAAAATCAGGGCGTTTGTAAACGATACGATGATAAATTTTATCGTTAACATTTTTATTGTGTTTTTTGCTTTTGCCCTAATGTTTGTTTATAGTTGGAAGCTGGCCCTTATCATGCTGATTGTTATCCCGTTATATCTTACGGTATATTTTATTACCAATTCGCTAAATAAAAAGCGAGAGCGTAAAATAATGGAGCAGGTCGCCGATTTAGAATCACAATTGGTGGAATCGTTAAATTCGGTAAAAACAATTAAGCAACTTAGCATTGAGGAGTATGCAAACATAAAAACTGAAACCCGTTTTGTCAATTTGCTGTATTCTACCTATAAATCCGGATTAAATGCAGTCTTTTCCGGCAATTCATCTACGTTTATCAGTAGGTTGTTTACCATTATTCTGTTGTGAATTGGTAGTTTGTTTGTGCTGCGGCAAGACATAACTCCCGGAGAACTGATGTCGTTTTATGCTTTAATTGGTTACTTTACCGGTCCGGTTTCTTCGTTAATTGGAATGAACAAAGCCTTCCAGAATGCAACCATTGCAGCCGATCGTCTTTTTGAAATTATGGATTTGGAGCGCGAATCAGAAGAGAATCTGATTAATGCAAACGAGGCAAAATTAGGCGATATCCGTTTCGAAAATATCTCGTTTAGTTATGGAACACGAACGGATGTATTTGAGAACTTCAGTCTAACAATAAAACAAGGCGAAATAACCGCCATTATTGGCGAAAGTGGCTCAGGCAAGACAACCATTGCTGCATTATTACAGAAACTTTATCGTTTGAATGATGGTGCAATTTTTATTGGAGATGCCAACATAAAATATTTCAGTAACGATAGTTTGAGAAAAAGGGTTGGTATTGTGCCGCAAAATTTGGAATTGTTTGCCGGAAATGTTGTCGAAAACATTGCCATGGGCGAATTTAATCCTGATATGCCAAGAGTTTTGGAAATATGCAAACAATTAGGGATGATTGATTTTATTGAAAAACTGCCGAATGGCTTTAATACATTTATTGGAGAACACGGAGCAACTCTCTCAGGCGGACAAAAGCAACGTCTTGCCATTGTCCGAGCCTTATATCGAAATCCTGATATTTTAATAATGGATGAAGCAACATCGTCGTTAGATTCTGAAGCCGAAGACCACGTGCAACAAACCATAAAACAATTAAGTGCCGATGGCAAAACCATAATAATAATTGCCCATCGCTTAAGTACGGTGTTATTGGCGGATGCTATTGTTGTGCTTGAAAACGGAAAACTAATAGAGCAGGGAACACATAACGAACTTTACATGCAACAAGGAAAATATTACAGCCTTTGGCAAAAGCAAATGCCGGAGTTTGTAGCTAAATCCTGTCAGGTTTTGGAAATCTGACAGGATTAGTTAAAAATAAGAAAAGTCTTAATACAATTACTCACAATCTCAATACTAAAAAGATGAAAGCAATAGAACAACTAGAACGTTTACAACGTATAAACGAATTGATAAAAGCAGAAAGAACAGGTTCACCCGAAGAATTTGCCGAACATTTGCACATTAGCCGTAGGCAATTATACGAATATATTGGCTTCATTAAAGATTTTGGTGTTGATATTAATTATTCGAAAGGAAGAAAAACTTTTTATTTGAGCAATGGGCATGAATTAAATATAAACTATTGCATAAAAGTTGTTTCAAAACAAGAAGCAAAAAAAATTAATGGAGGTTTTCTAAAAAGAATCTTCCAGCGTGCTTTTTTCTGCACGGAACTAACGTAGTTTAGCCTGTGAGTTAAGCGCGCAACTCGACGAGAATTAAATTTTAAATTATTAACTTACAAAAAGATTTGAATTATGGAAAAATTATTGGAATTAAAAATGTCTGGAGTTCAGGAATTGGGCATGGGAAAATTGCATAATATTGAAATGTTCTAAAGGTTTAGAATTGATTTTCAATTTTATATCTTTAGAGCATTTTATAAATAATACAATATGGAAAATAAAGAAATAACCAAACTGCAAAAGATAATAAGTAAACAAAAGAAAATAATCATAGTTCTTATGGCTTATGTTTTAATTTCTATTGTGATAATGTTATATAATGCATCTTTTTAATATATCTAATGTTACCATGAGTAGATGCTTTCTGTTTTAAATAAAACATATAGTCTTTAACTCAGTCTTTAACCGATGCCAATTGCCCCCTGCTAGCGCGGATTTGCAATCCGTGTTTTAACTGTAAGTTAAAAGATGACAGAAAAAAGGAGCAAAAATAATAGTTGTTTAAGCAAAAAAACGACCGGTATAGGTAATTTTAGAGATTGAAAATCAGCACCAACGAGTATTAATGAAAACCTTATTTTTTTAAAGCATAAAAATTATTTTAGGTTGTTTTATATTATTTTGCGCAAATAGAACATACTCGCAATATTCGTTTAAAGGAAAAATAATTGAATGTAAAAATGAACAGCCAATACCATTTGTAAATATTTCAATATCAGATACAAATTTGGGTACAATAAGCAATAGTGAGGGAGCTTATTCAATAACTATTCCTCTGAAATATTCAAAAAAACAACCTGTTTTTAGTTGTATTGGTTATAAGTCAGATACGGTTTCTATTGAAACCATTAGGGGAATCCTTGACGTCGAGTTAACAAGGAAAACAAATGAACTTTCCGAAGTTATTGTTATGCCAGATAACACTTTGAAGAAACTTTTGCAAAAAGCATGGGATAAAATACCGGATAATTACCCAACAACACATACAGGTTATAAAGGTTTTTTCAGAGAAACATCGAAAGATGATAAAGGTAATTATTTATCATTTGGCGAAGCATATATTGAATCAGTAAGAGGGTCTGTTGAATAAAAAAAAGATAAAGGGCAAATTAAAATTATAAAATAAAGGGGTGGATATCTGTCCGGAAAAGATAGTATAACACCTATTCATTTTTATGGCGGTATTTTTTTAGGGACACAAGATTTTGTTCAACGTCATCGTAGCTTTATCGATCCATCGAATTTTAACAACTATAAGTATCAAGTGCAAAAAGTTGATAATTATTACAGAATTACATTTCGGAATAAAGATGATGCTGGCTTTTCAGGCTTTTTTTTATTAACACCTTATTTCCGCAAGAGTAAAGTAAAATAAAAGATGTAAGTATTTGAGGAAAAAAGACCTGCAATAATTTGCAGGTCTCGAAAATTTTCACCCAATTGGGTGTATGTACAAAATTTTCAATTCCAAAGTAACACCATTTGGTGGCATTCACCTAATACATAAACAACTTTTTGCTCAAGGAGCAATAAAGTTCATTGATAATCAACTTGGTGAAAGAGTAAAAACAGTAGAATTAAATATAAACTATTGTATAAAAGTTGTTTCAAAACAAGAAGCAGAAAAAATTAATGGAGGTTTTCTAAAAAGAATCTTCCAGCGTGCTTTTTTATCGCACAGAACTAACGTAGTTTAGCCTGTGAGTTAAGCGCGCAACTCGTGAGAAAATAAATTATTAACTTTAAAATTAGAATTATGGAAAATTCATTGGAATTGAAATTACATGGAGTTCAGGAAGTTGATGAAGTTCAATTAGAAACTATTGATGGCGGGAGTATTGCAATAGCCGTAGCGGTCTTCATCGGTTCTGCTCTATTAGGAGCTGCAACTGTTGAAGTTATAACAGAAGGAAGTGCGCAGTGTTGGGAGGATTTTAAAGAAGGTTATAATAGTACACAAAATTAATTAGACATGGAGTATAAATTAACCGAAATGAGTATAGAATGTATCTCAAGAGAAGATTTGTCACAAATAAATGGAGGAGGTGCTACATGGGCTTTTTTAGGAAAGGTTGTAGGTACAGTAAAAAACTTTGTGGAGGACATATGTGATAGCACTGTTGAAGGTGCAAATTCAGGAGCAAGAAAATGCCCTATTTAATTTAAATAGAGATTATATCTTTTTCTTTTATTGGGAATTAGATATAATCTCTTATCAATTATATTCTTTAAATTTATTTTTTTGTGGTCATGTTTAAATTGGTGGCCGGAAATATCTATCAAGATTATTTATGTTTTTAATATAAACAGAAAAATGAATACTATTGAAAATAACGAATATATTATTGAATTTAAAAAAGCTAATATTTATTCTTTTTTTCTTTCTTTTTTTCTTGTGGTGTTTTTATTACTTGTTTATTATTATTGTTGGAATGAAAATCTATTCTCTATTGAATTGTTTTTCTTAAAATGGTATTCTTTTCCTATTTTGATTATTGGGGTAATTTTTCATGAATTATTACATGGAATAACATGGGCTATAGGGACAAAAATGGGATTAAAATCAATTAAATTTGGATTTCATTGGAAAACATTAACACCATATTGTCATTGTAAGGATTCTTTAAAAGTGAAAATTTATAAATTGGGAATTTTTATGCCATTGTTTCTTATGGGAATTATTCCTTTAATGTTGGGCTTAATTTCGGGAAGGCAAATTATTTATTTTTATGGATTATTGTTTACTTGTATATCAACAGGAGATGTATTAGTGCTATATCATTTGAGGAAAATAAAAAATAATAAATTAGTTTTAGATCATCCTAATAAAATGGGATTTAAAGTGCAACAAAAATGAAAAGTAATTGTTGGCAAAGAGTATTAGCTATAGCAATTCCTTATTTTCTAATTGTAGGTTTGTTTACGTATGCAGGAATGTTAATATGTGGAATATCTATTGAAGAGAAAGACCCTTCTAATACACTATTTCAAGATTTAATAATATTTATTTTTAGTACTTTAGGAACTGTTTTTGTTGTTGCTTTATTTGTTAAGTATATTGACAAAGAGACTATTGTGAAAGGATTAAAAATGGATAAAAGAATTAAATTCAGAGGTTTTATTATATCTGGAGTTTGTGTCTTATTGGTATTAGTTCTTGTGTTTCTATTATTGAATATTTATAATGAAATTATTTTTTTAAACTTTGATTTTGATTGGGTGAAATTATTAGCAAGTTTATTACTTTTTGTTTTGATAGCCATTTCAGAAGAGTTTTTGATGAGAGGATATGTACTAAAAAATTTTTTACAATCTTTTTCTTTAGAGATTGCCTTAATTATATCTTCAATTCTATTCGCATTACTTCATGTATTTAATTCAAATCTTTCATGGACTGGACTAAGTAACCTATTTCTCGCTGGCATATTATTAGGTTTAATTTATGTTTTAACGGACAGTATATGGTATCCGACTATTGTACACTTTTTCTGGAATTTTTTCCAAACACATTTAGGTTTTAATATTAGTGGGAAGGATAGTTATTCTGTTATTAATATAGGAATAAACAATGAGAATATTTTTAATGGTGGACAATTTGGGTTAGAAGGTTCCATATTAACTTTAATATTATTGATTATCGTTAGTATTATTCTTTATTCTTTTGTTAAGAAAAACCCTTTTTTATTATCCACACAATAATACCCATGCTAGCGCGGATTTGCAATCCGTGCTTTAGCTGTAAGCTAAAAAACACAGAAAAAAGAAGTGAAAATAGTTATTTAAGCAAGATATAATCTTTGTTGGAAATTCCCCTTATTTCCCTCGCTCCCGCGCGAATCTTTTCGCGTGGTGTGTAGTTTCTAAGTTTATAAAGCAAAATTAGCTTAATTATCTTCCCTCAATATCACATAAAGCTTAAAATAATCGAATGAATAACCATCTCAAAGTCAAGTTACTTCTATCATTTATTGTATTTACAAATATTACCTCTCAAGCCCAATCAACATGGGATTTGCAAAAATGTATCGATTATGCCATTGAAAACAATATCGATATTAAGCGTCAGCAAATAAATGCGGAGTACAGTAAAAACGAGGTAAAGCAGGCTAAAGACGATAAATTGCCTACTTTTAATGCATATTTAGAGAACGATTATAGTTTTGGTCGCTCGTTAACGTACGATAATACTTACGAAAACATTAACTCAACCACCCTTTCGGGTACATTAACTGCCGAGTGGACTCTGTTTAACGGTAAAACATTGTGCAATAAAGTTGCCCAAACAAAAATAGACTTAGAAGCCACATTAATGGACTTGGAAAAAGCAAAAGACGATATTACGCTTTCTGTTTTCAAACAAAAACTCTTGATTTCTATAATGGAAATCCGATTGTTTTGTGAAAAAATATTCAATAAAATTTCCTCACTGTCAGAATTTGAGAGTAGCACATGTTATTTTAGCCTGTGAGTTTAGCGCGCAACTCGACGAGAATTAAATTTTAAATTATTAACTTACAAAAAGATTTGAATTATGGAAAATTCATTGGAGTTGAAAATGTCTGGTGTTCAGGAATTGGGAAGAAAAGAAATGAAAGAAGTAGAAGGAGGAGGAGGAGTTTTCGCTGCTCTTGCCCTTGGTTTACTAGTTGGAGCTGCAATTGAGGTTATTACAGAAGGAAGTGCCCAATGTTGGAAAGATTTTAAAGAGGGGTATGATAGTACACGAAACAATTAAAAACAACTATTTATGAAATTAAAAAATGTAAAGATATTAAATCAAAGAGATTTAATGCTAATTGACGGAGGCGGACCAATTTGGAAATGGCTTGGAAGAGTATGTGGAGACATCTGCGATGCTCTTGAATATGCAGGTAAAGTTCATGTGGAACAATCTCAAGAACTTCTTCCATATAATGGAAATTAATTATATTAGCAATCTATAATTAACAACATTATAGGTTGCTAATCAAAAAACAGTACTATGTCAATTATTTTTCTTGTTTCTGCGTTTCTTTTTTTTGTGTACTATTTTTTTTTCTTTAAAACAAAAAAGAAAGAAATTAGCTGTTCTATATTTAGTTATAGCAAAGCAATGGGCTTAGGTATTATTATTATATCTCTAATTCTGTATAATATTGGTTACGTTAGAGATAATATTTTTAACAAAGATATATATTATTTATGCCTTACAGTTGGACTTATAATTGTTATTCTTTCAAAGGATAAATTAGAAAATAAAAATACAAAAGAACTTAAGGCTTTTTCATTGTTTTCTTCTGTGATTTTTGTGACAGTTGTTTCTCAGGTTTTGGAAATCTTTAAATACAAAATTATTGACAAAATAAATTCGAGTGAAATAGTAATTTTGATTTTAATTACCTATTTATTCTTTTTTTATGTTATTAAATATTTTCAAAAAGAAGATTAAGTTTTGTTTCTAGTCTACAAGCCACAAGCCAAGTACGAATACATATTTCAAACAAAAACTCTTGATTTCTATAATGGAAATCCGATTGTTTTGTGAAAAAATATTCAATAAAATTTTCTCACTGTCAGAATTTGAGAGTAGCACATGTTATTTTAGCCTGTGAGTTTAGCGCGCAACTAGATGAGAATAAATTTTAAATTATTAACTTACAAAAAGATTTGAATTATGGAAAAATCATTGGAAGGAAAAATGACAGGAACTCAAGAACTCAATAGAGATGAACTTATGGAAATTAATGGAGGTTCATTTGGAGACGTTCTGCGAAAAGTCTGGAAATTCATAAAAAGAGTTGTTAAAGGTCTCTAAGCAAAATGAGCCCATGTTTTCTATGGGCTCATTAATTACAATTGTATGTTAAGATTTTTTATTTTATTTTCATTTTTAGTTTCAACAGTAACTGCACAAACGATGTTTAGCGGATGTGTAATCGATCAAACAAGCAAAGAACCTATACCTTATGCTTCTCTTTTTGTTAAAGGCAACATAAACAATGGAGTTTCTTCTAACATTAATGGCAAATTCGATATATATTGCAATCCGGAAGACACATTATTAGTGCAATGTATCGGGTATAAAAGATATATTTTTCAAGCTTCGAACTTGTCTATTAACCAAGTAATAAGACTTAAAAAAGAGTTTGTTCAAATTGAAGAAATAAAGATTTTGGCAGAAAGTGCATATAACATGTTAATTAGAGCTAAAGACAACACAATTGCCAAAAATAAGAAATCTATTCAAGGCTACTGTATTCGGCACGATGATTTGTTATTCAACGGAAACAAGCAAAAAACTGCTGACGCTAAAATTATATTTAAATCAATACCATTTAAATACAAGAATAACAAAACAGAGTATTGGTTACAGGAATTAAAAATAAAGTCATATAAAAAAGACATAAAACTACCTTATTTATCATATCCAAATACAGTTCCGTTGTTCTTTCCCAGTATTATAAAGAAAATAACAGAAAAAAAAGCAACTGGGAGCAATTGTTCTTTAAAATCATTATCTGACAGTTTGATAGTAATTAACTTTAGTTTGGAAAAACCAATAGCAAATTTTGTAAATAATTTTTATTTTTATATCAATACGAATATGTGGACATTTTCTGAAATTGTATTAAAAGGAGATTATCAAGATAAACCCATCGGAATAATTAACCATTATTATTCATCACAGATAGTGTTGAAATACAAAAATGATAGAGATTCAATTGCTTTATCTAAATTCAGTTATGGTATATCATTTTCACGCAAAAAAGCAGATTTAAAAAAAATATGGGATTACACAACCTATATGAATATTATATATTCTAACAACATTGACTTTGACTTCAGCAAAAGAAAGCTTAAAGAATATGATTATTTGCTGTTTAAGGAAGAATAGAAATCGCCACGAAGCCTCCTTGTTAGCGCGGATTTGCAATCCGTGCTTTAGCTGTAAGTTAAAAGATGGCAGAAAAAAGAAATAAAAATAATAGTTTTTTAGTATTATTAAATGGGAATGATGAAACCCACTGCTGCCGCACGAATCCTTTCGTGTGGTTTAGCTGTAAGCTAAGAAAAAGCATTAACTTTATTAGCAAAAACAAGCATGAGCCGTAATTACAAATTCTATAATCCTGACGGAGTATATTTTGTAAGTTTTGCAGTTATCGAGTGGTTAGATGTTTTTATAAGAAATGAATATAAAAA